>FWWM01000229.1_pt1 | contig 187658 bp, 181 predicted proteins | sample 2228351 | NCBI WGS metagenome assembly FWWM01 (sample SAMEA103939774, study PRJEB20133) | metagenome | reverse complement strand
CGGGTGAGGCCCTGGAGAGGGCCAGCACCTGCTGGCGGAGGTCATCCAGGCTGGTAGTCAGTTGCTGCACCAGGGCCTGCGCACTGGAGACTTCCTCTTCAAGGGAAGTGAGGGCGCGGATGAGCGTGTGGAGCGTCGTCTGCAAGCCCTCCTCTAATCCCATAACGTGGGACGGCTGCTGAATGTGGCGCCGGTGTTCAATATGGGTGGCCGTCATGCCTTGCTCCTCCTTTGGCGTTGGAACACAGAGCGGCACACGAGCTTCTGCTCTGTATAGGGTGCATGGAACGTACTAGAGCCTCTGAGCACAGCGCATTTCTCCTCGGTGGTGGGCAGGCTTCTGCCCTTATCCCGGCCAGATGGCAGGCGGCTCAACAGGGAGCACAGGTGAGAGAAGCGCTAATCGAGGCTCTCAATAGGGGCATTATATAGCAAATCGGGCCAGGCGCAATGGGGACAGCCCAGCAGGGTGCATTCCACAGTGGGGGCAGCCGCCTTCAGACTGTCATTCTGAGCCAAAGCCCTGACCCTGAGCCGAAGCCCTGAGCCGAAGCCCTGAGCGAAGCGAAGGGGAAGCGAAGAATCTCTAGTTCGCACCTCAGAGACCCATCGCTGCGCTCAGGGTGACAAACTCGCCCCAGATATGGAATGCAGCCGCCCCGCACAGCACCGTGACTGTTCCAAATTTGGTGAAGGGGGGAGCAGTCAGACAGCCAGTTGACAACTTAGGATTTCTGTGGTAAGCTATGGCGAACTGTTCGTCAGGATGTGTAAGACCGTAAATCTTGTGGTACGGTGATGCCTGGGCAAGACCGCCGGGGCAGCAAGACCGCCCGGCGGTTTTTTCGTAAGGGAGCTCGCTCGTTGCCGGAACGACCGGCCGGGCTGCGAGAACGAACAGAGTGAAGGAGGAACCCGTATTATGGCAAGCAATCGCGCTACCGGTACTGTCAAGTGGTTCAGCCGCGTGAAGGGCTATGGCTTTATCCAGCCCGACGGCGGCGACAAGGACGTCTTCGTCCATTACTCGGCCATCGTAGGCGAGGGGTACCGCAACCTGGACGAAGGACAGCGGGTGGAGTTCTATATTGAGGATACACCCAAGGGCCCACAGGCAGTTCAGGTTGTGAGCCTGGGAACCGGCGACGGCGACCCGAGCAACAAATAAGCCCCAATTCAATAACGCAGACAGAGAAACCCTGGTCCCCCACCGGGGTTTCTGTTTTTAAACATCTGTGAGTACAATAGGGGAGATGAACAGGCCGGCGGAAGGATTCCGAAGCGAGAAGGACGAAAGCGCGAAACAGGTCGCCATATGACACCGTCATCTCCCCGCCCCCCATTGCGCCAGGCCCCCACCCGCCTGGCGGCCTGGCTTGACCGCACCCAGCCGCCTGAGGAGGTGGTCATGATCGGCGCGGCGCTCGCCGTGGCTGTACTCGGCGCCCTGGGCGCATTCCTCTTCCGCCGTCTGGTGGACCTTTACTTCGGTTTCTTTTTTACCGACGTCCAGGGGGTGCTCTCGCCCTTCCTGCGCCAGCTTGGCGCTGTGCTCCTGCCCGGCCTGGGTGGGCTGATCGTGGGGATCATCCTGGCGGGCTTCTTGCCGAACGAGCGGGGCATGGGCCCCGGCATCGCCTCCATGATGGAGGCGGTAGCCTTGCGCGGCGGGCGGCTGAGCCTGCGCCGGGCGGTGGTGCGCGTCCTGTGCGCTACCATCACAATCGGCTCCGGTGGTTCTGCCGGCCCGGAGGACCCCAGCATCCAGCTCGGCGGGCATGTGGGCTCCAGTCTGGGCCAGGCGATGCGGCTCTCGGATGAGCGCATCAAAACGCTGGTCGCCTGTGGTGCGGCGGCGGGCCTGGCCGCTGCGTTCAACGCGCCGTTTGCCGCCGTGTTCTTTGCCCTGGAGATCATCTTAGGCCAGGTCACGGCAGCGACCACCGGTATAGTTGCGCTCTCGGCGATTGTCTCAGCCGTGCTCATGCAGGCGCTGGCCGGGCCACAGCCCGCTTTCGCCGTCCCGGCCTATCCGCCGGGGGGCGCAGCCGAGGTGCTCCTGTCCCTGTTCCTGGGGGCATTGGCGGCGTTGGTGGCCGCGCTCTTCATTCGGGCGCTGTATTGGATCGGCGACCGGATACGCGGCTGGGGCATCCCCTTGCCGATCAAGGCGGCTGGGGGCGGGTTGATCGTGGGGATGCTTGGCGTTGTCGTGGCCCTCGGTTTCCGTCTGCGTCCCGAGGAGACCGGCATTTTCGGCATCGGCTACCCGCTTATTGAAGATGTGTTACAGGGGGCCTCCCTCGCGCCGGGGGTGATCTTCGTTCTGCTCCTGGTCAAACCGCTGGCGACAGCCATCACGCTGGGTTCGGGCGGACAGGGGGGCGTCATCGCGCCGACGCTGGTCCTGGGGGCGCTGACCGGCGCACTCTTCAGCCAACTGGTGCAGGTGTTCTTCCCCGCTGTGACCACGCCGGTGGCCACGTTCGCGCTGCTGGGCATGGGGGCCGTGTTTGCAGCGGCGTTGCGTGCGCCGATCACGGCGGTTCTGCTCCTGCTGGAGTTGACGCGGGAGCCCGCCATCCTGGTGCCGCTTGTGCTTGCGACGGTGGTGAGCACGCTCATCGCCGCACGCTGGCAGGAGCCCTCGGTGTACACGTTGACGCTGTTGCGGCGGGGTATCCGGCTGGTGCGCGGGCAAGACGCCGATGTGCTCGCCGGGCTGCCTGTGTCGGAAGCGATGGTGCAGGAGCCTTACATCGTCCGCGATGAACTGGATCTTCTGGCGCTGGAGCAGGCGTTTTACGAAACCCATGAGCACAGCTTCCCTGTGCTGGACCGCAGCGATGCGCTGGTGGGGGTGGTCAGCCTGCAGGACCTGGAGCGGGCCAGGAGCACGCCGGGCTGGGAGAAGCTTCGGGTGGGGAACATCTCCACCCGCGATTTGCTGGTGGCCTACCCGGACGAATCGGTGGGCACGGCGCTGCGCCGGCTGGCGGTGCGCGATGTGGGCATGCTGCCGGTTGTGTCGCGGCGAGAGCCGGGCCGCCTGCTGGGGACGATCCGGCGTGAGGACGCGCTGAAGGCCTATAAGCGCGGTGTGCTACGGCGGCAGGAGATGCAGCAACGCGCTGATCACGTGCGCCTGGGCCAGCTCGCCGGCGCCGATTTTTATGAGTTCCTGGTGGAGCCGGGCTGCCCGGCGGATGGGATCAGCGTGCGCGATCTGGCGCTGCCTGAGGAGGTGCTGCTAACGGCGATCCGGCGCGGCGCGATCACCAAGTTCCCCCATCCGGCGGATGTCCTGCATGCCGGGGATAATGTCCTGGCGCTGGCGCGCAACCAGGAGGCCGCCGGGGCGCTGGCGGCATTGTTCAAGCGCGACGCCTCGCGCCCGCGCCTGCCGCCCGGCCCGCGTGAGGCCGTCCCTCGCGGCGAGCTGCCGCCAACGGTCAGTGGCCAGTAATCAATCGTATGTAAGCCTAAGGAGGTGCGATGACCGTTAAAGGATTACGTATGCGCCTGCGCCGTCCGGTGCGGGCATACTCCAGAGAGTTCAGCGGGAGGCTGCGTGTGTTGCCTGCCGTGACACCACGCGAACGCCTGACCTTCCTGCAATTCCCCTGGAAGGTCTACCGCGATGATCCCAATTGGGTGCCGCCGATCATCACGGAGCGCCGTGACTTTATTGACCCGGCCAGGAACCCCTTCTTTGAGCACGCCGAGGCCGATTATTTCATCGCCTGGCGCGACAATGAGCCGGTCGGCACGATCGCCGCTTTTGTCAATCACGCCCATAACGCCTTCCATAACGAGAACATCGCCTTCTTTGGCTTCTTTGAGGTCCTGCCCGACCGCGAGGCCGCCGAGGCGCTGTTGGAGACGGCGCTGAATTGGGCGCGTGAACGGGGGTGCACGGCGCTGCGTGGCCCGGCCCAATTCTCCACCAACGACGAGTGCGGCCTGCTGGTGGATGGCTTCGGGTCGCCGCCGATGGTCCTGATGACGTATAACCCGCGTTATTATATGGACTTCCTTGAGGGCGCGGGCTTCACCAAGGCTATGGACTTATATGCCTATTACATTGATACTAGCGTGCTGGGGCGGCGGGTGGAGGAGTTGCCGCCGAAGCTGTTGCGCATCGTGAACATGCTGCAAGAGCGCACGAATGTCAAGGTGCGGCCGGTGAATATGCGCGATTTCTTTAATGAAGTGGAGCGCTTTAAGTATGTGTACAACCGGGCCTGGGAGCGCAACTGGGGCTTTGTGCCCATGACCGATGCCGAGATTGACCGGCTGGCCCGCAACCTCAAGCCGCTGGTGGACCCGGACATCGTCTTTATCGCTGAAGTGGGGGATGAGCCGGTGGGCGTCTCCCTCAGTCTGCCGAACCTGAATGAGCCTCTGCTGCGGGCGCGGCCCGGCCCACAGCCATGGAGTGTCCCGCTGACCCTGGGGCGGTTCCTCTGGCATCGGCGGCATATTACCTCCCTGCGCGTCTTCGCCCTGGGGATCATTGAAAAGTATCGGGGGCAGGGTATTGATGCGCTCTTCTATTACCACACCGCCCAGGCCGCCTATCCCAAGGGCTATACCTGGGCGGAGATGTCCTGGATCCTGGAGAACAACCTGATGATGAACCGGGGCCTGCGCAGTATGGGGGCGCGGGTGTACAAGACGTATCGGTTTTACGAGAGGGCCGTCAGCGGATAGGTAGCAGATTAGCTGTCAGCGGTCAGCATTCAGCTTTTTGTGCGGTCGCTAGCAGACTACTTCCCCCACACCGCTAGCATCACGTTCCCCGGCCCGGCTAACTGCACCTGCTGTCCGGTCTCCAGGGTGGTCAGGGTGAGTGCGCCCCTGGCCGGGCAGCACGTGGCTGGGTCTATAGAGGCGATGATGCGGCCATCGGGGGACCAGGCCAGCGGCGGGGAGAGGATGAAGGTGCGGTCGCTGGCGGGCTGGGCGTCGCTGCCATCGGGGTTGACCGAGTACAGGCGGAAGGCAGAGATGAACAGGTTCAAGCCTGGGGAGCGGAGGAAATAGACCCGGCCATCCTCACGCAAGTGCGCTGTCTGAACCAACCATGGCTCTCCCAGCAAGCGCGTCACCTGCGGTGGGTTGCCCGGCGTCACCAGGGCCAGCCCCGCCCTGGTGTAAGCTCCGCCAGGCGAGGCCAGGAGGATGCGGCTATCGGGCGTCCAGCGGGCCTCCGGCACGCCGCTATCCGGGATGGTGATGGGTTCGCCGCCAGCCAGCGGCACAAGGGCCCAGGCGTTGCCCTCCCAATGCTGTTCCCAGGCCAGCAGCCACCTGCCATCGGGCGACCAGGCAGGCCGCAGATAGAGGACGGTATTCACCTGCTGTGCCGGGCGCCTGTCGGCGACAAGCTGGCGTGGCTCACCGCCCGCCGCCGGGATCAGCCACAGCCCATCCTGGACATAAGCGATCTGTGTCCCGTCCGGCGACCAGGCCGGGTGAGCGGCGAGGGGGCGATAGGGGTCCTGGGTGGAGAGCCGGGCCAGCACCTTGCGTCCCCCAGCACTCACGTTGGCCACGACCAGCTCATTACCGGCGGTGTAGGCGATCTGTGTCCCATCCGGGGAGACGGCAAAGTCCACGATGCCGCCCGGCTCCTGGGTCAGTTGCATGGGCGGGCCGCCGTCTTTGGGCAGGCGCCAGACCTGGGCCGGGCCGTTCTCGTCGCCCGCCAGGAAGTACACATCGGCGGGCAGGCTCAGGCCGGAGGCATCGCGCACCTGGGGCAGGGGCGGCGGCGCAAAGCGGGCCAGTGTGGCTTTCTCGGCGCCGGGGATAGGCGCGTTGGCGCCGCTTTGGGCATCGGTGATGTGCAGACCCTGGTTGGGGACGCGCACCAGCAACCGCCGTCCCCCAGGCGCGAAGACCGTTCCTGTGAGGAGGATAGCGCGCTCACCCTCCACCTTGAGGTCACTGCCATCCGGGTTCATAGAGGAGAGGATGCCGAACTCATCGGCAGGCGCCAGGCCGAAGTCCATAAAGGCCACGCGCCCATCGTCGCGCGGGCTGGCCAGGCCGATGAGCGGCTGGTTTTGCAGCGGCAGCGGCTGGGGGTTGGGACCGGGGGCGAAGCGTTCGCGCTCGCGCTCGGCCTTCGTCCCCCAGAGTGTACTGTCGCCTAGCCAGAGATAATCGTAATACTGCTGGAGCAGGATCGGTGTGGGGTTCTCCGCCTGTGTATCCACCAGGACAAGCTGCGGTCTGGCGCCGCTGGCGGGTGTGGTCGCCAGCGCGGCCAGCCAGCGGCTATCGGGGGACCAGCCCAGCCAGCCGATCTGGGCGTCTTCCAGTGCAACGCCGACCTCAACCGGCTGTATGATGCCGTCCATCTCCTTTCCGGCGATATGGATGCGCAGCTTCGGGCCAATGCTGTAGGCCAGCTTCATGCCATCGGGGGACCAGGCGATGGAGTCGGTCGGCGCGCCCCCGGCAGGCATCAGCGCCTGATCATCCAGCAGGAGGCCACCATTGGGGTGCGCAATGATCACGACCCCACCGGTACGATAGGCCAGGGTGCGGCGGTCGGGCGCGACGGCGAAGTCGCTGATCGGCTGGCCGGGCGGGGTGATCTCAGCGGGTTGTCCGCCTGTGTAAGGCAGGCGCCAGACGCGCGGCTCGCCGTTCGCGTCCGGGGCGATGAAATACAGGTCAGCGGGCAGGGGAAAGGCCTCAATTTCAGGCAGGCCCGCGCCGCCAGGCGTGCGTGTCGGCAGGATCGGGTCGGGCGGCAGGGTTGCCGTCGCTGCCGGGGGCGCAGGCGTGGCCGTTGCTACGGCGGTCGCCGTGGCAGGTGGCGGCGTCGGCTCCGGCGTGACGCAGGCCGACAGCGTGAGCGTTGTCACCATCAGGAGTGAAATGAGGCCTTGCCAGGATAACATACTCTGTCCTGGGTCTTACGATCTGCGAAGAAGGCGTCTTTGCCCTCGACGGTGTAGTTCATGATATTCTGGATGGCATCACGGATATGCAGAGGGTAAACGCGATCGTCCTTCATAGCGGCACCGCCTCTGCATAAATCCGCTCTTGCAGATAAGGGCTAATGCCTCCATCTGTAAGCACATCCACTTTACAACCAAGCAACTCCTCAAGGTCTTGCCACAGGGCGACATAATCCAAGAGACTCCGGCCTGGTTCCATCTCCACCAGGAAGTCTCTATCGCTCTCCGCCCCGGCCTCACCTCGCGCCGCTGAGCCGAAGATGCGCACATTTCGGGCAGCATGCCTGGCGGCGATGCGCAGGATGTCTGCTCGTTTTGCCTTTATAAGCTCATCCACTCTCAATCTTGACTTCTTCAGACTTCAGGGATGTGAACAATTATACGTATTGCCAGCCTGATGACTACTCTGGCCCCGGCCAGAGTGGAGGGTATCCCTTGCTTGCGCTGATGGAAGGAAACGCTATATTCCCTAGGCGAGTATAATCGTCGGCAGGGAAGGAGGTGTCTCTATGGGCAGGGCATTGAACTTCCTGGCGGGGCTTCTCAGCGGCGCGGCTGTCGGCGCTGTGCTTGCGCTGCTGTATACGCCCATGCCGGGCGAGGACTTGCGCGAGCAGATTCGTCTGCGCTTTGAGGAGGCGCAGCACGAGGCGGAGCGCGCCGCCAGGGAACAGCGGGCGCGGATGGAGCGCGAGTTTGAGCGGATGAAGCGCTGAAGCCAGGATGGGGCCCAATGGGCTGCGGTTCAGCCGCACGCGGAGCGCCGCGGAGCGTGTCGGCTGCAACCCGTTGTTAGGCCGCCTTTCGCCGTGAAAGCGATGCTTGCCCACGAAATAACGCGACACGGCTAAGGCTAGCGACGCTCCCCGCCCGTGTTCGCGGACGGGGAAAAATGAGTTGGCCGGGAGCAGCCCTTTGTTTAACGGCCAAATTGGACATTCACTCCCACGTGCTCCCCAGTAGACAGGTAAAGCCACAAGTGGAAGGTGCTCTTGCCGGGCCGTGTGTTGTGCAAAGTCACGTTCACATCGTGGTCGCCGGTTCCCGAAACCGCGATACTGCAACCAGCACACCCCTGTTCGGGCTTGGGGGTGATTTTGACCAACTGCACATCGCTGATTGTCACGGACGAGTTGACCGGCCAGATGGTGATGGTGATGGTCTCGCCGTCGGTAGCCCTAAAGGCCGAAGTAAACGTCACTTCACCGGCGATGGGAAGCGTCTTTGTCTTGGTTTGGGTTACCGTCCACGCCAGAGCCGGTGTCGCCACCATCAAACTCAACAAGGCCACTACGCAGATGTTCCAGAGCCATTTTCTCATTAGTATCACCTCCTGTCATCGGGTGTCGCTGTTGTTTGATTCGGGCTGCTCCCGCGCTGAACTCCAAGAGGCTGTCTTATTGGGAAAGGCAATTTCGCCAAACTATCTGCGCGCTGCACTGCTCAACACCGGGCGGCCTAACGCCCCGCATCAGCGGCGGCGCGTAGCGCCGTCCGCTGCATGCTGTTGTTAGCCGACAGTTTCAATTCACCGCTCTTCCATCGCCGCTCTCAACGCGGCGATGTCGATTTTTTTCATCTGAAACAGGGCGATGTTCATCCGCTCCGCTTTCTCCCGGTCCGGGCCTTCGTCGATCTTCCAGACAAAAGACGGCACGATTTGCCACGATACCCCAAAGCGGTCCTTAACCCAGCCACAGGGCTGCTCCTCCCCACCGTCGGAAAGAACGCCCCATAGCCTGTCAATCTGCTCCTGGGTCTCGCACGAGACATAGAGCGACACGCTTTCGTGAAATTTGCCGAAGTAAGCCCCGCCGTTGAAGGCCACGATCTCTTCTCCATTGAGAGTAAAGCGGATCGTTTTCACGTCACCAGCCAGACCAGGCATGATTTCTTCGGACATCTCTGGCACCTGCCGGAGCGCTGTGATTTCCTGTTCGCCGAAGTAACTTCGTCCCAGAATCTTCGAGTTCCCAAACACAGCGCCGAAGAGCTCAATGTAAGTGGCAACGGCCTCTTCGAGGTTCTTGTTGAATCCCAAGCATACGGTAATCGTTTTCATCGGTTGTCCTCACGAATTGAGTTTGTGGGGAGCTGAGTGATGCTCGTGCACGATCTGCCATTGGCCGTTGCGCTTGGTCAAACCCACCGTCAAACGACACACCGGCTCCGAAGAGCCCCCAATGCGCAATAGCCCGGTGGCAAAGGCTACCTCTTCACTTGCGGTGATACGCAGGTCTTCGATGACGAACACCTCCTGGCTCGGTGTGCCGTAGCGAAAGAAGAGTTCCCACGTTTTTCGGTAGTCGTCGATACCCACCGATTGCAGCGGCGCCGGGACGTCGAACATCAGCATGGATTCTGAATGATGGGCGAGAATGCCATCCATGTCGCCGTTCTGAATGGCGCATTCCCAAGAGCGGATCAGACTCCGGATGTCTTCTTCGTGAGATTTCATGCTCATAAGATCCTCCAACTTCTGGTTATTCGGCTAACTATTGTTTATACGGAATCCGTCTTTGTCTCTCATTTTAGCATCTTGGACGGAATCCTTCTAAGCCACTTCAGAGGTTGCATTTGCGGAAATCTTCCGTATAATACCCCCATATGGGCTCTTTTGCGGAATGCCCGGCCTTGCCTCGCCCAACTCCCATAATAGCACAAATACCGTAAGCTAGTCAATACTGTCTGAAGGAACGGACACCCATGGAACCAAAACCTAAAAAACTCCTTGACCAACTCCGAGACGCCATCCGCCTCAAACACTACTCTATCCGTACCGAAAACTCATATGTGGATTGGATCCGCCGCTACATCCTGTTCCATAACACGCGCCATCCCAGCGAGATGGGCGCCCCTGAAATCCAGCAATTCCTCGCCCACCTGGCCGTCTGCGTGTCCACACAAACCCAGGCCCTTGCCTGGCCCTGACTAAAGCAGTAGCCAGTCGTCAGTAGTCAGATGTCAGATTGTCTGACCACTGACTGCTGATAACTGACCCCTGATAAAGGGGAGAGGGCGTGCCTGGGGCGATGCGGATTCGGGAGCGCCGGGGCGGCGGGCGAGGGGCTACCTGGGCGGGGCCTCTGGAAACACCTGTACGAACTCGCCCCCCTGCACCTGGAAGATGAACACCTTCGGATCACGCACGTCGCCATTGGCGTCGTAGCGAATAGGGCCGATCAGGCTGTTGTAGGTGAGCGCCCGCAGTGAATCGCTGACCTTGGGCGGGTCAAGCACGCCCGCCTGTTTCACCGCTGCGGCCAACACCGACATGGCCAGGTAGCCGTTAATGCTGTAGGTGTCGGGGTTGCGGGCCTCAATCTCCTGGTAGTCCTTGATCCACTGGGGATCGGCCACAGTCTTGGGGCTGGGGGCGAAGGAACTGATGTACATGCCCTCGGCGGCGCCGTTGGAGTTGTCAATCGTCGCCGCCAGGAAGCAGCCGTCGCTCGCCAGGAAGGGCAGGTTGACCTGGGCCTGTTGCAGCTCATAGCGCAGGTAAGGACACTCAATCTCATACCCCGCGTAGAAAATCGCGTCAGCCTGCGCCGCCTGGATGCGCTTCACCTCGTCGGCGTAGGTGGCCTGGCCCTCTTTGACCTGGATCTCCGCCACGACCTGGGCGCCGAGCGCCTGAAGCGCCTGCCTGATCTGGTCGCGCAGGCCCTTGCCGTAGTCGGTGTCATTGTGGGCGATGATCACGCGGCGCGCGCCCAGCCGATTCACCAGGTAATCTGCGTCCACCTGCGCCTGGACGGCGTCGTTGGCGTTGACGCGGAAGATGTTGCCATAGCCACGCCGGGTGATAGAGACCTCACTGGAGGTCGGGGTGATCACCACAATGGGCAGGTCCTTGTAGATCTCCATCGCCGCCAGTGTCTGGCCGCTGTTATAGTGGCCGATCACGCCGATCACGCGCTTGCCGCTCTCAATATCGGCTTTGATCTGCCTGGCGACCTCCACAGCGACGTCGGAGTCGCTTTCATCGTCAATGCCCTCGACGACGATGCGGTAGCCGAGCAGCCCGCCCTGGCGGTTGATGCGCTCCGCCGCCAGCCGCGCCCCGCCGACGACCGTCTGCCCACCGTTGGCCTGGAAGCCGGAGAGCGGGGCCGCGACGTACACGAACACATCCCCCTTCGTCGGCTGCGGCGTCCCGCAGGCGCTCAGGCCGATCACCACAAGAATCAATGCGATGTTGATCACCCTACGCATTGTGTGCTTTCTCCATGAATGACCGTGGACGGATAAAAGCACTCAGCCATCAGCTATTAGCTTTCAGCCTGCGGATTGGAGAAAAAGCTGAACGCTGACCGCTGAAAGCTGACTGCTATTTCCGTCATCCGTCCTTCGTCGTAGTGCCGCCCCGATTGCCCACGAAGGGCGCAAGCAGGCTGGTGAACTCCAGCGGGAAGACGAACTTGGTGGAGGGGCTGGCGCCCAGCGCCTTGAGCGCGTCCAGGTATTGCAGCGTCATCGTGTTCGGGTCAACGCCCCGCGCGGTCTCAAAGATCTTCTCCAGGGCCAGGGCGAAGCCCTCAGCCCGCAGGATCTGCGCCTGGCGTTCCCCCTCTGCCTGGAGGATGCGCGCCTGCCTGTCCCCCTCGGCCCGCAGGATGGCCGCCTGCTTCTCGCCCTCGGCCACCTTGATGGAGGCCTCGCGCTTGCCGTCCGATTCGGTCACCAGGGCGCGGCGCGTGCGTTCGGCGGACATCTGGCGGTTCATGGCCTCCTGCACCTCGCGCGGCGGGACGATCTCGCGGATCTCCACCGCGGTGATCTTCACGCCCCAGCGTTCGGTGACCTCGTCCAGCTTGACGCGCAGCACCTGGTTGATGTGCTCGCGCTGGGCCAGCACGTCGTCAAGCAGGATGTCGCCGATGACGGCACGCAGCGTCGTCGTGGCGATGCCCAGCGAGGCCGCAGCGAAGTTGCCCACCTGGAGCACGCTCAACATCGGGTCCACCACCTTCCAGTAGATCAGGAAGTCAATGCTGATGGGCGCGTTGTCCTTGGTGATGGAGGTCTGGTGCGGCACCTCAAAGAACTGCTCGCGCAGGTCCACCATCTGCGCCTGGTCAATGAAGGGGATCAGGAAGACGACGCCCGGCCCCCGCTGGCCGATGGCGCGGCCCAGCCGGAACACGATCAGCCGCTGGTACTCGCGCACAATGCGGATCGCGCTGGCGAGCAGGACAAAGGCGACAAGCGCGATGAACACAATCAATAAGATGGCGAGAAATGCACCTGTTGGCATGAAGGTCCTCCGTTTCCTCACACATCAAACGTCAAGCGTCAAGCGTTATCATCGCGTTTGCCATTTGACGTTTTGCGCTTCACGTGAAGCGTCAACCCTTCCAATCCATCTACGATGACCGTCTCCCCCGCCCCGATAGGTTCGTCGGCTTTCGCCGTCCACAGCTCGCCCGGCAACTGGACAGTGCCAATAGGGTCCAGCGGGTCACGAACCACCCCCTCCGTCCCGATGACTGTGGTCGCGCCGGTGCGCGGGGGCAGGCGATACAGGCGCACCACGGCGGAGAGCACGATGGCGAAGAAGGCCACCGAACCCAGGGTGACCGCGCCGATGAGCGCCAGCGAAAGCTGGGCGCCCGGCACGCCCGCAGGCTGAAACAGAAAGAACGAGCCCAAAAACAGCGCCACCGCGCCGCTCACCGTGAGCAGGCCGTGCGTCTGGAAGTGGGCATCGGCGACGAACAGGCCGAAGGCGATGGCGATGAGCACCAGGCCGACGACGTTGACGGGCAACTGGCTCAGCCCCAGAAACGCCAGGGCCAGCGCCACCACTGCCACCCCCTCCGAGAGCCCCGTCCCCGGGGTAAACACTGCCAGGAGCAGCGCCCACAGGCCCAGGATCAGCAGGAGGTAGACGACGTTTGGGTCCGTCAGGAATGACCAGATAGCCTCCGCTATGTTCATCGTCCTATGCCCGTGCGACCGAAGGCCGGTAAACATCGTCCACCGAATTCACCAGGTCCTGGAGCGCGGCCACGCGGTCGGCGATCTCCTGGCGCAGCCGCTGTGCCTGGCCGCTGTCAATGTCCTTGGCGCCGACGTACTGGATTTGGGCATACACCGTGCCCAGGGCCGACAGCGTGCCCTCCAACTGGGAATCGGCCCGCTCCATCAGGTTCTCCAGGTTGCGCAGCGACTCCAGTTGGGCCTGCTTATCGCGGATGGTGGCCTCCAGTTGTGCCCGTACCGCCGGGTCGTCCTCGCTCCTCAGCCGCGCCTGGAGGGCCGCGATGGATTGGGGCACTGTCTTCATATCCTGGGCGATAATGGCATCGTTCTGGTAGCGGTCCAGCCGTTCGGCCAGCGAATAGATCCCCGTGATCCAGGCGTCTATGCCCCGCGCCGTCTGTTGCAGGTGCTCGCGCAGCAGGCTGTCGCGCTGAGAGCGGATCGCCGCCTCAATCTGCGCCCGGTACTGAAAGGCCTTCTCCACCCGCGCCTGATTGGCCGGGTTTTGCAGCCGCCGGGGGTTAAATGTCTCGCGCAGCATCTCGGCCACCACACGCGCCCCCACCTCCGGGTCGGTGAAGCTGGAGTAGATCAGGGCGAGTTCGGCGACCACGCCGCCGGCGATCCAGTACCAGGGCTGCCACCAGGGGAAGGGCTGGGGCAGGAAAAACGTCAGCAGGATGACCAGCGCGATCACCACAGCGCTCTCCCAGCGGAAGAAGGCATAGGACCACATTGCCCACATGGCGCGGCGACGCAGTTCATCGGCAGGTCGGGTAGTGTTCGCCATCAGCCCTCCGCTTTCGGGCAGAAGATAAGCCTCCGTCCCCCCTCAGAAGTACGTGGAAAGAATCCTGTACAGATTCCGGATCGTCTCCAGGCTGCCCTCGCGCATCTGGCCGCCGCTGGCCTCGGCCAGGCGCTGGAGCACATCTTTATCGGCGTCTTCGCCATAGGCGATGGCGAAGACGAGCACCGGCACGCCCCTCTTATTCCCGTCGCGCATCTGCGCCGTCAGGCGGGTCAGGGTGATCCTGGAGGCATTCTCCATGCCATCGGTCATAACCACAATGGCGTTGATGCGCTCGCGGTCGTTGGTGCGCTGCAAGAGCGTATAGGCCCGGTTGACCGCATCCAGGAGCGCGGTGTTGCCTCCGGCGCGGAGGCCCTCTACTGTGGCTAAGAGCTGCGCCCGATTGTTCTCCAGCCGGTCAAGCGGCACATCCTCGTACACCTGGCTGTTGAACGTGATCAGGCCGACGCTGTCGCGGTCGCTCTTGATCTGGTCAATGAAGATGCGCAGGGCCTGGCGCACATTGGCGATCTTTTGTCCATCCATACTGCCGGAGGTGTCCACCACCAGGTAGATGTTGGCGCGGCGCTTGGTCTCCCACCAGGCATTCTGCACGACCTGGACGACCGCCGGGGGCGGGATCTGCAGCGCGGTCTGCGGCTGGTTGGGGTCCACGCCGTTGGCGGGCTGGATCGGCGAGCCTGGGCTATCCAGCGGGATGCTCAGGTCGGCGGGGCGGTAACCGTTCGCCAGCACCTTCATCTGCGCTTCTTTCGAGGTCAGGTAGTCGCTGAAGCGCTCAAAGGCGGTGCGCTGGTCATCGCTGAGGCCGGGCGTCTCCAGGAGGGCCAGCGGATGGTCTTCCCACAGCGAGCCTTCCATCGGATAGACCGCGACGACATCCACGCCCTGCTGGCGCAGCCAGATGACGATCTGTTCCTGGCCGACGAAGGCATCCAGAACGCCACGGCCCTCTTGCTTCACGCGCTGGGCGGTGGCCCACTCCCCCTCGCCGTAGTAGCGCACGGTCTTCTCCAGCGCAGCCACATAGTCCAGCACCTGCTGGTTGTTGACGTCCTCTTCGGTCAATCCGCGCGTCTTGCCCGCGCCGGCGTAGAACGCCGCCAGGGTCGCCAGGATGCCGCTGGCCGAGGCCGTAGAGGGGTGGCTCCATTTGAATTCGGGGTCGGATTGCGCCCGCGCCAGCACGTCCCCCCAGCCGATGGGCCGATTCGGATAGCCCATTTGCCCGGCCACATCGCGCCACATGATCAGGACGACGGGCGAGACGGCGTAGCGCGTGACCGGGCCAACCAGCGCGGCGTCGGGGCCGCTCCGCTCGGCGTAGCGGCGGTCAAGCTGGTCAAGCCAGAGCGATGAGTCGGGCGTGATCGCCTGGAACTCGCCCGCCAGCGCCCGCTCCAGCATCTCCTCCGGCTCCAACTGGACAGCTTCAACGCGAATGGTCAGGCCGGCGGGCGTTTTCTCGCCGCGCCGGTTGAAGCTGTCCACCAGATCACGGAAGAGAACGGCCTTCTCCGGCGAGTAGGCCACGCGCAGCACGACCTCGTTGGGCTGGGGTACGACGTCCGTCAGCCCGCCTTGAAGCGCCTGGTAGCCCGCCCAACATACCCCACAGACGAGCAAGACGCCCAGGATGGCCGCGCTGAGGGCAATGATGGGGATGCCCGGGTGCGCCCGACGAACCCGTTGATATGGCCTCTGTCTGCTCATGGTCGCTTCACCGCCGCGCCACGTTCAGGTCAAACCAGCGCAGCAACGTCTGCAGCACCTCGCGGTCGGGGTCGCGCATGCGCGTGGTCACCGGCAGGATGGTGGCCACGCCGCGATCCTTCCACTGGTTGAAGGGGCTATCGGGCCGGTCCACGCTGACCTCGCTGCTCACTGGGCGCAGGCCGTAGCTCACCGCGCGCTCCTGCCAGGGCCTGGAGAGCAGGTATTTCTCAAACTCCAGCGCCGCGTTCTTCTCCAGCGCCGTCGTCTCCGTCCCCATCCACACGGTGAAGGGGAAGTCAAACCAGGTGACGTATTTCGGGTACAGGATGTGCAGGGGCTCCCAGCGGTTGAGCGAACCGGCCATGTTGATCAGCAGGTCGCTCTCCAACAGTTGCCCGCCGTCCCCCGCGGAGTAGCCGAACAGCGCCAGGTTCTCGCCCGGATAGGCGCCCAGGCTGGAGAAGTCGGTGACGGCCCCCATGAGTTCTTTAAGCCACTGCTGGAAATTGGGGTCGGTCACGTCAGCCACGCTGATGTCGGGCCGGTCGTAGTATTCGCCCGCCGCCGCGACCATGGCCGCCAGCCCGCCGATGTTCTTGCGCGGATGAGGGACGATCAGCTTGAAGTAGCCCCACTCCGGCTGGCCGCCGATCTCGCGCCAGCCGCCGGGGGCAATGGCCGCGTCGTGCAGCGTCCGCCAACTGATCTGGCCGTACTTGCGTTCCAGGGCCTGGGCGCGACTGGTGTAGATGCCCCAGGCGAACAGGGAGATGGCGATGGGGCGGGCGCGATACTCGCCGTCGGTCAGGAACACGTCGCGCCCGACCTTGTCCTTGTAGGCGGAGTTGACCAGTTCAACCAGGTAACGGCTGTCGGGGATCCAGGCGGTGGGCAGGGGCTGTTGCCCCTCCTCCGTGCCGAATTCGCCGCGCTCATAGCGCCCCATGGCGGCCAGGCCATCCATAGGCACGATGGTAATGTGAATGACCCGGCCCTCCAGGGTATGCCGCTCGTCGTTGAACTGCTTCGCGGCCTCGCTCACCCAGGGCTCCACCGGCAGCGCCACCAGGATGCGCACCTCCAGCGACTGGCTGGAGGCGGGCGAGGACACCTGCCCACCGGCGGCCCGAAAGATGGCCGCCCCGGCCACGATCAGCAGGGCCACGCCGACGATCACAAGAAAGATCACACGGGTGCGATTCATGGTTCTTAGCCTTCAGCGGCCAGCGGAAAGAGCTTTCAGCGGCCAGCTATCAGCTTTCAGCCTGCAATTGCAGACAAAAAGCTGACCGCTGCATGCTGAAAGCTGATAGCTATTTCAGCCGCTAAGCTGACAGGCCCAGGCGGCGCTTGCGCTCGGCAAGCTGCTGGTCAATCTTGTCCCTTTCCAGGATCTCGTCCATTTGCTGGTCCAGGCGGCTGGTGGCCATCTCCATGCGGGCCGAAGCCTGGTCCAGCCGCGCGCGGATCTGATCGCCGATGCGGGCGACGTCGCTGTCACCGATGCCCGCCAGATCGTCCAGGGACTTGATTGCCTTGAGCGAGACCTCTTTGGACTTGGCCAGCTCCAGCAGGGCCAGCAAGTGCTCGCGCTCCTGCTTGATGGTGGTGAGCTTGGCCTCCAGCTTGAGCCGGGCGTCCAGGAGCTTCTGGTGCTCGGCGGCTTGCTGCTCATACTGGACTTTGTACTCTTCGGCGAGCCGCTGCTTGGAGTTCAGGTCGGACTGTGCGGCGGCGGCAAGGGTGTCCTGGCCCTTTTGCAACAGGACGTCAATATCGCGGTCAAGCTGCTCGGCTGCGGCTGTGTACTCCTCGTACTTGCGCTTGAGCGTGCGCACGTTGCCGCCCACCGTGGCGATGGCATCCTCCAGCGCCGCCAGGTTGTTCTCGGCCTGGCGGATGTACTCATCCAGCACAGCCACCGAGTTCTGCTGCAAGGCCCGATCCACCAGGCTATGCAGGTTCGCCATGATCAACGTGTTGATTTTATCCAATAAGCCTGCCATTGGGCGCTTCCCTCCAGTCGTCCGTAGTCAGCAGCCAGTCGTCGGATAGGCTACTGCTTATGAACATATGATACACATTTTGGGCCAGTTTACCTGACATGGGGCTGACAGGCAATAGACAGTCGCCAGCCTGCGAGGGTACTGGGCGCGATGGATTGCCCCCCACCCCGATGCTCTCTCCTCAGCCGATCCTGTCCATCTGGTGGGGGGAGATGGCTCAGCCGAACCACTTCTGCAGGCGTTCGGTTTCAAAAGCGCGCTTCTCCTCCAGGTAGGCCCTGGAAGGCCCCAGGAGGGTCACCTGGGGGGCGGGCGTGTCCAGGAAGCGCCCCTGCACCAGCATGGCCTCTCCATTCCCCACTTCCAGATAGCAGCTTCCCTCGCCTGTGAAGGTCGCTGGCGACTCTTGCCCGGCGAACGCCGCGGCGATGCGCTCGGCCACGACCTCGCCCTCGGCCTCGGCGAAGACGCCGGCTTTGGGCAGGGGCTTCCCGTCCGCCATCGGGATCGCCACGACATCGCCTATGGCATAGACGCCGGGGAATTTCGTTTCCAATGTGCGTGGGTTCACATGGACCCACTCCCCGCCGTCCGTCAGGCCGCTGTGCACGACCACCTGGGGGCAGCGGTGCGGCGGCACACCGAAAAGGAGATCGTAGGGGCGCCGCCCTGTGGTAAAGACCACTTCACCTGCTTCCACCGCCGTCGCCTGATGGTTGGGCAGGAAGGCGATCCCGTAGTCGGCCAGACGGCCCTCAATGACATCGCAGCCCGCCTGTCCCAGGACGGGCAGGGACATGGGCTGTGGGGTGAAGACCTCCAGGGCAGCATTCACCCCGCGGTCGCTCAAGAACCCGCGCAACAACAAGGCGGCTTCATAGGGGGCCGGTGGGCACTTGTAGGGGACGCCAAAGATGCCGATCACCACCCGTCTGCCCCGGAAGGCGCGCAGCGCTTCCGCTGCACGTGGGATCGCCTGGGCCTCATACAGGTTGAGCGCGTGGGCCTGAAAGCCGGGCACGCGCTCCGGCGCCAGGTCCGCGCCCAGCGCCACGATCAGGGCATCGGCTTCCAGGCGGCGCCCTTCCACCTCTGCCGCCCGCGCCTGCGGGTCAATCGCGGTGATCGCCCCCTGGATCACCCGGATGCCCTTGCGCTCCAAAGCGGCCAGGGGGCGCTGGCCTGCCTCCATCGGGGAGGCGCCGATCAGCGCCCAGGTCTTGCGGAACCCCACCATGAAATAGGGGCGGCGGTCCACCAGGATGATCTCATCTTCCGGCGGGAGCCGCTGTCGCAGCCGGATGGCAGCAGCGATCCCGCCAAATCCTCCACCTAAAATCAACACCCGTCGCATAGGTTACACCTCCAGCAGTTCTTTGACCGTTGTCGCCAGCATCCGCGCCAGGGCAGCGAAGATCATCTCGCCTTCCTCTTTGGAGGCTTTCGCCGGGTCACCGAAATAGGCCCATTCGCTTCCAGCCTCCTTGAACGTGCGCGCCCCGGCGCGAATACGGGCGGGCAGGTCTATCCACACAGGGGCCAGCTCCCGACGCCGGTCCTCGCGCACCAGGTCGGGCCGGTCGGCCATCACCAATGAGGTCTCATAGGAGCCGGCGTGCCGCGATCCGGCGCGGAACTCCTCGGTCAGCGTCGCTGCCCAGCGTTCGTCGCGCACATCGGGGACGGCCACCCGCGCACCCCCCGACTCAGTCACCTGTCGCGCCCCTGCCTTGAGGGCCGCGAAGTTGGCCGGTTCCAGGTGGTGGTTGGAGAAGACGATGCGGGTGAAGCCGTGCGAGGCCAGTGAGTGACAGACGGCGACCACAAGCCGGGTGAGCGTCTCTTCGGGGATGGTCACTGTGCCCGCAAAGGGCATGCCGAAGTTCGTCACTGCGTAATAAAATGGCGGGGCGATGACGCACTCTATCCCCTCTTGAAGCAGCAACTCCGCCGCCCGGCGGCACGCGCCCTGCGCGATGATCACATCGGTTTGCAGGGGCAGGTGCGGGCCGTGCGCCTCGGTCGCGCCGGTGGGCACGAGCGCCACCGACGTCCGTTTGGCCACCTCGGCCACTTCTGGCCAGGTCATGTCCGCGAGATAGTGTAATGTCATCCTGTCCACCCCCTAGACACGCAATTTGAAGCGCTGAATCTTGCCTGTGGCCGTCTTGGGCAGCTCTGGCACGAATTCAATCCAGCGCGGGCGCTTGTATTCGGCCATGCGCTCTTTACAGTGGGCGATCAACTCTTGGATCATCTCCTCGGAGGGCGCATAGCCTTCCTTGAGCACGACAAAGGCCTTCGGCTTGATCAGGTTGGCCGCGTCCGGGTGGCCCACCACCGCGCACTCCAGCACGGCGGGATGGCTCAGCAGGGTGTTCTCCACCTCCATTGGCGAGACCCAGATACCGCCCACCTTGAGCATATCATCCGAACGACCGGCGTGCCAGTAGTAGCCGTCTTTGTCCACGTAATACTTGTCGCCGGTGAACAGCCACTCGCCCAGGAAGGTCTTGCGGCTGCGGGCCGCCTGGTGCAGGTAGAACAGCGCCGTTGTCTCGCCTTTGACCAGGAGGTTGCCGATCTCCCCCTGGGGCACATCCTTGAGATCCTCGTCCACGATCCTGACCTCATAGCCGGGGACAGGCTTGCCGCTGCTGCCAGGGCGGATGTCGCCGGGGCGGTTGGAGATGAAGATGTGCCAGACCTCGGTTGAGCCGATGCCATCAATGATGTCCAGGCCGGTGCGCTCCTTCCAGGCGTGCCAGATAGAGGCCGGGAGCGCCTCGCCCGCCGAGACGCACAGGCGCAGCGACGAGATGTCGTACTTCTCGGTGAAGTCCTCTATCGCCAGGATGGCGGCGTAGCCTGTGGGCGCATTGTACAGGATGGTTGGCTTGAAGCGGTGGATCATCTCCAGGACGTTGGTGGGGATGCGCGGCGGCGCGGCCATGAGCACGCAACTCGCCCCCACGTACCAGGGGAAGACCAGGTTGCCGCCCGTGCCGAAGGTGAAGAACAGCTTGGCGGCAGCGAAGGTGCGGTCGCTCTCGCGCAGGCCCAGCACGTTGACCGCCCACAGTTGCGCCGTGAGGGGCAGGTCCTGGTGCGCGTGCAGGATGCCCTTCGGCTCGCCCGTCGTGCCGCTGGAATAGTTGAGCGAGCACCAATCCTCGCGGTGGGTGCGGGCCACTGCCAGTTCGGTGGATTCGCCCTTGATCCAGTCAGCGTAGTTCAGGTCGCCTGGGCGCCCCTCGCCGCCGATGACGATGATGTGCTTGATGAAATCCAGATGCTCGCGGATGGGGTCAATCGCTGGCAGGAGCGCTTTGTGCACGATGAGCGCCCGTGCCCGGCTATCCCGCAGGACGTAGAGATGTTCGTGGGGCATGAGCAGCGTGTTCATCCCCAGGGCGATGGCGCCGATCTTCATGCTGCCGAAGAACGACGTCACCCATTCCGCGCAGTCCAGCGAGAGGATGCCCACTGTCTCCCCAAAGCGGACATCCAGCCGCCGCAGCGCGTTGCCCACCTGGTTGACCTCTGCGGCCACCTGTGCGAAGGTCATCTCGCGCTCCGGCGTGACCAGCGCCACCTTGCCGGGGCGCGATAACAGGTTGTGTTCTAAAATGTTGACCGCGTTGTAGTAAAGTGGCAGATCGCTGGCTTTCATCGTGCTCCTCCTTACTTATTAGCGGTCAGCTTTCAGCGGTCAGCGCTCAGCTTTTGATCTGACTACAGCGTAAACGCTGTAGCTTGTACTACTGACTACTGAAAGCTGATAGCTTTTATCCGTCATCGGTCCAACAGATCGCGTGCGATGACGATGCGCTGGATATGCGCCGTGCCCTCGTAAATCTGCAGGCCCTTGATGTCGCGGTAATAGCGCTCCACCGGGTACTCGTTAGAGTATCCCCGTCCCCCATGAAGCAAGACCGCTTCGTTGGCGGCCCGCAGCGCCGCCTCCACCGCGAAGAGCTTGGCGATAGACGTCTCGCGCCTGGCGTTCCGCCCCTGGTCTTTGAGCCAGGCCGCATGGTAAACCAGCCAGCGGGCGGCTTCTATCTCGGCGGCCATATCCGCCAGGGTGGCCTGGATCATCTCAAAGTCGCCGATGCGCTGGCCGAATTGTCGGCGCGACTTGGCGAAATCCAGGCAGGCATCCAGGCAGGCCTGGCCGAGGCCGAGCGCGCCCGCGGCCACGCCCAGGCGTCCATGATCCAGCGCGGACATGGCCAGGCGAAAGCCTTCCCCCGGCTGGCCCAACAGGGCTGTCTTGGGCACGCGCAACTCCTCAAAGATCAGGCGGGCGTGATTCGCGGCGCGATGGCCCAGTTCTTTCCCCGGCATCTTCTCACGGCGCAGGCCGGGCGTGTCTGTGCGGACGAGGAAGGCACACAGGCCCTTATGCCGCAGGCTGCGGTCGGTCGTGGCGAAGATGAGCGCCAGATGGGCCAGGCCCCCATTGGTGATCCAGATTTTCTCCCCGGTGATCACATACTCGTCGCCCTCAGGCGTCGCTGTTGTCTCAATGCCCGCCGCATCGGAGCCGGCGTTCGGCTCGGTGAGCGCGTAGCAGCCGATCCATTCGCCCCGCGCCAGTTTGGGCAGGATGGCCTGCTTCTGCACCTCTGTCCCCCAGGCCAGGATGGACTGGGCCACCAGGCTGGTGTGCACCGTCATCAGCCCGCGCACTGAGGAATCGGCCCGACCCAGCTCCTCATAACATAGGGCCAGCGAGAGGTTATCCCAGCCTTCGCCGCCGTATTGCGGGGGCAACGGCCCGCCCAGGAAGCCCAGGTCGGCCATCTCCTGCACCAGCGCCAGGGGCATCTCCCCGCGCTCGTCCATTTCACGGGCCAGTGGGGCGACCCGATTCTGGGCGAAGTCGCGGGCGCGCTGCTGGATTTCCGCCTGAAGCGGGGTCAGTGAGAAGTCCATGGAGTTATCCGCCGCGCCGCTCTGCCTGTGCCGACCAGTATAGCCAATCCGGGGCCGGTGGGCAAACGGGCAGGGGCACCGGCCACAAGGCTCCAGTAGAGGCGCAATTCATTGCGCCCCTACTTACATCAGGCCGCCGCAATCTGGGCACGAGGCTGCCCGCTTGATATTGAGCGAGGAGAAGGTCATGTCTTCGCCGTCAAAAACGAGGAGGACCCCCTTCAGGTTCGTGCCGATGCCTGTCAGGAATTTCAAAGCCTCCATCGCCTGGATACAGCCAGCGAGACCTGGGGTCACCCCCACCACAGGGAAGGTTTCTTTGGGAGGCGGCTCTGGGACGAGACAGCGCAGGCAGGGGGTCTCTGGCGGATGAAAAAAGGTCACCTGCCCCGTTAATCCCCAGATGGCTGCATGCACCCAGGGGATCCTGTTCTTGATGCAGTAGGTGTTGAGCAGGTAACGCGTTTCAAAGTTATCAAGACAGTCAATCACAATGTCGGGCCTGCCGATGATGCGCTCTGCGCTGTTTTCATCAAGCGTGTCACAATAGGGCACGACACGGACTGTTGGGTTTAACGCCCTGAGGGTGCGCGCTGCAGAGAGGGCCTTGGGCTGGCCGATGCGTTTATCTGTGTGGAGAATCTGCCTGTTGAGGTTAGACAGCTCAATCGTATCCGCGTCGCATATTCGGATCTCCCCCACACCGGCCACAGCCAGATAAATCGCCACCGGACTGCCCAGCCCTCCGGCGCCAGCGATAAACACGCGGGAGGATTTGAGCCGGGCCTGGCCCTCCCTGCCCCAGCCTGGGGTCAGCATTTGCCGATGGTAGCGAACCAGGTCGTAGTCTGTTAATGGCTTCATCGCAATGGCCTGCGGGGGAGGCATGATACTGCGCCCGGCGTGCAGGGGGCAGGGCGGAGGCTATTCGTCAAACAGCACGGTAGACTCCGGGTAATAGCGCACCTGCCTGTTGGCCACTTTGCGCCGCAGCCACTCCTCCAGCCAGGCGTTCTTCTCCTCTGTGGAACGCTCCTCGGCCAGGACATGCAGCGGCAGGTTGACGCGCAGCGCCCGGCGGGGAATGATGTGGCGGGTGATGCCTGCGGGCAGGCGCGCGCCGTTGCGGGCCAGCTCCAGGATCTCCGCCGGTTCGTAGTGGGGGAAGACCACGATGGCCACCAGGTCGGGGTAGAGCTGAGCGAGCTGGGCGATGCGGTCGGTGTTGGCGCGATAGATGCGGCCAATGTCCTTATAGGCGTCCACCAGGGCGTTCAATAGCGCCGTCCGGCTTTGCAGGTCCTGGCCCCCCTCCACCAGGAGCACCCGCTCATCCGGGCAGACCAGGTAGGCCAGGATGTCGCGCCGCGCCAGCGCAGCACGGGCGTGCAGCAGGTCGCTCGGCGTCAGCCTCAGGCCCGGCAGCGCCTTCAGACGCGCCGTGAAGGTCTGCAAATCGCAGCCGGTGATCACATGAGTCCAGGTGGAGAGCTGCAGCTCCGGGTCCTCGTAGTCCACGATCTGCACCAGCATGTGGGGCAGGCCCAACAGGTGTCCGGCGCTGACGCGATTGGCCCCGTCCAACACGACATAACGATCTTCGTCCGGGCTGAGCCGGGCCACAATCGGCGGGTTGATCAGCACGCCCTCGGCCTGCAGGCGCTCGGCCAGCGGCAGCGAACGCTGGGCATCGTGCTCTTCGTGCGGGATCAGCCGCTCCAGCGGCACAATGCGTAACACTGGCAACTCAGACAGAGGCGGGGACATGCGCTCTCCTCAGGCTGGCTCAAGCCGTCCTCAACCCGTACCGGGCTTCAGCCCGGTTGCACCGTTTACGCTGCGGTGCGTCCAATCAAGTTGTCCAGAGGCACCCCACCGTAAACGGTGCGGCCTGAGGACGCCCCGTTTACGGTGGGGTACACCGTTTACGCCGTGGTTCATTTCACATGGGTGGCCAGATAGTCCAGGATGTCAATCTTGGTCAGAATGCCGATGACAGCCTCGTTTTCCACCACCACGGCCACGTTGCCTGTGGTAAAGATGCCCAACAGCGTCTCCAGGGAGGCATCGGGGTGGACAACCGCCACGTCCGGGTTAATGATGTCGGCGATGCTTTCCTCTACCGCGTGGGCATGGTCGGCCAGGAGCATGTGGTTGAGCAGGTCAATTTCGGTCACCATGCCCATCAGCCGCCCCTGTTCATCCACGACGGGCACCTGGGAGATATCGTGCTGCTTCATCAGGGCGATGACATCCACCATCTTATCGGCGGGCCGGGCAGTGATCACGCCCTGCATGGGCTTGGCCTTGAGCACATCGGCGGCGCGATTTTCCAGCCAGGCCGACTCCAGGAAGCCGTTTTCGCGCATCCAGTCGTCGTTGAACACTTTGGACAGATAGCGGGCGCCGGAGTCCGGCAGGATGACCACCATCAGTGTTCCTGCAGGCAAATTATGGGAGGTGGCATAGTGCAGCGCACCGGCGACGGCGGTCCCCGATGAGCCGCCGCAGAAGATGCCCTCTTCGCGCACCAGGCGGCGCGTCATCAGGAACGATTCTTTGTCGCCGATCTGCACCATCTCATCAATCACGCTGAAGTCCAGTGCGCCGGGGACGAAGTCTTCGCCGATCCCCTCAACCTTATAGGTCTTCAGGAAAGGTTGGTCGGGGACACGACCCAGCCTGAACGTGTCATACAGCAGCGAGCCGACCGGGTCCACGCCGATGACCTTGATCTTCGGGTTCTGCTCCTTAAGATACCGGCCTGCGCCGGTGATTGTGCCGCCGGTGCCCACGCCAGCGACGAGGACATCAATCTGCCCGCCCGTCTGGTGCCAGATCTCCGGGCCGGTGGTGCGGTAGTGGGCTTCGGGGTTGGCCGGGTTATAATACTGGTTGGCGAGGATCGCGTTGGGCGTTTCTTGCACAATGCGGCGGGCCACGCTATAGTACGAACGTGGGTCGTCAGGCTCAACGGCGGTGGGGGTGATGATGACGCGGGCGCCGAAGGCGCGCAGCAGGCGGATCTTCTCCTCGCTCATTTTGTCGGGCATGACAAAGACGCACTTATAGCCGCGAATGGCCGCGACGATAGCCAGCCCCACGCCGGTGTTGCCGGAGGTGGCCTCCACAATCGTGCCGCCCGGGCGCAGCAGGCCACGCCGCTCGGCATCCTCAATGATGGCGATGCCAATGCGGTCTTTGACCGATCCGCCGGGGTTGAGGAATTCCAGCTTGGCGTACACAGTCGCCTGGATGCCCTGGGTCACACGGTTGAGCCGAACCAGAGGTGTGTTGCCGATCACCCCCAGGATGTTGTCATACATCCCGGTCCTGACCATGCCCTGGGGTGGGGGCGTGATAACAGAAGCGTCCATAGCACGACCCTCGCTTGTATGTTATCTGACTACTGGTTACTGACTGCTGAACACTATGCTCTCGTGTAAGCGTATCATGAATGGCTGGTGTTGTCAATGCTGTTACCTTGACTTCCTGGAGGTAACCTATTGAGTGCCTCTGAAATCTTCTCCATTGCACCGGCAGTTCAGGAGGCGCTGAGCGCGGGCAGGCCGGTCGTGGCACTGGAATCGGCGCTCATCAGCCATGGGCTGCCCTATCCGGCGAATGTGGAGACCGCTCAGGCGATGGAGGCCGCCATTCGGGCCGAGGGGGCGCTTCCGGCGACCATTGGCCTGATCGCCGGGCGCGTCGTGGTGGGGTTGAGCGCAGAGCAGTGTGAACGGCTGGCGCAAGGACAGGGTGTGCGTAAGGTCAGCCGCCGCGACCTTCCCTTCGCTGTCGCCTGGGGGAGTGATGGCGGGACAACGGTCGCCGCGACGGTCTACATCGCAGGGCGCTGTGGTCTGCGCGTGATGGCGACGGGGGGCATCGGCGGGGTGCATCGGGGTCACCCACATGATGTTTCCGCCGACTTGCCAGAACTGGCGCGGACGCCGCTCGTCGTGGTGTGCTCTGGCCCCAAGGCGCTGCTTGACCTGCCTTTGACCCGTGAGGCGCTGGAGACCTACGGAGTCCCGGTCATCGGCTATGGCGTGGAGGAGATGCCCGCGTTCACCAGTGTGAGCAGCGGGCTGCCGGTGGATGGCCGCGTGGATTCGCCGGAGGAGGTGGCACGGCTGGTGCGCGCGCGGGATGCGCTGGGGCTGATGACGGCCCTGCTGGTCACTGTCCCCGTCCCGGCAGACGTTGCCCTGCCGCCGGAGGAAGCGGAGGCCGCTACAGTGCGGGCATTAGAGCTGGCCAGGCGGCGGGCTATCACCGGCCCTGCCCTGACCCCCTTCGTGCTGGCGCAGGTAGATACGCTGACCGGGGGGCGCAGCCGCCGTGCAAATAGCGCCCTGTTGGTGAACAACGCACGCGTAGCGGCGCGTATCGCGCGGGCGCTGGCAGAAAGCGCGAACCAGACGTAGCGGGACATGAGGCAGTGATCCGCTATGTCGCCTTCGGCATCGTCATAGATGACCTGGCCTTTGAGGACGGCAGGCAGGTTCTGGGCGTCCTGGGCGGGGGCGGGTCACAGGCTGCCTTTGGGATGCGGCTGTGGGGCGAGGGCGTGGGCCTGGTTGCGGCAGTTGGTGCCGATTGGCCAGCAGCCCACCGGGCGCAATTGGAAGCGGCGGGCATTGACCTGGGTGGGGTGCTCACCGGCCCCTGGCCGACGTTGCGTGCCTGGCAGGTCTATGCAAGTGGAGGGGAGCGCCGCCATGTGTGGCAGATTGCCCCGGAGCGCAACCGGCCTGACTGGGCGCGCTGCCTGGCCCTGGCCCCCGCTGATTACCGGGCGGCGCGCGGCTACCATCTGGGCCTTCATGCGGAGGCCGCCAACCTGGGCCTGGTGCGCCAGGTGCGGGGCTATGGAGGATGCGTGAGCCTGGAGCTGTTCCGGCCCGCGCCCTATCCGCTGGACGAAGCTGCTTTGCACGCCCTGGCCTCCGCGCCCGACATCCTTTCGCTCAACCTGGGAGAGGCGCGCTCCATATGCGCCCCCGATCAGGCGGGTCATGCGGCAGGCGCGACTTATGCGATAGTGCGCCGCCTGCATCGGGCCGGCGCTCGTATCATCGCGTTGCGACTGGGCTCCGAGGGGGCGCTCATCAGCGACGGGCAGGCAGGGCGGGCCTGGCATATTCCCGCCTTTCCCACAACGGTCGTCGATCCGACCGGCGCGGGCAACGCCTTCAGCGGCGCGTTCCTGGTGGGCTATGTGGAGACCGGGGACCTGCTGACTGCGGGGCTGTGGGGGAGTGTGGCCGCCTCTTTGATCATTGAGGGGATCGGCTTTCCCCGGCTGGATAGAGCCCTGCGCCTGGAAGCCAGGCGGCGCGTTCAAGCACTGCGGCCCCAGGCCCGGGCGATTCAGGTCTAGCGCCAATATCCTTCAAATCAGGGCGATAGTTGCCTCATTTGAAAGGCAATGGGGGTGGGACCTAGATGCGTTCCCCCCAACCCTTCCCCGTAAGGAAAAGGTGGGTCCCCTCCCCCTGGATGAGGGAGGGATAGGGAGGGGGTGAGTTCCCCCTGCCCTGGCAAGTTGCGTAGTTCCCCAAGAGGGGTTAAGCTTAAGGCCTGGCCAGGAGGGCCATAACCTCTGGCGAAAGGAGCTTCATGTTGAGTCGCATCATTCTCCGCTGGCTGATCAACGCTGCTGCCCTGTTCGTAGCTGTGCGGCTGCTGCCCGGTATTGAGGCCAGCAACGGGGGCATCCTCATTGTCGCGCTGATCCTGGGCTTTGTCAATGCGATCATTCGCCCCATCCTGGTGATCCTGACCTGCCCCCTGATCATCTTGACGCTGGGATTGTTCACGCTGGTGATCAATGCGCTGATGCTCCAATTGGCTGGATCCATTGGGCGCGCCTTGGGTGTTGATTTCCAAATCACCGGAGGTTTCGGTACCGTATTCCTCGCGGCGCTTATCGTCAGCATTGTCAGCTTCCTGCTGTCGCTGGTCGTGGTTGGCGAGAGAGAGCGGGGGAAGTAACAGGGCAGGCATGGTCCTGCCACTACTGAACGAAGCGAGAGATCCCCCCGCCCCACCCCTCCCCCGCAAGAGGGGAGGAAGTGATCTTTCTCCCGGCCCCTCCCCTCTCAGGGGAGGGATAGGGAGGGGGGAGATGCTTCACTGTGTTCAGCATGATCAACGGTGATCGGCTGGCGTTATCCGCGCAGGCTGGCCATTGCGGGCTACGGCTGTTGCCCAGGCTTAGTAGATCATAGAAGTGTCACTCTGAGCGAAGCGAAGAGCCTCTTGTGAGCTTCATAAGAGATGCTTCGCTACGCTCAGCATGACAAACCTGTGATCTACTGAGGCTGGGAAGGAGAAGGGGACATGTCTATTGAAAGCGCAGCGAAGTCGCTGGACATCAGGCGGATCAGCCTTTACCTTATCTTCGCTTTTGGTATTGCCTGGGCCGGCGGGCTGGCGATTGCCCTCACGGGTGGGCTGGCGAATAGCCCGCCTGTCGCTGGCAGCAACCTTCCGCTGGCCTTCTTTATCCTCACCACCGTGTATATGGGTGCGCCAGCCATTGCGCATGTGTTGACCCGGCTGCTGACCCATGAAGGCTGGGAGGGCACCACTTTAAGGCCGAAGCTGGGCCAGGGCTGGCCGTACTGGGTGATCGCCTGGCTTGCCCCCGGCCTGCTCACGTTCGCCGGGGCAGCGCTTTTCTTCGCTTTATTTCCGCAATATTACGATCCCTCGCTAAGCAGGGTCCAGGCGCTGCTCCAGCAGGCTGCGCCGGAGCAGCAGATACCGGAGATGAGCCCCTGGCTGGTCGTCATTGCCGGGGCGGTGCAGGCCATTCTGCTGGCGCCGCTGCTCAATGCATTGCCGATCTTCGGCGAGGAGTTCGGCTGGCGGGCCTACCTGCAACCCAAGCTGATGCCTCTCGGTGGGCGCAGGGCGATGCTGCTTATGGGGCTGGTTTGGGGGGTGTGGCACTGGCCGGTCATCGCCATGGGCTATAACTTCGGCCTGGAGTATCCGGGTGCGCCCTGGCTGGGGATGCTCATGATGGTCTGGTTCACGCTGGTTTTCGGCACGCTGGTGGGCTGGCTGGCGCTACGCGGCGGGAGCGTGTGGCCGGCTGTGATCGCTCATGGGGCCCTCAACGGCATTGCCGGCATCGCGGCTTTATTTATCCAGGATGAGCCCAGTCCCTTGTTGGGGCCATTGCCGGTGGGGCTGATCGGTTCGGCGGGGTTCGCCCTGGTTGCGCTCTGGCTCTTCCTGCGTGCGGGCGCGCTGGATCCGCCTGTGCCTTTGCCAGTGTCGCCTGCCCCTCCGGAACAGAAGGCTGTGCCTGTGGCTGGCCCTGACGCTACGCCATCTGACTACTGAGTAAGTCGTGGTGAGGTCTTGGGTCCGATTTGTCAGCGCCTGGATGGACGCATAGAATTCACAGGCGGATCCAGGAGGTGCCTTGTGAAAGTCCGTATCCTGTCTCAAGAAGACCTGCGTGCCACCATCAACATGCGGGAGGCCATCTCTGTGGTGCGCCGGGCCTTTGGTCAGCTTTCCGCAGGGCGCGCCAGGGTGCCTGTGCGCAGCCGCGTGGAGACACAGGATGGGGTCTCCCTGTTTATGCCCGCCTACCTTGAGGAGAGTGACGATCTGGCGGTCAAGATCGTCTCGGTCTATAGCGGCAATCCCACCCTGGGCCTGCCTACCACGAGCGCCATTGTGGTTGTGTTGGACGCGAGAACGGGCCGTCCGGTGGCGATCATGGATGGGACCTGGCTAACTGCGCTGCGCACGGGGGCGGCCTCGGGCGTGGCCACTGACCTGCTGGCGCTGCGCGATGCGGGCATCGTGGCCCTGTTCGGCGCCGGTGTCCAGGCGCGGACGCAGTTGGAGGCCGTCTGTACGGTGCGTGACATCCGCGAGGTGCGCGTTTACGACCCCAATATGTTCAAAGCGGAGATGCTGGCTCAGGAGATGGGCGGCCTTGGCCCGATCCCCTCAGAGGTCAGGCCGGTGAATACGCCAGCGGAGGCTGTGCGCGACGCCGAGATCATTGTGACAGCGACGACATCCAAGACGCCGGTCTTCAGGAACAAGGATGTCGCCGTCGGGGCGCATATCAATGCCATCGGTGCGTACACGCCTGAGATGCAGGAGATAGATGCGGAAACCGTGCGCCGGGCGAAGGTCATTGTGGACTCGCGGGAGGCCTGCCTGGCTGAGGCTGGCGATCTGATTATCCCCATCCGCCAGGGTCTCATCTCCGAAACGCATATCTACGCGGAGATCGGCGAAATCATTAACGGCGTCAAACCGGGGCGCGAATCCCCTCGCGAAATCACCCTGTTCAAATCGGTGGGCAACGCCGTGCAGGATGTCGCTGTCGCCAGCCACATCTTGCGCGTGGCAGAGGAGCAGAGGCTAGGGAGGATAGCCGAACTTTAGACGGGGGGCTGGGATCGGCTTAACCTCTTCCCTGATAGAGTAAGGGGAGAGGTCCCTCCTCCGTCGTGAGCGGAGCGAACATGCTGCCACGTACCGCAGAGGTCGTCATTGTGGGTGGGGGCGTCATGGGCGCCAGCACCGCGTATCATCTGGCCAAACGCGGCTGCACCAACATCGTGCTGCTGGAGCGTGAGCCCTTTTTCGGGATGGGGGCGACCGGGAAGAACGCCGGGGGCATCCGTCACCAGTTCGCCACCGAGATCAACATCCGGCTCTCGCTCAAGAGTATTGCCATGTTGGAGCGCTTTGAGGAGGAGCCGGGGTATCCGATTGACCTGCGCTTCTGCGGCTATCTCTTCCTGCTCACGCGCGAAGAAGACGTGGAGGCGTTCCGGCGCAACGTCGCCTTGCAGCATCGCCTGGGCGTGATGACCGAGTGGCTGACGCACGATGAGGTGGCCCGCCGCCTGCCCCAGGTGCGCACTGATGATGTGCTGGCAGGCACGTTCTATGGCCGCGATGGGCTGGCCGATCCGGCGGGCGTGACCCAGGGCTATATCAACGGCGCTCGCCGATTAGGGGCGAAGCTATTTACCGACGTAGAGGTGACCGGTATCGTAGTGGAGGGCAGGCGGGTGCGCGGCGTGCGCACTCGCCAGGGGGACATCGCCACGCCGGTTGTGGTCAATGCGGCGGGGCCTTGGGCGGCTTTGGTGGGGCGCATGGCGGGCCTGGACATCCCTGTCCAGCCCATCCGCCGTCAGATACTTGTTACCACGCCCCTCCCAGAGATCCCGCCCGACTTTCCCTTCGTGATTGACTTCGCCCAAAGCCTGTATTTCCATCGCGAGGGCGAGGGGCTGTTGACGGGCATGTCCAACCCGAACGAGCGCCCCGGGTTTGACCAAAGCGTGGACCCGGCATGGGAGTTGGTGCATTTAGAGGCCGCGATCCAGCGCCTGCCGCTGTTGGAGCGGGCGGGCAAGGCTGCCGCCTGGGCCGGGCTGTACGAGGTCTCGCCCGACGCCCATCCGATCCTGGGGCGTGTGGCGGAGCTGGAGGGGTTCTACTGCATTAATGGCTTCAGCGGTCATGGCTTCATGCATGGCCCTATCGCCGGCCTGCTGTTGGCCGAGGAGATCCTGGACGGCGCGGCGCACACGCTAGATATTACACCTCTGCGGCTGGATCGCTTCCGTGAGGGGCGGGCCATCCGGGAGTATAATGTGGTTTAGCGTGTGGTCGGGGGCGGGGTGCCGTTGGCCCTGTGATAATGTAGAGCGAGCTACTGAACTGAACCACACCGTAAACGGTGTGGCTTGTCGTTTTCATTACACATTATTGGCGCGGAACGCCGCCCGGCGCAGCGTGACCTTCGCTAATCGTTCCGGCACGGGCCGCACCCCCAGGCCAGGGCCGGTGGGGACGGTCAGCGTGCTGTCGGGGTTGAGGCGGAAGGGCGGGTCAATCAGGTCCTCATGGTAATAGCGGTCGCTGGCTGAGATGTCGCCGGGCAGTCGGAAATTGGGCAGGCTGGCCAGAGCGACGTTGGCCGCCCGCCCGAGGCCCGTCTCCAGCATCCCGCCGCACCACACGGGGATGCCCTGCGCCTGACACAGGTCGTGAATCTGGCGGCTGACCCATAGCCCGCCGACGCGCCCCTGCTTGATGTTGATCACCCGGCAGGCGCCGACCTCCAGCGCCCAGCGGGCATGGTCCAGCGTGTGGATGCTCTCGTCAAGGCAGAGGGGCGTTTTGAGGTGGGGCTGGAGCCGGGCGTGGTCCAGGATGTCGTCTTCGCCCAGGGGTTGCTCAATCAGGAGCAGTCCCTGGTCGTCCATGGCCTGGAAGACGGGCAGGGCCTCGTCCAGGCGGTAGGCGGAGTTGGCGTCCACTTGCAGGCGGATGTCGCCGAACTCGCGGCGAATGGCGCGCACGACGTCCACATCCCAGCCCGGCTTGATCTTGATCTTGATGCGCCGGTAGCCCATGTCCAGGTAGCCCTGGATGGTCTGGAGCGTGGCCTGGATGGAGGGTTGGATGCCGACGCTCACGCCCACCTCCACGCGTTCGCGCACGCCGCCGAGCATCTGGGCCAGCGACCGGCCCTGCGCCTGGCCGAGCAGGTCCCAGATGGCCATTTCCAGCGCGGCCTTGGCCATGTTGTGCCCGCGCACGCGGCGGGTGAGCTGAAAGGGCTGGGCTGGGTCGGTGATGTCCTGGCCCAACACCATTGGAATAAGATATTCGCTCAGGATCAGCCAGGCGGTCTCATCCGTCTCGTAGGAATACCAGGGCCCCTGCGAGGCGACGCATTCGCCCCAGCCGACCAGGCCCTGGCTATATACCGCCACCAGAGGCACCGCCCGGTCAACCTCCGTCCAGGCGCTTGTCTGGAACGGTGCGACCAGGGGCATTTTGATGTGGTAGAGTTCAATCCGTTCAATGCGCATAGCGCCCCCCAGAGGCAGATTTCAATCGGACGGCTGTGTTGATTGTATGCTCTCCTCCTGCCGTGTCAGGATGTAGAAGTTGCGCGGCCAGCCGCCAACAGCCTCATGCAGGAAGTCGGTGACGATGTAGCCGGCGGCGAAGCAGGCCTCAAACAGTTCACGGGCGTGTTGGCGCCAGGCATGCGCCAGGGCAATGTCCTTGCGCTTCAGGGTCTGGAAATCCGCCGGAATCTCCGCGATGGCTATCAGGCTTGTGGGCAGTTGCCAGGCACCCGGCCAGGGGGTGCCGTCGCTTTGAAACACAACCGGGTTGATCACTTGCGCCCCGCTGGCCAGGACCTGCGCGTAGCTCAGGCGCGGGCGCTCCCCGGCGAGTCGCCTCTTGACCCGCTGGCTCTTGATCCACCAGTCCACCTGGAAGCGATCGGTGGGCAGGCCGGCGTTGAGCGCGTCCCGCATCTCGCCGTAGATATTGCGCAGATAGGTGTTCGTCACCGCGCCCAGCTTGGCGATATTGAGCGCGGCGTTGCGCCCTTCCAGCGGGTCATAGGTCCAGGTGATCAGGTCCAGCCCCTGGGCCAGCGCGTAGTCGCGTTGGGCACACTTGAGCGCGTAGCCGATGCCCTGATCGCGGTAGGGGGGCAGGACGGCGGTCATGTGGGAGCATAGCTTAAGACGGCCCTGCAGCGGCACGTCACGCTGGGCGCTGGCGCGCGCGCCCAGGAAGCCGAAGGTGAAGCCGATCATCTGGCCTTCTATAAAGGCGCCCAGGAGCACCCCTTCATTCTTGGCAGCAGTGATCAGCACAGAGAGCGGCACGACCTCCAGGTCCTCCATCCCCCAGGCCTGGCGCTGGATCTCTTCACATTGCCTGGCTTCCTCAACAGTGGTGAGTGGCCGGATAAGCACCTGCGTTGCCATACGCGCATCCTCGTGGTATAATGCCTTTTCCCGAATTATAACATGTCCATTCCAAAGCATGAAAGGCAGGACACCAATTCGCCCGTATCTTCACGCGCCATCGCGTGTTTAATGCCTCAAGGAGAGACCCATGCGAACGACCAATGGAACCCGGCCCCGGCGGCGGGTGGTGATCACCGGCCTGGGCGCGTTGACCCCCCTGGGCAATGATGTGGCCAGCACCTGGGAGACCTGCATCGCAGGGAAGAGCGGCGTGGCCCGCATCACCCTGTTTGATCCCTCTCCCTTTGTCACCCAATTCGCAGCGGAGGTGAAGGGCTTTGATCCCGAGGCCCATTTGGGGCGCAAGGAAGCCCGCCGCATGGACCGCTTCACCCAATTTGCTGTTGTCGCCAGTCGCCAGGCGCTGGAGGATGCCCGGCTTGACCTGGAGCACGAGGACCGCACCCGCATCGGTGTGATCATCGGCTCAGGTATCGGCGGCATCGGCACGATCACAGCCACGGTGGACCTCATGCGTGAGCGCGGCCCCAGCCGGGTCAGCCCCTTCTTTGTCCCCATGATGCTTCCCGACACCGCGCCCGGCCAGGTGGCCATCCTGTTTGGGCTGAAGGGGCCGAATATGTGCGTGACTTCGGCCTGCGCTTCCAGCGCCAACGCCATCGGCGAGGCCGCTGAGATCATCCGGCGTGGCGCCGCTGATGTGATCCTGGCAGGAGGCGCAGAGGCCGGGATTGTGCCGGTCGCCCTGGCCGGTTTCAACGTCATGGGGGCGGTCTCCACACGCAACGATGCGCCGGAGCGGGCCTCGCGCCCCTTTGATGCCCAACGTGATGGCTTTGTGATGGGGGAGGGCGCGGCCATCCTGGTTTTAGAAGAGTTGGAGCACGCTGAAGCGCGCGGGGCGCACATTTACGCTGAGGTGTTGGGCTACGGGGCCAGCGCCGATGCCTTCCATATCACCGCGCCGGATGAGACCGGCGATGGGGCGGTGCGCGCCATGCGCCTGGCCCTGGAGGATGCCGGGCTGGGGCCAGGCGCGGTGGATTACATTAACGCGCACGGGACGAGCACCATTTTGAATGATAAGACGGAGACCAGGGCGATCAAGACGGTCTTCGGTGAGCGGGCCTATGACATCCCCATCAGTTCAACCAAATCCATGCATGGCCATCTCCTGGGTGCGGCAGGCGCGGTGGAGGCGTTGATCTGCGTCAAGGCGTTGGAGAATGGCATCCTGCCGCCGACGATCAATTACGAGTACCCCGATCCGGAGTGCGATCTGGACTACATCCCCAATGTCGCCCGTCGCGCCCCGGTGCGGGTGGTCATGTCCAATTCCTTCGGCTTCGGCGGGCACAACGCCTCGCTCGTGTTCGGAGTGGTCAACGGTCAATCGCCTCTGACGACTGACCACTGACGGCTGACGACTGGTGAGGAGAGCTATGGCAGACCATCAAGGCACAGCCAACAGTCGGCGTGGGCGCAATGGGCGCAACGGCAGGCCGCGCTATGCCCATATCATCGGCTGGGGCATGGCGCTGCCCTCGCGGGTGATGACGAATGACGAGATCGCCCAGATGGTGGATACCTCGGACGCCTGGATCCGTGAGCGCACCGGCATCCGTGAGCGGCGCATCGCTGGTGCCAAGGACTCCACCGCAACGCTGGCGCTGCGGGCCGCCAAGCGCGCCCTGGAAGTGGCTAACGTCAGCCCGGCTGACCTGGATTTGATCATCGTCGCCACGGCCACACCGGAGTATCTGTTCCCGGCCACAGCCTGTCTGGTTCAGGATTGGCTGGGGGCGGGGAATGCGGGCGCCTTTGACCTGAGCGCGGGGTGCACCGGCTTTGTCTACGGCATAAGTATCGCTGCCCAGACCATTATCTCCGGCGCAGCCGACACGGTGCTTGTCATCGGCTCGGAGACGCTGTCGCGGATTGTGGACTGGCAGGATCGGGGGACGTGTATCCTGTTTGGCGACGGGGCGGGCGCAGTCGTGTTGCGGGCGAGCAACATGCCCGGCGGTGTGTTGACCACGCTGTTGCGCTCCGATGGCTCCGGTGGTGAGTTGCTCTCGCTGCCCGGCGGCGGTAGCCGCTATCCGCCCAGCCCAACGACCGTCTTAAACGGTATGCACAAGATCCACATGAATGGCCGCGAGGTCTTCCGCTTTGCCACCCGCGTGATGGCGCAGGCCACGCGCAGCGTGGTGGAGGATGCGGGCTTGACTCTGGAGGACATCGCCCTGGTCATCCCCCACCAGGCCAATATTCGCATCATTGAGGCGGCAGCGCGCAGCCTGGGGCTGCCTATGGAGAAGATGTATGTCAACATTGAGCGCTATGGGAATACCTCCAGTGCCTCTATCCCCATTGCGCTGTGCGAGGCCATTGAATCGGGGCGGATCAAGGCGGACGACACCATTGTGCTGGTGGCTTTTGGCGCCGGCCTGACGTGGGGCGCGACGACGATCAAATGGGTGCCGACACCGCCGCCAGCTTCGCCGCTTGAGCAGCGGGCGCATGAGGTGCGCTACTGGTGGGCGGCACTGCGCTCGGCCTGGCGCCGCTTCTGGCGGCGGCTGGAGTCCTGGCTCAAGGGCCCGGCTGCAGCGGCAGAGAAGTAGGCCGCCGCTTAGAAACCGATGGCTACTACCCTGGGCGCAATGAATTGCGCCCCTACTGCCCTCCTCTCCCATCGTCCCCGTTGATGGGGCAACCCCCGCCAGCACGAGGCGAGGTGGAAGAGGGGCGATTCTGTTTTTGCGAGGGCGCGCTCGCCCCAGGTCATCCCAAAAAGCGTGAGGGGGTGTTTTGATGTCACCTGAGCATGAGGCAACGGTTGAGGTCCATGATCCTGCTGTGCTGGCCCAGGCGCGGGCGGTACTGGATGCCTGCCGTTCTGCGCGGGAAATGCAGGAGGCGGTGCTTGCCGCAGTGCGGCGGAACGAGGAGTGGCGCGGGCGGCAATGCATCAACCTCCTGGCGCCGGAAGCCCCCACCAGCCCCACGGTGAGGGCGTTGCTGGCCGCCGAGGTCGGTACCCGCGCGGCAGAGGGGCACATTGGTGCGCTCAATCGCTGGTTCGCCGGCACGCAGTACATTGACGAGATTGAGGCCCTGTGCATTGAGTTGCTCAAGAAGGTTTTTCGGGCACGCTATGCGGACCACCGCCTGGTGGCGGGGATGATCGGCAATATGGCGGTATATACCGCGCTCACCGAGCCCGGTGATGTCATTATGAGCGTGGCGCAACCATTCGGGGGCCATTCCAGCAACCGGGCCGATGGGCCGGCCGGTGTGCGTGGGTTAAAGATCGTGGATGTTCCCTTTGACCCGGTTGAGCTGGAGGTGGACCTGGCCCTGTTCCGCAAGGTGGCGCCCCTGGTGCGCCCCAAGCTGGTCGCGCTGGGTCTCTCCATGACGCTGTTCCCTTTCCCGATCCGGGAGATGAGCGCGATCGTGGCGGAGTGGGGTGGACGTATCTACTTTGACGGTGCACATCAGCTTGGCCTGGTAGCGGGCGGCGAGTTTCAGGACCCGCTGCGCGAAGGTGCCGCCGTGATGACTGGTTCGGCGGGCAAGACCTTCAGCGGGCCTCAAAGTGGGATCATTGTGTGGGATGACCCGGATCTGACTGTGCCCATTACTCACGCCATCTTCCCGGTGCTGGCGGCAACCCACCAGGTCAATCGGGTGGCGGCGCTGGCGGTCTCGGCGGCGGAGATGCTTGAATTCGGCCCTGTCTATATGCGGCAGATCGTGCGCAACGCGCAGGCGTTGGGGGCGGCGTTGCAGCGGCGGGGCATCCCCGTGTTAGGGGCACATAAGGGCTATACGCGCACGCAGCAGGTTGTCGCTGACGTGCGCCAGTTCGGCGGCGGGTTGGAGGTGGCGCAGCGGCTGGCGCGAGCCAATATCATCACCAACAAGAACCTGATCCCCAGTGACCGACCGGAGGATTGGGATCGGCCAGGTGGGCTGCGTATGGGGACGATTGAAGTGACGCGCCTGGGGATGCGCGAGGCGGAGATGGAAACGATTGCCGACTTCATCGCGCGCATTCTGGTTGAGCGGGCTTCCCCGGACGATGTGGTGGAGGATGTGATTGAGTTCCGGCGGCCTTATCAACAGTTGTATTACTGCTTTGAGAATGGCCTGCCTCCGGCATAAGACAGCGGGTGCATCGGTTTTAGCTTGTGTGGCACCCCCTCCCCCGTCAAGGGGCAGGGAACTCGCCTCCTCCCCCCTTGCGGGGGAGGGTCAGGGTGGGGGGATAATTAGAGGTGCTTCGCTTCGCTCAGTATACGACCCATAGTAACCGGGTTAAAACCCGATACTGGGTGAGGGCTTCGGCCTGTTTCTGAAACAGGCTCAAAGAATCTAAGGAAACGGGGGAGCCTGATTGATGCCGAGTCTGCCCGAGATTAGCCTGGAGCAAGCCCTGATCCTCGGCGTGGGGCTGCTGGTCGTGTGGATCGCCTTGCGCTTCCTGCTGCGCCTGGCGCAGACGGTGTTCAACCTGGGCTGCCTGGCCCTGTTGATCCTATTTATTGTGCTCGTGGTGCGTGCGCTTCTACCGGGCGCGGGATGAGAGGGCGATGGTGAAGTCGTACCGCAGCCTGCTCTTTCTCGCTGTGCTGCTCGTGGTCTTCTGGGTCATCTGGAGCCGCGTCCGCTTCCTCGTCGTCATCCCGGTCTCGCTCCCAGCGCTGGTCGGGGTCTCCATCGCTGTCGCCATCCTCATTTTCCTGCTTGTGGACCACGTCGTCAGCCGGATCCTACGGCGGTAGGGAGCGCCAGGGGCTGCCACCCTGTCCCTGCGTGCCCGAAATGGAAGACCCCTGGGTGCAGGACCTCGGCCAGGATCTCCAGGGATTCCACCAAGCGTGGCCCAGGCCGGTTAAAATACTGGTTGCCGTCCGCCAGAACCACCCGTCCGCTGCGCACGGCTTTGAGATCGGACCAGCCGGGCTTGCGCATCAATGTGGGCATCTCCAGGCGTGAACGCTGGATGTCAAAACCGCAGGGCGTCACCAGGATCACATCAGGGTCTTTGTCCCGAAGCGCCTCCCAGCTCAGCCAGGGGGAATGCTGGCCGGCGAGGCCGAACAGGTTGCTGCCTCCGGCCATCTCCACCAATTCCGGCATCCAGTTTCCGGCGGCCATCAGAGGGTCAATCCACTCAATACAGGCAACGGTGGGCCTGTCCGGCAGGGCGCGTGCCCGCTCAGCCAGGGCGGCCATGCGACTCCTGAGCCGCCTGACCAGGGCCATACCGCGTTCTGGTGCGCCCAATGCCTCGGCCACGCGGCACATGTCCGCCCAGACGTCGGCGAGCGTGTTAGGCTCCAGGGAGACGATCTGGGCGCGGGTGTCCAGCCAGTCGCATACGACCTGCTCCACATCGCGCAGGCTGACCGCGCAGACCTCACATTGGGTTTGTGTGATGATGATGTCCGGTTGAAGTTGCCTGAGCCGGTCCCCATAGACGCGATAGACCGAGAGCGCTTCATGCAGAATACGCTTGACCTGCTGATCGATCGCGTAGCTTGTGCCCTCGGGGGTGAATTTGGGCTCGGTGCAGACAGGTAACCGCCGGACCGACGGGGGGAAGTCGCATTCATGCGACCGTCCCACCAGATGTGCCTCAAAGCCCAGCGCGCACACGATCTCGGTGCTGCTGGGGATCAGCGAGACAATGCGCATACTCTTCATGGCGTCCCCTCCTCTGGCAACAGGTCACAGAAGTAGAAGCCGTCCCTGAACACGACCTGACCCACAACGACCTTCACTTCCTCCTTGAAGATTGGGCCGGCATAGACAAACGAATGGAACTCGCCATTCTCGCCGCACGGGTCCACGCCGGGGGGCAGGTCGCGGAGGAAGTGGTCATCAATCGTTCGCCCCGCAAACGAAGGGGGAAGGGCCTGGGGGTCCACGCAGGTGACCACCGCTTTGAAGCCCAGGTCAATGAAGGTGCGGATGAACTCGGCGGTATTCCGTTCCCACACGGGGAAGAGCGCCTTCATGCCGATGGCGGCGAGATTGCGCTCCCGGTAGGCCCGAATGTCCCGCAAGAACAGGTCACCAAACGCACAGGCGTTCACCCCTTGGGCCTGATAGTGGGTGAGCACGGCGCGCATAGTGGCTTCATAGTGCGCGTTGGTACAGCCGCTGGGGATAAATGCCTGGTGCAGCGGCAGGCCCAGAGAGGCGGCCTGTCGTTCAAGCAGGACCCGGCGCACCCCGTGCATACTGATGCGGTCGTATCCTTCTGTGATTGTGGTCAGCAGCGCGACGATCTCATAATCCCCTGCCCTGCGCAGTTCGTACAGGGTCATGGCGCTGTCTTTGCCCCCACTCCATGACAGCAGAACCTTTTCCATCAGCCCCCCACCCACTCTGGCACCACCTCAAACTGGAAGCGGCGGCGGAAACGGCGCAGGGCGCTCAGGAGTGGCCTGCCCAGGGCGGTGACCAGGGCGACATTACCCGCTGCGGCCATCGCATCCCACCACAGCGACGTCGCCAGGTAGAACCCGGCGTAGCGTCGCAGGGTCTCGCCCAGGCTCAGCCCCGGCTCCCAGCTTCCGCCCTCGGCGATCACGAACGGCCAGAAGTACACGTTGGTGATCGCGCCGTAGAGGAAGCCCCAAACCAGCCCAAACAGGGTGAGCGCAGCTATCTCTGCCCTGCCCCTTAGCCCCAACTGGCCCAGTCCGCCCGCTGTCAACCCCACCCAGCCGGCAGCGAACATCTGGTAGGGCAGCCAGGGACCCACGCCGCCGATCAGCAGGGCAGACACCATCATGGTGAAGACCCCCAGCAGGAAGCCCAGCCGGGCGCCGTAAGCATACCCCACCAGGATGATCAGCAGGAAGATGGGCGAGAAGCCCCCCGGCAACTGCACGATGTTGTCGGCCAGCCGGGCGACCGCATTGATGGCGGTGAGCACGCCCAGCACGGCGATGACCCTGGCGTTGACGGCCCCGCCGGACATCTCGGCCAGGAGGACGATCAGGCACAGGCTCACCAGCAGCCCGAACACGAGCAGGGCGTCCCCGGCGTGCCCGCTGGTTTCGCTCCCCAGCGGGCGCACGGGCAGCCAGAAGGGGTACAGGTAGGCAAGGATGCCGATCAGGTTCGCCAGGGCGAAGGTGATGGCGGACAGAAGACGGGCGATGGACGACGGACGACGGAAGTGGGAAGCCGTCCGTCCGCTGTCCTCTGCCCTCCGGTGTCTAGATAGCAGCCAGGACATCATCCACCGTCAACAGCCTGGGGTCACCGAATAGCTTCCCAAGCTGGGGCGCGAAGGTGAGCGAATCGGTCAGGACCGTCCGCGCCGGGCCATCGGCCACTACCTGGCCCTCGCTCAAGAGGATAACACGGTCAGCCGCTCGCGCTGCCAGTTCTACATCGTGGGTGGCCATGAGGATGGCGCAGCCCTCGGCCTGCCAGCCCTTGAGCAGGGCCACCAGGTCCGCTTTGGCTGCGTAATCCAGCCCCCGCGTCGGCTCGTCCAGCAGGATGACCGCCGGGCGGGTGACCAGGATGGCCGCCAGGGCCGCCCGCTGCCGCTGCCCCATGCTCAGGTCGCGCGGGTACACATCCGCCAGCCCGGCCAGCCCCAGCCGCGCCAGCAGTGCCTCCGGCGGGATAGGGGCATCCGCCAGGTTCAGCCCATGATTGGAGAGCGTGAAGCGCAACTCGTCCCGGAGCGAATCGGCGAACAGGAGCAGGCCGGGGTTCTGAGGCACGTAGCCCACGTGCCGGGCGATGTCGGCCACCGGGAACGCCCGTGTGTCCTGCCCCAGGACGCGCACCCGCCCCCGGTCGGGCCGCAACAGGCCGATGATGTGCTTGAGCAAAGTCGTCTTCCCCGACCCGTTGCGCCCCATGAGGGCGACAAACTCGCCGGGCCGAATGGCCAGGCTGACGCCGACCAGCGCCGGATGGCCGTTGTAGGCGAACGACACACCTTCCAGCTCAACCACAATGGGAGGGAGGACGGGGGACGAGGGAGGGAGGGCTTCCGTCCCCTGTTCTCCGTCGTCCGTCGTCCGCTGTGACAGGGATGGCAGCCGGGACAGGAAGGTGCGCCCCTCTTTAACCGTCAGTGGCAAAGGCTCCCAGCCCAGGCGCCGGCCCAACTCCACGAGCGGGGGGGCGAGGGGAACCTGGCGCAGGACCTGGCGGGGCGGGCCGATGAGTGGCGCCTGGCCGGGGCCGGGGAGATAGACCATGCGGTCGGCAAACTGGGCGACGCGCTCCAGCCGGTGCTCAGCCAGGACGATTGTCAGGCCCAGATCGGCGTTGAGGCGCTGGAGCGCGGTCAGCACCTCCTCGGCGGCCTCCGGGTCCAACTGCGAGGTGGGTTCATCCAGGGCCAGCACACGGGGCCGGAGCGCCAGGGCCGCAGCGATGGCCACGCGTTGCTTTTCCCCGCCGGAGAGCGTGTGCAGTGGCCGGTCGCGCAGCGCAGCAATGCCAAGCTGATCCAGCACCTCTTCCACGCGCAGCCGCAGGGTCGCGGGTGGGACATTGAAGTTCTCCAGGCCGAAGGCGATCTCATCGGCGACGCGCCCGGTGACGAACTGGCTCTCCGGGTCCTGGAACACAAAGCCGACAAGGGCGGCCAGGTCGCGGGGCTCATGGGTGCGGGTGTCCAGCCCGGCGACACGGACGTGTCCGGCAAAGCGCCCGCCGTAGAAGTGGGGCACCAGCCCGTTGAGGCAGCGCAACAGTGTGCTCTTGCCCGACCCGGATGGCCCGGCCACCAACACCAGTTCGCCTTCGCCGATGTGAAAGCTCAGGTTGGCCAGCGCCGGGAGGGCGTGCGACCCGCTGCCCTCTGCATCTGTGTTGGGGTACCAGTAAGTGACCTGTTCAAAGCGGATCATCTCTCAGTCCCGTTCTTCCTGGCCTGTCGCCTCTGGCTGGTTGCCCATGCCGGGGCGGTGAGCAGCACCATGACCATGCCTACGAGCGGCATGAACGGAGGGGGAGACGCGCGTGGATAGGGGTCATACGCAAGCTGGGCTGGAGCGGCCCGGTAGAGCGCAACCAGGATGACCAGGAAGGCGCCGCTGAGGCCCGCGACGAGCGTATCCACCCGGCGCCAGAGATGCTGGCGGTAGCGGCTGCGCCGTGCACCCTGGCCGCTCCACCACAGCAGCCCCAGTAGCGCCGCGCCACTTGCGCTGATCAGGCCCAGCGCGACCGGCGCCAGCGCAGCGCGAAAACTGTAAACCAGCAGGCCGAGGAACAGCCCCAGCGAGGCCAGTGCCAGGCCGATCCGCAGCCGGAGCGCGTGCGCAGGCCGGAGCGTGGCCTGGCCGAAGCCCCGCGCCGCCATGGCTTCGGCCAGTTCAACGGCGTTCTCCAGGCCGGTGGTGATAAGCGGCACGACCAGGGGCGGCAGGTCGCGCAGGCCGCGTGGGCGATGGCCGCGCACCTGTTGCGCCTCGCGGATCTCCAGCAGCGCCCGTCGGGTCTGTGGCGCGAAGGTCAGCGCGATGGTGGCGACCAGCCCCGCCGTGTACAGAAATCCAGGCAGGTAGCGCAGCATCTCGGCGGGCTCCACGGCCGCATTGACCACGATAACGATGATGAGCAGGGCCACAATCGCCAGGCCGGTCGTCAGGCCATAGACCGCCGCCTCCAGCGTCACCGGCCCGCCAATATAGGGCAGGCCGGACGGCAGGCGAAACAGCACCGTGCGCCCGCTGTGGCTGAACAGCATGTTCAAGGCGGTGGAGAAGGCCAGGGTCGTGGCCGCCAGCCAGACGAGACCGCGCCCGTTCAGAAGCGCTGTTGGCGCAGCCTGGCGCTGCGCCGCCCAGACCACGGCCGCCGCCAGCCCGATCAGCGTCAGGTACAGGGGGTTGCGCGTGAGCAGCGCGGCCACCCCTGCGGCCCCCGCCCAGGCCAGCCATGCGCCCGGATGTAGTCTGTCCATCTGCTTATGCTCCTCGCCGTCGTGCCAGCCAGGCGAGCGCCCCAGTCAGGAGCACCCCCAGCACGATAAACCAGGCATACGCGCTCCACGAGGGCCCGGTCTCGCCCGGTGCCTGCGGCGTTGGCGTGGCCCTGGCCAGCAACGGCGTTGGGGAGGGCGGCATGGCCGTGGCGGGCAGGAGCGTGGGTGTGGGCAGCAACAGGGTCGCTGTCACCGGCGGGGGTGGGGGGTTGGTCGCCAGCGGCGTCACGGTCGTCGTGGCGGGCGCGGCGCAGATGTCAGCGAAGGTGAGCGCCGGTAATGTCGCCTCACTACCCCAGGCCCAGCCATCCACGTCCCCATGATGGACCTCGGAGGTGCTGGGGCCACGCCCGGCGGTGTGCCAGCGACCATCTTCCCCTAAATGGGTATAGACCCAGTACACGCACGCCTCACCTATCGTCTGGCAGCGGCAAAAGCAAGGCTCTCCCGGCGGTTGACAGCCTTCGCCGTTGATGGCGCAGACCGCGTTGCCCAGGCCGCCAAAAGACTGGACGCTCACCTCCAGGCCAGCGCGGTACAGCAACTCCTCGCCGCTGATCGCCGGCTCAGAGAAGCTCACACAGGCGGTGACGACGCGGCCATCGCCGTAGCGCACGACCAGCCCGGCGCGGTTCGGGCCCTCGTCCCCCCTCCCCTTTCCCTCAGCGAAGGAAGGGGGAAGGAGGGACAGGGCCACCAATAAAGCCAGCAGCGTGAACAACCGTATAGACATGGCCAGCCGGTGGAGGCGCGGCACGCCGTGCCCCTACACCTTCACTTTGGCGCGGCTGCGCAGGGCCACACCGGCCCCCAGGAGCCCTACTCCCACACCGGCCAGCGCCAGCCAGCGGTCAGCGCTGGCCGTCTGGCCGCCGGCAGTGGGGAGCGTGACCGGCGCCGCTGTGGGCGCTTTGGCGGCCTTGACCTGGCGCACCTGGACGAAGGTGACGCCGTTGAGCGCCGGAAGCGCCTGGAGGGTGGCCAGCACGTTCTCGTCGGCCTGTTTTGCATTGAAGCTGAAGGCGCCGCTGGGCCGCTGGAGCGACAGGAGCGCCGCCATAGGGTCTTTGCCGCCAACCGCCCAGGCTTCCAGCTTCTCACCTGCTGCGACCAGCGCCTGGATCACCAGGGCCGTTGAGTTGGCGTCAGTATCCTCACCAAACTGGCTGGGCTTCTGATAGGTGAAGCCGCCATCGGGGTTCTGAACCTTTTTGAAGTAGGCCAGCGCTTGGGTCAGCGGGTCGCGCCTGCCAGCGGCGACGAGCGCCTGGACGGCCAGGGACGTTGTATTCGTGTCGCCCGCGCCCGGCGACTTATCGCCGGTGAAGCTCCAGGCGCCGTCCTCGGTCTGGCTGTTGACCAGCGCGGTCACTGCCGCGTCGGGGAGCGGCTGGCCGGCGTTAGCCAGGGCCAGGAGCGCCAGCGCATGGTCAAACAGGCTGCTCCCGTAGATGTTCGTGTCTTTGTTGAAATCCGCCTGGATCGCTGCGATCAGATCGCTGCCGCCGAAGCGCCTGGGGTCCTGGCCGGTGGCGACGGCCGCAAGGGTGACTTTAGCGAGCAGGCCGGCGCCTTTGACGTGGCCCGCCTTCACCTGGGCCGCCAGATAATCCAGCGGAGACGCCCCGCCTTTCTGCCAGGTGCTGGCGTCCTGACCTGCCGAGGCGATGGCAACGATGGCGTCGGCGGTGGCGCCGATGTTGCTCTCCGGCGAGAAGCCATTAGAAAAGCCGCCGTCACTGTTTTGTTGGGTTGCCAGCCATTGCAGGGCCTGGCTGGAGGCATCGCCTGGCGCTGCCCATCCCACCTGGGCGAAGCCTGCCAGAAGCAGCCCGGCAATGAGTATGAGCGCAAGTATCCGCTTCATGAGGTATCCTCCTGGTTTGTGTGGGGGTAATAAACAAAAAACCTTCTCCCTCACGTTTCAAGGAGAAGGCTAGCCGGGCTGATAAGCATTCCGCATGCTCCACCTCCTTTCCGCGAAGGCGTTCAGAGCCAGGCAGAGGCGGGTTCTCTGGCTTGTAGGGTCAGCGCCCTACTTACAGTTGCGGGACAGCGCCGGACTTTCACCGGCTTTCCCCGTTCGGCCCTCGCATCCGGGCTGCGGGTCACCTCTGCCGACAGGTATTCAATTGCCCTCAGTATAGTCCACTATGGTGATTTTGTCAATAGGGGCCCTGGACTCTCTTCGGACACTTCAATTCCACTGCCCGTTTTTCGCGCTGTTGACGACGGGCAGCCCGGCCAGGCCCTCCGGCCCGCCGCCAGGGGGCGCCGGAAACAGCCGGAGACCTCGCAGGTCTCCCAGACCTGCGAGGTCTGCCCCCACCTCCAGGTCTATCCCCGGATACAGCCCCACGTAGCGCACCCCGCCCCACACCGGCACATCGGCATGCCATTTCGCCGGGTCATGGCCGAGGACGTACGAGACATGCATCTCCAGCCGCTGGAAGGGCTCCAGACGCGGCTGGGGGTTGGCGCCGATGAAGCTCAGCCTGAGGTGCACGCCCCGCCGCGCACCTGAAAGCGGGCCTGGGGGTCAAACTGGCCCACGTTCTGGATGACCAGGAGCGGGGCGCGCTGCGGCACAGCGAGAGGCACTGGCAAATTGCAGTAATTATGATTGCAACAATAATGAAAGGGTATAGATCAGGGGGTGTGAAATGTCAACACGGAGAACCCGGTATTGGGTGCGCGCCGTTAGCGCCTGGAGGAAGCAGGCATTCGTGCTGCGGTAGGCGTGGCGGTGGAGACCGGTGTCGGCGTGGCAGAGAGGATGGGGGTAGTGGAGCGGTCCTCCTGTGTGGGTGGCACCAGGATGGAGACCGACCCGGCGATGACCAGGAGGACCAGGAGGAAAATGCCCATGCCTGATGTCCACACGCGTCGCGCCATCACACGCAGCCGGGCCAAAGCCCGTTGCCAGGCCATCCTCAGACGCGCACCGGACAGGGGGCGCGCGACAGCATGGGCAGTATCCGAATTCGTACGGTCCATTCCTGCAACCTTTGCCTGCTTTCATTATCCCCCTATGTGTTCCAGGAGTGAATGGGACCCTGGTCCTATCGCTTTATATTTGGGAGGAAATGGTTGCGGGCCAGGGTAAAAAGAGCGGAGCCCTTCCACAGAAGGGCTCCGGCCATAATAGGGGCAGTGGCGGCTGATTGGGCCGCGAGAACGCTGAGCTATCCCCACCCCTGTTTGGGTTTAGACCCAACCGCGCAGCCGCACTGCTTCGGCGACGCGGCTTACCGCGACCAGATAGGCCGCCAGCCGGTTGTGTACCTTGTACTTCTGCGCCGTCTCGTGCACGGCATGAAAAGCGGCTGTCATTTTCTTGTCCAGCCGCTCATGTACCGTCTCCAAATCCCAGTAGTAATCGTAGGCGTTTTGGACCATCTCAAAGTAACTGACGGTCACCCCGCCCGCGTTGCACAGAAAGTCGGGTATGACGTAGACACCGTTCTGGTAGAGGATTTCATCGGCCTCCGGGGTGGTGGGGCCGTTGGCTAGTTCGGCCAGGATCTTGGCCTTGATGCGCGGCGCGTTCTCCTCGGTGATGACGTTCTCCAACGCCGCCGGGAACAGGACGGTGACGGGCAGCTCCAGCAATGCCTCATTGGTGATGAATTGGGCGCCGGGGAAGCCCACTACTGAGCCGGTGGCCTTCTTGTGGGCCATCACCTTCTCGTACTCCAGACCGTCCCAGTTCAGGATGCCGCCCTTGGAGTCACTGACCGCCACGATCTTCAGGCCGAGCAGGTCGTGCCCCAGTTGATGAGCATAGGAGCCGGCATTGCCATAGCCCTGGATCGCCGCGGTGGCGCCGTTGAGGCTCAGCCCCAATACCTTGGCGGCCTCGCGCACGCAGTAGATGCCACCGCGCGCAGTGGCATCGTTGCGGCCCTGGGAGCCGCCCAGGGCCAATGGCTTGCCGGTGATCACACCGAACTCGTTGTACCCCTGGAGGAAGGAGAACTCATCGGCCATCCAGGCCATGATCTGCGCGTCCGTGTAGACATCAGGGGCGGGCACATCCTTTTCCAGGCCCAGGATGCGCCCCACCTGGCGGATGTAAGCCCGGCTCAGGCGCTCCAATTCCCCTTTAGACATGCTCTTGGGGTCGCAGATAATGCCGCCCTTGGCACCCCCCAGAGGGAGGTCCATCACCGCTGTCTTCCAGGTCATCCATGCAGCCAGGGCGCGCACCGTGTCTATCGTCTCTTCGGGGTGGAAGCGGATGCCGCCTTTCGTTGGACCGCGGGCGTCATTGTATTGGACGCGAAAGCCTTTGAACACCTTGACTTTGCCATCGTCCATGCGCACGGGCAGGGTGACATGGAGTTCGCGCATGGGTTCGCGCAGCAGCGCATGGATCGCAGGCTCCAGCTCTAAAATCTCCGCTGCCTGGTCAAGTTGCCGTTGCGCGATCTCAAAGGGATTGGGACGCACGCGGCCATTGCCGATCACTGCCGGCTGCGCCGGGGTGGGGGTGCGCTCCTTCTGCTCTGGCGCATGCGTCGGCTCGCTTTTGGTAACCATAGACACCTCCTGAAAGGTTAGGGACAGCGCCGGCCACGCGGCCAGCATTTAAGACTCATTCTGTCATAATTTGATCCCGAAGTCAAATGCTGCCCGTGTCCGGGGCTCAGGCACGAAGAAATGGTGCATCTCTTGTGCCACTCCACTTTTACAATAGACCTGTTTTGCAGATAGGGCAAGTGATGTTTGTCCTTTGAAGGGGGTGACGTTCATCGTGACGTGGGCTGGATGGGATACTCAACGGATTATTCCATCGCGTTGCCCTCGGCGACAGGGGTTGAGGAAATGCGGACGATGATCTGCTCGGCCACGTCCTCATCCAGGGATAACTCGGTCTCGTCCAGGCGTATCACCAGGCCGGGCCAGCGCTGCTCCACGCGGACCTGGCTGCCTGGGACGATGCCCAGGGTGCTTAAGCGTTCCAGGCGCCCGGGTCGCGTTGGCTGGATCGCCACAACCTGGGCAGTCGCGCCGACAGGGAGCCGGGAGAGTGGGCAGGGCGCTGCCCGGGTCTCAGTTGTCCCGCGGATCAGCCGCCGAAGAAAGGCGCGCCAGCCGCCGCCGTAACCATGCAGCCACGCTCGTCTTCGTCTCATCGGGTATCTGGTAACCACAGTTGGGACAGCAGATCAGCGCACAGCGCTCGCTCAACGGGCAGGTGCTGTGACAGGTCTGCTTCGTCGGATCAAATTCATAACCACACAGAGGACATTGCATCGCTTAGAAACGCACGCCCAAGGTGCGCAGGGCCAGGTTCAGCAGGCTACCCACCAGGAAGGCGAAGGGGAAGACGAAAGCCACCATGCCCGCCGCCACCCGGCGCCCATATTCCTTGACGATCATCAGCAGGTTGGCGATGCAGGGAATGAACAGGGTGATCACCACCATACTGATGAGGATCTGCACGCCGTCAAGCTGACCCGCGCGCGCCAGCTGGAACAGCCCGGCGGCGCCATAATCGCGCCGCAGGAAGCCGATCAGGAAGGCCCCAGCGGCCTCTTTGGGCAGCCCCAATGCCCCCGTGATGAGGGGCGCGGCCAGGCGCTCAATCAGCGCCAACGCCCCGATCTTATCCAGTGTGAACAGGATCAGCGTGCCCAGCAGGAACAGGGGGATCACCTCACGCAGGTACCACTCCAGCCGCGCCAGGGTCTTGATGATGATGTTGCTGAGCTGCGGGCGGCGGATGGGCGGTAGCTCCAGGATGAAGTCGGACGGCTCGCCGGGTAAGAGCCGCGCGGCGAGATAGCCTACGGCGAAGAGCGTGGCTAGGACAATCGTCCCCCAGATGGCTACCGCTGTGATGTCCAGCAGCGCCACCATCCCCAGGATGACGCCCAATTGGGCTGAGCAGGGCACGCCCAGCGCCAGGAGCAAGGTCACCTGAAGGCGTTCCTTGCGCGTCTCCATGATGCGCGTCGTCAGGGTGGCCATCGTATCGCAGCCCAGCCCCAACACCATCGGCAGGACGGCCTTGCCGTTCAGCCCCATGGCTTTCATCGGGCGATTGATCATGACGGCCAGCCTGGGCAGGTAGCCGCTGTCCTCCAGCAGGCTGAACATGATGAAGAAGGTGGTCACGATGGGCATGACGATACCAAAGCCATAGGAGAGGCCAATGGTGACCAGCCCATACTCGCCGACGAGCAGGTCCTGGATGAAGGGGATGGGGATCGGGCTGACCAGGCGGGTGACCAGGGGGATGATCCCCTCGCCAAACACCGTCCCCTCCACAAAGTCCACCAGTGTCCCGGCCCCGAAGTCGCCCACGAAGAGGTAGGTCAGCAGCAGGATGGCGATCAGGATGGGCCAGCCGGCGATGGGATGGATGGCCCAGCGTCCCAGCCGCTCGCCCCAGTCACGCCGTGACCAGGCGGGTTTACGGATTTGATAGACCTCCTCCAGGATACAGTCGGCGCAGCGCAGCCGCTGCTGATTCAGGATATAGCCCAGGGGTTCGGCGTAGCGCCGGGCGACCTCGCGGCGGATGGCCTCCAGACGGCGGATGGCCTCCTCGCCGATCTGGGGTCGCCAGCGCTCGGCCAGGCTGTCATCCCCGGCCAGCCACATGAGCGCCAGCCCGCGCTTGCCGCGTTTTTCGGGCAGTTCCGCTGCGATCTGGCTGATGGCCGCTTCAATGGGCGCATCATAGCGGACCAGATAGGGGGAGGAGGAGGGGCTATCCAGCGCAGCCATGAGTTGGTCTATCCCCTCCTGCCTGGTTGCGACCGTAGCGACTACCCCGACGCCCAAGATCTGGGCCAGCCGTTCCTGATTGATGTGCAGGCCGCGCGCAGTGGCCTCATCCGCCATATTCAGGTCAAGGAGGAAGGGCACCTCCAGTTCGGCCAGTTGCGTCGCCAGGATGAGCGCCCGGCGCAGGTTCTTGGCATCGGCTACCTGGATGACGGCGCGCGGCGACTCGCGCAGCAGAATATCGCGGGTGACGCGCTCATCGTCGCTGCGCGGGATCAGGCTGTTGATGCCCGGTGTGTCAATGACCGTCAACCCGGCTAAAGCCGGGTATTGGGCAGCCAGGTGCCGGGGCAGGCTCAGGGTGCCACGGGTGATCTCCACCGTCGTGCCAGGGTAGTTGGAGACCTCCACGTAGCGTTTGGTCAGGGCGCCGAAAATAACGGACTTACCCACGTTAGGGTTGCCAACGAGGATGATCGGGCCGTGACCGTTGACGGCCTGCGCTGGCTGTGCCGACTCTTGGGTGCTATGGCAGTGCAAATAAATCTGGCCCCTACCCCCTTGAAGGGGAATTGTGACTAAAACGTGCTGAATAGTAATCCTTCGTCGCAGGGGCAACATACCATAGCATAGAGGCGGTGTATAGTGTCATATGTCACACATTCGGGGTGACTGTCGTCATGACTTTACATCCCGGTCAGGACAGGGATAACCTCTTCCCCTTCCCTCGTTGGGGGGGGCAGGGGGGCAGGTCCTCTGTTGATAGCTAAACGCTGATCAGGGCGCGGCCACCGGGTTGCGCAACACGCCGATGCCTTCTATCTCCACCTCGCAAATGTCACCTGGGTGGAGCGGCCCAACGCCGCTGGGCGTGCCCGTCAGGATCACGTCGCCCGGCTCCAGTGTCATCACCGCGCTGATGGTCGCGATCAGCCGGGGGACGGGGAAGACCATCTCCCGTGTCAATCCAAACTGGCGCATACGACCGTTTACCCGGCAGGTGATGGCCACATCCGCCGGGTCAAAGGGCGTGACGATCCAGGGGCCGAGCGGGCAGAAGGTGTCAAAACCTTTGGCCCGTGACCACTGCCCATCCGTGCGTTGCAGGTCCCGCGCAGTTACGTCGTTGCCGCAGGTATAGCCCAGGACAACTTCCAGGGCGGTCTCTTCGGGCACACGGCGGCAACGTCGCCCGATGACGACGGCCAGTTCGGCCTCGTGTTCCACTTGCTGCGATTGGGGCGGCAGGATGATGGGCTGCTCCGGCCCGATCACGGCGCTGGGCGGCTTGAGGAAGATGAGCGGCTCGGTCGGCACGGGCGCGTTGTGCTCCTGGGCGTGGGCCGGGAAGTTGCGGCCAATGCACACGATCTTGGTCGGCGTGCACGGCGCCAGCAGTTCCACATCGGCCAGGGCGCCGATCTCAGCGCCCTGGCTCCAGGCGCCGAAGGGGTCGCCTTCCAGCGCGTAAACGCGGTGGCGTTCAACCAGGCCGTAGCCGATGTGGTGACCTCGTTTGTAGCGGATCAAAATCATGGTTCTCTCACCTGTTGCAGAAAGGGTGCAGCCACCCAGCCCTCCTGGCCTCCGGCGTCACGCACCTGCCACCAGGTCATCCCATCGGCCTGCTGGGGCCCGGCGATGATGACGATACGCTCGCCATCCTGAAGCACGCGGATAACCGCCGTGTTGAGGCCGGGGTCGGTGCGCATGGCCAGGCCGAGGCCGCCGGTGTCGCCGACCTGAGCGGTTACGCCGGGACCCAGGCCAGGCGTGGGGCTGGGGGGCGGGAGGGTAGGCGTGGGCGGTGGGCGCGTGGCCGTGAAGGTTGGCGAGGGCAGGTCGGTGGGGCGGGGTGGCAGGGTGGCCGTAGGGGTGGCGGTGGGCGGAATGGGTGTGGGCGTGGCGCTGGGCGGTGCAGCGATAAGGGCGTTGATGCGGGGGCGCAGGTTGATGAGCAGCAGGCACAGGCCCAGGATGAACCCGCCCAGGATGGCATATTGGATGCTCAGGGGCACGGCCAAAAGCGGGCCGCGCCGTGGCCGCCGTCGGGTCGTAGGGGGTTTGCTCGCAAATGCCATACGCCTCAGGGCTGGGGGACGACCTGCATATAGTTCTGCACAGCCCAGCCTTCCACGCCATCGCCGCGGCGCACCTGCCACCAGGTGTAGCCAGCGATCTGGCGGGCGCCGCCGATGATCTCCAGCACCTCGCCCTCGGCGGCGATGGCCAGGCGGGGCGCGTTAGGGTCGGGTTGCTGGCGCAGGCTGAGGCCGGCGCCGCCTGTGCCCACGACCTGGACCCTGGCGCCGATGGTGATCTGGCCGGGGGGCGGTGTGGGGGGCGGCTCAGTGGCTGGTTCGGGCGGTGTTGTCGCCGTGGCTTCCGGCGTGGGGCTGCCGGGCGGCTGCGTGGGCACGGCGGTTTCGGCTGTGGCGGTGATCACGGTGAGCGTCGCCGTAGGCGCGCCGCTCGTCGGGCGGGGGGTGAGCACCGTGAGCCAGACGAGGAAGGCGATGAGCGCCAGGCTGAGCACAATGCCCGCCGCCAGCAACCAGATCACCGGTGTAGAGGGTGGGCGTGCGGGCGGTGGCACGCCTGGGCCACCGGGCATCTGGCGCAGCCGGGGCAGACGGGGGCGACGCGGCTGATCAGCGGGCGGAACGTTGGCGGACATACTCCAGAAGTCTCTCTAATGGCCAGGTATTCACGATGTCGGCGGCGGTGGCCCAGGCGCGGCGGGCCATTCCCAGGCCGAAGCGCAACTCGCCGACGGCGTTGGGGTGGTGGGCATCGCTGTTAATGGCCAGCTTGATGCCGAGCTGAAGGGCGCGATGGGCATGGCCATCATCCAGGTCTAAGCGGTGGGGGTCGGCGTTGATCTCCAGGATCGTGCCGGCCTGGGCTGCCGCCTGGAAGATGGCCTCCATATCCACATCGGCGGGTTCGCGCTCGGCGATCAACCGCCCACGCGGATGGGCGATGATGTCCACGTGGGGGTTGGCGATGGCGGCCAGCAGGCGCTGGGTGACCTGCTGGCGCGGCTGGCGCAGGCCGGTATGCAGCGCGGCGACGACGATGTCCAGGGAGGCCAGGACGTCGTCGGGGTAGTCCAGGGAACCGTCGTTATGGATCTCCACTTCGGCGCCGCGCAGGACGCGCACAGGGCCGCCAGCGGCATTGACGGCGGCGATCTCCTCCCATTGCTGGTGCAGGCGTTCCAGGCTGAGGCCCCTGGCGACGCCCAGGCTGGGGCTATGGTCGCTGATGAGGATGTATTCCAGGCCCTTTGTGGCGGCAGCAGCGGCCATCTCGGCGACAGAGGCGCTGCCATCGCTCCAGGTCGTGTGCATTTGCAGGTCGCCGCGGATGTCTTTGGCCTCAACCAGTTGGGGCAGTTCACCGGCCAGGGCCGCCTCAATCTCGCCCCGGTCCTCGCGCAGTTCGGGGGGGATCCAGGGCAGGTCCAACGTCCGGTAGACTTCTTCCTCGGTGGCGCAGAGGATCTCTGAGCCATCCGGTCGGGTAATGGCGTATTCGCTGAGCGAGAGCCCCGTGTCCTGGGCGAGCGAACGTAGATGGATGTTGTGGGCCACGCTACCGGTGAAGTATTGGAGCAGCGTGCCCCAGCGTTCCGGCGCGAGCACGCGGATGTCTATTTGCAGGCCGCTATGCACCAGGACAGAGGCGCGCGTTGGCCCGCGTGCCACGACCGAGGTGACCTGGGGCAGACTGACGAAGGCGTCCATGACCGGTTCGGGGGCGTTCGTGGCCACCAGGAGGTCAATATCGCCGATGGTGTCGCGCATACGGCGCAGGCTGCCGCCAGCAGCGACATGGACAACACCGGGGACGCGGGCGAGGGCCTCCAGGAAGGCCTGGGCGTTATACCAGGCGGTGCCCAGGGGGATGCGCGTGGTGCGCCCCCGCAGGCTCTCAATGTTTTTCAGGATTTTAGCCTCGGTCTTTTCGCCGATGCCGGGGAGTGTGCGCAACTGGCCTGCGCGGGCGGCCTCTTCCAGTTGCGCCAGCGTGGTGATGCCCAGGGTCTTCCAGAACAGGGCAGCCTTTTTGGGGCCGATGTCGGGGACATGCAGGACCTCCACCAGGGTGGGGGGGATTTCGGCTTTGAGCTGTTCGTAGTAGCCGAGCTTGCCGGTGCGCAAGAGCTCGTCAATCTTGCGGGCGATGGCCTTGCCTACACCAGGAATAGTATGGAGTTGACCGGCACGCCAGACCGCTTCAATATCCTGGCCCAGATCCAGGATGCTCTGAGCCGCCTGGCGATAAGCCATCACTTTGTAGATGACCTCGCCCTTGATCTCCAGCAGATCGGCGATGGTAAAAAAGACCTGGGCGACTTCGCGGTTTGTCATCTGTGTGGGATTATAGCAGCGTTTGAGAGGGTTGGCAACGAAACAGATGCTCTGTATAGCAGCACCGATTTTCGTGCGTTTGCCATTTCCTTCCTGGTTCTCCCCACCCCTCCCCACCCCCTCCCCTTTCAGGGGAGGGGGTGAGGGCCTAACCCAATGTCGCCAGCCGCTCGGTCAGCTTCGCATAGGCGCCCTGAAGCTCGGCCAGTTTGGCGCGTTCGCGGGCGACCACCTCCGCGGGGGCTTTGGTCGCAAAGCCCTGGTTGGCGAGCAACGCCTGCAAGCGAGCAACTTGCTTCGCCAGGTCGTCCAGTTCGCGCTGGAGCCGTTGGCGCTCGGCGGCCAGGTCCACCATCCCCGCCAGGGGCAGGTAGCAGACCACCGGGCCGCTGACCAGGGTCACGGCCTGTTGCGGCTTGTCCGCCAGGGCCGCCGTGATCTGCGTCTGTCCGGCATCCAGACGGGCCAGGCTCACGATCAGCCCGATGTGCTCTTCCAGAAGCGCGGTCTGCTCGCCGGCGACGAAGAGGGCGGGGATGCGCCGCCCCGGTTCAACGTTGTGCTCGGCGCGGGCGTTGCGGATGCCACGCACCAGCTCCATGAGCAACTCCATCTCGGCTTCAGCCTGCGGGTCGGTTGGGCCTGGCTCCGGCCAGGGGGCGATGATCAGGGCTTCGCCCTCATGCGGCAGTGCCTGCCAGATGGCTTCGGTGACGAAGGGCATGAAGGGATGGAGCAGGCGGAGGGTGCGTTCCAGCACGTGGACAAGCACGGCCCGTGTCGTCGCTCGCGCCTCCGAATCGCCGCCATACAGCCGGGTCTTGGCAATCTCAATGTACCAGTCGGCGTATTCGCCCCAGAGGAACTCATAGATCTGCCGCCCGGCCTCGCCAAACTGGTAATCCTCAATCAGCCGGGTCACGTCGGCGATCAGCCGGTTGTGGCGGCTGAGGATCCAGCGGTCAGGGAGGGAGAACGGATACCCCTCCACCCCAGCCCTCCCCCACCCAGTACTAGGCTTCAGCCTGGTTGGAGGGGGCATATTCCCCAGAGGGGGTTGACTGGAGAGCACGAAGCGGGCGGCGTTCCACAGCTTGTTGGCGAAGTTGCGGTTGGCCTCAACGCGGCTGATGTTCAGGCGCATGTCGTTGCCGGGCGTGGAGCCGGTGACGAGTGTGAAGCGCAGGGCATCGGCGCCGTACTGGTCAATCAGCACCAGCGGGTCAATGACGTTGCCACGCGACTTAGACATCTTCTGGCCCTTCTCGTCGCGGATCAGGCCGTGCAGATACACGGTGCGGAAGGGCACCTGGCCGGTCATCTCCAGGCCGAACATGATCATGCGGGCGACCCAGAAGAAGAGGATGTCATAGCCCGTCTCCAGCACGCTGGTCGGGTAGAAGTACTTGAGGTCGGGGGTCTCATCCGGCCAGCCGAGGGTGCTGAAGGGCCATAGGGCGGACGAGAACCAGGTATCCAGCACGTCCTCATCCTGGTGGATGCGGTCGCTGCCGCAGTGGGCGCAGGCGGTGGGGTCGGTGAGCGCACAGGTCTGCTGGCCGCAATTGTCACAGTACCACACGGGGATACGGTGCCCCCACCACAGTTGGCGGCTGATGCACCAATCGCGGATATTCTCCATCCAGTTGTAATAGACCTTATTGAAGCGCTCCGGCACGATGCGGATAGCGCCCTCTTGGACGGCACGGATGGCAGGCTCGGCCAGGGGTTTGATCTTGACGAACCATTGGGTGGAGATGCGCGGTTCCACGATGGTATCGCAGCGCTGGCAGTGGCCCAGGGCGTGGGTATAGTCCTCCACGCGCAGGAGCAGCCCTTCGCGGTCCAGGTCGGCCACCAGGTTGGCGCGGGCTTCAAAGCGGTCCTGGCCGGCGTAAGGGCCAGCGCGTTCGTTCATGTGGGCGGTGGGCGTCATCACGTCAATCTGCTCCAGGTTGTGGCGCAGGCCCATCTCGTAGTCTGTGGGGTCGTGGGCGGGGGTCACCTTGACCGCGCCGGTGCCGAAGTCTATGTCCACTGCCGGGTCCACGATGATGGGGATGGGGCGGCCTAGGGCGGGCAGGACCGCTGTGCGGCCCACCAGGCCCTGGTAGCGCTCGTCGTCAGGGTGCACAGCGATGGCGGTATCGCCCAGGATGGTTTCGGGGCGGGTGGTGGCCACGCTGATGAATTCGGTGGCGCCGTCGGCCCAGTGGCCGCTGCCCCAGGGGTTGGTGGGGCCCTGCCAGGTGTCGTTGATCAGCGGATAGCGCACCGTCCACAGGTGGCCGGGCTCCTCCCAATGGATCACCTCCAGGTCGGAGATGGCCGATTCGCAGCGGGGGCACCAGTTGACCAGGTAGGTGCCACGATAGATCAGGCCCTTTTCATAGAGGCGCACGAAGGCGGTGCGCACGGCGCGGGATAGGCCCTCATCCAGGGTGAAGCGCTCGCGTGACCAATCGCAGGAGGCGCCCAGGCGGCGGTGCTGGTCGGCGATCACGTGGCGGTACTTACGCACCCACTCCCAGACGCGCTCAACGAAGGCCTCGCGCCCCAGGTCCTGGCGGGTCTTGCCCTCCCTGGCCAGTTGTTTCTCCACCACGTTCTGGGTGGCGATGCCGGCGTGGTCCTCGCCGGGCAGCCACAGGGTGGGGATGCCGCGCATACGGTGATAACGGATCATCAGGTCCTCAATGGAGGCGGTGATGGCGTGGCCCAGGTGCAGTTCGCCGGTGACGTTGGGCGGGGGCATGGAGATGACGAAGGGGCGCGGTGCGCCATCGGTGGGCTGGGTGTTCGGGTCAATGCTGGGTTTAAAGTAGCCGCGCTCCTCCCACCAGGCGTACAGCTTCGCCTCGGTTGCGGCGGGATCATAGGTTTTGGACATCTCCTGGAATGCGTTCATGCGTCCTCCTGCTTGAGCGATAAGATGATCGGGCGGCGGCTGTCAAACCTGAATGGGTTGAGTTCCCAGTCGCCGGTTTAGGGCTAACAAAACGCCCTTTCGTCCCCTGATGAGGACGAAAGGGCATACCCTTTCGCGGTACCACCTCATTTCGCCGGGCATTACTGCGCCGACGCACTCTGCGCCCTGACCATTATCAGGGCCTCGCTATAACGGGCTTACCCGTGCCGGTCTACTCTCCGCCGGGGCGGATTTCTTCGGCCATCTCTCCGGGCGACGTTCAGCGGCGGGCACCTGTGGGGGCTTCCAGCCTGTGGCCACTCCGTCTCTATCAGGGCCTGGGCCGCTTACTCCTCCCGGCGCTATTTAGGGCGCAGTATAGCACAACCTGGCGTCAAAGTCAACCCCCCAAGCCATAATCAGGACAATCTTGGTTCCAGCAGAAGGAACCGGGCGAAACCAATCGCGCGTGTTCCATTTGCACCCTCCAATCGTCTTAATGCAGTATATTATACATCAACACGATTGAGGGAGACTACCGCCACCTATAATAGTGCAAAACCACGACAGAGATCAACTGCTTATGCCGAAATGTCCGAAACACCGTGCGGAGAACCGTCCGCTCAGGCTGGCCGGCTGTCGTCAGGAACGCGAAAGGTGGGCAGGCGAACCGAAGCAGCCCGCTCATGCCAAACCCGCGTAGCGGGTTTCTCATAGGAAGCTGCCGATTTCTAATCGGCGGCTTCGGGTCACCCCCCAATGAGCTGCAATAGCTCAGGAAAGTCCCGGCCCAGCAGGGCGACTGCGACCATCTTAACGGTCTTGCCGGCGAAGGTGACCAGCAGGAATTGCCACAGGGGCACACGCAACGCACCTGAAACCACGCCCGCCAGGTCAAACAGGGGGTTGGGGATCAGCGCCAGGACGAAGATGGTGAACAGGCCATAGCGCCGCATCCAGCGGACCAGCCGGTCGTACATGTCGCGGTTCTCAATGATGGCCTGGCCGCTGAACCCCGCGGCGTAGCCGGAGAGTTCGCCGAGCGTGGAGCCTGCCCCCGCTGCCAGGCCGATCAGCCAGGGGTTGAGGCCGGCGCTGCCCAGGCTGAACACCGGGATAAGGCCGGGTGCGGGCAGGATGATAGTGGCGCTGGCCAGAAAGCTGAGCGCAAAGATGCCAGGGTAGCCAAACGCCTGGAAGCGCTGGACCTGCTCACGATTGATGCTGATGAGGATGCTCAGGACAACAACGCCAACAAAGGCCGCGACCCGCGCCAGTTGCAGCTTCCACCTTCTGCCCACCTCTCCCCCGGCCCCTCCCCTGTCAGGGGAGGGGGGAGGAGTTGGGTGTTGGGCTGCGGTCTCGTCGGCGGTCGTCATGTGCCGGTTGGCCCCAGAGCAGCTATGGCCCTTCCTGGATGTCAATCCAATCAATCACGGTGCCGGTGAAAGTGGGGTTCTGGGACGGGTCACGGCGCTTGATCTTGCCGAGCACGTCACTGCCCTGGACAACCTCACCGAAGATGGTGTAGTCGGCACCGCTGAGTTGCACTGGCCCGAAGGTGATGAAGAACTGGCTGCCGTTGGTGTTCCGCCCGCGATTGGCCATGGCCAGCAGCCCGGCCCGGTCAAATTTGGCATCGGGGTTCTCGTTCTCAAATTCGTAGCCGGGGCCGCCCGTCCCCGTGCCGGTGGGGTCGCCGCCCTGGGCCATGAAGCCCTCCAGCACGCGGTGGAAGGTGGTGCCATCGTAGAAGCCCTGGCGGGCCAGGAAGACGAAGTTATTGACGGTTTTCGGGGCTTTGTCGGCGAACAGGCGGATGACGATGTCGCCGACCTCGGTGGCGATGGTGGCGGTGTAGGTCTTCTTGGGGTCAATGATCAGGGGCGGCGGCGTGCTGAAGGCGTTGTTGCGCGCGGCGGGCGGTGTGGCCGCCAGTGGGCGGTCGCCGGGCGGGGCCGGGCGCGGCGTGCGCGTGGGCGCAGGGGTGGCTGTGGCCGTGCCGGGCAGCGCGGTCTCCGCCTGCGATTGGGCCAGGGGGGTGCCGGTCGCGGCGGCTGGTTGCGGCGGCTGGTTGCGTACCAGGACGACAATGGCCGTCAGGGCGATGATCGCCAGGATCACGCCAACCGCGATCATCACCGTGCGGTCCTGGGTGCTCCGCCGACGGGCGCGGGCGGCCCGGCTGCCCGAGGCCGCGCGGCTATCCGGTACGTTGGGGCGGCGCGGTTTGGAGGATGTGCTGGGGTTGGGTCGGCGTTTGTTCGCTCGCTTGCTCAATGGAGATCACCTCGTATCAGGATGTTGGATTGGAGTTGAAAGGCAGGCTGGGCGCGCCCAGCCGGACGATCTTGTCGCGTCCCGATCGGACACGCGCCGTGGCGTTGCAGGTGTCCACGACCAGGCGGGCATGTTCCACGACCCAGGCGTAATCTATGGCGCTGTGGCCGGTGACGATCACCACGCAGTCCTGAGCGGCAAGCGCCTCGGCAGTTAAGGGCACAGAGGTCAACCTTCTGGCCTGGCGTAGGAAGACGTTATCACCGACGTGGAAGACGGGGATAAACGGGTCGTGATAGGCCACCTCGGCGCCGCGCGCGAGGAGAAGCTCGGCCACACGCTGGGCGGGCGAGTTGCGGGCGTCGTCCACATCGCGTTTGAAGGCCACGCCCAGAATGAGGATATGCGCGCCGGACAGCCCACGACCGCGCTGGTTGAGCGCGTCGGCGACCCGGCTGATCACGTGGAAGGGCATGGCCTGGTTGACCTCCGCTGCCAGTTCAATGAACTTGGTGTAGAAGTCGTATTCACGGGCCTTCCAGGAGAGGTAGTAGGGGTCAACCGGGATGCAGTTATGCGTCAGGATGCCATATGATGTGATAAATGTATGGGTGTCCTTAACCTCTACTGAGTATACCGTGTGCAGACCATCCCACTGTTTGACCTCACGAACCTTGACAGTCGCAAAGTTCCCGTTCGCAGTGAACCGCTTATTAGGTATCCGCTTACGGCGATTTCTGGCATAGCTTTCCAGCTCTGCACGCTTAACGCCCTCAAATAGCGGGGCAAGGCGGGCGATCTGCTCTTCACCATAGATACGCCAGTACGGCTTGTCTTTCTTGAACGTGGGAACAAAGCCTAAACCCTGTACAAGCGCTACCGTTTGTTGGAACAGGCGTGGGCTGCTGGAAAAATATCCAATAGTGGCGGTATTGCTTCGGTGATCGTAATGCTTTCTCTTCCTGGTGTGATAAACATGCCGCACTTTCTGCTCCAGGTTAACATCGCCATCACCGCGTAGTAACCCTGATAGGACGCCAAGCCGAATAGACTCCGGTCCATGTAGTAGAATGCCTGGGATCTGCATCTCTGTCGAGCGCGTACCACAGCCCAGCACATCGCGAATCAGTCGGCCAAATAAGTTGGATGAAACCTTGATATGCAATGCATTCCATATCTTATCTTTATGCTTTGAATAGCGAAGCCCTAATGAGTCAAGTATGCGGCATACATCCTCAATGAACTCATGTTCGGTTACATTAAAGGTGAATCGCGTGCGAAGCGATTTATCTTTTGTAATACATCCCTCGCTGAGATAGTAACCGACGAGGCGGGCAAAGTCCTTATTGAGAGCTACAACTGCGGTTATAGAGTTCCATGAGGGCCCACGGCCTGTCCGGAGCAAGATCTCGCGGCGCGGGATCGGCATTGCGCCCTGGCGTTCTAGCTCCAAATAGAGCTTGAGCGACATTCGGTTAGAACGATAAATCTCATGAGGGTCAGCATCCAATGCTCTGAGATGAGGCGTCAATCGATCACGGTAGTCCTTGAAGCGTGCCCTTTTAGGTGCAACACGTGTCTTAACGATCTCATCATCGGTAAGGTATGCTATCAGATCAATTTCCTGGTTTTCCGATCCTGCATCGGGCCAGTTGGTTGGCAGGATCAATTCATCACCGGCTTGCAGGTCAGCGGCGCGCTTGAGCCTTAGTGCACCATCTGTCCACACAATCATCGGATGGCCGTCCGTTACGCATAAGGAGCGCCCATCGATCGTGATGATGTTTATCATCGTACCTTGATACTGGCGGCGCGAGAGTGCTTGTACGGGCTTGTAACAGGCCTTCTGCCTTTCAAGGTCAAATGAAAGTACACTTAGACCCTCTGGTTGTAATAGGGTCACGCCCCCAATTGTGCACGCAGCTTTCGGGTATTGGCACTCCAGGTCGGCGAAATATTCGCCAATCCGGACACCCAATAGGCCGTGACTGTTCTTCACAAAGAGAAATTCATTTTCAGCCAGGCAGTGTCCCCCTACTCCTGCCCCCGGATAGAAGGGCATGAAGCCAAACGGCTTGGTCCTGGCGGCTTCAATCACTTCCCAGAAGTCAATTCCCATGCGCTCGGAGAGCAGGGCCAGTTCGTTGACCAGGGCGATGTTCACGCTGCGGAAGATGTTTTCCAGCAGCTTGGTCATCTCGGCGGCGCGGGGCGAGGAGACGACGTGCACCGGCGCCCCCAGCCGGGCCAAAAGCGCCCGTGCCCGCCCGGCGCAGGCCGGCGTCAGGCCGCCCACGACCTTGGGTGTGTTGGTGACGGTCCACTCCTTATGGGCTGGCCCAGGGTCAATGCGCTCCGGCGAGAAGGCCAGGTTGAAATCCACGCCGGCGCGCAGGCCGGAGCCCTGTTCCAGGATGGGGAGAACGACCTCTTCGGTGGTCCCAGGATAGGTGGTGCTTTGCAAGATGACGAGCTGGCCGGGGCGCAAGCGGAGAGCGATGCTCTGGCTGGCGGCCTTGATGTAGGACAGGTCGGGCGAGCGCATGGCGTCAAACGGCGTGGGGACGCAGATGAAGATCGCGTCAGCCTCGCGCAGCGCGTCATAGTCCGTCGTTGGGTAGAATGCGCCCGCGTTGACGGCAGCCGCCACCTTTGCGGAAGGCACATCGGCGATGGGGCTGTGGCCGGCGCGCAACAGTGCGACCCTGGCGGCATCCACGTCAATGCCGATCACGTAAAGGCCGATCTCAGCGAAGGCGGTCGCCAGCGGCAGCCCGACGTAGCCTAACCCGATCACAGCCAGAGAACGATCCGGGATTTCGCTCATCCGCGATCCACCTTTCCCTGAGGGCTGGCCATAGAGCCAGGTTGCGAAAGGATCAGGGGGCGCTGGAATTCCAGCTTCCAGAAGGCCCACAGGGCGATGAGGGCGACGCTGCCACCGATCACGTAGCTCTGAACCACGCTGGCCTGGGTGACGAAGAGGGCCAGCAGGCCCAGCGTGCCGCAGGTCAGATACAGGGTGAGCACGGCCTCGCGTTGGGTCATGCCCAGGGCCACCAGGCGGTGGGAGACATGGTCCTTTCCTGGCGTGGTCAGCGGGTTCAGCCCGCGCCGCAGGCGGGAGACGACCACCAGGGCCGTGTCAAAGATGGGCAGGCCCAGGACAAGCACCGGGATCATCCAGGTGACGAAGGTGACGTTGTCAAAACGCAGCTTGATGCCGGTCGCGGCCAGGACGAAGCCCAGGAACAGGCTGCCGGTATCGCCCATAAAGATGCTGGCCGGGTTGAAGTTGTAGGCCAGGAAGCCCAGGCAGGCGCCCAGGAGCGCGGCGCTCATGGTGGCGACCAGCCATTGTCCGCTGGATAGGGCCATGAGCAGGAAGAAGGCGCTGGCGATGGCAGCCACGCCACCAGAGAGGCCATCCATGTTGTCCAGCAGGTTGAGCGCGTTGGTGATGCCCACGACCCAGAGCAGTGTGGCGGCGATGTTCAGCGCTGGCGTTGGCAGCATGGTGATGCTCACGCCTGTAGCCACGAGCAGGCCCGCCGCGATGGTCTGACCGGCGAGCTTGATCAGGGGGGACAGCCCCCAGCGGTCATCCCAGATGCCCAGGAAGGAGACCAGCGAGGCGCCTAAGACGATGCCCGCCAGTTGCTGGAAAAAGAACAGGCGGTCGCGCTCTGCGGGGGGGAGGAAGATCAGGATGACCAGCCCTACCAGGAAGGCCAGGACAATGGCGACACCCCCCATTTTGGGGATTGGCCGGGTATGGATGTCCCGCGCCCTGGGCTGGGCGATCAGTCCCAGCCGGGGGGCAAGCCGGCGGGCCAGCGGCGTGGTCGCCAGCGCCAGGAGCAACGCACCGGTGAAGATGAGCATGAACGTCGTGGTCATGGGGTCCGCAGTGAAGAGGTGGCGCCCATACGGCTGCGCACGTCGTTGATGAGTTCCTGAATGAGTGGCCGCTGGGGATCAGGGGCCAGGTCGTAGGCCCTTTGAGCCTCGTTGAGGGCCTCCTGATAGCGGCCACAGTCGCGCAGGCTGATCGCCAGGTTGCGATGCGCGTTCCAGATCGTGGGCTCTTGCTCAGAGATGAGCGAGAGCAGGGTTTGTGTGGCGGTGATGCCTTGCTGGCAACGGCCCAGTTCAACGTAGGCGACCGAGAGGTTATCCCAGGCGCGGGCCAGCCTGGGGTTGAGCTGGACGGCTTTCTCGCCATAAGGGATGAGTTGCCTGTAATATTCCAGCTTCTCATCGCGGGTGGCCATCGCCTGCGCCTGTTCGTAATACAGGCCGGTCAGTGCCAGGTAGGTCTGGTCGTACTCCGGGTCAACCTTCAGCGATTGCTGGTATCTGGCCAGCGCGCCCTCAAAATCGCGGAAATTGTCCCAGCGCAGCGAGGCCCACTCGTTCCACAGGAGCGCGTTGTGGGGGCTGAGCGTTGTCGCCATGTTGTAATAGCGGTCCGCCTCCTCTGCCTTCTCGCGGGCCAGGCGGCGCGCGTCGGCGGCCTCGGCCTGGCGCGCCTGCTGGTCGTATTGTCCGGCGCGCAACGAGAGCAGATCGGCCCAGCGGCGGTGCAGGCGGCCAAGGTTGGCGGCGTGGTCCGTGTTCAATGGGTTGATGCGCTGGGCCAGGAGCAGCTTGTCGCGGGCGGTCTCCAGCAACCGGTCCTGTGTGGTGGGATCCTCCAGCGCGGTGGCGAGTTCCAGATAGGCACGCCCCAGGAAGAGGTAGTAGTAGTCCTCATTTGGCGCCAGGGAGAGCGCCTGCTCATGCAGCGTCACCGCCACCTGCCAGGAGGCGGCCAGGAGCTGGCGTTGCTGGGGATCGGTGGCCGTGCGCAGGCTCATGCCCTGCTTTTCGTAAGGCTCGGCCTGTTTGTAAATGATGTCGGCCAGGATGATGTTGAGGTTGGAGTTGACGATGAGCAGGGGCACGAGGATGAGCGCGACCACGCCAGCGGCACCGCCCCAGGTGCTGGCTGTCACGGTGGGCAGGCGCTGTTTGTAGATGAGCGCGGCGGCGAGCAGCGCGATCAGCGCGAAGATGAAGAGGTAGAATAGCTTGAGCATCCCGGCGACGCGCCCGGCGATGGCAACCACCAAATCTATCCCCACGCCTCCGGCAGGCCGTTCGCCGACAATGGAGGCCAATGCGCCTGCCACGGCCAGGTAGAACACCAACGCAGCGGCGCCGGCGAGGCCCAGGATGGTGCTGAAGCCGGTCCACCAGGTGACCCCGGCGCGCTCAAAGACGCCCTGCCGCCCCAGTTCGGCGGCGGCCAGCAGGCTGCAGCTCACCCAGGTGATCACAATGAGCAGCAGCGCGCCATAGGACGTCGCGCCCTCCTGGCGTTGGAGCGTGGTCAGTGAGCCCCACAGGACCTGGAGGGTGGAGGAGCCGCGCGGCGGGTTGGTGATGAACTCAAAGCCCACCACCATCAGGAGCATGGCCACAAAGCCGGCGAGCACCAGGCACTCCCCTACCCAGCCTTCCCCCGTTTGGGGGGACGGACGACGGAGGGCAGAGGACGGACGACGGGATGGGCGCTTCGCGCCCGACGGAGGACGGGGGACGGGGGACGGAGTGGCCTCCGTCTTCTGTCCCCCGTCCTCTGTCATTGGCATGAGATAGCCGGCGACGACGATGAGCGCGCTGAATGCCCAGAAGTACAGGCGCGTGGCGGCGATAGCGATGCCGAAGTGGATCTCAACGAAGTGGGCGATGATGGCCGAGAGCAGGACAATGATGAGGAGTTGGTGCTTGAAGCTGAGCCGGCTGCCCTCGGTGCGTAAGAATAGCACGCTGATCGCCACGTAGATCCCCACGCCGAACCCGATGCCTGTGGGCAGGCCGACGCCAATCCATTCCTCACCGCGGCTGGCCCAGGCGATGGCCGCGCCGATAAGACCCGCGCCAATGTAGAGGGCTACGAACAGCGCCCGATGCAGGGCTGTGTGAATCAGCCCCAGCCACTTCAGCCCGTAATAGAAGACCGCGCCGAAGAGGAAGAGTTGGACGACCAGGCCCAGCCCACCGGTGATGACGAGCGCATCCAGCGTCTCGTTGTGGGCGCGGTCGGGTGAGGCGTTGCGCGACTCCAGGTGGGCCAGGTCAGGCGGGTAGAAGCGGTTGTAGGCGACGTACATGGATTCCGGCCCGTAGCCGATAAGCGGGCGAAGGGCGTTATAGGGGTCCTGGCTGCCGTCAGGGAAGACCAGCGGGTCGTGGGGCGAGATCAGGTCAACAGCGCCTTCCCAGATGAGGACGCGCACCTTGCCTGTGCCGCTCTCCGTCTCAAAGACCGTGCCCAGCCGCCCCAGGTAGGGGGTGTCGCGCAGATGGGCCAGGGGGCTATTGGGCAGATTCAGCACGACCAGGAAGAGGACAATGGCTGTAGCCAGAGCGGTGACCAGGCCGAGCGCCAGCCAGCGCAGCCAGCGGGCACGCCGGAAAAGCATCGTCGCCAGGACACCCACCGCCAGGTAGCCCAGGAAGAACAACCCGGCCAGCCAGCCCAACCAGGGGCCGCGGCTGCCGGAGAAGTAGATAGCGAGCAGTTGGAGCGCGGCGATCATGACGTAGCCCGTCCCACGCAGGAGATCGTTATAGTTCAATTTCTCGCGGCGCAGGATGTCGGCGAAGGACTCCACGATGCGGGCCACGGTGAGCGGGAACACCATGATGAGATAGGCGGCGATGAAGATGGCGTTGCCCATATTCGCGGCGATGCGCGTCACCACGTCGCCGCCCCAGGGCAGTGGGTCAATGCCGAGCTTCTGCACCAGACCGTACAGCGAGATGGGCAGGCTGGTCAGGACGACGACGGTGATCAGGCGCTCAATCTGCTCCTGGCGGCGCATGACCGAGAGGAGCATGGCGAAGACGGTGACGTAGGCGAGCAGGGTGTAGCTGCCTTGCAGGCGCTGATACGAGCCCAGGAGGCTGACGCGGGGGGTGACCGAGAAGACCGTGGCGATCAGATAGACGGCGACGAGCGCCAGCGCGGGCAGGACCAGGGGGGTGCGCAGCCAGGCGCGCAGCCGCTCCCCCCAACCTCTGTGCTTATCAGAGGAGGCACTCAGGTGTTCCACCTGCAGGATCGCCCAGGCCGCGATCATGACGAGGGCGATGGAGCGCAGCAGGGTGATCTTATCAGGTTCAAACACGCGGGAGGAGTAAACGTTAAAAAAGAGCGGGGTCAGGACAAGCGCCGCCAGCCAGCCCGCTTCAATCAACGCCTCGCAATAGCGGCTGAGTTTGGACATGAATCCAGACACACTCCCACTACAGCTATCAGCGTTCAGCTATCGGCTCCATCAGCTTTTATCCTAAAGCGCTGACCGCTGAAAGCCGACCGCTAATAGGCGGGAGTGTATGATAGCGCAGGACAGGGAAAAGGTCAACCTGAGGCACCCCCAGGGGTATCGGTTTTCATCTCAGGTGCGTTTCTCCCCCCTCCCCCACAAGGGGGGAGGGGGTGACAGATGCGCCAGAGGATGTCCTGTGATCCCCTATGAGGCGGGGGAGAGGAGCTGATGATACAGGTTCAGGACGCGCGCGATCATCGTGGCCTGGCTGAACCCGGCGCGGACACGCGCCTGGGCCTGTGCCCCCAGGCGTTGGCGTAGCGCCGGGTCGCTCAGTAGGGTGGCGATGGCCTGGGCCAGGCGCTCCGGATCGCGCGGCGGCACGATCAGGCCAGTTTCACCGTGTATATTGACATAAGATGTACCGCTGCCGACCTCGGTGGAGATCACAGGGAGGCCTGCCGCCATAGCTTCCAGCAGGGCCACGCCGAAGGCCTCGGCGCGCGAGTTGGCCGGGAGCACGTACAGATCGGCGGCGTGATACAGGGCGGGCAGGGCCTCTTCCGGCACATCGCCCAGGAAATGCACCCGTTCAGCCAGACCCAGCTCCTGGGCCAGGGCTCTCCAGGCGGCTTCCATCGGCCCACTTCCGCAGATGAGGAGGGTGGCGGAGAAACCATCCGCCCTATCGCGCAGGAGGGCCATGGCCCGTAACAGGTCGTCCAGGCCCTTGTAGTAGCGCAGGCGGCCCACAAACAGCAGAATCGGGCGCTGTGCGCCTTTCGCCCGGATGACTGCGACCTGAGCCGGATCGGCCTGTTGGAAGCGATCCACATCCACGCCCAGCGGGATGATCACGCACTTGTCGGCGAAACGCTGGAGGTAGGGGGATGTGGCCACGTAGTTGGGGCTGGTGGCGATGATGCAATCCGCTTTGGCCAGGACGCGCCAGAGGAGCGGCCTGTACAAGCGCAGCAGGCCCTGCTGGCGCACGATGTCACTATGGTAAGTGATCACGGTGCGTCGCGAGCGGCCCAGCAGGGCCTGCGCCGCCTCGCCCAGGGGGTAGGGGAAATGGAGGTGGGTGATGTCGGGGCGCAGGCGGGCCAGGATGATCGGCAGGGACAGGCTGAGCGGCGCCGAGGCAACGGTGGCGAAGCGACCGGCCTTGATCACGCGCACCCCGCCGCTGTCTTCTATCGTTGTGCGCGGGCCGCGGGCGGTAACCAGGACGATGACGTTGTGGCCGGCCTGTGCCTGGGCCTCGGCCAGCACCTTCACGTGGTTCTCAATCCCGCCCAGGACGGGATAGTAGTCTTTGTAAACATGGAGGATGTTCATACGTCAGTAGCCAGTCGTCAGACAATTGGAGGCGAAGGGCGCTCCTTAATCTGGAGCCAGCATCCGGTATATCCTGAGCGTCTCTTGGGCGGTGCGCTCCCAGGAGAATTGGGCGGCCCGATCCAGTCCGCGCCGGCGCAGGCTGGCGCGGAGGTCGGCGTCGTCCAGTGCCCGGCGTATGGCGCTGGCTATGGTGTCCACATCGTCAGGGTCAACGATCAGGGCCGCGTCACCGACGACCTCCGGCAGGCTGGAGCGGCCTGAGCAGACCACCGGCAGGCCACAGGCCATGGCTTCCAGCGGCGGCAGGCCAAAGCCCTCATAAAGAGAAGGGAATACGAACAGGCTGGCGCCGCTGTACAAGGCGGGCAGGTCCGCGCTGGCAATATCGCCGGGAAAACACACCCGTGCGCTCAGGCCCAATGCCTCCACCCGCGCCCGCGCCTGCGGATAGCGGGCATCCTCGCGCCCGGCCAGGACCAGCGGCGGTGCGTCCCCTATTTTAGCATAGGCCTCAATCAGGCGGGGCAGGTTCTTGTGAGGCTTGTTGCTGCCGACATAAAGCACATACTGGTCGGGCAGGCCGTAGCGGGCGCGGATAGCGGCGACCTCGGCAGGGGGGCGCGGGTAAAAACTGGCATCGGCGGCCAGCGGGGTGACGTAGACGCGGTCGGGTGAGGTACGGAAGTAACGTACCAGATCATCGCGGGTGGCGGCAGAGATGGCGATCACGGCTCTGGCCGTCCGCAGCGCCAGGCCCACCATCAGGCGAAAGATCAGGCGCTGTCCGGCGCTGAAGCCTTCTGGGAAGACGAGCGGGATAAGATCATAAACAGTCACCACCGAGGGGCAGGGCAGGGCGTAGGGCTTGTACACGTAGGGTGAGTGGAGGACATCCAGCGACCAGCGCCGCGCTGCCTGCGGCCAGTGCACCTGCTCCAGTAGCGAGCGGGGCTGCAAGGCGAACGGCTCCAGCCGGACGTTGGGGCGGGCGGTAAGCTGATCCAGATCGTAGCGGCTGTTGGGCTGGCCCGGTTGAACTGCGATCACGAAGGTCATGTCCGCTGCCAGGCGGCTGAGCGCCTCCACCAGCGAGAAGGTATAGCGCCCGATGCCGGGGTAGTGGTCGGCGATGTATCGCCCGTCAACGCCGATGCGCATCGCCCCCCTCCTCACCCCAATCCAACCGGGCTGAAGCCCGGTACTGGGTGAGCCCGGTGCTGGGTGAGGCTTGATAACCTGCCAGTAGGCCCAGGAGAGGCCAATGAGCGCTGCCGTCCGCCCCAGGACGGCGATGATGAGCAGGATGGGCTGCTGGGGGAAGAAGGAGAAGTATAGCGGGTATTCCAGCAAATTGGCGCCGGAGAGGAGCAGGCCGTAGGCGGCGCCGGTCAGGCCGGGGAAGACGACGACGAGGGGCGGCAGGACCCAAAGCAGGAATTGGGGGCTGTATCCCCGGCTGAAGAGCAGCACCAGGTTGAGGCTCAACCCGCCGAGCGCGACGACCAGGCGAGCGGCGGTCAGGGTGAAGGGGCGGGTGAAGAGTCCTATGAGCGCCAGGATAAGCGCCAGGGTGATCAGCGGCCAGGGCAATGTGCCGGGATGGGCCTGGAGGGTGGCGCTGGCGGGGTCAGTGCGCATGGCCAGGGGGGCGATCAGGCCGAAGCCGGTGTAGCCCTCGGCCAGCGCCCAGATGGTCTCCCACGAGCTGCGGGTCAATGTCGCCTGTGCCCAGGCTGTGGTCATCACCGGGCTGATCAGGGCAAGAGGCGCCATAATGGCGAGGATGGCTGCCCCGGCGCTGGCCGTATAACGCAGCCGTTGCCCCCAGGTTGGCAGCGCCCGCCAGGCGATGGGGATGGCGAGGGCCGGAAAAAGCTTGAAGAGGCCGCCAACGGCGGCGGCCAGGGCGCTCTGGTCCAGGTGGCCCGTCGCCAGCCGGGCCAGCGCAAGAAGGAAGAGAAAGGCCGGGATCACGTCAAACCAGCCGGTGTACAGGTAGAGGGGCACGGCCAGGCAGGTGTAAAGCAGCGCGGCCTGCATCCCTGTGCGCCTGCCATAGGCCGATGCCGCCAGGCGATAGATGAGGGTGACGGTACCGACCTCGGCGGCGATCAGCAGCGCGCCGAGCACGGCGTAGAAGGTTAGCCTGCCGTCGGGGCCGAGGGGCATGAGACGGCTGAGGCCGTAGATCAGCACGCTGAGCCAGGGGTACAGGGGTGGGTATTCGGACCAGTAGTGAATGTAAGGGAACAGGCCCTGTTCGGCCAGGCGGGCGGCCTGCCAGGTCTTTACGATGTCAAACGGGCGGTCGCTGTGGGGACCTATCAATAGCGCCAGGCGGAGGGCGAATGGCAGGGCACGCGACAGGATGAAGGCCGTGAGGGCCAGGCGTTGGTGACCCTCAAGCCAGCCGACGAGAGCGGTCGCCAGAGGACGGAGGACGGACGACGGACGACGGAGAAGCATCACCCTATCCTCCTGGGAATCAGATGGTAGACCGGGCCTTCCTGAACGATGTCAAAATAGGCGGAGAGGATGTCCATATCGTAGTAGCGGTTGACGTCGGGGATGTACACCGGGCGGCTGGCCGCCGCAGCGCGGATAGGCTCAAGCTGCTGCCCGTTGAAGGGCAGGAGCCTGAGCTGGACATCCGGGCGCTGGCCCTCAACCTCCTGCAGGTAACGCAATATCCCGTACAGGCTCCAATCGGCGAAGATAGCCGCATCAGCGGGCAGATGGGCCAGGATAGACTCACCCAGGCGGCGTGCGCCGGTCTCGTTGTGCTTCCAGGGGCTGAACAGGTACACGGCAATATCTCGTCCGGGTAACTCGCGCTGTCCCAGTTGCGCCAGATAGGGGCGGGCCACCTGGGGGGCGATGGCGTAGGTCAGGATGGGCGGGAGGATGACGAGAAGGGCCAGGAGAGGACGGAGGACGGAGGACGGAAGGCGGACGGCAGAGGACAGACGATGGAGGGTGGAGGATGAACAGAGGGCGTCAAAGCCAGGCGCGGCCCACAGGGCGAAGATGGCATAAGAGGGCAGGTAGAAGTGGATGTTCTGGATGTATTTGCCCAGGTGGGGGGTGATGGGCAGCCAGGCCCAGACGAAGGCCACATCGCCCAGGTAGATCAGGCCCAGGAGGGTCAGGGCCGCGCGGTCATGCCGCCACAGTTTGCGCAGGCCCAGGATGCCTGGGATCAGCGTGAGCAGGAATTGGTAGGCCAGACAGCCAATGAAGGCCAGCAGCCCGGTTGGCCAGAGAGACGGTGTGATCAGGAGGCGGATGAACTGGCTGAGGAAGTTGAGGCCAACAGTGGCAGTGCTTTGCGTCGCGCCGCCGCTGAAGGTGAGCGCCAGGAAAGGCGCCAGGCCCAGGGCAAACCCGCCCAGGAAGCCGGCCAGCGCGCGCCCACGATCCCCCTTCTGGCTCAGCCCCAGGTAAACCAGCGCGCCCGGCAGCGCGGTCAGCAACAAGGGGTGGCTGAGCGGCCCCAGGCCCAGCAGCAGGCCGGACAGGAAAATGGCGCTTTTCCAGCCCTCACCCCCGGCCCCTCTCCCACGCTGCGGGGGAGGGGGGCGGTGGCCTGGCAACAGGAGCAAGAGGACCCCCATGAGGATGAGGATGTTGAGCGAATAGGACTTGGGCATCACGGCGTAGGTCCAGAAGGTGTGCGAGACGGCCAGGGCAGCGGTGCTGAGTGCGCTCGCCCAGGCTGAGGCCCCCAGCTTGCGCATGACCACATAAGCGAGGGCCAGAGCCAGGGCGCTGATCACCGCGGTGGCCAGGTTGGCACGATAGGCGACATCGCCGATGGGCAGGCGCGTGAACGGATGCGCCAGAATCACCCACAGCGGGTGCCCCCACACCGTAGGCACGATCTCAAGACGGGCCGCGCGCGTCTGAAACTCGGCGAAGTCGCCCCCATTCCACAGCACCGTCGGCGCCAGCGTGGGGATATACAGGGCCAGCGCCGCCAGCCCGACTAGAAGCGCCTGGACACTGTGACGTGACAGGAAATGCGACATATGGCGGTTGCTCAGCGCTCTCGCTCCTCTGTCCCCTGCCCTCCGTCCCCGGACTGACAGATGCGCTGCCAGCCATAGATATAGCCGAGGGCGCTGGCGTAGCTGGCCAATGCCTTGAGCGGCTTGAAGCCGGGGCGCCAGTGGCGATAGGCGTAAGAATAGGGCAGGAAGACGTTGGGGATGAGGATGGCGCTGCGGAAGAGGAAGTAAGCCAGCCGCCGCCCCCAGGTGGTCAATGGCCAGCCCCGGCTGGGGTCATGTTGCACCTCCTGGGCGTGGCCGTAGCCGTACCCGAATTGTTTGCGCAGGAGGTCGGCGAGCGTGGCTGGCGCCGGATGCCACACCCAGGCCTGGGGCACCAGAACGATCTTGTAGCCGTGACGGGTCACGCGCACAAAGAACTCGGTGTCCACGCCGCGCAGCAGTGCCTCATTGAAGCCGCCGACCTCCTCAAACACGGCCCGGCGCATGGCGCAACAGGTGGTGGTCACCTCACAGTAGTAGCCGTTCTCCGGGCCGGGGATGGTGACCAGCGGCTCGGAGACGACTGGGTGCTGGATGCGCGGCACTTCGCGGGCGACCCAACGCTGGAACCAGGTGGAATCCGGCGGGATGAGCTTGCTGGCACCGGTCACCCCGATGGTGGGGTCGCTCAGGGGGGCCACCAGGCGGCGTATGACGGTGGCATCGCCCAACACGGCATCATCGTCCACAAACACGAGCACGTCGCCCTGCGTGCGTGCCACGCCCACGTTGCGCGCCCGACCATTGGGGCGCACGCCGAGGACCACCTGGACCTCGGCCAGCGGCCAATCCTGGGCCTGGAGGCTGGCGGCCAGGGCAGGCGGCATCCCGCGCAACGTGGGCACAATCACACTGACTTGCCCGCCTTTCTCACTCCTCCCCGCGCTCCTCTCCCCGGATAGAGGAGGGGAAGGGGGAGAGGTCTCTGCGCTATCCAACATCCCCGTGCCCTCCGTCATTCGTCATCCAGCGAAAGGCCGGACGGCCTGGACGATGTGCCTGACGATGACCTCCCAGGCGTATTTCTCCACGGCCACCTGCCGTGCGCGGCAGCCCATCGCCCCGACCTCCGCGGCGGGCAGGCGCAACAGCCTGTCCAGTTGGGCAGCCAGGTCGCCCGGATCGCCCGGCGTAAACAGGGCCCCCACGCCCTCCTGCTGGATCAATTCCATCCCCGGCACTGCAGCCCCAAGGACCGGCCTGCCGCACCCCAGATACTCAAATACCTTCAGAGGGGAGACACCCACCAGCCGGTTGCGCGTGCTCAAGGGGAAGGGCGCGACCATGAGGTCGCAGGCGTTAATATAGGTGGGGATGGTTTCGTAAGGAACCGCGCCGGTGAAGTGCACTCGCTGCTCCAGGCCGAGGTGCGTCACAAGCTGTTCCAGACGGGGGCGCTGGCTGCCATCGCCCACCAGAAGCAGGCGCAATTGGGGATGGGCCGAGGCCACCTGGGCCATGCCCTGGAGCAGGATGTCCAGCCCTTGCCAGGCAGCGAACACCCCTACGAAGCCCAGATAAACGCCTTCGGCGGGCAACCCCAGCGCTGCCCGTGCCTCTGCCGCTGGGTGAGGGTGAAATTGGGCCGGGTTCACGCCGTTGGACGAGACCAGAATCGGGGTGCGGGCGCGGGTATGGCGGCGGACCGCCCTGGCCAGTTGCCTGGTCACTGTCACCACGAAGTCCGCGAGCCGGGTGTCCACAAGCGCCATCAGGCGGTACACCATTGCCCGTAGCCAGGCCCCTCGTGCGCCGGGGTGTTCCAGGCCGAATTTCAGGTAGGGCAGGCCGTTCAGTTCCAGCAGGCTGCGGCTGTGCGCCTGGCGAGCGAAAGCGAGCGCGCCTGTGTTAAAGGCCCCCGCGTAGATGTAGACGGCATCAGGCGGCGGCCCGCCCAACTGGCGCAACGCGCGGTAAACGTTCATCTGGAAGACGATCTCGCGAGGGGGCCGCGCTGGCAGCGGCACCGGGATGTAGCGCACGCCCTCCGGCAGGGGGAAATCGGCGGGCGGCGCCAGGAGCACCACCTCGGCGGTTTTTGCCAGGGCGCGGCAAAATTCCAGGATGCGGGTGCTCTGGCCGCCTGTGCGGCCCAAACGCACAGCGGTGACGTAGGCCCAGCGCATTCAGACCTCCGGACGCAAACTCGCCAGGCGACGGCTCAAATAGCGCCGCCCCCGCGCCACCAGACCGAGCATATCGCGCCAATCCTGCGCCTGGAGGATGACAACGGCGGCCCAGGGCAGGCCGGTGACCTGCCGGAAGACCAGGAGGACGACCAGGGCCGTGAGGGTGTAGGCGACTGATGAGGCCAGGGCTGCGCCCACCACGCCCAGGCGCGGGATCAGCAGCAGGTCCAACGCGACTGTAGCCACGAGCGAGACACCGGCGGCCAGCGTGCCGACCTGCGGTCGCCCCCGCCCGGCCAGATGCGCGCTGAGCACGTTGGGGATGATCAGCGCCACCGTCCCCGGCAGCAGCAACCATAGCGGTGCTACCGAGGGCCTGAACCGCTCGCCGAAGATGAAGGGGACCAGCCACCAGGCCGAGGCCCCCAGCACGACCGCTTCGGCCAGCGTGATCCACACCACCTGGCGGCAGGCGCGCGCCGTCAGGCTGTTGGCCTGGGCTTCGCTTTGCCCCGCCGTCGTCGGGAACAGGACCATAGCGACGGAATTGCCGATCATCCACAGGAACTCGCTGAGCAAGACCGCCAGGGAGTATATCCCCACCTCCGTTGCGCCCAGGTAGGCGGCCAGGATGATGCTGTCCAGGCGGAAGTTGAGAAACTGGAACAGGTTGGCGATGTAGCCGCGGATGCCATAGGTCACGCTTCGCCGCCACTGGGCGAAGTCCCCGCGCAGGCTTAACAGGCCGCGCCTGCCGAGCAACCACAGGTAAACAGCCACGCTGGAAACCGGGATGATGGCTGCATACAACACCACCATACCGCCCACGCGCCCCTCCACGACATTCAAGGCAGGCTCTGGGCCTGGCGAAGGGGTGAGCAGGCCGATCAGCGCCGCGCCGCTTAACGTGATGATCGCCATGCACACCGTCCAGATGCTAGGGGGCTTCAGGTCTTTCAGGCCCGTGAAGATATGCGCCAGGTAGTGATTTGTCAGCGCGACCGGCAGCAGCACAACGCCGATCAACTCATAGTAATGAGGCGATTCGGCCAGGAAGCGGTTGTGGATAGGGACGGCGAAGGGCAGGTAAACGAGCGCGGCCAGCGTCCCCAGAAGCATGCCGCTCCACAGCGAGTTAGCCACCGCCGTCCGGGCGTTGCGCGCGTCCTGGCCGACGTAGTACACGTTCGCCAGGTTGATCCCCAGGTTGGTCACCAGCCCCAGCAGGGAGGGGATGAGCAGGGCGAGCTTATAAACCCCCTGGCCCTGCGGCCCCAGCAGGCGTGCCACCAGGATGGTTTCGGGGAACCCTAACAGGACGCCCGCCAGCCGGGCAAGCATGTTCCAGGAGATGTTCCGGATCACGTCAGGTGCGTTCTAGGCGGACAGGGCGCGCCTCACTTCGCGTACAATCGTCTCCAGGTCCACCGGTGTCAGCGCTGGATGGACGGGCAGCGACAGCACTTCGCGGCTGAGCCGCTCGGCCACCGGGAAGCGGTGGTTGCCGTAGCCCAGCGCCAGATACGGCGCCTGTTGGTGCACCGGCACGGGGTAGAAAATCCCTGTGCCCACCCCGGCGGCATTCAGCTTCGCGGCCACGCCGTCGCGGTCGTGGGCGATGCGCACCGTGTATTGGTGGAAGACGTGCTGGCGGCCAGGGGGGACCGTAGGGATGGTGACCACATCGGCCAGCCGCTCCGAGAGCAGGGTGGCGTGACGGATGCGCGCGGCGTTGAATTGCGCCAGCTTGCGCAGTTGTACCAGGCCAATAGCCGCCTGCAGGTCGGTCATGCGAAAGTTATAGCCCAACTCCTCGTGGTAGTAGCGCTGTCGCATACCGTGATTGCGCAGCAGCCGGGCACGCTCGGCGATGGCCTCATCGTTGGTGGTGATCATGCCGCCCTCGGCTGTGGTTATATTCTTGGTGGCGTAGAAGGAGAAGCAGCCGGTGCCGAAGCTGCCTGCGGCCTGGCCCGCATAGGTGGCCCCATGCGCCTGGCAGGCATCTTCAATCACAGCCAGGCCATGCCGTGCGGCGATGTCCATGATCGCCCCCATGTCGCAGGGCAGGCCGAACAGATGGATGGGCATGAGGGCCTTCGTGCGCGGGGTGATGGCGGCTTCAATCTGGGTCGCATCCAGGTTAAAGGTGTCTTCCTCTACATCCACGAAGACAGGGCGGGCACCGGTGTGCAGGATGCTGTTGGCCGAGGCGATAAAGGTGAAGGGCGAGGTGATCACCTCGTGGCCTGGGCCGATGCCATGCGCCAGCAGGGCCAGGTGCAGGGCCGTTGTGCCGGATGAGGTGGCGATGGCATAACGCACGCCACACATCTGGGCAAAGGCGCGTTCAAACTCGGCCACGACCGGCCCCTGGGCCACCTGGCCGGATTGCATCACCGTCCAGACGGCATCGCGTTCTTCGTCACCTAGAAGAGGTTTGGCGATAGGGATCATAGCTGTTTAAGTCCTTCCGTTATCCGTCTTCCGTTGTTTGTAGCTTGAGTTGCTCGCCGCATATCGGGCAGGAGAGGAGAATGGACTCGTCTGTCCGTCCGATCTCCTGGGCGACATGGCCGGAGGTGCAGACATAGCCTCGCAGCCGCGCGGGCACACCGGCCACCAGGCCGTGATCAGGCACATCGTGGGTGACCACAGCGCCTGCGGCCACCATAGCAAAGCGGCCAATGGTGATGCCGGAGAGGATCACAGCGCCCGCGCCGATGGAGGCGCCGTATTTGACCACCGTGGGGCTTACCTGCCAGTCCACGTCGCGCTTCAGGGAGCCGTCTGGGTTGATGGCGCGCGGCCATTTGTCGTTGGTGAAGCAGGCGTGCGGGCCGACGAATACGCCGTCCTCAATGTGGACGCCGTAATACACCGAGACGTTGTTCTGCACCTTGACCCGGTCGCCGATCACAACGTCATGATCAATGTAGACGTTCTTGCCCAGGACGCACTCGCGCCCGATGCGCGCCCCTTCGCGCACCTGAGCCTGGTGCCAGATGCGCGTGCCCTCGCCGATCTGGGCACGCGGGGAGACATCCGCCGTTGGATGGATCATCGTAGACATATATTTTCCTGGGTCCCTCACTCCCGGCCCCTCCCACGCAGCGCGGGGGAGGGGAGTTGTTGCCGTTGGGCCAGCACAGCAGCAAAGACGGCCTCGTATGCGGCGGCCATCTGTGCCTGGCTGAAGCGCGCCTCGGCCCTGGCCCTGGCTGCCGCGCCCAACTGGCGGCGCAACGGAGGCGCCTCAATCAACCGCCGCAGGCGCTCGCTCAGCGCGGCCACATCGCCCATCGGGAATAAATAGCCTGTGGTATTGTCTTCCACGGCGGTGGGGATGCCACCCGCCGCTGTGGCCACGACCGGCAGGCCACAGGCCATCGCCTCTACCACGCTCAGCGGTAACCCCTCCTGGCACAGGGTAGGCATGACGAAGATGTCCGCCGCATTGAGCAGATCGGGCAGGTCCTGGTGGCCCACGAAGCCGAGGAAGTGCACACGTTCGGCCAGGCCCAGTTGCGCGGCCAGGTCGCTGAGCGGTGAGCGATAGTGGCCTGCGCCTGCGATCAGCAATACGGTTCTGATGGGTTGCTCCTTCAGTGCACACACGGCCAGATGGACCCCCTTCTCCAGCTCCAGGCGACCCACATAGATCAACACGGGTTGGTCTACGGATAGCCCCAGGCGCCGGCGGGTCTGCAGCCGCTTCTCCGGCGAGGGAGTGAAGTGCCCGGTATCCACCCCGTTGGGCACAACCACGACCTGCTCCGGGCGCAGGTGAAGCTCGCGCTGGCAGCCTTCGGCGACCTCCTGGCTGACCGCGATGTAGCGGTCCACAGCGGCAGTCGTCATGCGCCACAGGCGATAGTGGCCAGGCAGCACCCAGGCCAGGCGCGCCAGACGGGCCAGGCCGCGCGGCGAGCGGGCGCCGCGCACCTGGGTCAGCACCGCATCCCACAGAGTCGCATGGACCACCACGACCGCCGCGATGTCATGCTCGCGCTTCAGCCGGTGCAGATACCCCAGCCCACCGGCGCTCTGGCTGCAAAACAGGTCAAAGGGCTGCTGTGTGTGCAGCGCGGTGAAATGCTGATAGCTGGCTCGCCACCAGGCCGGGTCGTAACGCCGGTAGGAGTAGGGGCTGAGGTAGTGAATATGTACGCCGTCTTCCACCTCTTCTGCCAGGCCCGCCGGATGGGCGGTGGTGATCACGTGCACGTCGTGACCGCGCGCCGCCAGGCCCGACGAGAGGAGTTGCAGGTGGCGTTCCATGCCCCCCTTAATGGGATGGGCCAGGGTGATCCGCTGGGCGATACAGATGCGCATGTTGAAATACCTCTCCAGACCCTTCCCTAATATCAGGAGAGGAGGCCACATCAATCCCCTCCCCCCACCCGGCACCGGGCTTCAGCCCGGTTGGGCAGGGGAGGGGTCACCATCCGATACACGTTCAGCGTCTGGGCGGCGATCTCCTCCCAATCGTATTGGCGGACGCGGTCCAGGGCGGCGCGGCCCAACGCGGGCAGGTCCGGGTGGGCCTGTGCCCGTCTCATCGCGGCGCGTAAACTGGCGATGTCGCCGGGGGCGAACAGAAAGCCGGTCTCCCCTTCGCGCACCAGTTCGCGCACGGCGGGCACATCCGGTGCGATCACGGGCACCCCATAGGACATCGCCTCAATCAACGCGCCGGAGTTTGTCAGCCGCCGGTAAGCGAACACGGCCACATCTGCCGCCGCCCAATAGCTCGCTATGGCCTCGTCGGGCACCCGGCCAGGGATCAGGCGCACGCCGGGGACCTGGTCGGCCATCTCCCTCAGGAGCGCGGCGTAGCCTGGGAGCTTGGGCTGACCAGCGATCACCAGGACGGGGGCAGGCCCCCTGTTCTCCACGAGTTGCGCGAAGGCAGCGATGGCGTCCTCCAGCCCTTTATAGGGCCGCCAGGCCCCCAGACACAGGGATATGAAGGCGTCGGCGGGCAGGCCGAGGCGGGCGCGGGCCTCTGCCCGGGCCGGTTTAGGCCCATGCTGGCCGATATAATGGCCGTGCGGGATAACGGCCAGATGGCGGGGTCGGCCGTAGTGGGCGATCAGTTCATCAGCCACAGGGGAACTGAAGGCGATCACAGCATCGCTCAGCGCGACCACCTGCCGGTAGAGCCACCCGGCCAGGTCAGGATGGTAAGGCTCGTGGGGCATCAGGTTGTGCGCACTCCACACCAGCCGGACGCCGCGCCGCCGCAGCAACCGTAACAGGGCGACAAATGCCGCCGTGCGGACCGCTGTCCCCATCCGGTTGGGGTGCTGGCAAATCTCATCAAAGAAGTGCAGGTGAACGACCGGGGGCGGAAGCTGGGGGGCCGGGGTCATGAGCAGGGCGAACAGGCTGCGGCGCAGAGGGCGCGTGCGCCGCACCTCTACCTCCGGCCAGCCTGCCATCGGCGCGTACAACAGGTCCAGGTAAGGGTTATCTGTCAGCACGGGCGGGATGGGATAGATGCGGATCATGCGGGTCGGGGTCGGGGGACCGGGGACGCAGGGCCGAGCCGGGCTGCGGACCGCTGCCGGCCCGATTCTTCGTCCTCAAGCAATTGCTGGATGCGGGCAGCGATCAGGTCAAGAGCGACGACGTTGTAGCCCCCCTCAGGGACGATGATGTCCGCGTAACGCTTGCTCGGTTCAACGAATTCCAGGTGCATGGGCCGGACAGTGGTCAGGTATTGTTGGATGACGGATTCCACCGTGCGCTTGCGCTCCACGATGTCGCGCTGCAGGCGGCGAATGAAGCGCAGGTCGGCGTCGGTATCTACATAGATTTTGACGTCAAACATCTCGCGCAGGCGGGGTTCAGCGAAGATCAGGATGCCCTCCACCAGGATGACGGGCTTAGGCTCAACATACTGGAACTGGCCGGTGCGGACGAAGCGGGCGTGATCATAAATGGGCACATCCACCGCCTGCCCGGCCTGTAGGCACTTCAGATGCTCAATCAGCAGGTCGGTTTCCAGTGAATCGGGATGGTCAAAGTTGATCGCCTCGCCGATGCGTGGCATATGCGCCAGGTCGCGGTAATAGGCATCGTGGGCGATCATGGCAATGCGCTCGCGCCCGACGCGCTCCAGGATGGCGTTGGCCACCGTCGTCTTGCCCGATCCGCTGCCTCCGGCGACGCCGATGATCACTGAAGATCGGGGCTTTCGCTCCTCAGTCCCCATTCGGATGGATGAAGGGCCTCTGGTAGCTTCCACACGCATTTACGTTTCTTTCGCGATCTCTGATTATACGCGCAGGCGCCCAAGGGGACAACCGCAGTACTATAGTCAGCGACCCAAACATCGCGTAAACTATCATTAGCTATCAGCGTCCAGCCCTCAGCGGCCAGCTTTGTATTTTATATTTTATCGGCGATGGACGACGGCAGAGCTTGTACTACAGCGTGCGCTACAGCGTATACGCTGTAGCGTAAACTGGAAGCGAAACCTGGATGGCCTATGACGACTTTAAGCACACGTAAATTGCCTCTGCGTGGGGCAAACGTCCCTGGCCTGTCCCCTGGGACTATCCTTCAGGGGCGCTACCATATTATCAAGGCCCTGGGTGCCGGGGGCATGGGCTCCGTCTATCAGGCGCGGGACCTGCACTTTCCCAACGTTATTCGCCTCTGCGCCGTCAAGGAGATGATCAACAACGCCTCGGACCCCTATTTGCGCGAGATGGCCATCCGTAACTTTGAGCGCGAGGCCAATATTCTCGCCACCCTGGACCATCCCGCCATCCCGGAGGTTTTTGATTACTTCTCTCAGGATGACCGCTCTTATCTGGTTCTGGAATATATCCATGGCTCCGATCTGGAGGCTTTGCTCAATCAGACAGAGGACTTCTTTCCCGAAGATCGGGTGCGGGATTGGGCCATTCAGATCTGCGATGTGCTCATCTATCTGCACGGCCACTCGCCCAATCCCATCATCTTCCGCGACCTTAAGCCGTCCAATATCATGCTTGACCAGCACGACCGCATCCGCCTGGTGGACTTCGGCATCGCTAAGGTGTTTGAGGCCGATCAGAAGGGGACGATGATCGGGACGGAGGGCTATGCGCCGCCGGAGCAGTATCGCGGCCAGGCTGGGCCGCGCGGCGACATCTACGCGTTGGGGGCTACGCTGCACCATCTGCTCACCCGCCAGGACCCGCGCTCGGAGCCGCCGTTCTCCTTTGCCGACCGGCCCATCCGTGCGATCAACCCGAATGTCTCTCCCGCCTTTGAGGCGGTCATCATGACGGCCCTGGCCTACAACGCTGAGGATCGCTTCCCCTCGGCGGCGGCGATGAAAGCCGCCTTGCTCGCCACCGTCCAGCCCCCCGGCGGGCTTCAGTCCGGTTTGATCCCCAGCAATGATGCGGGCCCCGACCTGACCCACAGGTTGACCGTCCATCTCAGCAAAGGGGGCGTGGTCCCACTGTGGACCTTTGCCTGCGAGGATGAAGTGCGTTCCACCCCCGCGGTCGCCGGCGACCTGGTCTATGTCAGTGCGTACGACAACAATCTCTATGCCCTCTCAGCTAAAGAGGGGCGGTTCCAGTGGAAATACGCCACGCAGGGGGGCATCGCCTCTTCCCCCTGCGTCCACGAGGGCGTGGTCTACGTGGGCTCCGAGGACAGGCACATCTATGCCATCCATGCCCGTCTGGGCCGTATCGTCTGGTCCACGCCGACCGAGGGGCCTGTGCGCTCCTCGCCGCGCGTTCAGTACAACCATGTCTTCGTGGGCTCCGACGATGGCCATCTCTACGCCCTGAACGCCCAGACAGGGCGGGTGGCTTGGCGCGTGGAGACCGGCGGCCCGCTGCGCTCTTCGCCTGCTTTTGGTGAGGACCTGGTCCTCTTCGGCAGCGAGGACAGTTATCTCTATGCCGTGACCATCAAAGGCGCCATAAAGTGGCGTTTTCACGCAAAACGTGCTATGACATCATCGCCCTGCGTGTATCAGGGCGATGTCTACGTTGGATCACAGGACGCGATGGTGTATGCGCTCTCGCTCACCTCCGGCTGGGCCTTGTGGCGCTATAAGACCGGCAAGGCTATCGTGTCCTCGCCGACCGTCGCCAATGGCATTGTGTACATTGGGTCGGCGGACGGCAATCTATATGCGCTTGACGCGCAAAGTGGCCGACTCATCTGGCGTTATACCACAGGGGGGCAGGTGGCCTCTTCGCCGCTGTATTTCAATGGCGCTGTGTACTTTGGCTCTGTAGACTGCTATGTCTATTGCCTGGACGGACGGAGCGGCGAGTTGCGCTGGAAGTTTGAGACCGAGGGGCCGGTGGTCTCGTCCCCGGCTCAGGCCGAGGGTATCATTTATATCGGATCGTGCGACCGACGGGTTTACGCCTTGCCCGCGTGAATCTCTCCCTCCCCCTTGTGGGGGAGGGCTGGGGTAGGGGATGCTATTCTGAACCGGGGCTCTGAACGAAGCAAACAGGAAGTGAAGGAAGGTATGTTGAAAAGAATTCGCGACCATGTCCACACATTAGCCCGGCGTTTTAGGGGAGAGGAAGGGGGAGAGAGCGAGAGCGAGGAGCATAATGGCCGCGTTGCCTGGCGGGTTGATGCCATGCCGGGGGAGCCCCCTTTGTCCATTGTTCAGCCTCGCCTGCGGGTCGCTATGGCGACAGATATTGGCCAGGTGCGCGAGCAGAACGAGGATCGCTTGCTGGTTCTCACCGGCCTCCAGGCTGGAGGCGATCAAGATGCGACGGTGGGGCTGTTCATCGTCGCTGATGGCATGGGCGGCCATGTTGGCGGTGAGCAGGCCAGCGACCTGGCGGCCCGCACGGTGGCCCAGCATGTCACCCGCGATGTGATCCTTCCGCTCCTGGGGGCGGGTGAGCCTGATGCTGATCGTAAGCCCTTGCAGGAGGTGCTCAATGATGCGGTTGCCGCAGCCAATATCGCCGTCCGCGTGGCCATCCCCGAAGGCGGCACAACGCTCACCTGTGCCCTGGTTGTCAGCGACCAGCTCATCATTGCCCACGTTGGCGACAGCCGCGCCTATCTGGTGGAGTCTACCGGACTGAAACACCTGACCCGCGACCACTCTCTGGTGCAGCGGCTGCAGGAGCTCGGTCAGCTCACTGCAGCGGAGGCAGCAGTGCACCCCTCGCGCAACATGCTCTATCGCGCTGTCGGGCAGGGCGACCTGTTGGAGCCGGACCTGGCGGCCTATCGTCTTGTGGCCCCGGCGCGCCTGCTGCTGTGCAGCGATGGGCTGTGGGGCGTCGTCCCGGAGGATGAGATCCATGCCATCATCACCGGCCAGCCCTCGCTCCAGGCCGCCTGCCAGGCGCTGATTGAGGCTGCCAATCGCCTGGGTGGGCCGGATAATATCACGGCCATCCTGGTGGATATCCAGCCGCCGGTCAGTGGTCAGTAGTCAAACAGGCGTTTGACGGAGCGTCCTCTATCCCTAAAGTGCCTGGAGTGCCTGATGAGTTCCCGCGACTGCCGGTCGTCTGAAGTCTAAATGCAGTGAAGATATGGACAAAGCAGTGTCCTCCTCCACCCATCCCCTGATCGTGCAGCTCACGCCCAGCCGCGCCACGCTGGTTTGCCTGAACGAGCCTCAGGTGCTGTATGTCCTGGCCGAGATCACCACAACTGATAGGGAGCCGTCCTCTGTCCTCCGTCCCCCGTCCGATTTACCTTTGAACCTATGCCTGCTGATTGACCGCAGCACGTCTATGAAAGGGCCCAGGCTGACCCAGGTGAAAGCCGCCGTGAATCGCCTGATTGATGCCCTGGGCGAGGCGGATACCCTGTCCATTGTGACCTTCAGCGACCGCGCCGAAGTCATTCTCCCCGCGCAGCGCCCAGTCAACAAACTCGTTGCCAGGGGGAAAGTGCAGGCTGTGCACGCCGGGGGCGGCACGGAGATCTTCCAGGGCCTGATGTATGGGCTGGCCGAACTGTACAAGGGGCGCGAGCCTCATAGCATTAACCATCTGATCCTGCTGACGGATGGGCGCACCTACGGCGATGAGGAGGATTGCCTGGCCCTGGCGCAAGAGGCCGCACCCGATGGGATCACCATCAGCGCCATGGGGATCGGCCACGAATGGAACGACGATTTCCTGGATAGACTGGCTGGCATCACGGGCGGGGTGTCTGTTTTTATTGAAGCCGAGGAGCAGATCGTCCGTTTTCTGGATGAGCATGTGCGCACTCTGGACGCTGCTTTTGCCCATCACCTGCGCGTCCGCGTCTATGTGCAGCCGGGGGTGGAACTGAAGTCCGTGTTTAAACTTGTGCCCACCCCCCAACCACTTGTCTCGGATCGCAACACGATCCATTTGGGCACTGTGCCCTACGGTCAGCCGGTGAGTCTGTTGCTTGAGTTCATTGTGCAGCCGCACCCGGCGGGCTACCATCATCTGTTTGACCTGCACTTCTCAGCGCAAATCCCGACGGAGGGCCAGGGAGCGGGGACAGAGGATGGAGAGCCTGCCCTGGGTGCCGCAGGGCGTTCGTCGCCCGTTCAGGTGGTGTGCGATTTCGCTGCGCCGTTCGCTGCCGATGCCCCCAGGGAGGTGCCGCCGCCGCGCATGGTGGCCGCGTTAAGCCAACTCAGCCTGTATGCCATGCATGAGCGCGCCTTGCACGATGTGGAGCATGGGCAGACCACCCAGGCCACGCGGCGCCTGCAGGCATTGGCGGGTCGGCTAGATCACCTGGGTCAGACGGCGCTGGCGCGCACCGCGCTGGCAGAGGCCGACCGGTTGCAACGCACGGGGATGCTTTCGGAGGAGGGGCGCAAGCGCCTGAAATACGGCACGCGCGCGTTGATCGCTACCACGCCTGAGGACACTTCTGCGGGCAACGGAGGGCCTGAAGCCAGATGATGACGTGCCCGACCTGCGGTGAACCCTATGTGTATGGCGCGCTTTTCTGCCTGGAGTGCGGGGCGTACCTGCTTGAGGCAGGGGCGATGACCACGCCTCCGCCCCAGGTGGCGAACACGCCCGTCCAGCACCCGGTGGTCCCGGCCTGGTTGCAGGTGGTTCCAGATACATCGCCACCCGCCGGGCCTGAGCCCTCGCAGCCTGTCCCTCCGCTGCGCTCAGGGCAGACCCCGAACCGTGCTTTGAGTCCGGACGAAGGGACGGCGAGGGGGGCGATGCCTGCCGGGGGTGCCCATTCTGTCCGGCTGTTTATCACCAGCAGCCGGCGGATGGTGACTTTGCCTATGACACATGAGGTGCGCATCGGGCGGACGGACCCCAAGCGCAATATCTACCCGGAATTGGACCTGACCGTAGATGGGGGATTGGACGCCGGTGTCTCGCGCATGCACGCGGCGATTCAGGTCCAGGACGGTGAGATCGTGATCGTGGACCTGGGGAGCAGCAACGGGACACGGGTGAACGGGGTGGAGTTGTTGCCCAACAGGCCGCAGCCACTCCACGATGGGGATGAGGTTGAGCTGGGGGCGCTCCAGATCAGGGTCTACCTGGACACCGTCTGACAGGGAACCGATTCCAGGTATCACGCTGTGTAGGAGGAGACGTGACGCATAGTGTGTTGATCCATTTGATAAATGAGGACCCCATTCTGGCAGAGATTGAGACTTTGCCGGATCGGCAGGATCAGATCCTGGTGGCTCAGAATCCGCGCCGGCGTGACGGCAAGGATGTGCATTACCTGTTGCCGGATGTCTCCACTATTGTGCTTCCCTGGCATCGCATCAGCTTTATTGAGATCATCCCGGCTGGCGGCGAGGAAGAGGTCGTCACCTTCGTGCGCGAATAAGCAGGGGGCAACGGCCAGGACAGCGAGGCGGCTCATACTTGCTCCAAGTATGAGCCGCCCTGCTGATTCCAATTGCCATTATCCCTTTCCCTTGATATAATCCTCTCCTCTAAATCTAAATGATTTAATCTAAATCCCGGTTGCCTGAACCTGGCCCCTGGTGACTGGCGATTGAGGGAGGATGGTGTATGGCGCGCGGCCCCCGGCTGATCCTGATCGTTGACGATGATCCTCATGTGGTCCAATTTGTTCGTATGCACCTGGAACGCGAGGGGTATCAGGTGATTGAGGCGTGCTCGGGGCTGGAGGCGCTTGATCGTGTGCGAGAAGCGTTGCCGGATCTGGTTCTCCTGGATGTGATGATGCCGGAAATGGACGGGTTTGAGACGCTGAAGTTGTTGCGCGAGGTCTCCGATGTCCCTGTGATCATGTTGACGGTGAAGGCGGATCGGTCGGACAGGATACGCGGGCTGGAACTGGGGGCCGACGATTATATGACCAAGCCATTCAGCCCCCAGGAACTCTCCAGGCGGATCAAGGCGGTGCTGCGTCGGGCGGCGGCCACCATGCTCGTTGAACAGGGGCTTGTCCAGGTGGATGACCGGCTGAGCATAGATTTCAGCCGGCGTGTGATCCTGGTTGAGGGCAAAGCGATCCGGCTGCGGCCAACGGAATATCGCCTGTTGTACCACCTGGTCAGCAACGCCGGTTGGGTGATGCCGCACGAGGTGCTCTTGTCGCGGGTATGGGGCTATGCCTACCGCAATGAGGTCCAGTATTTGCGCCTGTACATTATGTACCTGCGCCAGAAGATTGAAGAGGATCCGTCCCGCCCCAGGTATATTTTGACAGAACGAGGCGTCGGTTATCGCTTCACGGGCTTTAAACCAACCCCATCGCGCTGAGGCGGGGTGGGGTATGCCTCGCCCTGACTGCGGGTTGCCCTGGGTTGACGCTGCTGTCAGGTAATTGTCAGCCAGTAGGCGGCTGGATACCATGTGAGTTGGACGAATTCTCTGGTATAATTTAGCCTGAGTGAACCCATGCGTATGGTGTGAGTCGGGAAAGGATAGCGAGAGGGGGAGTTAGCATGTTCTTCTTTGACCCATTGTTTTTCATCATTTCGCTGCCTGCGCTCATCCTGGCACTATACGCCCAGGCAAAGGTGCGGGGCACGTACGCCAGGTATCTCCAGGTGCCGAACTGGCAGCGCATCACGGGCCTGGAAGCCGCCAGGCGGCTGCTGGCGGTGAATGGACTGGGCTTCGTGAACATTGAGGGGACGCCGGGCGTCCTCAGCGACCACTATGACCCGCGCACAAAGACGTTGCGTCTGTCGCGGGAGGTGGCCTATTCGGACTCGGTCGCGGCGGTCGCTATTGTCGCGCACGAGGTCGGGCACGCCCAGCAGGATGCTCAGGCCTACCAGCCCATGCGGTTGCGCTCCGGGATTGTGCCGCTGGTCAATCTGGGCTCGCAACTGGGGCCATTGCTGTTCCTGTTGGGCTTTTTCCTGATGCTCTACACGCGCTCTTCGCTGGGCTACACCATTGCCTGGCTGGGGGTGCTGGCCTTTGCCAGCGCGGCGGTGTTTGCGCTGGTGACCCTGCCGGTTGAGTTGAATGCCTCGGCGCGGGCAGTGGAGATGTTGCGCGCAGGTGGGCTGATCGTGGATGACAAGGAGCTCCAGGGGGCGCGGGCCGTGTTGAACGCGGCAGCACTCACCTATGTGGCCGCCCTGGCGCAGGCTCTCTCCACCCTGCTGTACTATATGTTGCTTCTGAGCGGCGCCCGGCGGCGGTCTGACTGAAAAAGTCGTCCTGGGCGAAGCGAAGGAGCTTGCCCTGAGCGAAGCGAAGGGTAGGCTGAGGTTGTCAGGGCCGCTGATCGCAGGTCAGCGGCCCTGTTTTTTCTCCTCCCTGTCCTCGTACCGCCTGATCACCAGGCAGGCATTGTGCCCGCCCAGGCCGAAGGAGTTGGACAGGACGACGCGGACGTTGGCCCGCCGCGGTTCCCAGGGGACATAGTCCAGGTCGCACACCGGATCGGGGTACTCCAGATTGATCGTGGGGTGGATGATGCCGTCGCGAATGGTGAGCACGCTGACGATGGCCTCAATCGCGCCGGCGGCGCCCATGGTGTGGCCCAGCATGGACTTGGTTGAGCTGATGGGCACATCGTAGGCGCGTTCGCCGAAGAGGGCCTTAATGGCGATGGTCTCTGTGGCATCGTTGGCGGGCGTGGAGGTCCCATGGGCGTTGATGTAGTCCACGTCTTCCGGCCCCAGGCCGGCGTCCTGGAGCGCCCAGCGCATGGCGCGCAGCGCGCCGGAGCCTTCTGGGGAGGGCGCGGCGATGTGGTAGGCGTCTGAGGACGAGGCATAGCCCAGGACCTCGGCATAGATGCGCGCGCCTCGCGCCAGGGCATGTTCCAGCCGCTCCACCACCAGGATAGCGCACCCCTCGCCCAGCACGAACCCATCGCGTTGTGCGTCAAAGGGACGGCTGGCCCGTTCCGGTTCGTCGTTGCGCAGGGAGACCGCGCGCATGGCGCAGAACCCGGCCAGCGGCCCATCAAAGGCGAAGGAGGCTTCCACGCCGCCGCACAGGACGACATCGGCCGCGCCGCGGCGGATAAGCTCCACCGCCTCGCCGACAGCCTGAGTGCCGCTGGCGCAGGCGGTTACACAGCAGTTGATCGGGCCCATAGCGCCTGCCATGACGCTTAAGTGGTGGGCGGGCATATTGGGCAACCCGGCGGCCAGGGCAAAGGGGCTGACCCGCGAGGGCCCTTTCGTGCGCAGGGCGACCAGGCCCTCGTCAATGCGCTCCATGCCGCCGATGCCAGTGCCGATGACTACCCCGATGCGTTCCCGGTCCTCGGCTTCCAGGTTGAGCCGCGCGTCGGCGATGGCCTCCTGGGCGGTGGCGATGGTATATTGGGAGACGCGGGACATGCGCCGCGCCTCCTTCAGGGACATATAACGGGTGGGGTCAAAGCCCACGATGTAGCTGCCAATGCGGCAGGGATAGGCGCTGACGTCAAACTGGGTGACCGGCCTGACGCCTGACCGCCCGGCCAGCAAGCCCTCCCATAGCTCCGGCACGCTCAGGCCGAGCGGTGTGATCGCGCCCATGCCTGTGATGACGGCGCGGGGGCGCTGGTGATTACGCGGACCGCTGTGAGTGGATGACAAGTTGACGCTTCCTCTTCCTGTTCTTGATTATCATGGCTGCCTGAGGTCGTCCAGGCCGCCCCTGTGGGGTTCCGTGACTGAACCCATGTGATACAGCCGTTCCAGACCCGTTTTGATCGCCTGGAGCATACCCCCCTCAACCGCCTGGGCGGCCAGCCGGATCGCGCTGGCGATGGCTCTGGCGTTGGAGCGGCCATGTGCGATGATTACAACACCGTCCACGCCCAGCAGTAACGCACCGCCATACTCGGCGTAGTCCACCTTGCGCTTCAGGCGGCGGATGGCAGGCAGCATCAGGAGGGCGCCGGGGAGCATGAGCAATGCCCCAGGCAGCATCAGCGCCAGCGCCAGCTTATTCAGGGCACCCCCTGTGAATTCACGGTGAAGGTGCCGGGCCAGGAAGGCCACCAGGCCCTCGGAGAGCTTGAGGATGACGTTGCCGGTGAAGCCGTCGGTGACGACGACATCGGCGACCCCCCGGCCGATGTCCTTGCCCTCCACGTTGCCGATGAAGTTGAGTGGGCTGGCGGCGAGGAGCTTGTAGGCGTCGCGGACGAGGGTGCTGCCTTTGTCCGGCTCCTCGCCGTTGGAAACGATGCCGACGCGTGGGCGGGGGATGCCCAGGACGCACTCCGCATAGGCCACGCCCATGAGCGCGTTGTGCAGGAGCATCTCAGGCCGGGGGTCAGTGATGGCGCCGATGTCCAGGAGGACGCAGGGGTTGGGTGCGCCGGGGTAGACGATGGCCAGCGCTGGACGGCTGATGCCTGGGATACGGCCCAACTGGAAGAGCGCCGCGGCCAGCACGGCGCCGGAGTTCCCCGCCGAGACAAAGGCATCCGCCTTGCCCTGGCGCAGGAGCTGCATCCCCACGTTGAGGGAGGCCTCCCGCTTCACCTTGACGGCCATGGTGTGCTCGTGCATCTCCACCACCTGGCTGGCGTGGATGAGCGTGATCGGCAGGCTGGCTGCATTATACTGCGCCAGCAGGGGCCGGACGCGGGCTTCGTCGCCGACCAGGGTGATGGCATGGCCGAACTGGCGTGCGGCCTGAACCGCGCCTTGCACCACAACGGCGGGGGCGTGGTCGCCCCCCATTGCATCCACGACGATATGCATCGCTGGCAATTCTACGCGAACCGGGGAGGGTTGACAAGCCCGAAGGGGCGGAGTATAATTTTCAGCGGTTGCCCCCGTGGCGGAATAGGCATACGCAGCAGGTTGAGGGCCTGTGCCCGTAAGGGCGTGCTGGTTCAAATCCAGTCGGGGGCACTGCACATGCCACAAGCCTGAAGCCGTCTGCCGCACCGGCGTTCCCCCACCAGGCTTCCAGGCCAGGGGCAATCTGAGTAGAAAGGATTCCATTTGCCTATTAATTTGGCCGCTCTGATTACCCGCACCGAGATGGCGGCCAAGATACCGTGCTCCTCCTGGCGGTGTTCGCCAGGGACGGGGTTCGGTGTTTATGGCCTCCCGGTGGCTGGGGAAGATGTGACCTTTCCCCTGCGTTGCGTTCGGGGCCAGGGCGACAATTTCACTCAGGTCACATATTGATACGGATAGGGGAGGACAGCCTGGTGAGTGCCAACGGCCAGGCTGTCTTGTTTTTAGATGAGCATACAACAGGGGAGGGAGATAGGATGATTGTGCGCCTGGGATTCCCGCGCAGAGTGTGGTTGGGGGGATGTGCCTTGCTGGCTCTGGCGCTGATTGCGGTTGGCCCCAGCCTCAGTGCGACGTCGGCGAACACGCGCCTCCATCCACTGACGCGCATTTATTATCACGATCAGGCTGACCTGAATCACCTGGCAGCGCGCCTGGATGTGTGGGAGGTGAACACCGGGCAGCGGTACGTGCTGGCTCCCCTGACCACGCAGGCGCGCACCGATCTGATCCGCCGGGGCTACCGGCTGGAGACAGAGACTGGCCACCCGCTCAGCCCCGCTTTCCCGCCGTGTTATCGCACGGTTGAGGAGTATTACGACGAATTACAGCAGATCGCCTCGCAGTATCCCGACCTGACCGAGTTGATTGACTATGGGGACAGTTGGGAGAAGACGATCCCAGGCGGCAATCCTGGCTATGACCTGTGGGTGATGCGTCTGACCAACGAAGCGCGCACCGGCCCGAAAGGGCGCTTCTTTGTGGATGGCGGCCTGCACGCCCGCGAGCTGCCCGGCCCGGAGGTCGCCCTGGCCTACATCCATCGCCTGGTGGACAACTATGGGACGGACCCGGAGGCGACATGGATCCTGGATTTCCGCGAGGTGTACGTCGTCGTGGACAGCAACCCCGACGGGCACAAGATGGCCGAGCAGGACCTGTACTGGCGCAAGAACACGGATAATGACGATGGCTGCACCGTCTTCCCTAATTATGGCGTTGACCTGAACCGCAACCACGTGTTCAAGTGGGGCTGCTGCGGCGGGTCAAGCGCTAACCCGTGCTCCGAGACCTATCGCGGCCCCAGCCCGGCCTCCGAGCCGGAGATCCAGGCCTATGAGGACTTCGTGCGCAGCATTATCCCCGACCAGCGCGGGCCTGGCGACCCCGACCCGGCGCCGATCACCACGACCGGCGCGCTGATCAACCTGCACAATTACACCAACCCGGGCACGGTGCTGTACCCCTGGGGTTGGACGACGGCGCCGGCGCCCAATCACACTGACCTGGTGGCCATCGCTACCAAATACGCCCGCCTGACCAACAGCGGCTACGTGACGCGGAGCGCGCTGTATCCGGTGGACGGCAACACCCGCGACTGGGCCTACGGTGAACTGGGCATCCCGGCGTTTGTGGTTGAGGTGGAGGGGTATGACTTCTTTGAGCAGTGCCAATACCTGCCCCAGCGCATCGCTGAAAACGTCCCGCCGCTGACATACATGGCCAAGATCAGCGATCTGCCCTATATGCGCGTGCGGGGGCCGGAGACGACGAACGTGGCGGCGAATCCGGCCATCATCCCCAACCCCGGTGTGCCGGTCACGCTGACGGCCACGATCAGCGATGTGGACAACGGCAACCAGGTCGTCGCCGCTGCCGAATACTTCATCGGGCGCGTGGGCGACACCAGCTTCTACCCCGGTGATCCAGGCACGGGCACACCGATGGCGCCGGCGGACGGCAGCTTCAATAGCCCCACCGAGGGCGTGATCGCCACGGTGGACACCGGCACGCTCACAGAGGGGCAGTATTACCTGCTGGTGCGGGGCAAGGACGCTCAGAATAACTGGGGCCCCTTCTCGGCGGCGTTCCTGGAGGTGGAACAAGGGGCAGGTGTGATTCCGCTCTATTTGCCGTTAATTGTGAAGTGAGAGGGAGGGGGTGAGATTGCCCCCCACCCCAACCCTCCCCCACAAGGGGGGAGGGGGCAGGTTACTTTGAATATTGTAACAAGGGAGGACACATGCCTGGAAAATATCTGCGTTTGTTGGCCCTGGTCGTGCTGGCCGCTGTGCTGGGGACGCTGGGGGGGCTGGCGATTGCAACCGCCCGCGAGGTGGCCCCGCCGGACCCAAACCAGACCGAGGATGCCCTATTGGTGGTGCGGGTGTGGTACGGCAGCCGCGCCGACCTGGAACGACTGGCCGCCGAGTTGGACATTTGGGAGGTGCGCCCTGAGCAGGGGCGGCTGGTCGCCGCCGTGCACAACCGCGAGTACACCTGGCTGCAATCCCTGGGCTACCGCGTGGAGATTGACTGGGGCCTGACCTACCTGGCGAACAACGGCGACCCTATTCCTGGCTTCCCCTGCTACCGCACGGTAGAGGAGACCTACGAGAGTATGCAGGAGCTGGTGGCAGCGCACCCTAATCTGGCGACCATTGAGGACTACGGCGATAGCTGGGAGAAGACCATGCCCGGCGGCAACCCCGGCTACGATCTGCTGGCGATCCACCTGACCAACACCGCCATCCCCGGCCCCAAGCCACGCTTCTTGCTCTTCGGTGCCGTCCACGCGCGTGAATATGTGACCGCCGAGACGGCCTTGCGCTTCGCCGAGTGGCTGGTTAACCACTACGGCTCAGACCCGGACGCGACGTGGATTCTGGATTACAATGAGATCGTCATCTCACCTCAAGCGAACCCCGATGGGCGCAAGATCGCCGAAACCGGCGTGCTCTGGCGCAAGAACACGGACAACGACGACGGCTGTACGAACCCCAGCAGTTGGGGGGTGGACCTGAACCGCAACTATAACTTCAAGTGGGGGGTGACCGGGTCAAGCACCAACCCGTGCTCCGAGACCTATCGCGGCCCCAGCGCCGCCTCCGAGCCGGAAACCCAGGCGCACCAGAACCTGATCCTCAGCCTGTTCCCCGATCAGCGCGGCCCAGGGGATAACGACCCGGCGCCGATCACGGCCACCGGCATCTTGATCTCGCTGCACAGCTACAGCGAGCTGGTGCTGTGGCCATGGGGCTGGACCTCGGCGCCGGCGCCGAATGCGGCGGACCTGCAGGCCATCGGCGTCAAGTTCGCTACCTACAACGGCTATACGCCGCAGCAATCCTGGTATCTGTACCCGACAAGCGGGACGACTGATGAGTACGCCTATGGGCAGCTCGGTATTGCGGCCTACACCTTTGAGCAGGGCACATGGTTCTTCCAGGATTGCGCTACATTTGAGAACACGATCTACCCCGACAACTTCCGCGCGCTGCTCTACGCGGCGAAGATCCCGCACACGCCTTACCTCACCGCGCGTGGGCCGGATGCGCTTAACGTGGCCACAACGCCGATGACGGTCACCCAGGGGACACCCGTGCAGGTCACGGCCACGATCAACGACACGCAGAACGGCAATCAGGCTATCACGGCGGCGGAGTTGTATGTGGATGTGCCCGACTGGGCGGGGGGCACGGCGCAGGCCATGGCGCCCTCGGATGGGCAGTTTAACTCGCCGGTGGAGGGGGTAGAGGCGACGCTGGATACGACCTCGCTGGCGCTGGGGCGGCACGTGATCCTGGTGCGGGGCAGGGATGCCGGGAACTATTGGGGGCCGTACTCGGCAGCCTTCCTGGACGTGGTCTCCGGATCGATCACGCCCACGCCGACGCCTACGGTGACCCCAACATCCACGCCTATGGCGACCCAGACGCCGACGCCGACCGGCACGCCTACCGTGACCCAGACACCCACGGCGACGCCCACGCAGCCGGGCTTTCAGATTTATTTGCCGTTGATTGTGAAGTGAGGGGGAGGGGGATGACCTCTTCCCTGGCCCTTCCCCTGAGCCTCACTGAAGGCTGCGGAAGCTCGGCTTCAGTAGCCTATGAAAGGGTCAATCGCCGCTGATCCCCGTCTCGCAGGGGCGCTTGAGCAGTTCCAGGAACTCGGCGCGGGTGCGGGCATCGCTCTTGAAGGCGCCCAGCATGGCGCTGGTGACCATGCGCGCATTGGCCTTTTTCACGCCGCGCATCATGGAGCACAGATGCGCGCCCTCAATCACCACCGCGACGCCTCTGGGGTGCAGAGCCTCATTCAGGAATGCGGCGACCTGGTGGGTCATGCGCTCCTGGAGTTGCAGGCGGCGGGCAAACATGTCCACAATACGCGGGATTTTGGACAGGCCGATGACTTTGCCGTTGGGGATGTAGGCGACATGGGCCACGCCGTAGAACGGTAGCAGATGGTGCTCGCAAAGCGAGTAATATTCAATGTCCTTGACCAGGACGATCTCATTGTAATCTACATTAAAGATGGCGTCGTTGATGAGCGCGATGGGGTCCTGGCGGTAGCCGGCGAGGAGCTCCTCATACATGCGGGCGACGCGTTCCGGCGTGCGCCGCAGGCCCTCCCGCTGGGGGTCTTCGCCAACGCTAATGAGAATTTCACGGATCGCTTCCTCAACCTTACTGTCCACAATGGCCTGATGGTTGAGCGGTGCAGTGATTTCCAATAGATGCTCGGTTGATTCGTGCATGGTTCCCCTTTCCAGTGATGGTTTCAAGTGTAGCATGACCGCAGGCAATCGGCAACGGCGCTGGGGATTGCCGACCTAACCATAGCGGGCATAGCGATAGGCCATCAACCCCACAAAGTAGGCATTGAACGGCCCGACGAAGGCGTAGAGCGCCCAAATGGGCCGACCGATCCAGGAGCACAGCGCGATGATCGCCAGTTGTGTGCCCAGCCCCATCGCGGTGACGGCGGTCAGGAAGCGCCGGTCGGTGTAGGCAGAGGGAGGCTGGCCGGGCGTGACCAGGCGGTCAAGGCTGGCCATAAGCCGGTCTTGCCAGCCATAGATCAGCGCGTAGAGGGCCAGCAACAGGCGCAGCGCTGTGGGGTCATCCCAGGGCATCCTATCGTCCCCCGACTCATCCAGCCTGCTTGTGGTTTCGCCGCCCACGTGCAGGCGGTAAGCGACAGAATAGTAATTGAAGGCGGTGCCCTGCCAGGTGGCGGAGAGCAGCGCGGCCAGGGCCAGAGCGAGCGGCTCTGGCGATCCGGTCGTTCGTGCCCAGGGCCAGGCGATGGCCAGGTAGACCAGCGCATTCAGGGCGAAGTCCAGGAGCGAGTCCAGGAAGCGGCCCACGCGCGAGGGGCGCTGGCGGGCGCGGGCCAGCGAGCCATCCACCGCATCCAGCAGGCTTTTGACCAGCAGGAGCAGCCCGGCGAGCGCAGCCGTGCCGGGGGTCCCCTGAGCATAGAGCGCCGCCGCCACCAGGCCAACCAGCGTGTAGGCCAGGGTGACATGGATGGGCGTGACCGGCGTGGGGACGAGGGCGCGGGTGAGGCGCCGCGCCAGGGGCCGGGCATAGTCGCTCAGATCCAGGAAATGATGTTCAGGTCGGACCTTGTCCAGATTCACCGTTGGGCAGCTTATTCCTCATGCCTGTGCTCGCCGGTATGGATGTGCAGGTGGGCGTGTTCCATTCCGGCATGGCGGTGGCGGTGTTCGTGGATCAGGTTGCAGCGCAGGAGCAGGTCGCGGTCGCTCAGGATGTCCGCCGGGGCGCCCTCGGCCACCAGGCGGTGGTCTTCGCTGAAGACCAGGACGCGGTCGGCGATGTCGGCCACGATGTCCAGGTCCTGGGTGGCTGTGATCACCGTGTGGCCCCGCTCGCCCTCCTGGCAGATGAAGTCCACCAGCCAGCTCTGGCTGCGCGGGTCCAGGCCAGCCGTGGGTTCATCCATCAGCCAGACCTCCGGGCGGAGCGAGAGGACCGAGGCGATGGCGACCTTACGCTTCTCGCCGCCGCTGAGCTGGTAGGGCGTGCGTTCGCGCAGCCGGGCGATGCCCAGCGCCGAGAGGGCCGCCTGGGTGCGGGCGATTACCTCATCGCGGCTCAGCCCAAGCTGGAGCGGCCCAAAGGCGACCTCATCCCAGACGGTGGGGGAGAACAGTTGGACGTCGGCGTCCTGGAAGATCAGGCTGACGCGGCGGCGGAAGTCAAAGGCGAAGGCCTCATCTTGAAAGGCGGCCTCGGAGAGGGGGCGGCCCTGGAAGCAGACCTCGCCCTGGGTGGGGAAATACAGGCCATCCAGCAGCTTGAGCAGTGTGCTCTTGCCGCTGCCGTTGGCGCCCAGGATGGCCAGGCGCTCGCCGGGCCAGATGGTCAGGCTGACCCGATCCAGGGCGGTGAAGCGCCCACTATAAACGTAGCTGACCTCCTTGACCTCAAAAAGCGGTGGGGTGCGATGGTTGGGGTTCACGCGATCCTCCCGATGATGATGGCGATGAGGGCCAGCGCGAGCAAGGCCGATCCCCAGACCCAGTCGCGCTGGCGCAGGTGGAACGGCTCCAGTGTGCGCGGTGTGCCGTGCAGGCCGCGCGAGAGCATGGCCAGGTACACCTCGTTGCTGAGATGGAAGGATTTGCCCAGGAGCCCCCCCATTGTGGCGGCGATCCAGCGGCGCTGGTCCGCAGGGTGCATCCGGCCCACCATCCGGCTCTGGCGTGCCAGGAACATCTCGTTGGCGGTATGCAACAGCAGGAAGATGTAGCGGTGGGTCATCCCCAGGACGATGATCACCGCGTCGGGCAGGCGCAGGACGGAGAGCGCTTTGAGAAGCATGGCCCAGGGCGTGGTCAGGATGAGCAGGATGGCGTAGGATACTGATGTGCCCACCCGCAGGACCAGGAAGAGCGCCGCCTGCAGGCCGGTGCGCGTCACGCTTAGGCCGGGCAGCCAGGTGAACAGGGGCGGGCCCGGCGTGATAAACAGCACGGGCAGGACGAGGATGCCTGTGAAGAAGGGCAGGAACAGCCAGACGCGCCTAATGAAGAAGCCCAAGGGCACCTGCGAACGCCAGGCCAGGAAGAAGGCGAACAGATAGAGGCCGGCGATCACGGCCAGGCTATGTGAGATGCTGACCGCCAGAAGCAGGGCGATGATCGCCAGCACTTTGACGCGGGCGTCCAGTGCCTGGAGCAGCCCAGGCTGACGGGCGATGTCCTCGGTGAACAGGGTGTTTTCCAGCGCCTCGCTGATGCCCGCCAGCGTGCGCTCAATCACCCCACGACGCTTACGGCTAAACATGTTTGCGCGAGGGCGCAATGAATTGCGCCCCTACGGTGAACAGCCACACTGTGACAGCGACCAGGAAGACGCCGATAACGGCTGAGATGACGTAGCCCAGGCTGGCGTTGCCCAGGGCGGGAACCTGGTAATCGGCCAGAGGCGCCCCCCACAGGCCCTCCAGTTGCTTCAGCCCTTCCGGGATAGCCTGCAAAGAGGGATCAATCTGCATCAGTTCCTCCGAGGCCCATTCGCCCCAGGCGGTCCCCGGCGCGAGCAGGCCCAGCGGCGTCAGGACGATGAGCACGGCCAGCGCGACCCAGAGCAGGCGCACGGGCCGGAAACCGGCGACCTGAGCGGCGACTTCGGGTTGGAGGTTCAGCTCCAGGAGAGGCCGGTTGGCGCGTTGCAGATAGGCGAGGACTGCGCCGGTCACCAGGCCCTCAATGACCGCAGCGACAAGGATATGGGGGATCATCATGGCCGGGATGGCCACGCTCAGCGGGTAGGGCGCGTACAGCGGTGTGCCATCGGCAGCCTTGAACAGGAGCGGCTGGATGCCGAACTCCACGGCGGTGAAGAAGGCAGCCAGGTTCAGGCCGACCCAGCCGCCGACGAGGGCTCCGAGTGGGCGGCGAGTGGAATCTATGGGGCTGCGCCCGGCAATAAGCTGGTAAATGGCGTAACTGCTGTAGGGCAGGACGACGGCTATGTTGAAGCAGTTCGCGCCAATGGCCAGGATACCGCCATCGCCGAAGAAGAGCGCCTGGATGATCAGGGCGATAGAGATAGCCAGCGTGGCGATCTCCGGGCCGAGGATGATGGCCGCGAGCGCACCGCCCACGGCGTGGCCGGTCGTGCCGCCGGGCAGGGGCACATTGAACATCATGATGACGAAGGAAAAGGCGGCGAACAGCGCGATGAGCGGCACCAGGCGGGTGCTGAGGCGCTGGCGCAGGACGCGCGCAGCGCGAATCCAGAATGGCAATACCAGCAGGAACATGACCAGTGAGGTGAGCGGGCTGAGGTAGCCATCGGGGATATGCATCTGCGTTTGAGAGAGCAACGGGCCGAACTGAGGATAACTGGTGAGCATGGGTGACTCCTTTCTGGTTGTTCAGTTGGCTTTGTGACTAACCGTGTAGTCATGCGAGGCCTGGGCCCTGGCACGGGCGCACTCGGCGCAATAGCCGAAAATGACCAGATGATCGGCGTCAGCCTCAAAGCCGTACAGGTGCTGGAGTTCCGCGTACAGCGGTTGGAGCAATTGGTCGTCAAATGAGAGTGTGCAGCCGCAGTTTTGGCAGACGAGATGGTGATGTAGGCGGTCGTGCACCAGTTCAAACTCCGCTGGCCCTCCCAGGTTGGCAGCGGTGACCAGGCCCAACTCGCGCAGAAGCTCCAGGGTGCGATAGACGGTCGCCAGGTTGACGGCGGGGCTGCGCGCCTGGACGCGCTTGTAGATGTCCTCAACGGTCATGTGGCCGTCGGCGGCGCAGATGACATCCAGGATCATCTCGCGTTGGGGCGTCAGGCGGTGGCCGTGCTGACGCAGGATCTCAATCAGGCTATGGTGGTGCATGGAAGCCTCTTATTGCAAAGGGTTGCAAATGCAAATATAGTATAATTCCAGAGCTGTGTCAAGTGCCTGGAGCGGCCGGGTGCATTCCATTTCGTGGTCAATCTGTTGCCCTGCCAGGAGACGCTTCGCTAAAGCCCTGGGGCCAGGGGCAGTTCAGTGCTCTTCAGGGACGGTGACCCAGCGCCCGTTGCGCGCAGAGGCAATGACTGCGTCCAGGACCTGCTGGCAGCGCAGGCCATCGTAGAAATCGGGAGTGGCCGGTTGGTGCTGGTCAATCGCGATCAGCAGATCGCGGATTTCGTGAATGAAGGTGTGCTCCCAGCCCAGGATATGGCCCGCTGGCCACCAGGCCTCCAGGCAAGGATGAGCCGGTTCGGTGACGCTGATCGTGCGGAAGCCCTGTTCCGGCTGTGGGTCGGCGCGGGAGTAAAACCCCAGCTCATTCAGATGTTCCAGGTCAAAGCTGAGTGCCCCTTCGCTGCCAAAGATCTCCAGGCGCAGGAAGTTCTTGCGCCCGGTGGCGAAGCGGGTCGCCTGGAAGCTGCCCGACGCACCGTTATGAAAACGGGCCAGGAAGAGGGTGGCATCATCCACCGTGACCTGCCCCTTTCCTGGCCGATCTCGGAAGGGGCGTTCCTTGATAAAAGTCTCCTGAGCGCCGCTGACGGCCTCAACCTCGCCCACCAGATAGCGGGCCAGGTCCACGAGATGGGCGTTCAGGTCGCCATGTGCGCCTGAGCCTGCCTCCTGCACAGCGTGGCGCCAGGTGAATGGGAAGTCGGGGTCCACCAGCCAGTCCTGATAGTAGACCGCGTTGAAGTGGTAGATGCGCCCAATTTTCCCCTGCTCAATCAGGTGCTTCGCCAGGACGATGGCCGGGACACGGCGGTAGTTGAAGGCGACCATGTGGCAGACGCCAGCCTCGCGCGCCGCGTCAAGCATACGGCGGGCCTCGTCCGCGTTCATGGCCAGCGGCTTTTCGCATAGGATGTGTTTGCCCGCCTGGGCTGCGGCCACCGCGATGGGCATATGCGTTGCGTTTGGGGTGCAGATGTCCACCAGTTCAATGTCGTCGCGGGCCACCAGGCGATGCCAGTCGGTCTCGGTCGTTTGCCAGCCGAAGCGTTGGGCAAACGCCTGGAGCTCAGCCACATTGCGGCCACAGGCGGCGCGCAGGACAGGGCGCAGCGGTACATCAAAGAAATGGGGCAGGTCAATGAAGGCATGACTGTGCGCCCGCCCCATGAACTTTGTGCCGACGATGCCGATAAAGATGTCTCGCGTCACGGCGCTCCTACAGCGATGCACGTCTGCGCCGGTATCAGCCCCGGCGCATTGCGGCAGAGGGTCCGCACCAGGTCATCGCCCCGCACCCACAACACGGCCAGGCTGAGCAGGCAGCACAGGCACAGAGCCAGCATAACGGCAATGGCCGGGAGCAGCCAGCGACGACCGGGCTGTGAAGGGGGTGGGGGTGCCATCGTCATAAACCCATAGCTCCTTTCGTAATGGATGGGACGGCTACAGGACAAATCCTTCCCATGAGCCGGTGAGCATAAAGCGCGCCACGTCTATCAAGCCGATCTCAACGAAGGTGAAGGCGACTCCGGCCAGCGCGAAGGGCCAGACCTGGCGCCAGCCGGTGGCGGTATTGGCGCGGCGGCTCAGGGCCAGGGCGATCATGGTATTCACCAGGCTGAGCATGATGACGACGCTGAGTGCGCTCAGGATCGCCAGCGGGTATAGCAGGACCGGGGCCCCGGTCAGGGCCAGGGCCACGACCAGACCCGCCAGCAGGATCAGCGCCACGAGTTCACGGGCGTCGCGCAGGCTGGGTGTGTCATCGGCCTCTTGCCACACAACGCTATTGAACAGCGGCAGGAGGACAGCAGAGAGCATCAGGCCATGGAGGGCGCCGGTGGCCAGGCGCAGCCCGTTCTGCGGCTCGTACAGGTGCGGCAGGCCGGGGAAGAGGGTCAGGTAGGAGTTCACACCGTCAATCCCCATCAGAACGCTACCACCGATCAGCGCCAGGAGCAGCGGCAGGGGCGGCAGCCGGCCCGCCCGCGAGCGCCCGGCAGCAACCAGCGTCGTCAGGCCCAGGAGGGCGCCCAGGTAAATGCCGCTACAGCGGGCGCACAAGGGCAGTTGCCGCCCGCCGATGGTGAGAGAGTGGCTGGCGATGCGATGGCAAATGGCGTAACCGATGGCGTCGGCCTTGCCCAACACGCCTGGCGGCGTCGCCAGCGCCCAACTGAGCACGACCGCCATCGTGATCAAGGCAACGCCAGGCGGCAGCGCCCGCTCTCTGAGCCTCACGCCGGGTTGTGCCTGCATCCTCTCTGCCATGTTGGCTGCCCAGGCGATTATATTCACCGGGGAAACGCATGCAAGCCTGGCATAAGATGCGTTATAATAGCCCTATGTCCCCATTCCACTATCGCCAGGGCAGCCTTCACTGTGAAGATGTCCCGCTCGCCTGGATTGCGCAGGAGGTCGGCACGCCGTGCTACGTGTATAGCTACAAGGCCATCCGTGAGCGCTACCTCAGGCTGGAACGGGCGCTGGATGGCGTGCCGCATCTCATCTGCTATGCGATGAAAGCCTGTTCAAATCAGGCTATCCTGCGGACGCTGATCCGGGAGGGCGCGGGAATAGAGATTGTGGCGGGCGGGGAGCTATATCGGGCGCTGGCAGCGGGCGCCGATCCCCGGAAGATCGTCTACGCGGGCGTGGGCAAGCGCGCGGACGAGATCGCCTATGCCCTGCGGTCGGATGTGCTCATGCTCAACGTGGAATCGGCGCAGGAGATGGCGGCAATTGAGGCCATCGCCGCACGGCTGGGGAAGCAGGCCCAGGTCGCCTTGCGCGTGAACCCTGATGTGGACCCGGCCACTCACCCCTATATCGCCACCGGCCTGAGGCAGGCGAAGTTCGGCATGGAGATAAACGAGGCCTGGCAGTTGGTGCGGGGGCGACAGCGGCTGGCGCATGTGGCGATCGTGGGCGTACATGCGCATCTGGGCTCCCAGATCACATACCCTGGCCCTTTCGTTGAGATGGCTCAGAGGGTTGTCGCCTTCGCGCGCGCTCTGCGGGCGGAAGGGTTGGACATCCGCTACGTCAATCTAGGTGGCGGCCTGGGGATCGCCTATCACGATGAGCGGCCCCCATCGCTTGAGGAATGGGCTGCGGCGCTCGTAGAGGCCGTCGCCTCACTTGGCTGTACCCTGATCCTTGAGCCGGGGCGTGCGTTGGTGGGGGAGGCGGGAGCGCTTCTGACGCAGGTGCTCTATACCAGGCAGAACGCCGCCAGGCGCTTTGTGGTGGTGGACGCGGGCATGAATGACCTGATCCGCCCCAGCCTGTACGGTGCATATCACGCTATTGTGCCTGTTGAGGAGGCGCGGGTGCAGGCAACGCCGGTCCGCGTGGACGTGGTGGGGCCAGTGTGCGAAAGCAGCGATTTTCTGGCGAAGGAGCGGTTGTTGCCGCCGGTTCAGCCCGGCGACCTCCTGGCCGTGATGAACGCGGGCGCCTACGGCTTCAGCATGGCCTCAACCTACAACTCGCGCCCCCTTGCCGCTGAGGTCCTGGTGCACGGCGATAGCTATTTCGTCATCCGCGAGCGACAGGCGGTGGAGGACCTGATCCGGGGGGAGCATGTGCCTGCATTCCTGGACGTGGGCTGATCCGTCTTCGGCCCCCGGTCAGCCCTTCAGGGCGATCAACACAAGCCCCAGGAAGATCAGGGCGGCGCCGGCGGTGCGGATGGCACCGAACGCCTCGCCCAGCCAGCGCCAGCCGACCAGCGCGGCGAAGACGACGCCGATCTCGCGCACGGCCCCGGCATAGCTCACCGGCGCCAGCACATATGCCTGTAGGACCAGCGCATAAGCCGCCAGGCTCAACACCCCGGCGGAAATGATGCGCGGCCAATGCGCTCGCCATTCGGCCAGGAGCGCTTCGCGCCCGTAATAGGCGATGGCCGCCGGCGCCGTTAGCGCGGCGGTCAGCCCCAGGAGAACAATGAGATAAGGCATGGGGGCGGCCAGGCGCATGGCAGCGCCGTCAATGGCGGCGTATAGCGAGATACACACAGCGGCGGCCAGTGCGGTGAGCAGGCCATTCTTGCCCCAGGCGCTGCGCCCCTGCCAGGCCGTTGGCCCGGCGACGGCGATCAGGCCGGCGATCAACAGGGCCAGCCCGACCCATCCGGCAGGTGTTGAGCGCTCACCGAGGAAGAGGACGGCCCACAGCACCAGGAGCGCAGGCGCTGTGCCCCGTGCCAGCGGGTAAACGAGCGAGAAGTCGGCCTGCTGGTAGGCGTGGGTGAGGGCGATGAAGTAGAGGGCTTCCACGACTGCGCTGGCGACCAGGTAGGGCCAGACGGCACCGGGGAGCGGCGTGCTCCACAGCAGGAACGGGGCGAAACAAAGGACACCCGCGCTCAGCGACCACCAGGCAAAGATCTGCTTGTGGTGGCTGCGCTTGATCAGCAGATTCCAACCGGTGTGCATCGCCGCCGCGATGAGCAGCAGGGCCAGGGCAATCGGTGGCACATATGGCGTTATAAGCGAACAGGCGGAAAAAGGCCAATCCAGGCCCCACTGTATAAGGGGGAACGGCGGGGGGGCCTGCCACGCCGATCTACGATCACTCACATGGAGTCGCCGAGGAAGCTAGCCTGGAGCGGGTTATTGGCCGGGATCAGGTTGGGCATGGAGCTGGTCGTCAGCCGCTTGTACTGAAGGGCACAAATGAGATGGGTCGGTATTGGACGTAGAGCACAGGTGTGCTATAGTAAACATGAGGTGATCCTATGAGAATAGAGCGGAGGGAGATGAAATGAAGCGGGTTGGACTGATGCAGGCTTTCCATGGGGAGCCTGATGCCATGATGGAAGGGCTTCTGGTAGAAGGTGAAGGCAAGGATCAAATCACACTGGATGTCAAGGGGGGCACGCTTACCTTCATCGCCCCCGCCGACGTGCCCGATAGCGAGCTTCTGGACACGCGCTGGCTGCAGCCCTTCCTGCTGTGCGAACTCGTGCTGGAGCAGGATGCCCGGCTGCGGCTGTGGGTGGTGGAAGGGGCATTTGGCGTGGAGTATCGGATGGAAAAGCAGGATAAGACAGCTTCATCTTCTAAAGGGAGCACGGTGGCGGACTGCCTGCAGGCCGCGCCCGCCCAGGACGATCAGCCCTAACGCCCGCGCCCCGTCGCGCCAGCGGTCCAGGAGCATCAGGCGCATACGCCATTTCCCCGGTCCGGCGAATAACCGCCTCTGGTTGAGGATGTCGTCCGCCTGAAGTGCCTGCGCGAAGATACGTTGTTGCACAGGGCCGGGCCGGAGCGCCGCCAGGACGGAGGCGGGCAGCGGGGTGCCCAGCAGGTCGCGGGCGAGTGCAAGCGTGGTATAGAGGGTGGTTGCCAGCCGCCCGGCGCGCGCCAGGGCAATAGCCTGCGCCCAGAAGGCCCCGGCCTGTTTAGCGGAGGTGTGATGACGCACCAGCCGATCCACATCCACATAAACGCGTAGGCCCAGTTCGGTGAAGCCGTGCATGAGCGTGGCGTGGAGCGCCAGGTGCACGAGCGTGTCGGCGGGGCTAAGCTGACAGGCTTCCCAACCCTGGCCCTGGAGTGGGGTCGCCCGTGCCCATAGCCCTTCTACGTCAATCGCTGTGACTGCCCCGGCCCATAGCTCGCCGATCAGTGTCCAGTGGACTTCTAGCTCAAGTGGCCCTGCGCGTTCATGGCGCTGAAGCTGGAGATGGCGGCCAAAGCGCGTCAGGTAGGCGACAGGGTAGGGCAGGCCGCGATCGGGCGTCTCATAGCCTAACTCGCGGAGCGCGGCCATAGCCTGCTCCACCTGCTCGCGCCGCACCAGCAGGTCCAGGTCGCCGATGATGCGCAGGGCCGGGTCAGGGTAGATCGTCAGGGCCAGGGCCGGGCCTTTGAGCACCAGCGTGGGGATACCGACAGCCTCCAGCGCGCTGAGCACCTGTCCCAGTTCACGATAGCGCAGGGCATTGGCGGCGGCGTTCTGGTAGTAGGCCCGGCGGAGCAGGTCAAGTGCGGCGGGTGGCACATGGGCCATCTCTCGCAGGCGGCGATAGAGGAGCGGGGCGACGCCGTTGCGCTGCGCCCGTTCCACCAGCGCGGGCCAGTCAATCTCTGGCGTGGCCTCTGGCTGGCTGTCCAGGCGCAGGCAGTTTAAGAGAAAGCGATCGGTGGAAGAGGTCGGGAGTTCCACAAAGGCGATTATAACATCATTGGGTTATTTCAGGTGAGAACCCATATTGGCTCTCGCATAACAGACTCATATCCTGGGTTGCTGGGACAGGCCTGGTAACACGCTGTTTAACGGTCGGGTTCAGGCGCGGTGCGAAGTTACATCAGGCCAGGCCCATGTTGACGCGATGGCTATGGCGATGGGGTGACAAGCCGGGGCAAACCGCGTATAATTCTCCTTATGGAGATGGGTTCGTTTACTCTCCATCTGACCTGCACCATCCGTCCGGCGGTGGAGGCGGACCTGCCCAAGCTGGAGTGGGGTGGGCAGTACCGCCATTTTCGCCGGCTGTTTCGCCAGACCTTTGAGGAGCACTGCGCCGGGCGGCGGCTCATGCTCGTCGCCGATGTCGGCGGCTATCCTGTTGGCCAGGTGTTCATTCAATTCGCCTCAAGCGATAGCAGTTTCGCCGACGGTCGCCACCGGGGCTATCTCTACAGCCTGCGCGTGATGGAGCCTTTCCAGCACCATCACATCGGCACGCGCCTGATTGAAGCCGCCGAGCAGGTCTTGCGCGAGCGGGGCTACACCTGGGCGGTAATCGCTGCGGCTAAAGACAACCCCCGCGCCCGGCGCCTGTATGAGCGGCTGGGCTATACGGTCTTCAGCGAGGACCCCGGCTACTGGCAGTACACCGACCCGGATGGCATCGTCCAGACGGTTGTGGAACCCTGCTGGGTGATGGAGAAACGGTTGATCCCCCTGCAGGAGGCTATTCATTGAAGAGTTCGCCGACCGAGCGGCCTTCATGCACGCGGCGGATCACCTCACCCAGCAGCGGTGCGATGGACAGCACCTTCATATTGGGCAGCATCTTGTGCGGTGGGATCGGGATGGTGTTGGTCGTGACGATCTCTTTGATCGGCGCGGCTGCCAGCCGCTCTACCGCTGGGCCGGAGAGGACCGGGTGGGTGAAGCACAGGTAGACATCGTGTGCGCCATGCTGCTTGGCGATCTGGACGGCCTGAATGACTGAACCGGCGGTATCCACCTCGTCGTCCACAATGATCACGTCGCGGCCCTCCACGTCGCCGATGATGGTGAGCGCCTCTGCCCTGGAGGCATTGCCGGTGCGCCGCTTCTCCACGAAGGCCATAGGCAGGTGGAGCTTGGCGGCGAAGTTGCGTCCCTTCTTGGCGAAGCCCAGGTCGGCGGCGACCACCACCGCGTTCTCCAGTTCCTTTTTCAGGAAGTAGTCGCTCAGGATGTGAAAGGCGGTCATCTCATCGCCGGGGATGGAGAAGAACCCCTGGATCTGCCCGGCATGGAGGTCAACGGTCAGCCAGCGGTCGGCCCCGGCGACGGTGATCATATCGGCGACCAGGCGGGCGGTGATGGGGACACGCGGCTGGTCCTTCTTGTCGCTGCGGGCGTAGGCCATATGCGGGAACACGGCAGTGATACGCCCGGCGGAGTCACGCTTGAGGCAGTCCAGCATGATCAGCAGTTCCATCAGATTGTCGTTGACCGGCGCACACAGCGTCTGGATGACAAACACGTCCTGTCCGCGCACGCTGTGGTGCAGGCGCACGAACAGGTTGTCGTTCGGGAAGCGGATGATGTCCCGGCCACTCAAAGGCACGCCCAGGTAATCGCTGATCTCTTGGGCCAACATGGGACAGGATGTCCCGGCCAGAAGCCGGATGTCGCCGTACATGCGCTTATCGGACATACGTCTTCCCCCTACCTGTTTTTCTAGAGTAGCTCACTTCGGTGACACCGGGCGTGTGACGGCCTATGTGGCCGAGGCGAGTAACTCCTCAACAGCGGTGTGCGGGTCCACCTGGCGCGCCAGAATGCGCTCAATTGCGGCGTCAATCTGGCCGTCCTGGATCTGGTGCAGCCAGCGCGCCACCAGGGCCTCGCGCAGGAGGTGGTGCAATTCTGCGGTGACGCGTTCCCGCTCCTGTCTGGCCAGTTCGCCACTGGTTTCCAGATACGCTCGGTGCCGGATGACTGCCTCAACGACGTCGGCGACGCCCTGGCCCTCGGTTGCCACCGTCTTGAGGATAGGCGGCTGCCAACTGCGCCGCGTATGACCCAGGTCCAGCATGGCGCGCAGCGTGCGCACTGTATTCTCTGCGCCGGGCTGATCGGCCTTATTGACCACCAGGATGTCAGCGATCTCTAGAATCCCGGCCTTGATGGCCTGGACATCGTCGCCGAAGCCGGGCGCCTCCACGACCAGGACCGTGTGGGCCGTGCGGGCGATGTCCACCTCGGATTGGCCCGCGCCAACGGTCTCAATCAGCACAATATCAAACCCGGCGGCATCCAGCACCCTGACCGCATCGCCGGTGGCCCGTGCCAGCCCGCCCAGGCTGCCGCGCGTGGCCATGCTGCGGATGAACACACCGGGGTCGCCGGCCAGGTCGCGCATGCGGATGCGGTCGCCCAGGAGCGCGCCGCCGCTAAATGGGCTGGTCGGGTCCACCGCGATAATCCCCACCGTCTGGCCGCGCCCGCGCCACACCTTGGTCATCTCGTTGACGAGTGTGCTTTTGCCCGTGCCCGGTGCGCCGGTCACGCCCACGCGGTGGGCGCGGCCAGTGTGGGGGTAAAGCGCAGCCAATGCGGCGCGCGCCTCGGCACCGTTGTTTTCAATCCGCGAGACCAACCGCGCCAACGCCAGCCGGTCGCCCGCGAGCACCTTCTCCACCAGCTCCATACACATGCTATCAAGGTGGCAGGTGTGTCCGCTGCCTAGCGCCCGCCGCCCGGCACCCGGCTGGCCACGGCCTTGTGGATCGCCTTAATAATATCCTCGGTCAACGCGCCCGGCCCAAAGACCTCCACCACCCCCTGGGCTTTCAGAGCGGGGATGTCCCCATCAGGGATAATGCCACCGACGAAGACGGCCACGTCCTCCTGGCCATTCTGGCGTAAGAGTTTAATGACACGGGGGACCAGGGCCATATGGGCGCCGGAGAGGATGCTCAGGCCGACGACATCTACATCTTCCTGTAAAGCGGCTTCGGCGATCATCTCCGGTGTCTGGCGCAGGCCGGTGTAAATCACTTCCATACCCGCGTCACGCAGCGCCCGCGCGATCACTTTCGCGCCTCGGTCGTGGCCGTCAAGGCCCGGCTTGGCTATCAGGACGCGGATCTTAGGCTCAGACAACGTCACCCTCCTGCTTCACGAAACTCTCCCAAGAGGGATTATACACCATCCCCTTCTCTTATAACAAAAGGAGGCCGCGGAGAGAGGAGAATCGGTTTTAGTTTATTTGTCACCCCCTCCGCAGCCCTCCCCCATCCAGGGGGAGGGAATTGACGTTGCTCCCTCCCAACCGGGCTAAAGCCCGGTACTGGGTGGGGGAGGGAAGGGGGGAATGCATCTATAGAGAACAGGGGGCCTCATCGGTCCCCCTGTTCCCCTCTTTATGAATCGTGCTCCCCGGCGCCGTCCTTAGAGAATGAGGCGCCCGTTTCTCTGGGAGGAGCCAGTTCCTTGGTCGTCTCTTTGGCCCCGGACTTCAGTTGGCGGCTGTCGGTGATATACCAGCCGGATCCCTTGAAAATGATCCCCGCCGGGCTAAGCACGCGGCGCACCGATTCGGTGCTACAGTCCGGGCAGATGCGGATGGGGTCATCGCTGAATCGTTGCATACGTTCAAAACGGCTACCACAGTGGTCACACACGTATTCGTAGATCGGCATCGTGTCCCTCAACCCCTACAAAATTCCTGATGCTACCGCAAAAGGCGCAAAGGGATCACGAAAGCACGAAAAAACACGCAGTGCACGAAAGCCTCGCGCGTCGTTCGCATCCTTTCGTGCCTTTCGTGGTCCAAGTGTCCTTTGCGTCCTTTGCGGTGGGAAGAGTAAATGAATTTGTGGTATTGTATCCAAAGTCGGCTCAAGTGGCAAGTGGGAATATGCTACCGGGTGCATTCTATATCTGGGGCGAGTTTGTCACCCTGAGCGCAGCGAAGGGTCTCTGAGGTGCGAACTAGAGATTCTTCGCTGCCCCTTCCCCTTCGCTTCCCCTTCGCTTCTCTCAGGGCTTCGGCTCAGGGCTTCGGCTCAGGGTCAGGGCATGGGCTCAGAATGACAGTCTGAAGGCGGCTGCCCCCAATGTGGAATGCACCCATGCTACCAGCCGTAGCTCAGCCGGACGATCAGGCGGCGGGGCAAACCGAACTCGCGCATCCGCGCCTGGGTTTGTTCAATGGGGTACTCCACACGGCGCACCTCCCAGGTGCGTGCTTCATCATCCAGGATAGCATACGCGGCGCGGGGGTCATGATCGCGGGGCTGGCCAACGCTGCCGGGGTTGAGGATCAGCCGCGCCTCCCCAAGTGAGAGTGGCACGTTGTACTCTGGCAGGAGCAGATCGCAGTAGCCGTTTGCGCTCATCTGCTCAAAGATCGCCACAGCGTGTGTGTGGCCGACCAGGCAATAGGGGGTGTTGAAGTACTCAAAGTTCTCGGCGGCGGTCAGCGTGTCCGCGACATACTCCCATACCGGATAGCGTGGGCTGGCGTGGGCCAGCGTGAAGTCGCCGAACTGTCCTGCGGGGGGCAGGCTCTGGAGATAGGCGCGGTGGTCGGGGCGGAGGGCGCTTTGTGTCCAGCGGATGGCTGCCTGGGCATCGTGGTTAAAGTCCTCCACGTCCAGCTTGCCCAGCACGGCCCAATCGTGGTTGCCGGACAGGCTGATGAGCGGTTTGAGGTCGCGCAGCAGGGCGATGCACTCGTTCGGGTCGGGGCCATAGCCAACGATGTCGCCCAGGCAAAGCACTGCATCCACTTTGCCTGCGTCGGCCAGGACCGCCTCAAATGCGGCCAGATTGGCGTGAATGTCGGAGATGACCAGGATACGCATACAGGGTTACGCGCAGCGAATGGACGATCATGCTGTAAGTGTTAAATCATAGCACAGAATTCGCCATATGGCGAATAAAGCCGACTCTGTGTTATAATCTTGCCGAGGATGGTGGGCTGGGTTATCTCATGAGCGTCCTGAGCGCCCTCGGCTTTGACACCGCCAGCCGCGAGGCGTATCGCGGCTGGATTGAGCGCACCCTGGCGCAGGGGGCCGAACTCCCCCTGGACAGCTATCCCCATCTCTGTCTGCATCGCTGGGCCATTGGTGAGCAGGGGATTGAGTTGTGGGCGGCTGTGGAGGAGGGTGACCACAAGCGCATCGTGGTGTTCTTTCCCACCTTCCGTGCGCGCACTGTCGTGCCTTTTATGCTCTCTGACCTGAGCTTCCCGGATAGTCCCTATGAGCCTGTGGCCAGTGGCCACCTCCTCTCTTCGCCGTTGGCGCAGCTTTGGGCCAGCTATCCGGACAGTGACTATGAGCCGGTGCGCAGCAGCCGCGACACCGGGCTGGATGTGCAGGTCGTGAACTATCTGGAGCTTGCGCCTGACGTCCTTCGGCCAGGTGCGGCCTTCCGCGCCCGCGTCGTTGGCCTGGCCGGGCAGGGCATTGTGGTGGAGCCGCCGGACACCGCGCCGTTCACCTCCCTGTTTATGCAGGCGCGCCTGGCTCACCATGACCCGGACATTCTACCCAACTTCTATGGCATCGCCGGGGCGATCCGCGAGTGGGAGGTCATCACCAATCCGGCCACGGAGAAGCAGATCGCCTGGCTGCGGCTGAGCCTGGAAGGGATGCAGGATGTGGAGGTCGTGGGCGAGGTGGAGGGCATCCAGGGCACGCTGGCCCCTGGCGCGATCGCTTTCGCCGAATGCTATCTCCAGGCCGGACTGGAAACGTGATGTGGACAGGCCGCTGATCCTGGTGACCAACGATGACGGCTTTCGCTCGCCTGGCCTATGGGCCGCAGCAGAGGCGTTGCAGCCCCTGGGAGATGTCCTCGTCGTGGCACCACGGGAGCAACAATCGGGCGCGGGGCGGTCTATGCCGCGCTCACTCACGGGGCGTATCTCTCGCGAGACGATTCAGGTCAATGGGCGCATCTGGCAGGGCTATGCCGTTGAAGCCTCGCCTGCCCAGACGGTGCTGCATGGCCTGCTAGAGATCGCGCCGCGTAAGCCCGATCTGCTTGTGGCGGGCATCAACTATGGCGAGAACGTGGGCATCGGTGTGACGATCTCCGGCACGATCGGCGCGGCGCTGGAGGGCGCCGCCTTCGGAGTGCGGGGGCTGGCGGTCTCAGTGGAAGCGCCCGTTGAACTGCACGAAAGCTACTCAATGGAGGTGCGCTTTGAGGCGGCGGCCCACTTCACGCGCCTGTTCGCTGCGCGCTGGTTGACGATGGTGCCCCCGGCTGATGTGGATGTCCTCAAGATTGATGTCCCCGCCGATGCCACGCCCCAGACGCCCTGGCGCGTCACGCGCCTTTCGCGCCGCCCTTATTACATCCCCGTCAAGCCTGAGCGCGCTGATCTGACCCAGGCGGGTGTGGTGGGCTACCGGCTTGCCACAGACCGTGCCGACTTTGAACCCGATTCGGATGTCTATGCCCTGCTTTGTGAGCGCGTTGTCTCTGTGACCCCCCTCAGCCTGGACCTGACCTCACGTGTGGATTTCAGTCTGCTGGCCCGATTATTAGGCGGCTTCCCCTCTTGACATTTTCAATAAATGTGTTATAATACTTAAGACAGTACTTTAGGATTATCAACATTAGATTTGATTTTTCTGAATTGCGCGTCTGGAGGGGAGATGTACCCGATTTTGGGCCAATGTCCGGTGTGCCACGAGCCTCTGGTCGTGACGCGGTTGCACTGCCGCAATTGCGATACGGTCATTGAGGGCCAATTTAACCTGGGGCGCCTGTATCGCCTGACGCCGGAGCAACTGGCCTTCGTGGAGGTCTTTCTGCGCAACGAAGGCAAGATCAACCGCGTTGAGGAGGAATTGGGCCTGTCCTACCCCACAGTGCGTGGCCGCCTGCTGGATGTCATTCGTGCGATGGGCTACGAGGTCGGCGAGGAGCCAGCCGGGATAGCGGACGAGGAGCGCAAGGCCATCCTGGCCGACCTCGCCGCAGGGAAGATCACCAGCGAAGAAGCTGTAAGGCGATTGAAGGGGGATTGAAGGGATGCATGAGTTCATCTTGACACCGAATCGCCCCGATCCGGAGATCGTTATCCCCACCTGTATCGGGGACCTGCGCATCCTGGGTTGGGATCGGAACGACATCCGGGTTGAAGTCAGGGGCAGCGCGGGCGATGTGACAACAGAGCAGCAGAACGGGCGCGTGGCCCTTTCCAGCCGGTCGGATATGATCCTGCGCGTGCCCCGCGCCTCCAGCCTGACAGTGGGCGCGGCCCAGGGGAACGTGCGTGTGCAGGCTGTGGAGGGCCGCATCTTGATGGAAACCGTGCAGGGGGACCTGGCCTTGCGTGAGGTGGGGCCGGGTCAGGTTAGCACGGTCAACGGCGACCTGGTGGCCAAGGGCATCCAGGGCTCGCTGGAGATTAACATCGTCCACGGGGATGCGGTCGTGCGCAACGTTGAAGGGCCGCTGACGCTGGGCCGGGTGAGCGGTGACCTGAGCGCCAGGGAGCTCAAGGCCGGTGGGCGGGCGGAGGACGTGTATGGGGACATCCGCCTGAGCACGCCGTTTACCGCGGGTGCGGAGTATCGCTTCCGGGCGCAGGGGGACATGATATGCCATATCCCGCCGGAGGCCGACGCGAAGTTGGAGGTGCGTTGCCAGGGGGACCTGCGTTCCACGGTGCCTGGCCTTGTGCTGGTGCAGGAGGATGGTGTGATGCGGGCGACGTTGGGCGCGGGCGCGGCAACGGTCGTCCTGGAGGCGGGCGGCGACCTGCTCTTGCGCCCTGAGGGTGAGCGCAGCACCTTTGATTTCAATGTGGGCGATTTCAACCTGGGGATTGAAGTGGATGTCGGGCAGATCCAGCGGGAGGCCGAGCGCATCCGGCGCGAGGCGTTGCGTGAGGCCAGGCGGGTTCGCCGTGAAGCTGAACGGGCTGCCACCCACGTCCGTCACCATATGCGGGGCTTTGGCCATTGGGGCCAGTGGTTCGGTATGGGCGAGCCGCAGCCGGGGGCGGGCCGGGGCGATGAGCCGGTCACCGATGAAGAGCGGTTGATGATCTTGCGCATGGTTGAAAAGGGCCAGATCAGCGCGGCTGAAGCGGCGAAGTTGCTGGAGGCCTTGGGGGACTGAGGTGGTCGCGCATACGGCTGTGCGCGGCGAGGCGAAAAGCGGCCTGCGCCCGGTGGACTTGAACCGGGACCTGGGCCAGATCGCTGCGCTGATGGAGCTGGTGTTCGGGCCAGAGCTGGACCCGGAGTCGCGGGCAGCCATGCGCGAGATGCAGTGGCTGGCCCGCTCCGGGCCCTGGTTGTGGCTGCTGGCGCGTCTCCAGCAGGTGGGCGAGGGCTTCATCCCCGGCTTCGTCTGGGTGGAAGACGGCCGTATTGTGGGCAATGTGTCAGTGCGCCGGGCGGGGGCGCGCGGCGAGGGCTGGCTGATCGGCAATGTGGCTGTGCACCCCGATTGGCGCCGCCGGGGCATCGGGCGGGCGCTCATGGAAGCGGCGGTGGGCCTGATGCAAGAGCGGGGCGGGCGCTGGGCCGGGTTGATGGTGGAACACGACAACCTGCCCGCGCTGCGCCTGTATGAGAAGATGGGCTTTCACCGTCTGGGCGCTATCACGACCTGGCAGGGCCGCCCGACCAGACTTGCGGGGTTTTCGGAAACCCAGGCGGTCTCTATCAGAAAGCGGCGGGCTGACGAATGGGAGGCCGAGTACATGCTGGCCCGTATGGCCCGGCCAGCCGGGTTGAACTGGCTTGAACCGCTCTCCAGGGGGGATTTTCGCGCCGGCTTTCTGTCGGGGCTGGCGAACTTCCTCAATGGGCGGCGTGAGGAGCATTGGGTGGTGGCTGAGGGCGGGCGGCTGTTGGCGGCGCTGCGCCTGGTGGTTTCATGGGGAGGAAAGGCGCATGAAATGGCGCTCTTCATCCATCCCGGCGCGCGGGGGCGCTTTGAAGCGGGTTTGCTGGCGTATGGCTTGTCGCGTCTGTCCCCCAGCAGCCGCCCGGTCCAGGTGGCGCACCCGGCGGGCGATGATGAGGTGGAGGCTGCGCTGCGTGACCTGGGCTTTACGCCGGTGCGCACGCTCATTCATATGAAGATGGATCGCAAAGAGGGGTGAAATGGCTACAGTTGAAGAACGCATGCAAATCCTCAAGATGATTGAGGAAAAGAAGATCACGGCTGAGGAGGGGGCGCGCCTGCTGGCTGCGCTCAGCGCCAGCCGCAAGAGGCAGGCCGATGCAGGTCGGGCCTCTTATGAACCCCGCTGGTTTCGTGTTCACGTCACCGATTTGCGCAGCGGACGCTCAAAGATCAGCGCAAATATCCCCATGAGCCTGGTCAATGTCGCCGTGAAGATGGGCGCGCGCTTTGCGCCCGGCATGGAGGGCTTTGATTTTGACCAGGTCATGGAGGCTGTGCGCAGTGGGCAGCGAGGCAAGGTGATGGATGTCACGGACGAAGAGCAGGGAAAGCGCCTGGAGATCTATGTAGAGTAGCGAGGGGGAAAAACCGATGGAAGAACGCATTGAGAGGACGTTTACGGTTGGGGCCGACGCCAGCCTGACGCTGGAGAATATCATCGGCGATGTCCGCATCGCGGCCTGGGAGCGGCCCGACATCCACGTTGTCGCGGTGCAGCGGGGCCGCACGAAGGCGGAGATTGAGATGCGCCAGGAGGGCAGCCACGTCACCATCCGCACGGTCCACAATCGCTGGTGGAGTTCATTCCTGCGCTGGCTGGGCGGCGAGCGTCCACCGGTGGTGGATTACACGGTGGAGGTCCCGGCAGGCTGCCGGGTTCACCTCTCCGCCGTGGATGGCGCGATCTCCCTGGCCGGGCTGCGGCCTGAGGCCCATCTGTCCCTCGTCAGTGGGCGTGTTCAAGCCGAGGCGCTGCAAGGTGAGGCCGACATCAGCCTGGTGAGCGCGCGCCTGGACGGCAAAGGGCTGCGCGGGCGCGCCGCAATCAAGACCGTGAGCGGTGACATCCGTCTGGAGGGTTGCCAGTTTGATTCCCTGGAGGTGGATACAGTCAGTGGGCGTGCGCATGTGGCAACCCCCCTGGCTCCGCAGGGCCGCTACCACTTCCACAGTGTCAGTGGTGATGTGATTCTGGCGATACCCGCCGGGACGCGTGCCACCGTGGTGGGCGAGAGCGTGAGCGGGCGCGTGCGCTCGGACGTGCCGGCGTCGGTTGAGTGGCAGGGGCTGGGCAGTTGGCGCGCCACCGTCAACGGCGGAGGCGTAGAGGTTCATTTCAACAGCGTCAGCGGCGATCTGATCTTGACGGCAGAGGGTGGGGAAGGGAGGACGGAGAGGGCCGCTGAGCCGGTGGCGCCTGCTGCCGAGGCGCCACCTTCGCCTGAGCCGCCGCCGATGACGACGATGGACGTGCTTAAAGCGGTTGAGACCGGGCAGATGACGGTGGACGAGGCGCTTAAGCGGCTTGCCCAGGGGCACTAGCCTGGAGCCAGGCCACGCTCACAGCATCACCCCAGGTTGCACTGGGCTTCGGTTCTCCGGCCTAAGGATGCCGGAGAACTGTTTTTAAGCCCAATGCCTTATCAGATAAGGTCCCCTTTGATTCCCCGGCTGTATCCCTGAATGTGACATTCTGGTTCTATTGCTACGGGGCGGGTGTGGATAGGTTATCCACAGTGCGATAGATTTGTGTTCGGTTAAATACTATAAGTCCGAGATTTTAGCTAAGGAAATATTCGGTTAAATATTTGCGGTTAGCTGTGAGGGGAGGCTCTCAGCGGCTCGGCGCGGGCGGAGCGGCTATGATATTTCGTATAGTGATACTGAAGGCACTGGATATATATTCAGTATCTAATTTTATTTAGAAATAAGATAGCGGATATATACAATAAGCTTTTGCCTCGCTGCCGCTGGCTCTAAGCGTAGATGGGAGCGCGCCTGGCCCGGATATGAGGCTTTAGGGCAGTTGAAGCCCTCCAGACGGGATGCCTTACAACCTGTTTCAAAAATAGGCCGAGGCCCCCGCGCGTCATGCCGAGCGAAGCGAAGCCTCTTGAATGACCCCCCACCCCGACCCTCCCCTCTTGCTGGGGAGTGAGTGCGACCCTTCGCTTCGCTCAGGGTGACAGTTTTGAAACAGGTTTTATGCGTTCTCCGTCCGGCGACTTTGCTCTGTGCGCGTATTTGTGCTAATATGGCGGGGTAGTCCTGGGCACGGCACGGCTGTGCCCAGGACTCTGCTCAAGTCTATGTCTGTTCAAGCCGGTCAGAGCGTCCTTGCCAGGACAACGCGCCCGCTGTTCTGGATATGGGGTGCTGCTGCGCTCCTCCTGCTATTCTTCTTTCAGGTGCTTAACGGTGCACACGATGCCTCGTTGACCGCAGATGAGCCGGTTCACATTTTGCGCGGTTATGCCTTGTGGCGCAGCGGCGACTTCCGTTTGCAATATGGGCATCCACCCTTAATCCACCTGATCAGCGGTGCAGCGCTTGAGCTGGAGCCTGATCTACCGCCGCCGCAGGCTCTGTCCGGCTGGGATCAGGCTGACCGAATGGGGATGGCTCAACAGCTCCTGACGGGGTCTCAACAGCGTGTGGACCGCATCGTCTGGTTGGCGCGCTATCCTATTGCGCTCCTGGCGCTGCTGCTGGGCGCAGTTACCTTCCGCTGGGCGCGGGAGTGGTTGGGGCCGGTCGCGGGAATGGTTGCGCTGGCGTTTCTCGCCTGCGATCCCAACATTGTGGCGCACGCGGGGTTAGCGACGACAGACCTTGGGATCAGTGCGTTCTTTTTCGTGGCGGCTTATGCATTCTATCGGGCGGTGCAGCGTCCCACGCCCGGTCGGCTGGCAATAGCGGGTGTCGCCTTTGGCCTGGCCCAGGCGGCCAAGCTCTCCGCGCTGATTTTAGGGCCGGCGTTCGTGCTCATTGCAGTGCTGGGCGCATTGCGGATACCGCGCCGCCAGGGGCGGGCAACGCCTATCCTGTCTACGGTGATCGTCTTCGTGATCGGCGGGCTGACGCTGTGGGCGGTCTATGGCTTCCAGTGGGGGCCAGTGCCTGGTCTCGGCCTGTCACTGCCTGCGCCGGCTTATTGGGTCAGTCTGATGCGGCTGCGTGACCACGAAGAATTGGGGCATCGCGCTTATCTTTTGGGGCAGATTTCTTCTGAAGGCTGGTGGTATTACTTTCCGGTCGCCTTTCTGGTGAAGACGCCCTTGCCGACGTTGATCGCGCTGGTGTTGGCGATCATTGGGGAGCTGCGACGGGCGATCCGGCGCGGCTCTGGCCTGAGGGAACGCAGTGGCCCGGCTGTTACCAGCCTGTTGGTGCCGCCGCTGGCCTATCTGGCTGTGAGCGTCAACAGTAGCCTGAACATCGGCTATCGGCATATCCTGCCGGTGTTGCCGTTCGCATTTGTGTTCGCCTCTCAGATGCTCTGTCTGCCCGGCATACAGCGTCGCTATGCCATTCATGTAAGTGGCATTGTGGCGGCGCTCTTGCTGCTCTGGCTGGCTGTTGAGGCCCTCAGCATCCAACCCTACCCGCTGGCCTATTTCAACCAGCTTGCCGGGGGGCCAGCGCAAGGCTATCGTGTGTTGGCCGATTCTAATCTGGACTGGGGGCAGGACCTCAAGCGGTTGGCCGCCGTGTTGAAGGCGCAGGGGATTGAGCGCCCGTGGCTGAGCTATTTCGGTGGTGCGGACCCGGCGCTTTACGGGATTGAGTATCGGCGTTTGCCCGCGCCGCCGCCGTCCCCGCCCACGCCCGATTACCATCCTTTCAACCCCGCGCCCGGTGTCTACGCCATCAGTGCCAGCAATTTGGCTGGCGTCAGTCTGGATGAACCCGACGCTTTCTATATCTTCCGCCAGCGCGAGCCGTTCGCCCATGTGGGCTATTCCATCTTTCTGTACCGGATTGAGCCGACACCCCTGCAGGGCGATTGGGTGGGCGCGTGCTATGCGCCTGACCGGCCTTATGATGATGAGAGTATCCGCCAGGGTTTTGGCCTGCCTGACCTGCGTATTGCGCAGTTTGATTGCCGCAGTGGTTGGCTTTATGCGGAGGGTGGTAAGCCCGGCTGGTATCTTATCCCGGTGGATACCGAGGGGCCGACGCTGGCCGGGCGTTTCCTGGCGGGCCTGGAGCCTGTCTTTCGTTCGCGCCGCACGGCGACCCATCCGCCTTTTACCCTGTTCTATTGGCCGGGGGGCACGCTGGCGTTCACACAGGCGGATCAACCAGTTAATTTCGGTGGTGTTCTGATATTTCTTGGTTACCACCTAGAGCGTAACTTGGTCATGCCAGGCGAGACCATTCGTGTGGATACGGTTTGGCGGGTGGCAAGCACAGACTTAAGGCTTATTTCTATCATGGCCCACCTGATGGCTCCAGATGGGCAGTTGGTCAGCGTAGGCGATGGCCTGGGGGTGACGCCTGAGAGCTGGGCGATTGGCGACGTGATTGTGCAGACGCATACGATCCAGGTTCCGGCGGATGCCGCGCCCGGCCTTTACACGCTTCAGACCGGTCTGTACACTCTCCCCGAGGGGCGCCGCTTCCCCATTCGTGAGGGCGGGTCTGCCGGTGCCGACCGGTTGCCATTCGCTCAGGTGCGTGTGGGGCAGTAGGCGTTGTATCGGATGGTAAGACTGCGTTATAATGGCGGCTTGCGCATGGCAACCGTTCTTGTAGGAGTGAGGGTGAGCGACCAGTGCAGTCGGTTGGCGTACCTGATCTTCGTGTTCTCAGGCAGGTCGCCTGCTCCCGTTTGGGCCAGATAGGGGCGCCAGCCTGACAATACCATCGCTTTTAGGAGAGATCAGGATTGCACGCTAGCAGTGCGAGGATAGAGCGTATCGTGAGTGCACCACGCTTTACGCGTTTCACTCTGTTGATCATTACTCTGCTGGGCTTCGGTGTGCGCATCCTCGCGCTGGGTAAGCCCAGCCTGTGGCTGGATGAGACCTTCAGCTTCTCACTTTCAAACATGGCGTATTCTTTCCAGGCATTGGTGGATGTCCTGGTGCGCGATGATCTTCATCCCTTCCTGTATTATCTGATCCTTTATAGGCATCGGCTGCTGGCTGGAGATAGTGAGTTCAGCCTGCGCTTTCTTTCGGTTTTGTTTGGCGTCTTGTTGATCCCCACGATGTACGCTATCGCCAGGGAGTTATTTAGCGGTAGAGCGGGCGCACGAAGCGTGAGCACAGCCGTTGGCCTGACCGTAGCCGCATTGGTAGCCTTTTCACCTTTCCTGGTGCGCTATTCGCGTGAGGTGCGAGGCTATATGTTAAGTGCCTTGCTTATCGCGCTGGCTATACTGGCGCTCTTACGGGCAGTGCGCCTGGGCGGACGTTGGTGGATTGTGTATGCCACTTTGGTCGTACTTTCCTGGTACACGCACTATTTCGCTATTTTCGCCGTACCCGCGTTCTTTTTTTATGCCGTGCTGATGGGGCGGAGGACCTTCCTCTCCTGGCTGGGGGCGACCGGGTTATCTGTCGGTCTGTTTCTGCCCTGGGTCGAGCCGATGTTTTTACAGATAAGGCGATTGATGGCTGCACCTGATTTTTTTCCTGGTCAGCTCAGTCCCTGGCAGGTTGTTGAGGACCTGGCTCGGATTCTTCTGCCGGAACCAGAGTGGGGCGCGCTCCTAGACGTTTTTCTGGTCATTGTTGGGCTTGTCGCCAGTATGTTTATCCTCATACGGCGAGATGAGTTAGTGAAGCGGGCTGCGCTTATCTTTCTGGCCTGGATGGTGCCGGTGGCGTTGACAGCGGTGGCGGTGACGTTTGTACCCAAGTTTGCCCCGCGCTACATGATCACCGCTGTCCCCCTGTTGATTCTCAGCCTGGCATTAGGTCTGTTTCTGTTGCTCTGGCGCTGGCCACGTATCGGGCGGGCGATCTACGTCGCGGTGACGGCTGTCGCGATTGTGCTCTCCTTAGGCCAGACGGTGTACGCTGCGGCACGTGGTGAGCTGGCCGAAGGCGACGACCCGCGCTCGCTGGCGCGCTTTCTCAAGGAACGGACCGGGCCGGATGATGTGTTGCTCCTGGCGGGGAATCCCCCTTATGTCTTCCGATATTATGATCCGGGATCTGCGCACGTTATTAGCCTCTATATCGGGACCAATCTGGCAGATGGTGCTCAGGTGATCAACCAGCTTCTGACCACCCATCCGCGCCACATCTGGCTGATCTTATGGCAGCAGGCGTGGGCCGATCCCGGCGATTTCGCGGCGACCGAACTCTTGCGGCGAGGGCGGACGATCACGGTCACCGAGAGCTTCGCCAGCTATAAGGTGTGGGGCTTTGAGATGCTGGATTACAGCCCGATTGTCCTCCAGCCGACTCCTCAGTTCCCGTTGGATGCCGATTTTGGCGACGTAGCCTCCGTCGTCGGTTATGATGTGGTGGACCATAACCCCGGTGTGCTCCATGTGATTTCCTATTGGCGCAAGAATCGCCCCGGCTCAAGCCGCTATATAGCGACCTTTACCCTGGAGGATGAGTATGGCTATAGCTACGCCTCAGGGACTCAACCGCTGGCAACCTGGGACTATCCTCCATCGGCCTGGCCGCCAGATGAGGTGGTGCGCGTCCGGATTGATGTGCCTTTGCCGCCGTATCTGCTGCCAGGTACATATCATGCCTGGCTTTCGGTGTGGGACACCAAAGCGAAGGGCTATTTGCCCATAACCCGCGCCACCAGCCCGACACGGGAGCGTCGCGTCCAGCTCGCGGATCTGTCGCTGACAAAAGCGCAGCTCGGCAACGCATCTCTGGCGATTCCCTATGCGCTGGAGCACACCTTTGGCGGTGGGCTGCGGTTGCTCGGCTATGATCTGAACCAAACCAGGGCGTTGCCCGGCGATCCGCTCATGCTGGCGCTATGGTGGCAGGCGAACAGCGATGCGCAGCAGGCGCTCGCGCCGCACGATACAGTCCAGGTGCGCCTGCGCGCACCTGACGGGCGGGTCGTCTACAGCGATGAGCGCCCATTATCGGACATGTATCCGCCGGCCAGATGGTCGCCGGGGGAGATCAACCGCGCCGCTTACCTGCTGCGGCTGCCGGTGGAGTTGGAGGGGGGAAGCTACGCACTGGAGGTGGGTGTGGCCGGGGAATGGCTGAAGTTGGCCGATGTCACTATTACCCTTCAGCCGCGCCGCTTTGACCTGCCGCCCGATGCCCGACCGGTGGATGCACGGTTCGGTGGTCTGGCCCGGCTGGCAGGTTACCGGCTGGAGCCTGAGGTCATGGTGCCGGGGCAGCCGTTGACCGTAACGTTGTATTGGCGCGTTGAGGAGGGCACACAGGTGAGCTACCACGTGACCGCGCAGCTCATGCGCGATGGCGAGAAGATCGCGCAGCACGATGGCATTCCTGCCGGAGGCACGCGACCCACGACAAGCTGGCTGCCTGGCGAGGTCGTCGCTGACGCCCATCCTATTATCGTCCCCACCGATTTGCCAGAGGGCCAGTACGCCATCCTGGTGGCTATCTATCGGGATGACGAACGGCTTCCGGTGGGGCCAGATACAGATTTCGTCCTATTGCCGGTCCTTCGCTAGCGCTCAAGGATGCCATTTTTCGCCATGGCGCATCAGTCGCTTGTCGCCAGCCAACAGCCAACCATCGGGCAAATGCGCGCCAGGGTTTTTCGTCGCATGTTGACGGGGATAACGCCTCTCCGCCTGTGTTACCTTTCCTTTATCATCCTGTCGGTGATCTATAACCTGGTGACGCCGGTATTTGAGGCCCCTGATGAAGCGTTGCACTTCGCTGTGATTTACCATATCCGTCGTACAGGGGAGCTACCGGTGCAGCGTCTAGGCGAGGAGTCGCTCTGGTTGCAGGAGGGCAGCCAGCCGCCTCTGTATTACGCCCTGGCGGTCGCGGCCACGTTCTGGATTGACATCAGCGATTTTCCCCAGGTCTTGCGCCACAACCCCCATGCCTTCATCGGGCAGCCCGCTGCTCAGGACAACCGCAACCTGGTGATCCACAGCGAGCGCGAGGGCTTCCCCTGGCTGGGTACGGTATTGGCAGTCCGCGTTATCCGGCTGCTAGGGACGCTGATGGGCCTGGGCACGCTGCTCTGTGTGACATGGGTGGCGCGTGCGGTGGCGCCGGGGCAGGAGGGGGTTGCGCTCCTGGCAACTGCGCTGGCGGCGTTCAACCCTATGGTGTTATTTATCACTGGCGGAGTCAACAATGACAACTTGATCGTTCCTCTAGGTGTGCTTGGTCTGCTGCTTAGCCTGCGTCTGTGGGACAGGGGGCTATCGTTCCAGCGCGCTCTCTGGCTGGGGTTAGCCGCGGGTGCGGCCTGCCTGGCCAAGGTCAGCGGGTTAACGCTGATCCCGCTAGCGTTGGCGGCAGTGGGCGCAACGGCCTGGCGCGAACGCCAATGGCGGCGGGGGATAGCTGTGGGCGCGATCATCGTCGCGCTCGTTGTGGTCATAGCGGGGTGGTGGTATCTGCGCAACTGGTTGCTTTATGGCGAATGGCTGGGGGTATGGACAATGATTGTTATAGCCGGCGGGCCACGACCTGGCGGGCCACTGAGCCTGGTGGAGTTGATCCCGGAGTGGCAAGGGTTTCGTTATTCCTACTGGGGCGTCTTTGGCGCTTTCACTATTATCATGCCTGATTGGCTTTATCATGCCTATGATGTTCTCTCCGTTGTCGCCCTCCTTGGTCTGATCTGGGAGCTGAGAGGCCGCTTCGGGCGGCGCCGTGGCGTCATTCTGAGCCGGGTGATTGAGGATTACAGCGACCTGGTGCCATTTGCCTTGATCGCGCTCCAGATCGGGGTAACGCTGGTCAGCATTATTCGCTGGACCAGCCTGACGATGGCCTCGCAGGGGCGGTTGCTGTTCCCGGCGATGGGCGGCATCGCCACGCTGATGGCAGTGGGGCTGGCGAGGGTGCTGCGTTTATCCTCTCACAAGGGCATACAGCAGTATGCTCCGGCTTTCCTGAGCCTGGCGCTTTTCGCCGTCGCTGCCCTGGTCCCCTTTACTGTGATCGCCCCGGCCTATGTCCCCCCTCAGCCGGTGACCGAGGCCGACATCCCTGAGGGGGCCAGGATCCCAGAGGATCGCCGCGTTCGTTTTGGGGGGCAGGTTGAGTTAGTTGGTATGCAGGTGGACGCTGGCCCTGTGCGACCGGGTGACCGCCTGGAGGTGACGGTGTGGTGGCGGGCCATCGCGCCAATGCAGATAGACTATACGGCCTTTGCCCACGTCTATGGGCCTGGGCATGTCAAGCTGGGCGAGGTCAACCGCTATCCGGCGAGTGGCTGGGTGGTCACGTCGCGATGGCGCGTCGGCGACCTGTGGCGCGATACGTTTCGTGTGCCGATCCGGGCGGATGCGACTGCGCCGGCGATGCTGACCGTTGAGGTAGGTTTGTTTGATGCGGCGACGTTCAGCGTACTGACTCCAATAACCATGGATGGCAAAGCGCTGGGGCGAGTGATCGCCGGCTATGCCAAGCTGGCCAGACGCGAACCGGCGCCGGTTGACATCGCACCCCAGGCGACGCGCTTCGGCGATCATATTTTCCTGGAGAGCCTGGAGGTGACCCCGGATCCCCCTGTGGTGAGGCCGGGCGAGGTCCTCTCGGTCACGCTCACCTGGCGGGCCGATGGGCGGCCCTCACGGGCTTATACGGTGTTTGTCCACCTGATTGATGGGAGTGGACAGGCCATTACCCAGGGGGATGGGCCGCCTCAGGGGGGCGAATACCCCACCTCGTTCTGGGATGCCGGGGAGCGCATTGCCGATACACACGCCCTGACGATCCCACCGGACGCGCCGCCTGGGCAGTATAGCCTATATTTGGGGCTCTATGTTCTGGAGACCGGCGAACGTCTGCCCATTCTGGATGCGAATGGGCAGATCCTTACGGACCACGTGGTGTGGCCCACGCCCATCGTTGTCAGGTAGGATTGGGGAAGGGTGCATACCCTCTGCACCCTTCCCTTGTGCGTTTCAGTGAAGCGGCATGGCCGGGTCGGCCAGTCGCGCCCGGTCGGCAGCGCTTAACGTGGGTACCGTTTTGAGCAGTGCCTGGATGGCCTCAAGCTGGCCTTCAGCCGGGTTGATAACCAGTGCGCCGCGCAGTTGGTTCTGATAGAGGTAAAACACCGTAAGGGCCGGGTGAGCGGAGGGGTCGGCTGGGCCGCGCTGGATCACCTCGTCCCACTGGAACAGGTCGCCATAGGCCTGGATGTCCAGGTCAAACAGGTCGGAGTAGAAGTAGGGCAGCTCGTTCCAGGGCACACGCTCGCCCGCCATGTTCAGCCCGGCGATGCGCCCGTGCTGGCGGGCCACGTCCCAGTGTTCAATGCGCATATGTCGGCGATAAAGGGGGCTCCAGGCCGTGGCCATATCGCCTGCGGCAAAGATGTCCGCGTCACTGCTCTGAAGGTATTCATCCACTGCCACGCCGTTGTGCTCAATGTCCAGCCCGGCCTCTTGTGCCAGCACAATGCGCGGGACGACGCCAACACCGACGACAGCGGTATCCGCGGGGATGATCTCGCCTGAGGCCAGGCGCACACCCCTGAGGCGGTCGTCGCCGATAAACGCATCCACGTTCACCCCGGCGCGGATGGTTACCCCTTTCTGAGTGAAGTAGTCGGTGAGGAAGCGCCCCACGATCGGGCCGACGTGGTAACTGAGTAACAGGTCTTCGCGGAAGAGCAGCGTGGTCTGTACACCGCTCTGGGCGAAGGCCGAGGCCACTTCGGCCCCGATGAAGCCGCCGCCGACAATCGCGGCTTTCTGCGATTGTGCCATCGCGGTGCGCAGCTCATCGGAATCCGGGATCGTGCGCAGATAATAGATCCCCGCCAGGTCGCTTCCGGTGATGTTTAGGCGGCGGGGCTCGGCGCCGGTCGCCAGGAGCAGCCGCTCGTAGCGCCACACGCTGCCGTCGTGGAGTGTAACCTCATGCGCCTGGGGGTTTAGCCCCACAGCGGTGCGCCCGGTCAGCGTCTCAATGTGGCGTTCGGCGTAAAACTCCGGCGGCTTGAAAAAGACCTTCTCCAGAGGGCGCTTGCCCATCAGGTATTTTTTAGACAGGTGGGGACGATGGTAGGGGAGATAAGGCTCGTCGCCAATGAGCACGATGCGCCCTGAGGTGTCGCGCTCGCGAATGGCTTCTGCTGCACGCGCGCCAGCCAGGCCGGCGCCAATAATAAGGTAAGTGGTTTTCTCGCTCATGTGACCCTCTCCGATAGCAGTGAGTTTCCCAAAGTATCCCCTTCTACAGTATCATACCTTTTTTGAGGATAGGAGCAAGTGGTGGACGGCGGACAACGGACGATGGATGATGGGGTGGGCGCTTCGCGCCCGACAGAGGATGAAGGACGGACGACGGAGGCTAATCCGTCTTCCGTCTCCCGTCTTCCGTCTCCTTCGGTCCTTCTCCTGATTGCCCTGATCGTGCTGGTGCTCTCGCCTTTCCCTGATGACCGTGTTGCGCTGAACGCGGTCCAGGCCGGCGACGCGGCTGTGCGCGCGTATGACTACCCGGCAGCGGTCAGCGCCTACCGGCAGGCCGCCGCGCGGCAGGTGTGGAATCCGGCTACGTGGCTGCGGTTGGCGCGGTTACATCTCAAGATGCAGGAGAACGTGGCTGCGCTTCAGGACGCCTATGCTGCTGGCCTGCGGGGTGGCTTCACCCCTGAGGTGCGCGCCGAACTCGGCTATGCGTTTGCCCGTTTGGGCCACACGGCTGCCGCGCTGGAGCAGTGGCGCCAGGTCGCCGACGCAATCCAGGAAGCGCCTGGGCCGCCGCTGGTCGGTATAGAGACGCTGATCCGCGTGGCCGATGGGTTCTATGAGCAGGGGGCCTGGGATGAGGCCGGGGCGCTTTATCGCCGCCTGCTGGCGGCCTGGCCCGATCCCCGGGCAGCCTATCGGTTGGGGCTGCTTCTGGCTACTCGCTGGCCAGAGGCGGCCCGTGCGTATCTGAGCGAGGCTGGCCGGGACCCGCGTTTCCAGGCCAACGCCAACATTGTGCTGGAGGCCCTCATGCAAGCGCCCCCCGATCCAGCGGGTGCCGCCGCACGTCTGGGGGTGGCTTTTGCCCGTGTGGAGGAGTGGCGCCTGGCGGAACAGCAATTGTCCAGCGTGGTGGCGCAGACCCCAAACTACGCCCAGGCGCTGGCTTACCTGGGCCTGGCGCGTGACCGGTTGGGCCAGGATGGCTATGCACCGCTGGCTCAGGCGCTGGTGCTGGCGCCAGAGGACCCGCTGGTTCATACCCTGATGGGCTATCACTGGAAGCAGCTTGGCTGGTGGGAGGCAGCCCGTGTGGAGTTTGAACAGGCCTATGACCGCGACCCGGCGAATGCGGCCATCAGCGCCGAGATCGGCCTGATGTACGCGGCCCGGGGCGATTACGAGACCGCGCGCATCTGGTTGCGTGAGGCCACGCGCCTGGCGCCGCGTGACCCGGCGTTTTGGAAGCTGGTGGCCCATTTTTACCTTGACCGCGCTTTTGAGGTGGCGCGGGAGGGCCTCCCCGCTGCGCTGCGGGCGACTGAGCTGGCCCCGGATGACGCCGAAGCGCACGATCTGCTCGGCTGGGCGCTATATCTCAATGGGGATAGTGAGGGCGCGATGGGGGCGCTGAGCCGGGCGCTTGAGCTTGATCCCGGCCTGGCCAGCGCACACTATCACATAGGGCTGGTTCAGGCGCGTCGTGGCGACAGCGAGGCGGCCCGCCAGGCATTCGCCCGCGCCATTGCGCTTGACCCCGGCGGGCCGGTTGCCCGGCTGGCCCAGCGGGAGTTGTCCCCCTGACTTCCTGTTGTGCGTTTCCCTCATCCAGCTCGTGTCAAACCCGCTACGCGGGTTTCTCAGGAGAAGCCGCCGATTAAAAATCGGCAGCGGGTTTTTCCCTCCCCCTGGATGAGGGGGTGCCCGGCGCCTTTCTTACCTTTCTGCCCTTATGCTATAATCCCTCCTGAATGGGAGGTTAGATGCGGGTCTATGTAGATACGCTGGGGTGTCGCCTGAACCAGAGCGAGGTAGAGAGCCTGGCGCGACAATTTGAGCGCGCCGGGCACATGGTAGTCAGCGTGGCTGGGGAGGCCGATCTCTGCGTCGTCAATACCTGTGCGGTCACCGGCGAGGCCGAGCATAAGTCACGCCAGCTCATCCGCCGCATCGCACGGGCTGCGCCCCAGGCGCGAATCGTCGCCACCGGCTGTTACGCTCACCTGGCGCCAGACCAGGTTCAGGCGCTCCCCGGCGTGAGCCAGGTAGTCAATAACTTTGATAAAGACCGGCTGATTGAGCTTGTTGCTTCGCCTGTGGCGTCCCGCGCCGGAGGCGCGGGAGAGGGGATGCGGACCGCCACGCCACTGTTTGACCGCGAGCCGATTGTGCGTGACTATGTCCCTGGCGCCTATGGTCGCACGCGCGCCTTCGTCAAGGTGCAGGATGGCTGTGATAACCGCTGCACGTTCTGCATCACCACGATTGCGCGGGGGCCGGGCCGCAGCCGCCCCCTGGCCGAGGTCGTGGCTGAGGTGCAGGCGATGGCAGCGGGCGGCTATCAGGAGGTCGTCCTGACAGGGGTGCATCTCGGCTCCTATGGTCATGACCGGGGCGAATTAGACGGCCTGAAGCGGCTGGTTGCCGCCATCCTGGCTGATACCGACATCCCCCGGCTGCGCCTGTCTTCTGTGGAGCCCTGGGACCTGGATGAGCGCTTCTTTGAGCTGTGGGCGAACCCGCGCCTTTGCCCCCATTTGCACCTGCCTTTGCAGAGCGGATGTGACCGGACGCTGCGGCGCATGGCCCGCCGCACGACCTGCGCCAGCTTCCGCCGCCTGGTGGAGGCCGCGCGTGCGGCTATCCCCGATCTGGCCCTCACCACAGACCTGATCGCGGGTTTCCCCGGCGAGAGCGATGACGATTTCCGCGCCAGCTATGACTATGTCGCCAGCATCGGCTTTGCCGGGTTGCATGTGTTTCCATACTCGGCGCGGCCTGGCACAGTAGCCGCACGGTTGCGCCATCAGGTGCCACACCCGGTGAAGGAAGCGCGCTGTCGGGCGTTGATCGCGTTGGGGCGGGAGATGGGGCGGGCCTTCCGCCAGCGCTATGTGGGCCGGACGATGCCGGTGCTGTGGGAGAGCGCGACCGGCGCGGATGAACACGGCTGGCGCTGGAGCGGCTTGACCCCCAATTATCTGCGCGTGGAGGTCACCAGCCGCGAGCCGTTGCGCAACCGCGTGACGCCGGTGCGGTTGACGGCGCTGCGCCAGGATAACGTTCTGGAGGGGGAGTTGTGAGACCAGATTGCATCTTTTGCCGCATCGTCGCAGGGGATGCGCCCGCTCAGATTGTTTATCGCAGTGATGGCGTGACCGCCTTCCGGGACCTGCATCCCCAGGCGCCTGTCCACATTCTGATCATCCCCGACCGGCATATCCCCAGCCTGGCCGAGGCCCAGCCAGAAGATGCCGGGCTTTTGGGGCGGCTCTTGCTGGTGGCGCGGCAGGTGGCGGAGCAGGAGGGGTTAAGTGGCGGCTATCGTCTGGTCCTGAACACGGGCCGACACGCCGGGCAATCGGTCTTCCACCTGCACTTTCATCTTTTGGGCGGTCGGGGCATGCGCTGGCCGCCGGGATAAGCCAGCAGCCGGATATGTGTGGTTAAACCTGGACAACCGCCATCTGACGCCGCAGCGCGGTGAAGCATTCTTTGAATCCGGTACCCGTGTAGGGGAACACGATGCGCTCAACCTGGGTTCGCCCCTCTCGAACCGTGTAAACGGCCAGGTACGATTCCAAAATGGACATAGAGAACTCCACCGAGGCGAGGTCGGCCAGATCGCGGCTACAGGGCAGGTGGCTGGCCGCAGCGGGATCGGGGATGCGCAGCAGCCGTTGATTGGTGATGACCAGCGCCTCGGCGTACCCGCGATGCTCCACCCAGGCCGGGAGCAGGGCACGGGCCAGGACAGTTTCACGGGGGCGCAGCTCGCTGGTGATGGCGGCCTCCAGGCGTGCGGCGACCGGGGCGATGTCGTCCGCCGAATTGCTGGCCGGGTCGCGGAGCGGGATCTGGAGGGGATCGGGCGGCGTGGCCCGGCGCAGGCGGCGGTCATTCGGCTCGGGCTGCCAGCGCGACACGATGGCCACGGCTTCACGCAACTCATCGGCGGCCTCCGCCGGGAATTCCCAGAGGGTGGTTTGTTGCCCCTGAGCCGCACGCCATACGATGTTGAGCGTGGCTATCCCCTGGTGGGGCAGGGCGACGTCCATAGCGGCGACGCGCTCTGGCGGGGCAGTGTGGGCGATATAGCCGTAGCGGATGTTGGCCGAATCCGGGGGGACGATCTCGGTTACCAGCGTGAGCTGCTGGTCGGTTATAAACAAGATGCCTTCCTGCAGCGTTGGGCGCGGCGCGAACAGGCGCTTGAAAGCCTGTCCTGACCCTGAACGTAGTGCAGGGGCGCCCTTCATAGCTGGGCGGTTCACCGCAAACAGGATGCGCTCGCTTGGGGCCAGATACTCGTCCACGTACTTCTGAAAGCGGAAGGGGAGTTGATGATAGGCGTATTCGGCCTCGCTGTGGGGCTCTGCTTCGCTCAACCGCCGCGCTCCGGCGACCTTGTAGCCCAGCGGTTTCCAGGCAGGATAGGCGGGGCCCTGTTTTCGTCCGGCCCGCGCCAGCCGGGCCTGCTGCCGTGCCTGCTGGATCCAGGCGTGTGCGGCCTGGGCCGGTTCCCAGACGACCGTCGGCGAGGAGGTGTGCGCTCCCTCACGGCAGGCGAAGTCCATCAGGGCCTGGCGTTGCTCCGCTGGGAGATCGTCTGGGGTGATGATGGAGGCGGATTGGGGGTCGGCGGCTGCCACAGCGATGACACGCCGCCATTCCCGCGCCCCATCTCGGCTGACAAGCAGGCCGATGGGGCGCGCCGTAACCACCGCACCGGGGAAGGCCGAGCGGGGCATGATCAGCCAGACCGGTGCGTTGTCGTCGCCATCCGCTGAGCTATCCGGAACCTCGGCATAATCAAATGGCGTGGGCAGCGCTGCCCGGTGGAATCCGCTCAGCCGCAGCCCACCGATAGCGGGATCGTAAGTATAGCAGGCGCAGTCGTCACCCGCGGAGACGACGCGCACTTCAATGAAATCGTTGACGCTGAATGGTGTGTTCATCCTGGCTCAGTGTTTACCCCATCGTAAACGGTGGGGCGTCCTCAAGCCGCCGCGTTTACGCTGCGGTGGAGTTGGGGCCCACCGTATGGTGATGCTCAATCTCTGCCAGCGCTTGCTGGGCCGCCTGGCGGATAGAGGCCAGCGGATCGGTCAGGGCCAGGGTGAGCGCCTGTGTCGCCTCAGCCCCGCCCAACTGGCCCAGTGCCTGGGCGGCGGCCTGCCGGGCGATGAAGGGACGGGAGGCGTCGGCCAGCAGCTGGGCCAGCGTGGGCACAGCCCGCCGATCCCCCAGGCGCCCCAGGGCGCGAGCAGCCTGCTTGAGCATGGCCGGATCGGTGCTGTGCTCCACCAGCGCGCAGATGGGCTCCACCGCACGCGGCTCGTGCAACCAACCGGAGAGGATGTCCAGCGCCAGCCCGGCGCGCGTAGGCTCAGGGTGGTGCAGTGCGGCGATCAGCTTGTCCACATAGCCCTGCTCCTCGGTCAATGAGGCACCGCAGTTGGGGCAGGTCGTGGTCTCATAGTCAAGTTCGGCCCAGCAGTGCGGGCAATAGCGGATCAGCATCAGAGATACCCTTGCTTCTTTGTTCTCATCGCACTTTGAGGAGAATGGCGGCCCCGGCCAGGCTGAGCACGGCGGCATAGCCGAACCCGGCTGCAGGCGAGAGGCCAGCCCACAGGTTGCCCACCATCAGGCTGGAGAGGAAATCCCCCAGGCCATTCACCGTCGCCAACACCCCATAGCCGGTCCCGCGCAAATCCTCAGGCAGCAGGTCGGCGGCTATGGCCCCCTCCAGTGCATCCTCGGTGGCGATCACCATGCCGCCGAGTGCAAAGATCAGGCCGAGGAAAGCCGGGCCAGGCACGGCGGCGATCAGGGCCAGGTTCATGGCAACGGCCAGCAGATACCCAAGCGCCAGTAGCCTGCGTTTACCCAGCCGGTCGGCCAGCGCCCCTACCGGGAAGGACACCCCTGCATAAAAGACGTTGTGGAGCACATACAGGGACACGGCCAGGGTGCTGGCCTGGGCCGCTCCAAGCGTGGGCGTGAGGAGCTGGGCTGCCCGCAAGGTGAGCAGGCTGTGGGCGAAATCGCCGAGGCCGAACACGCCCACCCCGACCAGGAACAGCCTGAAGCGCAGTGGCAGTGCCCCAATGCTTTGCCTCAGGCGCAGTGCCTGGTTAGGCAGCCGCCGCCGCTCGCGCACCAGGGTGGCGAAGGCCAGCGCCGCCAGCAGGCCGGGCACGGCGGTGAACCAGAACACGTTGCGATAGCTTATGCCCATGCCCACCAGGGCCAGAGCCACTAGCGGCCCGGCGATGGCCCCCAGCGTGTCGCCCGCGCGGTGAAAGCCGAAAGCGCGCCCGCGCGCCTCTGCAGGTATGGATTCGGCCAGGATGGCGTCGCGCAGGGGGCTACGTATCCCCCGCCCCAGCCAGCCCAGGGCGCGGATCAGCAGGACCTGCGGCCAGGCGGTGGCCAGCGCAAACAGGCCCGTGCTGGCGGTCAGGGTGTAGCCGAAGACGACCAGCGGCTTGCGCCGACCGATACGGTCTGTGTACCAGCCGGCAGCCAGCTTGACGAAGCTGGAGAAGGCATCGGCTACCCCCTCAATCGCACCCAGCGCGCCGGCAGAGGCGCCAACGCTGAGCAGAAACAGTGGCAACAGTGCCGTGGCCATCTCATGCCCCAGGTCGCTCAGAAAGCTGGTCAGTCCCATGCCGATTATGTTCCGGTTGAGCCAGCCTTTAGCCTGTATAGGGGCCTGGCGCGCTACGTCCTCACTCTGCGTAGGCGGTGCTGTGTGGATAGTGTCAGGCATGTCAGCGTTTGACCTCCTCGCCGCTCCACAGGGCGACAGCTTCAATCAGGGGAGGGAACGATGCGGCCAGGGTGAAGTGTTGATGGCCGAGGACGGTGACCGTCTCACCCACCTGAGGACAATCGTCCTGGCGCCAGGCGATGCGGACGTGCGCATGGCCGGTCAGCGTGAGCAGCCAGAATGCCGCCCCTTGCCCGGCTTCAACCGAGGCGACCCGGCCTGCCAGCCGGGTAAAGACGCCGGTCCGCGCCCATAACAGGCGGCAGGCCAGGTCAAAGGGCTGGGGCAATGGCTCCCAGGCTGGCAGACGATAACCCCTGTGGCGGTCAAGGAAGATCAGCATCTCGCCCGGTATCTCAGCCGCAAAGACCTGGAAGCCGAGCCTGAGCAGGGACAGCAGATAGTCGGGGTCGGTGAAGCGAGGGCACAGGAGCTTCACCTCCCTTGGGTTCTTTTCACGTTCCCTGGCTGGCATACGGTAACCAGTTATCAGGCAGGCCAGGAGATCGTCGGGCAGCGGTGTGGGCAGGGTGATGGCGATCTCCTGTGCCTGCAAGACCTCCTGGGCATGTTGCGCGTTCATATCGGCTTGTTGAGTTCTTCAGGACGGGCCAGTGCATGCCGGATCACCTCTGGCATCTCTCCGGCGAAAAAAGCCACAGCACGTATCCAGGCGGATTGCTCGGATGGCAATTTGGGCTCGTGGCGGAATTCCCAGGCATGTTTGCGGATATATTCCTGCAATTCTCCGTCCAGCCGGGTGAGTTTCTCGTGGGCAACGCGTGCCAGGAAGAGCGCGGCCTGGGTCCGCTTGGGGCCGGCCAGGGCCAGCGCCCGCCGCAGGTGGGGCAGGCATAATCCATCGGAGGCGCGATACCATTCCTGGAAGTCGGGCTGGAGGCATCCCCGCACCAGCCATTCCAGATAGGTGGCTTCGCTATTTTCGCTTAGCTCGCAGACCCGGCAGCGCCCGCGTGGCCACAGGCCGGGCGGCCCATTGTTGGCAGAGGCGCGAGCGGACCGCGCCAGGCGGTGTCGCCACCATTGGCTGAGATGCCTCCACCAGCGCTGCCACGCTGGCGGGGAGGGGCGGGCGACCTTCTGCTCCAGGTCGCCCAGCGCGATTTCCAGCTCTCTCAGGATACGCCCGGTCAAATCCTCAACCATAATCCCGGTCCCCAGGCCGTCTCCCCAGGTGGCCATCTCTGTTTGCTGGAGTTGCCAGGCGTGGGTGGGGCAGAAGCCCAGGCTGCGCACGAAGTGAAGCCGGGTCTCACCGTCGTTGACGTGCTCCCAGAGCAGGTTGCGGATGTACCGGTCGGCGGCCTGGTGGTACAGGCGGCACAGGGGGCAGCCCGCTTCCTGGAAGGCCAGCTTGAGTTGCAAGGCGATCAGGTCTATGTCCATGCTAACGCACACCCTTCTGAGCGGACATCTGGCCGATGGCACGCACCCAGGCATCACTCTCCTGGCCCATAGGCTCATGGGCAAAGCGGTAGTCGTGCTTGCGGATGAACTCGCTGAGCTCAACGTCCAGGCGCTCCAGGCAGGCCGCTTCTATCTCCACCAGCCGGTTAAAGGCAGCCTCGTCGCCGACGAGTTGCAAGGCGCGGCGGAAGTGGGGCAGGCACAGGCCGTTGGAGGCACGGAAGGCCAGGCGCATGTCCTCGTCGTCCAGGGCGTCAATCAATGTGCCCAGGTAAACGTCTTCCACCCTGCGCTGGTGGCGGCAGGCTGGGCACGTGTTCTGGGGCGCTAAAGCCGCCACCAGATCGGCTGTCCCCGCGGGGGGCTGCTCCCCGCCGAGGGCCCCTTGCAGGCGCTGGAGCGAGAGGGGTTGGGGGTGGCGATATTTGCTTTGTCGGATCAGCTGGAGCACGGTTTCCAGGACATCACGATAGATCAGAGCAACACCCAGCGCTGCACCGCTCAAGGTGCGCAACTGCCAGGCGTGCGTATTGCACAGGCCGCGTGCCTCTCGGATGTCCTGGCGCAGGCCGGGGTCATTCACCGATTCATAGAGCAGGCTATCCAGATAACTCGCCACCGCTTTGGTCGCCAGGTCGCACAGCGGGCAGGGCTGTTGTGCGCTGGCCGCGCTGCGGGCCAGGGCCTCGCGCAGGTTGTAGTAGGCGGTATGTTTGGATGACATCTCTTCCACCGATCAAAAAAGCCTCTACCAGTGGATGTTCACAGGTAGAGGCTATCAGCCTTCTCGGCAACGCATCCCAGGTCCCAAGCGGACCGCCGCGAGCCTCATCGCGGACCTGAATGTTATTATACCTGTAAATTGTGGGCCTGGCAAGGGGATGCATGTCAATTTTGGGCAGGCTGACGCTGGCGACTGTAGGGGCGCAATTCATTGCGCCCCGTCCGCCGGGGGATAGAATCCCTCCGGCACCTTGTATCCAACCCGCTACGCGGGTTTCTCAGAAGAAGCCGCCGATTTCTAATCGGCGGCGGCCTTCCCTCCCCCTGGATGGGGGAGAGGCAGGGAGGCGTTGCCCCAGCCGTTTGACGCCGGGCGAGGGATGGGCTATAATTTACCTGGCGATGAGGCTCGCTGGTGGGTGAGGCCCGCCAATGTCGTTCAAGCGACTGATAGCTTCTACCTGCAGGTAGAAGCTTTTTATTTTCAAGGGATATATGCGAAAATGGATGTGGTCATCACAAACAACACGGTTGAGCGTTCTATGAGAAGCGAGATCGGCGTAGTCAACCAGTTCGCTCAGGCCATTCGGGAGAATATCGCCCGCGTGATTGTGGGGAAAGAGGCGGTGGTGGACCTGCTGCTTGTGGCCCTGCTATGCGAGGGGCACGTGCTGATTGAGGATGTGCCTGGCATCGGTAAGACTACGCTGGCGAAGGCGCTGGCCCGCTCGCTGAATTGCTCCTTCCGCCGCATCCAGTTTACGCCTGACCTGTTGCCCTCAGACATCACTGGCGTCAACGTCTTTAACCAGAAGACCGGTGAGTTTGAGTTCCGCCCTGGCCCGGTGATGGCCCAGATTGTCCTCGCCGACGAGATCAACCGCGCCGGGCCGCGCACACAGTCGGCGCTGCTGGAGGCCATGCAGGAGCGGCAGGTGACTGCGGATGGGGTCACCCATCCCCTGCCTCGCCCCTTCCTTGTTTTAGCCACGCAGAACCCGGTGGAACTGGAGGGCACGTTCCCCTTGCCTGAGGCCCAGATCGACCGCTTCCTGTTGCGTGTTGGTCTGGGGTATCCCGATGCCGCTGAGGAGCGGGCCATCCTGCACCGCTTTCGTGAGGAGGACCCCCTGGAGACGTTGCAGCCGGTGGTCAGCGCCGATGAGGTGCTGGCGATGGGGGCGCGCTGCCGCCAGGTGTTCGTGCACGAGGCGGTGGAGGGGTACATTGTGGATCTGGTGCGCGCTTCGCGCACCAGCCCGGAGGTGCGCCTGGGCGTCAGCCCGCGTGGCACGCTGGCGCTCTATCGCACCAGCCAGGCGCTGGCCGCTATCCGTGGCCGCGACTACGTGATCCCCGATGATGTGAAGGTGTTGGCTGTGCCTGTCCTGGCGCATCGTTTGATCCCCACAACACAGACGCGCATTAAGGGGGGTAGCCGCGAGGGCCTGGTGGCCGCTCTCCTGGAACAGGTGCCGGTTCCGGTTGAGGAAAACTGGGATGCGCAGTAACCTCTGGCTGGCCCTGGTCGGCCTCGTTTTGCTCCTGAGTGCGCTCCTGCAGCAGCCCACCCTCCTCTTACTGGGGCTGCTGTTAGCGCTTGTCGCCGGGGCAAGCCGGTTATGGCGCGACGCCTGCCTGGCGGAGGTGACCTATCGCCGCCGGTTCGGGACGAGGCGCCTGGAGTTTGGTGAAGAGACCGACCTGTTCATTGAAATCGTTAACCGCAAGCCGCTGCCGCTGGCCTGGCTCAAAGTGGAGGATGAGTTTCCCGAGGAGCTGGACCTGCTCACCGGGCGATTGCAGGCGTCTTCCATACCGCGCCGGGCCTATCTGACCAATTTCCTGGCGCTGCGCTGGTATGAGCGCGTACAGCGCCGCTATCGCCTTCGCGCTCGTCAGCGTGGCGTGTTCACCTTTGGGCCGGCGCGGGTCCGGTCTGGGGATATTTTCGGCTTCGCCGTGCGTGAAGAGGAAATGGGTGGGACGGATGAGATTGTCGTCTATCCGAAGGTCATCCCCTTGGAGCAGTTGGGGCTGCCCGCCGAACGGCCCCTGGGCGAGGCGCGCGCCCTGCGTCGCCTAATGGAAGACCCGCTCTATCTGATGGGGGTGCGCGATTATGTCCCCGGTGACAGCTTCCGCCACATCCACTGGAAGGCCACGGCCCGCATGGGCCAGTTGCAGACAAAAGTCTATGACCCCACCGCCACCCTCTCGGTGCTCATCTTCCTCAACGTTGAAACGGCGGAGATGGCCTATTATGGGATTGATGCGGAGGTGTTTGAATTTGCGGTGAGCGCGGCGGCGTCTATTGCGGGCTATGCGCTGGAGGCGGGCTACCCGGTGGGCCTGTATGTGAACACCGCCCTGGGCAACAGCCTGCAAGCCGTCAGGCTGCCGCCCGACCGTTCACCGGAGCGCTGGACGGACATCCTGGAGACGCTGGCCCGCATCACCTACGTTCGGCTGCTGAGGTTTGACCAGATGTTGCAGGCCGAAGCGCCTCGCCTGCTCTACGGCGCGACGATCATCGCCATTACTGCGGTGGTGACGGCGGGGATCGCTGAGGCGCTGCTGGATTTGCGCCGGGCGGGCCATCCAGTGGCCCTGTTCGTCGTCGGCGACCGGGCGGGTGTGCCGGAATTGCCCGGTGTGCACATCGCTACGTTGGGCGGAAGCGAGCGCTGGCGCTGGCTGCGCTCGCTTGACCTTTCGCAGCGGCATGGTGCGGATATTGACACAGAGGCACAGATATATACGGATGGGCGACGTGCCAGGCCCCAGCGGGTATATGGGTGAAGAATGAGCGAGAAATCTCAAGGGAGTAGCGGGGGCGCGGCCTTCAGCGGTGTGTCAGGTCTGCTTTTGCCCGTGACGCTGGCATTGATGATGGCCTCCTGGGTGGGGGCGGTGCTGGCCGTGTTTAGCGCCCGTACCACAGCGGGCGCATTGGCTCCACCCCCTGTGATGGTGCTGGCCCTGTGGTGGTTGGGCGGGTGGTTTGTCACGCGCTGGAGCCTGTTGCAGCCCTGGGCAGAGAGGCGTGGGGGGCAGGTCGTGGCGATAAGCGGCGTGGTGGCCGTGCTCGTGGGGTTGTGGTGGCTGTATTTGCGCTCCAGCTACGATCTCTGGGATGTGCGCTGGCTGGGGGCACTGTGGAGGATCAGCCTGGCGGAGGTGAGCAGCGGGTTGACCGTGCCGCTCCTTAGCGCCGTTGCCGCTGTTCTATTGTGGTGGCGGGGCATTGTCGCGGGTCGTGAGCCTATGATCGGCTATGATGCCGTGTATCGCGGATTTAGCACAGGGGTCGTTGCGTGGATGGCCGCGCTGGTCGTGGCGGGGACGGACGGGGGGTGGGCTGGCCTGGGGGGGCAGGTGCTCCTGTTCTTCCTGGCGGGCTTGAGTGGGCTGGCGCTGGCCAGTCTGGCCTCGGTTCAGCGCCAGGCGCACGAGCAAGGCGGGCTGGGGATCAGCCGCTTCTGGCTGGTGGCTGTGGCCTCGGTCATCCTGACGATCCTGGCGCTAGGCGTGCTCATGAGCCAATTGCTGGCGCCGGAGCTTCTTACACAGCTTCTGGGCCTGTTCAGGCCCGTTGTCAACCTGCTGGCGCAGGGGCTGTATATCCTCCTGACGGTGATTGTGGCGCTTGTCTTCCTGGTCCTGGGCCCGATCATAGAATTTCTGCGTCCCCGCAGCCCATCCGCACCATTGCCCGTGCCGCAGCCGGATCCCTTTGAGAGCTTCCGGCGGGAGATGGAGCGGGCTGCCCAGGGGGGCCAGGCCCAGCCGCCCGGCTGGGCGATCGCGTTGGTGCAGACCCTGCTTGTCCTGGCATTGCTAATCGCCGTGCTCTTCTTTCTTTCGCGGGCCTTCCGCCGCCTGCGCCTGCTGGATAGCGAAGGCGTAGAGGAGATGCGCGAATCTATTGGCTCGTGGGCGCTCCTCTGGGCGCAGCTTGGGGCATTGCTGCGCCGCCTGCGGCGGCGGCGCGTTCCGCCGGTGGCCAGCAGCCCATTTCTGCCGCTGGAGGCTGTTCCGGGTGAGGCGGGGCGATTGTCTGTCCGCGAGGTTTACCGGCAGTTGCTGGCGCTGGCGCGTGAACGCGGCGTTCCCCGCGCCCGATCGCAAACGCCCTATGAGTATCGGGGGGCACTGAGCCGGACCTTCCCCGACAACCAGGGGGAGGTGGAGGCGATCACAGAAGCTTACGTCGTTGCCCGCTATGGCCCGACTTCGCCGCCGCAGACGGTCGTCTCATGGGCCAATCGGGCCTGGCAGGCGATACTTAGGGGGCGGCGGGCGAGGGACGACAAACGACGGTGAGAGAAACCCCTGGCAGGCACAGGCCAGGCGGGCGCCCGCCTGTGCGCTCAGGTATGTTGCGCTTCCTGGACCTGGAGTGAGGCGGCCTCTTCAAGGGGAAGGCGCTCCGCCTGGGCCCAGACCGCTGGCCGGGTGGGGGTCGCCTGGCCTCCCCCGCTCACCGTTTGTTCAGCCTGCGGAGGGGCGCCCTGCTCTGCGCGGCGATGGAGCAAGACGTCCTCGTGCCTGTAGGGGAACGGCGGCTGCCAGGCGGCCTCCGGCGCGGTGGTGGAGGCTGGATTGAAATCGGGCAGGTGGACCGCCTGCCAATCGCTCAGGTTCAGGAAGACGCCGCCAGCCGTGACCCTGGCCACATGAGAGGCGGGCACGAGCACCGTGCGCTGCCGCCTGGGCCATTCATCCGGGAGCGTCCTGGGATCGGCGTGCTCCGGATCAGAGAGTTCGCCCTTCACCACCAGGCCGGTCACCTGGCGCGAGCGCGGGTTGAGGATCACCTTAGTGACCGTGCCGATCATCAGGCGGGTGGCGAAGACCGGCTGGCCAATGCGGGCATCTACGGGCTGTTGCTGGGGCAATTGCTGCGGCTCATTCGGCGTCCGGAGGACATTCATCACGGCCCGGACGCCCGGCACGCGGCCAGCGACTTCCTCGGCAGCGGTGCGTACGTCGGCGTCAGGCACGTCGCCCAAGAGGCTGACATACCCTGACCGGGCGCGCACACGGATGAGCTGGCCGCGCGTGCGGCTATCCTGAGCCAGTGCGCTTGCCACTGCGATCTCCAGTTCATCGTCGGCCACGCTGTGGTCCTCAACGCCCAGGACGCCTGGGATGTGGCGGATCAGGGCCTCCATGCGGCGGCGCTGGGCGCGGCTGCGCACATGCCCGCGCAGGGTCACGATGCCATCCTGCACCTGGATGATAAGTGCGTCTTGTTCCAGAACCTCAATACGGATGCCGTCGTCCTGCCACAAGGCAGCGTGAACCGCCTCGCGTAAGGCTTCATCGGTCCGGTATTGCGGGAGCCGATCCAGTTCGGCGCGCGAGACGCTCAGTTCAAGGTGGTCCGGGTAGAAGCGGGCGACCCACTCCACCGGCACGATGACATCCCTGGGACGCAGCAGGCCCTTGCGCATGACGAAATGCGTGGCCTGCCCGGTGGCGTTGTCTGCCAGCACCCGCACCACCTTGCCCACAGGGCCATCCATGCACTCCACACGCTGTCCAACCCTGATCTCCAGCCGTTCGGCGATCATCATTGGGGGCCTGCCTCCTGAAAAATTTAGTCGTTGTCGGCCAGACTTCCGGCACCTGCTGTGGGGGCCGGAAGCCTGCCGTGAGTTAGGGAAGGAGATATGAGCTTGAGCGCAGCGGAAGGCTGGCGTTCAGGCGGTCCGGGCCTGAGGCCGGGCGACCCGCTGACTGCTGATCAGCCCGATGATCACGCCCACCACGCCAACTGCCAGCGCGACCCAGAAGGTCTGCGGCATCGGGTAGGTGATGTTCAGTGCCGTGTCCAGAGCGTAGCGGCCCGAACCGGTAAGACCGATAAAGGCAGAGACAAGGATATTGACCAATGGGTATTCTATGCCACCTGTAGTGCGCCTCCACCTTGCTCGCCTCAATGGGCGCTGGCAAGGTCAGCGTGCGACGGAACGACCCGCTCGGCAGCTCCTGCCAGACGATCTCCTTGCCCTCTGGTGCAAACTCGGGGACCTCGCCGCTGATTATCAGGGTGTTGCCCTCGCAGGTGATGTCCACCTCGTTCGGGTCAACACCTGGCAAGACCCCAATCACATAGTAGTTCTCGTGATCTTCATAGACATCCAGGGCAAGGGTCGGAGTGACAGTGCGGCCAAAAAGCGTTCGCCAGCTTGGGAGCAGGAAGCTGTTCCGGAACAGGTCGTCAATCGCCTCATGCAGTGACATGACCTCGTCAAACAGCGATGGACGATTCATCAGCGCGACCATGCTCCTCACCTCCTTTCCCAATCTGGTTGTTATTGAAAAGGACTGGACAGCAGTGATCTGCTGTCCGTTGCCGCATTCGCTAAAATCACAGTTTCCTTAAAAGAACATGAAAAGAAGATTAGAATTTGATTAGAATTTTGGACGGTGTCAGCCCCGCCTGCTCGGGCGCACGGCTCCCAGCCGCCTTCAGACTGTCATTCTGAGCCCCAGCGAAGAATCTCTAGTTCGCACCTCAGAGACCCTTCGCTGCGCTCAGGGTGACAAACTCGCCCCAGATATGGAATGCACCCGCCGCGAGGAGAAAACAGGGTTGCTGGCGGCGCCCAATTGTTGTATGATCGGGCGCGACTTTGAACCGGACCCCCGGACGAAGCCAGGGCTGTGTCTTGTGGGCTGGAGAGACTTGCCACCGGTAGCCAATCGCTTATGGTCCATCCTGATCACCCCGCCTTTCCGGTTGGTGCTGGTGCTGGTCGTGCTGACCAGTGTTCGTCCCCCAGCTCCGGTTGTCGTGGTTGGGCCGCCGCAGATAGTCCACACGATCAACCCGATAATGGGTGTGCATACCCGCCTGACCGATGAGGTTGAGCCCTGGAAGATCCAGCGTACGCTGCAGATGGTGCGCGAGATGGGGGCGCCCTGGGTTGTAGAGTACTTTCCCTGGGCTTACTCCGAGCCGGGCTTCAAGGGCAACTTCTCCTGGGAGCACGCCGACCTGGTGGTGGACCACGCCCGTGCGCAAGGCCTGACGGTGATCGCGCGGCTTGGCTTCGTCCCCGATTGGGCGCGCCCCGATCCGCGCAAGCAACCCACGACCGCCAGCTACCTGGATGAGGCGCACTATGCGGACTTCGGCGATTTCGTGTACGCCTTTGTGGACCATTTTCGCGGGCGCGTGGGCCACATCGTCATCTGGAACGAGCCGAATCTGACCTCGGAGTGGGGGCAGCGCCCGGTGGACCCGGCGGCCTACGTGCGCCTGCTGCGCGTGGCCTATACGCGGGCCAAGCAGGCCGACCCGAATGTCGTCGTCCTGGGTGGGGCGCTGGCGCCCACACTGGAGCCGAAAGGCAGCCCCTTTGGGATGAACGACCTGGACTATCTGGAGGCGATGTACCAGGCTGGCGCTGCCGGGGTCATGGATGGGCTGGCTGTACACACCTATGGCTTCAGGTTCCCGCCCGAAGACCCGCCTGACCCCGCTGTGATGAACTTCCGCCGCGTGGAGTTGCTGCGGGCGATCATGGAACGCTATGGCGATGCGGCCAGGCCGGTGTATATCACCGAGTCGGGCTGGAATGACAGCCCGCGCTGGACGCGTGCGGTGCGCCCGGCGCAGCGCGCAGCCTACACCGTCGCGGCCTACCAGTGGGCCGCCGAGCATTGGCCCTGGGTGCGCGTTCTGGCGATGTGGGTCTTTCGCTATCCTGCGCCTCAGCGTAGCTACACCGACTATTTCGCTTTTGTCACGCCAGAGTTCATCCCCCGCCCGGTGTATCAGGTGGTTCGTGCCTATGCGACCGGCGGAGAATAGGACAAAGGATGGAGGAGGGAGGACGAAAGACGGATTGGCCTCTGTCCTCCACCTTCCGTCTTCCGTCTTCCGTCAGGGGCGAAGCGCCCATCCCGCCCTCGGCCCATTGATGGCGGTGCTGGCCCTCGCACTGGTCGGGCTGGTCGTGTGGGGGCTGGTGCAGGGCATCGCGAGTGAAGCGCTGGACCGGTCGTGGGAGCGGGTTCGGGCGCGGGGGGTGCTGCGCATTGGGAGTGACCTGAGCTATCCGCCGTTTGGCTTTGTGGATGAGGGAGGGCAACCCGCCGGGTTTGATGTGGACCTGGGGCGGGCCATTGCAGCGCGGCTGGGCCTGCGGGCCGAGTTCATCAACCTGGGCTACGATGGGCTGTATGACGCCCTGGCCGCTGACCAGGTGGATATCCTGATCTCAGGGCTGGTGATTGACCCCATGCGCATGGATGACTTTGCCTATACGGAGCCCTACTTCAACGCCGGGCAGGTGCTGGTCGTTCGTCGGGATGGGCCATCGCCGCAGGGGATGAGCGATCTGGCGGGCATGCGGCTGGCGGTGGAGTTGGGCTCCGCTGGCGATGTGGAGGCGCGACGCTGGGCGCGGCGGCTGCCTGGGCTGGAGGTTCAGACCTGGATGGACCCGTTGGGCGCGCTGGCTGCCGTAGAGGCAGGCCAGGCAGATGTTGCCCTGGTGGATGCCATCTCGGCGCGGATGGCCCTGCGGGGTCGCCCGGTGTTGCGCATCAGCGGCGATCCAGTGACCTATGAACCTTATGCGGTTGTCACGCGGCGGCGCAGCCAGACGCTCTTTGAGGTTATTGAGCGGACGCTGGGCGAATTGAGCGCCGATGGGACGGTGGGACGGCTGCTTGAGCGCTGGCTATGAAGGCAGATGCCCCCGCTCGGCGACGACGTTGGCAATCGCCGCCTCCAGCCCGGCGGCGCGGCGGCGCAGATCGGCCAGTTCCGTCAGCCAGGCGCGGGCCGTCTCCTGGTCAGCCATGCTGGCAGCGTTGGTGCGCACATTCAGCCCGGCGCATTCCACCGCAGCGCGGGCCATGTGGGCGGCGCTGCCCGCATCTGTGAGCGCGTTGGCATGGCCCTTTTCAGCGACGGCCTGGGCCAGCTCCAGCACGCGGACGCCCGCCCGCGCCACGCGCAAAGGCACGGCGGCGGCCCCGGCCAATGCCCGCTGGACGGCCTCCTCGCGCCTGGCCTGCTCCTCTTCTGTCCCCTGGGGCAGCCGGTAGGCCGCCATGACCGCCTCAAATGCGGCGCTGTCCTCAGCCACCGCATCCAGGAGTTCACGGCGGAGGCCCTGCGCCTGGGCCACTATCTGGCGCATCTCGGTCTCAACATCGGCGTACTTCTTCTTGCCGACGGTCAGCCCGGCGACCATCTGCGTGAGCGCGGCAGCCAATGCCCCGGCCAGCGCCGCGACCGCGCCCCCACCTGGCGTGGCTGTGGGCGCGGCCAGGCTGTCCACAAAGTCGGCGATGCCTGCGGCCTGGGCTGCGGCGGCCTGGACTGCGGCCAGGCGGTTCTCCAGGACCTGGCCTGGCTCAAATTTGTCAAGCTGAAGATACCACTGGGCGGCATCAATCAGCGCGGCCTGGGGGGCCAGGCCGACGAGTTCGCTGTAAGCAATACCCACGCCGTAGCGTTGGGCCTCGCGCCGGATCAGTTCAACAACGCGGTAGATAGGCGTCTTGCGGAAATCGGTCATATTGATGGAGACCTGGGCCCGGCCCTCTACGAGCAGGCCCAGGGCCTTGACATAACGCAAGCCGCCGCTGGAGAAGCGGATGGCTTTGGCGATTTTCCGGGCGATCTCCACGTCGGAGGTGGTCAGGTAGACGTTGTAGGCGATGAGGAAGGGGCGCGCGCCGATGACGGTGGCGCCGGCGGGGCCCAGCCGCGCCGGGCCGAAGTCGGGGGCACGGTCGGGGTTGGTGGCGATCTCGGTCTTCAGCCCCTCATACTCGCCGCGGCGGATATTCTCTAAGTTCTCACGGTCGGGCCGGGTGGCTGCGGCTTCGTATAGATATACCGGGATACCCAACTCGTTGCCCACGCGTTCGCCCAACTGCCGCGCCAGGGCCACACATTCCTCCATAGTCACGCCCTCCAGGGGGACGAAGGGGACGACATCCGTGGCGCCAATGCGGGGGTGCTCGCCGCGGTGGTGGTCCAGGTCAATCAGTTGGGCGGCTTTGGCGATGCCGGCGTAGGCGGCTTCAACAACCGCCTCCGGCGGGCCAACGAACGTGACCACTGTACGGTTATGGTCCACATCGCTGTGGTGGTCAAGCACGATCACGCCTTCCACGCTGCGGATGGCAGCCAGGATGGCAGCGATCACCTCCTGCCGCCGCCCCTCGCTGAAGTTGGGCACACATTCTACGAGTCGTTTCACAGGGTCCTCCCAGGATTTTTAAGCATAAGGAACGTGAGGAACAGGATTAGATATTGAGGATGGTGAAGATTTCTTCGCGCTTGCTCTCATCTTCCAACACATCTTCTACGGTGAACCAGTAGTTGAGGGTATCACGGTTGATTTCCAGGTCATTCCTGGCCTTTTGTGTCAGTGATAATCCCTGAAGGATGAGGATCGTCGTAGATTGAGGGTTTTCCTGCCTGGCCCGGCGGAGGCTCTTAATAGCAGCCCCCACTCGCTCCAGGACGCCAGCTGTGTCTATGCCCCCTTTAATTTCGATCGCTACCTGGATTTCATTGTCTTGGTAAATGGCTATATCAGGTTCATCAGCGAATATCACAACTCGCCCGTCTTTCAACTCCATTCTTAGCCCCTCTTTCTCACCCGCCACAAGTCCCCTCTCCCGGAGTCTTCGCTGCAGAATTCCTTTGACGATAACTTCGGCTCTATTTCCCTTAGTATTCTGCCAGGACCCTTGAGCTTGTGAGCCTGCTGCCATTCCTCGCCACAGATCAAATTCACGGGCATCAATCTGCTCATCAAGTTCAACGAGACGGCTGATGACCTGGTTCAAATGTCTGGCAATAGCTAAGGCGGTTTCATCACTGGGGGAACCTTTACCAGTTTCATAGCGGCTAACCGAAAGCCCTATCCGGTTCATAGACTTCTGCGACACCATAGACAGCATCCGGTAATATCCCACGGAACCCGCTACGTTTTGCAAAATGACAGGGTGTGCAAAAACAATGATCGGCCTGATGCCGCGATGAACGATCTTATCCCACGCCTGTTTTGATATGCTTAAACGGTCTAAATCCCAGTCCAGGGTCTCACCTTTGATCTGCTCAATCTCGTGGGCTATCGTGGTTAGTCCCCACTCATGAAGCTTCTGATGAAAGAACTCGCTTTTGGTAAGCTGATCTATGGACCACGCTGTATAATCTCCACGAGATGCCCCTATCATGGCTTGCTCCAGATGACGATACTCTCTCGAACGGGCACGCGCCCATATTTCCCCATTTGCTGGGAACTGTTCCCCTTATAGCGGGCGACGATGATCTCCTCAACCTGGAACCCCACCTCCTCTGCCATCTCCGAAAGCACCAGATCAACAGGCAATAGCTCGCCTTCAAACCTCACATTGTCCACGACCATAGCGACTTTTGCCCCTGGCGCCAGGGTGCGTGCCCATTCGCGGATCACTTTTTCCATATCCACAAAATAGCCGGTGAGCATGTCTGGGATACGGGGGTTATTCAGTGTTTTCCTTCTTTCTCTCAGGATGTCCACAATCTCTCTCACGGCTGGGTGTGAAGGTTGTTCGTGGGTCTCCACTTTGGATTCAATGTGTGAACGCAGGATGCCAAATCGTATGGCTTTCAGTTCAGCAAAATCTCGGACGAAATGGAAGCATAGCTCTAGAGCATATGTGCGTGTGTAGTCATAACGGTTGGCATAAGGCGGCGATGTGATGATAGCCGTTGGCTGACGCTCAAAAGGCACTGGACTGAGGTCGCGGGCGTCAGCCAGATACGCCGCTGGCTGACGCACCTGGTTCCATTTGAATTCTCTTATTAACTGAATGTCTCGCTCGGCTTCGTTCACTTTTCTCTGAAGAATCTCCTCCGGATCCGCGATCCTCTTTCCTCGCACCAGGCGCAGGAACTGGCCGTCTTTAGAAGTGAAACTGCATGGTTCCAGGATTGAGAAGAATAAAAGCAGGAAAATATCCCTGAGGGGGGGTAGCAGATCGTCTATCACTGTTTTCCATTTTCGCAACATCAGAAGTGTATCTGGCGGAAAGGCCACGTTCATGATGGCGACATCTAGAGCGACAGGGGCGGGAGGAGCCTCTCTAACCCTGTCTCTGAGCTTTTCAAAGGTCTCTTTTACCTGGCCGGGGTGCAGCCTGTAAAACAGCGGCAGGGTTTGAGCCACGAACACGGCCACCGGAAGTCTGTCAATACCGATTGAGGGGATACCTTTCTGCGAAGCTGCGAACAAAGTCGTTCCCATGCCACAGAAGGGATCGAGGAGATAATCTTTCCCACTCAAGCCAAAGCGAGAGATAAATTCTTCAACAAAGCGGAAGGCAAATGCCTCTTTATAGCGATAGAGCCGCAGGACGGGTATTTCTTTATTCCCCACATAAGAGACCAGGCTTGCCAGTTGGAGTTCTTCCCGTAGTCTGGAGGCGAACCTGTCCTCAAGGCGGTCGCGGTCAGCGTAGCGCGCTGTCCTCTGGGTAGGCTGTGTCAGAATATTGTCTTCAAAGAGATGAAGTTGTTGTTGCATGGTCAGCGCCTTGAGCTGCATCCTTAATCCCATTATAGATGACTTCAGAGAACCGTCAACAGGCTGCGCGGATAGGGACCTTAACGAATGGCGGCTGGCGAATGGAATGGGTAGAATAGAGGGGGATGATGGATGAAGGGATGGAACAGAGAGTGCAGATAGACGAGGCGCGGCAGGCGCAGGCGCGGCGCTATGCCCGCATCCGGCGACGCCTGCTTGTGCTTGAGCTGACTTTGGGCAGTGTGTACCTGGTTGTGCTCCTGGTCTCAGGCGCGTCGGCGCAGCTTGAGGCTGCGCTGCGGCGCGTGAGTGCGCATCCCCTCTGGCTCGTCGGCGCTTACGTGACCCTTGTCCTGGGCATCTACGGGCTGGCCCTCATGCCCTTGAGCTTCTACAGCAGCTATATTCTGCCGCATCGCTTTGGCCTGTCCACCCAGACGGTGCGCGGCTGGATCGCCGACCAGATCAAGGGCACGGCGGTGGGCGGCCTCCTGGGCCTGGGGCTGATTGAGGCGACCTATGCGCTGTTGCGGGCGGCCCCGGCGACCTGGTGGCTGTGGGCCGGGGTCGGCTATCTCTTCTTCACTGTGATCATGGCGAACCTGGCGCCGGTCCTGCTCATCCCGCTTTTCTTCAAGCTGACGCCCATCGCGGACCAGGACCTGGTGGCGCGGCTGACGCGCCTGGCAGAGCGGGCCGGGACGCGCGTGCGTGGCGTGTTTACGATTGACCTGAGCCGCCGGACGAAGGCGGCCAACGCGGCGCTGATGGGCCTGGGCAACACCCGCCGCATCGTCCTGGGCGATACACTCCTGCGCGAGTTCACCCCGGACGAGATTGAGACGGTCCTGGCGCATGAACTCGGCCATCATGTCCACCACGACATTCCTCTGCTGATTGCCAGCCAGTCCGTCCTGACGCTGGGCGGGTTGTATCTGGCCCATCGTGTCCTGGGCTTCGGTGCGGCGGCGTTCGGCTTTCGCGGGCCGGACGACATCGCGGCTTTTCCACTGTTCATGCTGACACTGGGCGCCTTCGGTTTGGTGACGATGCCGCTGGCGAACGCGCTGTCGCGCTGGCGCGAACGCCTGGCGGATGCGTATGCGCTGGCCGCCAGCGGCAAGCCCCTGGCCTTCGCCTCGGCGCTTACCCGGCTGGCAAATCAGAACCTGGCCGAGATTGACCCGGAACCCTGGGTGGTGTGGCTGCTGTATGATCATCCCCCGCTGGGGCAGCGCATCGCGGCGGCGCGGCGGGCTGGTAGCGGACAGGGGATGGAAGCTACCGCCGGTTAGAAACCGAGGGCTTCCGGGTGAGGGCCAGGCGCTGGTAGGGGAACTTTTGTGCTCCTGGCTGCGTCTTTAGAGCAGGAGGGAATGGAGGAGGCAGAGATGATCAAGGCGCTCGTTTACGTTGTTGTGGCGGCGGTGTTGCTCACCGCCTGTGGCGGTGCGCTTCCTATGCCAGCGCCCACACCAGGGGAACAGAATACGCCGCTGCCGACGGCGACTGTCAAGCCGACCGAGGATCCGCGCTACGGCCATGCGCCGGATTATAGCTGGCTGCGCGGCCAGCTCCGGTTGGGTTCGGGCCGGGAGAGCTGCTGGACGATCCGATATGACCCGGCAGGCAACGACCAGTACGGCGGTCAGTTGCTGCTTATCGGCAACATGCCTGACATCTTTAAGGATGGGGATTTCGTCCAGGTGCGCGGTCAGTTTGATACCAGCGTGGGGCCGGCTGCACCGCCCTGTGGCGGCACACCCTATCGCTTCACCAGCATTGAGCCTGTCAGTGGCAGTGGCGCCTTGGGGGCCACCCCGTTGTCTACGCCGCAGGCCGCGCCGGGCAGCGTGGAGCAACCCCCTACGCCCCCATCGGAGGATAGCCGCTACGGCCACGCGCCGGACTATAGCTGGCTGCGCGGCCAGATCGTGGTGACGCGCATCCAGGGGGGCTGTACCTACCTGGTGTATGATCCATCAGGGAAGGATAAATATGGAGGCAGGGTGGTGCCCGAGGGCGACCTGGGGGACATCAAGAACGGTGAGTTCGTCGTTGTGACCGGCAGCTTTAGCGATGGGCCTCACGAGATGTGTCCGGGCACGTTCTACCGGGTGACGTCTATCAAGCGCCAGTGAGAGGAACGCATCACGGCCTCCCTCAGGGAGGCCGTGATGGTTGATGACCGCGTTATGTCGGATAGGACACCCAGTCCGGCGAAGGGTGTCCCGCCGTCGGTTAGCAACCTGCGGCTACTGTGCGCGATCAGCCCGCCGCCGCAGGAGGGTCTTGAGGGCCAGGCCAGTGATCAGGGCGCCGGCGCCCAGCCCCAATACCCACAGTGCGACCTGGGGGATGGCGGGCGGCGCTGCGTTAAAGTTGACCAGCCCCACAGAAGTGGGCGTCGTGCACTCCGGGAAGCGGAACGAGCCGATGCGGGTGCGCCAGACGCTGCCGGTTTGGGCATAGTACTCCTGCGTGTACCAGAAGGTGCAGCCATCCAGCGCATCCACGCCCATCATGCTGTAGTCGCCCCAGCGCGAGTTCGTGGTGGTCTGCGAGCCGGTGCCGGCGATCAGCGTGGTTTCACCCTGGGGCAGGGTGCCTGGCGGGTCGGTCACCAGCCGGCCCACGTAGCGAATGGAGGGGTACACGGTTGAGCTGGAGACGCTGAAGCCGAGCGCCATATTCCCCTGCCTGTCCATAGCGATGCTGCCCATCCAGCGGTGCTCAGTATCCGCCGGGGCGTAGGTGCCCTGCTGGAAGATGGTCGGCGTGCCGCCGGGGTCGCGGATCTCATACCAGCGGATGCCCGCCCTGCCCGCGCCTGCATCCACCGTGTGGTTGGTGACCAGGGATTCGTGCGTGCCGAAGTTGCGGTATTGCAGGCGATACATCAGGCGGTCGCCGATGGCATCCAGATACTGGTTGGTGGGGACGCCGGGCTGAGGGATGCAGTCGCGGCTGCCGATCAGGACGCAGGGCATGGAGTTCCAGGAGGCCACGTTGAGCGTGGCGTTGGGCTGGCCGTTGACCCCGAAGGTGGAGTTGGCCGGGTTGACCCAGTCCACATGGAACCTCCACAGGCGCAAGCTGTCCGTGGGTGGTGAGAAGCAGCCCCAAGCGTCGTCATCCACCTCCATGAAGTAGTTGGGGGAGCCCGCCGGCGGCAGGTAGCCGTCCATATCCGAGGGGAGCTGCCCGCCGAAGCACTGATTCACGCTGAACAGGTCAAAATAGATCATCTGGGCGGTGGGGTCGCCAACGAGCATCTTAGAGCGCTCAAAGGCCACCGCGCCCTGACCACCCCAGGTGAAGGATGGGGCAGTGAACTGGTTGATCGCCATGTAGTAGGCGTCCGGCCAGACCCCGAACTTGGGGTAGTCGTTCAGCTTGGTGTTGCTGATCAGGAACTGGTAGCGGTACCAGGCGCCGGTGGGGTCGCTGGTCTGGGAGATGGCGATGCACTGGTAGAAGGGCCCGCTGGGGAAGTTGGGCAGGGCAAACTGGCTCATCAGCCAGCGGCCAGCCTGCTCATCGTACAACGCGATGACGTCGCCGTCGTTGGACTGCTCACAGGGGCCGCCAAAGCCGCTCCACAGGGTGTTGCCCGCTGCCGGGCCGTACACCATGGTGCCGCTCTTATTCCAGATGGCGAAGACGAGGTTGACCCACTGTACGTAGTGATTGGGGCCGACATCGCCATTGGTGTCCGGCGGCCAGACCATGAAACCCAACACGGACTGGTTGTCTGAGTTGCTGAGCCCATCCACGTTGATGATGGGCGTGGGCATGAGCGGGAGCCCCATCCAATCCTGCACGATGGGGTCAGGTGTGGCTGAGCCCGCCTGACCTCGGGCCTTGGGCAGGGGCTGGAGGGGAATCTCGCGGGCGGGGCCAGGGAGCGGCGGGCGCGGTGGGATGTCGCGCAAAGGCGGGGATACGTCCGCTCGCTCAGCCTGGCGAACGATCGGCCCAAAGGGGCTTTCTTGAGAGCCTGCTCCAGATAGGTGGGCCGGCGACGGGGCCGGAGCAGAATCATTCTGGGCACTGGCAAGCGTGGCCGGCGCCAGTGGACTGAGCCACAGCGCGAACAGAACGGCCAGTTGAAACAGGTGCTTCATAACCTCCCTCTCCTTTTCTTATCCTTCAGTTTTTTGCCGGACCAGGCCATAGTATAGGCTTGTGGGGTGAAGAAAGCAAATTAAGCAAATTAAGACCGCGCCATCGGATGAAATCCGACAGCTACTTGCTCCGCTGCCGGACCCGTGCTACAATGCGCTTCATCTGATCGGATTCATGGTCCTGACCCTGCTCATACCCATCGTCATCCTGCTCGCTGGCACACTGGCGCTTGTGTTCAGCCTGATGTTGCCCTCTCGCTATCCCGGCCCTGTGGCGGCAGCGGCGGCGGGGCTGGCGCTGATCGCCCTGATTGCGCTGGGCGGCCAGTTGCCCGCCGAGGCGATTGTCTCCTTCTGGCAGCCCCTGGCGCTCTCCAGCGTGCCGGTGAGCCTGCGCCTGGAAGGGATGACCTGGTTATATGCGCTGGCGCTGGCCGCGCTCTCGGTGGCGGCGCTGCTCACTGGCCTCAGCCGTCCGGGTGGTCGGCGCACCGCCAGCCGGGGCTTCACCTTGCTGCTCCTGGCGGCGGGCCTGGCAGCGGTTTCATCGTCCAACTTGCTGACCCTGTGCCTGAGCTGGACCTTTCTGGATGTGATGTTCCTGGGGGCGATCGCGCTGACCGAGGATCGGGAGCGGGTGAGCGAGCACACCACCTTTGCCCTGGCGGCCAATGGGCTGGCGACGCTGCTCGTCTGGGGTGTGGCGCTTCTGGGGATGCGCGACGGGGCCAGCCAATACCTGCACCTGTTCAGCTTTTCGGCGGCGCAGACAGCGCTCCTGGCGGTCGCCGGGGTGGTGCGGCTGGGGCTTTATCCGCTGCACCTGTGGCTGCCTGCCGAGTTTGATTTGCGGCCCGGCCTGTCGGCTTTGCTGCATCTGGCGCCAGCGACTGCCGGGCTGAGTTTGCTCAGCCAGTTGGTGCTGGGGGCACGGGGCGACCTGCCCCTGCATAACCCCCTTACCTATGCGGCTGGCGCTGCGCTGATCGTCGGCGCGCTCCTGGCCTGGGGGCAGGATGAGCCGGGCCGGGCGCTCTCTTTCATCGTTCTGGCGCAGATCGGGCTGGTGGTGCTGGGCGGCACGTGGGGGGGCGAGAGGGCGGCCCTGGCGCTGGTCGCTGAAGGGCTGGTCTTACTGCTCTCTGCTGGCGTGCTTTTCCTCAGCCGGGGGTATGACCCGAAGGGGTGGATGTGGTCATTGCCGGGGGCCGTGGCGGGCGCGGCGCTCCTGGGGATGCCGCTCACGTTGGGCTTTGTGGGGCGGTCGGCTCTGTACACTGCCTGGCGGGACGCGGGTGCCTGGTTGCTGCTGGGGCTGAGCGGGATCGGGCAGGCGCTGGTGCTGGCGACAGTGCTCCGCCTGCTGTTGCGCCCGGCGACCAGCCCATGGCCGCCGTCGCCGATTGTGCAGGGTCTGGGCGCGGTCGGATTGGCCGGGTTGATCGTGCCTCTGGTGGTGTTTGGCCTGGCGCCGGACCGGCTGGCCGGGTTGCTCGGCGTGGCGCCGCTCTCGCTGGTGCAGGTCCTGGCGCAGATGCCGGTGGCGGGTTGGGTGACCTGGGGATTGGGGCTGGGGCTGGGCGTGGCGCTGTGGTGGCGTGACGCCCAGGTTCGGGGGGTGAGGGTGCAACTGCAACCGTTGCTCCTGGCCCTGTTCAGCCTGCGCTGGCTCTATCGCGCTGCTGCGGGCCTGGTGGAGGTCACGGGCCGGGCGGTGCGCGCTGTGGCGCTCTTGCTGGAAGGGGAGGGGGCGTTGCTGTGGGTGTTGGTCGTGCTTGTGCTGGCCTGGCTGGCTCTGCGATAAAGGGCAGCGGCCTATCCGACTCCTATCTGACTACTGACTACTGGCTACTGACTACTGGCTACTGATCACAGATGCCTACATTAGCTGAACTCCTGGCGCGTCTATCCTTCATCCCTATCACAACGGCGGCGGTGGGCGTGCTGATCACGGCAGGGGTTCTGATCGTCGTCCAGGACTGGCGCCTGTCGCTGTTGGCGCTGGCGGTGCAATATGTCTTTGTTGGCTTGCTGCTGACGCAGGTGCTGGTGGCGGAGCTGGCTGCGCTCAAGGCGCTGATCGGGCTGATCATCTGCCCGGTGTTGTATGTGACGGCAGTGCGCGTGCGCTGGGGGCAGCCGGTAGCGGTAGCGGACGGGCCGGCTGGCTGGCGGCTCCCAACCAGCACTGCCTTCCGCCTGGTTGTGGCGCTGATGGGCGGGCTGGTGAGCTACAACCTGGCCACGCGGCCTGGCCTGACGCTGCCAGAAGTGCAGGACCCGGCGATCAATCTGGCGTGCTACGCGCTGATGTGCCTGGGGCTACTGGCGTTGGGGCTGACCGAGGAGCCGCTCAAGGCGGGGATGGGACTGCTCACGGTCATGTCGGGGTTTGAGCTGTTTTATGCTGGGCTGGAGCAGTCGCTGTTGGTCATTGGCTTTTTGGGGCTGGCCAACCTGCTGATTGCGCTCGGCGTGGCTTACCTGGCCTCGGTGCGGGCGGCGTCACGTGGGGGCGAGGTGAAAGCACCGTGATGACCTTGCTTGGTGGGCCAGTGGCTCTGATCGTCTTACCGTTAGCGGCGGCGCCGCTGGCGTATCTGCTGCGCCGTTGGGCGACGCTGGCGGGGCTACTTGCGACCGGCGTTGCGGTGTTCCTAACCCTGGTCGTGTTGCGTCTGCCGCTCATTCCGGTGAGTGCCGAGAGCGCGGTCCCGGTGTTGGGGCGCGAACTGGTGCTCACGCCCTCCAACCGGCTGGCGCTGGCGTTCATTTACGCGGTTGCCACCGTGATCTTCGTCCTGGGCTGGCGCATCCCCCAGGGGGCGCCCTTCTTTCCGTTGAGCCTGGCCCTCCTGGCTGCACTGAGTGGGGCGCTCCTGGTGCGCCCTTTCCTGTTTGCGGTCCTGTTGCTGCAGATCGGCGCCGGCCTCTCCGTCTTTCTCATTCAAAGCGACCGACCCGGTTCAACCCAGGCCGCGCTCCGCTACCTGGTGTTGACGACGCTGGCCGTGCCGCCCTTCCTGGTGGCGGGCTGGCTGGTGGACGTGTACGCCACTAACCCGCTGGAGACCAGCCTGCTGCCGACTGCGCAGGGCCTGATCGCCTTTGGCTTCGCCATTCTCCTGACCGCCGTGCCTTTCCATAGTTGGGTGCCTGCGGTCGGATCGGAGGCGCCACCCCTGGCCGCGGCGTTCATTCTGGGGCTGAACTCCCTGGCGGTTTTCATGCTGTTGCTGACGATGCTCCAAGACTTCCCCTGGCTGGAGGCTGGGGGCGCGGCGTATGCCTGGTTGAGGGCGGGCGGGCTGCTCCTGGTGGCGCTAGGCGGGGTGCTGGCGTTTTCCCGCCGCTCGTTTGGGCGGTTGATGGGGTATGGGGCGCTGGTGGAGTTGGGTGCGGCCCTGATCGCGTTGGGGCTGGGGCAGCCCGCCGGGTTGCGCGCAGCGGTGATCATCCTGGCCTTGCGGGCGATCAGCCTGGTCATCTCCGGCGCCGGGCTGGCGCTGCTGCGGCAACGGGCAGATAACGACACGTTTGAGGCCCTGCGTGGCCGGGGCTGGGAGACGCCGGTGGGGCTGGCTGCGCTTATGTTTGGCGGGCTCTCGCTGGCGGGCTTCCCGTTCACGCCGGGGTTCGTAGGGCGGTGGGCGCTTCTGGCCCTGTTGGTGGCCGGTGATCTTCCGGCGGCGGCGGTGGTGTTTCTGGCTGGCGTCAGCGTGGCTGCGGGGTATCTGCGCGGCCAGGCTGCGCTGTTGGCGGGGACGGCCAATCTGGCGGGTGCGGACCCCCGGCTGGCGCGCCTCCTGGTTGGGCTGGCCCTGGCGGCAGCCGTTGTGCTCTCCTTGTTTCCCCAGATGTTCCTGCCAGCCGTGGACAGACTGGCGAGCCTGTTCACGTTCTTGGGATCGTAGGAATTTGTAATACCTCTCTTGCCTCTGCCAGCACCCGCTCAACCGGGATCGCCCAAACACAGGGGTGTTCCTCTAACTCAGCCTCTGGCCAGTCCAGATGGCGGCAGGGGCTACAGCCGATGCCCAATGTGACCACGCGGTGGCGGCTGGGGTCGCCCCAGGGGCCGAAGCGGGCGGGGTCGGCAGGTCCGTAAAGGTGAATGGTGGGTACCCCCATGGCCACTGCCAGGTGTAACGGGCCGCTATCGGGGCCGAGCACCAGGTGACAGTGGGCGTAAACCGCCGCCAGCACACCCAGGTCGGTCTGCCCGGCGAGGATCAAGGGGGTGGAGTGCATATGGGCGGCGACCGCCTGGCAGAGCGCCATTTCGCTATTGGAGCCGGTCAGGACGATCTGCGCGCCCGCTTCGCGGGCCAGGGCATCGCCGATCTGTGCCCAGGCTTCGGGCCGCCAGCGTTTGATGGGCGCGCCGGCGCCGGGGTGGATGGCGACCCAGGGGCCGGGGGCATGGCCGAGGAGACGATGTGCCTCGGCCTGGTCGGTGGGGTTGGGGTAAAAGGCTAGGCTGAGGTCGTCCTCCGGGGAAGGGCCATCGGCCAGGCGAGCGACCAGGTCCAGATTGCGGACGACCTCATGGCGGTCGGGGGAGGGGGGGAGTGCCAGGGTCAGGAAGGGGGCGGTTTCCGGGCAGGCTGTGCCGAGGCGCTGAGGGATGGCGGCGCGAAAGGCCAGGAGCGCGCCCCACCAGTGGTCGGGGCGCAGGATAAGGGCCACATCAAAGCGGTGGGGGCGCAGTTTTTTCGCATAGTCATCAAGCAACCTGTAGGGTGCGAACACACCTTCCTTGGGCTGTCGTGTGAAGCCGGGAAAGGGGCAGGTGAGCACCTCGTCCACATCCGGGTTGCCCAGGAGGATGCGGGCGGCCCAGGGGCCGACCAGCGCTGTGATGTGGGCCTGGGGCCGGCGGCGGCGCAGAGCGCGCAACGCGGGCGTGGTGAACAGCACGTCCCCCAGGTGATCGGGGCGGATAATCAGGATGCGGGCGTTAGGGGGGAGCTGCCCCAGATCGCTCAGGCCACGCTGTGGCGCTGGCGCGAGGCTGGCGTACAGGCGCAGCAGGGCCAGGCGCAGTGCCTGGCGGAACGTGCGCCGGTTCTTCGTCTGCGTCCTGGCCCGGTTGCGCGCCGCAATCGCCTCAAGGTCCATAGATCGTCTCCAGCCGGGGGATAATGTGCTCCCAGTCAAATTCAGCCTCAACCAACTGGCGGGCGGCCTGTCCCAGGGCTTCGCGCTGTGCTGGGGTGTCCAGCAGGGCGACGATAGCGTCGGCAAAATCGGCGCTGGTATCGGCCAGGAGCAGATGGCGGCCCGATTCCACAGGCAGGCCCTCAGCGCCCAGGCGTGTAGATACGATGGCCGCGCCCATCGCCATCGCTTCCAGGAGCTTAAGCCGTGTCCCGCTGCCCATGCGCAACGGCGCGACATAGACCTGTGCCCCGGCGATGTACGGGCGCACATCCTCAACGCGCCCGGTGACGATCACGCCGGGCTGCTCAGCCAGGCGGGCCACTGCCGGGCTGGGCCGCTGGCCGACGAGCGCCAGAGTGGCCTCCGGGTGCGCCCGCCGCACGCGGGGCAGGATGTCGTGGACCAGCCAGAGGGCCGCATCCACATTGGGGCGGAAGTCCATCTTGCCGGTGAACACGAGTGAGGCGACAGGCGCAGCCGGTTGTGGCCGAAAGAAGGCGGTATCTACGCCGTTGGGGAGGATGTGGACCTGCAGGCCGGGCAGGAGCCGGTGCAGCGCCTCGGCATCGGCTGCGGAACAGGTGAGCACACGGTCCACCTGCTGGCATATGGCGGCCTCGTAGCGCCTGAGCCGCCGCCACTGGATGAACGAGTAGAGCGCGGCATGGAGGCGCTGGGGCTGGCGGACATCGCTGCGGAAGGCGCGCTCTTGTAGCACGTATTCGGCGTTGTGATCGTCATAGACGATGCGGGGCCGCTGGGGAGCGGAGAGGATCACCTCCAGGTAGCGGGCCATCTCAATCCCCTCAATCTGAACGATGTCAACGCGTTCTTGTTGAAGCCAGTTGGTCAGCCGGTCAGCAAAGATCGGCGACGCCAGCCGCAGGGCCATGTCGGGCCAACCCGACAGGAGCAGGCCGCGCACCCGGTCAGTGAATTGCCGTGTTGGGGCCGGCACAACCTCCAGGCGGCGGCAGAGGGCATGCAAGGGCTGTGCGGCCTCCAGGTGTTGTTCGGGTTCTATGAAGGAGAGCAGGTTGACCTCATGGCGGCGCGCCAGGCCGGCGATCACATAGTAATTGCGGATCGCGGTGCCCTGCTGGGGCGGGTAAGGCAGTTGGGGGGTCAGGAAGAGGAGGCGCATAGATACGCGAGCGGGGATCAGGGTCAGCTTTCAGCCTTTAACAGCCCGTTGGTGCGCGACAAGCTGATAGACAGCGCGGGTCTGGCGGGCGGTGGACTCCCAGTTGAAGCGGGCGGCTCGTGCCAGGCCGCGCGCTCGCAGGTCGGCCCGCAGTTGTGTGTCGCTTAAGCCGCGCGCCAGGGCTGCCGCCAGTTCCTCCGGATCATCTGGATTGACCTGCAGCCCTGCGTCGCCGACGACCTCAGGCAATGCGCCCCGGTTGGAGATCACTGTCGGCGTGCCGCAGGCCAGGGCTTCCAGGGCGGGCAGGCCGAAGCCCTCGTAGAAGGAGGGCAGGACATGGAGGGCGGCGCCGTTGTACAGGAGCGACAAGTCCGCATCGGCGACTGCCTCCAGGTGATAGACGTGGTCCGTGAGGCCCAACTCCTGCTGTGCGCGTTCAATGTCTTCGTATAGCCATCCTCGTTTTCCAGCGAGCACAAGGGGCGGATCCAGGCCATAGCCCTCTATCAGGCGGCGATAGGCCCGCAGCAGGCCGGGGATGTTCTTGCGCGGCTCCAGGATGCCCACAAATAGAAGATAGCCCGGTGTCAGGCCATAGCGAGCCAGACCAGAGGCGACCTCATCCGGCGGCAATGGGCGGAATGCCGGGTCAGCCGCTTCGGGGATCACGTGGATCTTCGCCGGCTGGGCGCCGGTGTATGCCACCAGGTCGGCGCAGGTGGCCTGGGAGACCGCGATGATCGCGTCAGCCTGCTGGACGGCCCAATGGATCTGGCCGTTATAGTAGCGGCGGCTTTGGGCTGTCAGGTGCTCCGGCTCGCGCAGGAAGTTCAGATCGTGCACGGTGATCACCCGTGCGCGCGCGCCCCAGGCCGGGGGGATGAAATCCGGGCTGTGCAGCACATCCAGGCGGAGCGGGCTGACCTCCGCCGCCAGCGTCCAGCGTTCCAGGCGGTGGTGGCAGGGTGTCCAGCAATTCACGCGCCGGAAATTGGGCCGGTTGACCAGGGTCTCGCGGTGCTTGCGGCTGTGCAAAACGATGTATTCATTTTCGGCGTCAACCGCCTGAAGCGCACTCGTCAGGTGGCGAATATAGTGGGCAATCCCCCCGTGAGTGTAATACGTCAGACGGGCATCCAGGCCGATGCGCATGTTAGCCAGCAGCTTTCAGCGGTCAGCTTTCAGCCCTCTATCTTACCACGAAGCCACCAGGACACAAAGGTCACGTGGGCCGCTGGAGCCTGGCTTCAGCAGCCCAAATAGCCTTCCTGCCCCGGTATGGCAGCCATTCGTAAGAGCTGGTTGGGGGAAATAGCCGTTTATTCGGCGTTCTGTTATAATGGCGCCATACCCCGGACGCAAGATGGAGCAATAGAACCATGATGACGATGGACCTGAATCAAGCCTCCAAGATGTTAGCCTGGCTGGACGAGGAACGGCGCAAGGATAAGGCCGAGATCGCTGCGCTGCAGCAGCGGTTGATCGGCTTGGAATCCACCCTGGCGGAATCCGCCCGGCGGATTCAGGAGTTGGAAGGCAGTGTCGCCTCGCTTCAGGCGCAACTCAACCGCCTGCCGCAGGTGGACAAGGCCCTGGAACGGCTGCGCCAGGAGATCATCCAGATGCTGGAGGAGAGCGATGCGCGCACCACAGCGGCGCTGCGGGAGGCCGAGAAGGTGCGCCGGATTGAATACGATAACCTCTCGCGCGCGCTGGCCGATCTCAAGAAGGAATTGACACCTATCCCTCAAATTGAGGGGCAGATCCCCTCGCTCCAGGCCGAGCAACAACGCCTGAATGCTGTCCTCGCCAACTTTGAACATACGCTCATGCAACTGGACGAGCGCATAGAGGAGCGCGTGCGCGATGTCACTTACCTGGAAGAGGGCCGCCGCCAGGATACTCGTCGGATCGCCGAGTTGCAACAGGAGCTCATTGAGCTGCGCAAGAAGACCGAGACTTTCCCCCCCAAGCTGGATATGCTGGAAGACCTGGCCCGCCGCACGGAGGCGCGCCTGTCCGAGCTGACCGCGCTGGAGGCCGAACGCCGCCAGGAGCAGACACGCTGGCTTGAGCACCAGGCGCTTACGCTGCGCGAACGCGAACGCCGCTTGAACGAGTGGGAGGCCGTCATCACGGAGGCCAGGAAGCGCATTGAGGAGGCTGCCAAACGGGTGCAGAGTGTCACCGAGCAACAGCAGATCGTCACTGCCGCCGTGGCCACGATTGAGGCTTTCAAGCAGCGCATTGAGCAGCGCCAGAACGAGATCGCTGAGATCCAGCGGCTGGCCGAGGACCGCATCAAGCAGCAGTGGGTGGAGTTCCTGGGGGACGAGGATAAGCGCTGGAAGCAACTGAATGTGATCTTGCAGGAGAAGTGGCGCGACCATGAGCGCTCACATCGCGAACTGGTGGAGCGCCTGGAGGCGCTAGAGGGGCTCCCTCCGGCGATCTGGGCCGAGATTAAGGCACTTTGGCAACTGCAAGAGGCCCACACCCAGACACTGACCGAATTCGCCCGCAACTGGCTGGAAGACTGGGAGGGGCGGATGGAGTCCGGCCTCCAGCGTCAAACATCAAACGTGAAGCGTGGGTAGATGCGGCGGAAGACGGGGGACGGAAAACGGATAAAAGCTATCAGCTTTCAGCTATGTTAATCTTCAGCATGATGCGACGTTGGGGCCATTGCAAAGGGCACGATGTACGTTATCGGCACGGCAGGCCACGTTGATCATGGCAAGTCCACGCTCGTCCAGGCGTTGACCGGCATCAATCCCGACCGGCTCAAAGAGGAGCAGGAGCGGGAGATGACGATTGATCTGGGCTTCGCCTGGCTGACGCTGCCCAATGGGCAGAGCGTGGGCATTGTGGACGTGCCCGGCCACATAGACTTCATTGAGAATATGCTGGCTGGCGTGGGCGGCATTGACGCTGCTCTGTTCGTCATCGCCGCCGATGAGGGCGTGATGCCTCAGACGCGCGAGCACCTGGCGATCCTGGACCTGTTGGGCATCAACGGGGGCGTGATTGCGCTGACCAAGATTGACCTGGTCAACGATCCCGAATGGCTTGACCTGGTCTCAACCGAGGTCGCCGAGACGGTGTCCAACACTGTTCTGGCTGACGCGCCGATGGTCCCTGTCTCAGCGCGCACCGGCCAGGGGTTGAACGAATTGCTCAACGCCCTGCAAACCTGCCTGGCCGGGCGCCCACCGCGGCCCGATCTGGGCCGCCCACGCCTGCCCATAGACCGGGTGTTCACTATGACCGGCTTTGGCACAGTCGTCACCGGCACGTTAAGCGAAGGGACGTTCACCCTGGGCCAGGAGGTGGAGATCCAGCCACAGGGGTTGCGCGCTCGCATTCGCGGCCTGCAAACGCACAAGCGCAAAATTGAGCGCGCCGTGCCAGGCAGCCGCGTGGCCATCAATCTGACCGGTGTCAGCCCAGCCGATCTGAAGCGGGGTGACGTGGTCACGCTCCCCGGCGTGCTGCGGCCCACGCAACTGATTGATGTGCGCTTTCGCCATCTGCCGGATGCACCGCGTCCACTGCGCCACAACGCCGAGGTGAAGTTCTTTTCGGGCGCGGCGGAGGTCGTGGCGAGAGTGCGCCTGTTGGGGGACGATAGCCTGGCTCCTGGCGAGAGCGGCTGGCTGCAACTGCGGCTGGCCCGCCCCCTGGCGTTGGCTGCAGGCGACCGGTTTATCCTGCGCGCCACGTCGCCACCGGCCACTATCGGCGGTGGCACGGTCGTGGACCCGCACCCGCCCCGCAGGCACCGGCGCTTTCAGCCGGAGGTCATCGCACGGTTGGAGGCGCTGGTTCAGGGGACACCGGCAGAAGCGCTCCTCCAGACACTGGAACAGGCTGGCATTGCCCAGGCGTCTGAGCTGTTGCGCCGGCTGCCCCTGGGCGGAGAGGGCCAGGCACAGGCGGCGCTTGACGCGCTCCTTCAAGCGGGCCGTGTGATCGCCCTCACCGGGTCGCAAGACCCGTTCCTTGCCTCCCGCCTGATCTGGGAGAGGCTGGCTGGGGAGATGCACACGGCGCTGGCCGCCTACCATCGTGCGCACCCGCTCAGGCGGGGGATGCCACGCGAGGAGCTGAGAAGCCGTTTGCGCCTGGAGGCGCGGGCCTTCCAGGCAGTGTTGGGTCACGCGGTGGCACAGGGGCGGATTGTGGAGCAGGGGGCGGTGGTGCGCCTGCCCGATTTCGCCCCTCACCTGACCGCCGAGCAGGGCCTGCAGGCGGAGGCCTTTCTGGCCGCCTGCCGCCGCGAGCCTTATGCCACACCCTCGGTCAAAGAGGCCGCTGCCCACCTCGGGCCGGATGTGCTCCAGTTCCTGATTGAACATGGGCGCCTGGTTCAGGTGAGCGATGAGGTGTTGTTCCTGCCAGAGACCTATCAGGCCATGGTGGCAGGTGTCCGCCGCTATATTGAGGAGCACGGAAGCATTACAGTGGCCCAGGCGCGCGATCTGTTTAACACCAGCCGCAAGTACGTGCTGGCGCTCCTGGAGCACCTGGACCGCGCGGGGATGACGCAGCGGGTGGGTGATGTGCGGGTATGGAAGGAGGCGTGACATGACGGACCTCCACCAGGGGCAACCGGTTCTGCTCCGGGGGGAGCCTTTGGAGCAGGCGCGGGCCGCGATGATCATGGTGCATGGGCGCGGCGCGACAGCGCAGGACATCTTGGCCCTGGCCGATCACCTTCCCCAGGCGGGCTTCGCCTTCCTCGCGCCCCAGGCTGCCCATAACACCTGGTACCCTTACCGCTTCCTGGCGCCCATTAGCAGCAATGAGCCCTGGCTGTCCTCGGCCCTGGCCGCCGTAGGCAATGTGCTGGCCCGGGTGGAGAGCGCGGGCATCCCGCCCGAACGCACGCTTCTGCTTGGCTTTTCCCAGGGGGCCTGCCTGGTGCTGGAGTTCGCTGCCCGCCACGCCAGGCGCTATGGCGGGGTCATCGGCCTGAGCGGTGGGCTTATTGGCCCGGATGACGCCCCCCGCGATTACCCCGGATCGCTCGCGGGCACACCCGTTTTTCTCGGCTGTAGCGATGTGGACGTGCATATCCCCAAAGAGCGCGTGGTTCACGCCGCCGGGGTGTTGCGCCGCCTGGGTGGAGATGTCACTGTGCGGCTGTACCCCAACATGGGGCACACCATCAATCAAGACGAGCTTGATGTCATCCGGGGGATGATGGCTGCCCTGATCGGTTAGCCCCGGCTGCCGGATGAGGCGGAACGGGGTGGTGGGGAGCTACTTCCCCGTGGCGGGGAGGAACAGCCTGAATATGGCCTGGTAAGTTTGAAGGACGCCCAACGGCTCGCCGCTCCAGCCACCGGCTGCGTAGAGATCGCCGTTCAGGGTGGCGACGCCCAGGTTGCGCCACTGGAAGGTGAGCGGGGTCTCAAAGCGCGTCCAGGAATCCGTCCCAGGGTCATAGCGCTCGTTAAAACCCAGATACCCGGTCCAGCCGCCGCCCACAACGTACAGCCGATCCTGGATCACGCCCGCTCCGATGCCGCCCCGCGCCTCGGTCATGGGCGCACAGGCTGCCCATATGTCTGTGGCCGGATCGTAAACCTCGCAGGTGGCGTACTCTTTGGTGTTGTCGTAGCCGCCGACCACATAGATGCGACCCGCAATGGCGCCCGCGGCAGCGAAGCCCCGCGCTGTGGGCATGGGACGCCGCTCCTCCCAGGTGCCGCTCCGGGCATCATAAACGTATGTATTGGGGATGTAGCGCGTGCCGTCCCAGCCCCCGAAGAGGTAAAGGCGCTCCCCCAGCGCGGCAATAGCATACGCGCCCAGGCGCGTCGGCAGGCTCGCCTGGCTCGTCCAGCGATCCGCCTCCGTATCGTACACCTCCAGGACGTTCATGGGCTGTCCATCCGGCCCGAACCCGCCAGGGACGTAGATCAGCGTGCCTATCGCGGCGGCGCCGATGTTCGCTGCCGCCGTCGGCTTGCGTGCCCCAGGCGACCAGACGTTGTTGCCGGGATCATAGACATCTACTGCGCCGGTCACGCCCTCAGCGGCCTCACCGCCAATAGCGTAGAGCTTATTCTTCACGGCGACCAGGGCCAGGCGGCTGCGCGCTGCGGGCATCTGTGCGCGCGCTGTCCAGCGCGAGGGGCTGCCCACCACAGTGGGGGTGGGGGTCAGGCAGTCGCTGAAGGCGTCGGGGCAATGCATCGGGCCGGGCGAGGCCGCACGGGGCCAGGCAGCCAGCGTCCCCAGCGCAACCAGCAACGCGGCTACGACCAGGAAGAGGCGCTTGGCGCGCGGCAGCGGGACAGGGGGGGCTTCCTCTGGCTGGGGGGCTGGCTCAATGGCCTCTTGCGGCACAGTCACCCACCCCTCGCGGATCGCCACCATGGTTGCCTCGGTGCGCGACTCCACGCCCAGCTTGGCGAAGATGTTGCGCAGATGGACCTTGACCGTATTCGGGCTGATGAATAGCTCGCGGGCGATCTGATTGTTGCTGGCGCCGGTGGCCACCAGCCGCAAGATCTCCAACTCCCGCTCGCTCAGAGGCTCGTTCGCGCCGTCTGTCTCCCGTGGTTCTTTCATCGTCTGCTGATCAGGGGGGCGCAGCGCGCCATGTCCCTACGTCGTCTCGTGTCCCTCGTCCTCTTTACTGAAGCGCAGGTGCAACACCTGTTGTGTGTGTTCGGTTACGCGCACGGCGTCATCCAGCCGGAAGCCGCACACCCACAGGATGGTATCCGCAGCGACCAGCAAGGGGATGGCATCGCGCCAGGGGCGCGGCACCTTCAGGTTGATTAAAAGCTGGCTCACCCGTGTCCTGTGGCCTCCCAATCCCAATGGGCGAAAACGGTCACCGGGCTGCCGTCGCCTGAGATAAAGCGCACCCGCCATGCGCTGGACAACGTTGTAATCCAGATAGGCCTGCCAGGGGTCCGGGTTAAACTCAATGGCGGCACGTTCCCAGGTGCCGGGGGGCAGCACCCGCGCCTCCAGTTGCCACTCCCCCAGCGGTGTGATGCCGGGCACAGCGACCGGCACAGGTGACTCGCTGTACAAGAGCGGCCAGTCGGGCGGGGGGCCGGCCACACCGGGCCCGGCGACGATCAGCCGGTCGTAGGTGACGGAAAGCACCAGCCCGGCGGGTAAGCTGGCCTGCGCGCCAACAGTGCCCCTGGCGGCAACCTCTACCGCGTTCTCAATCACCTCATAAGGCACATCGCGCAGGCTGCTGCGCAGCCGCACAATTGCACTGCGTAACAGGCCGCGTTGCAGTCCAATGGGGAGGTGCGCCCAGGCGGCGCGATCAAATACCACTGCCTCGTCCGATTCCGCCTGAACGGTCCGCGCCCAGGCTGCCTCGCAGGCCAGGCGCAATACCTCCACATCGCCCGCCATGACCTCAGCGCTACGCCATAGCACCTCACGGATGCGCGAGTTATATGTCTCCAGGAGGGGCAACAGCTCGTGGCGCAGCCGATTGCGGTAATAGGTGGTATCCAGATTGGAGCGGTCAAAGCGCGGCTGCAACCCGTGCTCGCGGCAATATGCCTCAATCTCGGCACGGGGCACGCTCAGTAAGGGCCGGATCAGCCAAAGATGGCGGGGGAGGGAGGACGGAGGATGGGGGGGCGTCCGTCCTCCGAATCCCGATGGGGCCTGCCCTAACAGGTGATAATGGGAGAGCATCGTTTTGGGCAACATGCCGCGCAGACCGGCTGGCCCTGCTCCACGCAGCCAATGCATCACCACAGTCTCCACCTGGTCATCGGCGTTGTGCCCAACCGCGATCTTGTCCGCGCCCACCTGCGCTGCGACCTCGGCCAGGAAAGTGTAGCGGGCCTGGCGGGCCGCCTCTTCCAACGAGAGCCGGTGGGCGCGAGCCAGCGCAGGCACATCGCGGGCTTCAACGGTGACCGGCAACCCCCAGCGGTGCGCCAGGTCGGCCACAAAGGCCGCATCTGCCTCGGCCTCCTCACCGCGCAGACGGTGATCCAGGTGTGCCACGTGCAGTTGCAGGTCCCACTCTTCCTGCAAGCGCAGCAACACATGTAACAGGCACAAGGAATCCGGCCCGCCGGACACGCCGACTACCAGCCGGTCGCCCGGATTCAGGAGTTCATAACGCTTAATCGCCCGGCGCACGGCGGCGACGACATTCATCCCCCCGTTCCCCCATTCAGCGTGCAAGATCATAACATGTAAAACATATTTCAGCAATCAGCGGTCAGCGATCAGCACAAGCTACACCGTTTACGGTGTGGTTCAGCTTTTAGCCTATCTGCGGTTGGAACCGCGCCTGGGGAGGGGCGCGGCGCGCCCCTACACCTCCACGCCAGTGGACGCCTGGCTGTCAGGCGCGACCTCCGGTCGCCGGCTCTTGTCCACACGCCCCCGCTATGGTATAATGTCCTTATCTTTACCCGTGAAATGCGCTGTACCCTGGATTGATCTGGCCTTCATGTAGATGGGACCTATGGCGAACAAGGAAGTCTTTCTCACACCTGAGGGCATCCAAAAACTGCGTGAAGAACTGGAATACCTGACGACCGTGCGCCGCCAGGAGCTGGCGGAACGGCTGCGGGCCGCCATCCAGCAGGGTGACCTGAGCGAGAACGCCGATTACATTGACGCCAAGAATGAGCAGGCCTTCCTGGAAGGCCGCATCCAGTTGCTGGAAGCCATGCTCCGAAACGCCACCGTCATCCAGCCCGAGGGGCCAAGCGACGTCGTCCGGCTGGGCAGCGTGGTGCTGGTCTCTGAGGACGGCAACGAGCCGGAGGAATTCCACATTGTCGGGTCAATGGAGGCCGACCCGCGCCTGGGTCGCATCTCACATGAATCCCCCCTGGGGCGCGCCCTGCTCGGACGCCGCGCTGGCGAGACCGTCACGATTGACGCGCCTGCTGGCCAGCTCGTCTTCCATATCCTCTCTATCCGCTGACTGCGCGCACGATTGCGCCGCCAGACACAAGCTGCCGCACCGCCTCAATTAACGGCGAGAGTGGCCTGTCTTCTTCCAGGAAGGGGACATGTCGCCGGATGAGAGCATAGACCGGGGCTGTCCCCTGCCCCAGACGGGCGTCCGCGCCCAACGCCTGGCGCCGGAAATCAATCCCCTGCGCGGCCAGGAGCAGCTCAATGGCTACAATCGTCTCCACGTTGGTGATCATGCGCCGCGCTTTGAGCGTGGCGGTGGCCCCCATGCTGTTATGGTCTTCCACGTTGGCTGAGGCGGTGATGTTGTCGGCGCTGGCGGGGTGCGCCAGGACCTTATTTTCCGCGGCGAGCGCTGCTGCGGTGTATTGGGCCAGCATAAAGCCGGACTGTAACCCGCCCTGGCGCGTCAGGAAGGGCGGCAAGATGCCGCCGTTGGCTGTGGCGTCCACCAGTCGGGCGCAGCGCCGTTCACTCATGTTCCCCAGGTCAGTCAGCGCCATTGCTAGGTAATCCATCGCTAGCGCCAGCGGCTCACCGTGGAAATTGCCGCCGGAGAGCACGCAAGGCGCCTCCCCATCGCAGAAAATCAGCGGGTTATCGGTGGCCGAGTTCAGCTCAATCTCAATCACCCAGCGGGCATAGGCGATGGCGTCGCGCACCGCGCCATGCACCTGGGGGATACACCGCAGCGTATAGGGGTCCTGCACGTTCAACGGGTCGCGCCCCCGGACATACGTGCTTCCGGCCAGCAGGCGGCGCAGATAAGCGGCGCAATCCACCTGGCGCGGATGTGGACGTACGGCGTGCAGGCGCTCGTCAAACGCCTCCGCCGTGCCATGCAGGGCCTCCAGGCTCAGGCAGCCCGCGATGTCTGCCGTCTGCACCAGGACCTCGGCGCGATGCGTGACCAGCGCCCCCACGCCGGTCATCAGTGCTGTGCCGTTGAGGAGCGCCAGCCCCTCTTTCGCCTCCAGTTGCAATGGGGGGATGCCGGCGCGGCGCAGCGCCTCGCCTCCGGCCAGGCGTTCGCCCTGATAGACCGCCTCGCCTTCGCCGATGGCCACAAGCGCCAGATGGGCCAGCGGCGCGAGATCGCCACTGGCCCCCAGGCTGCCCTGCCCCGGCACCACCGGATGCACGCCCCGGTTGAGCATGGCGATCAGCGTCTCTACCACCACAGGCCGCGCCCCGGAATAGCCCTTTGCCAGCGTGTTGGCGCGGACGGCGAGCATGGCCCGCACCTCGCGCTCGCTGAGGATGGGGCCAACGCCCGCGGCGTGGCTGCGCACCAGGTTGCGTTGCAGTTCCGGCACCTGATCGGGCGGGATGACGCGGTCCTTGAAAAAGCCGAAGCCTGTGGTGACGCCATAAACGATCTCCCCCTGCGCCAGAAACTGCTCTACCACTGCCCGGCTGCGTGCCATGCGCGGCAACGCCTCCTCTGCCAGGCGGACGGGGGCGCCATCGGCGATAGCCACGACCTCATCCAATGTCAGGTGATCGCCGTTCAGTGTGATCGGATTTTCGGTGGAGTAGGATGACATCGGCTTAAGCCTCTGACAGCGGTTCAGTCACGGTAAATAGATACAGCCAGATTATACCTGCCCTGAATGCCCCACGCCAGCAGAATAGCTACAACCTGTTTCAAAAACAGGCCGAATTACCCCCCACCCCAGCCCTCCCCCACAAATATGATCTCTCCCTCGGCTACTCCCCTCTCAGAGGAGTGAGTTCCCTCCTCCTGGATGGGGGAGGGGGCGACTCTTCGCTTCAGGGTTACAGGGAATGCCACCGCAAACGATGCGGCCTCAGTAGATCACAAAAGTGTCACCCTGAGCGAAGCGAAGGGTCTCCTGAACATATATTGGAGATGCTTCGCTGCGCTGATGCTTCGCTGCGCTGATGCTTCGCTGCGCTGATGCTTCGCTGCGCTCAGCATGACAAACCTGTGATCTACTGAGCCTGGTGGGGGCACAACAGGCTATGCCCCTGGGCCGCACCGTTGACAGCGCTGTGGTAGTAGGTTGAGGGTATGGGGGAGTCTACGACTCACCCTGCCCCTGGTGCGGCGTGCCCCCTGAGGGGCAGGGTGAGGTTGGGGCGCGATGCATTGCGCCCCAACTTAACGCTTGGTGTACTGCGGTGCCTTGCGGGCTCGCTTGAGGCCGGGCTTCTTGCGCTCCTTCTCGCGCGCGTCGCGAGTCAACAGGCCCTCCTTGCGCAACAATGGGCGCAAATCGGGGTTGTACTTGAGCAGGGCGCGGGCCAAGCCATGCGAAACCGCGTCCGCCTGGCCCGTGATGCCCCCGCCCTTCACCAGGACGGTGATGTCATAGCGCCCCTCGCCCCCGATGACCCTTAAGGGCTTGAGGATGCGATCCATGTCGCCGATGCGGGGGAAGTACTGCTCGGCAGGCTTGTCATTGACGATGATCCGCCCCTGCCCATCGGGGTAAATCCGCACTCGCGCCGTGGCCGTTTTGCGTCGCCCTATACCTTCATAGTATTGAATGGACATCGGATTGCCTTACTCCTCTAACTCCAATGGTTGCGGTTGCTGTGCTGCGTGCGGGTGCTCCGGCCCGGCATACACCTTCAGCTTCTTGAATATCTTGCGCCCCAGGCGGTTGCGCGGCAACATGCCCCGCACAGCCAGCTCAAACACCCGCGCTGGATGACGCGCCAGGTAGTCGCGCAGGGTGAAGGCGCGAAGACCGCCCGGATAACCGGAATGGCGGTAGTACATTTTCTCATCCATCTTGCGCCCGGTCACCCGGATCTTATCGGCGTTCACCACGATCACGAAATCGCCGACATCCATCCCTGGCGTGTAAATGGGCTTGTGCTTGCCCACCAGCACGCGCGCCACCTGCGAAGCCAGGCGCCCCAGCGTTTTGCCCTGAGCATCCACAATGTACCAGCGGCGCTCAATGTCGCCCGCCTTAGCTACATACGTCTTCACTCCATCACCTTCCTTAAGAAAAACCTGGTTTACCACAGAGAGCGCGGTAAAACGATAGATTTACCCCTCTCAGTAGGTTACCGCGACCAAACACAGGCCGTGCGCCGGTGCCAGCCCTTTGACCCGCCTCCGGTCACGCGAATGTAAGGCCTCAATAAAGTCTTCCGGCGTCCATGTGCCCTCCCCGACCCGCTTCAGCGCGTTCACCAGGTGACGCACCATGTGGTAGAGGAAGGCATTGGCTTCAATCTCAAAGAACAGAAATGGCCTGTCCACATGCCACTCCGCCCGCATCACCTGGCGGACGGTGTTCTCCCCCCTGGGCGCACGACCGAAGGCAGCGAAATCGTGCTCGCCGATGATCGCCTGAGTTACCTGGGCCATCGCCGCCACGTTCAACGGCGCCGGCACATGCCAGGCCGTGCGCCGCGCTAAGGGTGAGCGCAGCGGGTGGTTGTAGATCGTATATTGGTACGTCCGGCTGCGGGCGCTGTAACGCGGATGGAAGTCAGGGGCGACCAGGCTCAGGTCGCGCACCGCCACGTCCTCCGGCAAGACCGCATTTAAGGCCCGCTCCAGGTCGTCCAGGCCGTGCCGCCAGACAATGTTAAAGGCGATCACCTGGCCGCGCGCGTGGACACCGGCATCGGTCCGCCCCGCGCCAACCACGTGAACGCGCTGCCCGGTAATGGACTCCAGCGCGTTCTCCAGTACCCCCTGCACCGTCCGCTGGCCTGAGCGCTGGCGTTGAAACCCGTGAAAATCGGTCCCGTCATACTCCACGCTGGCGCGGACACGTTGTTTAAAGACCGGGGACGGAGGACGAAGGCCCAAATTAGCGTTCAGCTTTCCATTCATCGCTGAGACGCCGAGAGGGCTGAAGGCCGCAGGGCATGAATATACAAAGCCCTCTGCGCCCCTCCGCGTCTTCTGCGTCTCTGCGATAAGAGCGGAACGCTGAAAGCTGATAGCTCATCGCTTGTATCCGTCCTCCGTCCCCCATCATTCCTCCACCAACTCCAGCAAGGCCATCTGGGCGGCATCGCCCTGGCGGAAGCCCAGCTTATATATCCGCGTATAGCCGCCAGGCCGGTTCTCGTAGCGCGGCGCGATCTCGTCAAACAGCTTCTTCACCATCGCCGGGTCGTTCAAGCGCGCCGCGGCCAGCCGCCGGGCATGGACGGCCTGTGCGCCGCCAGCACGCAAGCCCTTCTTCGCCAGCGTGATCAGCTTCTCGGCATCACCGCGAATGGCCCGCGCCTTGGCCTCGGTTGTTTGAATGCGCTCATGGCGGATCAGCTCGGTGATCAGGGAGCGGCGCAGCGCCGTGCGCTGGTCGCTGGGCCGGCCCAACTTACGTCCTGCTACCCGATGTCGCATGGTTGGCTCCCCTATCCTCTCTGCGCCGGGGCTTCACCGACCGGCTCATCCGCCTCGCCGGGCACCGGATAGCCCTTCTCCCGCAGCTTTTCCTTCAGCTCGTTCAACGACTTCTCGCCGAAGTTACGGATGGCCAGCACCGCATCCGGGCCTTTGGCCAGCATATCCAGGACCTCGCCCACCGTGGTGATGCCCGTGCGCTTCAGCGAGTTAAACACGCGCACACTCAGATCAAGCTGCTCAATAGGGATGTGATACACCTCGCTCTTGACCGCCGGTTGCTCCGTCTTGACCTCCGGGGCGACCAGGGTCTCCTCGCTGACGCCAGCGATCTGCCGCAGGTGGTTGATCAAGATCTGGGCCGCCTGGCTCAAGGCTTCTTCCGGTCGCATTGTGCCGTCTGTCCAGATCTCCATAATCAGGCGGTCATAGTTGGTCATCTGGCCGACGCGCTCACGCTCCACCTGGTAGTTGACGCGGCGGATCGGGCTGAAAATCGCGTCCACTGGCAGCTCGCCGATCGGCAGGCGTCCCCGCTCCTCGGCAGGCGAGTAGCCGCGCCCGGCCTGAACATTTAACTCAATCTCCAAATGGGTGTCCGGCTGGTCAACCGTAAACAGATACAGGTCTTTATTGACGACCTCCACTTCCGGCGGCACGATCAGATCGGCGGCTGTGACCGTCCCTTCCCCTCGCACCTCCAGGCGCAGGCGGGCTGTCTCTACATTATTTAACAGCTTCAGCCGCAACTGCTTGACCTGCAGGATGAACTGGGTCACATCCTCGCGCACGCCGGGGATTTCGGAGAACTCGTGCAACACATCGCTGATGCGCACAGACGTCACCGCCGCGCCCGGCAGCGATGACAGCAGCACCCGCCGCAGCGCGTTGCCCAGCGTGATGCCGTAGCCGCTTTCCAGCGGACGGATAATAAACCGACCGTAATTGCGTAGAATGGCCTCGCCCTCAATCTTGGGCATCACCAAATTATTCGTGCCGAACAATCTGAACCTCCATCTCAGTCGTCAGTAGCCAGTCATCGGTCATCGGACTAATCTTTGCGCTGACCACTGGCTACTGACGACTGGCTGCTCTGATATTACCGCGAGTAATATTCAACGATAAGCTGTTCCTTGATAGACGGGTCAATATCCTCGCGTGTGGGCAGAGCCATGACCCGTGCGGTGAGCTGCTCCGGGTTCAGGCTGAGCCACTTGGGCACTCCGCGTTCATCCAGCCTATCGCGGATTTCCTTGAAATAAGGGCGCTTCAAGCTGCCCTCGCGCACGGCAATCACATCCCCCGGCTTCACCAGGGCCGATGGGATCGTGATGCGCCGACCGTTGAGCGTAAAGTGCCCGTGCTGAACCAGTTGGCGGGCCTGGGCGCGGGATTCGGCGAAACCCAGGCGGTACACCACGTTGTCCAACCGGCTCTCCAGCATGATCAGCAGGTTTTGGCCTGTGTGGCCACGTTGCCTCTGCGCTGCGCGGAAGTAGCGGCGGAACTGGCGTTCCAACACGCCATACATGCGCTTCACCTTCTGCTTCTCGCGCAACTGCAGGGCGTAGTCCGACGCGCGCCCCCGCTTGAACTGGCCCTCTGTGCCATGCTGGCCGGGCAAATAGCCGCGCCGCTCAAAGGCACATTTCGGCGTCAGGCAGCGCGAGCCCTTCAGAAACAGCTTCATCCCCTCACGACGACACAGCCGACAAACTGGCCCGATATTCCGTGCCATATCACCTCCTAGACGCGCCGCTTCTTCGGCGGCCTGCAGCCATTATGCGGGATCGGTGTCACGTCCGTGATAGAGCGGACGCGCAAGCCCGTCCCCTGGAGCGAGCGGATGGCCGCCTCACGCCCCGGCCCAGGCCCCTTGACGAAGATGTCAATCTCCTGGACCCCCTGGTCCATGGCGGCCTTGGCCGCCTGCTGGGCTGCCATCCGCGCGGCATAGGGCGTGCTCTTGCGCGACCCCTTGAACCCGGCGGTACCGGCGCTGCCCCAGCACAGGGTATTCCCCTCCTGATCGGTGATAGTCACGATGGTGTTATTGAACGTGGCGTGGATGTGCGCCTGTGCATAGGCGACATTGCGACGCACCTTCCTGGCCGCTGTCCGCCGCGCACCTCCACGCTTCGTGGGTCGTCCCATACATCCTCCCTGAATCTGGTCACTTCTAGCCGGTCACATCCAGCGGTTTACTTCTTCTTCATCCCGCGCCGCCGACCGCGCCCTGGCACCGTCTTCCGTGGCCCCTTGCGCGTTCGGGCATTGGTGCGCGTGCGCTGCCCCCGCACCGGCAAATTGCGGCGGTGGCGCAGGCCCCGATAGCAGCCGATCTCCTGCAGCCGCTTGATATTCATCTGCACCTCGCGACGCAGGTCGCCTTCCACGACGTACTCGCGCTCAATGATGTCGCGCAACTGGCTGACCTCAGCCTCCGACAGGTCCTTGATGCGCGTATTGGGGTCAATCCCGGTTCGCGCCAGGATCGCGTTGGCTGTCGGGCGGCCAATGCCGTAGATGTACGTCAGGCCGATCTCCACGCGCTTGTTACGGGGCAGGTCAACCCCAGCGATACGTGCCATGATGCCTCCTCACACTAGCCCTGCCGCTGTTTGTGCTTGGGATTCTCACAAATCACATAGAGGCGGCCCTTGCGGCGCACCACCTTGCACTTGGGACAACGCCGCCTGATAGACGACGATACCTTCATGGTTCACTCCTCAATCTGTTTGAAAGACAGGCAACCTTTGAATTATACCACAATATAAATCTCATGGTAAGGTCAGAATCCTCGGCCCGTCTGGTGTCACCGCCACCGTATGCTCAAAATGGGCTGCGAATTGACCATCCGCCATCACCACCGTCCACTGATCGGGCAGGACGCGCGTCTCCCAGTGCCCCATGCTGACCATTGGCTCCAGGGCCACCGTCATCCCAGGCCGCAACAGCGGCCCCCGCCCCGGCTGTCCGTAGTTGGGGATTTGGGGCTCCTCATGCATGTGCCGCCCGATCCCGTGGCTGGTGTACTCGCGGCTCACGTTGTAGCCACGCGATTCCACATAGCGCTGAATTGCGGCGGAGACGTCGCCCGTGCGATTGCCAGGGCGCATCTGTTCAATACCTACATATAGCGCCTTCTCGGTGGCATCCAGCAGGTCCAGCACCCGTGGGCTGACCTTGCCGACCGGGACGGTGATGGCCGCGTCGGCGTGCCAGCCTTTGTAAAACACCGCCACGTCCAGGCTGACAATATCGCCCTCCTCCAGCCGCCTCGGCCCGGGGACGCCATGGACCAGCTCTTCGTTCACCGAGGTGCAGATGCTCCCCGGATAGGGTGGCATGCTCCGATCAGGGCCACGATACCCTTTTGCCGACGAGGTGGCATGATAACGCCGCATCAGTTCCTCGGCGATCTTATCCAGTTCAGCGGTGGTGATCCCCGGCTGAACGCGCTGGCGCAACTCAGCCAGAATGGCCGCTACAATATGCCCGGCTTCACGCATCCGCGCCAGATCCGCCTGTGACTTGAGATAAATCATACCCTCTAAACTACAAAAACAGGCCGAATTACCCCCCCACCCCAGCCCTCCCCCTTGTGGGGAACCCAGTACCAACCTGGCTAAAGCCCGGTACTGGGTTAGCCCGGTTGTCGGGGGCAGGTCCCTCCCCCATCCAGGGGGAGGGAGAGGGAGGGGTGATTCTACCGCCGTCCCAGCTCTCTCCTACAATTATAATCATGGACCTGGATGCGAACTGGCCTGATCAGGCTCCACATCCGCGCCCACCAACTGCCCCTTAATCTCCGAAAATACCTCTTCAATTGACCTCTCGCCGTTGATCTCCACGAGAAGCCCGCGATTCCGGTAATACTCTACCAGCGGCGCCGTCTGCTCCAGATACACCTGGATGCGGCGCTGCACCGTCTCCGGTTTATCGTCATCGCGCTGATACAGCGGGCTCCCATCAATATCGCAGATGCCCGCTACCTTGGGCGGATGATTGCGTACATGGTAGGCGTGTTGCGCTGCGCGGCACAGCCAGCGCCCGCTCAGCCGCTCCATCAATTCATCTGCCGACACCTGGATATAAAACACCCCTCGGATGGCCTCACCCCGTCCGGCGAGGAAGCGATCCAGCGCCTCGGCCTGGTTCAAGTTGCGGGGGAAGCCATCCAGGATGGCCCCCCTGGCGGCATCGGGGCGGCTCAGCCGTTCGGTGACCATCTGGATGGTCACATCGTCCGGCACCAACTCCCCCCGATCCATATAAGACTTGGCCAGCCGGCCTAACTCTGTCTCTTTTTGCAAGTGCTCGCGGAATAGCTCGCCGCTGGCGACCTTCGCCAGGCCATATTCCCGACACAGCAGATCAGCCTGGGTCCCCTTGCCCGCGCCCGGAGCGCCGATCAGGATCAGGTAGAGTGCCATATCACCACGGATGGGGAGCAGAGGCCAGCCGTCTTCCGTCCTCCGTCATCGGATGAATCCCTCATAGTGCCGCATCAGCAATTGGGCCTCAAGCTGGCGCAGCGTGTCAATGACTACCCCCACCACGATAAGCAGACCGGCGCTGCTGATCAGCAGGATATTAGAACTCAGGCCGAAGGGCGTCAGCAGGAAAGGCAGCACTGCCACCAACCCCAGGAAGACCGCCCCTGCCAATGTGATCCGCCGCACCACTCCTGTGATGTAGTTGGCTGTGGTCCGACCAGGCCGCAGGCCGGGGATGAAGCCCCCCTGGCGTTGCAGTGTCTCCGGCAGGTTCTGCTGCTGGATCAAGACATCTGTATAGAAATAGGTGAACCCCACGACCATCAGGAAGTACAGGATGGGGTAGGTGGGGTTACCGCTCGTGCCGTTGAAGATCTCAATCACTGACTGCGCCAGGTTGTGGATCCAGGCCGTTGATGAGCCCACAAAGAAGCCCGCGATCACCGCCGGGAAGGTCAGGATGGACTGGGCGAAGATCAGCGGGATCATGCCTGCTGTATTGACCTTGAGGGGGATGAAGGTTGTGCCCCCGGCGTACATCCTGCGCCCGCGCACGCGCCGCCCATATTGCACCGGGATGCGCCGTGTCCCCTCCTGGACCACCACGATCACGAACATGGTGATCGCCGTGATCACCAGGAACGCGAGCAATTGCAGCCAGCCCCGGTCCGGATCGGCCAGGAGCCGCCCCATGTTGGCGGGGACGCGGGCCACAATGCCGCCGAAGATGATGATAGACAGGCCGTTGCCCACGCCCTGCTCGGTGATCAACTCCCCCAGCCAGATGGCGAACATGGTGCCCCCTACCATCGCCAGGATCATGGTGATGGTAGGCAGGAGATTCTCGCCGGTGAAACCGAAGTTCGGCAGGATCGTCGGCCCAAGCTGGGCGATGAACAGCCGGGCCTGCCCGATGGCCTGGAGCGCCGCCAGCGGGATCGTCAGGTAGTAGGTGTATTGGTTGATCTTGTTCCGCCCGGCCTCCCCTTCCTTGCTCAGCTCCTCCAGTTGCGGGATGATGGGGATGAGCAGTTGCAGGATAATGGAGGCTGTGATGTAGGGATACACCCCCATCGCCAGGACCGAGAAGTTCGCCACGGCACCGCCTGAGAGCAGGTCCAGTAGCAAGATCAGTTGGTTGGCCCCGCCCTGGTTGGCCTGGTTATACAGTTGCGCCAGGACCTCCTGATTCACCCCTGGCACCGGCACGTGCGCTGCCAGCCGGTAGATCGCCAGGATCAGGAAGGTGAACAGGATCTTCCGCCGCATGTCCGGCAGGTTCCATGCATTTCTCACAGCCTGGAGCATTGGACGCTCTCCTTAAGGACGAAGGACGAGGGACGGAGGCTAATCCGTTTTCCGTCCCTTGTCCTCCATCACCATCTCTACCGCCGTACCGCCGACCTTCTCAATCTTCTCGCGGGCGCTTTGGGAGAAGCGATGCGCCCACACCGTCAGGGGGCGATCCAGTTCGCCCCGGCCCAGGATGGCCACCGGTTTGTCCAGATCGCGCAACAACCCAAGCTGGACCAGCGTTTGGGGTGTCACCACAGCATGGGCCTCAAACCCCCTGGCGGCCAGTTGATCCAGGTTCACCTCGGCGTACTCCACCTTGTGGATATTCGTAAAGCCGCGCTTAAAGGGCAGGCGACGCACCAGAGGGAGCTGTCCGCCCTCAAAGTAGGGCTTGACGCCGCCCCCGGCGCGGGCGTTCTGGCCCTTCGTCCCGCGACCGGCGGTCTTGCCACCGCCCGCGGCGATGCCGCGCCCCACGCGCTTGCGCTCTTTCTTCGCCCCAGGCGCCGGGCGCAGTTCATGTAGCTTCATGACACTTCCTCCACCAGCACCAGATGGCTGATCTTTTGGATCATGCCGCGCACCGCAGGCGTATCCACCTGTTCAACGCTCTCATGCAGATGGCGCAGCCCCAGGGCGCGCACCGTGGCCTTCTGGCGCTCCGAATAGCCAATTGGGCTCTTCACCAGCGTAATGCGCAACCGCCTTTCCCCATTCGGGGACGGAGGAGCGGCCTGGGCCTCCTGGATTCCCAGGGCTGATCCGTTAAGTGCCTTAGTTTTCCGTGCTGCCATCCTTCCCTCGCATCCAGAACGGAGCCAGTGCCTCCGGCTGCTTATTGCGCGCGGCGGCCTCGGCTTCCACGCGCTTGAGCATGGTCAACCCTTTGAAAGTCGCCTGAGTCACATTGAGAATATTGGAGCTGCCCAGCGACTTCGTCAGAATATCGCGCACGCCCGCGGCCTCCAGGACCGCGCGCACGCCGCCAGCGGCCAGGACACCCGTGCCCGGTGCCGCTGGCTTGAGCAGCACCTCGGCGCCGCCGTGCTTGGCGATCACTTCATGAGGGATCGTCGTCCCGGCCAGAGGGATATGACGCATCGCCTTGCGCGCCCGCTCTGTCGCTTTGCGGATGGCATCCGGCACGGCGCGCGCCTTGCCCACGCCCACGCCGACGCGCCCCCGGTTGTCCCCCACGACGGCCACGACGCGGAAGGCAAAGCGCCGACCGCCCTTGATCACTTTCGCTACGCGGGCGATGTCAATCACGCGCTCATCCAGCTCCTCGCGCTCCTCCGGGATACCGGTGAGCGGGCTACTGCGACTGCGTTCTGCTCGTTGCTTTGCCATGCTTAGAACTCCAGTCCTCCTTCACGCGCCGCATCGGCCAGCGCCTTCACGCGACCGTGATACTTATATCCGCCCCGGTCAAACACCACCTTCTTGACGCCCTGGGCGAGGGCCCGTTGGGCCAGCACACGACCGACGATTTTGGCCTCATCGGTCTTCGTGAGGCCGTTGCTCAATTGGGCCTTTACCTCAGGATCAAGCGTGGAGGCCGAGGCCAGCGTATGCCCCCGCGTATCGTCTATGATCTGCGCGTAGATATGCATGGAGCTGCGAAACACGTTCAGGCGGGGGCGCTGCGGCGTCCCGCTGACGCGGCGCCGAACGCGCCGGTGTCGCCGCTCACGGGCAGCGCGTATCTTCTCCGCATCCACCATACGTTAGCCTACCTTTCCGGCCTTGCCGGCCTTGCGCCGGATGCGCTCGTCAATGTAGCGCACCCCCTTGCCCTTGTAAGGCTCTGGCGGGCGCAAGGCCCGCAGGTCTGCCGCCACCTGGCCCACCACCTGCTTATCCACGCCTTCCACGGTGATCGTCCTGGCCTTGGGGTCAACCTCAAAGCGGACCCCCGGCGGCGGCAGGCGATAGATGGGGTGCGAATAGCCCAGGAACAGCACGAGCTGATCGCCCTGCATCTCCGCGCGGTAGCCCACGCCTTCAATCTGCAGCGTCTTGCGGAATCCCTCGGTCACCCCTGTAACCATGTTGGCGATGAGCGCCCGCGTCAGGCCATGCAGCGCCCGGTAACGGCGGTCATCCGAGGCGCGCGTGACGGTGATCGTGCTGTCCTCCACCCGAACACTGATCCCCGGCGGGATGGTCTGCGTTAGTGTCCCCCGCGGGCCCTGGACCGTCACCTGCCCGTCCTCCACCTTCACCTGGACGCCGCCCGGTATTTTGATTGGCATGCGACCAATGCGTGACATGTCAACTCCTTCGTCTACCAGACGTGGCAGAGTACCTCGCCGCCAACGCCCTTGCGCCGCGCTTCCTCGCCGGTCATGATGCCCTGGGAGGTGGAGAGGATGGCGATCCCCATACCGCTCATCACCCAGGGGATCTCATCCTTGCTCGCATACACGCGCCGGCCGGGGCGGCTGACGCGCTCCAGGCCGCTCAATACCGGCCTGCGCTCACGACGCGAGCCCACATACTTCAGCCGGATGCGCAGGTAGGGCTGGGGCTCATCCCGCGTCAACTGATAATCCTCAATATAGCCCTGCTCTTTTAAGATGCGGGCGATCTCAACCTTAACCCTGGAGCTCGGCACCGAGACAAACTGCTGCCCGGTCATGATCGCATTGCGAATCCGGGTCAGCATATCCGCAATCGGATCTACTGGAACACCCATGTCTCTCTATCCTCACCAGCTTGCCTTGGCCACGCCGGGGATCTGCCCGGCGGAGGCCAGTTCACGGAAACAAATGCGGCACAACTGGAAGCGGCGGAGGTAACCGCGCGGGCGGCCACAGCGCTTGCAGCGGTTGCGCACCCGTACGGCGTACTTGCGCCTCTTCTCGCGCTCAATCATGGATTTCTTGGCCACGTCTCTTCTCCCGTCTTCACGAGCGGCTGAAGGGCATCCCCAGGAGTTGCAGTAGCCGCCGCCCCTCCTCATCCGTCTTCGCTGTGGTCACAATGGAGACCTCCAGCCCCCGGATCTTATCAATCTTATCGTACTCAATCTCCGGGAAGATGAGCTGCTCACGCAGGCCCAGCGTATAATTGCCACGGCCATCAAAGGCGTCACGGGGCACGCCACGGAAATCGCGGCGTCGCGGCAAGGCCACGTTGATCAGGCGATCCAGGAAACTCCACATACGCTCGCCGCGCAGGGTCACCTTCACACCAATGGCCCGGCCCTCGCGCAGCTTGAACCCCGCGATAGACTTGCGCGCCCGGGTGATGACCGGCTTCTGGCCGGTGATCGTCTGGATGTCGTTCACCGTGGCGTCCAGCGCCTTGGGGTTATCCAGGGCCTCCCCGACGCCTACGTTGATCACCACCTTCTCAATCCTGGGCACCTGCATGATATTCCGATATTCAAATTCGCGCATCATCGCGGGAACGACCTCTTCCCGGTAGCGCTGTTTCAGATCAGGCATGGTTAATCAATCACCTCACCACAATTCTTGCACACGCGGCTGGCGCGTCCGCTCTCATCACGCACGTAGCCGACGCGCACCGCCTGGTTGCAATGCGGGCAGACCAGCATCACATTGGAGAGATGGATGGGCGCCTCAAATTCAATGATCCCAGGCGGTGTCCGGGTGCGGCCCCCTGTCGGGCGCGGGCGCTGGGCCTTCTTGACGAGGTTCACTCCCTGCACCACGGCGCGGTTGGCCTTGGGCAACACACGGGCCACCGTGCCGCGCTCGCCCTTGTCATCGCCCGCGATAACTTCCACTAGGTCTCCCTTCTTTATTCGGATCCCCACGTTTCCTACTCCTATCCGCCCCAAGGTTAGAGTACCTCCGGTGCCAGCGAGATGATCTTCATAAAGCCCTTATCGCGTAATTCACGGGCAACCGGGCCAAAGATACGCGTCCCCTTGGGGTTCTTCGTCGCGCCGTCCAGGATCACGGCTGCATTGTCATCAAAGCGGATCAGGCTGCCGTCCTCGCGGCGATAGGCTTTGGCCTGGCGCACGATCACCGCGCGCACAATCTCGCTCTTCTTGACCGCGCCCTGGGGTGCGGCGGATTTCACCGTGGCGATAATGATGTCGCCCACCCGGCCATATTTGCGCTTGGAGCCGCCCAGGACGCGGATGCAGAGCAACTCGCGCGCGCCGGTGTTATCTGCCACAGTCAGCCGAGTCTCCTGCTGGATCATTTGGCCCTCTCCAAAATCTCCGCCACCACCCAGCGCTTCTCGCGGCTGAGGGGGCGCGACTCTACAATCCGCACACGGTCGCCCACGCGGGCCGCATTGTTCTCGTCGTGGGCCTTATATTTCTTCACCCGGCGGATGACCTTGCCATACAGGTCGTGGCGCACCAGGCGTTCCACCGCCACAACGACGGTCTTCTCCATCTTGTCACTGGTCACCGTCCCAACCAACTCGCGGCGGTTTTCCCTCATGCCGTTTCCTCCTTATCTTCGTTGGCATCCTCGTTGGCCGTCTGGCCGCCTGGCGCAGCGCCAGCCGCTGCCATCGCTGCCTCCCACGCCTGCAGGATGCGACGCTCGTTGAGGACAGTCAGATAACGGGCAATATCGCGCTTCACGGCTTTTAAGCGGCTGGTGTCCTTAAGCTGGCCAGCGGCACGCTGAAAGCGCAGGTTGAATAGCTCCTCACGGGCGTCATCCAGCTTGCTCTGGATCTCCGCCGTGCTCATCTCACGGATCTCCTTAGCACGCACCATCGCTTACCCCTCTTCTACTGCCTCAGCGACCAGGTCGGCGCGCCGGACGAACTGCGTCTTGATGGGCAACTTGTACCCTGCCATCTTGAGCGCCTCTTTGGCCAAGGCTTCGTCCAGGCCCCCGACCTCAAACAGGATGCGTCCGGGCCGGACCACGGCCACATGCTGCTCCACCGCGCCCTTGCCCTTGCCCATGCGCGTCTCGGCGGGCTTCCTGGTCACTGGTTTATCCGGGAAGATGCGGATCCACATCTTGCCGCGACGGCGCACATAGCGCACAATCACGCGCCGTGCTGCCTCAATCTGACGGCCCGTGATCCAGGCTGGCTCAAGCGCCTGCAGGCCATACTCCCCGAAGGCCACCGTCACGCCGCGTGACTCTTTCCCTTTCATCCGCCCGCGCATCTGCTTGCGGTACTTGGCTCGCTTGGGCACTAACATGGCATCTCTCCTCAATCCCTGTAGGGCGGCTGAAGCCCGGCTTCAGCCATCCAGGTTTCACGCGCTGGTATACGCCTCTGCTTGAGTCTGCGACTCAGGCTGAACATCCCCTTTATAAATCCAGACCTTGATCCCGATCCGGCCATAGGTCGTGAGTGCCTCGGCGCGGGCGAAATCAATATCCGCACGCAACGTACTGCGCGGCACTCGCCCTTCCATGACCGTTTCGCGGCGGGCCATCTCCGATCCGGCCAGCCGGCCTGAGGCCACGATCTTGATGCCCTTGGCCCCGGCGCGCATGGCCTGCTGCACGGCGCGCTTCATCGCACGGCTATGGGAGACGCGCCGCTCAATCTGCGAAGCGATGTTCTCCGCGACCAGGTACGCGTTGATGTCGGTGTTCTCAATCTCCTCAACTTCAACCTTGACCTTCTTCCCGGTTAACTCCTCCAGGCGTTCGCGCAATTGCTTGACGGCCTGGCCCTTACGCCCGATCACAATGCCCGGCTTCGCCGTCCACAACGTCACCTGGAGCTGATTCGGGAAACGCTCAATATCAATCTTGGCGATTCCCGCCTGCGGGTTTTCCCTCCAGATCAGATCGCGGATCTTAAAATCCTCGTGCAATAACTCCGCATACTCGCGCCCCTCGGCGTACCAGCGAGCATCCCAGTCTTTGATGATCTTCAGCCTGAACCCGGTCGGGTGAACTTTTCTACCCACGCTTCCTCCTATTATAGGCCCGTTACTCTTGCTTTGGCTCCGGCCTGGCCGGTGCCTCCTCGCGTCGGCGGCGCAGGCTAAAGCGCGGGCGCCGCACCTCGGTCTTGGGCGCGGGCTTCACAGGTACCTCGCGTTCGCCCAGGATCACGGTGATATGTGCCGAGCGCCGGATGATGGGCTTCCAGCGCCCCCGCGCGCCAAAGCGTCGCCACAACCGCCGGGGGCCGTCATCGGCATAGGCCCGATAAATAAACAGGTCCTCGCGGTTGAGCCCATAGTTTTCCTCAGCGTTGGCGATGGCCGACTGGATCAGCTTCGCCACCGGGCGGGCGGCGCCCTGCGGCATGAACTTCAGCATGGCCAGCGCCTCATCGGCGCCCCGCCCGCGCACCACATCCAGCACCAGGCGCACCTTCTGCGGTGAGATCGGAATGTACCTGGCGACAGCCTTGATCTCGTATTCCATAATGCCTCCTACCTCACCGACGTCCGCTTCTCTTTGTGGGAGTGCCCGCGAAATGTGCGCGTCGGCGCGAACTCGCCCAGCCGGTGGCCCACCATGTTCTCCGTAATGTAAATGGGCACATGGCGTCGCCCATCGTGCACCGCGATCGTGTGCCCCACCATCTGGGGGAAGATGGTTGAAGCACGCGACCAGGTGCGGATGACGCGCTTCTCCCCCTTCAGATTCATCTCCTCAATCTTCTTCAACAGCTTGGGCTGAACGTAAGGCCCTTTCTTCAGCGATCTTGACATAACTGGCTCATCCTCCCAACCGCGTCAAACGCGATGCTGGCGTTTGCTGGTTGACGTTTCACGCCCGCTGCTTCTTTGTCCTTCTGCGGACGATGTACTTATCGGTGGCCTTGTTGCGCCGCGTCTTATAGCCGCGCGTGGGCTTTCCCCAGGGCGACTTCGGGCCAGGCATTCCCACCGGCGAGCGCCCTTCACCGCCGCCGTGCGGGTGATCGCGTGGGGACATCGCCGAACCGCGCACCGCCGGGCGGATGCCCAGGTAGCGCTTGCGCCCTGCCTTGCCCAGCTTGATGTTGCTGTGATCCAGGTTCCCTACCTGGCCCACCGTGGCATAGCATTCCAGGCGAATGCGGCGCACCTCACCACTGGGCATGCGCAGCGTGGCGTAGTCGCCTTCCTTCGCCAGAAGCTGAGCGCCGGCCCCGGCAGCACGCGCTAATTGGCCTCCGCGCCCCGCTATCAGCTCAATATTGTGCACGATCGTGCCCACCGGGATGTTGCGCAGTGGCAGCGCGTTGCCGGGGCGCACCTCTGCCATCGGGCCGCTCATCAGGATGTCGCCCACCTGCACCCCCAGGGGCGCGATGATATAGCGCTTCTCGCCGTCGGCATACTGCAATAGCGCAATGCGCGCCGAACGGTTCGGATCGTACTCAATCGTCGCCACCCGCGCCGGGATGCCATATTTGTCGCGCTTGAAGTCAATCACCCGGTACTGGCGCTTGACGCCCCCACCGCGATGGCGGACGGTGACCTTACCGCGCACATTGCGGCCCCCGCTCTTGCGGAGCGGGCGCAGCAGCGACCGTTCCGGCTCTGTATGGGTGATCTCCTCAAAGGTCGGTGCGGTCATGCCGCGCCGACCGGGAGAAGTAGGCTTATAGGTCTTAATCGGCATCAGACCCCCTCAAACAACTGCAACCGCTGGCCTGGGGCGAGCGTCACGATAGCCTTCTTCCAACCAGACCGGCGAATCGCCATCCGCCGGTTGCGTCGGCGCGCTCGCTTGGCCGGCATGTTCAAAATGTTGACATCCACGACATCTACGTCAAAGATCGTCTCTACCGCTTCCTTCACCTGAAGCTTATTCGCCCGTGGATCCACCTCAAACACGTACTGTCCCAACTCATTGGACAGATACGTGGATTTCTCGGTCACAATCGGGCGCTTGAGCACTTCGTAAATGTGCAACATGGCTATCCCTCACTCGCCTCTGCCCCATCCGGCACTGCGGTACGCGCCTCGGTCCCCAGCCAGCCCTGGATCACGTCCAATGCCCCCAGAGGCATGACCACCAGATCGCTGCCCAGGAGGTCGCGGATGTTCAGGTAAGTGGCGCGCAAATACTTCACGCCTGGCAGATTCCGCACGGCCAGCTCCACAGTTTCATTCCGCTCCGGCAGCAGGATCAGCGTTTGCGTACCGTTCCGGTGCCCGATCAGGCTCAAGAAGGCCGCCATCTCTTTCGTTTTCGGCGTCTCCATGGCCAGCGTATCCACGACGACGATCTGGTGATCCGCCGCCTTGACTGAGAGCGCCGAGCGCAGCGCCGCCCGCCGCATCTTCTTGGGCATGTGCTGGGCGTAGCTGCGCGGGTGCGGCCCATGGGCCACGCCGCCGCCCCGCCACAGGTTCACCTTGCGCGAGCCGTGGCGCGCGCGGCCTGTGCCCTTTTGCCGCCAGATCTTTGCGCCCGTGCGGTCCACCTCGGCGCGCGTCAGGGTATCGTGCGTGCCCAGGCGGGCATTGGCCATCTGGCGTACATACGCCTGGTGCATCAGTTCGCGATTGATGGGCGCCTCAAAGATGTCCGCAGGGAGCTCAATCCGGCCCACCGCTTCACCTTGCATATTGATGACGGGTACTTCCATAGCTCCCTCCACTACCGTGACGCCTTCCTGGTCTCGCGAATGATGACCAGCCCATTCCGCGCGCCGGGCACGCTGCCACGCACAGCCAGCAGATGGCGTTCCGGGTCAACGGCCACGACCTCCAGGTTCTGGACTGTGACGCGCTCGTTGCCCATACGGCCCGCCATGCGCGTGCCCTTAAACACATGGCCCGGCGTTGTGGTCGCCCCCACCGAACCTGGGGCGCGCTGGCGATCCGACTGGCCATGCGTCTTTGGGCCGCCTCTGAAGCCATGGCGCTTCACCACCCCTGCCGTGCCGCGCCCTTTTGACATCCCGGTCACATCCACACGGTCGCCCCGCGTAAAGATGGACACCGTGATCTTCTGGCCTTCGTGCCAGGGGATCTCGCCATTGTCTTGCAGGCGGAACTCGCGCAGGTAACGCAGAGGCGGCACGGCCTCTTTGAAGACCTTGCGCTGTGGGTGTCTGGCGTCGCCTCTGAGCAAGCCCAGATGACCCTTCTCCCCCCTGGTCAAACGCTTTGGCTCAACCTCTTCAAAGCCAAGCTGATAGGCGCGATACCCATCGCGCTCCAGTGTGCGAATGTGCGTAACGTAACAGGGGCCAGCTTTGATGATGGTAACCGGGATGGCCTCGCCCTGCTCATTAAATATTTGAGTCATCCCGATCTTTTTGCCTAGTAAGCCTCTCATATGACCTCCTGGGACTGTCAGCCCTAGGCCAGGCTGCATCATCCCAACCTCGTCCTCACCCCCTCTCCCCTGTCAGGGGAGGGGAAGGGGAGAGATATATTACAGCTTAATTTCAATATCCACGCCCGCAGGCAGATTGAGCCGCATCAGCATATCTATCGTCTTGGCATCTGGGTCCAGCACGTCAATCAAGCGCTTGTGCGTGCGGATCTCAAAATGCTCTTGACTGTCCTTGTCAATGAAGGGCGACCGGCGCACCGTGAACCTCTCAATGCGCGTGGGCAGGGGCACCGGCCCGACAACGCGAGCGCCTGCGCGTTCCGCCGTCTCCACGATACGGCGGGCAGAGGCGTCTAGAACACGGTGATCGTAAGCCTTTAAGCGTATCCGGATACGTTGCTTGGTCATTACCCTAACACCCTAGTGATGACGCCGGCGCCCACCGTCAGGCCCCCTTCGCGGATGGCGAAGCGGCTGCCCGCCTCCAGGGCCACCGGCTCAATCAGCTTCACCCGCAT
>FWWM01000226.1_pt1 | contig 189514 bp, 168 predicted proteins | sample 2228351 | NCBI WGS metagenome assembly FWWM01 (sample SAMEA103939774, study PRJEB20133) | metagenome | reverse complement strand
TTCGCCATTCGCTGATTCGCCATTCGCTGATTCGCCATTCGCTGATTCGCCATTCGCTGATTCGCCATTCGCTGATTCGCCATTCGCTGATTCGTGATTCGTGATTCGCCATTCGCTGATTCGCCATTCGCTGATTCGCCATTCGCTGATTCGTGATTCGTGATTCGCCATTCGCTACCCCCCAAAGCTCTCCGGCATGCGCACGCACACGACCTCTCCCCGCGCGCAGAGCTCGCCGTTGGCCGACAGGGTGACCTGCAGAACCACCTTGCGGCCTTTGATCTCCACGGCGCGGCCGCACAGCTCCAGCTCGGCGTCTATGGGGGTTGGCCGCAAGAAGTCCACTTTGAGGGACGCGGTGACGAAGCGGGGGGCCGGATCGGCGCCGATGACAAGGCCCTCGGCCTGGGCTGCTGCTGCTGCCGCCGTGCCGGTGGCGTGGCAGTCAATCAACGAAGCGATCAGCCCGCCGTACACATAGCCCGGGATGGCGGTGTGATACGGCCGGGGGCGAAAGTGACAGACCGCCTGGGCCCCATCCCAGTAGCTCTTGATCTGCAGGCCGTATTCGTTCAGCCGGCCGCAGCCGTAACAATGTGCAACGTTGTCGGGGTAAGTGTCCTGGATAGCGATATTGTTCATGATGTCACCGTCTCACGGCAGGAATTGCAGGAAGTATTCGGCAGGCCCGCTCCGGAGGAAAGCGTAGACGGCATCGGTGTTGCTCTGCACCATGTGCCATTCGCCGGTGCGCAAGGGCCGGTAGCTGCTGCGCAAGCGGAGCAAAGCCCGATAGTGGGAGAGGGGCAGACAGGCTGCGCAGAGAAGGCTGGCCAGCAGCACGCCCCGTGGGAAGTATAAGGAGATACGCATGATGGGTCCGTTCCTGGGCAGGATGGCTTAGGCGACCCTAGTATCCCAGGAACGGCCCGGCTTGTCAACTATTCGTGCTATCGGTTGCGACCATATGTCTCGTGCGCCGAGACCCAGTCAAGGGACGAGATCGCCGCGGCCAGCGAGATCTCTCCCGCCAGCGCGACCCCGGCCACGATCTCGGCGAACTTCAACACCTTCCCCTTGCCGTAACAGCCCAGGATCTCCAGACATTCGCGCTGGGTGGCCAGGCCGGTGCCGCCGCCGTACGTGGCCACGATCAAGGACGGCAGAGTGAGGGAGAGATAGAGGTCCCGTTCCGGGGTCAGCTCGGTGTAGATGATGCCGGCCGAGGACTCGGCTACGTTGGCCGCGTCCTGGCCCGTGGCAATGAAGAGGGCTGTGATGGCGTTGGCCGCGTGCAAACCGTTGTTGTTGGCGCCCGAGAGGAACGCGCCCACATTGGCCACCCCGGCATGATAGGCGAGCTGTTCCGGCTCCACCCGCAACTGCTGGATCAGCACATCGCGCTTGATGGTGGCTTCGGCGATGACGCGCTTGCCGCGCGTGCGCATGATGTTGATCTGGGACGCCTTCTTGTCCGTGGCGAAGTTGGACTCCAGGTAGAAGCGGCGGATGCCGGGGTAGTTGTCTATGATCCAGCTACACGCGGCAAAGGTGGCCCGGCCCACCATGTTCTGCCCGGCGGCATCCCCGGTGTGGAAGTTGAAGCGCAGGTAGGCGAACTTGTTGGCCAGGAACGGATCAATGTAGCGCAGCTTGGCCACATGCGAGGTCGCCTCCGCCTCCTCCCGGATCTTGTCAATGTGTTCCTGCACCCAGGCCACGAAATCACGCGCGCCACGGGCGTCGTCGAAGACAAACACCGGCGCGCGTTGCATGGCATCGTCCACCACGGTGCACTTCACGCCTCCGCACTGGTTCAGCACCTTCATGCCGCGGTTGTACGAGGCCACCAGGGTGCCTTCAGCCGTGGCCAGGGGGATGATGAACTCGCCCTGGGCATGCTCGCCGTTCACCCGCAAGGGGCCGGCGAAGCCCAACGGCACCTGCGCCACCCCGGTGAAATGCTCGCAGTTGCCCTTGGCGAGGTGCGGATCGAAGGAGAAATGGGTGATATGCTGCAGCTTGACCCCGCTGTAGCTCTCGACGAAGGCCTGCCTGCGCTTCACCACCTCTTCGCTGTAATCATCCACCGGATCGCGCGGGATGCGGACCTGCGCCTCTTCGGCATGGGACGTGGCGTCTTCCACGGCAAACTGCAGCTTGCCGAACGGCCGGGAATCGAACGCGACGACGATGCCGTGCTTGCCGTCCTTCACCGGGTCCACGGCCAGCACCACATCCACCACCATGCGCAACGGGAAGGCCAACGGCCGGTCAGGGGTGATCTCGGTCGCAGCCAGGGCGCGGCCGTCCGGCAGGATCAGCTTCACGGCCTGCAGCGGGATGTTGCGGCCGTCCAGGGAAATGCTGCGCAAGCCTACCAGCTCGGCGTCACTCAGGCGGTTCTTGATGGAAAAAACGACTCCCTGCGGTGTGTTCTTCAGGCTGCCCAGGGTATACAACTTCTTCAACAGCAAGCTCGGGATCAACATAGCACACACTCCATTTCCGAAAATAGTCCCTTTGGCCGCGGGCAGACGATGAAGGCATAGCTTGCGGCGCTTATTGCATGACCTGCGTGATGATATTGTGTTTCGTTCGTATTGTCAACTTGGCCGAAGTGGCGTCATTCCAGGGCGAGGCGGATGACCCGCCAGTGGACGTTGGCGGTCACCCTTTCGTTGGCGACGCTGATCAAGTGCGCGGTGACTCGCCTGGGCTCACCGTCCAGGACCACCACGGCCTGCACAAAGGCCTCCTCGTTGCCGCACCACCACTGCTCGTTACCGGGGTTTTGCAACATCCCTTCGGGACACCGGAAACCGCGCTCGGGATGTGCGAGAACAGCGCCCTGGTTGGTCACGGAGAGGATCTGGAGCGGTGCGTTGCTGGCCGTGTTGAGGCGTTCTCTCAGAGGCGAGGCAACGTCGGCGTTCTCAGTGAGGAAACTCCCTCCGGTGGGGCCTTGACCGGCCGGCTTGCCCCCGCGCAGCAGGGCGACCAGAACGGCTTCGGGATAGAAGGGGTCTACAGGTATGCCAAAGCAGAAGTCAATGGTGTACTTCTCTTCGACCAACTCAAAGTTCAGAGCGCCCTTGCGTTCGAACACTTTCACCTCGCAGAGCACGCTGCGATGGTTCGCCAGCCGGTTGTAGGTGGTTACCGTCGTAATCGGGGTCGTCGGCTCAAGGATGTTCGGTGCGTCCACATGCGCGTCGCCGACGAAATGAACGCCCTGGTACCCCACCTCGCGGCCGGCCCAACGGAAGATGGACAGCCGCGTGGGCAAAGGCAGGTAGCTGTAGCCCAGGAAATACAGCTCCTCGGCATAGCATTTCCGGGCCGTCTCCTTGCTGTCGTCCTTCTCGGGCGCATAGGGATAGAATTTGACATCGTTCTCGCCGAGATAGCCCTGGCCTTTGTCGGTGTAGAAATCGGGCAACAGCTTGTAGGGCACCAGGAGGGCGGGCCGGTATGGGCTGATGTTGCCCAGAGCCTGGGGCACCCGGTTCACCTGGGGGTCGTACACAACGCCGCCGATGGGGGAGTGGAAGAAATAGCTTTCAGACGTGGCGTAAAGATTGGCGGTCTTCGTGGTGTCATACCTGTAGAGCACCAGCCACTCTGGTTCACCGTCGTTATCCAGGTCGCACTGCTGCGGCTGCTTGTCCAACAACTTCCACTCGGTCGGAATGAGATCGCGCAGGTCTATGGGGATCTGCGGTTGCTGGGGGGTAAGAGTTCCCGGCAGCCCGCGCTGGCGCAGCAGCAATGCCAGGATCGCAAGCAGCGCGATCAGGACAATCACGAAGATGATGCCGCTGCGCCCTTTCAGCATAGGTGGCCTCCGGTTTTGGCGTCAGGCCACGGCCGGCGCCGCCTGGTTGCCGTCAGGCGGCGGTGCCTCGACCGCCGGGGGTGTTGTCCCCTTCCTGCGCCGTGTGCGCCGCACCACCCGCGGCTCCTGTTCACCGGGCAGAGGTGGCAGCAGCACGCGCGGCAGGATCTCTTCCATCCGGTCCACCAGGACGAGCTCCAGCTCGCGCTGCACCTGCCGCGGCACATCCACCAGGTCCTTCTTGTTGCGCCGGGGGATCACCACCGTCTTCAGACGCATGCGATGGGCGGCCATCAGCTTTTCTTTGAGCCCGCCGATGGGCAACACCCGGCCCCGCAAGGTGATCTCGCCGGTCATGGCTACATCATGGCGCACCGGGCGCCGGCTCAAGGCCGAGATGAGGGCCGCGGCCATGGTGATGCCGGCGCTGGGCCCATCCTTGGGGATGCTGCCTTCGGGCACGTGAATGTGCAGGTCGAGCTTGTCGAAATCCACCTTTTCCAGGCCGAAATCGCGCGCGTGGGAGCGGGCAAAGGTCAACGCGGCCTGGGCCGACTCCTGCATCACTTCGCCGAGCTGTCCGGTGAGCAGCAGGCTTCCCTTGCCGGGCACAGCCGACACTTCAACCTGCATCACGTCGCCGCCGGCCTCGGTCCAGGCCAGGCCGTTGGCCACGCCCACCTCATCGGTCTCGTTGGCCAGCCATTCGGAGTACTGCGGCGGGCCCAGGAACTTGTAGACCAGGCCGGGCGTGATGCGGCGGGGAGCCTTCTTCCCTTCGGCCACGCGGCGCGCGATCTTGCGGCAGATGTTGGCGATGGCGCGCTCCAGGTTGCGTACGCCGGCCTCATAGGTGTATTCGCGGATCATCACGCGCAACGCGGCCGTGCTGAACTGCACCTGGCCGGGCTGCAAGCCATGCGCCTCGAGCTGCCGGGGCACCAGGAATTTCCTGGCAATGGCCAGCTTTTCCTCCTCGATATAGCCCGGGAACTCGATCACCTCCAGGCGATCGCGCAGCGCCGGCGGCACCGGGTCCAGGTAGTTCGCCGTGGTGATGAACATGACCTTGCTCAGGTCGTAGGGCACCTCCAGGTAATGGTCGCTGAACGCATGGTTCTGCTCCGGGTCCAACACCTCCAACAGCGCCGAGGCCGGGTCCCCGCGAAAGTCCATGCCCAGCTTGTCAATCTCATCCAGCATGAAGAGGGGGTTGATGGTCCCGGCCGTGTGCATCGTCTGGATGATGCGGCCCGGCAGCGCGCCGATGTAGGTGCGCCGATGCCCGCGGATTTCGGCCTCGTCCCGCACGCCGCCCAGGCTCAGCCGCACGAACTTGCGCCCCAACGCCTCGGCGATGGACTTGCCCAGGCTGGTCTTGCCGGTGCCCGGCGGGCCGACGAAGCACAAGATGGGGCTCTTCATTTTGTCCTGGGCCAGCTTGCGCACCGCGATGTATTCCAGGATGCGCTCTCTGACCTTGGGCAGGCCGTAATGGTTGCTCTCCAGGATCTTCGCCGCGCGCTCCAGATCCAGGTTGTCTTCGGTGGCCGTGGTCCAGGGCAGGTCCAGCAGCCAGTCTATGTAGTTGCGCACCACCGTGGTCTCAGGGGAACCCGGCGGGATGGAAGCCAGTTTGGCGATCTCCTTCTCTGCCCGGGCGTGAACCTCCGGTGGCAGGCCGGCCTTGGCCAGCTTCTCCCGCAGCTCGGTGATCTCCCGTTGGAACTCATCCCCTTCGCCCAACTCGGACTGGATGGCGCGCATCTGCTCGCGCAGATAGTACTCGCGCTGGCTCTTGTCCACCTCCTGCTGCACCTGGGTCTGGATGCGATCCTCCAGCTCCAGCACGTCCAGCTCCTGGCCCAGGATGATGCTGAGGCGCTGCAGGCGCTGGTTGGCATCCAAAGTCTCCAGCAGCTCCTGGCGTTGTGAGGTTTCCAGGTCGAGGACGTGGGCCAGCAGGTCGGCCAGGCCGCCGGGCTCCTTTTCGTTCATCGCGGCCACATAGGCATCTTCGGGGATGTTCGCGTTAAGGCTGACGACCTTCTCGAACAGCGCCAACACGGCGCGCATGAGCGCCTCGCTGGCCATGTCATGGCGCTCGTCCTCGTACAGCGGCACCCCCCGCACCCGAAGATACGGCTCGGCGTCCACCAGCTCGATGATCCGCACGCGCTCGATGCCCTGTACCAATACGGTGGCGCCGCCGTCCGGCATGCGTAAGATGCGGCCCACTTCGACCGCGGTGCCGACGCTGTACAGGTCGGACAGGTCGGGATCAACGACCTCCGGGTTGCGCTGCGCCACCACCAGGAGCGGCACCTCCATCTCCTCGGCCGCTTCGACAGCGCGTATTGATTGGTCACGGCTCAAAAACAGCGGCGTGACCAGGTTAGGGAAGACCACTGTATCGGGCAAGGGGAGGACCGGATACTCGTTGCCCTCCAGCCCTTCCAGGTCGCGGCCGGTCGCGCGCCGGCTCTCCTGGTCCTTGCGGCCCCGCCGGCGGGCCAATAGATGGATCAACGGCCATTCTGGGGCCGTTAGCGGGCCGATATTACGATCCAAGACGTTCAAATCCTGCCTCCACATAAATTCATTCTATCACCAATCAATCCGGCAATCAATCCGGCACAGGGGTCCCGGCCGTCTCGTCCTGGAACACCCAGTCGTCCGGGGGAAAGGCCTCCGGATGGCGCGCGGCCCAGGCCCGACGCGCCTGCGCGACCACGAAGATGGAACCGGTGACGCAGATCAGATCGTCGGGCTCCGCCCACACCATCGCCTCGGTGAGCGCGTCGTCCAGGTTAAGCTGCACGCTGATGGGGCAGGTGTCGTTTAGCTTGCGCACCAGGTCGGCCAGGTAGGCGGGCTCCGCCGAACGCGGGTGCCCGCTCTTGGTGACGATCACTTTGTCGGCCGGCGGATAGCCCGTTTCGCTCTCGGGCGCCAAAAAGGTCCGCAGCATACCGAGGATATCCTTATCGGTCGAGGCGCCGAAGATCATGGCCAGCCGGCGCCGCGCCGGGCGAGGGAAGTAGTTCGCCAGCGCGGCCCGCAGCTTCTGCGCCGAGTCCTCGTTGTGCGCGCTGTCCACCACCAGGGTGGGCCGTTGGTGCAAGACCTCGAACCGCCCCGGCCAACGGGCCGCTGCCAGCCCCTGACGCAGCGCCTCGTCGGAGATCGCCACCCCTTGCTCGCGCAATTCGTGCAACATGGCAACGGCCACGGTGGCGTTGTCCCGCTGGTGCTGCCCCAACAACGCAATGCGCAGCCCGGAAAACACCGGCCGGCCGCCCGGGCCGGTCACCGTCAGGTACTGGCCTGTCAGGTCGCGGCCATCGGGGTCACAGGTCCAGTCCTGGCCGACCACGACGAGGCGGGCACCGGTGTCCCGGCTGACGCGGCGGATCACCGCCATCGCTTCGGGCTCCTGCGGCGCGCTCACCACCGGCACCCCGGCCTTGATGATCCCGGCCTTCTCGAAGGCGATGAGCGAGAGCGTATGGCCCAACAGCTCCATGTGGTCGTAGCTGAGGCTGGTAATCGCGCACACCGCAGGCTGCACCACGTTGGTGGCGTCCAACCGGCCACCCAGGCCCACCTCCAGCACCGCCCAATCCACCCCCTGCTCGGCGAAAAACTGAAACGCCAGCGCGGTCATGATCTCGAACGCCGTGATGTCGGGCGTGGCATCAATGGCCGGCCGGCAACGCGCCAGCAGATCCACCAGTTGCGCTTTCGTCATCAGGCCGCCGTTGAGCCTGATACGCTCGCGAAAGGTGTGCAGATGCGGCGAGGTGAAGAGACCTGTCTTGTACCCGGCCGCGCGCAGCACCGACTCCACCATGGCCGATGTGGAGCCTTTGCCCTTGGTACCGGCGATATGCACGCACCGGAACCTGTCGTGAGGCCGGCCCAACAACGCCAGGATGTGCTCCATTCGGCCGAGATCGAAGGTCACCGCGTCGTAGGGATAGCGGACCTTCTTCTCGTAGTTCACATAGCTGAAAATCGTATCCAGGGCATCCTGATAACGGCCCATCCCAATACTCCGCTGGCTGATCTGGCCCTGTGCCGGATCAGACTGCTGTCTCATTATCTATTCGGACAGGGTACCCGACGAACCAGTATAGCGCAAACGAACACAAAACACAAACGGCTTGCCGATTCAAGGCTCCGATGGCATAATCCAGGCCAAGGATATGCTCCGAGGAGAACGTGCGCAAATACCTGTGGATTCTCGCGCTCTATACCCTGCTGGGCCTGTTGCTTACCTGGCCCATGGCCGCGCATTTCGCCACCCACGTGCCCGGAGACGGCATTGACGACCCCTCCCTGGTGTGGAACCTCTGGTGGGTCAAGTATGCGCTGGTGGACCGGCCCCAGAACCCTTTCACCTGCACCTGGCAGTTCTGGCCCATCGGGATCAACCTGGCGTTCTACACGCTGACCGTGCTCAACGGCCTGCTGAGCGTGCCGCTGCAGGTTGTCTTCGGGGGGGTGCCCGCATATAACGTGCTGCTGCTATCGTCGTTCGTCCTGAGCGGGATGGGCGCGTACGTCTTGTGTCTCGACTTTCTGCGCAGGGGAGATCGCGGCAAGCCGGGGGAAGGCGAGAAGCTGCGGGAACTGGTTGCGGCGTTTGGCGGCGGCGCGCTGTACGCGTTTGCGTCGGCCAAGATGTTCTATGCATCGTTAGGGCAGGGCAACATCGCCAGCTCGCAGTGGATCCCGTTTGCTGCGTTCTACATCCTGCGGGCGGCGCGCGGCGACGGCCGGCCGCGCGATGCGCTGTTGGGCGCGTTGTTCCTGGTGCTCCAGGCCTACGCCGAGATGACCTACGCGTCGTTCCTGGTGCTATTCGCAGCCCTGGTCGCACTACGCAGCACGCACTACGCACTACGCAGCACGCACTACGCACTACGCAGCACGCACTACGCACTACGCACTACGCACTACGCAGTACGCAGTACGCACTACGCAGTACGCAGTACGCACGTCCTCCTCCGCCTCTCCCTCCTCGCCCTCGTCTTCCTCGTGGGCATTGCGCCGATCCTGGCCAACATGCTGCCCGACTTGCGGGCCGAGGGCGACTTCTTCACGTCCGGGGGCGGCTTTGCAGATATCTTTTCGGCGGACCTGGCCGGGTACCTGGTGCCCACGCAACTCCATCCGGTGCTGGGCGACCTGGTGCGCCGGAGGGCGAACAACTCCGTGCCGCAGCCGGACGGCCGCCACTTTGCGGTGGACAAGGGCCAGCACATTTACCTGGGATATGTCGCGCTGGCGCTGGCCGGGCTGGGGCTCTGGCGCGGGCGACGCCGCGGCGCCACATGGTTCTGGGCCGTCTCGGCTGCGCTGTTCTTCCTGCTGACCCTGGGGCCTTCCCTGCGGATCGCCGGCCACGATACCGGCATCCCCTTGCCGTTTCGGATCATGGAGCAACTGCCGTTTTTCAAAGGGAACCGCTATCCCAGCCGTTACAGCGTCATGCTGCTGGTGAGCCTGGCGCCCCTGGTCGCCGCGGGGCTCGCTCACGCGCTGGCCGGCCTGCGGCGCAGGGCCGATAGCCAGCCCCAGACAGCACAGACAGCATCGTCGCCCCGCGCATCATCCACCCGACCCTCCCTTCCCTCCTTTCCATCCCTTCTCCTACTCTTCCTCCTCCTCTTCGAGCACCTCTCGGCGCCGCTGCCCGTGTTCGACCTGCGGGTGCCCGCCTTGTACGACCGGGTGGCGGCCGAACCGGGCGACTTCGCCTTGCTGGAGCTGCCGCTGGGGTGGCGCAACGGCGCGCGCGTTGCGGGCAAACCGGATATCGTGATCATGCAGCAGTTATGGTATCAGAGCCGACACGGCAAACGGCTGTTGGGCGGCAACACCTCGCGCAACCCGGAATACAAGTTCCAATACTTCAGCGAAGACCCGACCCTGGCGCGCCTCATCGCCACCATCAACGCGGCCGACCTACCGCAACACGATGCCTTGCGCGCCGCCCTGGCGGCGTTACCCGTGAACGAAACCGACCGGGCTGCAGCGCGCGATTGGGCAGCCCTGTTGAGCATCCGCTACGTGATGGTGCACCGGGATAAGCTGCCCGCCCAGGCCGAGACGTTGATCCGGGAGTTGCTGCCCCTGGATTTGGTCGCCGAGGAGGGGAACCTGGCCCTCTACCGCGTGCGCGAGCCGCTGGCGCCGCCAACCCGTTTCGAGCCCGGGAGCGACCAGGGACGTCGGGTCCTGGGCGAAGGCTGGAGCCCACCGCCCTTTGCAGCCGGGCCCGCGGCCGGGCCGGTCTACGCGCAACGCCGGGAGGCCCGGCTGCTGTTGCCCTTGCCCGTGTCAGAGGCCACGGTGCGTTTGTCCGGCCAGGCGCTGGCGCCAGGTCAAACCGTGACCCTGGTCGTGAACGGCCGCGCCCTGGGCACCCAATCATGGCCGCAGGCGCCCACGACGCTGGACTTCGCCGTGCCCGCCGATCCCGGACGGCCGCCGCTCAGCGACGTGCGCCTGCGCTTTGCCCGTGTTGTCCCGCCGGCCGAGCTATCTGCGGGGGATCATGCGGCCGGTGTGTTGATCCGCAGCGCCGGCCAGGTGACGGGAGATTTCGCGCACATCTACATCGCCGGCCGCGACCGATCGCCCAACCGGCGCGGCTACAACCTGGTGGCCTTCGACCCTGTTCAAGGCCACGTCGTGGCGGCCGCAGCCTTCGACACCCACGCCGATCCCGCGGCCGGCGCGGCGCTGGCCCGTTGGGTGGACGCGCTGCCCGCCGGGGTGACGGTGGCGGGCGCCGTGCGCGACGAGGCCTCGCTGAACCTGACGGAAGAGGCGGTCCGGGCCTTGCGCAGCCTGGGAGTGACGGCCGACTTGCGAGGCCATTTCCGTTGGGGCCACGCCTTTCTGGGTACTAAGGGTGCCACAGCAGGTGCCGCCGCCGAGGCGTTGGACGGTGTTCGACCTGTTCAGATCGAGACCGGCTCGGCGCTCAGCGAACCCGGCGCAGCCGTGGCCCTGACAGGCATCGAGATCATCCAATAATTTGTAGTTGCATTTTGGCAACCGATGCGCTATCATGCGGCCATCATGCGCCGCAGTCACCAGGCCGAGACCTGAGACTCGATGGCCGGCGTCGGGGTGGGCATGGGAGCCGGTTGTCCCCCTGATGTCGCCTCGGACGGCTGCTGGACGGGTGCTGCGGCGGCCGAAGAAGACGGCGGCCGCCAGATCGAGGCGCCTGCCGGCGGCCGCGGGGTGGCGGTCGGCCGGGACGGCACCGGGGCAGAAGGCGCCCTGGTCGTCAGCACCTGGCCCACGCGAATAAGATCTGACCGCAGGCCGTTCCAGAGCTTCAGGTTGCGCACACTAACGCCGCAACGTCGAGCGATCTTCGAGAGGGTGTCGCCGGGCTGCACCACGTAGTATGGTGTGCAGGCACTGCTGATGCGACTCGGATCATGGCGAGATGCGTCACGAAAAGTCGCACTGGCCACCGACGGCAACCCAAGGGAAACGGAGCCCACCACGATGAGCGATACGAGCAGGCCGAAAACAGAAAAACGGTGGCTCATAGACTTTTCCTCCGTCTGCCACTATTGGGGCGCTCTACGCAGACGCTTTCTTAACCTCGTTTCGCCATCCAGAATAACTATATCACATTTCAACCCAAATTACAATAGGATTTATTTGAAAAAAGCATCAACCCGCAAGACATTGTGGCCGATCGGTGTTTGGGTTCTGGCCATAATTTTGCTCTGGCCGCCGTGGCCGGCGCGTGCCGCCGAGGAAGTTGCGTCGCTCTGGACCGTCTTCACCGTCGAGGACGGCCTGCGCTCTGCCAATGTGCTGTCCATCCTGGTCGCGCAGGACGGCACGTTGTGGTTCGGCACAGATGCTGGGGCCGGGCACTATGACGGGAGCTGGGGCTGGCTGACCGAAGCGGATGGCCTGCCCGCGAGCAAAGTGCGCGCCATGGCGCAAACCCCCGACGGCGCGCTGTGGTTCGCCACCAATGCCGGACTGGCCAGGCTGGCGCCCGATGCCACCTGTTGCACCACGTGGACGGCCGCGCGCGGCCTCCCGTCCGACGACATCCTGAGCCTGATCGTGGCGCCCGATAGCACAAGGGGTGACAACCGCTCTATCGTCTGGGCTGGCACGACCAGGGGGCTGGCCCTCGTGGACGCGCAAGGGGTAACGGTGGAAAGCGCCATCCCCGCCGTGTACGTCTCGGTGCTGGCATTGGATAACAGCGGCATGTTGCTGGCGGGCGTCCAGGGCCACGGCGTGTGGCAACGGGATCGCGATGGCCGCTGGCAGGCGCTGAATGACTCCGGGCTGCCACAAGGGGACATTTATGCGCTCATGCCCGAGGCCGATGGTACCCTCTGGGCCGGAACCGCCAGCGGCCTGTTCGTGCGCCGGCCGCCTGATGGCCGGTGGGAACGTTTTCCCCTGGCCGGGAATAGCCGCGACCCGGCGGTGTTTGCCGTGGTGCGAGATCCATACGGCGGGTTGTGGGCAGCCACCGATCAGGGGGTCTATCATTACGCCGCCACCTCCGTAGGCGACCGGCCTCCGGCCCGTATCCGGTCACAACAGGGAGGCCTGGTCAACGACCATGTGCGCGCGCTGGCGCTGGATCGCGACAATGCCCTTTGGATGGGGACCATCGCGGGGATCGCCCGCTATGGGGGCATCATCTGGCATGTGGTGTCCGATCCGCCATTGCGCGAGCAACGGATCAACGCGATCCTGGCCGATCGGGCCGGCCGCGTCTGGGTGGCGACCGAAACCAACGGCCTGGCCCTGTTGGACGAAACAGGCTGGCAGCACTTCACTGCGGGGGTGGGCCTGCCCGACGATCGCGGCGTGGCCCTGTTCGAAGACAGCGCCGGCCGCGTCTGGGTCGCCACGGGTACCGCCGTGGGACGGATGACCCAGGTCGGATCATCCTGGCGGTTCGTCCCGGTAGAGGCCCGCGATGTCATCGGCCTGCCCGTGTTCGCCTTTGCGGAGGACACCAGAGGCGTCTTGTGGCTGGGGGCCGAGCGCGGTGCCGCGCGCTGGACCGAGCAGGAGGGCCTCCAGCGCGTCATCGAGCTGCAAGACGCGCGCGTCAACGCCATCTGCCAGGCCCGAGATGGCACCCTCTGGTTCGGCACGCGGGCCGACGGCCTGATCCGCCTGATTAGCGGCCAGTGGCAGGCGCTGACGGCCGGCGCCGGCAGCATCCAAATCAACGATGTGGTGGTCAACGGCATCGTCGAAACCGACGACGGCAGCCTGTGGGTGGCGACCTACAACGATGGCCTGTGGCGGCTGCGGGAAAACATGTGGGAGCGCAGCGACATGAACCTGGCAAGCCCAAAGGTGCTGGCCCTCCACGCACAGGGGAACACCCTCTGGGTGGGAACCCGCCAGGGCCTGTCGGGCTTCGACGGCCTGACCTGGCAAAGCTACCGGGGCGATGCGCTCCCTGGTCCCTGGGTCACAGCGCTGGCCCTTGAACCGGCTGGCGCCCTCTGGATCGGCACGACCGCCGGCCTGGTGCATTACCGGCCCGAGACAAGCCGGCCCTGGGCGCAGATCGAAGCGGTCAACCTGGAGAGGCCCAAGGACGGCCATATCACGCTCAGGGATAACCGGCTGCACATCATTCACCTGCGCGGTGGTGACCTGGCCACGCGCGCGGGCAACCTCCTCTATCTCACCCAAATCGAAGGGCTGGAGACAACCCCGCGCGTCCACGCCCTGTCACAGGTCACCGCCTACAGCAACGTGGCCCTGCCCCCGGGCACTTACGTGCTCAGGGTGCTGGCGCGCGACGTCGCGTTCAACTATTCCCGGCCGGCGGTGCTGAGCATCACCGTGCCGAGGATGGTCGCCCTCCCCGGCGGATACACCGTGCGCGCCAGCCTGTTCTACCCTTCGTTGGCCGTGGGGGCGTTGGCCCTGACAGCCCTGGGGATTAGCAGCGGGTTTGCCATGCGCGCCCGCCGTCTGGCTGCGGAAAAGGCGCGGCGACAACGCGAGGCGCTGGCACGCGGCTTCAACCCGTACATTTCCGGGGAGCCGGTTCGAGAGCCGGACATGTTCTTCGGCCGCGACGAGCTGTTACAGCGTATCTTCAACGCCCTACACCAAAACAGCATCATGATCTACGGCGAGCGGCGCATGGGGAAGACCTCGCTGTTGTATCAGTTAGCCGAGCTGCTGCGCCAGGCCGACGACCCTGAGTGGGTATTCGTGCCCGTGTATATTGACCTGGAGGGCACACCCGAGCCGCGCTTCTTCCACCAATTGATGGAAGCGATCGCAGGCGCCCTGCAAAGCTATCTGAAAGCAAGCGCAACGCCGCCTCTCCGTCTGCACTCCGTTGCGCCGGAGGCCTACAACGACCGCTATTTCGTAACGGATCTGCGCGCCCTGCTCGACCGGTTGAAGGACACAGTCGCACCGCGCGCGCCGCGCGTGATCCTGCTGATGGACGAAATGGACGTCCTCAGCAGTTACAGCACCCTGACGCAGCAGCAGTTGCGTCGCATCCTGATCAGCTCACTGGCGGCCAATCTGGGCGCAGTGGTAGCAGGGGTGCATATCAGCAAAGATTGGGACCGTCTGGAGAGCCCCTGGTACAATCTGTTCAACGAGATCGCGCTGGAACCATTTGCGCCCGAAGAAGCCCGTGCGCTGTTGACCGAACCGGTGCGCGGGATCTACGAATGGGAGCCCGCGGCCATCGAAGCGGTCATCCGTCGGGCCGGGGGCCGGCCTCACCGCCTGCAGCAGTATGCTCTGGAGTCGGTCAACCAGATGTTGGCGGCTGGCCGCTTGCGGATCACCCTGGCAGATGTAGAGGCCGCGCACGAAATCGTCGAGCGCTCGTACGGGCCGTGAATCACAAGGGTTCATGAGGAAAAACTGTGCGCAATCCTTATGTCACCGGGTCGTATGTGACCGGCAGCCAGCATTACGGCCGAGAGGACTTGCTGGACTACTTGTTGAACGGCGGAAGCCGCGCTTGCTGGGTGGTGGGCACCCGGCGCATCGGCAAAACGTCGCTGTTGCGACAGTTGGAGCTTCTGGCGCGCGCGGGCAAACGGCTGGTACCCCTCTACTGGGACATGCAGGGCTGCAACTCCTTTGCCGACCTGGGCCGCTACCTGGCCGACGCCGTGCGCGACCGGGCAGAGGTTTTCGAGTCGCTGGGGGTCAGCCAGAACCTGCTGGAGGAAGAGGACGCCCTGGCGTTGTTGGTCAACCTGCGTCGGCTTGTCCAGCGTGCCGGTCGTGAGCTGTTGCTCCTGTGCGACGAGACGGAGGTGCTGGTCAACATCGCCGCCGCCGAACCCGAGGCCATGCAGCGGCTACACAGCCAGCTCACCGGCGGGGTGGGGCTGCGGTCGGTCATGGCTTCCACCCGCCGCATCTACCGGATGCATGACGTGTGCCGGGACTGGCAAACTTCCCCCTTCCTGTCCGGCTTTGACATGTCCCTTGCCCTGGGCAGCCTGGAGCAGGAAGCGGCCCAGGCGTTGATCCTGCAGGCCCAATCCAGCCGACGGGTAAGGGCCACCCCGGAGACGGTGGAAGCGATCTGCCGGGCCACCAACAACCATCCTTTCCTGTTGCAGGTCCTGTGCTCCCGGCTGTTCGTCACCAGCGGCAGGCTGCGCGCCCTGACCCCAGAGGACCTGCGGGTGGATCCGCTGCTGGCCGGCTTTTTCGAGCACGACTTCCGCCAGCTCACCAACGCCGACCGCAAAGTGGTGCTGGCAGTCCACCGGGAGAAGCTGGCCGACGAGGCCCAGCTCATGAGGATAACGGGGGACAACCCGGTGGAACTGAACCTGCGCCTGCACAACCTGGAAGGGCTGGGCTACCTGCGCCGCGCCTACGGCCGGATCGAGATCGGCAACGATTTCCTGGCCAACTGGCTGGCTGCGACCGGCGAGAAACTGGACACCTTGCCTGTTGCAGAGACCACGGAGACCGCGGCGCGCCGTGCGTTTGTGCGCCACCAGCAACAAGACACCCCGTCGCTGGTGGCCCAACTGAACGCCCGGCGCCTGCGCCTGGTCGAACTTGAACTGGTGCGCGCCCAGGAACTGACGAACGTGCCGCCACAGGTTTTGGCGGAGATCGAACGGGTGGAAAACGAGATCGCGACGCTGCGGTCGGCTCTGGAGCGACGGGACACTCCGTCATTCCCCTCGAATGAGAGGCTTTTACATCATGACAACCAGAATCCCGCTCGTTGACCTACAGGCACAATATACGACGATCCAGGACGAAATAGACGCCGCCATCCAGCGGGTGGTGCGCAGCGCCAATTTCATCCTGGGGCCGGAGGTCAGCAACTTCGAAGAGGCTTTCGCCCGCTTTATCGGCTGCGCCGAGGCCGTGGGGGTCGCCTCCGGCACGGCGGCGTTACACCTGGCGCTGCTGGCCTGCGACATCGGCCCCGGCGATGAGGTGATCACCTCCCCTTTCACGTTTTACGCTACAGCCGAAGCTATCGTCCAGGTGGGCGCCACGCCGGTCTTTGTGGACATCCGTCCTGACACGTATAATATAAATCCGGAGAAGTTGGCGGCAGCCATCACGCCCAGGACCCGGGCGGTCATCCCGGTGCATCTGTACGGCCAGGCAGCGGATATGGATGAAATCCTGGCAATAGCCCGCCAGCACGGCCTACGGGTGATCGAAGACGCGGCTCAAGCCCATGCGGCGGAATACCGGGGCAAACGCTGCGGCAACATGGGCGACCTGGGCTGTTTCAGTTTCTTCCCAGGCAAAAACCTGGGGTGTTTCGGCGACGGCGGCATGGTCACCACCAACGATCCGGCGCTGGCTGCCCGGATACGGCGCCTGCGCGATCATGGCCGCACCAGCAAGTACGAACATGTGGAGCCGGGCTGGGGCTACCGGCTGGATGCGCTACAGGCGGCGATCCTGGCGGCCAAACTGCCCCACCTGGAAGCATGGACCGAGAGCCGGCGCGCTGCGGCGCAGCGCTATAACGAGCTGTTGAAGAATTCCGAGGTGGTTTTGCCGGTAGAGCTACCGGGCAATCGGCACGTCTATCATCTCTATGTGATCCGTACGCCACAGCGGGATGCGCTGTACCGGCATTTGACCGCCCAGGGGATCGGCGTAGGCATCCATTACCCTGTGCCGCTCCACCTGCAACCCGTCCACCGGGCGATGGGGCTGGGGCCGGGCACCTTCCCGGTGGCCGAGACCGCCGCGGCGCAGGTGCTTTCGTTGCCCCTTTACGCCGAAATCACCCCGGAGCAACAAGCTCGCGTGGTTGCGGAGCTGCTGGCGTTTGCGGAATAGGTCTCATACCGGACGCCGCAGCTCGCTGCGGCCCGGGGCAAGCCCCGGCGTCCGGCCATGCGGATGGACGCCGCAGCTTGCTGCGGCCCGGGGCAAGCCCCGGCGTCCGACTCATCATTTGTCAGAACAAGAGAGAGGGCAACACCAGGCGTAACACCCATGAACGAAGACAGAACCGCGCGCCGTCAATCCGGCAGTGCATCTGCTACCCGGCCGATTCCCGCGGCCAACGCGCTCTCCCCCGACCCGACACACCAACATGCCCCAGGCCGACCATCTGTGTCGGTATTGGTGCCGGCCCATAACGAAGCCGGCAACGTCGTCGAGTTGGTAGCCCGGGTCGGACGAGCATTCGCTGCGACAGGACTGACCGATGGCCGGGGGGAGCTGGTGCTCGTCAACGACGGCTCTACCGACGGCACGGGCCCGCTGGCCGAGCGCCTGATGGCCGATCACCCGTTCCTGCGGGTGATCCATCATCGGCGCAACCTGGGCCTGACGGCTGCGCTGCGCACCGGTTTTCGCGCCGTGCAGGGCGATCTGATCTTGTTTCTGCCCGCCGACCTCGAGTCGGACCCGGAGACCGACATCCCGCTGTTGCTGGACAAGCTGGCCCAGGGGTACGATGTAGTGGCGGGCTGGCGCCAGGGGCGCAGAGAGGGCAAGATTTTCGCTTCGGGCATCTATAATCTGGTATCGCGCTGGCTGTTCGGGCTGCAGCTCCACGACATGAACTGGATCAAGGGCTTCCGGCGGGAAGTGGTCGAGTCCCTGCCGCCGCTGCGCTCCGACTGGCATCGTTTTATCTTGCATATCGCAGCCCACCAGGGTTATCGCATCGGGGAAGTGGCCACCCCCTGGCACAAGCGTCGCTCTGGCCGGTCGAAGTTCGGCCTGAGCCGCATCCCCATCTCGCTTCTGGACGTTCTGGTGGTGTGGTTCCTGCTCACCTTCAGCCGCGCGCCCATGCGCTTCTTCGGCGGCCTGGGGTTGGCCTCGCTGGCCCTGAGCGGCCTTACTTTCTTGTGGCTGCTGTGGCTGTGGCTGGCCTATGAGACCCAACGGCGGCCGGTGTTCTGGGCCGCCATCGGCCTGGCCATCGCCGGCCTCCTGCTCTTCTTGATTGGCTTTATCGCTGAGCTGGTGGTCAGCCAGGCGGAACAACTGGCCGAGATCGAGCGCGCGGTGCGCGCCTCCTCGTCCGCCCAACGCACAGAGGGGAAGGACCCGGAGGACGCATGAAGATCGGCGTCCTCACCCACAATTATCCCCGTTTCCCCGGCGATTTCTCCGGTCGCTTTATCGAGGCCTTGAGCGAGGAGCTGGCAACCCAGGGACACCAGGTCACCGTGCTGGCCCCCTGGGACCCGGCCTACGCGCGCCAACCCGGAGATCACCGCGTGGAGATCCGTCTCTACCGCTACGCGCCCCGGGCCGACTGGCATCGGTTGGGCTACATGCGCACCATGAAAGCCGATCTGGCCATGCGCGGGCTGACGTATCTCCTGGCGCCGGGGCTGTTCGTGGCCGGCGCGCACGCGGTGTTGCGTTGGGCGGCCGAGGCCAGGCCCGACGTGCTGCATGCGCACTGGGTGCTCCCCAACGGCTTCCTGGCGGCGCTGGCCGCACGGCGCTACGACATTCCCCTGGTGGTCTCCATCCCCGGCTCGGATGCTACGGTGGCCACGGCGAACCCGCTGTTCCGCCGGATGGCGCGTTTCGCGTTTGCCACCGCAGGGCTGATCACCGCCAACTCCACCGCGTTGCGCGATGTGGCCGTGAGCCGCCTGGGCGCTGATCCGGCCAAATTTGACCTGATCGCGTACGGCGTGGCGCCCGACGCGTTGCGTCCCGATCCCACGGGCACTGCCGAGCTGCGGCAACACCTGGGCATCCCGCCGGACGCCTTTGTAGCGCTGGCCGTCGGCCGGATGGTGTATAAAAAAGGGTTCGACCATCTCCTGCGCGCCGCAGCGCTGGCGAGGAGCGAATCAGCGAATCAGCGAAGCGGCGAAGCAGCGAAGCAACGAAGCAGCGAAGCGGCGAATCAGCGAATCAGCGAATCAGCGAATCAGCGAAGCGGCGAATCAGCGAATCAGCGAATCAGCGAATCAGCGAATCAGCGAAGCGGCGAATCGGCGAAGCGGCGAAGCGGCGAATCAGCGGATTTAGAGAAGCGCCATGCGCCATCTGCCATCCGCCATGCGCCATCCGCCATCCGCCATGCGCCATCTGCCATCCGCCATGCGCCATCTGCCATTCGCCATGCGCCATCCGCTGATTCGCTCCACCTGGTCATGATCGGCGAGGGAGACCTGTGGGCCGAGTGGCAAGCCCTGGGCCACCAACTGGGATTGGGGGACTGCGTGCACTGGGTGGGCAATGTCCCTACCGACCGGATCGGGGTTTTTTACAATATGGCCGACGTCCTGGTGATGCCGGCGGTCACCCTGCCCGCCGACGGCCTGAACGTGACGGTCTTGGACGCCATGTCCTGCGGCAAACCTGTGATCGGCACGGCCGCGGCCGGCAACGAGCTGGCCATCCGCGACGGCATCAACGGCTTCTTGTTGCCGGAAGGGGACGACCTTGCCCTGGCCAACGCCTTGTTGAAGCTGGCGCGCGATCCTGAACTGCGCGCCAGGATGGGCCGCGCGGGCCGTCAGCTCATCGAAACAGAACTGGGCTGGCCGGTGCTGGCACGCCGCTATCTCGCCCACTTCGCACGACTCAAGAGGTATCCATGACGCAACTGCTTCGTTTTGGCCTGATCGGCTGCGGCCGTGTGGCTCCGCGCCACGCGGAGTCGCTGAGTGTCCTGCCCGGCGTCAAGTTGGTTGCCGTGGCCGATATCAAGGAAAACCGCGCCCAGCGCTTCGCCGTGCAGTATGATGCCGCGGCATACACCGACTATCGCGCGCTCCTGGACCGGCCCGATGTGGACGTGGTCAACATCTGCACGCCCAGCGGCACCCATGCGCAGATCGCGCTGGACGCGCTCTCGGCAGGCAAACACGTGCTGGTAGAAAAGCCCATTGCCCTGTCGCTGACAGACGCCAACAAGATGATCGCCGCGGCCAAAAGCGCAGGCCGGAAGCTGGGCGTGGTGCTGCAAAACCGCTACAACCCGCCCATGCAGGACCTCAAGCGCGCCGTGGCGGAAGGGCGCTTGGGCCGGTTGTTCCTGGGCAGTGCGACCGTCCGCTGGTACCGCACCCAGGAGTATTACGAGGATGACTGGCACGGCACATGGGCTATGGACGGCGGCGCGCTGATGAACCAATCCATCCACCACATAGACGCGCTGCAGTGGCTTATGGGCCGGCCGGAGAGCGTGTTCGCCTACACTGCGACCCTGGCCCACCGCATGGAGGCCGAGGACGTCGGCGTGGCCGTGATCCGGTTTCACGGGGGTGCCCTGGCCACCGTGGAGGGCTCGACCGTCACCTACCCGGAGAACCTGGAAGGATCGGTCGCAGTTTTCGGCGAGCGCGGCTCGGCCAAGGTGGGAGGCACCGCACTGAACCGCAAGGTGCTGTGGAAGATCGCCGGGGAGCTGGAACACGAACGCGAACTGTTGATGCAAGAACAGCTAGATCCGCCTTCGGTGTACGGCGCCAGCCACAAAGCCGTGATCGCCGACATGGCCGCAGCGGTGCGCGAAAACCGGGAACCGCAGACTAACGGCCGGGAAGCGCGCAAGTCGTTGGCCCTGGTGCTGGCCATGTACGAATCCGCGCGGACCGGACAGCCCGTGACCATCGGCGATGGCATCTGGGACCAGGAGCCAGCGACATGAACCAGGCGACGGCCCTGCTTCATCCTAATGTAACGCTGGGGGCAGATGCCGTGATCGGGGCGTTCGTGGTGATCGGCGAACCTCCGCGCGGCCGCGTGGCCGGCGAACTGCCCACAATAATCGGCCCGGGCGCCATCATCCGCTCCCATACGGTAATCTACGCCGGCAACGTCATCGGCGCCCGCTTCCAGACGGGACATGGCGTCCTGATCCGGGAAGAGAACCGCATCGGGGACGACGTCAGCATCGGTTCGCACTCGATCGTCGAACACCATGTCACGCTGGGGAATGGGGTCCGGATTCACTCTAACGCGTTCATCCCGGAGTACTCGGTGCTCGAGGAAGGCGCCTGGGTCGGGCCGGGGGTCGTCTTCACCAACGCCGCCTATCCTTTGAGCCGGAACGCCAAGGCACAGCTCAAAGGACCCCACCTGCGGCCGGGGGCGAAGATCGGGGCAGGCGCAGTGCTGCTGCCGGGGGTGGTCATCGGCCGGGATGCGCTGGTGGGCGCCGGCGCTGTGGTGGTGCACGATGTGCCGGACGGCGCCGTGGTTGTGGGCAACCCGGCGCGGATCATCAAGACGATCGCCGAGATCGCCGCGTACCACGCCTTCACCCCGGGCCCCGGGGAATAAAGGGCCGGCACAACCTCAGCGCTGAAGGGCCGCCCGCAACGCCTCGATCACCCGGTCGGCCTGCTCGTCGCGCAGCTCAGGGAACATGGGCAGGCTCATCACCTCGCGCGCCGCCTGTTCGCTGATCGGCAGCCCGTCCCCCACCCAGACGCGGCCCTGATAGGCGGGCTGACGGTGCACCGGCAGCGGGTAATGCACCAGCGTCCCGATCCCCTGGGCAGCCAAATGCTCTCGTAACAGATCACGCCGCGGATGCCGCACCACATACTGATGATAGACATGGGTGACGCCGGGCCGCTCGACGGGCAACACCAGGCCGGCGCCGGCCAGGCCCGCCGTGTACCTGGCCGCCAGCGCGCGGCGCCGCTGGTTCTCGGCCCGCAGATGGCGCAACTTGACCCGCAACACCGCAGCCTGCAGCTCATCCAGCCGGCTGTTGTAGCCGGGGAAAGCGCTGATGTAGCGTTCGCGCCAGCCGTACTCGCGCAGCAAGCGTGCCCGCTCGGCCAGCTCCGGCGCGTTGGTTGCCACGGCGCCGCCATCTCCCAGCGCCGCCAGGTTCTTGGTGGGATAGAAGCTGAACGCGGCGATGTCGCCGATGGCGCCGGTCGTCCGGCCGCCGATCATGGCACCGTGCGACTGCGCGCAATCCTCGATCAGCCAGAGGTCGTATCGCTGCGCAATCTCAGCCAGCGCGACCATATCGGCAGGATGGCCGTAAAGGTGCACTGCGATGATCGCCCCGCGCCGCGACCGCGAGGGTGTTTGTCCGCTGGGGGCCGCCCTACGCGTCCGGAGCACTGCTTGCACCGCGTCCTCGAGCCGGTTGGGGTCGAGGGTATAGGTATCGGCCGAAATGTCCACAAGACAGGGTGCAGCGCCGGCGTGCTCGATCGCCGCCACCGTCGCCACCGCCGTATGGGAGACGGTGAACACCGGCGCGCCTTCCCCCACCTGGCACGCACGCAGGGCAAGGTGCAACGCATCCGTCCCGCTGGCCACCCCGACCACATGGCTGACGCCCAGGAAGGCCGCAAATTCGCGTTCGAAACCTGCCACCTGTGGCCCCAGAATATAACGGCCGCTGTCCAGGGCCTGCGCAACCGCCGCGTCTATCTCGGCGCGGTGCGCCAGATAATTGGCGTGGGGGTCGGTTTGAGGAATAGGCTTTGGCATAAGGTCGTCGGCCTCATCTGTCAGACATAGTGCGCCAGGTGTGTGCGGTAATACGCCAGAGTGCGCGCCAGTCCGGTGCGCAGATCAACGGCCGGCGCCCAACCCAGCGTCGCGCGCAACAGGCGATCATCTGCGTAGTAGTCGCCGATATCAATCCGTTTTCGTTCCGGCGGAAAAGGACGCATGGTGAAGCTGCCGCCGCCGTTGATCTCCACCAGCAGACGCGCCAGCGCCTCCAGGCTGATCGGCGGATCGCCGCCCACGTTGAACACCTTGCCGTCGGCGGCCGGATCGGCCGCAGCTAACAGCAGCGCCTCGACTGCGTCATCCACATAGCTGAAATCGCGCAGTTGTGTACCGTCCCACACCTCGAACGGCCGGCCTTCCACCAACCGCCGGATCCACACGCCGAGAAAAGTTTGCCGGGCATCTTTGACCCGCATACGCGGCCCGTAGGTGTTTGTGAGCCGCAATGCACTGGCCCGGATGCCGTACACGTTGTTATAAAGGATATGATACCACTCGCCGGCCATCTTGTTGATCCCGTTGACATCCACCGGCCGCAACGGATGGGCCTCGTCCACCGGCAGATAGTCCGGCTTGCCGTAGATCTGCCGCGTGCTGGCAAAGACCACCTTGATGCCGGGGTTGTTCTTGCGACACGCCTCCAGGATCGCCAGTTGCGCGCGACAGTTGATATCCAGATCGGTGTAAGGATCGTGCATCGAATCCAGATGGCTGGTCTGGCCGGCCAGGTTGAACAGGTAGTCCTGTCCCTGCACCAGGTAGCGCATGCTGTGCTCGTCCCGCACGTCGGAGATGTTCACCCGCACCCGATCTTCGATGCCGGCGATGTTGAATAGATTGCCGCCATACTCCGGGATCAGGCTGTCGGCCAACGTCACCTGCGCGCCGACTGCAACCAGGCGTCGCGCCAGGTTCGAGCCGATGAAACCCAGGCCGCCGGTGATGAGGACGCGGCGGTTGGCAAAAAAGCTGGCAAAATCTCGGGTCATTACGCCCTCGTGGGCTGTTTCTGCAAAATCCAAAGATGTGTCGGCAAGATCGGCTTCAACGCCCACAGCACAGGGGTCGCAAAACGTATGGCTTCACTCCGACCGGCTGCGGGAAAGAAACGCTGCGCTAAAGCGGGTGTCGTCAGCACGCGCACGGTGTAGTCGTGCACGAAAAACCAGCGCTCAGCCAGGGCGCGCAACCTGCAGTAGGGCCACAGGCGGCCGGCCCGGTGTCGCCAGTTGGCTTTGACGATGCCCCGCTTTTCGAACCATGTGGCAAGCCATGGTGCCAATGCAGCCAGAAAGGGAAGCCGGTTTTCGCGCGCTGCGATGCCCAGAAGATTCCGCGCAGCGAAAAAGCAGACGCCGCCCGGCCGTGCTACCCTGTGGATCTCAGCCAGCAGGCCAGCTACGTCCGGCACATACTGATAGACCTGATGGCAAACGATCACATCAAACGCGCCATTGCGAAAGGGCAACCGTAGAGCCGAGGCCAACGCTGGGTGGGCGCGCAAGCTCGCATTCGCCCACACCGCGCGCGCGATGGGATGGGTCAGGGCCTGCCGATCCAGATCAATGCCTACGACGACCGGGAACCGGGCTGCCAGGCGCTGCGTGATCACACCTGTCGAACAGCCGACGTCCAGGCAGGATCGCCAGGTGGGCACAGCCGAAGGCTCGAGCCAGCCAAGATCGCCTGCGCGCTGCAGGAAGTCCTCCACCACCGCCAAGACCTTCTCAGCCTGAGCCTGGCGGCCAGCTACATCAGCCATCGCCGGATCGCCAGCCAGGTATTCGCACGCAGACATCAAACAACCTCAAGTGTATGGGCAAAGCCTTGTAACCGTCCACAAGTCATGCTGAAGAATATACCAAAAGACGCGCCGCCCACAAAACCGGACGATGCGCGTCGGTTCATTTCGTACCTGCCTTGTCTTGTAGTAAAATCGTCCTATGCGTATCTCTTGGAAGCGCCTGGCCCAGGTCATCGTGTTGCTGTTGGCGTTAGGCTTCATGGCGGCCCTGGTGCAGCGTCAGTTGGCGGCTCTGCAAGGCTACCAATGGCAATTGTCCCCCGGATGGGCTGTCGTGGCACTGGTCAGCCTCGAACTGACCTGGTTGTTCGAGGCTGCGACCTGGTGGGCTATCCTGGGCAGCCTGGGAAGACGGCTGCCTTACCGACGCATTGTCCCCATCTGGTTTCTCAGCAACATCGTGCGCTACATCCCCGGCAACGTCTGGCAATTCCTCGGCATGGCCGAACTGGCTGCCGAGCACGGCGTGTCCCGCCTGGTTACACTCACCAGCATCGTGCTGCACCAGGTGATCTCCATCGTGGTCGCTATAGCGCTGGCTGCAGCCTATTTTGCCGCAACGGGACAGGGAGCCTGGTTTGATCGGCTGCGGCCCTTGCTTTGGCTGGCACCGCTAGGACTGCTTCTGCTGCAACCTAAGCTGCTGGAAAGAACCTTGAACCGGGTGTTGACACGCCTTCGCCGGCCGCCGATTCGCGTTTCGCTCACATGGGGGCAGATCGCACTGCTCTGCCTGCGCTACGTCGTCGTCTGGCTGGCGATGGGCCTGAGCTACGCGGCCCTGGTGCGGGCGCTGACCCCCTTTCCCGTCACTGTCGTCCCGCATCTGGCCGCAGCGTGGACGGCAGCTTATGTCATCGGCTTTTTGAGCCTGCTCACCCCGTCAGGTCTGGGCGTGCGGGAGGGGATCATGATCCTGCTGCTGAATCCCATCCTGCCTCCGCCGTTGCCCGCCCTGGTGGCCATCGTGGCCAGGTTGTGGATGGTGGTGGGCGAGCTGTTGGGGGCCGGCGCAGCCCTGCTGGCGCAGCCGACCGATCTCAAGCTGTTTGCACGGCCACGCGCAACGAATAACGAGTGAACCGTGACCGCCATCCCTGTCTCCCGTTGGACCCCTGCCCCGGCCGCGCGGCGCGGCGCAACCTGGCTCGTGATCGGCCTGATGTTGCTGTTCGCGGCGTGGTTCTCGGCCTACAGCATCCGTCTACATAACGCGCATCTGACCCACAAAGCGGACCTGGGACAGATTGATCACGCCATCTGGAACACAGCACATGGCCGGCCGCTCCAGGAGATCAAGGGGGATCAGATCAGCACACGGTTGACCGACCACGTGGAGCCGATCTTCCTGCTGGTAGCCCCTGTCTTCTGGCTGTGGGACGACGTGCGCGCCTTGCTGGTATTGCAGGCCGCAGCGCTGGCGGCCGGCGCATGGCCCATCTACCTGTTTGCCCGCAAAAAACTGGTTCAGGCGGCCCCCGGCGCAGCTGCGGAATGGGGCGCGGCCGTCTTCGCCGCGGCCTATCTGCTGACCCCGTCGCTGCAGGCCGCTGCCGTGGCCGAGTTTCACGCCATGCCCCTGGCCGCGCCGTTCATCGCTGCTGCAGTGTGGGCGGCCGAGGAGCAGCGCTGGGCGCGGTTTGCGTTGTGGGCCGTGCTGGTGATGACTGCTCAGGAAGGCGCTGCCCTGTTGGCTGCGGCGTTGGGCGCATACGCTGCAGTGAACGCGTACAGAAACCAGGTTTCTCGGAGAAACCTGGTTTCTGTACGCGTGGGCGGCGTGATGGGGGCTGAAACACGACGGCACGTGGCTAACCTGGTTTCTGTACGCGTGGGGGGCGTGATCTTCCTGGCCGGTCTGGCCTGGTTTGCCGTCGCCACCTTCGTCATCATCCCCCACTTCGCAGCCCAGGCCTATGGCATGGATCAAACGCCCTATGCGGCGCGCTACGGCGCGCTGGGCGATTCCTTCGGCGACGTCCTGATTGCGCTGGTCACACGCCCTCTGACAGCGTTGAGGATAGCCCTGGAGCCCCTTCGGGTACAATACTTATTAGGGCTGTTAGTCCCCACGGCCGGACTGGCATTGCTGAGCCCCGGGCTCGTGCTGGCCAGCGCGCCATTGCTGCTGGCCAATCTCCTCAGCGCGTTCCCTTTGCAGTTCTCCGGCGAGTCGCACTATTCGGCAGCCCTGGTGCCGTTCTTCACCATGGCAGCGGCCGCAGGCGCGGCACGGGTGCTGCAAAGCCAAAAGGTGAGAAGGGATTGGCCGGTGCTCATGGGCAACCGGCTGCCGGCCTTCATGTTCAGCGTTGTGGGGGTTTGCGCCGTCCTGTTTCAAATTGCTGAAGGGTTCACGCCCGTCGGCGGCGAGTTTCGCGGGAGCCCCGGCCGCGGCTGGCCCGAAGTGACAGCTCATCACCGATTGCTGCAACGCTTCGCCCGCAGCATCCCGCCTGACGCGGCTGTGTCCACAACGCCACCGCTGCATCCGCACCTGTCGCACCGTCAACACATCTACCTGTTCCCGATCATCGGGGACGCGGACTACGTGCTGGTAGATGTGGCCGGCACCACCGACATGCACCCTGCCGATGTGAAGGCCAGTCTGGAGCAGTTGATGGCCTCCGGCGAATTCGGCGTGGTGGAGGCCGAGGACGGCTATCTGCTCCTGGCCCGTAACGCACAGCCGTCCGCTAGTGGCCTTCCCGATCCCTTCTTCGACTTCGCCCGGGCGAAAAGGCCGCCCCAATATCCGCTGGATGCGGCATTTGGCGATTATGTCAAACTAATCGGATATGACGTGGCCGATAATCCCAAGTGGCGGCTGACGCGCCTGCGATTCTACTGGCAGGTGAACGCTCCCTTGCCGGCCGACACAACTCTGAGCTTCCAGGTGATGACACCCTGGGGCGAGGTCGCAGATGACGCGGCGTTGCGCCCTCCGCCGGCGCTGCTGTGGTATCCGCCGGCGCGCTGGCAGCCAGGTGAAACCATTGTGGTCGAGACATTGCCGTGGTTCATGCCGCGCGCCTGGGCGGCGACGCTCCTCCTCAGGATCGGATCCGAGCCGGTGTGGCCGCAGGTCAGCCCTGGGGTGATCGCCGGAGACCTGGAGGTGGCCCCCGATGGCCGGTTGCGTTTGCCGGCCTGGGCACGACAACAGGGCACCTTGCGGCTGCTTACCGGCTCGCCTTATCCGCCTGAGCCGTCCGATGCGCGCTTCGCCCGGGAGAACTGGACGGTTCGGCTGGTGGAGTGGTCGGCACCCATCGCGGCGGCCCCCGGACACGAGCTGCCGGTGCTGTTGCGCTGGCAGTCCAATGGGCCGGCCGACCAGGACCTGGCCGTCTTCATCCACCTGCGCGATGCCTCAGGGCGCACCGTGGCCCAGGGTGACGCCGGGCCCACGTGGTTCGTGTCACGGCCGACCTCGCGCTGGCCCTTCGCCGATGATGGATTTCCGGGCCTCTGGACCGCCCACGTGATCGCCCTCCCGGACGACGTACCTGCGGGCCGTTACGATCTGGTGGCGGGCTGGTACGACTGGCAAGGCGGCGCCCGCATCCCGCAGGTCGGCGCTGTGGGGAACCCCGTCGGAGACGAATACGTCCTGGGACCGGTGACCGTTGATCCCAGCGCGCGGCTGCGGCCCGATGTCGCGTGCCTGCTCCTGCCGGAAAGTTGTGCGGCGCTGGAGTGAAGGGGGACGCGGGGACATGGGGACGCGGGGACACGGTGACAGGGGGACACGGTGACAAGGGACAGGGGGATGCGGGGACATGGTGGTCTGCTCGGAGATGATGGAATCTGGCGGATGGTGCTGATGGGGAGGATATGAGCAAGAAGCGGTCCGTTGAGCCTGCGCTGCTCTGGCTGGCGGCGATGTTGCTGCTGGCGCTGGCCCTGCGCGTCTACCGACTGGATGCGCAAAGCCTGTGGTACGACGAGGCGGTGACCGCACAGGTAGCCAGCCGGGGCATCGCCGAACTGACCCGGTGGACCGCAGACGACATCCAGCCGCCGCTATACTACTACCTGGTGGCGGGGTGGACGCGGCTGGCCGGGCGTTCGGAGTGGGCGCTGCGCTTTCCGTCGGCGTTTTTCGGCGTGCTGACGGTCGTGATGCTATGGGCCACGGCCCGGCGCCTGTTCGGCCAGGGGGAAACGGGACGGTGGGCGGCGGGCATCGCATCGCTGCTGACTGCGCTCTTGCCGCTGTACATCTATTACGCCCAGGAGGCGCGCATGTACACCCTGCTCACATTCCTGGGGGTGTTGGCGGGGTATGCGCTGCTGCGGGCAGGGGTCAGGGGGCAGGAGGCAGGAGGCAGGGGGCAGGGGTCAGGGGTCAGGAGGCAGGAGGCAGGGGGCGGGAGGGAGGAGGCAGGGGGCAGAGGGCAGGGGTCAGGAGTCAGGAGTCAGGAGTCAGGAGGCAGGAGGCAGGAGGCAGGGGGTAGGCAATACTCGGCGGTTGGTAATTTCAGGGCAGTTCCTCATGCCGGGCGCAGCGCCACGGCCCATGAAAGCGGACGCCGCAGCTCGCTGCGGCCCGGGACAAGCCCCGGCGCCCGGGTTTGCAGAACAGAAAGCTCAAAATGGTGGGCCGTTTTCGTGCTGGCCGCGGTTGCGTTGCTCTACACACACTATTTCGGCGTCTTCTTGCTGATGGCGTATGGGGTCTGCTGGGCCGTATATCACGCGAAGCGCGCTGTGCAGGCAGGCACGACGGGACGCCACTGGGCCGCCTTCGGCCTCTCCGTGTTGATGATCATCCTGCTCTACCTGCCCTGGCTGCCGGCGATGCTGAACCGCTACCGGGCCGATACATCGTACTGGCAGGGCGCCCTGAAACTGGGTGAGGCGCTGCGCCACGTCGCCATCAATTTCACCGTGGCTGCGCCGGAGATGATGCTGGAAGGCACCGCACTGCGGCTGTTGCCTTTATTCGGCGTCGCCGTCGCGCTGGCGCTGATCGCGCTCTTCTGGCGGGGCCGATATGCCGGCCAGGCGGGCATCTTGTTGGCGGTGCTGATCCTGCCCGTGATCGCCGTGCTGGTGCTGGCCTCGCGGACACCCAAATTTAACCCACGCTACCTGATGCTGGCCTCACCTGCCTACCTGCTGCTGTTGACGGGAGGGATGGCTGTCCTTGGGTGGGGATGCGGGGAGGCGCAGGGACGCGGGGACGCGGGGACGCGGGGACACGGGGACGCGGGGACACGGGGACGCGAAGACGCGGAGACGCGAAGACGCGGAGACGCGGGGACACGGGGACGCGGGGACACGGGGACGCGGGGACGCGGGGACACGGGGACGCGGAGACGCGGGGAGAGAGGTGCTGTGGCGTTAGGGGTAACCGGCTTCCTCGTCGTCGTGTCCCTCCTTTCAATCCACAACTGGTTCACCGACCCGGCCTTCACCAAGGCCCAATGGCGCGAGTTGACGGCTTTCGTGCGCCAGGAGCGAAGGACCGACGAAGCGGTGTTGCTGGTCTCCGGCCACGCGTATCCGGCGTGGGACTACTATGGGCCCGACATCCCTGTGGTGCGGCTGCCGCAGATCGAGATCCTGGATGTCAACAGGGTGCTGGATTTCAGCGTCGGGAGAGAGCTGAACGTCGCCCTGGCTGACAAGAAGGGTGCCTGGTTGGTGGGCTGGCAGGACGAGGTGGTAGATCCTGTGGGGATCGTCCCCTTCCTCCTGACGCGCGCGGGGGTCGAAGAGGAGGTCCCCCGCAGTTTCTGGCATCTGAAGCTGCGCCGCTGGCGGCTGCTACCCGGCGCCGGCTTCCCCGCCGAACCGCAACCACAACATCCCGACGGCGCCAACTTCGACCACAAGCTGGCATTGTTGGGCTGGGATGAGCCGGCCGCGGGCGAGATCACCGTCTACTGGCGCGTCCTCAACACCCTGACGCAGGACTACCAGGTCTCGGTAGCGGTTGAAGATGCGGCCGGCAACCGGTTGGGCCAGTGGGACGGACGGCCGGCCGGTTACCACTACCCGACATTTCGCTGGTACCCAGGGCAAGTCCTGTTCGGCCGTTACCCCCTCTCGCTGCCGGCTTCCGCGCCGCCGGGGGACTACATCGTGGCCCTGACCGTCTACAGCTCTGCCGAGCCTTCAGGCCTGGACATCCGCGACGAAGCCGATAACCCGGCCGGCAAGCACGTGCGCCTGGGGCCGATCAGGGTGAAATGAGACAACAGGCCGCAACACGCCAACAAGGGCCCGCCAAACGGCAGGCCACAGGTGAGCCGACGCACTGTTTTTGACGCAACCCGCCCGATCGTTTAGACTCACACTACCATGTGCCGATTCGCTATTCGCCGATTCGCTGATTCGCTATTCGCCGATTCGCCATTCACTGATTCGCCATTCGTTGTCTCGGAGGTTTCTCATGCGGGTGCATCCCCGTTTAGTGTTGTTGCTTGTGGCCGCGGTGCTGCTGGCAGGCTGTTCTTTGGGGCCGTTGCTGTCCGAGGTTTCGGTCAGACCGGAGGTCATCAGCCCCAATGCCGACGGCCAGGATGACGTCACGTTGATCCGCTATCGCATCAGCCGCTCGGCCAACGTTTCGATCTATTTCACTGCGCAGGATGGCCGGCGGTTCTATTTCCGCCAGGACGAACGTCGCTCGCCCGGACGGTACAACGTCTATTGGGGTGGGGTCATCAATGATCCCGAGGTGCGCACAGTCAACGGCAGCACCATGCTGGTGGAAAGCCAGGTACTGCCCGATGGCCGCTACACCTGGACCATCGAAGCTGTGGACGATCGTGGCCGCAGCCAGAAAGTCGAAGGGCAGATCGAGCTCAAGGACGCCGATACAACGCTGCCCGAACTGCGCAATTTCACCGTGGTGCCGCAGGAGTTCACCCCCAACCAGGACAGCATTCGCGACCGCGTTTCGATATCGTATTACCTCACCAAGAAGGCGGAACGCGTGCAGGTGTATCTGGAGCCCGTGACCCCGTTACCGGGGCGCTCGTTGCCCAAATACCCTGTCGCAGAAAAGCAGTCCTCCTCTACAGCCGAGCCGGGTGACCCGGGCTATCACGGTTATGACTACGACGGCGGCGTGGATCTCTTCGCTGAGCCGCCGCCCGATGGCGACTACATCGTCTGGGCGCGGGCCGAAGACAAGGTCGGGAACCGGGTGGTGGTTTCCTCCACCTTGACGATCAGAGAGGGGGGCAAACCTCGCGCCGAGGTGGTCGGCGGAGAGATAGACTGGGCTGGCGAGATGAACCGGGTAGTCAGCGTGCCGCTGGGCCAGACCTTGTGTTTCACCGCCACCGTGCAGAACATCGGGCCGGTGCCCATCCGCACAGCGGGGCCCTGGCCAGGGCAAACTTTCAAATTCACCGAGAACTACAATACCCTGGCCGCCCGCGCGGGCGAGGATTCCTGGTATCAGCAGGCCGGTATCTGGCGGTTCGGCATCAACTTCGACACCACCGGCGTGGACTTTCCCTACCGATGGGCGATAGGCCGGCCCGAAGACCTGGAGCTCCGCATCATTGACGGCCGGCCGCAATACTACCTGTTGCCCGGCAAACGCGGCCTGGTGTCCGGCTGCATCGAGTTCGACCAGCCGCCGCCGGTAGGCACCCTGTTCTGGTGGGGCGGATTGATCCACGAGTTCGTCGAGGTGGCCAACAACTACATTGACCGCATTACCGTGTCGGTGGGCGCGCCGTAGGACAGGGGTCAGGAGTCAGGCGTCAGGCGTCAGGCATCAGGAAGGTAAGGGAAAGGCGAGATGGATCTGCAGTGCGCGGTACGCAATACGCAATACGCAGTACGCAATACGCAATACGCAGTACGCAATGCGCAATACGCAGTACGCAATGCGCAATACGCACTCCGCAACACGCTTGCCGTCATCATCGTCAGCTATAACGTGCGCGATCTGCTGCGCGCGTGTCTGCAAGCCACGTACGCCAGCCTGGCGCTCAGTCCGGAGCTCGATGCGACCGTGTGGGTGATAGACAACGCCTCGGTAGACGGCAGCGCCGATATGGTGAGAGCCGAGTTCCCTCAGACGCACCTGATCGCCAGCACCGAAAACCTGGGCTTTGCAGCCGGCAATAACCTGGCGTTACGCGCGCTGGGGTTTGACGAGGCGGAGACGTGGGGACGCGGGGAGGGGGAGACACGGGGACACGGGGAGGCGGTGACGCGGGGACGCGGAGACATGGAGACGCGGGGACGCGGAGACATGGAGACGCGGGGACGCGGGGACGCGGGGACGCGGGGACGCGGGGAGGCGGGGACGCGGGGACGCGGGGAGGCGGAAACACGGGGACACAATCCACAATCCACAATCCCCAATCCCCAATCCCCAATCCCCAATCCCCAATCCCTCACCCCTCCCGACTTCGTCCTCCTCCTCAACCCCGACGCGGAGCCCATCGGGGACGCGATCGGCCAGATGGCGCGTTTCTTGCGCGAACACCCGAAGGTGGGCGGCGCAGGCGCACAGCTTCAGTATCCCGACGGCAGATTTCAGCACAGCGCTTTCCTTTTCCCTGGGCTGCTGCAACTCTGGTTCGACCTTTTCCCCCCACGGCCGCGACGGTTGTTGGAATCCCGCCTCAACGGCCGCTACCCTAGACGGCTCTATCGGTCCGGTCGCCCCTTTCCGGTGGATTTCGTGCTAGGCGCGGCATTGATGGTGCGCCAAGAGGCGATTGCGACAGTGGGCCTGCTGGATGAAGGCTACTTCATGTACGCCGAAGAGGTGGACTGGTGCTGGCGGATGCAACGCGCAGGGTGGCCGTTATGGTGCGTGCCCACCGCGCAGGTCATCCACCACGGGGGCGCCAGCGCACAACAGTTTCGCGGCCAGGCGTTCATCAACTTGTGGCGCAGCCGTCAGCGCCTGTATCGCCGTTTCTACGGCCCTTTACGGCGCCAGCTTGCGGGCTGGATCGTGCGCCTGGGCATGGCAGCCGAGATCAGACGAGCCGAAGCCGGTTACAAACGCGGCGAGATCAGCCCCGCAGAACGAGATGCGCGCATCCAGGCGGCGCAAGCCGTCAAAACGCTCTTCGAGAGGAACGGATCGTATGACTGAGCCCCTTTACCCCGTTCAACTGGCGGTCATCATCCTGACCAAGAACGCAGCCGGCCACATCAGGGATTGCATCGCTACCCTGGGTTTCGCCGATCAAGTGGTGGTGTCTGACTCTTTCAGCGACGACGGCACGGTGGAGCTGGCCCGACAGGCCGGGGCGGTGGTGATCCAAAGGCCGTTCGACAATTTCGCAGGTCAGCGCAATGCAGCCATGGCAGCGGTGCCCGCCGAGTGGATCTTCTTCGTGGATGCAGACGAACGCATCCCACCGGCGTTAGCCGCTGAAGTGCGACAGGTAATCAACGAACGGCCAGAAGTAGGATGGTGGGTTCCACGACATAACTACATCGTGGGACACCGGGTGCGCTACGGCGGTTTCTATCCGGATTACCAGCTACGGCTCATGCGCCGCGATCGCGCGCGCTATGACCCAACGCGGCTCGTGCATGAGGTCGTCCTGTTGGACGGCCCTGCGGGGGAACTCCAAAACGTGATGATCCACTACAACTACGACACATGGGCCCAGTTCCACGCCAAGCAACGGCGCTACGCGCAACTGGAGGGCGAAGCGCTGCGCCAGCGGGGGATCAGGCCGTGGCCGCACAAATTCATCCGCCAGCCGCTGCGCGAATTCTGGCGTCGTTATGTCAGGTTGCAGGGGTATCGCGATGGATGGATCGGGCTGAAACTTGCAGTCCTGTTAGCTTTCTACTACGGCTTTATGCCACACTGGTATCTATTGAAAGACGCCGCAGGATCTTCGGCAAACCCGCCTCGATGAGCCTTTCCAACAGATCCGCCGTCTCCTCGTATTCCTCGATGGGCCCGCCATACGGATCCGCTATTTCATCATATTCGCCGGCCATCTCTGAAAGCAGGAAGATCTTGCCCAAGTATTGCGGGGCCATGTAGAACAACGACCGGCGATGGGCCTCCTCCATCACCAGCACGATATCCGCCTGGTCAAGAAGCGCCTGCGTGACCTGTCGCGAACGATGATCGGACAGGTCGCACCCTCGCTGGCCCAACACCCTGACTGCATTGCGGCTGGCCTCTAGCCCTTCCTCGGCCCACACCCCGGCCGACAGCACCTGCACCCGATCCGCCAGCCCTTTCTCCGCGATACGGCGCCGCATGATAGCGGCCGCCATGGGGGAACGACAGATGTTGGCAGTACACACAAACAGGATCGTCTTCACAGAGGGCTCCGCAGATGGCCTCCGAGTCCGTTTTGGGCTCGGAGGCCCGATGTTCGTCTAGTTCAGGCGAGCTCAGGCTGGATCAGCCCGTAATCACCGCTGCGGCGGCGGTAGAGGACGTTGATCTGGTTCTGGTTGATGTTGTAGAACACGTAGAAATCGTGTCCCAGCAGTTCCATCTGTTCGATCGCCTCTTCTTCATCCATGGGGATCATCTGGAACCGCTTCACACGGGTCACCCCCTTGCGCTCCTCTTCAGGGGCCTCCTCTTCGAGCATCTCCCCAGGAAGCTGCGCCTCGACTTCGCCGCCCTCACCCCGCCGTGCGCGGCGTCGGCGCTTGTGCCGGTCAATCTGGCGCTGCATCTTTTCGAAAACTGCATCCACCGAAGCGAACATATCGGATGAGGCTTCCTCCGCCCGCAGGATGGCGTGTTTGGTGCGGAGGGTCACCTGCGCAATCTGGCGGTCCTCGGCGGCGCGAGCGCCCTCGGCGACCGCGAGCTCAACACGGCCGTCAATGACGTTGGGGAGGAAGCGCTCCAGGCGGCCGATCTTCTTCTCGACGTACTTGCGCAGGTTGTCATTGATTTCGAGGTTCTTGCCGGTGATGCTGAGTTGCATAGGCTTATGCTCCTTTCCGTGATCGTAGCGGCGCATGTGCCCTGACGATCGGCCTGCGGGGTACGGCCGATCGCTGCCCGAGGCGTTCCGGACACATAAGGCCGCCGGATGTGGGTAACCAGATTCTAATCCGGATTGTGCGAAAAGTCAACTAACCCACGGCGTCCGGGGCAGGTCGCCCGGGCTCCCAGCGAGCCCGGGCCAGCGTGAAGCCGCCCACCCAGGCCGCGCCCCCCTCCCGCAAAGCCTCTGCGCAGGCTTGTAACGTGCTGCCGGTCGTACATACGTCGTCCACCAGCACCACGCGTTTGCCTGTCAGGTCGGCCTTGCAGGTGAAAGCCCCTGCAACGTTCAAGGCCCGCTCGATGCGGCCCAACCCCACTTGCTGCCGGGTAGCTCGTGCCCGCACCAGGGCCTTCTCATCCAGCGGCACCCCTACCGCTGCGGCCAGGCCCCGCGCCAACAAAGCAGCCTGGTTGTAGCCTCGCTCGGCCACTCGCTTGGGGTGTAAAGGCACGGGGACGATCACATCTACCGGCGCGGGGAGGCGAAACCACGCTGTGGCCATCAACGCCGACAGCGGCTCGGCCAGGCTGCGATTGTTCTCGTATTTGAGCTGGTGAATAGCCTCGCGCACAGGAGGGGCAAATACCGCGGCCGAGATAATCACATCCAGCGGCGACGGCGTGGCCCGGCAGTGGGCACATAGTGTGTCGTCTGGGCCGGGCTGGCCGCAGCGCGGGCAGGCAGGCGCAGGCAGCGGTTCAACCCGTTGCAGGCAGGCCGCACAGAACACCTCCCCCATGCGCCCACATCCGGGGCAACGCGGGGGATACAGCACATCGAGCATGATCCGGCCGGCGCGGTGCAACGCGTTCCACAGCCGCGTGAAACTCAGAACACCGGCCGGAGCAAGCCGTGTCACAGACCCCTCCTCGTGGGGACGTCACTGACGGCCAGTAAACAGGCCCTGGATTGTGTTAATGACCCACAAGCGCAGGTCATCACCCATGATCAACAGGATTGCAACCACGATGATCGCAATCAACACGATGATCAGTGCCAGCTCAAGCAAACTGGCGCTGGAACCTTGATTCTGCATCCTCTCATCACCCCTTGATCTACGACGCCGGCCTGGCACAACTCAGTCCGCTTTCAGCGGCCGATTGAGGCCATTGCGGCTCGAATGCGACGCCCCTTGCGCAACAACCGCCGGAGCGCAAGACGCAAAACAGTTCGGCCGGCTTTGAAGATTTCACTCCGGGAGATCTTCGATCGGCCGAGACGACGGTCAACAAAGATGATCGGAACCTCACCCACGGAAAAACCAAGCTCCTGGCAGTTGTACAACATCTCGATCAAGTACGAGTAACCGTTGGCGCGAATAGCGTCCAGGTCAATCGCCTCCAGGACGGCCCGACGATAGCAGCGAAAGCCTGCGGTACAGTCGCGTGCGTATAACCCCAACACCCTGTGCGCCAGCGCGTTGGCGCCCCAGCTCAATAGCTTGCGGTCAGGCCCCCAAAGGCGCACCCCGCCCCCCGGCACATAGCGCGATCCGATGACCAGGTCGTAGCGCTGGCTGGCCTCCACCAGGGCGGGCAAATAGCCGGGATCGTGGGAAAAGTCCGCGTCCATCGTCAGGATCAGCTCCGCGCCCATAGCCAGGGCTCGTCGGAAGCCCGCCGTGTAGGCCGTGCCCAGGCCTAGCTTCCCCGGCCGATGGATCACGTGGATGTCTTGACGGGTGCTCGCCAGCTCATCGGCCAGTTGGCCGGTACCGTCCGGCGAATTGTCGTCTACGATGACGATCTGGATCGGGACAGGCAGCGCCGAAATTGCCGCCACCAGGGCGCCCAAATTCTCGCGCTCGTTGTAAGTGGGCAAGACAAGAACTGCGTTGGGACGATCAGCTTGAGGCACGAACCGCCTTCCTCGACAAGGCATAGTCTGGCCGGCATGAACTGCCGCCAGTAGATAAATATTCTAGCACAACCTCGCATCCGACGCCAGCGCGCCGGACCACTGCATAGCAAATTCGAACTGCGAATTCTCACACAAACCCCTTGACATTTTCGTGAAAATCGTTATAATTGATACCGATTCGGTCTCATTTAGCGCTGTCCGGCACTCGTGCCCTTGACTGCGAGCTTGCATGATCACCATCAACCGCGAGACAGATTACGCCGCCCGCGTGCTCCTGCATCTGGCACTTCAGGAACCCGGCCAGCGCGTCACTGCGCAGCAAATCGCAGAGAGACGGTTGATTCCGCGTGCCCTGGTGCGACGCGTCGTGAGCCGCTTGAGCGCGGCCGGCCTGGTGATAACCATGCGAGGCAGCGAGGGTGGGATCAGCCTGGCCCGGCCGGCATCTCAGATCAGCTTGTTGGATGTGGTCGAAGCGTTCGAGGGGCCGTTGGCTCTCAACGCCTGCACGGTGGAACCTGACGTATGCCCCCTGATCCCGGTCTGTACCGTGCACGAGGCATGGGTGCACGCCCGCCAACTCTTGCGCGATACCCTGGCGCAAATCACCTTCGACAAACTGGCCAACAGAAAGGAGGTGGGTATCGGGTAGGAATCAGCGAATCACGAATCACGAATCAGCGAATCAGCGAATCACGAATCACGAATCAACGAATCAACGAATCAGCGAATCAGCGAATCACGAATCAACGAATCAGCGAATCAGCGAATCACGAATCAACGAATCACGAATTCGCCATTCGAGATTCGCCATTCGAGATTCGCCATTCGAGATTCGCCATTCGAGATTCGCCATTCGCCATTCGAGATTCGCCATTCGAGATTCGCCATTCGCCATTCGAGATTCGCACATTCGCACATTCGCCATTCGCCATTCGAGATTCGCACATTCGCACATTCGCCATTCGCCATCAGCTATCGGAGGTTGACGCATGGACTCACTCATTCTCGCCCGGTGGCAATTTGCCATCACAACAACCTACCACTTTTTCTTCGTACCTCTCACCCTGGGGCTATCGGTCCTGGTCGCTTTGATGCAGACCATCTACTACCGCACCGGTGACGAAACCTGGAAACGCATGACCAAGTTTTGGGGCAAGCTATTTGTCATCAACTTCGCCATGGGGGTGGTCACCGGCATCGTCCAGGAGTTCCAGTTCGGCATGAACTGGTCGGAATACTCCCGCTTCGTGGGTGATATCTTCGGTGCGCCGCTGGCCATCGAAGCGTTGTTGGCGTTCTTCATGGAATCTACCTTCCTGGGGGTCTGGATTTTCGGCTGGGACAGGCTGTCCAAAAAAATCCATCTGGCATCTATCTGGTTGGTAGCCATCGGGTCCAACCTGTCGGCCCTCTGGATCCTGATCGCCAACTCGTTCATGCAAGAGCCGGTCGGCTTTGTGATTCGCGGCGGCCGCGCTGAGATGGTGGATTTCGGCGCTCTGGTGACCAACCCGCATGTCTGGCTGCAATGGCCACACGTCTTCTTCTCAGGGCTGACCACCGCCGGGTTCTTCATGTTGGGGATCGTGGCATGGCGGATGTTGCGCAAAGACAGCGATCTGAGCTTTCTGCGCCGTTCGTTCCAGGTCGCAGCGGTGGTGGCGCTCTTGGGCTCAGTGATGGTGGGCCTGGTCGGGCACAGCCAGGCGCAACACATGATCCGCACCCAACCCATGAAGATGGCTGCAGCCGAGGCGTTGTGGAATACCGAGCAACCGGCGGCCATGTCGCTGTTCACCATCGGCGACATGACCAACCGCCGCGATCTCTTCGCCATCCGTTTGCCCTCCGTCCTGAGCATCCTGGCCTGCAACCGCGTTGACTGCGCAGTGCAGGGGATCAACGAGCTGCAGGCACAATACGAATCGCAGTACGGCCCCGGCAACTATGTGCCGTTTGTAGTGATGATCTACTGGGCCTTCCGGGCCATGGTAGGCGCTGGGGTGGTGATGGTCGCGCTGGCCGCCTGGGCGCTCTACCGGGTGCTGCAGGACCGGATCAGCGCGCCGCAATGGCTGCTGAGATTGTTGCCCTGGACCATCGCGCTGCCGTATATCGCCAACACCTCGGGCTGGATCCTGACCGAAATGGGCCGGCAGCCGTGGATTGTGTTCGGCGTATTGAAGCTGGAAGATGCGGTGTCGCCCAACGTCCCGGGGGGCATGGTGCTGGCGTCGCTCATCGGCTTCACGCTGCTTTACGGCGTGCTCATGGCAGCCGACGTCTACCTGTTGGCGAAATATGCCAGAGCGGACACGGAGGAAGTCGCCAGGGATGTGGTGCCCTCATGGGCGTGAAGCGGACTGGGCGGGTTGCAGATTGCAGATTGCAGATTGCGAGATTCGTGATTCGCCGATTCGTGATTCGTGATTCGCCGATTCGTGATTCGCCGATTCGCCCTTGTCTACCTGTTTCCTTGTCTACTTGTTTGCATCACGGAGGTAACTTATGGAGCTCAACACCCTCTGGTTTATTTTGATCGGCGTGTTGTTCACCGGTTTCTTCATCCTGGAGGGTTTCGATTACGGCGTGGGGATCTTGATGCCGTTTCTGGGCAAAAAGGATGAGGAGCGCCGCGTCATCATCAACACCATCGGGCCGTTTTGGGATGCTAACGAGGTGTGGCTGTTGACGGCTGGCGGCGCCATGTTTGCTGCATTTCCCCACTGGTACGCAACCCTGTTCAGCGGCTTTTACCTGGCCCTGTTCCTGATGTTGGCCGCTTTGATCGTGCGCGGGGTGGCGTTCGAGTTCCGCAGCAAGGACAAGAACCCCCGCTGGCGTGCCCTGTGGGACTGGTGCATCTTCTTCGGCAGCTTCGTGCCGGCCCTGCTGTGGGGCGTGGCCATGGCCAACATCGTGCGCGGGGTGCCCATTGACGCGAACATGCACTACGTGGGCGGCTTCTTCAACCTGCTGAACCCCTATGCATTGCTGGGCGGGCTGGCCGGGCTGGGGGTCTTCACCTTACACGGCGCAATCTTCCTCAGCCTGCGCACAGATGGCGAGATCCGCCAACGTGTGGAGGCGCTATCGAACCGGCTATGGCCCGTGGTGCTGGTCGTGGGCGCGGCGACTGTGATCGCCAGCTACTTCGCAACCGACATCTTCCAGCGGTTGGGCATCAACCCGGGCATCAGCGCCCTGGGCGCGGGCGCGGCGTTTCTGGCCGGCGGCTGGTTCCTGCGGCAGAAGCGTGCGGGGTGGGCTTTCGCCATGACCGCGCTCACCATCGCGCTGACCGTTGTCACCACCTTCCGCGGGCTTTACCCGCGGGTGATGGTCTCCAGCCTGAATCCTGATTGGAGCCTGACGGTCGCCAACGCCTCGTCCTCACCTTACACCTTGCGGGTGATGACCATCGTCGCGCTGATCTTCGTGCCCATCGTGCTCATCTATCAGGCCTGGAACTACTGGGTGTTCCGGGCTCGCCTGAGCGGAAAGAGCGTGCTGAAGTATTGATTTGTGTGGGTCTGACCTGACCCTTGAACGCGGATACCGCAGACGACGCGGAGGACGCGGACGAGATGTAAACTTGTCCGCGTCCTCTGCGGTATCCGCGTCGTCCGCGTTCTCACTTTCACCATGTCCAAATTTTTCGACCGCCGTCTGCTGACAGAAGCCCAGGAGCACCGTCTCGGCCTCGCGCTGACCATCGGCCTGGGCGCGCTGGGCGGTGTGGCCACGGTGGGCGGCGCGTTCGCGCTCAGCCGGACGGTGGCCGGCGTATTCCTCGGCGGCCTGGATCTGACGGGGGTGCGGCCCTGGCTGCTGGCTCTGGTCGGGTTCGCTGTACTCCGTGCGCTGACCATCTGGGGCGGCGAAGTGGCGGCCAACCAGGTGGCGCTGCGGGTGAAGACTGCATTGCGCAGCCGGCTGATGGCCCACATCCTGGCGCTGGGGCCGGCCTATATCCGGGGCGAACGCACCGGTGAACTGGTCAATACCGCCACCGAAGGCATCGAGGCCCTGGACGCCTACTTCAGCCAGTACCTGCCGCAACTGGCCCTGGCCGCCATCGTGCCCCTGACCCTGGTCGCGTTCGTACTGCCGCGCGACCCTCTCTCGGCCGTGGTGCTGATCGTGACCGCCCCCCTCATCCCGGTCTTCATGATGTTGATCGGCAGTGTGGCCGACACGCTCACGCAGCGCCAGTGGGTCGCGCTGAGCCGGATGAGCGCGCACTTCCTGGACATCCTGCAAGGCCTCACGACCCTTAAGCTGTTCAACCGTAGCCGCGAGCAGATTGCGGTCATCCGCCAGGTAACGGATCAGCACCGGGATGCAACCCTGCGGGTGCTGCGGGTGGCGTTCCTGTCTGCGCTGGTGCTGGAGATGGTGGGGACCATCAGCACGGCCATCATCGCCGTGGAAATCGGCCTGCGGTTGCTTTACGGCAGAATGCTGTTCCAGGACGCATTTTTCGTGCTGATCCTGGCGCCGGAGTTCTACCTGCCGTTGCGGCTGCTGGGCACGCGTTTCCATGCGGGCATCACAGGGGTTTCGGCTGCGCAGCGGATTTTTGGGATATTGGAGATGCGAGGGTACGGAGACGCGGGGACACGGGGACACGGGGACGCGGGGACGCGGGGGTACGGAGACGCGGGGACACGGGGGTACGGAGACGCGGGGACACGGGGACGCGGGGACGCGGGGACGCGGGGACGCGGGGATCTCCCCATCTCCCCATTCGACCATCTCCGCGTCTCCCCATCTCCGCGTCTCCCCCTCCCCCCCCTCGCCGTGTCATTCCACGACGTCTACTACACCTACCCGGGCCGCACAACGCCAGCGCTGGCCGGGGTCAGCTTCGAGATCAAGCCAGGAGAGAAGGTAGCTTTGGTCGGTCCCACGGGCGCAGGCAAGAGCACCATCGCCCAACTGCTGCTCGGCTTCATCCAGCCTGCATCCGGCACGATCACCATTTCACATTCCACATTCCACATTCCAGATTCGGCATTCGACCTTCCACCTTCCGCCTTCTCCCCCGCCTGGATGCCGCAGTCCCCTTACCTGTTCCACGCATCGGTGGCCGACAACATCCGGCTGGGCCGGCCAGACGCGACGGCGGAGGAGATCGTGCGCGCAGCCCAGGCCGCCGGCGCAGATGACTTCATCCGGGCATTGCCCCAGGGTTACGACACGCTCATCGGCGAACGCGGGGAGCGGCTCAGCGGCGGGCAGGCGCAGCGCATTGCATTGGCACGGGCGCTGCTGATGGACGCGCCGCTTGTGGTACTGGATGAACCCACAGCCAACCTCGACCTGGAAACCGAAGCCGCGGTGCAGGCCGGCATTGAACGCCTGCTGAAAGGCCGCACCGCTGTGATCATCGCCCACCGGCTGAACACCGTGCGCGCCGCCGATCGCATCATCGTGCTGGACGCCGGGAAGATCGTGGAACAGGGCACGCACGACCAGCTCATGGCGCTCCGGGGCGTGTACGCGCATTTGGTGGAAGAAAGCATCACCGGACTTGAGGCTGTGCGACAGCCCCCTTCAGGGTCAGCCGGTTCTCCCCATGACGCAACAGACCGGCTAAAGCCTCGATTCCAGGAAGATGCGCAGTCCGGACTTGAGGTTTCAGCCGGTTCCCCCCATGACGCAGCAGACCGGCTAAAGCCTCGATTCCAGGATCAAGATAATAAGGAACGTCACACTTACCACGCACCACGCAGTACGCAATACGCACCACGCAGTACGCAATACGCACCACGCAGTACGCAATACGCAGTACGCAGTATAGTCCCCCTCCTCGCGTTCCTGGCGCCCCACTGGCGCTGGGTGGCGCTCTCGGTGTTACTGGGGTTCCTGACCGTCGGCAGCAGTATCGGCTTGCTGGGCTCGTCGGCCTGGATTATTGCAACGGCCGCCCTACAACCATCCATTGCCGATCTGCAAGTCGCTATCGTCGGCGTACGGTTCTTCGGGATTTCGCGCGGTGTTTTCCGCTACCTGGAGCGACTGGTCTCGCATCAAGTGACATTCCGGTTGCTGGCCGAACTGCGCGTCTGGTTCTACAGCGCGATCGAACCTCTGGCGCCGAAACGACTGGCCGGCCAACGCAGCGGCGACCTGCTCAGCCGCATCGTGGCTGACATCGCCGCGTTGGAACAGTTCTTCGTACGGGTTGTGTCGCCACCTCTGACTGCCCTGCTGACCTCCGCCCTGGCTATTTTGATCGTCGGCCTGCACCACCCCACGTTGATCTGGCCGCTGTTGTTGTTCTTCGTGCTGACAGGCCTCGCCACGCCCGTGATCGTGCAGGCCCTGGCCCATCCTGTGAGCACGCAACTGGCCGAGGGCAGAGCAGCTCTCAGCGCCGCCCTGGTGGATGGGGTGCAAGGTGCGGCTGACCTGCTGGCCTGTAAGGCGGAGGGGGCGTACCTCGGCCGCGTGCGAGAGCTGAGCGAACAGCTCGGTCGGGTCCAGGCAAAGGCGGCTGCAATCGCAGCGCTCAACACAGCTCTGGGCGTCCTGTTTTCCTGGCTGGCGGTCGCGGCCGTCCTGAAAGCGGCTATCCCTCTGGTGACTGCGGGGATGCTATCGGGCGTCAGCCTGGCGGTGCTGGCGCTGGTAGCCCTGGCCGGTTTCGAAGGGGTGTTGCCGTTGCCACAGGCCGCGCAGGCGCTGCGAACCAGCCTGGCAGCCGCGCGCCGGCTGTTCGAGCTGGTGCGAGAGCCTTCCCACGATCTGCCCGCTGTCACCGATCACCCGGCAGCCTCAAGACACCTTCCCGAAGACACGGCCTCGAGATCATTTCAGCCCGATCTGGCGACGGCCCCCGCCATCCGGACCGAGCACCTCACCATGTTCTACACACCGGATGATCCTCCGGCGCTGGCAGACGTGAGTTTTGCCGTGCCGGCCGGGGGCCGTGTGGCCGTTGTAGGCTCCAGCGGCGCAGGGAAGTCATCCCTGGCGGCCGTCCTGCTTCGTCTTTGGGACTACCAAGGGGGTCGGGTATGGCTGCATGATCGAGAGCTGCAAACCCTGTCCCCTGAGTGGGTGCGCCGCCAGATTGCGGCCGTCACACAACACACCCACCTTTTCAACATGACCATCCGCGATAACCTGTTGCTGGCCCGCCCGGAAGCAACCCAGGCTGAACTGGAACAGGCTGCGCGCCTCGCCCAAATCCACGACTTCATTAGCTCCCTTCCGGACGGCTACGACACTTGGATCGGCGAGCAGGGGTTGCAGCTCAGCGGCGGAGAACGGCAGCGGCTGGCGATCGCACGCGCCCTGCTGAAGGACGCGCCGGCGTTGATCCTGGATGAACCGACCGCCAATCTTGACCCGACCACAGCACATGCGCTCCTGAACGCGCTCGCAGCCCATACGGCGGGCAAGACCACCATCTTGATCACGCACCGGCTGGAGCACCTCCGGGGCGACGATCAGGTCTTGTTCCTCGACCGTGGCCGGCTGGTCGCGACAGGCTCCCATGCGGACTTGCTGGCGCGCGAGCCTTTGTATCAGCGCCTCTGGCAGCATCAACATGACCGTTTGGAGTTGTCGGGTCAGTTTTGGGACTGAGGGGGGGATGTGATATACTTGGCTACTTGACAGGCGGCCCTCATTCCAGGCCGCTTGTACGATTCACGGCAGGAGCTGTTTGACAGTGAAAATCTATCTCTACCTGGCACAAATCATCCTTGCCATCGTGATCATGGCGCTGGTGCTCATCCAGGCGAAAGACGCCGGCCTCAGCAACGTCTTCGGCGGCGCCGATATGGGCGTGGCTCGAACGCGTCGCGGCGTTGAAAAGACGTTGTTCAATGCGACAATCGTCACAGGCATCGTTTTCCTGGTGCTTGCGCTGATCACCGTTATTGTTGCCGGATAACCTTGGGCAAATATCTGCGTTGGCAGGCGGTCATCGCGCTTTTGGGCGTCATCCTGCTGGCCGCCCTGCTCCGTTACTCCGCCTACAACTTCACCAGCGTCACCGTGCCAGACCGGGGCGGGACGCTGGTGGAGGGGATAGCGGGAAACCCCCAATATCTCAACCCTCTTCTCAGCCAGTACAACCAGGTGGATGAGGTGCTGTGCGCCTTGCTCTTCAACGGCCTTACACGGCTGGACGAGCGAGGTAACGTGGTTCCTGACCTGGCCGAAAGCGTAGCCATATCCCCCGACGGCTTGACGTACGACTTTCGACTGCGCACGGGATTATACTGGCACGACGGTGAACCTGTCACTGCAGCAGATGTTCTGTTTACCGTGGGCGCCATGCAGTCCGATGATTTCCCCGGCGTGTCGTGGCTGAAGACCTTTTGGCAGGCGGTGGAAGTTTCGGCGCCCGACGGTCCCGACGGCCTCAGCATTCGCTTTCAGCTCCAACAACCGCTGGCCCCGTTCCTGGACTACACCACCATCGGCTTGTTGCCGGTGCACCTGTGGGAAAAGGTACCCATTGCGGACATGATGGCCTCCACGTTGAACACCCGGCCGGTAGGCACAGGCCCTTTTCAACTGACGCAGATCACAGCCACCCGCGCCGAACTGGAGGCTAACCCGCGATATCACGGCGCTACACCTTACCTGAGCGGCATCAAATTCCGTTTCTACCCCGATCATCAAAGCCTGCTGCCGGCCTACGACCGGGGGGAAATTGATGCCATCAGTTCGTTGTGGCCCGAGGACATCGCAGAGGCCGGCAAGCGGCAGGATCTGGAGCTTTTCACTGCGCCGCTGGCGGGCTACACCCTGGTCTATCTGAACCTGCAAAACACCAACGTGCCTTTCTTTCAGGAGACTGCGGTACGACAGGCGCTGCTCTACGCCCTGGACCGACAGGCCCTGCTGGATACACTGAAGAACGGCCAGGGGGTCGTGGCACACACGCCGATCCTGCCGGGCTCCTGGGCCTATGAAGCCAAAGTCAGGCAATATGCGTTTGACCGGGCAGAAGCCGAACGTCTGTTGGAAGAAGCCGGTTGGACCGACACCGACGGTGACGGCGTGCGGGATCGGGACGGCGTTGCGCTCCGTTTCGTGCTGTTGGGCAAGGAACAAGCCTGGCTGGATGCGCTGGCGTCTGCCTGGGCGGCCATTGGCGTTGAGGCCGTGCCGCAAACGGTCACCCTGGCCGGCCTGACGCGCGACTTCCTGGCCCCGCGCACCTTCGATGCAGCCATGGTCAGTTGGGAGCTATCCGGAGATCCTGACCCCTACCCCCTCTGGCACTCGACGCAGGCCCGCACCGGCCAGAATTTTGGGGGCTGGTCCAACCGGGAAGCCGACGAGGCTATCGAACAAGCGCGCGCCATTAACGATCGCGATCTGCGAAAAGACTACTACGCGCAGTTCCAACGGGTGTTCGCCGAAGAGGTGCCTGCGCTGCTCCTGTACTACCCCGTTTACACCTACGGCGTGCGGTCGAAAATCCACAACGTGCAGATGGGCCCGCTCAACAGCCCCGGCGACCGCTTCCGCACCGTTGCGGAGTGGTACATCGTGACGAAGCGCATCACAGTCAGCAGCGCAGGACTTGACAGCTCGAAGCAATAGTGGTATATAATAGGCCGTAATCGAGAACAAAGCCGAGCCGAAGTGGCGGAATGGCAGACGCGCTAGGTTCAGGACCTAGTGAGGATTAGACCTCGTGTGGGTTCAACTCCCACCTTCGGCACCTCGTCCTGCAGGAATCCCACGCATAGCCCGCGTGGGATTCTGCGCTTGAAGGCCAGGAAAGAGAGGGGGATGCAATGCCGACAGAATCCAGACGATGGCGTTTGCCGACCCGTGAACATTGGCTCTTGCTTGTCGGCGTCGCTGCTCTCCTCTTCTTTGCTTTTGGCTTCGTGGAGCTGACTTTCACCCGGCAGAGGCTGCTCGCCCGTTACGAACAAGCAATAACCAAGAGGGAGCGCCTCACAGAGCAAAACGCCCGCCTTCAGCAAGAGCTGACCAGGCAACAACAGGGCGAACATCTGCCGGATCGGGCATTTCAGTACTTCGGGCAAGCGCCGCGCGGGGCCGGGGTTGTCATCGTGGAGCCGGAACCGACGGGAGCAACACAGATGCCGCGAGAAGCAACCACGACTCAAGAACCTGTTTGGACGGCGCTTTGGAAACGTCTGATCCGGGCTTTGACAAATCTGCGATTTTGATTATACTTCAACACAGTAACGCGGGGTGGAGCAGTGGCAGCTCGTTGGGCTCATAACCCAAAGGTCGCAGGTTCGAATCCTGCCCCCGCAACCTGGTAGGCCTGATAGCAGATGCTGTCAGGCCTGTTTTTTGGTGCATTCGATCATCATAACGATCAGCTCGCACAAGCTGATTTGACCGTATGGCCCTGTTTGCGTATAATTGGAACCTGGTCTGGGGCGACGTAGCTCAGTGGCAGAGCAAGCGGCTCATAATCGCTGGGTCGTGAGTTCAAGTCTCACCGTCGCCACCTGAGGCGGTGGTCCGATGACCACCATTCAATCCGACAACGCCCTGCCGCACGTCTTCGATGGCGGCAGGGCGTTTTGCATCTCAACGCTTCAGCTTCGTCATAAACTCCTTGCGAAACTTGGCTACCTTGGGCGCGATCACAAAGGCGCAGTAGCCCTGCCCGGGATTGCGGGCAAAGTACTCCTGGTGATACGCTTCGGCGGGGTAGAACGCTGTGAAGGGGGTCACCTCGGTGACGATGGGCCGTGGCCAGATCCTGGCCGCGTTCAAAGCCGCGATCATCTCTTCGGCGATAGCCTTTTGCTCCGGCGAATGGTAGAAAATCGCCGAGCGATATTGCGTCCCCACGTCGGCGCCCTGACGGTTGAGGGTCGTCGGGTCGTGAATGGCGAAGAAGACCTCCAGGATCTCCCGAAAGCTGATAGTCTGCGGGTCAAAGGTCACCTGCACCACCTCGGCATGGCCGGTCGTCCCGGTACAGACCTGCTCATAGGTCGGATCGGGCACGTGGCCACCGGAATAGCCGGATACCACATCCTGAACCCCGCGCAACTGATCATAGACCGCCTCCAGGCACCAAAAACAACCGCCGCCCAGGGTGGCAACCTCTGTTCGACTTGTGGCTTGTTGTGCTATATTGCTCATGGAACCTCGCTCTGAGAGTTGAAATGATGATCGGCTCCTCACACCCGTTCGCTGATTACTTTGGCCTGCATGAAGAGCAAGAGATAATCGCTGCCACCGGCTTTCGAGTCTGTGCCGCTCATGTTGAAACCGCCGAAGGGGTGCACCCCGACCAACGCGTGGGTGCATTTGCGGTTCAAGTACAGGTTGCCGCAGTGGAACTCCTCACGGGCGCGCGCCAGCCGATCGCGCCGCATGGAATAGACGCTGCCGGTCAGACCATACTCGGTGTTGTTCGCAATAGCCAGGCCGTCCTCGAAATCACGGGCCTTGATGACCGACAGGATCGGGCCGAAGATCTCTTCCTGGGCCAGCCGGGCATCAGGTGAGACATCCGCGAAGATCGTCGGTTGCAGGAAATAGCCGCCGGTGGGGACCGTAATCGCGCTCCCCCCGGTCACCAGGCGGCCCTCCTGGGTGCCGATCTCGATGTATTCCAGATGTTTCGCCAGCGCGTTCTTGTCAATCACCGGCCCCATGTCCACCTCGGGCCCCAGGGCGGGGTCGTCCACCTTCAGCCGTTCTGTGCGCTCCACGATCCTGGCAAGCAAAGTGTCGTAGATCGGCTCGACCAGGATCGCTCGGGAACAGGCCGAACACTTCTGGCCCTGATAGCCGAACGCAGCCGCCACAATGCCCGCGGCCGCGTCGTCCAGATCGGCGGTTTCATCCACCAGAATGGCATCCTTGCCGCCCATTTCCAGGATGGTGCGTTTGAGCCACTTCTGGCCGGGATGCACCACGGCCGCCCGCTGGAAGATGCGCAGGCCGACCTCCTTGCTGCCCGTGAACGCGATGAAACGGGTCAAGGGGTGGTCTACCAACACGTCTCCCACTGCGCTGCCGGGGCCAGGCACAAAGTTCAGTACGCCAGGGGGCAGGTACAGCTCATCGTTGAACAATTCTGCCAGCCAGGCCGCAATAACCGGGGTCGCGCTGGCGGGCTTCAACACAGCCGTGTTGCCGGTGACAATGGTGGCCGTGGTCATGCCAGTCATGATCGCGCACGGGAAGTTCCACGGCGGGATCACAACGCCGACCCCCAGGGGGATGTAATGCAGCTCAGTCTCGTGGTTGGGCTCGGGCAGGGTGGGCAAGGGACAACACAGCCGCAGCATCTCGCGGCCGTAAAATTCCAGAAAGTCAATCGCCTCGGCCGTGTCCGCATCCGCCTCAACCCAGGTCTTGCCGGCCTCCAGGACCATCAACGCGCTGAACTCGTGCTTGCGCCGGCGCATGATCTTGGCCGCCGAAAACAGATAGCGCGCCCGCTCCACTGCCGGCACACGACGCCAACCCTCGAAGGCATCGTACGCAGCGCGCACAGCCCGATCGGCCAGCTCAGGCGTGGCCTTGCTGACCCGGCCGATCACCTCAGCGGGGTTGGCCGGGTTGACAGACGCAAACGTGTCCTCCGTGTAGATCTTCTCGCCGCCGATAATCAGGGGATAGGTGCGGCCCAGGTTGGCTCGGACCTTCTCCAGGGCAGCGCGAAAGGCCGCCACGTTCTCAGGAACACTGAAATCGGTCAACGGTTCGTTGGTGAACGGCTTTTTCATCGGCAAAGTCCTCCTTGGCACACATAAACTCGGCACAAGTATAGTGCAGGATGCGGGATCGGTCTGTAACTGGTTGCCCACTGTGATGAAACCAAAGCCGCCACGGAACAAGGGATCGCCGCATGCCAACAGAGTCTTCCGTAAAAAAACACAGCCGGCGGAGGAGCCGGCTGCATCGAATGAGGAAAACAGACGAGAGGCGAAGAGGTTCTAATCGCACCCTTCCAGACAGTCTTGCTGATACTTCTGAAGGGGCTTGGCGTGTTCCAAATAATGCTCGGACATGGTGTACAAGAAGTCCACCAAGGACATCTTTTCGCCCCACGGCGCTTCGGCCTCGGCGGCCAAAGCATCATCGGTGAGGACATCCAACAGATGCATCATCTGCCGGTGTGCGCTGGTCAAACCATCTACGATGGTGATCAAGGGCAAAGAGGCGCGCTCTCGCACCTGATGTTCATTCCAGGCATCGTCGTAGACAACGCCTTCCTGCCAGGGACGCCGCTCGCGCCAGGCACGAGCTGTCTGAACCGCTTCTTCGGCCCAGGACCAGAGGTGTGCGATCACATCCTTGACCGTCCAGTGTCCTTCTACGGGAGTGGAACTCAACTCCTCCTCGGTCAGTTGCCCCAGGCTGTCCATCAGCGTCTTGAAGCTCCGATCCAGGGCGACGAACGCCTCATCTCGCGTGTGTACCACTTGTTGCCTCCTTTACTGCTCTGCAAGCACGCGCGACAGCCCGGTATAGACGTTCAGACTGCCGCGCCGAACGTAACCCACCACGGTCACGTTCCAGGCCTCGGCCAGCGCCAGGGTCAGGGTCGTCGGCGACGTGCGACTGGCGACGATCGGAGCGCGCATACGGGCTGCTTTTCGCAGCATCTCGGAGCTGATCCGCCCCGTCGTCAGCACGATCCGATCCTGCGTCGCGATCCCCTCGACCAGGCACCGGCCCCACAATTTGTCAATGGCATTATGCCGTCCTACATCTTCGGCCACAGCCAACAGCCGCTCGCCGTCCGATAGGGCCGCTGTGTGGATGCCTCGAATCCGTTGTCCCTCCTGCAACATGAAGAGCAACCGCCCCAACTGATCAGCCGTGATGGACACGGTCGAATCCAGCGGTTCCACCCTTTCCGTCAAATCGGCAAATGTGATGCCGCCGCCACAACCACTGGTCAGCACTCGGGCAGCAGGCAACGTGCGACGAGCATCCCACAGCCACACCTCGACACAAGCGCCGCTGGGACAGACCACGATGCGACGCACATCGGACAAGCCTTCGATGATCCCCTCGCCGCGCAAAAAGCCCACCGCCAACAGGTCAAGATCAACCGGCGTGCACATCATCATCGCCAGCTCTTGCCCGTTCACGTGCAGGCGGACCAGACCCTCCCGAACCACATGCGTGGTAGTAGCGGAAAGGCGACCGCCTTCGTAACGCAGATGCGACACCTCCTGGCTGACCGACATCCCCACTCCTCAACAAAGTGCTCCTATTATAACCCGTCTATGGTGCCGGATGCAAAGTCATCGCCGGCCTATCTCCCAGCACACGACACGGGCAAATTTGACACATCGTTTCGCTTCGGGTATACAGTTTTACCAGTATCAGCCAGTCGCAGGCACACGACGGCTGAGCGGCGATTTCCATGCATATCAAGGAGTTTTGTGGTGAAAAAGGAACCAGTTGCAAACAGCTCGAAGATTTCGGTGACCTTTGAAATGTCGCCCGATATCCAGGCCGAGAGCCTGGCTGTGGTAGGAGATTTCAACGGGTGGGATCCGGCGGCCGGCCAGATGAAGCGACGCAAGGACGGCACCTGGGCCAGGACCATCCGTCTGGAGCCGGGCACCTATCGTTTTCGGTATGTGACAGGAGACAACGTCTGGTACAACGATCCGGCGGCCGACGGCTACGAACCTTCTGGCCTGGGCGAGGACAACTGCATTCTGGTAGTCGGTTAGTCGGCGCCCGCCAGGCCCTACGGGGCTGCGGGCAAGAAGAGACAAAAAGACCGCCTTCCCGAAATGGAAGGCGGTCTTTTTTGCCGGTTACGTGGCCACAAGGGCACGTCAGCGCCTGGCCTGAGCCTGGGCAGCCACTGCGGCAGCGGCCCGGGCGGCAGCTTCCGGATCGCCCAGGTAATAGTGCCGAATCGGCTTCAGGTCATCATCCAGCTCGTACACCAGCGGGATGCCCGTGGGGATGTTCAGCTCGACGATGTCTTCGTCGGAGATGTTGTCCAGGTACTTGACCAGAGCCCGCAGACTGTTGCCATGAGCCGCGATGATGACCCGCTTGCCGGCCTTCAGCGTCGGCACGACCGTGTCGTGCCAAAAAGGCAGGAACCGCGCCACAGTATCTTTGAGGCATTCGGTCAGCGGGATATCCTCGGGCGCCAGGTCCTTATAGCGCGGGTCGTGGCCCGGCCAGCGCGGGTCGTCCGGCGTCAAAGCTGGAGGCCGCACATCATACGACCGGCGCCATAGCTTAACCTGCTTTTCCCCGTACTGCTCGGCCGTCTGCGCTTTGTTCAGGCCTTGCAGCGCGCCGTAGTGCCTTTCGTTCAGGCGCCACGAGTTGATGATCGGGATCCACATCAGATCCATCTCATCCAGAACAATCCAAAGGGTACGGATCGCCCGCTTCAACACCGAAGTGTATGCGATATCGAAGACGAAGCCTTCCTCGCGCAGCAACCGACCTGCCTCGTGCGCTTCTTGCAGGCCCTTTTCGGAAAGATCAACATCGGTCCACCCGGTGTAGAGGTTCTCCTTGTTCCAAACGCTCTCACCGTGGCGGAGCAACACAAGCTTGTGCATGCTACCTCCTGTTATTTACAGGCCCTCAAGGGCCGTCACACGGGACACTCAGACATACCCCCGGCAGGACTCGAACCTGCGGCCAAGGCGTTAGGAGTGCCTTGCTCTGTCCAACTGAGCTACGGGGGCATTGCCAGAGCCTATTCTAGCATATCTGATGTCGTTCGCCAAGATCGAAAGGCGGGTCTCCTTACAGATCAGGAGGGCAGAAAGCCGTGTTTCACCAACCAGTTGCGCAATTGCGTGCGGTTGGCCTCGGTGATCATGCTGCCTCGATCTATGCCGCGCGGGCTGGTGCCTGCGGCCAACGGCGCCGGCGGCTCGCAGGGCTCAAGGCTGTCCCCTTCGACCAGCACCACCGTCGGAACACTCTCGAAACCAACCCAACTCTTGAGCCGTGCGGCCGCGGCCTTGTCTTCCTTGATGTTGATGAACCTGGCCGGCACGCCCCATTCGCTCAAGGCGCGCTCCGTATCTTTGCTGCTGTAGCACCATGGGGAGAAATACACTACAATCTGCTTCGTCATGCGATCCTCCAATGTAAGTGTATGTTGTTTTTCCGGACATATCGTGTATAATGCATGAAATTCATGCAGTTCACGCAAAGGAGCAACCGATGAAATCACTTCGCATGCGCTATTGGCTCATGGCCCTGGTCCTGGGCTCTCTTCTCCTCGTAACGTCACTGGCCTATGCTGCGGATGCCACGCCTGCCGCTTGCAGCGGCACCTATTACACGGTGCAGCCGGGCGACACATGGTCCAGCGTCTCGTACCGCACCGGCGTCACCGTCGCCGAGCTGAAGCGTCTCAACCCCCACGCTATTCACCCCAACAACTGGCTGTGGAAGGGGGATCGGCTCTGCATTCCGAGCCAGGGCGCCATGAAAGGTTATTGGTATCAGGTCAAACCCGGCGACACCTGGAACAAGGTATCGCGTGCCACCGGCGTGCCTGTACAAGAGCTGTGGCGGGCCAATCAAGGTCTGATCAACCGCCTTTTCTGGCTCTACGTCGGACAGCGCATCTGGATCCCGTCGCCGCCGCCGGCCGGAACTGCCACACCGGCGCCAACGGTCGAAGCTACGACGACCCCCGTCCCGCTCACGCCGACTGCCGGTGGCACTCCACTCCCTGCACCGACGACCCAACCGGCTGCCACGCCTTTGCCCACGGCAGAAGCACAGGTCACGCCACAAGTTGACGCATCAGGTTGCAGCCAACGCCTGGAAGACTATCCGAGTCTGATCCTGTCCTTCCTCAACACGCCCGGTAATAAGCCGGACAACCTCCGGGATCGGCTGGCCCGGTGTGGGGCGCTCACCGAAGACCCGGACGCAATCACCACGGCAGCGCTGCAATCCACGACCAGCACCGACCTGATCGTCGCGCTGCACGACCCCACCTCACCGCCACCTGCCGGCAACGGCATGCTGTTGATCTTCCACAGCAGCCCCGCAGGCTACAAACTGGCCCACAAAGCGTTGGGCGGGGGCACGGTGGCGCTGTTAATGGTCGGCGACCTCAACGTTGACGGTAAGCCCGACGTGGTCTGGGCAGATACGTCGTGCGGCGCCCACACCTGCTTCACGACCCTCTACGTTGATTCGTGGGACGGCTCGGCCTATCTGGACTGGATCGCCGGTGAACCAACCCTGGCCTCAGCCGACTATCGCTTCGACGATGTGACTGAGGAGGGCACCGGCCTGGAAATTATCGCGCACGGCGGCACGATCGGCTCGGTAGGAGCAGGCCCGCAGCGCGCCTGGACAGAAACCTACATCTCGCCGGCCGGAGCCCCCTACACGTTGTTCAGCCAGGTCTACGATCCTTCGCCGTGCCTCTATCACAAGATCCTGGATGCCAACGCCGCTTTGGACAAGTGGACCACCGACGGCTTTGAAGCTGCGATTGACCTTTACACCCAGGCCATCAACGACACGACTCTGACAAGCTGCGGGAGCATCCCCGACGAGCTGACCACGCTGCGGGACTTTGCGCGCTTCCGCTTGTCTGTGGCCCTGCTCGCTGCCGGGCGTCGCGCCGAGGCTGAGAACATCTCCAGGCAGATCACGACGCCTGCCATCTCCGGCGCTGCCATTGTCTTCTTCTCGGCCTACAGGTCGTCCGGCAGCATCATCCAGGCGTGCCGCGATACCAATACGTACGCCCAAAGCAATCCGGCTTCCTGGCAGTTCCTGGCCGATTGGGGCTATGCCAACCCGTCCTTCACGGCGGCGGAGTTCTGCCCGTTGAAGTAACGCGGCCTTACCAGGTCCCCACTCGACGGCTGCCGGCCGAACGGCCGGCAGCCGTTTTGCTATGGCTGCTTTTCTCCGTCAGACGGTGGTGGCGCAACCTCTGTCGCAGGCTCAGACGTCTCCGCCTTGGGTTGCTGGGCGATCAGTTCGTAGATGTCCACTTCTCCCGCCTGGGGTTCAACCGGAGCCTCTGCAGGTTTAGCCGGGGCCGTCGGCCGCGAAGGCAGAGGGGCCTCGGGGAGGTCTCGCACCACAGAGGCGCCCGGAGCAGGCAAAGGCTCATCGAAACCAGGAGCCGCAGGAGCAGCACCGGGGGCAGGTCGAGCAGAGGCTGCTGCACTGCGCAAGCCTATTGTGACTGCGCCGATCCCCACGCCCGCCAACGACAGCAACAAGGGCCACCAGACGGATAGCAGTTGCGGCAAGTAAAGGGACTGCACCAGGGTCACCAGCCCCAACAGGATCAAAGCCCCGGCCGGCACTGCCGCCCATCGGGTATCCTTTTGGCCGAAGCGGATGATGTAAAGGAGGGCGAACACCAGGCCCATGCCGATCACCAGGACGGTCAGCCGCCCCGTTTCCGTCAGCCGGGACCAAAAGCCGAAGACGATGCCCAACACTGTTAGCACCCCGGCCGGTATCACCGCCCACCAGTGCTCGCTGCGGACCAACGCCACGGCCCAGAATCCCAGGGCCATGCCGAAGAGGGCCAATGTCCCTTCCCACTCTCCCAGCATCACTCCCTGCCACTGGAGCACGATCCATGCGCCGCTGCCCAACAGCGTGAAAGCGGGCAACACCCGCCACCAACGCTGCAAATCGAAAACGAACCAGGCCAGAAACCCAAGGCCTGCTGCGAGGTACAAGATGCCCCAGGCGAGGTCGCCCCACGGCCCAAAGACCGCCAGGTTTTTCAACACCAGGAAGATACCGACTAACAGGAGCACACCGGCCCAGATGAATCCTTCCGTGTAACGCTTCATAGGTTGTCCTCCTGCGGTGATGCCTCAGCACTTGTCCGGCCCGGCCGCAAGGCCAGGATCACCTGCCAGGCAAAAGCGACCGACAGCGCAATCCAGGCCCACCGTTCCCACACACGGGCAGCGCCCCAGGCGAGGCCGGCCGAAAAGAGCAGCAGGCCGAAATTGAACGGCACCTGAAAAGCTGCTCGCCCCAACGCCCGGCGCAGCCCGCACTGCGCCACCCCTGCCCACCAAACGGTATAGCTCCAGCCGGCCAGCACAATGCTCAGCCCTAAAATCCACAGCGCATTCCGCGCGACGCCCATCCAGTCTATCAGCCCTGCCATGGTCTTCCCCGCTCAGATGTAACCGCGCGCCACCAGCCAGTCCACCGCGCCTGTGAGATCGGGCTCGAACACCGCATCGGCCCGGGCGCGCAGCTCGGCCGAGCGCGGGTTGACCGCCCAACGCACGCCGGCACACTCGAACAGCTCCAGGTCTGTCTGCGTATCGCCCGCCGCCAGGGTCTGCTCGGGCGGAATCCGGAGCCTTTCCATCAACTGACAGGCGAACTCCGCCTTGCCGCCTTCGGAAACCCGGTTGATCGCGCGGCCGTCCAACACCCCGTCAACGCTCAGCAGCTCGTTGGCCAGCACATAGTCCAGCCCGAACTCGGCCATGATCGGGTCGGTGTTCAAGGTGAACCCCGCGCTGACCAGCGCGACGATCACCCCCGCCTGTTTCAGGGCGCGCAACAACTCCGGCGCGCCGGGGAGATAGGGATTCTCCGCCAGCCACTGCTGGATACGGGCCACCGGCTGACCCGCCCACAGGGCAACATCGCGGCGCAGCCACTCTTCAAAGCTGATGCGACCGGCCAGGGCCAGCGCGCGGTTCTTCGCCGCAAGATGCTCGATACCCAGTCGCCGGTGAATGTACTGATACGGAGACTCGGCCTGCTTGAGCGTGCCGTCTACATCCAGGACAGCCAGACGAAGTCGCGGCAAATACCTGCTCCTATCGAGGCGCGCATCACGCGGCTCACCCTTCTTCGTCGTCTTCCTCTTCTTCCTCAGCCTCCCATTCGGAGACCATCCAGGCGCTGCACACCAAAACCATCTCGGCCTTGTCGCCATGGCCAAAGGCCAGCGCCAGGCCCCCTTCCTCATCGGCTTCGCCGTAGTCTACCAGGGCCATCTTCTCGTCGGCCAGCCGGCCGATGGTATCGAAGATGGTCTCCAGCCCCACCACGGGGTCTGCGTCGGGGTCAGGATAGGCGGAGGTGACGTAGAGCTCCAGGGCCTGATTGTCTTCCAGATAGAGATCGCAATCGAAAAAGACCCGAGCGTCGGGCGAGATCGGGGTTTCTTCCTCGTCGTCGCCCAACGAGTCCTCGTACAGCTCAACGCCCAATACCTTGAGTCCGACCAACTGATCGAGCTCAGCCCGGCGGTCGTCATCAAGCTCGGTGTAGAGCTCGTCTTCCATCAAATCGAAATCCACATAATCGTCGGCCTGGCCGTTCTTGGACATGGGGAAACTCCTTCTTGCGCAACGCGCCTGAGAATTGATTCGGTGCACCAGAGGGCTTTGGGGCACAGGCCACACAGACACCGCCGGATGGTATACGCGACGGAACAGGTGAAGGCCCTTGGGCCGCACTCTTGCACAACCACAGTATACCACGACTGCCCAGGGGCGCGAATTTGCCCGCAGCAGTTTCACGTAAGTCGGGCGGTGCGGGCGTCGGCTTCGCCAGGGCGGATCAAAGCGCATCGGCCCGCACTCATTCCCCGCCGAAATGCTGCCCAATGGGATAGTACCCCACAGTATGAAGATGATCTTTACAGTAACGTGCCAGAAGTGAAGAAGACTGCATACTTCAAAAGGAGAAAAATCGTGATCACTCGCTTCGCTGACTTACGTGCCTCGGCGCTGAGCCTGGTCCTTGTTTTGTCCTTTGTCGCCTTGCTGACGGGTTGCGCGCCCGCTGCACAGCCCGCTCCCAGCGCGGTCGCAGCACAGCCCACCGAGCCACCTGCCGCAGCGGCGCCGACTGCGACCTCGATGACGGCACCCGAACCAACCGCAGTCCCGGAACCGACCGAAGCACCGACCGCTGCGCCACAACCCACCGAACCGCCGACCGCTGCGCCGCAACCCACAGAGGCACCGACCGAGGCGCCTACCGCCACACCGGAACCCACCGCCACGCCTGCGCCTACTGCGGCGCCGACCGATACGCCGCTGCCCGCGCCCACCGAAACCCCGGTCCAGGTTGTAGCCATCACGTATAGCAACGATATCCGCCCTCTGCTGGAACGCCGCTGTCTCAACTGCCACGGCGGCAAAGACGGCATCAAAGGGGGGCTATCGGTCAAGACCTACGCTGACTTGATGAAAGGCGGGGAAAGCGGGGCGGTCATTCTGCCGGGCGATGCAGCCAACAGCCTGCTGGTACAATTGATTACGAAGGGCGAAATGCCCAAGCGCGCGCCCAAACTGCCACAAAACGAAATTGACCTGATCGCGGCCTGGGTGGCAGCCGGGGCGAAGAACGACTGAAGGCCGGGGAACACAGGCCGTGATGAGCACACAGCGAGTGCTGCTGGCAAGCGTGGTGCTGGCCCTGGGGCTATTGGCGTTGGCTGCCTGCGGTGGGCAGTCGCAGCCGACACCAACACCTGTGCCGAGCGTTGCCCAAATTGCGCAGGGGACGGCGTCGGCCGTCATAATGCCCACGGCAACGCCTTTGCCGCCAAGCCCTAGCCCGACAATCACCCCATCACCTACGGCAACGGCAACTGTAACACCCTCGGCGACCGCCTCTCCCACGCCGACGGCCACCTACACGCCCACCCCCACGCCAACGCCGCAGGTACCGCTGTCGGTGGAGTTCATGCGCCGGCAATCGTATCCCGGCAGCGAGGTCACCATTGAACAGACCCTGCAGCCGGGCGCCAATTACCAGCGCTACATCGCTTCGTACTACTCGGAAGGGCTGAAACAATACGCGCTGCTCACGGTGCCCAACGGCCCAAAACCGCCGACGGGCTGGCCGGTCATTATCTTCAACCACGGTTATATCCCACCCGCCCAATATCGCACCACCGAACGCTACGTGGCTTACGTGGACGGGTTTGCGCGCAACGGCTACATCGTGTTCCGGCCCGATTACCGTGGCCACGGCAACTCCGAGGGGGAGGCCACCGGCGGTTACGGCTCGCCGGCCTACACCATTGACGTGCTGAACGCGGTGGCTTCGATGAAACGCTACCCGGACGCCGATCCCGACCGGATCGGCATGTGGGGGCACTCCATGGGCGGACACATCACCTTGCGCGCCATGGTCACGACGCGGGACATCAAAGCAGGCGTGATCTGGGCGGGTGTCGTGGCATCATACCCCGACCTGTTGAGCAACTGGCGTCGGCCGATCCCCACCACGATCCCGGCCGGTGCGCGTCGCTGGCGCGATACTTTCATCAGCCAGTTCGGCACGCCGGAGCAGAACCCTGCGTTCTGGGCCTCTATCTCGCCCAGCGCGTATCTGGCCGACCTGTCTGGGCCGCTACAATTGCATCACGGCACCGCAGACGAAAGTGTGCCGCACGAGTTCTCGGCGAAACTCTACGCCCAGGCGCGAGAAGAGGGCGTGCCCATGCCGGTGGAGTACTACGAATATCCGGGGGACGATCACAATCTGTCCAAGAGCTTCAGCACGGCGATGCGACGCTCCGTCGCGTTTTTCGACAAGTATGTGAAGAACCTGACCCTGCAGACGGCCGGCGAAGCGCCGGCTGTCTCCCCGTGACCGTGCCACCCGAGCGGTGATTTATTTGCGTGCCAGGCACTCTCCAAGATGCCTGGCACGCAACCACAGCAATTCCCTTTCCTTGTTTCCCTGTCTCCTTGTCTCCTTGTTTCCCTGTCTCCTTGTTGTTCCCCTGTTTCGCTGTCTCCTTGTTTCCGTCATTACTCCGTCAGAAAATCGTCCAGTGCCTTCTTGCTGATGCGGTATTCGCTGCCGATCTGCCTGGCCTTGATCTGGCCGGAGCTGATCAACTGCTGGACATCCGCAACGCTCACCTTCAAGTAGGCTGCGGCCTCGGCCAGGGTCATTACCTCCGGCACAGCTGCGGGGGCTGCGGCGGGAGCCGCCTGTGCCTGCTGCTGCGCACCGGCGATGGCCTGGCTGATCATGCCGGCCATCCCCGCGCCCAGGCCAAACCCGGCGCCCAGGCCGACACCGGTGCCGGCCGCGCCGCCAGCCTCGCCACCGCCACCGGCCGCCGCAGCATCTCCCATCGCCCGAGCGGCTTTGTACTGCAGGTACTTCTGCATATCGCCGATCGCGCCCATCGCGGCCCGCTCGTCAATCGCCTTCTGCGTCTCCTCGGTGGGGCTGACGCTGCCCAGGAACATCGCCTTCAAGGTGATGCCCAGCGCTGCGAAATCCTCCGCCACCTTAACCCGGATGGCTGCGCTCATCTCGTCGAACAGCGACGGCAGATCGAACAAGCCAGCTTTGGTCTCGCCCAGCAGGTCGGTCAAGCGGCTGATGATGATGCCACGCAGGTAGTCCTCGATCTGGCTGGTTTGATACAGCCCCTGGGTACCGACGATCTTGGCCACGAACATCTGGGGATCGCTGATCGCCATCGAGTAACGGCCGTTGGCGCGCAGCCGCACCAGGCCCAGGTCTTTGTCGCGTAGGGCAATCGGTTCAGGGGTGCCCCACTTCATGTCAATGAAGTCGCGCATGTTGACGAAGTAGACCTCGGCCTTGAAGGGGCTTTTACCGCTGAAGGCCATGCCGATGAGGTTGATCAACAGTGGGATGTTGGCGGTGGTAATCGTGTGCCGGCCGGGACCGAACGTGTCCAACGCCTTGCCGTCCCGGAAGAAGACGGCAGCTTGACTCTCGCGCACGATCACCTGTGAGCCGATCCGGAAATCACCGCTGCCGGTGGACGGCACGCGGTAAACCATCTGATTGGGGCCCTGATCGGGCGCTTCTACGATATCGAAAATACGGGCCATGTGATTTCCTCCTGGGTGTTACGTATTGGGCGCTGCATCGTACGTGCTACGCGCCGGGTGCTAGGCAGTGGCGTTTTGAATGACCTCACTGCGCCGGCCAAAGGTCTCGTTCAAGGCGTTGAGCAGGTCGCCGACCTCCTGTAGAGCGCCCTTGATCCCTTCGTTGGCCTGGATGGCGGCCGCCAGGCCCTCAATGGCCTCGTCCAGCCGCGCCACATCGTCGAAAAGCGCCTGATCGAAAGCGATCAGGCGATCCAGGTCGTCCTCTTTGACCCGGTTCAACGCCCACAGCGGCGCGTAACCGTAGGACGCGGTCTTGATGCGATCAATGAGGAGCTGCAGCCGTCCCACAACACGCTCCACATCATCCATCCACAGCAGCCCGCCGGCCGCCAGCAGATCGCTCTGCAGGCCGGTCAATTTCCGCCTGCGTGCTTCCAGGCGTCGTGCCAGGGTGTCGCGCACCTGTTTGTCGGCATCGCGACGCAGTTCTTTCTCCCGATACCCCTTGATACCCGGCAGTTTGGAGATCGCACGCTCGAAACTGCCCATTTCGGACTTGGCTTGTTCCACTGGGTCCATCTTCATCTCCTTGATGCGAAACGCTGATTGCTGAATATTCTCCCCGGCCTGCGATGCGCATAGCCACCCGCTAATGGCGCATCAAAGTCGTCACCTCAGGCAGCCGGTTGAACATCCAGACGCCAAACGGTAAACCGATAATGCTGACGCACAAAAGCCAGGCAAGTAACGACCAGATCAAACTGAACCACCAGCCGATCAACAAGAAATAGATCAGCCGGATGAGCCACGGCCGCTGCGGGACACCCTGATAGCGCCACTCGACGATGTCATCGCCAGCCGTCCTGGCGACATTGTACCCGCGCGGCATCCGCAACGTCAATACCAGCGGGACGCGATTCAACATCCACACTCCCAGCGGCATACCGATGATCGTCAAGTTCAGAAGCCAGGCCGCCACGATCCAATAAAGGGCGACGTGCCAGCCGACCAGGAAGAACCAGAGCACGCGAATGATGAACGGCACGCCGGGGTCTGCGCGAACATAGGTATTTGTAGCCATTTCACTTGTCCTTTCTCACCCCGCCAAAAACACTTCCGACCCGCAGAACGGGCATTTGATCACCCCCTTGCCGGCCAGCTCGACCTGGCCGCCGCAGTTGGGGCATTTGCGATCGGCCCGCATCTGGCTGGCCTGGCGGGAGTACAGCACGCCGTCCTGCCAGTTGATCGCGCCGCTGAACAGGTTCTTGCCCACCAGGTCGCGCACCATGTCCTGTACCTGGTCCACAGGGGTATTCAGCTCCAACGCGATCTCCGACAGGGTCACTTTGCCCTGCGCCAGCACCATGTTCAGGATCTTCTTCTGCTTGGCGATCTCGGCGAATTCGGCGCTCTCCTGTCGGCCCTTGGCGAGCAGATAGAAGCCGCCGCCGCCCAGGGGCAACACGAAAACGATCAGGACGATCAGGATGCCCAGGATGGCGCCCGTAACAGTTGTTTCGCCCGTGGACACCTGTGCAATCAACAGCGCCGCTGCAACCAACAGCGCAACCACCGCAACGGCGATCAAAATGACGCCGATCGTCTTACCCTGTCCGGGCATGGAAACCTCCTTGATCTCGAAATATGCTCGCCATCTCAGCCGAATCGGCTGCCGCCGCCGCCACCGCCGCCACCGGAGAAACCGCCACCGCCGGAAAAGCCACCGCCAGAGAAGCCGCCGCCAGAGACGGTGCCGCCGCCACTGGAAGCAGGTGTGCTGGTCAGCGTGCGGGCGGTTTGCGAGAGCATGGTGCCCAACCCCGCGCTCATGCTCGCGAGCGACGAACCCAACCCGCGGGACATGCCTTCCAGGGAGGGGCGTGATCCGCCTTCAGCGGGCAGACCCCGTCCTGCCTCCTGAGGGGGAACCCCCACTACGGTTCTGCCGCTTCCGGCCGGCCGGCCGATGCCACGACCGACCGGTCGAACAGGCTCGTAGGGGATCCACCATGTCGGCCCCGGTGCATCCACCGTCTGGAACTTGCGCAGAAAGCTCTTCTCCAGGTCGAACGCCACCGCATAGGGCAGGTAATCTTCGAAGTACCTGGCTGCCTCCTCGACCTTGGTGTACTTCTCCAGGTTCTGAAGGTATCGCTTGAAGGCGTTCCAACGCGCGAAAGCTTCGGCCCCCTTCTCGGTACGCTGAGGCATGTAACGCGCCAGGATGATAATCCCCAACGCAATCACCCCGAGGCCTAACGGTACACAAACGACGGCCGGTGAGAACTGGGCCAGCGCAGCGGTCATCATGACGAACAACACAAAAGCGAAAAGCAGCGCCACGGTCCCCAAACAGCCGTAGCGCGTGCGCGTCGTGTCGGGGCTCTCCCGGAAGAAACCCTCCTCCACCACAGCCGCGTACAACTCCTTGCGCAGAGTGGGCAGCGCGGTGTAGAATTTTTCCTTCAGGCTGGAAAGGGACACCTCCCTCTGGTTGCCGCTGAAGAGCTTGTTCATCAGGGTGCGCTCATAAGGCCGCAACAGGTCAAGGCGATTGTTTTTCTTGCGGTAAACGAAATCGGTCGTCGTGCCGATGCCGAGGAACCCCGGCTCCTGCTTCTCCTCGATCTCGATGAACCCGCGTCTGGCCAGGTCGAGGATGGTGGCCAGGATGTCTTGCAGATCGGCGCGCTCGTCAATTAACGTGCCTACCATGCCAGGCGGCAAATCGGAAGGCGGCTCCGGCAGATAGTCGGCGATCAACCCCACCGGGTGATCCCGGCCTTTGCGATACCACCACAGATAGAGCAACACCGGGCCACCGATGGCCAGCAGGCCGCCCAGGGCACCGAAGCCCAGGTCGAAGACCGGCCCCCATTGCGCCTGAAACGCCTCCCGCTGCTTGCGCGCCTCCGCCTCAGCATCGAGCTGCAATTGCCAGGCCGAAGGCTGCCCGGCGACGATGCCGTGTTGCCACTCCGCCACCACCTCCACTTCCTGGCCCGGGCGGATGCGCCCCTTCACCCTGATCGTGGCATCACGCTGGCCGGGTTGGAACTCGGCCTCGGCTTCCGCACCGTAGATGCCGTAATTGACAAAGGTGGCCGGCTCCGGCAGATGCAGGGTGATTACCGACGACTGCGTGGGGAAGGGATTGCCCGCCGGGATCGCCTTCCAGAAGAGCTGATCCACGCCGTCCTGGGGGTAATAGCGCAGCGCGCCCGAGACGGTATAGCCGATCACGATCGTGCGCCGCGTGTCGCTGCTGGGTGGGAAGTTATAACGGATGACGAAATCGCTTCCCTCCCGGTATGTGCGGAACGTATACGGCGCGTCTAGTTGCGACAGGTTATACTCGGGGCCCTCCAGCTCGCGCACCGTGACATCGCCGATTCGGTCCAACCGAAAGAGAGGGATCACGCGCTCGCCGAACCGGAAGGTCCCGCTGGTGAACACCAGTTCCTGGGTCTCGACAACACGGATGTCGCCGTTGGCCAGAACTGTGATGTCTACATCATAACGCTGCCAGTACAGGGTCTTGTCCTGGGCCTGGACGAGAGCGCTGAAGAGCAGCAGCAAAACCAGCGCCAGGGCGCCCACAGACAACCACTTCGATTTCATCGCATCACTCCTGAACAGATACAGCCTGCCCGCAGCGGCAGAGCGCGCGCAAGACTGCCCGGCGCAGACTGCGCTTCATCGAACACATTGTACCACAGCTGTACCGACAACCGGAACTACGTCCGACAAGTAGCTGACAAGAGTATGCGGGGGGTTCGGGGTGGCTTTGCCGTCCCGGAAAACCGGGGGAGCATTCTCCTCCCGTTGTGGGAAAAAGGAAACAAACATCCACACGGGGAAGCTCGCCGTGTTTGGGAATTGCGCCTTCAGGTGATATACTGTTTTTGTTTTGAGATTAACATTCGTCAGGAGTACAACACGCGTGGTTAGCCCGCTTAACTGGTTTCTCGGCCTGTTTTCACTGGATATCGGCATTGACCTGGGCACCGCCAACACCCTGGTTTACGTGCGTAACCGCGGCATCATGATCAATGAGCCTTCGGTGGTGGCCATTGACAAGAAGACCAAGAAGGTCCTGGCCATCGGATCCGAGGCGAAGGAGATGGTGGGACGCACGCCGGGCAATATCGTCGCCATCCGCCCGCTGCGCGACGGCGTGATTTCCGACTTCGATATCACCGAGCAGATGCTCCATTATTTCATCCACAAAGTCCACGAACGGATGCTTCTGCGTGTGCCGCGGCCGCGTGTGGTGGTGGGCATCCCCAGCGGAGTTACTGAGGTGGAAAAACGCGCCGTCTACGATGCCACCATCAGCGCGGGTGCGCGCGAGGCCTATCTGATCGAAGAGCCGATGGCTGCGGCCATTGGCGTGCCGTTGCCCATCGCCGAAGCGCGCGGTAGCATGATCGTGGACATCGGCGGCGGCACCACCGAAGTGGCCGTGACTTCGCTGGGAGGCATCGTGGTTGCCCGTTCCATCCGGGTGGCCGGCGACGAGATGAACGAGGATATCATCAACTACGCCAAGCAGAAATACAACCTGCTGATCGGCGAACAGATGGCGGAGAAGGTCAAGATCGAGGCCGGATCGGCCTATCCGCTGGAGCCGGAGCTGGTGGTTGAGCTGCGGGGCCGCAACCTGGTCACCGGTCTGCCGGAATCGGTGGAGATCAGCAGCGTAGAACTCCGTGAGGCGCTGCGCAATTCGGTCTCGATCATTGTGGACACCGTCCGCCAGGCCATAGACGAAACACCCCCGGAGCTGATCGCCGACCTGATGGAACACGGTATTGCGCTGGCCGGCGGGGGCGCCTTGCTTAAAGGGTTAGCGCAGCGGCTGAGCGAAGAGACGAAGATGAAGGTCTACGTGGCCAACGATCCGCTAAGCTGCGTGGCGCGGGGTGCCGGCATGGTTCTGGAGCACTTCGACGTCCTCCAGAAAACGCTGGCCAGCATGCAGCGCGGCAGCACTTTGCACTGAACGCGGATTTCCGATTGCGGACTGCTTTCCACTGTCCTGAAAATCACCGCGGAGGACGCAGAGGGCGCGGAGAACCTGAAAGCCTCTGCGATCTTTGCGCCCTCTGCGGTAAGATTCTCATCCACCGTGGCGCCGCACCCGGCATGGCTATCTGTCCTGAAAATCCGGACGCCGGGGCTTGCCACGGCACGCAGCAAGGCCGCAGCAAGCTGCGGCGTCCGGCGAATTGGACGCCGGAGCCAGTCCCAGAACGCAGCAAGCTGCGACGTCCGTCTTCATGGGCTGTCCCACAGGGAGGCTGCGCACTGACGCCAAACCCGGCATGAGAAACTCTCCTGCGATCAGACATCCGAACCACTCATGAAGCGTACATCCGGCTCTACCGTCCTGTTCTTTGTCCTGGCCGCCCTCGGCCTGGTGTTGCTGATCCTGTCTTCTTCCGGCCATCTCTACCGCGTCGAAGGGGCGTTGTCCACGGCGACCAAGCCGTTCTTGACCGTTTTTAACGGTATCGGCCGCCGTGCCACCAGCCTGTTCATGACCGTCCGAGACCTGAACACACTGCGCGCCACGAACCAGCAGTTACAGTCTCAGGTCAACACGTTGATCATAGACAACCTGCGCATGAAGGAGGTGGAGGTCGAAAACCGACGGCTGCGGGAGCTGCTGCGGTTTGCCCAGCTCAACCCCACCTACGATGTCCGCGGCGGCCAGGTGATTGCGCGCGTGATCGGACAACAGCCCACCAACTATTTGGCCAGCCTTTCGATTGACCTGGGCCGCGAACATGGCATTACAGAAGGGATGCCGGTGGTGACCGAAGCGGGACTGGTGGGGCGCGTCCACAAAGTAGGGCCGAGCACTTCGACGGTGCTGTTGATCACCGACCCTCGTAGCGGGGTTCAGGCGCTGGTGCAACGCGAGAACAGCCGGGCACGCGGGGTGGTGACAGGCCGGATCGGTGAGCTGCCTGTAATGGAGTTCATCTCGCAGGACGCCGATGTCACACCAGGCGACCTGATTATCACCTCTGGCCTGGGCGGCAACTTCCCCAAGGGGCTGGTGATCGGCCAGGTGGTAGCGGTGGAACGCCGGGACTTCGATATGTTCCAGCGGGCGGTGATTCGACCGACGGTGGATTTCGACCGCATCGAGTTCGTGTTGGTCATCATGAACTTCCGGCCGTTGCCCGGCCAGCCCGAAGAGCTGGAAAGCGTGGGGTGAGGGAACGATGATGTTCCGGCGACCGGATTGGACCTTTTATGCGACGTTGGCCGGTCTGGCAGCCGTGGTCTTTGCGCAGGCCACGCTACTCTCGCGCATCCGGGTGTTCGGCGTCAGCCCCGACCTGTTGTTGGTCACAGTCGTGTGCTGGAGCCTCCTGCGCGGAGTCGGCGAAGGCCTTCTGTGGGGGTTCGGCGGGGGCCTGGGGATTGACGTGATCTCCGGGCTGCCTTTGGGCGTGTCGGCTGTAGCTTTGCTGCCGGCTGCCTGGCTGGGGAATCTGGGCCGCGGCGCAATCTACAGCCCCACCGCCATGTTGCCCCTGCTGTTGGTGATCCTGGCCACCCCCCTGCGTGGATGGCTTATCCTGGCATTGCAGGCGGCCAGCGGCCTGCGGGTGGATTGGATCGCCACCACGTTGCATGTCATCAGCGTGGAGGTGGCTCTGAACGTGCTCCTGATGGCTGTTGTGTACCCCGTGATGCGCCTGTGGGCCATGCGGTTAGACAGACCTGCACCTGGGCTATGAGACAATGCGTCGCCTGAAACATGCTCCTGCTGCGCGACTCCTTCTACTGCAAGCACTGATCGGCCTGGCCACAGTGGTGCTGATCGGGCGTTTGTGGCATCTGCAAATGGTGGCCGGCGAACAATATCGCCTGCTGTCGGATCGCAACCGCCTGCGCCAGGTGGAAATTGCCGCCCCGCGCGGGGTGATCTACGACAGCCGCGGCCAGATCCTTGCGCGCAACCGTCCCAGTTTCAGCGTGGTAGTGATCCCGGCCGATCTGCCCAAAAACGAATTCGGCCAGCCCGACGAAGACCAGGAGAAGGCCCTGTTAGATCGCTTGTGGGCGATTCTGACTTCGCCGGTGCAAGATGCCGTTCAGACCCCAACCCCTACCCCAACACCGGCGGCTGCCGGCAAAGGAAGCGCCGCCAAACATGAGCCTGATCCGGTGTTTGTGATCCGGGAGCGTGAGCCGTGGGTAATGCCGCGCGACGAGATCGAGCAAAAGATCGCCGACGCGTTGTTGGGCGGTGCATACCGGCCGATCACGGTCGCGCGCTACATCAAGGAGGAGACGGCCTTCTTGATCGCCGAAGACACCGTCAACCTGCCCGGCGTCCAGTTGGAACTGGAGCCGATTCGGGATTACCCTACCGGCGCGTTGACCTCGCACATCGTCGGCCACATGGGGCATATCCCCCAGGACCAGGTGCAACAGTATCAGGAACGCGGCTATCGGCTGAATGATCAGATCGGCCTGACCGGGTTGGAAGCGACTTTCGAGTCGGAGTTGCGCGGCGTCCCCGGCCGCCAAACCATCGAGGTGGACGTTCACGGCCGTCGCGTACGCACCATCGGACAGGGGAATCCGGCCGTGCCGGGCTATAACCTGGTGTTGAACGTAGACGTGGAGTTGCAACGCGCAGCGACCGAGGCGTTACAGGCCGTGCTGGACAACTCCAGCGGTTTCACCAAGGCCACACAAGGGGTGGTTATCGCCTTGGACCCCCGTAACGGCAAGGTGTTGGCGTTGGTCAGCCTGCCGAGCTATGATAACAACCTGTTTGCCAAGGGGATCACCGCCGAAGCGTGGCAGGCCCTGAACACCGATCCCGATTTGCCGTTGTTCGATCGCGCCATCGGCGGCCAGTATCCGCCCGGGTCGGTTTTCAAGATCATCGTCGCCGCGGCAGGGTTGCAGGAAGGGATCATCACCCCTCGCAGCCTGCTGGGGGACGGTTTTGACGGCCGGAACGATGGCATCATCTGGTTGCCGAACCAGTATTTCCCTTGGGATGCCAGCCTGGCGCAACCTTTCTATTCATGGACACACAAATACGGTTACGGTCACGGCTTTCACAACGTGAAGAATGCCCTGGCCGTCTCCGATGATATCTTCTTTTACCTCCTGGGCGGCGGATACCCCGACCGTTACAAGGGCCTGGGGTCCAAGTTGATCGGCCAGTATGCCCGGGCGTTTGGCCTGGGCTCGCCTACGGGGATCGAGTTGCTGGGAGAGGCGCGCGGGCTGGTGCCCGATTCGCGTTGGAAACGTTTGAACTACGCCGAAAACTGGCTCACCGGCGACACGTACAACATGAGCATCGGGCAGGGATACATCCTGGCGTCGCCGCTTCAGATGGCCAACGCGACGGCTGCGGTGGCCAATCGCGGCTATCTCTGGAAGCCGCAACTGGTGGATTATATCACCGACGACAATGGCGAGGTGGTGCGGCCGTTCCAGCCGGTGCTGCTGCGCGAGGTGCCCGTTGACCCCGCCATCCTCGACGTGGTGCGCGAAGGCATGTACGGGGCGGTCAACTGGCCGCAAGGCACGGCGACGCGGGTGCGCGTTCCAGGCGTGCCGGTGGCCGGCAAGACCGGCACGGCCGAGTATTACCGGGACGACAACAAAGACGGCAAAGAAGATCGGGATGAGAAGGGCAACCTGCCGACCCACGCCTGGTTCAGTTGCTTTGCGCCGTACATTGACCCGGAGATCGTCGTGACCGTCTTTGTCGCTAACGGCGGCGAGGGCTCTGCAGTGGCTGCACCCGTTGCTGCACAGGTGCTCAACGCGTATTTCGCCGGCAAAGGCATGCAGGCCAGCAGGTGATGGCACTATGAGACGCGTGCTGAACCGCTATTTCGACTGGACTTTGTTCGCACTGGTGCTGTTCCTGTGCGTTTTCGGCATCGTGATGATCGCCAGCGCGCTGGCGGGCAACGAGCTGTACGCCAACTGGTACCAGCGGCAGATCGGTTTCCTGATCGCCGGGCTGATCCTTATGGCGCTGGCCGCAGCGGTGGACTACCGGTTGCTGACCAGCCTGGCCTACCCGATCTATCTTGTCTTGCTGGTGATGCTGGTGGTGATCGCCATAGCTGGCACGGTGGCGGGCGGCGCACAGCGCTGGTTGGAGCTGGGCGAATTCTTCTTGCAGCCCTCAGAACTGGCCAAGATCGGGCTGATCCTGGCCCTGGCGCACTATCTGTCTGCTCGCGAAGAGAAGATGGAAAGCATCCTGACGCCATTGGGCGCGATTGCCCTCATGCTGCCGGCTGTGGTTTTGATCTACCTGCAACCGAACCTGGGCACGGCCTTGTCGGTACTGGCCATCGGCGGTATGATGTTGCTGGTCAGCGGGCTCCGCTGGCGCCACATGATCGTCATCGGCGGCCTGGCCGTGGGCGCGGCGGTGGGGGCCTGGCGTTTTGTGCTCAAAGAGTACATGAAACAGCGCATTCTGATGTTTCTCGATCCGAGCCAGGTCTCCGCCGCAGAACGCTATAACGTGGAGCAGGCGATCATCGGGATCGGATCGGGGGGCTGGCTTGGACGGGGCCTGTTTCGCGGTTCCCAGAGCCAGCTTCATTTCTTGCGGGTGCGCCATAGCGACTTTATCTTCTCGGTGATCGCCGAGGAGCTGGGGTTTATCGGCGCGGCTTTGCTGATCGTCCTCTTTGCACTGCTGATGCTCAGGCTGGTACATATCGCAGCCAACGCGCGCGATACCTTCGGGAGCCTGATCGTGACGGGGGTGACCACCATGATCCTGTTTCAGGTGATCGTCAATATCGGCATGAACCTCAACATCATGCCGGTGACGGGTATTCCGCTCCCGTTCATCAGCTACGGCGGAAGTTCGCTCTGGACCATGCTCATCGGGATCGGGCTGGCCGAGAGCGTACAGTTGCGGCATAAGAAGATCGGCTTTGATGCTTGAGGTTGCGGTATAGTGCCTATGCGCCTCCGGAGGTGATGATGCCAGATCTCAGACGTTTCTACCGACCGTTCCTGTTGTTCGCACTCGTGCTTCTGGTGGTTCAATTGGCCGGCTGTCGCCGGGCTCCCCGGCCAACGCCCACTCCTCAGCCTGGTCCGACGCCCACAGCAACCACCTCGGCAGCTACACCCTTGCCGACGGCAACGCTCTCAGCAGGCTGGGTGGAGCACCAAACAGCGCAGTTGAGCATCTGGCTGCCGGTAGATTGGGACGTCCTTGACCTCAGCACCGGCGACCTGCAGGCGATCTTCGCCAGGCTGGAGCAGACCAACCCCAACCTGGCGCGCATCATCGGCGGTCCGGAGCACCTGCAGGGCACCCTGTTTTGGGGGGTGCGCCAGACCCCTCTCGACGCCACCTTCGCCGACAACCTCAATATCCGGCGTACACCGTTGAACGGCCAGCCCCTGAGCAGCATGGCAGAGGTGGTGGATCCGGTGGTGGCACAGTACCGGGAGCTGGGATTCACAGTGACTGCCGCCGACACCAGCTTGATCATCGGGGGGCACATGGCAGCCCAGATCGTTTACAGTTTCCCGTTCTACCTGCTCGACGGCAAGCAGACCAGCGTAGAGGGCCGTCAATACCTGATTGCAACGCCCACCGATCTATGGATCCTGAGCTATTCCGCCAGTCCCGACACCGTCGCCGCCTTAACGCCGGTCTTCGAACGAAGCGCACAGTCGTTCAAGGCGAGGTAAAATGTGGCGGCAGGAGCCAGGGAACGAAAGGGACTGTGGGAGAGGATAATGACAGGACAGACATCATTTTCGGAAAAGAAACCTGTTCGGGTCCGTATGGCGCCCAGTCCTACGGGCTACTTCCACTTGGGCAGCGCGCGTACAGCCCTGTTCAACTGGCTTTATGCCCGCCATACAGGCGGCAAGTTTATCTTGCGCATCGAGGACACCGACCGCACCCGCTACGTGCCCGACTCACTGCAGGACATCATCGAAAGCCTGCACTGGTTGGGGCTGGATTACGACGAAGGACCGGGGGTCGGCGGGCCTTATGGGCCTTACTTTCAGTCGGAGCGGCTGCCGATCTACCATGAATGGGCCGAGCGGCTGATCAAGGACGGCCTGGCGTATCGGTGCTACTGCTCCGAAGAAAGGTTGGAGGCGCTGCGTCGCGAACAGATGGCCCGCAAGGAAGAAACCATCGGCTACGATCGCCACTGCCGTTACCTGACGCGCGCCCAGCGCGCCGAGGCCGAGGCCTCTGGCCTTCCCTCTGTGGTCCGCTTTGCCATGCCCACCGAAGGGCAAACGACTTTCGTGGACATTTTGCGCAAGATCAAGCCGTTCGATAACGACAAGGTGCGCGATCCTATCCTGATCAAGTCGGACGGCTTCCCGACCTATCATTTCGCCAACGTCATTGACGATCATCTGATGGAGATCACCCACATCTTGCGCGGGGACGAGTGGCTGAGCAGCGTTCCGCTGCACGTCAATCTGTATCAGGCCCTGGGCTGGGAGATCCCGGTCTTCGCCCACCTGCCGCTGATCCTGGATCCCAGCGGTGTAGGCAAGCTGAGCAAGCGCAAGAAGCGGGCTGAGGGCGACCAGGAGCTGCTGACGTACATCCGTGAGTATCGCGAGGCTGGCTATCTGCCCGAGGCGATGTTCAATTTCCTGGCCGGCATGGGGTGGGCTTACAGCGCCGAAACGGATATCTTCACCCGGGAGCAGGCCATCGCCAAATTCGACATCCACGACATCAACCCGGCGGCCGGCGCGTTGCCCATGAGCAAGCTGGACTGGATGAACGGCTACTACATCCGGCAGCTCACGGCCGAAGACCTGGCCCGCAGGCTGGCGCCGTTCCTCAGCGAGGAATCCGGCATCCCGGCTGAAGAACTGCTGGCCAACCCAGCCCTGCACATCATGGTGCCGCTGATCCAGGAGCGCATCAAGACCCTGGCCGACGCCTGGGAACTCATTGACTTCGTGTTCGTCGAGGAGATCGAGTACGATCCGGCCATGCTGGTGGCGAAGGGGCTGAGCCCGGCCGGTTCTCTGGCGGCTTTAGAGGCCGCACAGCACCTGTTGGCCGAGGTGCCGTTCACCGAGGCGGCGCTGGAGCCAGCGTTGCGCGACCTCGCAGCTTCACTGGGGTTGAAGACGGGACAGCTTTTCGGCATCTTGCGCGTGGCCACATCGGGCAAGGCGGTGGCTCCACCCCTCTTCGGCAGTCTGGTTGCGTTGGGGCGAGAGCGGACGCTGGCACGTTGCGCGGCAGCGGCGGACAAGTTGCGAGGTTTGATCGGGACATGACCTGGTGGGCGGAGCATCACCTCGGCGGTTGACAAGACATGGCAACTCCCTACTCGCAGCGCGATACCGAATGGGCCTATGACGGCTTGGGGCATCAGAAATCGCCTACCATGGGCGAGGCCGGCTGTCTGGTCACCGCTATGGCGTCGGTGATCACCGACCTGACCAAGCATTCGATGGCGCCGGGCTACCTCAACGACTGGCTGCGGGAGAACAACGGGTTTGTCGGCGGGAACCTTTTCGTCTTCGCCAGCGTGGTGCCGCTGGGCCTGCAACTGGTGGAGCTGATCCGCTCGCAGTCGCAGCCCGCGCCCATCGAGCGCCTCTCTGCTTACCTGGCCGGCGGCGCTGCGGTGGTAGTGCTGGTAGACGCCAGGCCGGGCGGCGAGCTGGACAGCCATTGGGTGCGCCTGCTCAGCGTGGATGAAAAGGACGGCCGGATCATGGATCCGTGGCAGTTGCCGGGCAAGGAATTCGTGGCGCTCTCGACTTACTTCGGGGAGGGTTGGACGCCGGCGCGCGCCATCTTCACCGCTGCCGTGTACCAGCCCAGGGCAGCGGTGCGAGGCCTGCTCGACCGTTCAGCCGAGGCCAGGCCGTTTGAAGGAGAACCCTGGGCTGAGGAGTTTCCCGCCTACCAGCCTGCGCTGTGCATTCGCAAAGATGGATGAGAATACCCGAATTTGCAAAAACGGCGTTTTTAGTGCTATAATTTCATCAGCCAATCGGGGATAGTTTAATGGCAAAACGTCTGACTCTGGATCAGAAGTTTGGGGTTCGAATCCCTGTCCCCGAGCCTGGAAATCGAACAGCCATCTGCCGATAGATGGCTGTTTTTGTTTGTAATCGTCCCCATTTTTGTCCGACAACAAGGAGCCAGCATGTCGCAACCTGCCATCATCGCAGAAAACCTGACCTATCGCTACGGCCAGCTCACGGCCGTGGACCACATCAGCTTCACCGTGGCCGAGGGGGAGATCCTGGGCTTCCTGGGGCCCAACGGCGCCGGCAAGTCCACCACGGTGAAGATGCTCACCGGCCAGCTCCGGCCCAAGGAAGGGCGAGCCATAGTGTTGGGGCTGGACGTGGCGCGCTATCCCAAACAGGTGCAGGCTCAGATCGGCGTCTGCTTCGAGTTCACCAACCTCTACGAGCAGATGACCGGCCGGGATAACTTGATCTTGTTCGCCCGATTGTTCGGCGTCAAGGACTTCGACGCCGACGCGTTGCTCAGGCGGGTGGGGCTCGACAGCCGCGGCAAGGATCGGGTGGAGACCTACTCCAAGGGCATGAAGCAGCGCCTGATGGTGGCGCGGGCGCTGGTCAACCGGCCGCGCATCCTGTTCCTGGACGAGCCGACCGAGGGCCTCGATCCCGCTTCCGCGGTCGCCATTCGCAACATCATCCTGGAGGAGCGCGCGCGGGGCGCGACCGTCTTCCTGACCACCCACGACATGATGGAGGCCGACAAGCTCTCCGACCGGGTGGCGTTCATCAACCAGGGGGTGATCGTGGCGCTGGATACGCCCCACGCGCTGAAGCAGCGCTATGGCCAGCGCCGCCTGCGCGCCCAGGTGGCCAGGCCCGACGGCAGCCTGGCCACGCGCGAGATCGTACTCGACCGGCCCGAGACGGCCGCCGAGATGCAGGCGCTCTTCAGCCAGGAGCAGGTGGTCACCGTCCACAGCGAAGAGGCGACGCTGGAGGACATCTTCATTGACATCACAGGACGAGGGCTGACATGAGCAACGTGGCACAGCCTTTCAGCCTGAACCGCATCGCGACCCTGGTCGCCAAGGACGTGAACCTCTACTTCAAAGATCGCTTCTACGCGTTCATCACGGTCCTGGCGATGGTCTTCTTTATTGCCGTCTACTTCCTGCTGCCGCGCACCGCCGAGGACACGCTGACCCTCGGCATCTATGCGCCTATCATGCCGCCGCGGTTGGCCCAGGTGCTGGCCGACGAGGGGGTGGTGCTGCAGGAGTGGCCGTCGGAGGACGCACTGCGGGCGGCCGTGGCGGCCGGCGACGTGCAGGCCGGCCTCGTGTTCCCGGCCGACCTGACCGAACAGCTCATGGCGGGCAAGAAGCCCCAGGTGCGCCTCTACCTGACCGCCGGGCTGCCGCCGGAGCTACGCGATATGTACCTCCTCGCGGTGCGTGAACTGGCGTTCCGGATCGGCGGCCGGCCGCTGGAGATCGAGGCGCAGAGCGAGGTGCTGGGGCCGGACCTGGCCGGCCGGCCACTGGCCCCGCGGCAGCGCATGTTGCCGTTGCTGGCGGTCTTCGTGCTGCTGATGGAGACGTTGGGGCTGGCCAGCCTGATCAGCAACGAGGTGGAGGCCGGCACCCTGCGCGCCCTGCTGGTGACGCCGGTGCGCGTGCCCGACCTGTTCCTGAGCAAAGGGATCGTGGGGGTCGGGCTGGCGTTCGGCCAGGCGGTGATCCTGATCGCCATCACCGGCGGGCTGAGCCGGCAGCCGCTGCTCATCCTGCTGGCGCTGTTGCTGGGCTCGGCCATGGTCACCGGGCTGGCGTTTCTGGTGGCGTCGGTGGCGCGCGACTTCATGTCGGTGATCGGCTACGGCATGGTGGCGCTGGTGATCCTGGCCATCCCCGGCGTGGCGGTGGCGCTGCCCGGCTTCATCAGCGGCTGGGTGCGCGCGCTGCCGTCGTACTACCTGGTGGACGCAGTGCATCGGGTGATCAACTTCGAGGCCGGTTGGGCCGACGTGGGCCTGCATATGGTGGCGCTGGCGGGATTCGCCGCGCTGTTCGTGGCGCTGGGCATCCTGGCGCTGCGGAGGAGGTTCGCATGAGCATCCGGCGCGTGGGCGTGCTCCTGGGCAAGGAATTGCGCCAGGGGTGGCGCAACATCATGTTCATCTTCGCGGTGGTGATGCCCATCGTCATCACCATCCTCGTCTCGCTGCTGTTCGGCACGGTCTTCTCGGGCAAGGCACGGCTGGGGCTGGTTGACCAGGGCGGCTCGGCCATCGTGGGCCGGATGACCGGGCAGGCCTCGTTAGATGTGAGGCTTTACAACTCGCCCCAGGCGTTGCGCGCGGCCACAGCCGACGGCATGGTGGACATCGGCATCGTGCTGCCGGCCGGCTTCGATGCGCAGATCCAACGGGGGGAGAAGGCCGTCCTGGCCGCCTACGTGTGGGGCGAGAGCAACCTGAAAAACCGGGCGGTTGCTGCTGCCGCGTTCACCAACGCGCTGCGCGACCTGATCGGCCAGGAGGCGCCGGTGGAGATCGTGACCGACACGGTAGGCAGCGGGGTGAATGTGCCGTGGGAGAAGCGGCTGCTGCCTTTCATCGTGTTGATGGCGGTGATCCTGGGCGGGGGCGTCGTGCCGGCCGCACTGATCGTGGAGGAGAAGCAAAAGCGCACCCTGCGCGCGCTCACCACCACCACGGCCTCGCTGGGCGAGGTGTTCGCAGCGAAAGGGCTGATGGGCGGCATCGTCTGCCTGGTCATGGCGGTCATCACCCTGGTGCTGAACCGGGCCTGGGGGCCCGAGCCGGGGTTGCTGCTGCTCTGCCTGGCGCTGGGCGCGGTGATGGCGGCCAGCATCGGGCTGCTCATCGGCGCGTTCGTCAAGGACATGAATATGCTGATGACGGTGCTGAAGGGGAGCGGCATCTTTTTCTATGCCCCGGGCATCATCTACATGTTCCCCGAAATCCCGCAGTGGATCGGCCGCATCTTCCCGACCTACTACATCATCCAGCCGGCGGTGGAGATCACCCAGCAGGGGGGCAGGTGGGCCGACGTCGCGCCGGAGCTGGCCGTGCTGATCGCGCTGGACGCAATCCTGGTGGCGGTCATCGCGCTCATCGTCCACCGCGCACCGGAGACGGAAGGCGCGCTGAACCCGGCGTAGGCAGTATTGATCCTTCAAGCCTGCACGCCGCAAAGCGACATGAAAAGGCTCAAGTACCAACCGGCAACCAGACCGTAAACGTCGTCCCCTGCCCCACCGTGCTGCTGACTTCGACCTGCCCGCCGTGGGCGGCCACGAGCTGTCGTGCGATCGCCAGCCCCAGGCCCGCGCCGCCGTTGCGCCGGCTGCGACTCTTGTCCGCACGATAGAAACGATCGAACACGTGCGGCAGGTCTTCCGGTGCGATGCCTGCACCGGTGTCCGCCACCTGGATGCGGACCCGCTCGCCGACACGGCCGGCGCGCACCGTGATCTGCCCGCCGGCCGGCGTGTGGCGCACAGCATTGCTCAGCAGGTTGCCCAAGACCTGGGCCAGGCGGTCGGTGTCACCGATCACTTTGGGCAGGTCGTCCCCGACGTCCAACATGAGCTGCACCCCCTCGGCCTCGGCGACGCGCGCAAACTGGGCGACGACCGTGTGCGCCAGGCCGGCCACGTCCACCGGCTGCCGGTCCAGGCGCAGTTGGCCCGCTTCCGCCAGGGCCAGCTCGTGCAGGTCCTCCACCAGGCGGGTCAGGAGGCGCGTTTCGTCGTAGAGGCTGGCCACCTGCGCCATATCCAGCGGGTAGACGCCGTCCAGGATGGCCTGCAGGTCGCCCTGGATGATGGTGAGGGGGGTGCGCAGCTCGTGCGACACGTCGGCCACCAGGTTGCGGCGCAACTGCTCAGACTCGGCCAGGCTGGCGGCCATCTCGTTGAACGCCTCCCCCAACATGCCGACCTCGTCCCGGCTGCGCGTCGGCACGCGCTGCGTCAGGTCGCCGGCCGCAATGGCCTGCGCCGCCCGCGTCAACTGCGCCAGCGGCGCGGTCAGCAGCCGGCTGATCGTCACCCCCAGGGCCAGGGACAGGGCCGCGGCCAGCAAGGCTGCCAGCAGCAGAGATCGGTGCACCTGTTGCAGAAAAGCCTCGCCGTGTATATCGAGCACCGCGTCGGCGGGGCGCACATTGAGCAGCGTCCCGATGCGCCGGCCGTTCAGGATGAGGGGGACGCCTTCCGCCAGCACGTCGGCCGGCAGGAGCTCGCCGACGAGTTCGCCCGACCGGCTGGCCAGCACGCGACCGGTCGTATCGGCCACGGCGATGTTCGGCCCGGCGCCGCCGGCAGCGCCCCGCCCACGGCCGCCCGGCGTCAGACCGGCCAGAAACAGATCCACGCCGGCCCAACTGCCGTTCGCCGCGTAATACTCGACCAGCGCCGACGCCCATCCCGCCTGGTTGGCGAGGCCGCTGGAGACGACGTACTGGCGGAATTGCCGTCCCGTTGCCTGCGCGGTGAGCAGCGCCACGACGCCGATGGCCGCCAGCGAGATCAGCAGAAACGCGAGGCTGAGCTTGACCCAGAGCCGGTTCACAGGTCTGTCCCCAGTTTGTAGCCCACGCCGAACACCGTCTGGATGTAGCGCGGCTGGCGCGGGTTGTCGCCCAATTTGGCGCGCAGGTTCTTGACGTGCGCGTCAATGGTGCGCTCGTAGCCCTCGTAGGCCTCGCCCTGCACCCGGTCGAGCAGCTCCAGCCGCGTGAACGCGCGGCCGGGGTTCTGCAGGAACACCGCCAGCAGGTCGAACTCGGTGGGCGTCAGATCGAGCGGCCGGCCGTCGAGCGTCGCCTGGTGCCCGCCGATGTCCAGCACCAGACCACCGGCCCGCAGGATCTCCGGGGCGGCCGGCGCGGCCGATGACCGGCGCAGCACCGCGCGCACGCGTGCCACCAGCTCGCGCGGGTTGAACGGCTTGGTCACGTAGTCGTCGGCGCCGAGCTCCAGGCCGACGATCTTGTCGGTGTCTTCGACACGCGCCGTCAACATGATGATGGGGGTGTCGCGCTCGCGGCGCAGGATGCGGGCCACCTCCAGGCCGTCAATGCCCGGCAGGCCCAGGTCCAGCACCACCAGGTCGGGCTTCTCACGCCGCGCCTGGATCAGCGCGGTCTGCCCGTCGCCGGCTTCCACAACGGCGAAGCCGGCTTGCTCCAGGTATGAGCGCACCAGTTTGACGATTCTGGCCTCGTCGTCCACGACCAGGATTTTGGCGCCCAAGGCTCATCTCCTCTTCTGCAGCTCTGAGAACTCCCGCTCACGTGCCAGGCACTCTGCAAGCCCGCCCCGGCTCGCCGGTCGGGCCGGGGATGCCTGGCACGTAGCATCATCTGAGTATATCACGCCAGCGCCCGGCCAACCCAACCGGGCCGACCGGGCGCTGTGTCTCACCTTATCTTACCTTTATCCTCGCCGACCTCGCCCCGCCCATCCGGGCCGGCCGGCCACGTCCCGCAAGGTGACGCTCTTCCCGGTGGTCAGGTTCGTGACGACGCCGATCTTGAACTCGCCGTTCTCCTCGAAGCCGCTGACACTCACTGCGTCACCGGCCCTGGCTGCGAACCCCTGCTGCAAGGCGAACCGCAGAGGCTGTCCCTCGAAGGGGATCACCGCGCCGCTCTCGGTCTCGATCTCGATCAGGTCAGCGGTGGCGCTGACCACCACGCCCTTCAGGGTCATCCACTCCTGGGGCTGCGTGTCGGCCTGCGGCACGCCCCTCAGGGTGTCCTCGCCCTGCACGCCGGACCCCAGCCCCGCTGCGCCGGCCTGACCCCAGCGGCCTCCGCCGTTCCAGCCCGTGGCCTCCGGGGCCACCTGGCTCCACCGACCGCCGTTCCCCTGCGCCGGGGTCTCGGCCCCCGCGTACTCCGTGCTCTGGCCGTGGCGTCCGCCGCCAGCCAATCCCTGAGCACTGATGGCATTGGTTCGATTCACGGCACCCCAGATCAGCACGGCTACCAGGCCGGTCAACAGGGCGCCGAGTGCGATTTTCTTCAACATGGTCGTTCTCCTTTCATGTCCATAGAGTCATAGAGTTGTTTGGTTGTTGGATCTCATGCCTGGGGCATTCCTGCCCCCCCAGGCGGCCCGCCACGGGCCCGCTCGCCTGAGGCCGCTCTGGCTGGAGCGAGCGAAATACGTTGCGGGTCACCTTCGTCACCCAAAGCCAGTGGATGGCGAAGTGGATGATCGCTGCGATGATCAGGATCACCCCCGACCAGGTGTGGATCAGGTCCCACGTGTCGCCGCTGAAGATGAAGCCGACGTTGGCCGCCCGGCCGCTGCCGGCGAACAGGAAGTACAGCCCGGAGATGGCCGCCAGCAGGAAGCTGATCGCCACGGCCGCATCCACAGCCACGTTCAGGTAGCCGTGGCGGTTCATGCGGCTGCCCCGGCCGGTCAGCGTCTTCGCCATGCGCTTCGCAGTGCCCTTGACCCAGTTCCAGTGGATGACGAAGTGCACGACGGCCGCGGCGATCATCGCCACGCCGAACCAGGTGTGCAGGTCGTCCCACGTGTGCCGCTCGAACAGGATCGTGATGCCGTAGTACGGGTTGCGGCCGCCCTGGTAGCCGCCGACGGGCAGGAACAGGAAGTAGATGCCGGTGATGGCTGCGACGACCCCGGCGATGAACAGGGCGGCGTCTATCAGCCAGTTGTTGCGCGTTTGTTTGGAGACGGTCCCTTTCATAAGGCTCCCTCGATGTGGAATGCGTCAGGTGTCATCCTGAACTGTCTTGAGTCTACCGCGCAGGTGTGAAGGGAGAATGCCGAAGTTGTGAAGAAGTTATGAGGTTTGAGGAGGAAAACGAACATCGGTTGAAACCGACTTTTGACCCAAAGCAGGACGCGGACGACGCGGATATCGCGGACAACGCGGAGAAGACCGGCTTGATCCGTGTCGTCTGCGTCATCCGCGTAGTCCGCGTCCCATCCTCCGGTTACGGCACTGGCGGCGGGCCGGCGTCCGGCGGAATGGGGACGCCGTCGGGCACCTGTCGCAGATCGGCGCAAGTCACCCACTGGAGGACGTCGTTCCACCGGTAGCCCTGGGCCTCGAAGGTCGGGATGTCCTTGATCCAGCGCTTCTGACCCTGATCCAGCAGATACACGTGCGGGCTGGACCCGCACTTCAGCAGGATGGGCGGCGGCCGGTCGTAGACGATCTCCTGGATGCTGCGGGGCAGGTTGGCCGCCCAGGCCGGCGCCGGATCGCCCCGGAACAGCCACGGCAGCGCCAGCAGCCCGACCAGCGCCCAGGCCAGGTACAGCACCGTCCCCGAGGCGAAAGTTCGGTGCATGGCCGTCAACCAGTTGGCCTGTCCCGCGCGTACCTGCCGGATCAACAGGTCAACCAGAAGGGCGATGTTGATCACGTTCCAGCCGATGAAGACCAGGCGGTTGGGCGTCAGGCGGTCGTTGGCCGTGCGGTAGAGGATGGCAGCCAGCGCGTAGAGGCTGACCAGCACCGCCAGCCCGGCCAGCGCCATGACCCCGCGACGCAGCCAGACCTGACCCCGGCCGCTTAAGTCGGCTTCGCGGGCGGGGGTCGCGCCGACCAGCAGCGCGATCACCGCGAACAGCATCCCGTTGAAGGTCAACAGCACGTCTCGGTTCTCGAACGGCTCGCGCCAGTTGGCCGGGATGAAGGCCAGGTAGACGAGCAGCACCGCCACGGCCAGCGGCAGCAGCAGGCGCATCAGCAGGGCCAGCAGCTTGCTCAGCCCCTCGTCGGCCGGCTGTTGCAGCGGCGCCGCAGCCGGGTCGTAGGCCAGCGCTACCGCGATCACCACGATCAGCCCCCCGCCGCCTGCGATAAAGAGCCGCTGCACAACCTCGGGCAGTAGGACGCCCAGCGCGTTGAACAGGCCGGCCGTAATCGCGACGAACAGCCCGCCCGCAATGGCCAGCAACCCGCCGGTCACGAACGCCTCCAGCGACTTGACCAGGAATGCGAACCGATTCCCGGTATCGCTTGCGCGGGCCAACGCCACGGCCCCGACCCCGGCCCACGCCAGCAGCCCCATGTGCAGCACCATCAGGCCCAGGTATTGCTCCTGGTAGATGCGCGGCCAGATGCCGCGGCCGAGCAGCAGCACGTAAGCCACGGCGGCAGCCAGGCCCAGCGCAGCCGCGGCCGCGCGGCCCGGTCGCGCCCGGCCGACCAGCGTCAGGAAAAAGGCGACCACTGCGGCACTGACCGGCGCAGCCAATAACAGCACGACCGGCAGCAGCGTGTACACCTGGCCGGTCAGCGGGTTCGTCACGCGGAGCATGAAGCGCCGGTCGTCGGACAGCAGCCAGAGCAGCAGCCCGTTGAGCGCGGCCAGCGGCAGCGCCCAGCCCCATGCGATGACCCGCTTCTTGGCCGCCGCGGCCGCGCCGATCAGGCGGTAGTGCCAGGCCGCCAGCAGCAGGTTGGCGGGGGCCTCGGCGCGCGCGGCCTCGATTGCCTCGGCGAAGGCCACCTGTTCGCCGGCCTTGAGGGCGCGCTGGTATACCTGCTCCAATTCTTCGGGGTTTTCAGCGAGATGTTGGATGGTTGATAGGTAGGACATCGGTAGGTCTCCCTCACACGCTTTGCTACTGCGCCATGTTCAGCATTGCTGTTCCATGCCTCCGCAGACGTCCGTGCGTACCAGTTAGTTCCTGTCCACACAATTGCAGGGACACAAAAAAAACCGGACTCAAGGCTTCAACCGGTCTACTGTATGAGGCAATAACCGGCTAAAGCCTCAAGTCCAGGGGACCTTGAGGTCTTATCAAGGCACAGCAAATGGCGTGAAAAACGGCAGCCGGCAGCCGCGCCAACCGCCCCGCGGATCAGCCCACCTGTTCCACCAGGTAATTCTGGATGCCCATCTGGGCGATCTGGTCGAGCTGGGCCTCCAGCCAGTCCGCATGATCCTCTTCGTCGTGCAAGATGCCTTCCAGCAGGGCGCGGGTGCCGTTGTCGCCGACCTCCACCGCAAGGCGGATGCCGTCGTTATACATCTTCACTGCGCCGGTCTCCGAGGCCAGGTCGTTTCTGAGCTGGCTCTCGACATCCCCGCCGATGTGGATGGGGTTCAGCTTGCTGACGATGGGCCGGCCCTCCAGGAAGATGATCCGGCCGATCAGCTTCTCCGCATGGCGCATCTCGGTGATGGCCCGCTTCTCGATGGCTTCATGGAGCTTCTCGTAGCCCCAGTTCGCGCACATCTCAGAGTGTACCATGTACTGGTTGATGGCCGTCAGCTCATCGGCCAACATCTCGTTCAGGGCTTCAATGACCTTATCGTTGCCTTTCATGTGTTGCCTCCGTTTGTGTATTTTGGTAGACAAGGAGACAAGGAGGCAAGGAAACAAGGAGGCAAGGAAACAAGGAAACAAGCCCCCTTGTCTACTTGTCTACCCGTCTACTTGTCTACTCGTCTACTTGTCTACTTACTTCCCTCGTTTCCCCTCCACCTTCGCCCAAGTATCCTTCAGGCTCACGGTCCGGTTGAAGACCAGGTGATCGGGTGTGCTGTCCAGGTCGGTGCAGAAGTAGCCCTGGCGCAAGAACTGGAAACGATCGCCGGGTTTGGTGTTGGCCAACCCCGGTTCCACCTTGCAGCCGGTCAGCACGACCTCGGAGTTCGGATTCAGGTAGACCTTGTAGTCGGCGCCCTCGGGGACGTCGTCGGGATCGGGTACGGTGAAAAGGTGATCGTACAGCCGCACCTCGGCGTCAATCGCATGCGCGGCAGAGACCCAGTGCAGCGTGCCCTTGACGATACGGCCGTCGGGGGTAACACCGCCGCCCGATTCAGGGTCGTAGGTGCAGCGTAGCTCGACCACATTGCCGGCTGCGTCTTTGATCGCCTCGTGGCACTTGATGTAATAACCGTGTTTCAGGCGCACCTCGCGGCCGGGGCCCAGGCGGAACCAGCCTTTGGGCGGGTCTTCCCGGTAGTCGTCGGCCTCGATGTAAAGTTCGCGCGTGAACGGCAGTTGGCGCGTGCCTGCAGACTCATCCTCCGGGTTGTTCTGGGCGGTCACCCATTCCACCTTGCCCTCGGGGTAGTTCTCGATCACAACTTTGGTGGGCCGCAGCACCGCCATCACGCGGGGAGCACGTTTGTTCAAGTCCTCCCGCACGCAATGCTCCAACAACTGGATGTCCACCCGGGTGTTGGCCTTGGCGACGCCGATGCGGTTGCAGAAATCCCGGATCGCCTCCGGCGTGTAGCCGCGGCGGCGCATCCCGGAGAGGGTGGGCATCCGGGGGTCGTCCCAGCCGCGCACGTAGCCTTTGGTGACCAGCTCGTTGAGCTTCCGCTTGCTCAGGACCGTGTAGGTCATCTCCAGACGGGCGAACTCGATCTGCCGGGGATGGTGGATGCCCAGTTGATCCAGGAACCAATCGTACAGGGGCCGATGGTCCTCATATTCCAGGGAGCAAAGGGAATGGGTGATCCCCTCGATAGAATCGCTCTGGCCGTGTGCCCAGTCATACATCGGGTAAATGCACCAGGCTTTCCCTGTACGATGATGGGGCGGATCGTGGATAATCCGGTACATGATCGGGTCGCGCAGGTTCATGTTGCCCGAGGCCATGTCAATCTTGGCCCGCAAGGTGCGCGCGCCGTCAGGGAATTCGCCTCTGCGCATCCGCTCGAACAGGTCCAGGTTCTCTTCGACCGAGCGGTCGCGATACGGGCTGTTGCGACCCGGCTCGGTGGGCGTGCCGCGGTATTCGCGCACCTCCTCAGGGCTCAGATCGCACACATAAGCCTTGCCCTGCTTGATGAGCTCGACCGCCCACTGGTAAAGTTGCTCGAAGTAATCTGACGCATAGTAGAGACGATCCTCCCAGTCATAGCCGAGCCAGCGGATGTCCTCCATGATGGACTCGACGTACTCCACATCCTCTTTGACCGGGTTGGTGTCGTCGAAGCGAAGATTGCATTTGCCCCCGTAGTCCTGGGCGATGCCGAAGTCAATGGTGATCGCCTTAGCGTGGCCGATGTGGAGATAACCGTTGGGCTCGGGCGGGAAGCGCGTATGCACGCGGCCGCCGAACCGGCCCGTGCGGATGTCCTCTTCAACGATTTCGCGAATGAAGTCTTTAGGTGCAGGCGCTGATGCAGGTGCGGTCATGGGAATCTTCCTCTTTGCACTCCAGAAACCAGGTTTCTCGGAGAAACCTGGTTTCTGGAATGCGCAAAAGTGTCCATTCGATGTTTGGATTTTAGCACGGGGTGGATAAGGGCGCAAACCGCAGAAGCCTCTGGCGTGTGACAAGCCGGCTATTCTGAAGTATACTGTATGGTGACCATGCGAACGTGTCGGAGGATCTCCCGCTAGTGCATAGCCTGCCTCTCTTGATCAACATCACCATCGCGCTGATCGTCGCCTTCCTGGGCGGCACAATCGCGCGGCGAATGGGCTTGCCCACCATTGTCGGCTATTTGATCGGCGGAATCGTAATCAGCCCGTTCACCCCCGGCTTTGTGGGCGATGTAGCAACGATCCAGCAACTGGCCGAGCTGGGCGTCATTTTTCTGATGTTTGGCGTGGGCCTCCATTTCTCGTTCGGCGATCTATGGCGCGTGCGGAAGAAGCTGGAGGCGAACAGGCCGTTGCCCGAGCTCGACGAAGAGCAGTTGCGGGATCACGTGGTCATCATCGGCTATGGCCGGATCGGCAAACATCTGGTGCAGGTTCTGAAGACCCTCAATATCCCGCAACTGGTTATCGAATCGGATGTGGAACGCGTGGAGGCGCTCAACGCGCAAGGCATAGCGACCCTTTACGGCGATGCAGCCAACTCCGAGGTGCTCATCCATGCCGGTCTGGAGCGGGCGCGAGCGTTGGTGGTAACTGTGCCCCGGGAAACTACCGCAATGATGATCGTCGCCGCGGCCAGGAATCTGAACCCCCATCTGCCGATCATTGCCAGGGCTGCGACTACCGATGGGGTACATCATCTGTTCAAATTGGGCGCGCAACACGTGGTGCATCCCGAGCTGGAAGGCGGTCTGGAGATGGTGCACGACACGCTGCTGCAACTCGGCTACCCCTTACGCGAGGTGCATGCCTACGCTGAGGCAGTCCGTCGGGACGCCTATAATATCGAGACCCTTTCCAGCGCCGAGCACCGCACCCTCCATGATCTGTTGGTTGCAGCGGACAGCATCGAGATCACCTGGCTGGAACTGAGCGAGAAGAGCCCCGTGGTGGGTCGCACGCTCCAAGAATCCAACGTCCGCGCGCATACAGGCGCATCGGTCATTGCCCTGATCCGTGATGGCCACCTTATCGCCAACCCCAAGTCGTCGTGCGTCTTCAAGGCGGGGGATCGCATCGGCTTGATCGGTGAAAGAGAGCATTTGGAAGCGACGAGAGAGTGGCTAGAGGCATGAGCCCACCGCGATAAGTATCAGTATTCCGGTACGATGAAGACTTTAGTCCCCCACCTCTTCCACTTGTTGAGACACCGGCCTACTCGCATGAGGGTAATGAGCCTGCTGCGCTTTCTGGCCGGTTTGGCTGCGCTGATCACACTGTATAGCATCCTGTTTCACGTGATCATGGCCTGGGAGGGACAGCAGCATAGCTGGATCACCGGCTTCTACTGGACCTTGACCGTGATGTCTACGCTGGGATTCGGTGACATCACCTTTTCGTCGGACCTGGGCCGCATTTTCTCCAGTATCGTGTTGCTCAGTGGCATCGTTATGCTGCTGGTCGTCTTCCCATTCACATTCATCGAGTTCTTCTACGCGCCGTGGATGCGGGCGCAAGCAGAGGCGCGTGCGCCCAGCCAACTGCCTGCCGACACGCGCGGGCATGTGATTCTGACCGCCCACGATGCTGTGGGCAGCGCATTGATCGAACGTCTGGTAAAGTACCAATATCCCTACGTGCTGCTAGTGCCCGATCTTGACGATGCGTTGCGGCTGTACGAGATGGGTTACAAAGTGCTGGTGGGTGACCTGGACAACCCGGAGACGTATCGCCGCGCACGAGCTGAGTCTGCGCGGCTGGTGGTGGCCACGGCTACCAGCGACCGGGTAAACACCAACGTCGTGTTCACCGTGCGTGAGGTCACTGAAACCCCGCCCATCATTGCGACCGCCAGCCAGAAGGCTTCGGTGGACATTTTGCATTTGGCGGGTGCGAACTATGTGCTGGAGCTGTCCGAAATGCTCGGCCAGGCGCTGGCCCGGAGGGTGTCCGGCGGCGATGCGCTGGCGCACGTGATCGGGCAGTTCGACGGGCTGTTCATCGCAGAAGCCACGGTAAACAACACCGACCTGGTGGGCAAAACCTTGCGCGAGGCTGAGCTACGCCAGCGGATCGGTATAAACGTGTTGGGCGTTTGGGAGCGGGGCCAGTTCGTCATCGCCACCCCCGATACGCGCCTCAACGCAGGCACAGTATTGGTGATGGCCGGCAACGAGGCCGCAATCAGCCGCTATAACGAGCTCCAGAAGGACCGACCGATCGTCACAGCGCCGGTGCTGGTCATTGGCAGCGGTCGTGTGGGCCGCGCAGTCGGTCGCGCCCTGGCCGAGCGCGGTTTGAGCTATCGCGGCATCGAAATCAACCCAGAACGCGTTCGTGATCCCGAAACGTGGGTGGTAGGTGATGCGGCCGACCTGGAAGTGTTGGAGCGGGCCGGCATCCGCACCGCACCGGCTGTGTTGGTTACGACCCATGACGATGACACCAACATCTATTTGACCATCTATTGCCGGCGGCTGCGGCCTGACATACAAATCATCAGCCGGGCGCGGCTGGAGCGCAACGTGGAGACGCTCCACCGGGCCGGCGCCGACTTCGTGCTGTCATACGCTTCCATGGGCGCAAACACCATCTTGAACTTTATGCATCGCAGCACTGTGCTGATTGCGGCCGAAGGGTTGGACATCTTCAAGGTGCGCGTGCCGCGCTCGCTGGTCGGCCGCACCCTGGCCGAGATTGACCTGCCGACACAAACCGGTTGCACGGTAATCGCGCTCTATACAGGCGGTGAGATGCGCACCAATCCGCCGGCCGACGTGCCATTGCCCGCCGACGCCGACCTGGTGCTCATCGGCCGGGACGAGGCCGAGGATCGTTTCCTGGCGCAATACGGACGGGATATCGAGTAGAGCACGTTGCTTTCGCAGGGACGGCCAACGGCGACGGGTATTGCAGCCGCGTCGGCCGCGCAATCACCCGGCGCACGCGCAGGCGCCGCTTGGCCCTGGGTGCTCCGCGCTATCTGCGAACCGCAAGAATATGACGCAGGTTCTTGTCAGGAACGCGGCCTTGGAGTATGATAGGTCCAGAGTTTTGCACGGACGCCGCGCGCGTTCTGAGCCTATATCCCCACATCGAAGGAGACGTGGCAATGCACAAGAAGCTGTTCATCCCTGGCCCAACCGAAGTGCGGGACGAGATCCTGCAGGCCATGGCCACCCCCATGATCGGCCATCGTACCACCGCCTATGCCGATCTGCACAAGTCAGTCGAAGAGAAAGTGGCGAAACTCCTGGGCCATCAAGGCCGGGTCTTCCTGTTCACGTCCTCATCCACGGGCGTCATGGAAGGTGCGGTGCGCAACTGCGTGGCCAGAAAGGTCTTGCACACTCTCAACGGCGAGTTTTCTCGCCGCTGGTTCGAGATCTCCAAGGCCAACGGCTTGCCCACCGACACCGTTGAGGTCGAACCCGGCCAGGCCATTACGCCGGAGATCGTGGACGCGAAACTGGCCGAAGGGGGCTTTGACACCCTCTGCCTGACCTACAACGAGACCTCCACCGGCATCCTCAGCCCCGTGCCCGAGGTTGCGAAAATGGTGCGGGAAAAGTACCCCGACGTCCTGATCCTGGTGGATGCAGTGAGCTGTATGGCCGGCGTCCCCATTGACTTCGACGAGTGGGGGCTGGATGTTTGCCTGGCGGGCGTGCAAAAATGCTTTGCCTTGCCGCCGGGCCTGACCGTGTGTGCCGTCAGCCAGCGCGCCTTGGAACGCGCCAAGACGGTACCTCATCGGGGGTACTACTTCGACTTCATCGAAAACGAAAAACATGCTTTGAAGTACAATACCCCGGCAACCCCCGGTATCAGCTTCCTGTATGCGCTGGACAAGCAGATGGATGCCATGTTCGCCGAAGGGTTGGAGAACCGGTATGCCCGTCACCTGGCCATGGCCGAGCATTGCCGGGCCTGGGGCCGCAAGCACTTCGCCCTATACGGCGATGAGCGCTATCTCTCGCCCACCGTCACCCACATCACCAACACCACCGGCTTCGACTTCAAAATGCTGAACAAGGAGCTGGGGCAACGCGGCGCGCAGATTTCGGACGGCTACGGGCCGTTCAAAGGCAAGACGTTCCGTATCGGCCACATGGGTGACCTGACACTGGCCGACGTCCAGTGGCTGACGGACCAGATTGATGACATTTTGGGGTTAGAAAAATGAAAGTCCTCGTATGTGATTCTATTTCGCCCAAAGCCATCGAGCGCATGCGCAAGGCGTGCATCGAAGTGGATGTCAACGACAAGATCACGCCGGAGGAACTGCTGCAAGTCATCGGCGAGTACGACGCGATGGTGGTCCGCAGCCGCACGAAGGTGCGCAAGCCGGTCATAGACGCGGCCAAAAACCTGAAGGTGATCGTGCGCGGGGGCGTGGGCGTGGACAACATTGACGTAGAGTACGCCCAGGCCAAAGGGATCAAGATCATGAATACCCCCGGCGCCAGCACCCACTCGGTGGCCGAACTGACCATCGCCTACTTGTTCGCGCTGGCTCGCCCCATCGTGCAGGCGACGATCTCTATGCGCGAAGGGCTGTGGGAGAAGTCCAGGTTCGAAGGCATCGAGCTCCAGGGCAAGGTGCTGGGCATCATCGGCATGGGGCGCATCGGCACAGCCGTGGCGCAACGCGCTGCCGCCTTGGGCATGTTGGTGTTGGGCTACGACAGCCGCACCATCGGCCCCGCGCCCTTCATGCAAATGGTCAGCTTTGACGAGCTGATCAGCCGGTCAGACTTCATTTCACTGCACGTGCCCTTGACGGAATCGTCGCACCATATGATCAACGCCGAAGTTATCGCGAAGATGAAGGACGGCGTGCGCATCGTGGATTGTGCGCGCGGCGGTGTGCTGGACGAGGATGCGCTTTACGATGCGATCGTGGCGGGCAAGGTGGCCGGCGCAGCGCTGGATGTGTTTGAGAACGAGCCGCTCACCGATCGCAAGCTGTTCGAGCTGCCTCAGGTCATCGGCTCGCCGCATATCGGCGCCAGCACCAAGGAGGCTACGGCCCGCATCGGCGACGAGGTGGCCGATCTCTTGATCGCTTTCGATCGCGAAGGATGCCAGTAGGCTGTCGCCGGGTGATCATGCTATGACGCCATCCGCTCCTGTCGGCTTTCAAATCCCCCGGGTCTTGCTGCCCAGGCCCGGGGTTGACCTGCACAAGTGGGCGGTCATCGCCTGCGATCAGTTCACCTCTGAGCCGGAGTACTGGGAGGAGGTTGCCAGGATCGTGGGGGATGCACCGTCCACTTTTCATCTGATCCTGCCCGAAGTTTACCTGGGCACCGAGGAGGAAGCCCAACGTGTGGCTTCCATCAACCGCACGATGCAGGCCTATCTGGATGCAGGCCTGTTCGTCGAGCATCAAGGGCTGCTCCTGGTGGAGCGCGCCGTGGCAGGCAAGACGCGGCACGGCATCATGCTGGCGTTGGACCTGGAGCATTACGACTACAACAAAGGTGCCACCAGCCTCATCCGCGCCACCGAGGGCACCATCCTGGAGCGCATCCCGCCGCGCGTGCGTATCCGATCGGGCGCGCCGCTGGAGCTCCCGCACATCCTGGTGTTGATTGACGACCCCGAGCGCACCGTCATCGAGCCGTTGGTCGCCATCAAAGAGCGCCTCCACAAGCTCTACGACTTCGAGTTGATGTTGGGCAGCGGGCATCTACGAGGCTATTTCACCGACGAGCCCGGCCTGCAGGCGCAGGTGACAGGTGCGCTGATGCGCCTGGCCGATCCCGCGCACTTCGCGCAGAAGTACGGGCTGAAGTCCGATCAGCCGGTGCTGCTTTTCGCCATGGGTGACGGCAACCACTCGCTGGCCACCGCCAAGGCGATCTGGGAAAGCGTGAAGGGGCAGGTCGGCATGGATCATCCGGCGCGTTATGCGCTGGTCGAAGTGGAAAACATCCACGATCAAGGGCTGGAATTCGAGCCGATCCATCGCGTGGTGTTCGATGTCGGGCGCAACTTTGCGGCGGACCTGCGAGATTTCTACGCTGATCGCTGCCATCTGGTGCCCTGCGCCGGCCGCGAGGCCATGAGGCAGATCGTGGAGACTGAGCAGCGTCGCGAACATACCTTCGGCGTGATCACCCCTTCCGGCCAGTACGTCGCTTATGTCGCCGACCCGCCGAGCAACCTGCCCGTGGGCACCCTGCAGATGTTCCTGGACGACTGGGGCCAGCGCGGGGGTTACGGCCGGATTGACTACGTGCACGGCGCAGACGTGGTGGAACGCCTGGGCTCTCAGCCGGGCAACCTGGGCTTCTATCTGCCTCCCATTTCCAAGCATGCTTTCTTCAAGACTGTGATCGTGGACGGCGTCCTGCCGCGTAAGACCTTCTCCATGGGCGAAGCGAAAGAAAAGCGCTTCTACATGGAAGCGCGGCGGATTGTGTAGTGGATATTCTGAGTGTTTCGACGATAGCGCGTTGCATTTAGCCGTACCAAGGAGGTGCACCTGAAGCAATATGTCACAGCTCCCTCAATGATTCCAAACATGCAGTTGAACCTTTCTTCTTTCCACAATTTTCTAAGGAGGCAAAAATGTCATTCCTGACGTCTCCCCACGGAACCCTACGGGGCCTGCTTGTGGCCTGCATCATGTTGTCGCTGATCGTCAGTCCGACACTGGCGGCACCGACTTCTCAGGCCCCAGCTGCGGATACGGTCAACATTACCATTTTGCACTACAACGATTTTCACGGCAATTTGCAGCCGGCAGGCAGCAACCCGGGCATTGCCCGCATGGCCAAGGTGATCAACGACGTGCGCGCTTCGGTGGGCGCCGAGAATGTCGTCTTGCTCGACGCGGGCGACATCATGCAAGGTTCTCTGTTGTCGAACCTGTTCAAGGGCAGACCGACCATTGACGTTCTCAATGCTCTTGGCACACGCGCAGCGACCTTCGGGAATCACGAGTTTGATTGGGGCCAACAGGTGTTGCGCGAACGCGTCGCTGAAGCAGCCTTCCCCTTTGTGTCGGCTAACATTGTCGTCAACGATACGGGGAATTGTGCCACTGCCGGGTGGACGACACCGGAGTGGGCGCAACCGTGGACGGTCATCACGGCCGGTAGTGCTGGCAATGAGGCTACTCTGGCCATCATCGGCGTCACATCTCAGGAAACCCCTTACATCACCATCGCAGCCGCAACTGAAGGCCTTTGCTTCAAGGACCCCGCCGCATCCATCCTGCATTACTACAGTGACATGGAAGCCGCAGGCGTGGACGCGGTGATCGTCTTAAGCCATCTGGGCTACGCTGATGGCGGCTACGGTTACGGCTTCACGGTCTACGGCGATCAGACGCTGGCCAGGCGACTGGCTGCCGCAGGCAAAAAGCCTGCACTGATCATTGGCGGACACAGCCACACCGATTTGAGCGCCGCTACAATCGTGGAAGGCATCCCCGTAGTGCAGGCCCACTATGCCGGGCGCAAGGTTGGCCGCGCTGACCTCACCATCAATAAAGCCACCGGCGCCGTAGGGGTTACCTGGACGCGGCTGGTGGTAAGCACTACAGGCGCAGAGGATCCGGAGATCAAGGCTCGTGTTGATAGCTGGGTCAATGACCCCTGGTACCAGGGAGAAATCAACCGGGTGGTGGGCTACACGGCTGTTGATCTGGTGCGGAACTACAACGGCGACTCGACCATGGGCGCGTTTGTCAACGACGCCATTTACTACGATTTGAATACCGATGAGACGCCCGATAACGATGTGGACATGGTCTTCAATAACCCCGGCGGTTTGCGCAACGACATTTTGACCGGCGGTACCGTGCCGTATACGTTGACCCACGGCATGTTGTTCAATGTGCTGCCGTTCGGCAATCAGACGGTTGTCGGCGAGATGACCGGCGCGCAAATCCTGGAGTTGTTGAACCAGAGCGCAACGCTGTTCAAGGGCGCGATTCAGGTCTCCGGTGTGCGGTACATCTTTTACAACTACACAGACAACAAGCCCGGTCCGCAGCCTTGGGCGTGGGGGGCCTACAACGTCCAGGTGAAGAACCGACAGACCGGCCACTGGGAACCGCTGGATGTCAACCGAACCTATCGGATCGCCACCAATGAGTTTCTGGCGCCCGCCGGTCAGGACGGCTTCATCGCCTTCAAGTACCTGAAGAACAACACTTACTGGGGCGATATGCTGGACGGCGTGGAGCGTTGGGTTTCCAAGACCTACACCTGGGATAATCCTTACAACGGCAAATTGGACGGTCGCATCCGCCGTAACGGCACTGCCACCAGCGGCTACATCGTGCCCGTTACGATCCTGCACAACAACGACAGCCACGGCAATCTGGCCAAAGGCCGTTACGTGGGCTATACACAGTTGGCCTCTTTGATCCGCCAGGAGATGGCCCACAACCCGGAGCGTACTCTGTTGCTGAACGCCGGCGACCAGATCCAGGGCGACGCGATGATGTACTATTTCAAATCTGCTCCGATGGGGTACGGTGCCGACGGCACGCCTTTGCCTCCTGAGCTTACCCTGCACCCGATGATGGCCGTGATGAATGCTCTGGGTTACGACGCCTGGACCTTGGGCAATCACGAGTTCAACTTCGGCAAGGATGTTTTCGGCGCCGTGTTGCGGCAATCGAGTGCGCCGGTGCTGCAGGCTAACATCGCCGATGATGGCCGTTATGGGCTGGCGGCTGTGCCGGTGCTGCCGTTTACGTCCCTTACGTTGCCTGCGCCCTCGTTCCACAAGACCATCAATGTGGCGATCCTGGGCATCGGCAACCATCGGGTGCCCAACTACGAATTGCCCAGCAACATCGTGGGCCTGACCTTCACCAACCCCATCGTCGAGGCACAGCGCCGCGCGCCCGCGCTAAAGGCCCAGAACGACGTGGTGATCGCCTTGACCCACATCGGTTTCACCACCAACCCTGCCAGCATTGAGGTGGACACCAATGTGGACACCAACCTCGCAGCGCAGACTACCGGCATAGATGTGATTGTGGGCGGTCATAGTCACACCGACCCCAGTAGACAAACGGCCTTCTCAGGCCCCTACCAGTATCTGCCGGCCTTTGTCGGTGCGCCTGACGGCACCCCGGTGCTCATCAATCATGCCTATCGGTACAACAATTACTTGGGCGAAATCGTGTTGGGCTTGCTGCCCGGCCCTGCGGGCAAATGGCAGGTCGTCTCGCGCGCCGGCCGCTATCTCCCTGTGACCATGGACACACCAGAAGATCCTGAGATCAAGGCCATCGTGGATCCGTATGTGACCGTGTTGAACGCCTACAACAACACCGTGATCGGCCAGACCACTGTGCCGATCGACACGTTGCAGGCTTACACCCAAGAGACCAACGGCGCGAACCTTCAGGCTGATGCTTCGGTCTGGGAGCTGGCTCAAAACGGCATCACGGTAGACTTTCACCTCTCCGGGGCAATGAGCAACCGTAAGGTAGCCGATAGCGCAACCCCTGAGGCTCCGGCGACCTTGAAAGTGAGCGATATGTTCACCTTGATGCCGTATGAGAACTCCCTGGTCGTCATGCGGATGAACGGCCCTCAGATCAAAGCGATTCTGGAGCGCGCTTACCGGAACTACTACTACTACAAGTATGTGCCCGGTTACGGCGGCTATTCATACTACACTACCTGCATGCTGGACATCAACGCCGGCGGCCAAATCACCTACAATGACACCTATCCGGAGCTGCCCAACGGCAATAACGTAGTGTCACTGGTGGTGAACGGGGAGTCGGTAGACTTCACCGACGCTTCCAGGTACTACCTGGTTTCCACGGTGAACTATCTGGCAGCAGGTTCGTGCAACTTCAACGACGGCGGTGTGACCTTGTGGCCGCTGAATCAGATCGAGCACGACACGCAGTACTACGTGCGCGATGCGGTGATCAATTACATCAAGGCTCAGCCCGGGCCGATTTCGCCGGCCATCGAAGGCCGACTGGTCTTCCTGGGCGGCGGTGGGGCAGTGGCGCAAGCCGCTGCGCCTGAGCCTGCCTGGGGACTGGAGTGGATACCGCCGCTGCAGACCACGGTCGCAGCGGACGTGCCGGATGAGGACACGTTGAACGTGGACCTGACTTGGGCCGTTACCGAGTGGTAACTTCTCGTTAGGCCTGTCGTTGCACCGCGTTCGGGAGGGGTGATGCCGGGATATGGGCCGGCTGGCCCCTCCCAGCTTGCGACGTGGGGTTGTGAGGCTTTCTTCAGGTTTTGCCGGTCCGACTCATGCTCGCTATGGACGAGAAACCGGCTGAAGCCTCGATTCCTGTCAGAGAGCGAGGCCATACCATGCCCACCAGCAATCGTGTCCAACGTTTCCCCCTGGCCTTCTTGCCCACACCGGTGCACCTCCTGTCCCGACTGAGCGCCAGCCTTCAACCGCCAATCGCCAACCTCCAGCTCTGGATCAAGCGCGACGACCAGACCGGGCTGGCCGGCGGCGGCAACAAGACGCGCAAGCTGGAGCTGCTGGTGGCCGACGCGCTGGCTAAAGGCGCCGATACGCTGATCACCACCGGCGCGGTGCAGTCCAACCACTGCCGGCAAACCGCGGCGGCCGCGGCCAGGGCCGGCCTGGCCTGCCACCTGGTGTTGGGCGGCCAACCGCCGGAAAGAGCCACCGGCAACCTGCTTCTGGACCAGCTTTTCGGCGCCGAACTCCACTGGACGACGCGAGAGAACCGGCTGCCGCGGCTCCACGCGCTGGCAGATGAGCTGAAAGCTGCCGGCCGCCGGCCCTACCTGATCACCTACGGCGGTTCCGACCCCGTGGGTGCAACCGGCTATGTGCTTGCGATCGAGGAGCTGTTGGAGCAAACGCGAGAACTTGAGGTTCGACTGGACGCCATCGTGGTCGCCTCCAGCTCCGGCGGCACGCAGGCCGGGCTGGTGGCCGGCGCCTGGCACCTGGGCTGGGACGTGCCCATCCTGGGGATCAGCATTGACGAGAAGGCCGATCAGTTGCGGGCCCACGTGTCCGACCTGGCGACACGCACGGCTGCTTACCTGGGCTGGTCGCACACCTTCGTCCCCGCCGACATCTGGGTTGATGACGGCTATCTGGGCGGCGGCTACGGGGTAATGGGCATCCTGGAAAAGGACGCCATCATGCGCATGGCGCGCACAGAGGGCATCCTGCTGGACCCGGTCTACACCGGCCGGGCGTTTGGCGGGCTGCTGGATATTCTGCGGACGAGACCTGACAGGTTTCAACAGCCTGCCAGATCTGAAACACTGAACATCCTCTTCTGGCACACCGGTGGCAGCCCGGCGCTGTTCGCCTATGCGTCGGAGCTAACTTAAGAACGGGCTGCGGACTACACAGATGACGCGTAGTCTGCGGCAATAGTCTGAGCCTGTTCGCGCTATCCGCAGTATCCGCGTCGTCCGCGTCCCAATTTTCGTCTTTACTTGTGTCGTCTGCGACATGGGTGACCGATCCGAGATGATATTATGTTCACTGACACCCTTCCTTCCACCGCCGACGCGGTCATTATCGGCGGCGGTATCAACGGCGCAGCAGCCGCGTTTTTCCTGTCACGCGCGGGGCTGCGGCCGGTTATCATCGAACGATTGCCCGTGCTGGCAGGGCTGACCACTTCCAGGTCTATGGAGGCATTCCGCGCCCAGTTCGTGGAGCCGGAACACATCAGCCTGATGCTGGAAAGCATTGACTTCTACACGCACTTCGCCGAGCGCACCGGCCTGGCCGGTTACGACATCGGCATCCACCAGCAAGGCTATCTGTTCCTCACCGACCGGCCTGAGCGGATCGCTGAATTCCGAGAGCGGGTGGCGGTTCAGCACGCCTACGGCCTGACCGATGTGCAGTTCCTGGACGGGGAGGCCGTGCGCAAGGAGTTTCCGTATGTTGCGGACTGCGTCGTGGCCGGAACATTCCGGCAAAGCGATGGCTGGCTCTCGTCCAACGAAGCGACGCAGGGATTCGTGCGCGCGTCCGCTGCGCAGGTTGTCTTGAACACGACGGTGACCGGCTTCCTGGTGGCCGGGGGCCGGGTGATAGGGGTGCAGACCGACCGCGGCCCGGTCGCTGCGCCGGTTGTCGTGTTGGCAGCCGGGCCGTACGCCGCCCGTGTTGCCGCGCTGGCCGGGATCGAATTGCCGCTCCAGGTGATCCGCCGCCATCGCGTCACCATCGGCGAGCACCCGCTGATCCCTACCTGGGCGCCCATGACCATTGACCAGGATACCGGCGCCCACTGGCGGCCCGAGGGGCCCGGCGCTGCGCTGGCCTGGGCACAGGCCCATGAGCCCCCCGGGGAACCGGTGGACAACGTGCGCCCCAACCCCGACTTTCCCTTCGAGGTGTTGGAGGGGGTCTCTCGCCTTAACCCGTTCTGGGAAACGGTTGCCGGTTCCCTCAAGAGCAGCCAGGTGCGCCTTTCGGCCGGCCAGTACACCATGACACCCGACGGCGAGCCGATCGTGGGGCCCCATCCGGCGTTGGACGGGTTCTATCTTATGGTGAGCTGCAACGGTCATGGCGTCATGGCCGCACCCGGCGTGGGCCGGCTCCTGGCCGACCTGGTGGTGGGGAGGCGCAACGATGCCGAGAACCCGTTCAGTTACCGGCGCCTGGGCACTTCATCCGAACATACAGCAGTGCACCAAAGGCTGCTATAATGGGGTCAGCGAAAAGCAGCCGCGACCAGGGCCTGCGATGCGCGGTGGCTCCCGGGAGGGAGAGCAGCAGAGCACAGGAGTGACCGATGGCCGAGAAGACGTTGGGGTACGTGGAGCTGGAATGGACATGCCCCAGTTGCAACACGCGCAATCCCGGAAGTGCCGTAAAGTGCAAGCAGTGTGCCGCGCCGATGCCGGAAGATGTCAAGTTCGAACAGGCGGCCGAAGAGCACCTGATCACGGACGAGGAGAAGCTGGCCGCTGCGCAAGCCGGCCCGGACATCTACTGTGCCTACTGCGGCACGCGCAATCCTGCCACGGCGCAACGTTGCCGGCAATGCGCGGCGCCGTTGGCCGAGGGAAGGGCGCGTGCCGCCGGTGAGGTGTTGGGCGCGCTGCGCGATCGGCCCGCACCCCCCCAGAAGTGTCCTGCCTGCGGTGCGGAGAATCCGCCCGCTGCGCACAAGTGCGCGCAGTGCGGCGCTCCCCTGGGCAAAGCGGTGCCGGCTGAGCCGCTGCCGGCACAACCCCGGCCTGGCCCGCGCCCTGCGTTCGGGCTCTTGGGCTTCTTGCTGCTGGTTGCGCTGGCGGTCATCGTCGCCTTTGTTGTCATGGCCAGCCGCTCCGATCAACTGGTTGGCCAGGTGGTGGACTACGGTTGGCGACGGGTGATTACCGTCGAAGTCCTGGCGCCGGTGACCCGTGAGGGCTGGCGCGATAGCTTGCCGCCCGGGGTCGAAGTCGGCGCTTGTCGAGAGCGGGTGCGTCAGGTCGTGAGCCAGCCCGTCCCTAACTCGCGCGAGGTATGCGGCACGCCGTATGTGGTGGATACAGGGAGCGGCTATGGCCAGGTAAAACAAGATTGTCAGTATGAAGTCCTGGATGACTGGTGCCAGTATCGCACGCTGGCCTGGGTCGCCGGCCCGCCCCTGGTCCTGGAGGGCCGGGACCTGGATCCTCGCTGGCCGATGTTGCAGGCGAGCGATACGCAGCGCGCCACAGGCCGCACAGAGCTCTATCGCATCGTATTTCAGGCCAATGATCGGGCCTACACATACGAAACGCGTAACCCAGACGAGTATCTGCGCCTGGTTCAGGGCCAATCATGGGTGCTGGAGGTCAACGGCTTCGGCCAGATCACCGGCATCAGCGCGCCGTGACCACATGCGAGGAAAGGCTGCGGCAGGTTTGGCCAATTCGAAGCCGCGTCATATAATGTGCCCCTGCTGACGACAGATTCATTGTGGTTGAGGAGTAGAGATGCGGCGTTTCTACCTTGTGTTCCTATCCCTGTTCGTCCTGGCCTTACTGGCCGGTTGCGGGGGGGCGGCTGCGCCTGTGGCCACCGCCGTTGACGTTCGCAACCTTCCGGATACGATTGACGTGGCTACGGTGCGGGCTCTGCAGGACCGGCCCGACGTGGTGTTGTTCGACGTGCGTGAGCCTTATGAGTATCAGGCCGGCCACATCCCCGGCGTGAAGTTGATCCCCATGAACGATGTGCCGAACCGCATCAACGAGATCCCGCGGGACAAGACGGTGATCCTCACCTGTCGCAGCGGCAACCGCAGCGGACAGGTGGCCGATTTCCTGCGCAAGCAGGGCTTCACCAACGTGCACAACATGCGGGGCGGTATCCTGGCCTGGCAACAGGCTGGTTATCCGATCGAGAAGTAGTCGGCCGGGTCTACGGCCATGTCATCTCTTGCGTATCTGCTCCAAGGGGCCGGTTTTGGGCTGGCGGCGGCGGCTCAACCTGGCCCCTTTATGGCTTATCTGATCGGGCAGACCCTGGCCCACGGCTGGCAACGGACGTTGCCGGCGGCGACAGCACCGTTGATCAGTGATGGGCCGATCATCGCACTGATGTTGCTGGTGCTCACGCAACTGCCCGATTCCTTCCGGGTGGCGCTGTACCTCGTCGGCGGGGCATTCATCCTGTACCTGGCGCGCGGGGCGTATCGCAACTGGCGCCACTTTGCCCCTCAAACCGCCCCGGATAGGGCTTTGCCCGGCCTCGCAGCGCAACGCATCATCCCGCGCAGCGTGCTGCACGCGGCTCTGATGAACATGCTGGGGCCCGGGCCCTATCTTTTTTGGAGCCTGGTCACCGGGCCGGTGCTGATCCAGGGCTGGCGCGAGGGGCCGCTCAGTGCAGCCGCCTTCCTGGGCGGCTTTTACGGTGTTATGGTGGGCTGTCTGGCCTGCATAATTGTCGTCACCGGCACTGCGGCCCATCTGGGGCCGAAAGTCCACCGGGCGTTGTTAGGGGCTTCTGCCCTGGCCCTGGCCCTTTTCGGGTGCCTTCAGCTCTGGCGAGGGCTTGCTCTGTTAGTACCGTAGGGCGGAATGCTCTACATCGAGGATAGCATGATCGTCACCGCTCGAAAAGAACGCGCGTCCGGGTTGCGCGCCGCCGTCGGCTATTACGCCGCTTTTGTCGTGTTGGGGCTGGCCACAGCGTCGCTGGGCCCCGTGTTGCCCAGGCTGGCGGAACAGGTCGCCGTTTCCCTGGGGTCCATCAGCCTGCTGTTCACTGCTCGCTCGTTGGGGTATTTGACCGGATCGCTGGGCAGCGGCCGGCTTTACGACCGTGTTCCCTGGCCAGCTTTTTGAGCGGTTTGGCCCGCGTGCGGTCACCTGGACCATTCTGGCAGATCTGGTTTTGCTGGCGTTGGTGTTCGGCGTTGTGTTGGTGCGCGTCCGGTTTCTCCGGCGCGCTTGAGCTCTCAGGAGGAACCTACATGAACCGGGATATCCTGCGGCAGGTCATCGTCGTCGTCAGCGTGTTCGCAACAATCGCGGTGAACACCCTGGCCAACACGTTACCCCTCAACAACTTGCAGACCGGCGAGATCTCGGATCGCTTTCCGATCTATTTTGTGCCGGCGGGCTATGTCTTCAGCATCTGGGGAGTGATCTATCTGGGGCTGCTGGCGTACGCGTTCTTTCAGGCGCTGCCGTCACAGCGTGCCAACGCGCGGCTCCAGGATATCGCAGCGCCCTTCCTCGTAGCCAGCGCGGCGAACATCGTCTGGATCTTCCTCTGGCATTATGAGCGTTTCCCCGCGACGTTGGTCGCAATGGGGTCCCTGCTCCTGAGCCTGATCGTCATCTATCTGCGATTGGGCACGGGGCGCACGCGGGCCTCTGCTGCCGAACGATGGGCGGTGCGCGTGCCGTTCAGCATCTACCTGGGCTGGATCACGGTGGCGACGGTAGCCAACGTAACGCAGGTGCTCTATTTCATCCGTTGGGATGGTTGGGGGATCGAGCCAGAAGTGTGGGCCGGCATCATGCTGGCGGTTGCTGTGATCCTGGCAGCGCTGATGGCGCTCACCCGGCGGGATGTTGCCTATCTGGCGGTGCTGGTTTGGGCCTTTATCGGCATCGCCGTGAAACATGCGTCGGTGCCGGTCGTAGCCGGGAGCGCCTGGGCAGCGGCGGGCCTGGTGTCGGCTTTTATCCTCTTGGTGGCGGCCGGCCGACTGCGCAGGGTTTTCGCACGGACGTAAGGGCCGGGGTCCCGAGGCGTGACCGAGCTCGCCAACGTCCTGTTGCCCATCTTCGTGGTGGTGGCTGCCGGCGCCGTTCTGCGCAGGACGCGGTTCGTCCCTGCCGGGTTCTTCAACCAGACCAACCGGCTGGTCTACTGGGTTGCCATCCCCTGCTATCTGTTCTACAAGACCGCTGAGGCCACCATCGAGGGCGCGGCCGCGGTGCGCGTCTTCCTGGTCATCCTGGCCGGAATGCTGGGAACCCTGGTCCTGGGCTACGGCGTGGCGTGGCTTTGGAGGCTGCCGCGGCGCGCCACCGGCGCGTTGGTACAGGGCGCCTATCGAGGCAACCTGGCCTACGTGGGGCTGCCGGTCGTGCTGCTGGCGTTTTCATCGAACGGAGGGCGTTTCGGGCAGGATGTCCCCTCGCTGGCTGTGCTGGCCACCGCCCTGATGGTCCCCATCTACAACCTGGCCGCAGTCCTGGTGTTGGTGGCCGGCCAGGAGGCGGACGGCCGACAGTGGCGCGCCCGCCTCCGACAGTTGGGGCTGCGGCTGGCTACCAATCCGTTGCTGCTTTCCTGTGTTGCCGGGCTGATCGTGTTGGCAGCCGGGTGGCCGTTGCCCGCTCCGGTGCGCCGTAGTTGCGAAATCATCGGCGCCATGACGACCCCGCTGGCGCTCATGGGGATCGGTTCGGCGCTAACCTTTCGAGATCTGCGCAAGCGCTGGCAGGAAGCCGGGCTGGCCGCCCTGCTTAAGCTGGCGGTTTCCCCCCTGGTGGGCCTGCTGGCGGCCTCGCGGCTGGGGCTCAGCCAGCCTGAACTGCGCATGGCGTTGATCTTCCTGGCAAGCCCCACCGCAACCGCCTCCTACGTAATGGCGCAACAGTTAGGCTCAGACGAGGCGCTGGCGGCCGACATCGTGGTATTGACGACCGCCCTGTCGTTGCCCGCGTTGAGCGTCGTCCTGGCTCTGACCAGGCCGGTGTAACGCACCGAATGTCTTTAGTGCTTTCGCCACGCCAGATGTTCGCCGCCGTCCACGTGCAGCACAGCGCCGGTGATATAGTTCGCCTGCACCAGGAAACGGACGGCGTCGGCCACATCCTCCGCGCTGCCCCAACGCCCCAGCAGGGTGCGCCGGGCGACCGCTGCGATCTGCTTTTCGGTGTAATCGGGCGGCGGCAACACCGGGCCGGGTGCCACTGCGTTGACCCGCACCGCAGGCGCCAGCTCCAGAGCCAGGGCATAGGTCAGGTTCAACAATCCCGCCTTGCCGGCCGAATGGGCCATGAAGCTCGGGAACGGCACGAAGGCCGACAGGTCAATGATGTTGACGATCGCGCCGTCGCCGTGGGCCGAGAGGTACGGTGCGGCCGCGTGGGCACAGAACGCTGAGCCTTTGACCATGATGTTGTACACCCGGTCCCAGAGCGCCTCATCCAGCTCGGCGAAGGGCGTTTTTTGCCATAAGGACGCGTTGTTGACCAGCACATCTAGCCGGCCGAAATGGCCGACGGTCGCTTCCACCAGTCCCCGGGCCTCAGCGACCTGTCCCATGTCGGCTTTTGTGTAGAACGCCCGTCGGCCCATCGCCTCGATTTCTGCCGCAGTCGCAACCGCTGCATCCGCCGAGGTGTTGTAGCTGAACGCAATGTCGGCGCCGGCATCCGCCAGCGCCAGGGCAATGGCCTTCCCGACCCGTACCGCACCCCCCGTCACCAGTGCTACTTTTCCGTGAAGATCCATACGTATCCCTCCTCAAGAATCTCTCGGTGCTCTGTCGCGCTGCCGGCCACAGAGTTTTCCCGGCCATTGTACGCCGCCTGTCCCATTCTGTCGAACCGGAGGATGGCCTACAGTATGGGACGGGGAATTTTGATATTTTACACATGCGTTTTTGCGAAAAATCGTGGGTCTGTGGTAGACTCTCGAGTCGTTTGAACGGGCGGTGTTTATGAGGTGAGCAACATGCTGCAACGGCAGTTATCTGGCAGCCCGGCCGGCGAAGTGTTGAGCCTGATGCAGCGGCGGGGCAAGGTGACCGTAAAGGATTTGGAACAGGCTCTCAACGTGACTGCGACCGCAGTCCGTCAACAACTCGCCGTGCTGCTGGCAGAGGGGTATATTGACCAGCGCTCGGAAAGCGTCGGTCGCGGCCGGCCCAAGCACGTTTACTTCCTGACCGAGAAGGGACGCGCGCTCTTTCCGCATCACTACGATGAATTCACCAATTCTCTGTTGCGGGAAATCCTGGTGAGCGAAGGCCCTGAGAAGGTGCAGGAATTGATGGCGCGAATGAGCCGCCGGCTGGCTGCTCAATATGAGCATGCACTGGCCGACCTGCCGCCGGAGAAGCGGGCGGCTCGACTGACCGAGCTCCTGAATGCCAAAGGGATCCTGGCAGAGATCAAATTTGAGGAGGACGGTATTGTCTTTCACGAATACACATGCCCATATTACGAGCTGGCGCGCGAGCATCGCGCAATTTGCGATATGGAAGAAGAGATGATCGCCCATGCGATCAAGCGGCCCGTCGAGCTGGTGTCCTGTTCTCTGGACGGCCATCACGGCTGCCAGTTCCGTATCGAGGCCTGAGAAGGGCGGTAGCGCCCGATATGCTTTCGTTCGATAACCAATCCACATAACAAACTAATCCATGTAAGGAGCGATTTTCATGACCGCTGAACTGGTGATCAAAGACCTGTATGTGAACGTTGAGGGCAGGCCGATCCTGCAGGGCGTCAACCTGACCGTCCGCCAGGGCGAAGTGCACGCGCTGATGGGGCCGAACGGCTCGGGCAAGAGCACGCTGGCCTACACCATCGCCGGGCATCCGCACTACGAGGTCGTTTCGGGCGATATCTTGTTGAACGGCGAAAGCATCCTGGAGATGGAGCCGGACGAGCGTGCCAAGGCCGGGCTGTTCCTGGCGTTTCAATACCCCACGGCCATCCCCGGGGTCAGCATGGCGAACTTCTTGCGCCAGGCGGTGAGCGCAGTGCGGGGCTATACCGAGCGGGCCAAGCGCGCAGTGGCCGAGGGCGGCAGTGCCAAGCCTATCGGCTCCGAGCTGATGCCCATGCGCGAGTTCCGCAAAGAGCTGACCGAGAAGATGGAGAAGTTGCACATTGATCCGTCGTTCGCCCGTCGCTATCTTAACGACGGTTTCTCCGGCGGGGAGAAGAAGCGCGCTGAGATCTTGCAGATGGCCATGTTGGAACCCAAGATCGCCATCCTGGACGAGACCGATTCGGGCCTTGACATCGACGCGCTGCGCGTGGTGGCAGAAGGCGTCAACAGTCTGCTGGGTCCGAACCTGGGCGTGTTGCTGATCACCCACTATCAGCGCTTGCTCAACTATATCAAACCTGATTTCGTGCACGTGTTCTACAACGGCCACATCGTCATGTCGGGCGGGCCCGAGCTGGCGTTGGAGCTGGAGGCCAAGGGTTATAGCTGGGTGCGCGAGAAGTTCGGCGAGCCGATGCCAGGGCAAGAGATGGCGTGATGGCTTATGGCCGATGGCAGATGGCATCCTATCACGAAAAGTTTGCCACCTGCAATCTGCTATTAGCCATTCGCCATTAGCGATAAGCTATTAGCGAGGGAAACTATGCCTGCAACAGATACCGACCGCCAGGCGCTGGAAAGCGTCAAGAGCGAATACAAATACGGGTGGAGCCAGCCCGAGAAGTACGTCTTCAAGGCGCGCAAGGGGCTGGACCACGAGATCATTGATCAGATCAGCACCATGAAGCGGGAGCCGGAGTGGATGCGTCAACTCCGCCATGAGGCGTTGGACATCTTTTTCTCCAAGCCGATCCCCACATGGGGGGCGGACTTGAGCGATATCAGATACGACGACATCTATTACTACATCAAGCCCACGGAGACGCAGGGCAGGAGTTGGGATGAGGTCCCGCCGGACATCAAGGAGACCTTCGATAAGCTGGGCATCCCCGAAGCCGAACGCAAGTTCCTGGCCGGCGTGGGCGCGCAGTACGAATCTGAAGCCGTCTACCACTCTCTCAAGGCTGAGTGGGAGAGGCAAGGCGTGATCTTCGTGGACAGTGACACGGGGCTTCGGGAACACGAGGACATCTATCGCGAGTATTTCGGCACCGTAGTGCCTGCCACGGACAACGTCTTTGCTGCGCTGAACACTGCGTGTTGGTCGGGCGGGTCTTTTGTGTATGTGCCGAAGGGGGTCCACCTGGACATCCCGCTTCAGGCCTATTTCCGCATCAACGCGCAGAGCATGGGGCAGTTCGAGCGCACGCTGATCATCGTGGACGAGGGGGCCAGCGTCCACTACGTCGAAGGGTGCACTGCGCCGGTCTACTCGCAGGATTCGCTTCACTCCGGCGTGATCGAGATCATCGTGCGCAAGAATGCGCGCTGCCGCTACACCACCATCCAGAACTGGTCTACCAACGTGTACAACCTGGTGACCCAGCGCGCGCTGGCTTACGAGGGCGCGACCATGGAATGGGTGGACGCCAACCTGGGGTCCAAGGTCACCATGAAGTATCCGTCGGTCTACATGCTGGGCGAAGGCGCGCGCGGGCAGATCCTGTCCATGGCGTTTGCCGGCGCAGGCCAGCACCTGGACACCGGCGGCAAGCTGATCCATGCAGCGCCCAACACCTCCAGCCAGCTCATTTCCAAGTCTATCAGCAAGAACGGCGGCCGGGCTTCGTATCGGGGCCTGCTGAAGGTGGCCAAGGGCGCACACGGTGCCAAATCCAACGTGGTATGCGACGCCCTGTTGCTGGATGATCACAGCCGCTCCGACACCTATCCCTACATCGAGATTGACGAGGACGATGTCACGGTCGGGCACGAGGCGTCGGTGAGCAAGATCGGCGAAGAGCAGCTCTTCTACCTGATGAGCCGCGGTCTGAGCGAGGACGAGGCCAGTGCGATGATCGTCTCGGGCTTCATCGAGCCGATGGTGAAGGAGCTCCCCATGGAGTATGCGGTCGAGATGAACCGCCTCATCCAGTTGCAGATGGAAGGGTCGATTGGGTGATGGTAAATTGGGAAATTGGTAGATTGGGACAAACACCGCAGGGACAATTGTCCATGTCACCAATCTACCAATCCACCAATCTACCATTTCACCTCCCAAGGAGACACATATGACAACAGTTACCCTTAACACACCCGTCGAAGCCCTTTCCGTCGCCAAGAACGAGCCGGAATGGATGCTGGATATCCGCCGCAAGGCGTGGCGGTTCTTCGAAGAAATCCCGTGGCCCACGGGCACGGAAGAGACCTGGCGCCGCACCAAGCTGACCGGGTTCAAGCTGGAAGATTACACCCCCCTGACAGGGGCGGACAAACCGGCAGGATTACCGGACGAGGTCACGAAGAGCCTGGCGGAGGTTGACAGCGTCGGCAACCTGGCCTTCGTGGATGCTGCGATGGCGCTGCGCGAGCTGGATCCGGTGTTGGAGCGCCGCGGGGTGATCTTCACCAGCCTCGATGAGGCGGTACGACGCTATCCGGAGCTGATCCAGAAGTACTTCAACAGCATTGTGGCCATTGACGAGAACAAGTTCAGCGCGTTGCACTACGCCTTGTGGAACAGCGGCACCTTTGTCTATGTGCCGCGTAACGTGATCGTCGAGCGGCCGTTGCAGGTGGTGATCGGCCAGCGCGCGGGCAAATATGCCGGCTTACACCACACCATCGTCGTGACTGAAGAAGGCGCAGCGGTGACCCTGGTGGAAGATTTCGTCGGCGCCGACGGCGGGATGACCGACAGCGTGATCGAGCTGTCCCCCGGCCGCAACAGCCAGGTGCACTACCTGCACCTGCAGAACCTGGCCGAAACCGCCTGGAACTTCAGCACCCAACGGATGCACCTGAACCGGGACAGCCTGTTGCGTTACTTCATCGGCTCGTGGGGCAGCCGCCTGACCAAGGCGTGGATCAACATGGAGCTGAACGAGCCTGGTGCCAACGGCGAATTGCTGGGACTGTACTTCCCCGGCGGCCGGCAACATCTCGACCATCACACCAACCAGCTCCATAAGGCCCCAAACACGACCAGCGACCTGCTGATCAAAGGCGCTTTGAAAGACCGGGCGCGGTCGGTTTACCAGGGCTACATCAAGGTTTATCCGGGCGCGCAGAAGACCAACGCCTATCAGGCCAACCGGAACCTGATGCTGAGCAAACAAGCGCGCGCCGACAGCATCCCCGGCCTGGAGATCGAGGCGGATGATGTCCGCTGCACTCACGGCGCAACCGCAGGCCAGATCCCGGATGAATACATCTTCTACTTGATGGCACGTGGCATTGATCGAACCAATGCCGAGCGCATGGTTGTGCAGGGGTTCTTCGAGGAAGTGCTGAACCGCATCCCGGTGGAGGGCGTGCGGAACAAGCTGGAAGTCGAGATCGCACGGAAGCTTGGGCTGTGAGTTGAGTAAGGAGACAGGTAGACAAGGAAATGGGTAGACAAGGGAATAGGTAGACAAGGAAATGGGTAGACAGGGGAATAGGTAGACAAGGAAATAGGTAAACAAGGAGACAAAACCCTTGTTCCCTTGTCTACTTGTCTACTTGTCTACCTCAACGCTGGAGGTAGCAAAATGACAGAAAAGGGTTATGCTCATCCCGAAAAAGTTGTAAGCACACAGTGGGTCGCGGATCACCTGGATGACCCCAAGGTACGCATCGTGGAATCCAACGAGGACGTCTTGCTTTACTCGCGCGGGCATATCCCGGGCGCAGTCCATATAGACTGGGTTGCGGACTTGAACGACCCGATCACACGCGACTATCTCAACAAGGCGCAGTTCGAAGATCTGATGTCGCGCCATGGGATCGCCAACGACACTTTCGTGGTGTTCTACGGCGATAAGAACAACTGGTGGGCCTGCTATGCGCTGTGGATCTTCGAGCTGTTCGGCCACACCAACACCGCCATCATGGACGGCGGCCGGCTGAAGTGGGAAAAGGAAGGCCGTCCCATGACCAAAGAGGTGCCCTCCTATCCCCGGACCGAATACCATGCGCAAGATCGGGCCGACTACAAGATCCGTGCGTTCCGGGACGATGTGTTGGCTCACATCAACGCCGGCCGGCCGCTGGTAGATGTGCGCAGCCCGGATGAGTACAGCGGCAAACTCTATCACATGGAGGGTTATCCTCAGGAGGGCGCCTTGCGCGCCGGCCACATCAAGGGCGCGGTCAACGTGCCCTGGGCCAGGGCGGCAAACCCCGAGGACGGCACGTTCAAATCCGCAGAGCAGCTGCGTCAGATCTACGAGGTGGAACAGGGGCTCAAGCCCAGCGACAACGTCATCGCCTACTGCCGGATCGGTGAGCGCTCCAGCCATACCTGGTTTGTGCTCAAGTACTTGCTGGGCTATCCCAATGTGCGCAACTATGATGGCAGTTGGACCGAGTGGGGCAATCTGGTAGGCGTGCCGATTGAACGATGAGGTTGGTAGATTAGATTGGTAGATTGGTACAAGTTACCAATCTACCAACCCCCTAAATTTACCAATTTCCCAGTTTACCGATATACTACCAACATGGATCGTCAGGCACAGATAGAATTCATCTTGGATCATTACGAAAACCCGCGATATTACGGGCCGCTGGAAGACGCAACGGTGGTTCAGAAGGGGGGCAACCCCGGTTGCGGGGACATCGTGACCTTCTATTTGAAGGTGGATGGATCGGGACGCATCGATGCCATCTCGTTCGAGGGCGAGGGTTGCACAATCAGCCAGGCTGCGGCGTCCCTGGTCACCGAGATGTTCACGGGTAAAACGTTGGCCGATGTCGAGGCGATGTCAGCGGATGTCATCCTGGATATCCTCGGCCGCGAGCTCGCCAGCACACGGCTCAAGTGCGCCACATTAGGGCTGAACACCACTAAAGAAGCAGTGCGGAAGCTGCGGCGCGAGCGAGAAGGGAGCCATTAGGATGAAACTCAAAGTCGTCTTGGAACCAAGCGCCGAAGGGGGGTATACGGTCTATGTACCGTCCCTGCCGGGTGCATTAGCGAAGGCGACGATGTCAACGAGGCACTTGCCAATATCAGGGAAGCCATTGATCTGTATCTTGAAGCCGCAGAAGATGATTGGCTTGCGCAACCTGGTACACTGGTCCAGGAGCTAGTTGTGTGAGCAAGTTGCCCAGCCTCGGTTATGAGCACATTAGAGTTGAACGCTTCGTGGAGCTAATCTAGTGCTCATCTGTCGGTGTAGACGCGCCAACAAAATACCAGGGATGCGCGATTTGCAATCCCAAGTCTGTAACGAGGTACGGTCATGCTCCAAGCCACTGTGACCCAGTTCGTGGCAACCCAACCTGTTGGCCTCGATGTGGAGGCCATCCGGGCAGATTTCCCGATCCTGAATCGGCGCGTCAAGAACAAGCCGCTGATCTATCTCGACAGCGCGGCCAGCTCCCAGAAGCCGGTCCAGGTGCTGGACGCCATGGATCGTTACTACCGGCAGACGCACGCCAACGTCCATCGCGGGGTACATACCCTCAGCGAGGAGGCTACCGCGCAGTATGAGGCTGCGCGCGCCAGGGTTGCGGAGTTCATCGGCTCGTGTTGCCCCAAGGAAGTCATCTGGACGCGCAACGCCACTGAGGCGATCAATCTGGTTGCTTACAGTTGGGGCCGGGCGAACTTGAAGCCGGGGGATCGTGTGTTGCTCACCGAGATGGAGCATCACGCCAACCTGGTGCCCTGGCAGATCCTGGCAGCCGAACGTGGGATTGAGCTCGACTTCGTGCCGGTCGCCGACGACGGCACCCTGATCCTGGACGACCTCCATAAGCTGCTCACCCCGCGCACGAAACTGTTCTCTTTCACGGCCGCTTCCAACGTGCTGGGCACGATCAACCCGGTCAAAGAACTGACTGCGGCCGCGCACAGAGTCGGCGCCCTGGTCCTGTTGGACGCATGCCAGAGCGTGCCGCACATGCCCGTAGATGTCCAGGCGCTGGATGTGGATTTCATGGCTTTTTCCGGGCACAAGATGTTGGGGCCAACCGGCATCGGAGTGCTGTGGGGCCGCAGGGAGCTGCTCAACGCGATGCCGCCCTTCATGGGCGGAGGCGACATGATCCGGGAAGTCCGCCTGCGGAGCTTCAAGGCCAACGAGCTACCGTGGAAGTTCGAGGCAGGCACACCGGCGATCGCCGAGGCCATCGGCCTGGCCGCTGCTGTGGATTACTTACGCAACCTGGGCATGGAGGCGGTACGCGCGGCCGAGCACGAGTTGGTGGCGTATGCCATGACGCGCCTGGCGGAGGTGGAAGGCCTGAAGATCCTGGGGCCGGGCGCCGATCACCGCAGCGGCCTGGTTTCCTTTGTCCTGGGAGACATTCACCCGCACGACATCGCAGCAGCGCTGGACAGCATGGGCATTGCCATCCGGGCGGGACACCATTGCGCGATGCCGCTTCACGAACGGTATGGCATCCCTGCCACGGCACGGGCCAGTTTTTACATTTATAACACCCGTTCAGAGGTGGATGCTCTGGTGGAGGGCCTCAAGAGGATCGTGGAGTATTTTAGCTTTTGACACGGCACAGAAACCAGGTTTCTCCGAGAAATCTGGTTTCTGTGCTGCGTGTGCTTCTGGAGAAGCCACACATGGATTTATACGCCGAAGAAATCCTGGACCATTATAAACACCCCCGTCATTTCGGGCACCTGGAGCATCCGACCCTGGTCTATCACGATCGCAACCCGCTATGCGGCGACGAGATCACCCTGGAGCTTGAGGTTGTAGACGGCAAAGTGGCCGACGTGGCCTTTACCGGCCAGGGCTGCGCGATCAGCCGTGCTTCCGCATCTATGATGTCCGAAGAGATCATCGGCAAATCGCTGGACGAGCTAAAGGGCTGGACAAAAGAGAACATCCTCGACTTGTTGGGGATTGAGGTCGGCCCGGTTCGTATCAAGTGTGCGCTTCTGCCCCTCAAGGCGCTGAAAGCCGCGGTCTGGGGATTAGCGGAAGAGGAGTAGGCAAGTAGGCAAGTAGGTAAGTAGGCAAGTAGGCAAGTAGACAAGTGGACAGGTAGACAAGTAGACAAGGCGTCTTGTTTCCTTGTTTCCCTGTTTCCTTGTTTTCTTGTTTCCCGCCAAAGGAGAGATTATGACCAATTATACAAAAGTTGCCCGTGTCGAGGAGATCCCGCCGGGCGAGAAGAAGACTGTCGAAGTGGACGGCATCGAGGTGGTGATCGTCAATGTGGACGGGGAGTTCTACGCGGTGGAGGATGTGTGCACCCATGACGGGGGCCCGCTGGGCGACGGCGAGCTGGAAGGCTGCCAGTTGATCTGCCCCCGGCACGGCGCGCGCTTCGATGTGCGCACAGGCAAAGCGCTAACCCTCCCCGCTTTTGAGCCTGTGGCGACTTATGCCGTGAAGGTGGAGGATGGCGACATCCTGGTTGAGGGATTCTAGCACGGAGCTGTTGAGATGACGGTACCAACGGAAGAGAGCGTGCGTGAGATCCTGCGCAAGAACGTGTTCGACCCGGAAATCGGCCTGAATATCGTGGATCTGGGTCTGGTGTACGACATCAAGGTTCCGGAAGGGAAGAGCGTGGATGTGAAGATGACGTTGACCAGTCCCGGCTGTCCGGTTGGCCCGCAAATCATCGCCGGGGTGCAGACCTACATCCACCAGGCCTATCCCGACCTGGAAGCGATCAACGTGCATGTGGTCTGGAGCCCGCTTTGGAACCCAGACATGATGTCACAAGAAGCCAAGGATCAGCTGGGCTTCTTCTAAAAAACCAAAGCGTAACGGTCAAGGGCAGGGTTCCTCTCTTGACCGTCGGATTTCGATGGCGCCAGAGCTCTGGCGCCATCATGTTTTGGAGGATGGTTTCATGCCAGCACAAGACAGTTTTGAGCAAGCGGCTATCGTCACGCGGCGCCTGTTGGCGCGCCTGTTCATCGGGCCGGCGGCGCAGCAGGTGAGTGTGCGCCTGTGGGACGGCACGCTCTGGCCCGATGATGCACCCCGGCCGGCCACGCTCGTGCTCAAACATCCCGGCGCGCTGCGCGCCATGTTCCTGCCAGGGCACGAGCTGGGCCTGGCCGAAGCCTATCTGTACCACGATTTTGACATCATCGGCGACATCGAAGCGGTCTTCGGCCTGGCCGATGCGTTAGCTGCGGCCACCGCCGGCTGGCGTCGGAAGCTGGTGACGGCGCGCGATCTGCTGCGGTTGCCGGCCGGCCCCGGCCGCCGTTATGGCCGCCGGGGCCCGGCGCGTCTTAGCGGTAAGCAGCATTCGGTCGAGCGCGACCGCCAGGCCGTCTCCTATCACTATGACGTCTCGAACGAGTTCTATGCGCTTTGGCTCGACCGTCGGATGGTCTACTCATGCGCCTATTTCCAGGCAGCCGACGACGACCTGGACACGGCCCAGGCGCGCAAGTTGGATTACATCTGCCGCAAGCTGCGCCTGAAGCCCGGCCAGCGGCTGCTGGATATCGGCTGCGGCTGGGGCGGCCTGGTGCTGTATGCTGCGCAGCATTACGGGGTCCACGCCACCGGCATTACGCTCAGCAAACCACAGGTGGCCCTGGCGAACGAGCGAATTCAGGCGGCCGGTCTGGCGGATCGTTGTCGGGTCGAACCGTGGGACTACCGCGAGTTGGATGAGCCGGAAGGCTACGATGCACTGGTCAGCGTCGGCATGTTCGAGCACGTAGGCGCGGCGATGTTACCCGAGTACTTTGCCCGTGCCTGGCGCCTGCTGAAGCCCGGCGGCGTCTTCCTCAACCACGGCATCGCCAGCCGGGCCACCGACGCGCCGCAGCACGGCCCCAGTTTCAGCGAGGCCTACGTGTTCCCGGACGGCGAGCTAACACCCATCAATGTCACGCTGCGCGCGGCCGAAGAGGCTGGCTTCGAGGTGCGCGATGTCGAGAGCCTGCGCGAGCACTATGCGCTGACGTTGCGCCATTGGGTGCGCCGGCTGGAGGCGCAGCACCAGCAGGCGCTCCAGTTCGTGGACGAGCCGACCTACCGCGTCTGGCGGTTGTTCATGGCCGGCTCTGCGCACGGCTTTACGACCGGCCGGCTGAACGTCTACCAGGCGTTGCTGGTCAAGCCGGACGCTCAGGGCCGCAGCGGCCTGCCGCTGACGCGTCGCGACTGGTACGCGGCAGAATAGAGAAGGGCGTAGGCCATCGCAAAGTACCCTTCCTCAGCCCATGATGGATTTCAGGAGTTTTCGCGCCTGGATGGTATAATCTCACCATGATCGAGGTCGTCCGAGAGTTCGTCGTCAAGGAGGGGGCGCACGGCCTTTTCGAGCTCTCTTTTGGCCCGGGCGGCGCGTGGAGCCGGCTGTTCGGCCGGGCGCCGGGCTTCCGCGGGGTCACGCTGTTGCGCGATTTGAAGGACCGGCGGCGCTACCTGATGATCGAGGTCTGGGACTCAGAGGCTCGGCGCGCACAAGCGCTGGCCCTGCGCCACGTCGAGCACGAGCGTCTGGATGCCGACCTGGCCGCCTGGATCGAGGCCAGGGCTGACCTGGGCGCCTTCACCATGCTGGCCGAAGCCGCAGTCCGGCCGGCGCGTGGAGGACGTTGATGCATCATGCGAAACTCATCATCCTGCCCGCCTCCTGTCTTCCAGATTGTCCGGCGCCTTCGTTAAAGAGATCACGCCGGGTTGGCAAATCGCGCTAGATCGAATAGACTTTCAATAACATAAAGCAACTGACTTCGGTTCGGTCGGACATTTCAACTGCATCCATCGGCGAGGCCCGACAACTGGCCTTCGATGAATTGCTGCGCGTTCCGAGTTCGGCGTCCAGCCTTTCCATAGATGAGCACTTCCCGGAGGAATTCGCCAGTCGTCTCTCGCAACTGGAGACGTTCAACAAGCATCTGTTCCGTCCCAACACCTACCTGCATAAATGGTGGGCCCGACGTTGTGGTACGACCTTTCGTGCCATTCTAAAGCAGTTTGCGCCGGATGTCGAGCGTCGCGACTATTACACACCGGGTGGCCTGGAGGGAAAGATCGTCCTCGACCCCATGATGGGGGGCGGCACTACCCTCCACGAGGCGATCCGCCTGGGCGCCAGCGTGATCGGCGCAGACATAGACCCGATCCCGGTCGCCCAGGTGCGTGCATCTCTGACGCGCGTGGCGCTCGACGAGCTGCGAGCAGCATTCAACTCTTTCTTCGCAGCCTTGCGCGCAGAGGTCGGCCCCTATTTTCAGACGGAGTGTCCCCACTGTAGCCGCACGGTAGATCTTCAGTATGTAATGTACGGTCTCCGCAAACGGTGTGCGTGCGCCGAAAGCGTACAATACAGCGACCTGGCTGCGTTCTTCGAAGCAGGGGCGGCAGGTGGCCGGCGATGACCGGCATAGATACCAGCGACAGTGAGACTTTCTGCCGGCAGTGCGGCGCGGCGCTCGGCTGGCTTCTTGCCAGCCAGCTATCTCATGCCGAGATCCGCGCCACATGGCGCGCGTTGATCCAGGGGACAGAATGAGAGTGGGCTCAATGCCCGTTTACGTGCCCGGCTTGGCGTGCACTTTTCGCGGTCGGCGCTCTGCGAGGAGACGGTATAGCCATCCACAATGCGGCGATGGAGAAGCTGGGCTGGCAAACCGCGCCGCGCTGGTGCGGTATGCGCTGGAGCGGGGGTGGCTGGGGGAGTGAGTTTCATGAGCCATCAGGCTGCCGGAAGCGGCTCGATCCGTTCCTCACCCACAACTTTGCGCGCATACAGAAGCGCCGCGCGAATATCATCTGGCTCCAGCCAGGGATACGCTTTCAGCAGCGTTTCCGGTGTATCGCCCGCCGCCAGCATTCCCAGGATATGCTCGACAGCCAGACGATGTCCGCGAATGATGGGCTTGCCGCCAAAGATGCGCGGGTTCAGCGACATGAACACGTTTTAGCAACGTGACTTCGCCCCCGCATGATATACAGGTTTGGTATGCGTGGGAATGTGTGCTAAAATAAAATCGTACACTAACGGGGATGAGGCTCCCCCCAACCGTCGTAAGACTGATAGCCTCTACCAGCGATGTTCCCTGGTAGAGGTTTTTTTGTTACAGCCGGTGTGGCGCGCTGCGACATGACCTGACGGCGGCACGCACCGGTCAGGTCTACGGGGAGAGCAGCGTGCAGGGGAATAGTCGGGTGAAGCAACCGGAGATCTTCCACAGCATATTGTTCCAGGACGCTTCGGATGGCCGGGTCAAAGAAACTCCTGAAGCACCGGAGTTCTTTGTTGATCTGAACCTTGATCAGGTGGTGAACACCATTACGGCGGGCCGAGGCGAATACAACCTGAAGCCGTTCTTCTACACACCCGTGAGGGACCTGGAGACGATCAGGTACCGCCAGGAGGTGGCCCGCGACCTCGAAGACGAGGCCGTGCTGGCGATCATCAAGTCCTTCAGCGGTCAGATGGCCGTGGTGCGTCGTTATCTTGCGCTGGTGGACAGGCTGGATTTCCAGCGCCACAAGGAGGGATGGTTCTTGGAAGCGGCAGCGGTTTACTGCGACGCGGTGAGCCGCCTGGCACAAGACCTGGGGCAAGCCCCGTTGCGCGCGCGGCCTGGTAGCCTTCCGGGAATATGTGACGCGCTACGCGCGTTCGGCCGGCTTCGTGGCGCTGCGGACAGAGGCAGAGAGGCTGAAGAAAGCCCTGGCAGGTGTGACCTATTGCGTCCTCATCAAGGGCAGCACGGTCAAGGTCCGCCGCTACGAAGGCGAAGCGGACTACAGCGCAGAGGTGCAGGCGACCTTCGAGAAATTCAAACAAGGGACGGTGAAGGACTATCGCGTCCATCTGGCCGTCGGCGCGGGTATGAACCACGTCGAGGCCCAGATCCTGGATTTCGTAGCCCGGTTGTATCCGGAAATCTTTGCCGACCTGACGCAAGACCTGGAGTTGAACACCCTCTTTGCTGCCATGTCAGGCGGGGATCGGTTTGTGTTCGAGATCGCCAGAGCAGCCGTCTTGTCCAGTGAAGAGGATCTGGACACCATCCGTTATCGCCAGGAGATCCTCAAAGATTGCCTGGCAAACCCTGCTGTGATCCGGGAGATCTACCGCATCCCGATCGAGGCCATCGAAAGCAAACAGAAGCGCTGGCTGGGGATCTTCGCCAGGTCGCCGTCCGGCATCTTGCACGGTGCCATCGAGCTGCTGGAGATGTTCGTGGGCCTGCTCAAGCGCTTGCGGGCCATCGCGGACGAGCACGCCGATCGCTTCGTCTCGGAAGGGTTCACGCGATTCTTCGCCATGATCAAGCAGGAGCTGGACGAAGCGTACTTCGCCGTCGTGCAAGAGCACCTGGCGGAACTGCGCTTTCGCGGCGGAGTGCTGATCAGCGCCAGGCTGGGGCCGGGCAACGAGGGCACCGATTACGTGTTACGTAAACCACACCGGGAACGGAGCTGGATGAAGCGCGTTCTGGCGCAGCGGTCGCCGGTATACACCTTTTCGATTCATCCGCGGGACGAACACGGTGGGATCGCGTTGGGCAACCTGAGGGACCGTGGCATCAACCTGGTGGCCAACGCCCTGGCCCAATCGGCGGATCACATTGACAGCTTCCTCAACATGCTGCGGATCGAACTGGCCTTCTACATCGGCTGCCTGAACCTGCATGAGCTGCTGGTCCAGATGGCCGCGCCCACATGTTTTCCCCTGCTTGCGCCCCCTGACGAACGGCGCCATTCTTTCACCGAGCTGTACGATGTGTGCCTGGCGCTCACCATGAAACGAAAAGTCGTAGGCAGCGATGGCCATCTCGACGACGAGGAAACCGATGTCCGACCAGGATACCCTTTACTATGAACTGATGGACGCCCTGCAGGCGGGCGGCTGTCCCTTCTGTCGCCTGGGAAGGCGCGCCGCCAGCCGTTACATTGACACGCTGAACTACGAGGGGGTCAATGATGTGGGCCTGCGGCGTTCGCTGCGCGATGCGCTCGGCCTTTGCCATCGCCACGCGTGGGAGTGGACGCAATTGCGCGGGAGCCCGCTGGGGGTCGCCATCGTCTACCGCAACCTGGTCAAGGACCTGGCCGAGGTGGTCGAAAGCCAGGCAGAAGGCCGCAGCGCAGGATGGGGCGGCCGCCGGCCGGGTGTTGCGGGATTGACGCCCTCCGGCCGCTGTCCGGCGTGTCGCGCCGAAGACGAAGCGGTGCAGCGCTACGGCCGCACGTTGCTGAGGTGGTTGGACCGGGAAGATCTCGCTGCAGCCTATGCCGGCGCAGGAGGCCTGTGCCTGCCGCATCTGCGGGAGATCTTGAGCCTGGCCAGCGGCGCTCAGGCGCGTGTCCTGCTCGGCTGGCAACAGCAGATCTACCGTGGCATCATCGCCCAGTTGGACGAGTTCATCCGCAAGCACGATCATCGTTTCCGGGATGAACCGTTCGGCGTGGAGAAGGACGCGTGGCTGCGGGCCGTGGCTGCGCTGGTCGGCGAAGGGGACGTGTAACCCACCAGGGCCACTCCAGGCGTGGTGCTGGCGAGCTATGGGGATTGCCCCACCTCTCACCCCCTGCCTCCTCTTCCGGTATGCGGGGGAGAAGGCAGGGGGTGAGGGAAGGAACTACGGTGTCGGCGTGGGCGATTCGACCGCCTCGGTCGGCTCGCTCGCCGGGGTGGGGGTCGGCTTCAAGAACCGTTCCCGGGTGCGCTCCACCAGGTCCTTCACACTGAACTCCGAAACCCCGACGTAATACGGCGATTCGGACGATTTCACTGCGTAGGTGTTATCGGTCGGGTCTTTGGCGCCGATGGTCAGGATGTACGACTTGGCCTGGTCGCCGCTTTTCGCCCGAATCGTCACCCTGGCAGCGGGTTCTGCCATCCCGTACGCAGGGTCATCCGCCTTTCCCAGCACCTTGGTGAGCCGCACCGAGGTCATCAGGCTGACCAGTGAGGTCACGTTGTTGGGCTCCAGCTCTTCGCCGGCAGCCAGGCCCAGCATGACCCAGTTCCCGGCGGCGTCCTTTTCGAACACAAACTCCCCGCTGCTGTTCTTCAGGATGATGCCGAGGATGTCTGCCGTGGACACGCTGAAATAGACCGGGTTGATCCACGACGTCAGGTCTGCGGTGATCTCCCAGGAGGCCAGGTCGTTGCCCAGGTAGACCTGGTTCTGGCCGGCCAGGCGGACGTGCATGGTGCGCGATCCGGCCGAGCTGCCCAGGTAGAGGGTGCGGCTGCCGGCCGGGGTCTGGAGGTCAACCTTGCGCACGAACTTATCGTCCGCTACCTGGAGCCGGCTATGGCTGGCGGCAGTCTCGCCGATGAGCCGGCTGGTGGTGATGGCCAGGAGTTTGTCAATCACAGGTGTGATTTTGGCGGCGTCGGCCGGGTAATCCGCAGCACTGCGAACAACCCAGCCGTCCTCCGTCTTCGCCAATGAGATGGTCCGCCCCTGGTCATCCTGGATGGAAAGCGCGTTGACGTCTTCCGCCTTGAGATCCAGCAACGGTTTGCCCGCAGTTGCGGCCTGTCTGGGCCAAAAGACGATGGCCGTCAGCACCAACTGCAGGGCCAGAATCGCCACGAGGATGCGTTGCAGCTTGTTCATCCCATCATCTCCCCGCTCATTTCGTCTGCGGCACCAGGGCCAGCGGCCTCTCGTTGCGACGTCGCCAGTATGAGACCGCGCCGATGCCGGTCACTGCGGCCAAAGCCACCACGTAGTTGAGCACTTCCCAGGTGCGCTGCTCGCCCTCGCTCAGCGGTGCCAACACCCGGGCCGACTGCCCGCGGCTGCGGATGCCCAACAGGTCCAGGTCTTCCACCGACCAGTCCACCGCGTTTTGCAGGAACTGCAGGCTGTTGAGATAGCGGTCGGGGGTGAGACTGGCGGAGATCTGGAACACCACGTCGGTCAGGAAGTCGTTGCTGCCCACCACCACCAGCCGGGCGGTATCGGGCGATGCCTCGATGACGGCCGAGGTCTGCGGAGCCGACGTGGCAGTGGCCTCAGCATCGGCCTGAGGCTGATCCGGAGCCAAGGGCGACGGTTTGCCCTTGAAGTAGCTCTCGAAGCTCCCGCGCACCGAGACGGCCAGCGGCCGCGCCTTCTGTTCCCCTTCCACAGGGAAGCCCACGCCCGGGTACTGCGTCATGTTCGGCTGGATGTTGATATTGTTGCGCAGCCACGACTGCGGGCTGGAGGTCAACAGCGTCTTCACTTCGCGGCCCTGGTTCCTGGCTTCGTCCACCGTGATGGGCGAAACCCAGTTCAAGGTGATGGCCGGCAGCTTGCTCACGATGGGGCTGGTCTTGTCCATGCCGCTGGCGCGCACATCCACGAAGAAGGGGTAGTTGATCGCCTGGATTTCGCGCACGATGATGCCGCCCACCTGGCGCTCGGTCTGCACCGGGAACGGCTCGTTTTGGGTGTCCAACACCAACGCTTTTTCGACGGTGATGCCGTAGTGCGCCAGCATGTCGTTCAGCCCGCCATCTACCGGCTGCAGCGAGAGATTGCCCATGAATTGATCGAAGACGATCTGGTAGTTGCCCGCAGCCACCACGACCGCGCCCCCGCGCATCAGGAACTGGTCTATGGCGAAGCGCGCCTTGTCATCGAGGCCTTGCGGCGAGATCACCACCAGCACATCTATCTCCGGCGGCACCTGGCCCGAGGACAAATCCACCGAGCGGACGGAGTAGTCCTGCGCCAGTTGCTGGCGCACGCGCTGCCATGTGCGCAGCGGTTGCTGCATTTGGCCGAAGATATCCTGGGTGGGCACGGCAGGCGGGGTCCACAACCCGACGACCTTCAAGAAGCCGGTGGAAGAGCGCTTGAGGGCCGATTCGATGGCCGAGCGCACGTTGGCCTCGTTCAGGTCTCCCGCCGGCGCGACCAACTGCCACCTGGTCTGGCCCGTGGTGGGGTCCTGTTGTGTCAACACCATGTCCAGGTAGTAGGACTGATCCGAGAAGAGGGAGACTGCGATCGGCCGCAGGCGGTAGGTGGCCAGCAACTGTTGCCGGTTGATCCGGGCCCCGGCGGCGTCCGGGTCAACCTTCTCGAAGACGAATTTGCCGGCGGACCGGGCTGCCAGCTCCTGTCCCACCTTTTGGATGGTGGCCGGGGCATCGCGCAGCGCCTCGGGCAGGGTGTTCTCGGTGACGAACAGGGTCAGCGTTACGGGCGTCGGCAGGGTGGTCAGCAGGGTATCCACGCTTTGGAACCCATAGATCGCCTTCTTGACCGCGCGGGTGAGGTCGTATTCCAGGTTGCGGAAACGCACGTCCACAGTGCCGTCGCGACGGCCTTCCACCTCGATGAGGTCGCGGAAGTTCAGCACCTCGTTTTGGTCGCCATAACGCACCAGTACGTCGAAATAGGCGTTGATCACCGAGGCCTCGTAACGGCCGGCGACCTGGAACGGCGTGGGCTGGATGCCGTAGACCTGGTTGGCTTCCACCTCGAGGTCGGGATTGGTGGTGGGATCTACCACCTCGGCCACCACTTTGCCGCGACCGGCGATCTCGTACTCCCGCAGCAGGTCGGCCAGTTGGGGGGCCAGCGGAGCCAGCAACGGATGGGTCTTTTCGCTGATGTATGCCCGGATCGTCAGCGGCTCGGCCAGGTTGCGCAGTAACGTCTTGGTGGTGTCGGAAAGGCTGTATTCACGCTGCGCCGTCAGATCCAGCCGCAGGCCGCTGAGCGGGTACATCCAGAAGTTGACGGCGATGAGGTTCAGCGCCAGCAGCGCCGAGGTGAGCGCGACCCCGCGGCGGTAGCCTGCCGTGCTGTGCCCCTTGCTCCAGCGCTTGCGATCCAGGGAGAAGACGTTGAGCACCAGGAACAGCCCGGCCAGCGACCCGTAGTAGGCCAGATCGCGCAGGTCAATCACCCCGCGCTGGATGCTCTCGAAGCGGCTGCCCGTGCCAATCGCCCGGAGGATGTTGCCCAGGCTGCGGCCGGTAAAGTCGGTTACCCCTTGTGCGCCCACCAGATAGAAGATGCCGCAGGTGAGCACGGTCAGGATCAGGGCCACCAGTTGGTTGTCGGTGCGCGAAGAGATGAACAGGCCGATGGCGGCGTAGGCGGACGCCATGAGCAGGGCGGCCAGATAACCGCCGATCACCGGGCCCCAGTCCAGGTTGCCCAGGGCTGCCACCGTGATGGGCAGGAAGAAGGTCAGCGCCAGGGCCAGAGCCACCAGGGCGACCACGGCCAGGAACTTCCCCAGCACGAGCTGGGTCTTGCTGACCGGCAGTGTGAGCAAGATCTCCAGGGTGCCCGAACGCTGCTCCTCGCTCCACTGGCGCATGGTCAACGCGGCCACCAGGAAGATCAGCAAGAGCGGCATCCAGCGGAACAGCGGCCGCACATCCGCGATGCCGCGCGCGAAGAAGGTGTCCACCCAGAAAAACGTGAACAGCGTGACCGCCAGGAACGCAGCCACGAACAACAACGCAATGGGTGAACCGAAGTAAATAGAAAGCTCCTTGCGGGTGATCGAAAGCATCTGTTTCATAGCAAGCCTCAATCGCGTCTCAACGTTCAACGCCTCTTGTCTTCACGCCGCGGTCGCGAGCTGATTGAACACCGTCTCCAACGTGCGCACGTCACGGCGTAGCTCGCGCAGCGGCCATTGGGCCTGGCGTGCCAGATCGTAGATCGCCGGGCAAAGGTCCACATCGCCCATGCCCAACACGCGATAGGCGGGATAGCCGTCGTGGGTGCGGAACGGCTCCAGCCCGCGCACGCCGCTGAGGGAGCGCAACGCGCGTTCGACCCCGTCGGTCTGCCTCGCCAGCACCAGCACGGCATCTGCGGTCTCTTCCAGCTCGGCCAGGCGGTTGTCGGCCCGCACCTGTCCGTTGATCAGAATGATGGCGCGATCGCAGAGCGCTTCCACTTCGGAGAGGATGTGGGACGAGAACAGCACGGTGGCGTTCCTGGCCAGCCGTCGGATCAAGCGGCGGATTTCGACGATCTGGGTCGGATCCAGGCCCACGGTCGGTTCGTCCAGGATCAGCAATTTGGGCTTGTGCAGGATGGCCTGGGCCAGGCCGACGCGCTGGCGGTAACCTTTGGAGAGCTGCCCGATGGGCCGGGTGAGCTGATCGGTCAGGCCTGTGGCATAAACGGCTTCGGAGATGTGCGCGGCCTGTTCTGCCTCCGGGATCTGCCGCAACTCGGCGATCATTTTGAGATACGCCTGCACCGAAAGTTCAGGGTAAAGAGGTGCATTTTCTGGCAGGTAACCGATGCGAGCCTGCACCTCCCGTGTGTGGGTCATAACATCCAGCCCGTCTACCGTGACGTGGCCCTCGTCCGGCTGCAGGAAACCGGTGATGATTTTGATGATGGTGGTCTTGCCGGCGCCGTTGGGGCCGAGCAACCCCACCACTTGCCCCGGCGCGATAGTGAAGCTGACCCCGCGCAGCGCCTCGATGGGGCCGTAGGATTTTTTGAGATCAACAGCTTCGATCATGCAGTGCACCTCACGGTTGCGATTTGAACAAGTGAAAGCGCCGCATTTTAGAGGAAATGCGGCGCGCCAAATCGCTATTATATGCACAAAATGCGGGCGTGATGATTAATGTTTGATTAGAAAATGGGAGCTCTCTGACCTTTAGCATTGCTCCCACTCTAACCATCCTCAATCTCAATCCACGCCCGCGCGATTTTGCCCACCCGCCTCCGCAGCGCGATAATGTTGCGGTCTAACTGACCCAGAGCTGATATGTCTTCTGCGTATTCGCTATCGAAAAGCATCACAGCGCGGTTGAGCGAGGGCGGCTACAGCCGCGTGTTGGCGCTGGCGCTGCCGGCCGTGGGCGAGCAGTTGCTCAACATGACCGTGGGGCTGGTGGACACCTTCATGGTGGGCCATCTGGGCGCCAGCTCGGTGGCGGCCGTGGGGCTGGCCAACCAGGCCATCATGCTGGCCACCACCTTCTTCGCGGCGGTCGCGACCGGTGTCACCGCGCTGGTGGCGCGGCACACCGGCGCGCGCGAACCGGAGGCCGCGAACCGCATCCTGCACCAGGGGTATTTGCTGGGGATCACGCTGGGCCTCACGGTCACCCTGCTCGCACTGGGCCTGGCTGAGCCCATCATCATAGCCCTGCGCGCGCCAGCCGACGTGATCGCGCCTGGCGCGTCCTATCTCCGCATCGCCTCGGTCATCTTTGTGAGCGCGGCGTGGATGTTCATCGGCAATGCAGCGCTGCGGGGGGCCGGCGATACCCGCTCGCCCATGCTGATCATGCTGGTCGTCAACGTGGTCAACATCGTTGTGGCGTATCTGTTCATCTACGGCCCCGGCCCCTTCCCCAGCCTGGGCGTGACCGGCTCGGCCCTGGGCGCGGCGGCCGGCCGGGGGACCGGCGGGGTGCTGGTGACGATCCTGCTGTGGCGCGGCCGGGCGAACCTCAAGCTGCACCTTGCGGGCCTGGTGCCGGACGCAACGCAGGTCAAACGCATCTTCAACATCGGATTGCCGGCAGGCGCCGAGATGCTGATGATGCGACTGGGGATGACCGCTTACGTGACCACTGTCGCCGCGCTGGGGACGAAACCCTATGCGGCTCACCAACTGGCGCTGCAAGGGGAGTCGCTGGCGTTCATGCCGGGGTTCGGATTTGCGGTGGCCGCGACCACCCTGGTGGGCCAGGGCCTGGGCGCAAAGGACCCGGACCGGGCGCGCGCGGATGCCTATCTGGCGCAGCGGATGGCGGTCATCTTGATGTCGGCCATGGGGGTGATCTTCTTCTTCTTCGCCGGGCCGATCATTGACATCTTCATTGACGACCCCGAAGTGGTGCAACTGGGCATCTGGCCCTTACGCCTGGTGGCCTTCTCGCAACCCGCGCTGGCCACCATGATGGTGCTGGCCGGCGGCCTGCGCGGCGCGGGCGACACGCGCGCCACCCTGGTCATCACCGCCGCAGGGTTATGGCTGGTGCGTCTGCCGTTGGCACTGCTCCTCACCGGCCCGCTGGGGCTGGTGGGCGCGTGGATCGCGATGGGGGTGGACCTGAACCTGCGCGGCCTGGGCATGTGGCTGCGGTTCAAGAGCGGCCGGTGGGCGCAAATCAAGGTGTGACGGGCCGGGACAAGGTCCTCAGGCGTTGCTGCCTCCCGGGGCAAGCCCCGGCGTCCATCCCGGCGGACGTCGCAGCTTGGTGCGTCCCGGGACAAGCCCTGGCCTCCATCCCGGCGGAAGTCGCAGCTTGCCGCGTCCCGAGGCAAACCCCGGCCTCCGAATTATCTTATCATGGTAAGGGATTTTGTTAAGCCAGCTGTCGGTTTGACAAAGAACGACAAAATGTTGTATGCTTGATAATTAGTGGACAAGCTGGAGATACAGGGTCATCTTTGCAGCAACTTCCACCCTCCAGCTAATCTGCTCGCTGTGTCTTTGCCAACAAGTCCTTTAGTTCACAGAGCAATCTCAAGGAGGTAACATGCGAAACAGGTACTTGGTCCTACTGATTGTCCTCGCTATGCTCCTGCCAACAGCCGGCCTGGCCGGTGCGCAGGAAATCGGCCCGATCGAGCCCATCGTTCCGTTACCCTCAGCTGAGACAGGGGAGATGACCAACGAAACCTCGCAGTTCTGGTTCGTTGAGTTCAACAGCAGACCGATCGCAGACGGCGGCAACTTGCTGGCGATACGGCGGGACCAGCTCAATTTCCGCAACGAAGCCCGCAAAGCTGGTCTTCAATTTACCGTCCGCTATTCCTTCGAGACCCTCTGGAATGGTCTATCCATCAGCATCGCGCCCAAAGACATCAACAAGCTGGCTCGCATTCCGGGCGTGAAGGCCATTTACCCGGTAGCGACGTTCTCGCTGCCGCCTGTCCAGTCGTCCCCTGACCTGGCCACAGCGTTGACCATGACCGGCGCCGACATCGCCCAGACTGAACTAGGCTATACCGGCGCAGGCATCAAGGTGGCCGTGATGGACACCGGCATTGACTATCATCATCCCGACCTGGGCGGCTGCTTTGGGCCGGGTTGCCGTGTGTTCACCGGTTGGGACTTCGTCGGTGATGCTTTCAACGCTGCCGACCCCAACAACCAGACCCCGGTCCCCGATCCCGATCCCGATGACTGCAACGGCCACGGCACGCACGTCGCCGGCATAGTCGGCGCCAACGGTGAAGTCACAGGCGTAGCACCGGACGTGACCTTCGGCGCCTACCGCGTCTTTGGCTGCGTTGGCTCCACTTTCAGCGACATCATGATCGCTGCCATGGAGCGCGCCTATCTGGACGGCATGCAGGTGCTCAACATGAGCATTGGTGCTGCTTTCACATGGCCCGACTATCCGACCGCCAAAGCCAGTGACCTGCTGGTAAAGAAAGGCATGGTCGTGGTGGCTTCTATCGGCAACAGCGGCGCTAACGGCCTCTACAGCGCAGGCGCGCCGGGCGTGGGCAAGGACGTGATCGGCGTGGCATCGTTCGACAACAGCCACATCAACGCCCTCACGTTCAACGTCAACCCCAGCGGCCAGCAGGTCGCGTATCTGCCTTTGTCGGTCACTCCGGATCCGCCGACCAGCGGCACGACGCCGCCGGTGGTTTGGGTCGGCCAGGGCTGCAACGCCGATACGTACTTGGGCGATCCTAACGGCAAAGTGGCGTTGATCGTGCGCGGCGCCTGCACCTTCAACGAGAAGTACCAGCGTGCGTTCAACGCTGGCGCAGTCGGTGTCGTGATCTACAACAACGTGCCGGGGCTGTTCGCAGGCGGCGGCGTGGTCAATCAGGGCATCTTCGGCGTCGGCATTTCGCAAGCCGATGGCCTGCATATCCGCAGCTTGTTGGACGCCGGCGAGACGGTGACCCTCACCTGGACCGACGTCCGCATCAACGCTCCGAACCCGACGGGTGGGTTGATCTCCTCCTTCAGCTCTTACGGCCTCTCGCCCGACCTCGACATCAAGCCGGATATCGGCGCACCGGGCGGCCTGATCCGATCCACCTACCCGCTGGAGCTGGGCGGCTACGCCATCATCAGCGGCACCTCCATGTCCTCGCCCCACGTGGCGGGCGCGGCCGCGCTGCTGCTGCAGGCTAAGCCGGGCACACCTGCCGGGCTGGTGCGCACCATCCTGCAAAACAGCGCCGACCCGAAGGTGTGGTCGCTGAACCCAGGCCTCGGCTTCCTGGATCACGTCCATCGCCAGGGCGCAGGCATGTTGCAGATTGATAAAGCCATCCTGGCCACAACCCTGATCCTGCCCGGCAAGCTACCACTGGGCGAGGGCGAGGCCGGGCCACAGACGCGGACGCTAACGCTCAGGAACAGCGGCGCAACGGATGTGACCTATGATCTGTCTTTCGTGAACGCCCTTTCTACCGGAGGCGTGATCACGCCGAGCTTCTTCACGTCCAACGCCAGCGTAGCGTTCAGTGCCCCCAGCGTGACCGTCCCGGCCGGCGGCACGGCGACCGTTGACGTGACTATCACCCCTGCCACCAGTCCGGTCAACGGCCAGTACGGCGGCTACATCGTCTTCACGCCGCAGGGCGGCGGATTGGTCCATCGCGTGCCGTTCGCCGGCTTCGTGGGCGATTATCAGGGCATCGTGCACATGCCGCCCACCTCCTTCGGCTTCCCGTGGCTGGCGCGGCTGATAGGCGATACCTTCTATAAGGAGGGTGACGGCGCAGTGTTCACCCTGCAAGACGGCGACATCCCGTACTTCCTGGTGCACTTCGATCATCAGGTGCGCCGGTTCCGGATCGAAATCTACGAAGCAGGTACCAACAAGTACTGGCGCCGCGCGTACTCGCAGGACTTCCTGCCGCGCAACAGCACCACCACCAGCTTCTTCGCCTTCCCGTTCGACGGGTTGACCTTCTCAGGCGATCCCCTGGTGGGCAACACGATCATCCTGCCGAACGGCAGCTACTACGCTGTGCTCCGGGCGCTCAAGGCTCTAGGCGATCCGAACAACTCGTCTCACTGGGAGACCTGGACTTCACCGGTGTTTGTGATTGATCGGAACGCCGGTTGAGCTTGACAAGGGTGCCGCGCTGCGCGGGCCCTGAAACTGTTGTGCGAGGAAAGGCCTCCTGTGATTTGTTACAGGAGGCCTTTCTTACCTTGCCGGGGGGAATGCTCATGAGCCAATTTCGTGCGATCTGTTGGCTTGTCCTGATCGTGGCCGTAGCCTGGGCCGGCACACCTGCGGTCATGGCTGACGTGACCGTCGGAGAGACGATAGCCGGTGTCCCGCCTGACAGCGCCTTATGGGAATTGAACCGTGATGCCGCCGGCACACTCTATGTCAGCGACTATGAACTACCGGCCATCGTCGTTGTGAACCCGTCCACCGGCGCGTTCACGCGTTACACCTTTTCCCTGAGTGCCTCTTATTTCATCACGCCCAGCGACGCCAAGCCGGACGTCGGCGGTTTGATCTGGTGGAGTGACTACTATGCTGCGTTCGGCTGGGTTGATCCGTCATCGGCGCAGGTGAGATACTGGAACCTGACAAGCCTTGCGCTTCAGCCTGCCGGCTTCGCTTTCGACACTGCGGGACGCGTTTGGTTCACACAACGCTACAAGACCAGCCTGTTGCGCTTCAACCCGAACAATAACGAATTGTGCCGGTTCGACGTCGGGGGCGGGGGGAACTATATCATCAGTTATGACGGTAAGCTGTGGGTTGGCGATGCGCAGGCCAGGCGCATTCTGCGCTTCGACCCGGTTACGAACCAACTCACCCGGTGGCAACTGTCGAGTCCTGCTTCTCCCCAGGGCCTGGCCTTCGATGCGGACGGGCGCCTTTGGTGGGCCGACGCAGCGCCGGGCGCGGGAAAATTGGGCCGTCTGTCCCTTCAAACAAATCAGGCAACTCTCTACGCTTTACCCGCTGGTACGCAACCGACGGGCATCATCCCTGGCATCGAGGTCATCTGGTATACGGACCCGAACGGATCGGTGGGGTTCCTCGATCCGGCCCGAGCCAGCGGGAGCGTTTCGACCCTTACGCCTAGCACCGTCACAATCTCGCCGACCTGTTCAACCGTCTCTTCAGCGACGCAGAGCACCGTCAAATCCAACGGCACCTTTGCGTTTTCGGCGGTGAATTGGACGACGTTATCGGGCGCGCCCACAGGGATCACAGCTTATGTGCCGCCGCAAACCCCCACGACAGCGCCGTACGGGATCACCTTCAGTAGCGACCGCATCTGGACCACCGATCAGGATCGCCTGGTCCTGGCGCGCACACCCTATGTCCCCCGTGCTCCCACAGTGGGGATATCGTTGTCAGCAGGCTCCCTGACGTTATCCTGGCCTGCTGTTACCCAGGACGAAGGCGGTGGCGGCGTGACGGTGAACAGCTATCAGGTGTGGCGCAGCGATCAACCTTACTTCCGGCCGTGGGATCCAGGAGTTACTTTCGCCGGCACCACAACTACGCCTTCGTTTTCTGCCGGGCCTGCGCCAGCGGCAGGCCAGTACGCCTTTTTCGGCGTGCGCAGCGTAGCCACCTCGGGCCTGCTTTCGCGCACCTCGAAACACGTGGGGGCGTTTTCGTATGCGTTGACGCCGGGCGGCGCGCCCTAACGACTCGCGGCCTTCCGCCGCCGGCTGGCCGCAAACTCCGGCGCCTCCTTGATGGCCGTGCCCAACACGCCGAAGGAGCGCCAGAAAGCGGAGACACCGGTGCGCTCCAGCTCCAGGACCTCCTGGCCCACGTCCGGGTAACCCATCCCGTCCGGGTCGGGCTGCACGGTCTCCCAGTTGCGGAAGAGCCGGCCCCATTCGCTGCGCAGGGCAGCCTTGACCCGCGGCGCCCCGATCAGCGGATACCAGATGGTGTCGTGATAGACCACCGAGGCGATGTAGGACCACGGGGCCAGCACCGTCTTCAGCGACCACTCGATGGGCTTCTTCAGCGGCCCCCAGTAGATCTTGTGCTGCATCCGCGAGGCGAAGGTCATCTTCTCGAACGGGCCGCGGAAATGCCAGTTCTCGGCCGCCGCGTCCAGGTCGCCTACTACCTCGATCTCCCGCGGGTCGCCGCAGCCCAGGCCGAGATCATGGGCCAGGCGGATATACTTGATGGACAGCGGATCGAACCCCATGAGGCTGGCGGCCATGGCATCAATGGCCACCTGGTCGGCCGACGCCAGGATCACGTTCTTGACGTAGGGGATCATGCAGCGCGGGCCCGGCCCGTCGCCGGCAAAAGTCCCGTCCATTACCGCAAACACCCCGCGATGGATCTTCTGCTGGATCATCAGCAGGTCCACCAGCGTCTCGTGGATCACGGGGTGGGTCCAGTGCCGGCGCTCGTTGAGCAAGCCGCCGAACGCGTTCTTCATCGCGCCGGTGGTGGTGGTGAAGATGTGTGTCTTGACCGTGGGTAAGTGGATGATGTTCTCGCCGATGAAGCGGCGGGGGATCATGAAACCGTCGGGGTAGACGTCGTTCAGCACCAGGAACTTCTTCGTCAGATCGCCCACCGCCTCGCGAATGGGGATCCACTCCTCCCCCTCGTACAGATGGATATTGCGCAGGCCATGCGCTTCCACCACGTTGATCTGCTTGTTTTCCCGCTCGCCCAGGTGCGCGTCGATCACCACCGTCCGGTTGTGACAGGCATGGATCAGGTTCGGATCGTAGCCGTCGGCCTTCATCGCCCGGATCACCCCTTCCAGTTGCCACGGCGTGGTGGAGCTGCCGGGGAAGAAGAAGTGCCACGAGATATTCACCTTCAGCGCGGTGTCGGCCTCCTTCGCGATCACATCCTGATAACCCGCCAGGTTTAGCAGGCGGTGGTAATCGGCCAGGATGGTGCGCGGGGATGTCCGCAAAATGGCCACTTTGCTCTTGCTCATCGTGTTGTCTCCTCGGCGTCGGTGAGGGGCGGCCGTTGGCTCAGGTCGTAGCGATACACATTGGTATGGCGCTGCTCGAAGCCGATACGGCGGTAGAGGCGGTTGGCGGCCTCACGGGATGGCCGTGAGGTCAAATCCACCGTTTTGGCGCCCATATGCTGGGCACGCGTCAACGCGGCGCGGGTCAGCGCCTCGCCGATACCCTGCCCGCGCGCTGCGGCGTCCACCACCACATCTTCGATCCACGCGCGCAGGCCGGTGGGGATGCGGAACAACGCCAGCGTCAAACTGCCGACGATCTCGCCTCCCCGGGCCTCATCGCGGGCGATGAAGACCACCGTGGCCGGGGAATTCACCATCTCGGCAACCTCGTGCCAGGTTGGCGCCGGACTGGATGAAGAGAGTTGCGGCACCAGCCGCGCAAAAGCCGCTACCAGCTCATCGGTGACCTGGGTCGCTTCTTCGATAATCATGTTTTGCTCCCATGAAATTGCGTTTCGGAGCGTAGTTTACCACCAAGGGGCAATGAAAGAGAAATCTGGTCGCATCTGGTCTGCCGGAGGGGATGTCCGTGGCGCGGAGAGGGACTTGTCCACAGGTTTATTAGAAATGGGCCCCCCGGGATTCGAACCCAGGACCAACCGGTTATGCATCCTACTACGGTTTTCACCGCCCCTTTCGGGTTTGTAGGCTGGACTATCCCTTCACCCCCACAAGCGGGGGCGCCTGCCGTCTAGTCTCTACACCTTCCCCATAATAGGGGCTTGGCTCGGGATTACCATGCCGTATGGCGCAGGCTTCCCCGAATTTGACAGGTATCACCAGGGGATTACTCCCCAGGCAGCCCTTGACAGGTCGTCGTCTCAAGAATACAATACAGTTATGAAAGAACTATCTAACTGCATCGTATGTGGGTCGGAATTGCATGGTAAGCAAACTAGGTTTTGCTCGCTTGCCTGCAAGAACAAACACCACCAGAGTTATGCAGCTCAGAAAAATAGAGGACTAACCCGAAAGCTAGAACTTGTAAAAGCTGCGGGCGGATGTTGCTCTATTTGTGGCTATAGGCGAAACCTTGCTGCACTTGTCTTCCATCACACCGATTCTGAAGCAAAAGACTTCAAGCTGGACATGCGTGCGCTCTCCAATCGTACGAAACGTTCTGTCCTCGAAGAGCTCGACAAGTGCCTCCTGGTATGCCAAAACTGCCACGCCGAACTGCATAACCCCCATCTTGACTTAGACTCCCTGACTAGAGCCGGCCGCTCTAACCGCTGAGCTAGGGGCCCTAAGCGGGTGATGGGATTCGAACCCACGACATTCTGCTTGGAAGGCAGACGCTCTACCCCTGAGCTACACCCGCGTCACAGCTTTAGTTTACCCCGATAACCCCTCCTTTGTCAAACACAAATGCTGTGGCGCATTACAGCCGGCCAGGTGTACGGATGCTATGATCAGGTCTGCCTGATGCAGAGGTGCCATGAACGCAACTTCAACCGAATCTGTCCCGGATGCTCCGGACCGTCTCTCTGTGCTCGGCCCTTTCCGCCTGGAGGTCGCCGGCCATCCGGTCGCCCTGCCCACGCGCAAGGCCGAGTCGCTGCTGGCCTATCTGGCGTTGCACCCTGAACCCGCCGGCCACAGCCGGGAACGGCTGGCTGCGCTGTTCTGGGGCGATTCCTCGGACGCAGATGCGCGGCGCTCGCTGCGAGTGGCACTGGCAGGCCTGCGCAAGGCGCTGGGCGGCGATCCGTTCACCGGCGACCGCGAGGTCATCGGGCTGGACCCCGCCTTTCCGCTGTGGGTGGATGCCCTGGCCCTGGAGGGTCTGGCCCGGCGCTTTCTGGTCGGCGGCGCTGAGGCCCTGGCCGAAGCGTGCGCCGGCCTATATCGCGGCGACTTGCTGGCGGACTTCTACGACGACTGGCTGAGCCTGCCCCGTGATCGGCTGCGCGGCCGCTATCAGCAGGTGCTGCGGGCGTTGGTCGAGCGCTGCCGCGAGCGCGGCGACTACGAGGCCGCGGCCGAGGCCGCCCAACGCTTGCTGGCCCTCGACCCGGCCGACGAGGCCGCGCACCAGCAACTCATGTTCTGCTACCTGGCCCAGGGCAACCGCGCGGCCGCGCTGCAACAGTACGAAGCGTGCGCCCGCGCCCTGCGAGACGAACTGGCCGTGCCCCCTTCGCCCGAAACCGTGGCGCTTCTGCGCTGGATTCGTGAAACTGCCCCGCCTCGCGCGCCGGCCGCTCGCCGCGGCAACGTCCCCCTCCCGCTCACCGGCCTCATCGGCCGCGAGGACGACCTGGCTACCCTCACCGCCCTCTTAACTCCCCTCTCCCTATCAGGGAGAGGGGCCGGGGGTGAGGGTCTCTCCCTATCAGGGAGAGGGGCCGGGGGTGAGGGTCTGTCCCTGCCAGACGAGGGGCCGGGACGACCTAACCCCCCAACCCCCTTCCCTGGCAGGGAAGGGGGAACCTCCCCTCTCCTCCCAGGAGAGGGGCCGGGGGTGAGGTCTTCCCTCCCAGGAGAGGGGCCGGGGGTGAGGTCTCGCCTCGTTACCCTCACCGGCCCCGGCGGCAACGGCAAGACGCGGCTGGCGCAGGCGACCGGCCACGCGCTGGCCGACCGCTTCCGAGACGGCGCGTGGTGGGCCGACCTGGTGCCACTGGCCGACGAGACAGAGATCGCGGCCGCGATTGCCGGGGCGCTGGGATTGACCGAGACGCCGGGCCGCCCGGCCGAGGATGCGCTGCTCGATCACCTGGCCGGCCGCCAGGCGCTCCTGATCCTGGACAACTGCGAACACATGATCGCTGCGGTCGCCGGGCTGACGGCCCGCCTGCTGAGCCATTGTCCCCAACTGCGCATCCTGGCCACCAGCCGCGAGGCGTTGGGCGTGCCGGGCGAGCAGGCCTATCGCGTGTCCCCGCTCCCCACGCCGCACGCGGGCCGAGAGCTGACGCCGGACGCGCTGGGCAAATACCCCGCCATCGCTTTGTTCGTCGAACGCGCTGCCGGTCATCAGCCCGGCTTCCGCCTGACCCCTGAAAACGGCCCCATCATCGCGCAGATCTGCCGCCGGCTGGACGGCATCCCGCTGGCCATCGAGCTGGCGGCCGCGCAGGTCAAGGTGCTCGCCGTTGGACAGATCGCCGAACGGTTGGACGACCGCTTTCGGCTGCTGCGGGGCGGCGCACGCACCGCGCGGCCGCGGCAACAGACCCTGCAGGCGCTGATGGACTGGAGCTATGACCTGTTGACCCCGAACGAGCAGGCCCTGTTCCGTCGGCTGGCGGTCTTCGTCGGCGGCTGGACGCTGGAAGCGGCCGAGGCGGTGTGGGGCGAGGATCGCCCCCACGAGGCGGTTGACCTGCTGGGGCGGCTGGCCGACAAGTCGCTGATCGTCGTGAACCAGACGGCCGACGGCGCCCGGTACGGCCTCCTGGAAACGATCCTGGCCTACGCGCGGCAGCGGCTGGCCGATCCGGCCGAGGCGGCTGCGGCGGCCGATGCGCACCTGGCGCACTTCCTCCAGTTGGCGGAGCGAGCTGAACCGGCGCTACGGGGCCCGGGGCTGTTCGGCTGGCTGGCGCGGCTGGAGCGCGAGCACGACAACCTCCGGACGGCCCTGGCATGGGCGTTCTCCCCCGGCGCAGATGCAGCGCGACGTCTGGCCGGCCTGCGCCTGGCCGCGGCACTGGAGCCCTTCTGGTACGTGTGCGGCTTTGCCCGCGAGGGCCGGCGATGGACGGAAGAGGCTTTGTCCCGCGCGGCGACCGACGCGCCGGACAGGATGGTCGCCAAGGCGCACACGGCTGCCGGCACCCTGGCCTGGCTGTTGGGCGATTTCGACGCAGCCACAGCGCATCATCAGGCCGCGCTGGCCGGCTACCGCACGACGGACGATGGTCGCGGCATGGCCTGGGCGCTGGGGAACCTGGCCGTCTGCCTCAGCGCCCAGGGCGACTCAGGCCGGGCGCTGGCCCTGTACGCCGAGGCAGCAGACCGGGCACAGACGACCGGCGCCATCTGGGAACGGGCGGTGATCCTGAACAACTGGAGCGCTGCGCTGATTGACCTGGGCCGGCCCGATGAGGCGATCCCCCTGCTGGAGACCTCGGCGGCGCTGCTACAAGGGATCGGCGACCAGTGGGCTGCCAGCCATCCGATCTTGAACCTGGCCGAGATCGCCATCCAACGCGGGGAGTTCGACCGGGCCGACGGACTGCTGGATGACATGGCCGCCCTGGCCGACCGCCTGGGCGTCGAGAGCCTTCCGCCGGCCGTGAACCTGCTCCGCGGGATGCTCCGCCTGTATCAGGGTCAGCCGGCCGCGGCCGCCAACGCTTATCGGGCCAGTTTGCAGGGCTATGTCGAGATGGCCGACCGGGCCGAGGCGACCCGCGCACTGGAGGGGCTGGCGTTGGCGCTGGCTGCGCTGGGTGCCGGCGACCGGGCCGCCCGGTTGCTGGCCGCGGCCGAAACCCAGCGCGGTGCCCTGGCGTCCCCCCGCTCACCCATCGAGGCCGCGGTCATCGAGCGCTGTCAGGCGCAGTTGTGCCAACATCTTCCCCCCGATGTGCTGGCCGCGGCCCAGGAGGCCGGCCGTTCTTTGACTTTCGAAAATGCCGCTGCGGAGGCGCTCCTTTAGGCGCCTGATTTAGCGCTGTTTTAACGGTCGGAGTGTATGCTGTGCGCAAAATCAGCACAAGGAGCGTACACCATGACCTGGCGAATTCTGTTCACCCTCTTGTTGGCGCTGAGCGCCGTCGTGGGCTTGCCCACTGCTCTCTCGGCCCAGGCGCCCGCCGCGGCCGCGCTGGACATCGAAGCCAATGTCCCGGCGCCGCTGTGCCCCGGCGGCGTCATCCGCTACACCCTGACGCTGCGCAACACGGCCGCGGCCGGCGGCCTGCTGCTGGCCGAGATCGTGGACCCGATCCCGGCGCACACGAGCTACGTCGCAGGCAGCGCCACGGCCGGCGCCGCGTTCGACCCGGCCCTCAACCAGGTGCGCTGGGAAGGCCGGCTCGGCCCCGGCCAGAGCGCCAGCTTCGCGTTCGAGGCGCGGGTCAACAACGGCGTCGCCAACGGCACGACAATTGATAACAGCGCCACCGGCATGCTGAACGACCCGGCCGGTGCGCCCAGCAGCGACACCGCGCGCCACATCGCCACGGTGAACTGCCCGACCCCTACGCCCACGCGCACACCAACCCGGACGCCGACCCGCACGCCAACGAACACCCCGCCGGTGATCGTGGACCCGCCCACGCCGACGCCGACCAACACCCCGCCGGTCATCGTCAACCCGCCGACGCCAACGCCCACCAATACGCCGCCGGTCATCGTCATCCCGTCCTCCACCCCCACGCGCACGCCGACGCCGACCCGGACGCCGACGCCCTCACCGACGCCGTATGTTTACAACATCCGTGTGACGGGGATGGAAGTGACTCAGGGCACCCAGAATCTCGCCAATCAGATTCCTCTGGTGCAGGATCGCCGCACCATCGTGCGCGTGTACGTGCGTGAGATGACCAACAAGGATGTAGGCGGCGTTTCTGCCCGGTTGCACGGCCGACGGACCCAACTCGCCGACGGCACGGCGGTCAACCAGGACCTGGGGTACATCTTCCCACAAAACGCGCCCACGGTGCGGGGGAACGGCGGCAACAGGCTTAACCTGGACGATTCATTTTGGTTCTTCTTACCGGCGCATTGGCGCTCAGGCAGGATCGAGTTCACCGCTGACGTCAACTACAGTAAGACGGTAAACGAGGCCAATTTCAGCGATAACCAGAGCCAGATCACCTTAAGGTTCAACGCCGCCAGGCCGCTCAACGTCATCATGCTCCCGCTGAAGATTCACGAGAACGGCGATAAGAAGAAGCCGGCCCACATTTACTATTGCCAGGATGAGACGAACTGTCCCCGGCTGTACTGGAATGCCCTCCGCCGGCACCCCATCAGCACCATGAATATCTGGTTGGCGGCCGACCCGCTCGATGCGGTCTTCGGCGCCTGGGGGCCGGATGACAAAGGCAAAATGCTCGATCGCATTGACTGGTTCCGGTTTTGGCACATAGATCCGGCCGATGACCTGCACTACTACGGCCCCATTGACCCCTTCTTCACGCACAAATCCGGCACCGGGCTGGGCCGACGGCCCGGTTGGGCCGCGGTCGGCCGGGCGAATTACAGCCCCAGTGCCTCAAGCCCCTGGTGGATTCCAGATGGCAACACCGTGGCCCACGAACTGGGGCACAACAAAGGCCTGATGCACATCGCCTGTGTTGACAACAATGACGGCCAGGGCGGCCCGCCCGATGGCATCGCGGACGAAATTGCGGGCGGTGAAACGGACCCGAACTACCCCTGGCCGTTCCCCAACTGCCGCATCGCGCCGGTGGATCCGCAGGGTTACTACGGCCTGGATGTTTACTACCAGGCGTGGAACCTGGCTGCGCCGACGGTTATCAGCAACGATCCGGCCGCCAGCCAGCCCAACCGCGGCTGGCCGATGATGAGCTATCAGAGCACGCGCTGGGTGTCGCCCTGGGAATACTGCCGACTCATGCCCGCTTATGGCATCTCCTGCAACATCAACTGGGGCACCATGGCAGCCGCGGCCGCCGAGGATATCTCGCCTGCCGTTGCGGCAGCGATCACCGACCTGCAAGCAGCCGCCGAGCATCTGTTGGTCGGGGGCCGCATCAATCGGGCCCAGGCCTCGGTGGAGTTCTACCCGGCTTACCGGCGGACCGACCTGGCCCCCAGCCAGTTGGCCTGGGGAATCGAGCGAATTGAGGCGCTCCTGACTGCCGGGGCGGCCGGCGGTTGGACGCTGACCCTGGAGGACGCAACAGGCACCATCCTTCAATCACGGCCGTTGACCGACCAGGAGGATGAAGCCGAGGCCGCAGGGCCGGCGCATGCGGGCGAAGAGACCTTCGGGTTCGTCGAACTGCTGCCGTTCCCCGCTCAAACCAAATGGCTGCGCGTGCGGCACGATGGCGCAGTCATCGGTGAGCGCATGGTCAGTGCTCATGCGCCCCAGGTGATCCTTCTGGCCCCCAACAGTGGGAGGATCGAGGTGGGGACGGTAATAAGCTGGCAGGCCAGCGACGCCGACGGCGACCTGCTGCGCTTCACGGTGTTATACAGCGGCGACGGCGGGCAGTCCTGGTGGCCCTTGCTCACCGACAGCGAGGAGACCAGCCTGACGATCACGGCCGGCCGATTGCACGACATCCCCGGCAGCAACCAGGGCGTCATCAAGGTCATCGCCACCGATGGCATCAACACCGGCGAGGATGTTTCCGATGGGGCGTTGACCGCTCCCAACACGCCGCCCGACATCGTGCTGGCGCACAGCGGAGAGACGATCTTCCTCCGGCCCGGCGCCCTCCTCGTGCTGGACGGCGGCGCCACTGATGTGGAAGATGGCGTCCTGCCCGACGGCAGCTTGCGCTGGCAGTCAAGCCGGGATGGGAACCTGGACACGGGCCGCGAGCTGGCAACCAACGCGCTCTCCAGGGGCAGGCATACCATCACCTTCACCGCGACTGACAGCCAGGGCCTTTCAAGTCAGGCTTCGGTAACTGTTGTCGTAGCTGACGCGGGGGTCTATCTACCCCTGGTCGTGCGCTAGAAACCAGGAACGACCGCCTTCCGCTATTGTGGCTGCAACTGAGTTGACCGTGGCCGGCCTGCTTCAACCGGACGTAAGGAGGTTGGACTGAACATGGCGCGCAACGTGCCAGGCACTCTGCAAGGTGCCTGGCACGTTGGTGAAGTCGGGGCGCCCAGATTCGAACTGGGGACCTCTTGAACCCAAATCAAGCGCGCTAACCTGACTGCGCTACGCCCCGCTTATTTATTAGTATAGCAAACCTGCTGCGAGCCGTCAAAGAAGAATAGCGGCTACCCTCTCACCGCAGTTGAGCCTGTCCCTGCCATTCGAACAGGGTGCGCCCCTGCGCGTCTACCACCGTCACCGCCACCGGGCCCTGGGCCGGCACGCCGTCGGCCAGGGTCACTTCACGGACGAACGGTTGCGCCGGGTTGATCGCTACATCTTGCGTCAGCGATGCCATGCCGGGCAGCGTCACCGTCAACCGGCCCCGCATGACGGCCGTGGGGAAGAGGCCGACCCTGAGACGGCCGCCGGAAGGCAGCAGCGCCAGGGTGCCCTGGTCGTTCGCCGCCGTGATCCCGCCGATGCGCGCCACAGGATACCAGATCTCGTCCCACTCCACCTCGCCGCCCGGCGGCAGCTCATACCAGTCGTCAAACGTCGGCATCAGCCCGCCGTGCAGTTCAACATAACCCGAGCCGTCGTCGGTCCAGTTGTCCGATCCGATAGGGGCGCTCCAACCCATGGCAAACAGCTTGGCCCCGCGCGCGATGGTGCTGGGGTAAACGCGCACCATTCCTTCGTCGGCAACCGGGTCATAGACCCCCACGAAATTGCCCTGCGCGGCCGGCCGCTGGAACGCGCCCAGCCATTGCGCCCAGTTGCCCAGCCGGCTCAAGTCGCGACCGTTCACGACCGGCCAGGGCATGGGTTGGCCGGCAGCCGGCAGGCTCGGATCGCCGGTGCTGTGCACCGTGACCTGGGTCACCGGGAAAACCAAGCGCAGTTCGGGCCCCGGCTTGTTGGCCGCACCGGGCGCCAGCATGGCGTTGTGCCACCACTTGAACCGGAACGCTGTGCCGGTGGGGTTGATGATCCGCGGCCGGATCACGAAATAGGCCGTGTCAGGAGGCAAGATGACATCTACTACGGCGTAGGGCTTTTGTGGGCCGCTGCGGGTAAACAGGGTGACCATCACGCCGCCGTTGGGTTGTGTCACGTGGTCGAAGCCCCAGGATGTGCCGAATTCGTACCCGTGCTCCTCCACCGGGAAGCCCCACTCCAGTCCCCCGGCCGCCAGCCACCAGTTCGCGCCCTGGGGATAAGGTGGAGACGGCGGCCCCCAACGGGTCGGCTTGATCACCGGATTGCTGTAGAACTGGTTATGGCCCGTGGGCTTGAACGTGCACTCATAGATGCGGCCCCCCAGGTCGGGGAGGATGCCCAGGCGCAGGTAGCGGTTCTCCAGCACCAACATCCGGTACACCTTGGCTGCGGGTCGCGGGTTGGACGCCTCGTAGGCTGTGCGATCCAGGACCGACACGGGATAATCACCCAAACTCGGGTCGGTTACCGCCTGCAGGAAGCTCGCGTAAGGGTAAGTCGGCAACGTGATCTGCGTGACCCGATAGTCGGTCGTCGGCCGGGGGGTGGGCGGCAATGAGGTCACCGTGGATGTTGGCAGAGGCGTTGCGGTAGGTGTGACAGTCGCCAGCCGAGGGGTGGCTGTGTCGGTGGCCGCAGGCGTGAGGGTCTCGGTGGGCAGGACTGTGTCGGTAGCCGCAGGCGTGACGGTCGCGGTAGGCAGGACTGTGTCGGTGGCCGCAGGCGTGACGGTCGCAGTGGGCGCAGGGGTGTCGCTGGCCGCAGGCATGACGGTCTCGGCGGGCCTCGGCGTATGGGATGGGACGGTCGCTGGCGTGTCGGCCTGAGCCACGATTTGCGCAGGGGTAGCCTGCCGCGCAGGCGTGGAAGGAGCAGGCAGGCTGCGCATACAGGCCACCACGACCAGCACGACGATTGCTACAAGAAGAACCGGCCACCGGAGGCGTTCACCACGCCGTCGGCGAGGAGGACTGCGTCTCATTTGACCCAGGAAGAGCAGTTCGCCAGCAACGGCTTGAGCCGCTGCGGAAAATCGGTAAAGATGCCCGAAACGTGCGCCACAATCAACTGCCGCATGGTCGCTTCGTCGTTGACGGTATAGAGATAGACATCAAACCCATCATCTCCGGCGTCCTTCACATCCGGCTCTGCCTATTTTTCCGTCTGTACCAGGCCCTTGACGAACCACTGTTGCATCAGAATCACCACCAGCACCGGGGGCAGCAACGCCAGCACTGTGCTGGCCATGATGAGGTTCCAGTCGGTCTGCGCCTCCCCCGTGCCCATCATCTTGACGATGCCGACCACAATGGTCTCCATCTCCCGGCTGGTGGTGACCAGCAGAGGCCAGAGGTATTGGTTCCAGCCGTAGATGAACAGGATGACGAAGAGCGCGGCGATGTTCGTGCGCGAGAGGGGCAACGCAATAGCCCAGAAGAAACGCATCGGCCCGGCGCCGTCCACCTTGGCTGCCTCCACCAGTTCATCGGGGATGGTGAGGAAGAATTGCCGGAAGAGGAGCGTGCCGGTGGCCGAGGCCATGAGCGGCACGGTCAGGCCGGTAAAGGTGTTGATCAGCCCCAGATCGCTCATCACCTTGTAGGTAGGCGCGATCCGCACCTCGATGGGCAACATCAGGGTCAGGAAGATCATCACAAAAAAGAAAGTCCGCAGGGGAAAGCGGAAGAAAGCTATCGCATAAGCGGAGAGGATCGAGATGACGATCTTCCCGATGGCGATCGCCAGCGCCATTTTCAAGCTGTTCCAGAGGAAGACCTGGACCGGATAGCCGATAATGCGCTCCCCGCGCGCACTGGTCAGCGCGTTCGTATAGTTTTCGATCAAGTAAGGCCCCGGCGTCAGGGGCATCTGCCCACGGCCGATACGGGCGGCGTCCCAGGTCGAGCCGATAATCGCCATGAACACCGGGAAGGCGAAGATCAGTACGGCCGAGATCAGGATCAAATGCGCAGGAAGATTGCGGGTGTATTTGGCGATCATGCGTAGTGCACCTTGCCTTCCATCGAGCGGAACTGCACCCAGACCAGCCCACTGACGATGAGCATCAGGATGACCGATTGGGCGGCCGATTGGCCGAGGTTCAAGTTAACGTAGCCATCCATGTACACCTTGTACATGAGGGTGGTGGTGGCCCGGCCCGGCCCCCCGTGGGTCAGCGCGTGGATCACGCCGAAAGTGTCGAAAAACGAGAAGACCAAGTTGATCGTGATCAGGTAGAAGGTCGTGGGCGAGATCAGAGGGAACAAGATCTTGCGGAACAGCTTCCATGAGCTGGCGCCGTCAATCAGCGCTGCTTCCACGATGTTCGGCGGGACCGATTGCAGGCCGGCCAGGAAAAACAGGAAATTATGAGAGATCTGTTTCCACGCAGAGGCCAGGATGACCAGCAGGAGCGCCTGGCTCCCGTTGAGTTGGTAATTCCATCGCAGGCCCCAGTTGTTGAGGGCCTTCCCCAAAAGGCCGATGGAGGGATGGAAGATGAAGACCCATAGCACGGCAGCCACGGCGGGTGCCAGCGCGTAGGGCCACAACAAGAGGGTCTTGTACGTCTGCGCGCCGCGAATCTGCCGGTCGGCCATCAGCGCAAACAACAACGCCAGCGTCATCACGAACACGGTGACTGAAACGGAGAAGACCGCCGTGACCCGCACCGCTTCGAGGTACAGGGGGTCCTTGATTACGTCCAGGAAATTCTCCAGGAAGACGAAGGTGGTGCGCAGCCCGAAGGGGTCCTGCCGGAACAGCGCCTGGTAGATGGACTGGCTGGCAGGCCAGAAGAAGAAGATCGCCGTGATGGCAAGCTGAGGCAGGAGCAGAAAGTACGGCAACAAGCGGTTGTTGAAGATGACTCGGCGTTGCATCGTGTTCCCTTATAAGTATTCCGGTCGGCCGCATTCTCGAGCGCCGTGGACGCCGGGGCTTGCCACGGGCCGCAGCAAGACCGCAGCAAGCTGCGGCGTCCATCACCAACACCGGACGCCGGGGCTTGCCACGGCACGCAGTAAGCTGCGACGTCCGAGAAAACAGCCACCAGACCGCCGGACGTGCCAGGCACTCCACAGAATGCCTGGCACGTGGGCGTGATTGTCGCTCCCCGGTTTCGGCGGCTACGCCCGGGATGCCTCGCGCTGCGGGTTACTTGTAGGTCTTTTCGAATTCGCGCAGGACTTCGTTGCCGCGTTTGACTGCGTTATCCATCGCTTGCTGGGCGGTCTGCTGGCCCTGAAGGGCCTTCTCCCACTCCTCGTAAACGATGACGCGGATTTGCGGCATGTTGCCCAGGCGCAGGCCCAGGGAGTTCTCGGTCGGCTGCGCGCGTGTCAACTGCTTGTAGGGCAGGTCGGTGCCGGGGTTCTTCTCGTAGAATCCGTCGGCCTTGGTCTTCTCATAGCCGCCGTGGGTGATGGGCAAATAGCCGGTCTGCTGATGCCAGAACGCATCCACATCGGGCTGGCTGATGTATTTGAAGAACTCGGCCACGGCCTTGAACTCCTCAGCAGTGCGACCGGGCGAGTTCATCACCCACAGGCTGGCGCCGCCGATGATCGAGTTGATGGGCGCACCGGGCACATCGTCGTAGTAGGGCAGGAAGGTGACGCCCCAATCGAAGTTGGATTCCCGTGCGATGCGCGCCCGCGCAGCGGACGACGCGTGGATGATCCCGCACTCGCCGGAGGGGAACAGCACGGTGCCGGCGCTATCGCGGCCGCCGTACTTGAACGACCCCTCGTTCTGCATATCAATCAAGGTCTGCAAATGGCGCACATGCAGCGGGCTGTTGATCATGAGCTCGGCATCCATGCCCAACATGCCGTTTGCCTTGGTGGCCAGCGGCACGTTGTGGATGGCCGAGAAGTTCTCAAGCTGGGTCCAGGTGGGCCACTCGAAAGTGAAACCGCATTTGATGGCCCCGCTGTCCACCAGTTGTTTGGCCGCCGCGCGCACCTCAGCCCAGGTCTTGGGCGGGTTGTCCGGATCGAGCCCCGCAGCCCGGAACGCATCCTTGTTGTAGTACATCATCGGCGTGGAGCTGTTCAGCGGCATGGAGATCATCTTGTCCCCCTGGCTGTAGTAGCCGCGCACAGCCGGGATGTAGATGTTGGGATCGAGGTTCCAGCCGGTCTCCTGCGCCAGCTCGTACACCGGCTTGATGGCACCTTTCGCCGCCATCATGGTGGCGGTGCCGACCTCGAACATCTGGACGATGTGCGGCGCTTTGCCGGCCCGGAACGCCGCAATGGCAGCGTTCATAGTGTCGGCGTAGCCGCCCTTGTAGATCGGGTCCACGTAGTATTTGTCCTGCGAGTTGTTGAAGTTCATCACTACGGTCTCGAGGACATCACCCAGTGGTTTGCCCAGCCCATACCAGAATTCCACCACGACGCGCCCCGGCGGTGGGGTCGGCCGCGGTACGGGAGTGGCCGTGGGGGTCGCTTCAGGTTGGGCCGGCGCTTGCGCAGCCGGGGCCTCGGTAGCAGCCGGGGCCGGCGCCGGGGCCGGCGCGCAAGCTGACAGGAGCATGCTCAGGGTCACAAGCATGCTCACAAGAACGAACAGCTTCTTCATGGTTCTGCCTCCTTGTGGGAATAGAGTAGATAGGGATTGTTGGATGTAACAAGCCAGATCGCGGGCGGGAATCGGCGGGCCGACAAGTGCGAGCGCTCGATTCTGGGATGACAGGCCATTGCTTGCTCCGTTGCGCAATCTGGCAGTAGAGAGGAACAGAATTGTTACAGGCCCTATTCTACAGGGTTTTCGCCCTCTGTCAAGCTTTTTGTGGCAGGGGCTCACGGCAGGCGGCGCAAGCCCTGGCCGTTCGCTTAGATTTCCAGATATGTCCGGAATCGAGGCTTCAGCCGGTTTCACCGATATGCGGGAGGGCCATATGACCGGCTAAAGCCTCGACTCCAGGCTGTTCCACAAAACACATTTGGAATTACTGCATTACCGCCGTTTTCTCCTCTCTTTTGGAGTTGTGCTATCATGTAAATTATACTCTAACAGGAAGGCATGATGCCCGATCCCATCAACGACCTTATCCGCCGCGCTTATCGCGGGGACATGGCCCACCGGCACGTGGTGGCGCTCAGCGGTTACCATCGCATCCAGGCCAGCCCGGGCTATCGGGCGGCAGCGGGCTACGTGGCCGAACAACTGACGGCTGCGGGCGTGAAGGCCGTCATCCGTCGCTATCCGGCCGACGGGGTTGCGCGCTTCTGGACCACGCCCAGCTTCCTGGAATGGGCCTGTGACACGGCGACGCTGCACCTGCTGGACGAGATGGGCGCAGCCGAGTTGCTGTGTGACTTCTCGGCCATCCCCACCAGCCTGGTGCAGCGCAGCATCTCCGCGGAGGGGGAGTTCGCAGTTGTGGCTCTGGCCGGCAGGGGCGGCACAGCGGCTGAGGATTATGCCGGCCTCGACGTGCGCGGAAAGGTCGTGCTGACGGACCGCCGTCCCAATGAGGTGGCTGCGCTTGCGGTGAGCCGGTTCGGCGCAGCGGGCGTGCTGTTCGACGGCATGAGCGCCGGCGGCCGCTCCGAGCTCGACCTGCCCGACGCGCGGCAGTACAGTTCGTTCTGGTGGGGCGGCCAGGCGACTCCCGACGCATGGGGCTTCGTGCTCTCTCCCCGCCAGGGCCGCAGGCTGCGCCATCAATTGGCCGAAGGCAAGCCGGTGCGGGCGTACGCGCGCATCGCCAGCCGCTTCTACCCCGGCACCTTCGAGGTGGTGGATGCGCTGATCCCCGGCGCCGACCCCGATGCCGGGGAAGTCCTCCTGGTGAGCCATCTGTGTCACCCGCAGCCGGGCGCGCACGACAACGGCTCGGGCGCAGCAGCGTTGATCGAGGCTGCGGCCACCCTGGCGCGCTTGATCGCCGACGGGAGCCTGTCTCGCCCGCGACGGGGCATCCGCTTCCTCTGGCCGCCGGAGATGACCGGCACGTTTGCATGGCTGGCGGAGCAGGAGGCAGGGGTCAGGGGTCAGGAGTCAGGGGTCAGGAGGCAGGGGACAGGCGGCTGCTCGGCTCAGGATGCCGCGGCCGCGCCCGTTCACTTGCGCCGCTGGCTGGCGGGGCTCAACCTGGACATGGTGGGCGCGGATCAGTGTCAGACGGGCGGTGTGTGGGAGCTGGTGTCGCTGCCGCTGGCAGGCGCGTCCTTCGCCGACCATCTGTTGAGCTGGCTGCGCGAGCCGTTCCTGGACGGCCTGCGCCATCGCGAGGCACCGTTCAGCGCCGGTTCCGATCATTACATCCTTTCCGATCCGACGGTGGGCATTCCCACGCCCATGCTCATCCAGTGGCCTGACCGGTTCTATCACACCTCGGCGGATACGGCCGACAAGGTGAGCCCGGAGAGCCTGGCGCGCAGCGGTGCGTTGGCTGCCACCTACGCCTGGTGGCTGGCGACGGCCGGGGCCGCAGAGGCCATCTGGTTGGGGCATTTGATGGTCTCCCGCCATCTGGCCGGCGCAAGCAAAGGCGCTCTTGCCGCAGTAGAAGCGGTGCGCAGCGCAGCCGATGGCGTTGCTGCAGCCCGTTCCTGGGCGCGCTATCGTCGCGAGCGCGCGTTGCGGGAGGAGCGCGTGGCGGCCGCGCTGGCCGACCTGGCCCGGATTGATCCTGTCGTCCTCGCCGAGCTGCCCGCCTGGCGCGAGCGCATTGCGGCAGCCGAGGCCGCCGAGCTTGCATGGGCGCAAGCCCAACTGGGCGCCGGCCTGCCGGTCGAGCCGCCGCCCGATGACGCGGCGTGGCGCGCCGAGGCCGCGACGTTGTTCCCGCGACGGCTGCGCCCGGGCCCCATTGATGTCGGCCTGGCGCTGCAAGCCGACCGCCCCGACCTGCTGTCCGCCTATCGGGAGCTTGCGGCCCGGGCCGGTGAGGCGCTGCATGATCGGTCGGCCTTGTGGCAGTATTGGGCCGACGGTCAGCACTCCCTGGCCGAGATCGCCGACCTGGTTGCACTGGAGACCGGCAGCGAGCCGGACGACGTGCCGCTGGCCTACTTCAAACTGCTGGCCGAGGCGGGCCTGGTGGCACTATGAATCAAGTTGATCTGCACACCCACACCACCGCCTCAGACGGCAGCCTGAGCCCGACGCAGCTCGTGGCCCGGGCCGCCCGCCTGGCGCTGAAGGTCATCGCCATCACGGACCACGACACGACGGCCGGGGTGGCAGAGGCTATGGCGGCCGGCCGGGCGGAGGGGGTCGAAGTGATCCCAGGGGTCGAGATCAACACCGATGTGCCGGGCTCCGAGGTCCATGTCCTCGGCTATTTCGTGGACCCTGATCATGCCGAGCTCAACGAGCAACTGGCGCGCATCCGGGAAGGCCGGGTGGGCCGGGCGCGCAGGATGGCCGAGGTGCTGACGGAAATGGGCGCGCCGGTCAGCTTCGAACGTATCCTGCAGATCGCCGGAGAAGGTGCGGTGGGCCGGCCCCATGTGGCGCAGGCGCTGCTGGAAGCGGGCCATGTGCGCAGCTTTCAAGATGCGTTCGACCGCTACATCGGCCGCTCCAGCCCGGCCTACGTTGAACGCGAGAAGTTCACGCCGGCCCAGGCCTGCGCGTTGATCCGTCGGGCTGGCGGCTTGCCGGTACTCGCGCATCCCGTCTTTTTCGACAGGTACGGCGCCATCAGGGGGGTGGTGGACTTCGACCAGGCGCTGCCGGAGCTGATCGCCGCGGGATTGGCCGGCCTGGAGGTATACTACCCGAACTACGACGCTGTGACCAATGAGTATCTGCTGGGCATCGCCCGGCGCTTTGGCCTGTTAGTCACCGGTGGGACCGATTTTCACGGCGTGCGGGGCCATGAACCAGACCTTGGCGCGATCTACGTGCCCCTGAAAGTCGTGCGGCGCTTGCGGGATGCGTGGCGACAGGGACAGGTCCCGCCTGTCGGTCCTTCTGAGCTGTGAACGATGCCTGTGGGCGCTTCCTCTGACCTGGATCCCGACCGCCTGGCGCACTTCCTGCTGCGTGACGTGAAACGTGCCGTGCGCGAGTTCGGCATGTTGCAGGACGGCGACCGGGTGGCGGTTGCGATCTCGGGGGGCAAGGACAGCCTTTCGCTGCTGGATCTGTTGCGCAGGCTGCAACGGGTCTATCCGGTGCGTTTCAGCCTGGCAGCGGTCCACGTGCGCGGGGACGCCCAGGGGGTTGTGACGCCGCACGTGCCGCTTGAGGATTGGCTGGCGGGGCAAGGGATCCCCTTCAGCGTCGTCGAGCCGGAGGTCGGGCCGGAGGAGCCTTTGCCCCTGTCCTGTCAGCGCTGTGCCTGGCTCCGTCGCAAGGCGATCTTTCTGGCTGCAGACGCGTTGGGCTGCAATGTGGTTGCCTATGCCCATCACGCGGACGACGCTGCCCAGACGACGTTGTTGAACCTGCTTTACACGGGCGATGTGCGGACGTTGGCGCCCGCGGCCGACTACTTCGGCGGCCGTTTTCGCCTGATCAGGCCGTTGTTTCGCATTCCGGAGTCCGAACTGGTGCGTTTCGCCCGGGCCAGCGGCTTTCCGCCTCCTCCCCCGCGCTGCCCGCGCGCCGATGATTCGCGGCGCAGGCTGATCGGCGACATGTTGCAGCGGATGGGGCGGGACTACCTGACCCAGGGGCGGCCTAACCTGATCCGAGCCGGCCTGCGCGGCATCGCGCCCACCCGTGCCTGACCATACGCAATACGCAGTACGCAATACGCAGTACGCAATACACAGGAGCACCCTTGGATCACACCACACGCGAGTACGCCATTGCGCTGGCCGTAAGGGCCGGCGACCTGCTGCGCCAGATCCTGGCCCGCGGCCTGGACGGCAACCGCACGCGAGCCAAAGCTGGCCATTTCGATATCGTCACCGAAGCGGATTTCGCCTCGGAGCAGCTCATCCTGGATGCGTTGCACGCTGCTTTTCCTGCGCACGCGATCTACGCAGAAGAAAGCGCCGACGGCGGACTGCCCGAGGCTGAATGGCTGTGGTTGGTGGACCCGGTGGACGGTACCACCAACTACTCCCACGGCCTTCCCATCTATGCCGTGAACCTGGCGCTGGCGCACCGTCGCCAACCCGTCCTCGGCGTGACGCATTGTCCGGCTTGTGGGCAGACCTTTTGGGCCGAGCGGGATGGCGGCGCCTGGGTGCGCGATGCCTCCGGGGCCGATTCCCGGATCACCGTCTCTGCCGTGCAGGAGTTGAATCGTAGCCTCCTGGCCACGGGGTTCATCCATGGCCGCGTCAAGGGGCCGGATCGGAGCCGGGAGATCTTCTGGGCGCTGGACGATCGCTCCCAATCGGTGCGCCGGCTGGGATCGGCCGCGATGGTGCTGGCCTGGGTCGCCGCCGGTCACCTGGACGGGTACTGGGAGGCCGGCTTGAAACCCTGGGACATGGCGGCCGGCTGGCTGTTGGTGGCAGAGGCCGGCGGACGGGTGACGGGGTATGACGGCTCGCCCATGCGCCTGGACAGCTCCACTCTCATCGCCAGCAACGGCAGCCCCGGCATTCACGACGAGATCATGCGGACGATCGCCCAGGTCCAGGGGGCGTAGGGTCGTGCCCGCTATGGTCGGCTCGCGAGCGGGCGCACAGGCCTGCGCCAGACGATGGCAGCGAGGTGCACGCGATGCAAATTGACCGGCGGTATCGGGGCCGGCGACGGCGTTCACCGTGGCCCCTGATCTTCCTGATCCTGGTGATTCTCGTGCCGGGGGTTCATTTCCTGGCCACCCGGACGCGCTTCTTTGAAAACCCGTTCAATCCGCTGCAGCCCACGCCAACCCCTACCCGTTCGGCTGTCAGCTATCTGGCCGATGCCGAGGATGCCTACCGGGCCGGCCTGTTGGCTGCGGCGGCCGGACATTACGAGCAGGTCGTGGCGCTGGAGCCGGAGAACGACGAGGCGTTCAATCGGATCGCCTGGCTTTGGATTTTGCGCGGTCACCCCGACCGGGCCATCGAACCTGCGCGGCGGGCCGTGGCGATCAACCCCAGCGCCTGGAACCTGACGATCCTGGCCAAGGCGCTGGACTGGGCCGGAGACTATGACGAGGCGATCAAAGTAGCGTTGCGCGCGGTGGATGCCGATCCGCTCCTGGCGGAAGCACACGCCGTCCTGGCCGAGGTGTACGCCGACCGCAACAACTGGACCCGGTCGCTGGAGGAAGCCCGCCAGGCCGAGAGGCTGAACCCTAACAGCGCCTTTGTGATCCGCAATCTGGCTTATGTCCTGTCCACCCAGGGCCGGTATCAAGAGGCCCTGGAGACCTATGCGCGCGCGGCCGAGCTGGAGCCCAACCTGGGCTACATTTACATCAGCGCGGGCACCATTCACCTGGCCCTGCAGGACTACGACGCGGCCATCGAGCAGTTCCAGCTCGCCGTCCAGGCCAATCCGGACATCCCCACCGGCTATGACGCGTTGGGCCATGCCAGCGCGCTGAACGGCGACCCGGATCGGGCCATTGCTACACTGCGCAAAGCCATTGAGATTGATCCCGAGTATGCCCCGGCCTACGCACATCTGGGCCGGGTATACTACACGCTCCTCAACTGGGAATCCGCCATCGAGTACCTCACGCGCGCGTTCGAATTGGGCTTTCAGCGGGAGGAGTACTACTACCAGCTCGGCCTGGCTTACATCTATCTGGAGGATTGCGAGAACGGCGTTGTGTGGCTACAGAAAGCGTTGGAACTGAACCCCGAATCCCGGCCCGCCCTCGAAGGGTTGCGGCGATGCAGCGGCAAATGACGGGCCGGCGCCGCATGGAACTCAGATGCCCTGATCGTCGTCTGCACTGGCGCGCTCAAATTGGGAAGCAGCCCTGCTTGTGCTATAATCTGCAAACCTGTGCCGGAGCAGCGGGGAAGCGATCCCGCCCAGGGATGGCGCTGTTGCTCCGGACAAGATCCAAGAGGTGAGAGTTGATGATACGTAGCTCCTTTTCTTTGCTGTTCCTGAGCCTGGTTGCGGCTCTGGTGGTGGGGTGCGTGAGCCTGGCGCCCGAACCGACCCCTGTGCCGCCCACCAAGACGCCGAAGCCGACCTTTACGCCGACGCCGGACTGGACCCCGACCCCGGTCGTTTTCCCCACCGCCACGCCGGTGCCGGCAACCCCGACGCCCGAGCCTACGGCGACACCTGTGCCGACGCTCGAGCCGCCCACCCCAACGCCCAACCCGGTGGTGCGCCTCAGCGCCGGCCAGACGGTGAACGTCCGGTCGGGGCCGGGCACCAGCTATCCGGTCATCGGCCGCTTGTCCGCCGGCCAGTCCTTCGAGGTTACCGGCAAAAACGCGGCCGGGGACTGGCTGCAGTTTCAACTGGACGGCCGCCAGGGCTGGGTGTCGGCCAACCTGGTGACCGTCAGCGGCGATCTGAGAGCGGTGCAGGTGGCGCAAAACATCCCGCCGCCGCCCACCGTAGCCCCGCGGCCGACCACACCGCCGCAGCCGACCCCGCCGCCCGCGCCGCCGCCCACGGTCGCGCCGCAATATCCTTTCATATTGCTCAAAGGGGTGGAGCGATGCGAGCCCAACGCAGGGGTGAGTTACTACGAGGGCTTTGTGCGCTTTCGCAACAACGCCCCGCGCAACGGTGTGTGCGTCCATACGGCATTCTACGGCCCCCGGGTGACCAAATGCTCCGGCTGTGATGGTGTGGGTGACGGCGTGTGGGGTTTTTCGCCGTTTGGCGGCCCTGCGCCGGCCGGTGTTACCGTCGAGGTGTTCGTCGTCAAGTGCCCGCCAGGCCCCATCCCGATGGGCGGCATCACGCTGGATACGCCCGGCGGGTTCAGCACCAGTGATCTCACACCGCTCTCGGAGAAATGGGTGCACACGTTCAACCAAAGCGAGCAGTGCACCGGGATTACCTTTGTAGGAGATTAGCGCCTCGTCAGGGGGGAAGGAGGGAAGGGGTGAGAAGGGTTCACCGACAATGAGACGTCCTTTCCCCCGGCGACGCTTATCGTGGCTGGCCGCGCTGGTGCCGGCGGCCGTGTTGATCGCGGCCCTCTATCTGGCGTGGAGCCCGCTACGCGCCCTCCTGTTTGACCTCACCGGCGAGGAACGCCTCTTCTCGCAGCTCAAGGGCCTGACCGACCTCAGCGCCGACCTGTTGCGGCCGCGGCTGAATCTGGCCCCCGACGCCCCGGTGCGCCATACCCACGTCAACCCATTCGGCATCAACGTCTTCCTGAACGAAGAGGTGGAGCCCGAGAAGCGTGAGCTGACCGTGAAGCTGGCGGCCGAGGCCGGTTTTCACTGGTTGCGCCAGGAGTTCCCGTGGCAGGATATCGAGATCCACGGCAAGGGGGATTTCGAGGACCGCCGCAACCCGCCCCCCCGCTCGGCCTGGGAGAAGTACGACCAGATCGTTGACCTGGCCGAGAAGTACGGCATGGAGCTGATCGTCCGGGTCAGCACACCCCCGGCATGGAGCCGTGCGCGCGGGGACGAGGTGGGCACTTTTGCCCCGCCCGACGACTACAACGATTTCGGCGACTTCATCTACACCCTGGTGAGCCGCTATCGCGGCCGGATTCGCTACTATCAAATCTGGAACGAGCCGAACATCTACCCCGAATGGGGCAACTACCCCATCAGCCCCGAGCAGTACACCCGGTTGCTCAAGATCGGCGCCACCCGCGCGCGTGAGGCCGATCCCGATGTGGTGATCATCGCGGGCGCCCTGGCCAGCACCATCGCGCTCCAGCCCGCCGCCGATCCGCCCCACAACGCGCTCAACGACCTGATCTTCCTGCAGCGCATGTACGATGCCGGCGCAGCGCCCTATTTCGACATCATGGCCATGCAGGCCTACGGCCTCTGGTCGGGCCCTACCGACCGGCGGATGCACCCGCGGGTGATGAATTTCGGCCGGCCCCAGTTCGTCCGTGACCTGATGGTGGCCAACGGCGACGCCGAAAAGCCGATCTGGATCAGCGAGATGGCGTGGAACGCCGTGCCGGATGAGATCGCCGACAAACGTTTCGGCCAGGTAACCCTCGAACAACAGGCCCGCTACGCGGTGCTGGCCTATCGCCGCGCGCTGGCCGAGTGGCCGTGGATCGGCGTGATCAACACCTGGTACTTCAAACGCGCAACCGATGATTGGTTCAAAGAGGGCAAACCTGAGGCCTATTTCCGCCTGGCCGACCCCGATTTCACGTTGCAGCCGGTCTACGAGAGCCTGAAAGCATACCTCACGACGGTCAGTCCGACGCTGTACCCCGGCACTCATGAGCCGACGGGGTGGGGCGTGACGGCCCAGGGCACATGGCGGGCGGTGCCAGGCGCCGATCTGCCTTTCGGCCAGGCCTGGCTGGCGGCCAAGGCCGGCGCGCAACTGGCGTTCACGTTCGAGGGCACGCGCCTGGCCATGAGCCTGGGTTGCGTATCCCGGCCTTGTGAAGGCCGTTTGCGGGTCACCATAGATGGGGGCCCGCCTGTGGTGATCACATTGGCCGGCGCCGAACAGGACGCATACCGCCAGGTCGTGGTGGCACGTGGCCTGCGCAACGGCCCGCACCACGCGATCATCGAAGCATCGGATCCCGGCGTCGGCATCGCCGCGCTCAGCGTGGGCCGTGAGCCGTCCGTCCGGTGGGGATGGCTGACGGTGGGATTCGGCCTCTTGCTGGGAGTTGTTCTGCTGGCCGTGCTGCTGCGTCCCGTCTTGTTGGCCAGCCGCTACGACATCCCGCAGGCCGCAGGCTGGCGAGAGGCCCCTGCAACCGGGCAGCACAGCGTCGCTCACGACAGGCACGGAGGTTCGCAATGAGGCGTTCATCGCGCGATGTGGGGTTGGTGTTGCTGTTCTTGCTGTTGATCTTCTTCGCGGCCGGCGCGCTGCGTTTCTACAACCTGGGCGGACAGAGCCTCTGGTCCGATGAGGGCAACAGCGCGGCGCTGGCCACGCGGTCACTGGCTCAAATCGCGCGGGACGCAGCCAACGACATCCATCCTCCGCTGTACTACTGGTTGCTCCATCTTTGGACACGGCTCGCGGGCACCAGTGAGGCCGGCCTGCGTTCCCTTTCTGCGCTGCTGGGACTGCTGCTGGTGATGGCTGTGGCGTTGCTGGGCCGGGTGATGTTCGACCGCAACATCGGCCTGGCTGCGGGGTTCATCGCCGCGCTGGCGCCGTTTCAGGTCTACTACAGCCAGGAAGCGCGCATGTACATCCTGCTGGCGTTGGAGGCTACGGCGGCCGTCTTGTTCTTTTGGCTGTACGTGCGCTACGAGGACGTGCGGTTGCCCGAGCAGCCCGGCCCCGCGTCGCGCCGGCTGCGCTGGCTGTCCTTTCCGGGCCAGCTCCTGATCTTGAGCTGGGTCGCCGGCCTGTACACCCACTACGCCTACCCCCTGATGATCGCGGTGCTCAGCGGGGTATACCTCCTGTGGCTGGCCCTTTCGTGGCGTCGCGGCATGGGCTGGCAGCGGCTGGCGCGCTGGGCCCTGCTCCTGGCGCTCACCGTTGGCCTCTACGCGCCCTGGTTATCGGTGGCCGTCCGGCAATTGACCTCCTGGCCGGCGCCGGCTTCGTTGCCCGCCCTGGCAGACCAGGTGCGCGGGTTGTTGAGGGTTCTGAGCCTGGGGCCGGTGGGCATGGCCCTGGCTGGCCAGTGGTGGATTTGGGTCCTCCCAGGCCTGGCGTTGATCGGCGCGCTGCCGTGGGAGCTGCGCCACCGGTCCGCTTTCTTGCGTTTGGGCTGGCTGCGCTGGTTGCTGCTGTTAGCCTGGGCCAGCGCGCCGCTGGCGATGATCCTTGTCCTGGGCCTCTATCGGGGTGCGTACCTGAAGTTCCTGCTCATCGGCAGCCCGGCGTTCAGTATCTTGCTGGCGCGCGGCATTGTGGCACCTGCCGATGCCCTGATCGCGCGGCCGCAAGGGGGACGGTCCATGCCGTGGTGGCGCGGCGCCCTGGCCGCAAGCTGGGTTGTGGCAGCGCTCGCGACGACCGGCGCCCTCTCCGGGCTGACCCTGGCGCGCTACTACACCGATCCTGCGGTGGCACGCGATGACTATCGTCGCATCACGCAGTTCATTGTTGCCACAGCCCAGCCCCTGGACGCGATCTTGCTCACCGCGCCAGGCCAGAGCGAGGTGTTCAACTACTATTACCCGGGGCCGTTGCCCGTGTACGCATTGCCGCGGCAGCGGCCGCTGGATCGCAACGCGACCCTGACCGAATTGGAGAGCTTGCTGGCGTACGACAAAATTTACGCCGTGTTCTGGGGAACCGAAGAGGCAGACCCCGAAGGCCTGATCACCGGCTGGATCAACCAGCGGGGCTACAAGACCATGGATCACTGGTACGGTAACGTCAGGCTGGCGGTGTACGTGATGCCAGAACGTCGGCCCCCAGAGGAGACGGTGCCTGACCTGAACGCGCGATTCGGCCCCGACATCACCCTGGTGGGCTACCGTTCGTGGAAGCTGACCATCACTGCAGGCGAAGTGACCCAGGTGCAGCTCCAGTGGCGCGCGGACGCAACGCCGCAACAGCGCTACAAAGTCTTCTTGCAGCTTCTGGATGCGCGGGATCAAGTCATCGCCCAACGGGACGCAGAGCCGGCCGGCGAAGGCCGGCCCACCGACACCTGGGCGCCGGGCGAGATCATTCTGGACAACCACGGCCTGTTGATCCCGCCGGGCACGCCGCCCGGGTCGTATCGTCGCATCCTGGGGCTGTACGATCGCGAGACGTTGGAGCGCCTCACACTGGAAGACGGCAGCGACTACATCAGCCTGGCACCCGTTACCGTGAATCGGGCCAAGACGCCGCCTCCGCTGGCCGCGTTCGACATGCAGTATACCCAGCGCTTCGACTTCGGCGGGATCAGCCTGCTGGGCCACGATCGTTACAAGCGCGGCTTCCGCCATGCGCCCGACACCCCTTTGCATCCCGGCGACCTCCTGCATTTGACCTTTTACTGGCAGGCGAATATCATGCCGCGCGCCGATTGGTGGTTCGATCTGACCCTCAGCGACGCAGGTGGTCGCACAGTAGCGAACCTGCAAGCGCCGTTGGTAAGCGATTTCTATCCCACCACCCTTTGGCAAAAAGGCGAGATCGTGCGCGGGGAACACGACCTCTTGCTGCCGGCCGACCTGTCCCCGGATACTTATCGGCTGAGCCTTATCTTGTTGCCTGACGTCGAGACCGAGGCGGGCACCGCTTACCTCGGCGTGGTGAAGGTACAGGCGCCTGACAATTGAGCGACGCGATGAACGAGTCCATTGTCTACACCCTGCCTGTTGGGGCGCTGCAAGTGAACTGCTATATTCTGGGCTGTTCCCGCACGCATCGGGCGGCGGTCATTGATCCCGGTGACAACGCGCCCCAGATCCTCAACACCCTTAAGCGTCTGGGCCTACAGGTGGATCGCATCCTTGCGACCCATGCGCACTTCGATCATCTGTTGGCCGCGCGCGATCTGCAGGTGGCAACGGCCGCGCCCTTCTACCTCCATCCGGCCGATCGGCCCCTGGTGGCAGCCATGCGGCGGACGTGCCGGGCGTGGCTGGGCTACGACCCAGGCGAGCCGCCCACGATCAACGGCGACCTGACCCCCGGCGAAGTTGTGACTATCGGCGACATCCGGCTGGAGGTGCGCCATACCCCCGGTCATTCGCCGGGCGGGGTTACCCTGGTGGACCATGCAGGCCGACGCGCGTTCACCGGTGACGCGTTGTTCGCCGGCGGCATCGGCCGGACCGACTTCCCGGGCGGGAGCCTGCAAACCCTGCTGGAAAGCATCCGCACCCAGATTCTGACCCTGCCCGACGATTACGCCGTCCTTTCCGGCCATGGCCCTGCAACCACGATAGGCGAGGAGCGCCGGAGCAATCCGTTCCTGACGGGCGAGCTCGATGTCGGATGGTGACCGGGCAGCGGTGCTGTACCTCCCGGCCGGGCTGGCGGCGCAGATCGTCTCGCATGCCCAGCAGGGCTTTCCCGAGGAGGTTTGCGGCCTGGTGGCCGGCCGATGGGGCTGTGCCATGGAGGTGTATCCCGGCCGCAACATCTCACCCACCCCGCGCGTCGCTTACGAGCTCGATCACGAGACCGTGGCCCGGTTGATTGACTTCGAAGATGCCGGGTTAGAACTGGTAGCCATCTACCATTCCCATCCCGCCGGCCCGGAGGTGCCCTCGGAGGCCGATATCGCCCGCGCGGCCTATCCCGATGCTGTGTATTTGATCGTCAGCCTGGTCGAGCCGACGCACCCTGTCCTGCGGGGTTTCCGGATCGTCGAGGGCCGGGTGCGGGAGGTCGAAATCTGCTGCACGCAGCCCCCGTCACTGCAGATCGGGTCAAGCCTCGCTCCCGGCGATACCGGGAAGTGCTGACAGGATGCCGACCTACTTGACGACCAGTGCAGCTTTGGTTACAATGGGGTCGGTTTGGAGTAGCTGTAATCATGAAATCTGTTGATCTGCACAAGACCTCCCCTCGAGCATGCTCCTGTCCGAGGCGGGCGTGAGGTGGCAACCGGCGCCGCCCACGCTCGCTGAACCCACACGCGCTGCGATGGGCTGCGCTAAAGGCCGATAGCTGAAAGCCGGCGTGGTTGGCTGCTACGCCTTTGCTAAACGTAGAATGATCCAGGCTCATCGCAGGGCACAAGTCCCGGATGAGCCTTTTTCTTTACAATACGCAGTACGCAATACGCAGTACGCAATACGCAGTACGCAATACGCAGTACGCAATACGATACCAAACCCGGAGGTACAATCCCATGTCCCGTATCGCTGATAACGTCACCGAGCTCATCGGCAATACGCCTTTGGTGCGCTTGCGCAATGTGACCAGGGGCGCCTATGCTGAGGTGCTGGCGAAGCTTGAATTTCAGAATCCCGGCGGGAGCGTCAAGGACCGCATCGCGTTGAGCATGATCGAGGCTGCGGAAGCCGCGGGCAAGATCGGGCCCGACACGATTATCCTGGAGCCCACCAGCGGCAACACCGGCATTGGGCTGGCCATGGTCGCAGCCGCCAAAGGGTATCGCTGCACGCTGGTGATGCCCGAGACGATGAGCCTGGAACGCCGCAAATTGCTGCGCGCTTACGGCGCTCAGTTGGTGCTGACTCCCGGCAGCGAGGGGATGCGGGGAGCCATTCGCGTTGCCAATGAGATGGCAGCCAGCGATCCGCGCTACTTCATCCCCCAGCAGTTCGAGAACCCGGCCAACCCCGACATCCATCGCCGCACCACGGCCGAGGAGATCTGGCGCGACACCGACGGCCAGCTCGACATCTTCGTAAGTGGGGTCGGAACAGGCGGCACGTTGACCGGGGTCGGCCAGGTGTTGAAGCCGAGGCTGCCGCACCTGCGGATCGTGGCGGTCGAGCCGGCTGACTCCCCGGTGCTGTCCGGCGGCAAACCGGGCCCCCACAAGATCCAGGGGATCGGAGCCGGGTTTGTGCCGGGTGTGTTGGAGACCGGCCTGATTGACGAGATCGTGCGGGTCACCAACGATGAGGCTTTCGAGATGGCCCGCCGTCTGCCCCGTGAGGAAGGGCTCCTGGTGGGCATCAGCTCGGGCGCGGCGGTGCACGCCGCGCTGCTGGTGGCCCGTCGGCCCGAAAATGCCGGCAAGCGTATCGTGGTCGTCGTGCCGTCCAACGGGGAACGCTATCTGAGCACAGCGCTCTTCGCGCATCTGGAGGGGTGACTCCTCGGGAGGCCATCATGCTCAAAACACTTCGCCGTGACATTCAGGCCGTTTTTGACCGTGACCCGGCGGCGCGCTCGGTTTGGGAGGTGCTGTTTCTCTACCCGGGGCTGCATGCCGTCTGGGCACACCGGCTGGCCCATGCGCTCTGGCGCAACGGCTTCAAGTGGCTGGCCCGGTTGGTCAGCAACATCTCGCGCTTTTTCACCGGCATCGAGATCCACCCCGGTGCGCGCATCGGCCCCGGCCTGTTCATTGACCACGGCATGGGCACGGTGATCGGAGAGACGGCCGAGATCGGCGAGGATGTGACGCTCTATCATAACGTTACGTTGGGCGGGGTGAGCTGGGAGCGCGTCAAACGTCATCCCACGCTAGAAGATCATGTGGTGGTGGGCGCCGGCGCCCAGATCCTGGGACCGATCCGGGTTGGCGCCCACAGCCGCATCGGCGCAAACTCGGTGGTGGTGAAGGACGTGCCGCCCGGCTCGGTGGTCGTGGGTGTGCCGGGTCGCATCCGGCCACGTAACGGCGAAATCCCGGAGCCGGAACGCATTGACCTGCAGCACGACCGCCTGCCCGACCCCAACGGCGAATTACTCCGGCACTTGACAGCGCGCATCGTGGCCCTGGAGAACACCGTCCAGCATCTGCGGCTGGAGGACGAAGCGCAAACTGCCGACGCGTGGGTGGCCAGCGGGGGCAGCCATATCTGATGGTTTCATGCTCCGGGCGGAATTCGCCTTTTTTCCAGAACAGCGGTGGTCACAAGGAAGTCCCTTCGTCCTCACCCCTCGCAGTTGCTATCTCCGAGGCCGGTGGCGGCTCAACTGCTGCATCAGCCCCTGCTATCATGGCGCGGCTCTCCCGGTATACCCGCCCGAAGAGCGCTGCACTCAATACGGTGAAGTACAGGGCAACCGGCGGGATTGCAAAGGGCACCAGGCAGCACAGAACGATCGAGTAGATCAAAACGACCAACACAAGATTCCACAGGTTGTACAGGCCGGCCACAGTGACCCAGGCGATCAGGTAACCCAGCTTGTTGGCCTTCAGGATCGGCCACCACTCACGGACGCGGAACGCTGCACCCAGGTTGCCCTGAGCCACAAAGTGTGCTACTGCGACCGGCAAGGGGATCGCTCCCAACAAGAGCAACAACACGCCGACGGCCAGGCCCACAAAATACACGCCCATGCCTGCCAGCATCGCCGCAACACCTTCTGCGCTCTCTTGAACAGCTCCTGCAAGGAATCCGCCGAAGTAACCGGCGACCCCGATCCCGATCACAAGTGATCCGGGCAGGAAGAAGACGATACTGACCACGGTCCACCGCAGGCCGTCCAGGAAGAGCTTGCCCCAATCATCCCACGGCGGCAAGTACAGCTCCTCCCCTTGAATCGCCTGCCGCACGATCCGCAGCGCGTAACCGGCCACGATCAATCCCGGCAGGATGGGGATCAGGAAGCTGGCGAGCAGCAATACGCTCCCCAACAGAAAGCGGTTGCGCCATTCTGGGCCGATGAAAGGAAACCGGAAGATCTCTTTGAGGGAGGTGATCGTTGTGCTGTCGGACATGATATGCTCCTTCGAGAGTGTACCTGGGCCGGCAGGCCCTCTTCGTGTTGCACCAGGGGGCCTTGGTTCATCTGTGGCTCCCGGGGACACGCCGTTTGTCCCGCGCGCCTGCTGGCAAGTATAATGGAGTTCGGGCAACATGGCAACCGGAGACGCCCTTTTTTCCCAGGATCTCACCTGGCTACCGCATCTGTGACAACAGGAGTGCTGCGTGAATCGGTTTCGCGTTTCTGTCATCTGCACCGTGCTCAACGAAGGTGATTCGATCCGCCGGCTGCTGGACAGCCTGGTCGCGCAGACCTGCCTGCCGGACGAGATCGTCTTCGTGGACGGCGGCTCTCGCGATAATACCGTGGCTGTGATCCGGGAATACACCCATCGCCTGCCGCTTCGAGTGCTGGTCGAGCCCGGTGCGAACATCTCCCGCGGCCGCAACGTCGCCATCGCCGCTGCCACCGGCGAGGTCATTGCCTCCACCGACGCAGGGGTCTGGCTGGAGCCTCAGTGGCTGGAGAGATTGACCTCGGAATTCGCATTGGGGATTGCGGATTCATGGGCACCAGAGCCTGCTGAAAAGCGCAATCCGCAATCGGCAATCCGCAATCCGCAGTGCGTCGCCGGCTTCTTCGTCCCCGACCCCCACACCACTTTCGAGATCGCAATGGGAGCGACGGTTCTGCCGGCCCTGGAGGACATTGATCCGCAGCGATTCCTGCCCTCCAGCCGCTCGGTAGCGTTCACCAAGGCGGCGTGGGCAGCGGCCGGCGGCTATCCGGAGTGGCTGGACTATTGCGAGGATCTGATCTTCGACTTCCGTCTGCGGGAAGTGGCGGGGCCGTTCGCCTGGGCGCCGAGGGCAGTGGCGCACTTCCGGCCGCGCAGTTCTTTCCGGGCCTTCTTCAAGCAGTATTACCGCTACGCCCGGGGGGACGGCAAGGCCGACTTGTGGCGGCTGCGCCACGCGATCCGGTATGTCACCTATCTGGTTGTGCTCCCCGGCTTGCTGGCCCTGAGCATCTTTCATCATCCGCTGTGGTTGCTGGCGCTCGGGGCCGGCGTCCTGGCCTACTGTCGTGCCCCCTACCGCCGTTTGTGGCCGCAGCTCAGGGCCATGACCCCTCTGGCGCGCCTCCAGGCGGTCCTCCTGGTGCCGTTGATTCGAGCTGTGGGCGACATCGCCAAAATGCTGGGCTACCCGGTCGGATGGGCCTGGCGGCTGCGCAATTGGAGTCGTCCCGAGATCCATTGGCGCCGCGCCGGCTGAGAGGCGCGCTCGTGATGGCGCCGCCCGGTCTTCTGGGCGCCTGGATTGAGGCTCGGTCGGGATTTCTCGATTTGTCCCACTTGATTCTAAAATAGAACCACAGCACTCATGCAGAAGGAGATGGTCATGGAACTCCTGAAAGAACGCATTTTGCGTGAAGGCGTCAACATGGGCCACGGCATCCTCAAGGTGGACTCCTTTATCAACCACCAGGTGGATCCTGCCTTGATGTTAGCCGTAGGGGGCGCGCTGGCCGCGCGCTTTGCACACCTGGGCGCCAACAAGATCGTCACTGCCGAGATCAGCGGCATTGCGCCGGCGCTGACCACCGCGCTGGCCCTGGGCATCCCGGTGGTTTATGCGCGCAAAACCCGGCCGGTCACCATGCATCCCAACGCCATGATCGCCACCGCGCCGTCTCACACCAAAGGCGTGATGACCGAGCTGATGGTGTCGCCTGAGTTTCTAGGCCCGCGCGACCATGTGCTGGTGATTGATGACTTCCTGGCGCGCGGGGAGACGATTCGCGCCCTGGTTTCCCTGGTGCAGAAAGCAGGCGCCAGGCTGGTGGGGATCGGCGCGGTGATCGAAAAACGCTTTGAGGGCGGCCGGGACGCCCTGGCCGATCTGGGCGTGCCCATCGAAACACTGGCCGTCATCACCAGCATGGACAACGGGAAGATCATCCTGGAAGAATGAACCACGATACCATCGTTATCATTGACTACGGTTCGCAAACCGCGCAGTTGATCGCGCGCCGCGTGCGCGAACTGCATGTCTACTGTGAGTTGATCCCCTGGAACGCGGCCGAAGAGCGTTTCCGGCAACTCAACCCCAAGGGGTTTATCCTGTCCGGCGGGCCTGCCAGCGTGTACGAGCCCGGCGCGCCGACGTTGCCGGAGTTTGTGCTCAGCTCCGGCCGGCCTGTCCTGGGCATCTGCTACGGCATGCAACTGCTCGCGCACAACCTGGGCGGGGTGGTAGACCCGGCCGCGCGGCGCGAATACGGCCACGCGACGATCACAGTGGTCGCCGAGGATGTGCCGCTGTTTCAAGGGTTGCCCGCGGAGATGTCGGTTTGGATGAGCCACGGCGATCACGTGTCCGAACTGCCGCCCACGTTTGTGCCGCTGGCCATCACGCCGTCGTCGGTGGCCGCGATGGGCGACGTGGCCCGGGGGATCTACGGGGTGCAGTTTCATCCGGAGGTGCAACACACCCCGCAAGGCAAGGAGCTGCTGCACAATTTCGTCCTTCACATCTGCGAATGCCGGCCCGACTGGACTCCGGCCAATTTCATCAACGAGGCTGTTGAGGCCATCCGGCAACAGGTGGGGGACGGCCGCGTGGTCTGCGGGCTCAGCGGCGGGGTGGATTCGGCCGTCACGGCCACGCTGGTGCATCGGGCCATCGGAGACCGGTTGACGTGCATCTTTGTGGATCATGGCCTGTTGCGCCGCGGCGAGGCGACGCAGGTGATCGAGACCTTTCAGCACCACCTGGGGATGCCGTTGATCGCGGTCAACGCCGCCGAGGAGTTCCTGGCCGACCTGGCGGGCGTGACCGATCCCGAGCTCAAGCGCAAGAAGATCGGCGAGCGGTTCGTGCGGGTCTTTGAGGCGGCCGAGCAGGAGGCCGTGCGCGCAGTCGCGGGCGCGCCCGCGGCGTTCCTGGCTCAGGGCACCCTTTACCCCGACGTCATCGAATCGGCCAGCCGACAGGAACAGGCCACTGCCCGCACCATCAAAACCCATCACAACGTGGGCGGCCTGCCGGCGGACATGACGTTTCAGCTCATCGAACCGCTGCGGTATCTGTTCAAGGATGAGGTGCGCCTCATCGGGCAGGCTTTGGGGCTGCCGCCGGAGATCGTCTGGCGCCATCCGTTCCCAGGGCCTGGTTTGGCCATCCGCATCCTGGGTGAGGTCACCTGGCAACGGCTGGAGACGTTGCGTCACGCGGACGCGATCTTCCTGGAGGAGCTGCGCGCGGCCGGCCTGTATCGCGCTGTGGCGCAGGCGTTCGCCGTGCTCTTGCCGGTCCGTTCGGTGGGCGTGATGGGTGACGGCCGGACGTATGCCGACACCATTGCGCTGCGTGCCGTCACCACCGATGACTTCATGACGGCCGATTGGGCCCGGTTGCCCTACGAGCTGTTGGCACGCATCAGCAACCGCATCGTCAACGAGGTCGCGGGAGTCAACCGCGTGGTCTACGACATCAGCTCCAAGCCCCCGGCCACGATCGAATGGGAATGATGCTCCGGCGTTAGCACGCCGGGACGCGCAGGTGTTCGTTTAGCATGATGCGCAAATTCTTTCTCACGGCCCTGATCCTCACCGTGATTGCCGCTGCGCTCCTGGCCGCGCCCTACATCCGCTATCGCCGCACGGCCGGGGTTGTACCGGCCTGGGTCCGGCTGGGCGGGCTGGAAGTGCACGGCGCAACCTACGAGGAGGTCGTGGCTGCCCTCAACCGCGGTTTGCGGGAGCCGGTAGAGGCTTATGTCGGCGACCAGCGCGTCTTGCTGCGGCCGGAGACGGTGGGCTTTCAGGTGGACGTTGACGGCATGATCGCGCTGGCCCAGGGCTACGACACCTTTGACCGCCTGGTGCGGTATCTGGTGGAGACTTCCCTGGAAAGGCCGCCGCACACGGCCGACATCCCGTTGCGCTACGCGCTGGATGCCGCGGCGCTGGATGCGTGGTTGAGCGAGGTGGCGGCCCGGAGCAACCGGCCGCCCCAGCCGCCGCAACCGTTGCTTCAGGAGTTGAGGCTGGCGCCTGGCAAGCCCGGTGTCGAGCTGGACCTCCCCGCTGCACGCACGCAGGTGATCGAAGCGCTGGCCAATCCGACACGACGGACGGTCCGCCTGGCCGTTCGTGAGACCCCTGCGCCGCCCATGGATGTGGCTGCTTTGGGCGCGCTGCTCGAAGCCCGCCTGGAGCAATTCCCCGGCATCGGCTCCGTCTGGCTGCACTTCCTGCCCACGGGTGAGGAGGTGGCCATCAACGCCGATGTGGCCTATGCCGGCACCAGCACGCTTAAGATCCCCATCATGATCCAGCTATACCGCGTGCTGGACGGCCCCCCTGACCCCGACACCACCAAGATCATCAGCGAGACGATGCAGCTCAGCGGCAATTTCACCGCCAACTTGATGTTGGGCATCATCGGCGGCGGGGATTGGAATCGCGGGGTGGCCGTTATGAACCAGGCTTTCAAGACCCTGGGGATGCGTAATACCTTCATGGCAGCCCCCTACGATCGCAAGCTGGCCGTGGCGCCCCGGATCGTTACCGAGGCCAACAGCCGGACCGATCTGAACACGCAGCCAGATCCCTACATGCAGACCACCCCGCGCGATATCGGCTCTGCCCTGCAGATGCTGGTGGCGTGCAGCCAGGGCGGCGGCACCCTCATCGCCGCCTACGGCGACGAGATCACGCCCGCAGAGTGCCAGCAGGGGTTGGACTTCATGGCGCTCAACGAGATGAACGAGTTACTGGTAGGAGGACTGCCGCCGGGGGTCAAGGCGGTGCACAAGCACGGCTATGTGCCCGACACCCACGGGGATGTCGCTGCGATTTGGAGCCCGGCCGGCCCCTATGTGTTGGCGGTGTTCCTCTACCGGCCGGTCTGGCTGGAGTGGCACATCTCTAACCCGACAATGCAGGACCTGGCGCGCGCGACATGGAACTTCTTCGAGACCTACCAGCCGTAGGACGCGCAAACATTTCCCTCTTCGAGAAGGCCTGCTCCGCTCTCTCGTCCCAGGAGAAGGCGGAGCAGGGGAGAAGCGGGGTTCAAAAGCGCCGAGCTGCGGCCGCTATTCAGACGGCGTCTCAGACGCCTCGGCCGGCGGTTCGACAGGAGCTGAGGGCTCAGCGGGTGCTTCGGGTTCCTTCGGCGCCGGGGCAGATTCCAGCTTCTCCAGCAGCTTCCCTAGCTCCCGGTTCAGGGCCTCCAGGCCAACCAGGATGCCCTTGCGCACCTCTTCCACCACATCGGCCTCGCGAATCTCCTCGACGACCTTTTCGGCTTTCTCGCGCAGCTCCCTGGCGGCTTCGCTCTCTGAGGCCTTCTCAACCGCTGCGCCGACCTCCTGGCTCAGCTTCTGGAAGCCCTCGGCGATTTCCGCCTGCAACTTCTTGCGGTCTTCACTTTCCCAGGCAGCCTTGACCGCCTCGGCCAACTGCTTGCCCAGCTTGCTCAGCTCATCGGCAATCGAGCGTTCTGCTTTCGGTTCCTCGGACATGTGTGCCTCCTGTTGTATAGCTTGTCTCGTGGTCGCAGACGAAGAGAAAAAGTTGCGAAACCCAGCACAGAGCTGTAACTTGTCCTTACGTTACTGCCCTCGGTAATGCGTTTCGTAATCTCTCTGCGTCAGAATTCTACCACAAAGAACAAAAAGAAGGGAGAGACACAATGGCGGTCGTTCTGGATAAACTGTACGGTGTGAAGCCTGACGTGGGCGCAAAGCTCAAGGCCCTGGGCATCAAGGACAACGATGACCTGCTGCAGTTCTGCAAGACGCCTGCCGACATCATCGAGCTGGCCCGGGTCAGCGGTGTTGACCCGCAGGAGATCACCCGCCTGGTGCATCGCGCCGACCTTGCCCGGATCCGAGGCATCGGGGGCGCGTACATCCGGTTGCTGGAAGAAGCCGGGATCGAGTCCACCGCCGACCTGGCAAAGCACAGCCCCGAAGACCTGCGCCAGCAGCTTCTGAGCCTTAACCAGCAGCGCAGGCTGGTGGGCAGGGTGCCGGCACTGGCGATGATCAACGGCTGGGTGGCCAAGGCACGCCGGATGCCGACGGTAGGCGCGATGGCAGCGGGCAACAACGGCAGCGGGGCAAAGTAATTGTCTGAAGCTCGTTCAAATCCACCAAGGAGGAAGCTATGCTGAAGGAATTTCGGGACTTTGCAATGCGCGGCAACGTGCTTGACCTGGCTGTGGCGGTCATCATCGGCGCCGCCTTTGGGGCGATCGTCAATTCGGTCGTCAACGATCTGTTGATGCCCTTGTTGGGGATCATCATCGGCGGGATTGATTTCTCCTCGCTGGCCGTGACGGTAGGCTCTGCCAGGCTGACCTATGGCAACTTCATCCAGGCCGTGGTCAACTTCCTGGCCATCGCGTTTGTGCTGTTCCTGATCATCCGGAGCATCAACCGCTTCAAGGCCAAGCCTGCTCCGGCTGCGCCGCCCGAACCCAGCGCCGAGGAGAAGCTGTTGACCGAGATTCGCGATCTCCTGAAGCAGCGCTAAGCTTTTGTCCTTGTTCGTTCATGATGACGTCGCCGCAACGGAGGTGGCATCCGCTGCGGCGACGTCGCGTCTGCCGCCGGGCACGCCCGTCTTCCACGCACAGCGCCGGGGACGCGTCACCTCTGGCAGATGGAGACTTCGGCTAACGGCCCTAGCCCAACTCGGCCAACACCTGGCCCATTTGCGGCGTCTCGTAGCCGCCCAGGCTGCGCACGCGTGCTGCAAAGGCCGGGTCTCGGATGATGGCCAACAAAGACGCCAGGACGTCACCGGCGTAGAACTGGGCGGGGATCACCAGGTCGTATCGTTCCAGGTCTAGCGGCACAAAATCAAGGTCCAGCGCCCGGGCTGCGGCAAGGATGCCCAGCCCACAGTCCGCCGCGCCCGATGCCACCGCCGCAGCCACGGCCAGGTGGGTGAACTCCTGTCGTTCATAGCCTTGAATAGCACGCGGGTTGATCCCGGCCTGGCGCAACCGATAATCCAACAGCACGCGCGTGCCGGCACCGCGCTGGCGGTTGATGAAGACCACATCGGGCCGCGTCAGATCGGCCAGAGAGGTGATCTGCTTCGGGTTGCCGCGCGGGACGATCAGCCCTTGCTGGCGTTGGACGAACCCCAAGAGCACCACAGGCATGCCGGGCAACAACCGCCGGATATAGCCGATATTGTATTCGCCCGTCGCTTCATCCAGGAGGTGCGAGCCGGCCAGATGCGCCTCTCCCCGGCTCAGCGCCAGCAGGCCGCCCAGACTGCCCACGTTGGCGGAAGCCAGACGCCAGCCCGGCGCGCGGCGGCCCAGTTCGTCGGTCAGCAAATCCAGGGTCAGGTCATGGCTGCCGATGGCCACAATGGTGCGACGCAACGACGACGTCGGCCGGTACAGGTTCACCGTAACCGTGGCGCCGGGCTCGAAGCCCTGCTCCCCGCGCGGGATGCGCACCACCCCGTCGGCGCGCACCAGCGACATCAGCACGCCGGACCCCCCAGGCAGCGGCGTGGCGACGATGCGATCTCCCACCTGCCCCACGGTGACCCGCAGGAACTCCTCTTCGCCCTCGGGGCTGACGACCTTGCGCGTCAGAACGGCCTGGACGGTGGGAGGCTCCTCCAGAGGTTGGCCCAACCAGCGCGCCAGCGTCGGCTTCACCAACAGCTCGCATGTGACCGCCGCCGAAACCGGGTAGCCGGGCAGGCCGATCACCGGCACCCACCGCGCTGTGCCCTCTTCTCCGTCAGCTCCCTCAACCCGCTCTGTTCCACTGCCTTCACCCGCCAGCCGGATCACCCCCAATATCACGGGATGGCCGGGCCGGATCGCGATCCCGTGGACCAGGAGCTGTCCTAACTCGGCAACAACACGAGCCGTGTAATCTTCGGAGCCGGCCGAGGAACCGGCGTTGACGATCACCAGGTCGTGTGTGGCTGCCGCCTCCAGCACGCGGCGGCGGATGGCCGCGTAGTCGTCGGCCAACGGCGGGAGGCGAGTAGGCTGGCCGCCCCACTCCTGCACCATAGCCGCCAGCACCAGAGAGTTGTACTCGATGATGTCGCCCGGCCGCAGCGGCGTGCCCGGCGCCACCAGCTCGGTGCCGGTGGGCTGGATGGCAACACGCGGCCGTCTGCGCACGGCAACCTGGGTGTGGCCGGCGCCGGCGATGGCCCCCACATCTTGCGGCCGCAGGCGATGGTTTGCAGGCAGGATCAGCTCGGTCGCGACGATGTCCTCGCCCATCGGCCGCACGTGTTGCCAGGGCGCCACTGCTGCCAGGATCTCGATCCAGTCCCCGCCGTCTTCCGCCGACACCCGCTGGACATCTTCGACCATGATCACTGCGTTGGTGCCCGGGGGCAGCGGATCGCCGGTGTCAACGTAGACGGCTTGCTCTCCAACCTTGAGGCGCACGGCGTGGGTCTCGCTGGCCCCGTGAGTGGCCTCTGACCGCACGGCATAGCCGTCCATTGCCGCCGCGTGGTAGTGCGGCGAAGAGAGCAGCGCCCAGACGGGCTCGGCCGTGATGCGGCCGCAAGCGGCGTCCAGCGGTACCAGCTCGCCCGGCATGGGGCCGTCTAGACCGGCAGCGGCCAGGGCCTGCCACCAGCGGTCCAACGCCTCCGCCAGGGGGATATCCTCCAGATAAGGCGAATGTGCGTGTTGGCTCATCGCGTCAACTCCGTGGCGACAAAGTTTGGGTGACAGTATAGCATACTTGCCCCAAGCTTCAGAGTGCGAGGACCGAGTCGTTCCGAGCAGGGCCGCGGGCGATTTTCGCGATTTGACAGCTCGCCGAAACTGTGGTAACTTCTTGCACAATCAAAACCGGCAGTTTTCCGACCATGAGTTCATACACCGGCCTGATCGTCCTGTCGCTTATTGAGCTCCTTGCCAACAAGGAGCTGAACCCGTTTGGCCGAGGGTAACGCAGGCGACAGGGCAAAGTAGACCTGATAGTAGTGCAGGCGGGGCCTCCCAAACGGGGGGCCCCGCTTTTTTATCCCGATAATCGCTACCAACGATCCAATGTGATGGAGGTAACCATGACACCTTACACCCACAATCATCAGCGGTCTACCTGGTCCCAGGGCACCGCCGAGCGGATGAACGCTTCTGCGCAGACAGAGCCGGCTCCCCAGGCCGTGTCGCCGGCCACGCGCCAGGCCGAGCAGGCAGCGCGGTCGGTGATGCATCCGGATCATCACGACCCGGATTGGCGCTACTACTTCAGCGCCATGACCGACTGATCTGCTGCTCCCGTCGAAGCTCCCCGCTCATCATCTCCGCACCGGCGACCCAAAGACGTCGTCGCCGTTGGGCATGGCGCCCAGGCATGTTATAATGTGTCTGCTATCGGGCGGACAGGCTGGCCGCGCGCTTCCTGTGACATGGCAGTTGCAACAGGGGGATGCAGTGTTGACCGCAACGCGCCGATCAGATCACCTATTTCCAGGAGATGAGTCTATGCGTGTCTTGCTGTTGAAGGATGTAAAAGGTCTGGGCCATGCTGGCGACATCAAGGACGTGGCCGGGGGCTACGCCGCCAACTATTTGATCCCCAACCGGCTTGCCCAGCCCTATCACGAAGGCATGGAAAAGGCGGTGCAACAGGCCAAAGAGGCAGCCGCGCGCAAGCAAGAGCGCAAGAACGCCGAAGCACAGATGCTGGCCGCCAAGCTACACGGGCAGACCGTGGTCTTCAAAGCTCGCGCGGGCGAAGGGGAACGCCTTTACGGCTCGATCACTGCGGCGGACATCGCTGAGGCCCTTTCCGCAACGATCGGCCAACCCCTGGACCGCAAGTTCATTCAGCTCGAACATCCTATCAAGTCCCTCGGCCACCACCCTGTTGAAATCAAGCTTGGGAGCGGGCTTGTGGCCACGGTGACGGCGGTTGTGGAGCGCAGCGAAGAAGTGAGTTAGTGCAGGGACCGCACCTTGTCTCATCGGGCGATCTGCAACTGCAGCGACGCTTGCAACGATCGCCTTACGGCGGGGCGAGCGGGAAGTGCGCCACGTCCAGGTTCACGAAGTTACCGTCCTCGGCGCGGCGGTACAGGATCACCGTGATGCCGTCGGCTGCGGCTCCAGTGGGTTGCTTGAGCGGGTATGCGTCCAGCACCACCTCGCCCGCGCGCCAGCGCGTCATCGGGTAAGCGCCGAAGACGGGATGTGCGTGGTCGTATTGATCCAGGTCCGTGCCCATCTGGGTCAGTCGCACGGAAACCGACCAGTCCTCGGCCGGCGGGGCCGGGGCGAGCCAGGCCAGCATCACGACGTGTTCGCCGGTGACGGGGTTTTCCTTTAGCCGGCCACCCAGCAGCCGAACGGTGCCCGCGAAATCGTGGCTCCACGGCAAGAGACCGGCCGGCACCGTCCGTTTCGGATCGCGATAGACAGCGATCAACGTGCGGCCCAGCGCCGAATAGCAAGCTTCTGCGCCGATCTCGCCAGGCACCAGCGGCAATGCGGCTGTTGTAACCAGGAAGCCCTCTCCAACAAAGCGTTCCCCGGCCTGGTCCGGTGTGATCACGACCAGGTCGGGCCGCTTGCCCCAGATCTGAGTCAGGTAATTCATCGCCAGGCCCTCGTCATGGGTGGTCAACACGGCAGCCCCGTGCGGCGGATCGTCTGCCAGGATGGCCCATGCGGGCAGCAGGCCCGTATCGTCCGGCCGGTTTGACGCATCGGCGCGGGGATAGGAGGCCGTTGCGCGATAGGCGATCAGGGCAACCAACACAGCAAGCGCCAGCGCCCATCGCCCCACCTTTCCCTCGCCCCCCTTCTTCGTAGTGACGGCTTCGGCCGTCCTCTCATCCCCCTTCGTCGTAACGGCTTCAGCCGTCCCCTCCCCGCGCCCAAACCCAATCCACCACGCGGCCGCAGCCGCAATCCCGACCGTCAACAGCCCATACACCGTCATGATCACCTGATACCAGTTCCCCAACCGGTCTACCCAACAAAAAGCCAGATAAATCGCCAGGGTGCCGAAGAGAAACCCTGCCCGTCGGCGCCCGAGGGAAAGCCATCCCAGCAACCCGAGGATCAGGCCGGGCCACGTCATCTCCCCCCAGATCAGGGCAGGGAATTCGTGGGTGAAGAAGGGGCTCAGCGACCACGTCAGCTCGTTGCGGCCTTGCTCGGTCGAAACAAAGCTCCAGAACCATTGCCATGTGCTCTCCCACTGCCCCGCTCCTCGCCATTCAGGATGTTGGGCTCCGCGCACATAGACGTAGATATAGCTCAACAACGGCAGCAGCGCCAGGCCGATGACGCGGCCCACCAGTTTGCCGTCCTTGAGCAGCCACGGCTTGCGGCTGAGGACCAGGACCAGGGCCGGCGGGACGATGGCCAGCACCGTGATCTGGTGCGCCAGGCCGATCCCTGTCAACAGGGCCATGCCCAGCAGGTAGCGTTCTGCTTGCGTGCGCTCCCAGCGCAACGCCAGCAGCGTGAAGGCCAGGGTCCAGGCCACCGAGGAGGTGTATTGCTCGGTGGTGACCGCATAGTACCAGAAGAAATAGGTGACGCCGTAGAAGGCGCTTGCCAGGAGGGCGAGCGGCCACAGGTTGTGGTGTGAGCGCGTGGCGTGCCGCGCCGTCTGCTCTGAAAATCCGGCCGCCGGGGCTTGCCCCGGGACGCCCCAAGCTACGACGTCCGTCCCCTGCGTGGACGCCGGGGCTCGCCCCGGGACGCAGCAAGCTGCGACGTCCGTCCCCTGCGGGGACGCCGGGGCTCGCCCCGGGACGCCCCAAGCTGCGACGTCCGTCCCCTGCGGGGGCGCCGGGGCTTGCCCCGGGACGCAGCAAGCTGCGACGTCCGTCCCCTGCGGGGACGCCGGGGCTTGCCCCGGGACGCCCCAAGCTGCGACGTCCGTCCCCTGCGGGGACGCCGGGGCTCGCCCCGGGACGCAGCAAGCTGCGACGTCCGTCCCCTGCGGGGACGCCAGGGCTCGCCCCGGGACGCAGCAAGCTGCGACGTCCGTTTTCCTGGTCCGTTCCACAGAGAGGCTCCGCGCTGGCACCCAGCCCGGCATGTAAGACTGCCCTGTCTGCCCCTCCCCGGCCGTTGGCTGTGCAATGACCTCCAGGATCAACGCGTACAACAGCCCCAACGCAACCAACGCCCAGAAGGTGGAGTAGCTCGACAGGATCGCGATGGGATTGCTGTCGGGGCCCAGGAGCAGCCGGCCGATGCGAAACCAGACCCAGCCGCCCATGGTGTAGAGGGGATAGCCGGGCGCATTGCTGAAACGGCCCTGCACCTGGGCGTATTGATGCGTGATCAGGTCGCCGCCGGCCAGTTCTCCGGGCCGTAAGCCGTTATCCAGGGTCAACCCATAGAGAAAGGCGTAGGCCAGGATCAACAGGAGGCCCCCCAGCCTGGCCGGGGAGCCGAGGAGAGCCACACGAAAGGATCGCAGCGCGCACTTCATGCTCCCACTATATCCACGGGACGGATGCCTGTCAAACAGTCGGGCAGTCGGCCAGCAGTCGGTCAGTCGCCCGGCGGTTGGAAACCGCGGCAACCGATGCAAAGCCTGCCTGCGCAGGCTCGGGGCTCTTGGTAGTGACGACTTCAGTCGTCCGGGTTCCCGGCGGTTGGAAACCGCGGCAACCGTTACAAAGCCTGCCTGCGCAGGCTTGGGGCTCCTGGTAGTGACGACTTCAGTCGTCCGGGTTCCCGGCGGTTGGAAACCGCGGCAACTGCCTGCGCAGGCTCGGGACTCCTGGTAGTGACGACTTCAGTCGTCCGCAGCCCGGCGGTTGGAAACCGCGGCAACCGATGCAAAGCCTGCCTGCGCAGGCTCGGGACTCCTGGTAGTGACGACTTCAGTCGTCCGGGTTCCCGGCGGTTGGAAACCGCGGCAACCGTTACAAAGCCTGCCTGCGCAGGCTTCCTGGAGTCGGCGGAGGCCGACTTCGCAACGGTAGCCGTGACTTCCAGTCGCCGGGAATGGGGGTTGGGGATTGTCGCCCGGTGGCGGTTGGAAACCGCAGTTGATGAAGCGGCCCCGGCAGCGGGGATGCAGGAACGGGCCCTATAGTAGTACAATCCGTGGACCCGTCAAGCCGCCGCTCGGTGAACTTGTAGGCGGTGGGGGTGGTGCCGTAGGTGTAGCGGGTCTCGCCCCAGGCCTTGTAGCGCAGCTCCGCCACGCGACTGCCGCTGCTGTTGGCGGTGATGGCGGTGGAGCCCAGATGATCTGTCAGCAGGTAGTAGACCGTGCTCGTCCCCACCCGCATGGCCACCCGCTGGCCGCCCGCATAATAGTACTTCACCATCGTGCTGGTGCTGCCCTTCCACTCGAAGTAGTCGCCCACATAGGCGATGGTGCTGCTGCCAAAGGTCGCCTTCACCCGCTCCCCCGCTGGGATAACTCATCTGATTGTTAAAGAGCGCATTGAACACCAAGCCTTTGGCCGAGGCTGGTCAGGGGCACTAATTCTGCACAAAATGGCTTGGTAGGCTCACTTCCTTAAGAGCAACTGAAGAGCAACTGGCCTCCGCTACAGATTCTTGACTGGCCGCCGAGATGCCTTCCTCGTCTGAATCAAGAACAAAAGAATCCCCAGAAACCCTCCTGCCAGATCCACACCGGTATCCAGCAGCTCATCGGCGCCCGGCAGCCGCCCTTGGTAGAGCAATTGAAAGCCCTCTTGTCCCAGAGCAACAGCCAGGATCAGCAAGAGCGACAGGCCAGGGTGATATCGGCGCAGCAGGGGAGAACGGGCCTTCAGCAGGAGGCCGGCCAGGAGATAGGCCAGCACGGAATAGAGCATGACATGCATCAGGATGTGGACCCACAGGGGGCCGAAGAGGGTGTCAAACACCTGGCGATAGGTGTCGGAATACCAGGTAAGCCACCCGAAAGGGAACAGGATGCCAACGATCCAGCCGATCAAGACAAGCTTTCTCCACATCGAACACCCCTTGCCTTAGGCAGACAAGCCAGGCTCAGCGGGCATTGCCCTTCAGGTGTTGGGCCATGCGTTCGTCAATGGTCCTCAAGATGCGCTCCAGGTCTTCCAGCGCCATGCCCTCCGGGGCAACCCAGGTTGAGAAAATAGACAGATACTTGCCATATTGCCCTACAGTCTTGCACATTGTGAAGTGATCTGGAGCCGATTGGGATCGCCCAATGACCGCACACCCAAACTGGAATTGATCCGCCACCGAGCTTTGATAGAGAAGCGCCTCAGGTGGCTCCCACGGCGTCAAGCGGTCCGCTGAATAAAATTCCTTGGGCATCTGACGATGATATTCTGTTGTTGCCTTTGCTGTTTCTCGATAGCGGAACAACCTATGTGTTGCAAGGGCATTGGAACCTTGTAGTCGGAATTGAATAGCAGCAGACGCTTCTGCTCCTTCAAGCCAATACCACGGGAATGGAGGGATGTCTAGATACCACGCTGCTGGGAACAGCGATATATCCACTAGAAGGCGTTCAAGTTCTGGGTCAAGAGCCTTTGGTGTCGCAGATGATGGTTGTGGTTGGCAACCCACCATGATCAGCAACACCGTGGTCAATGCCAGCCAGCGCCAGTAGCAACTGATCATCGGATTCATTGAGCACCTCGCTGCGCCCCTGGTGCAAGGAACCTTGCGTAGTTCGAGAACACCTCATAAAAATGTTGGACGGTCACAGAGAGCTGGTAGCGAACATAGAGCTCTATCCCGATGCTGATGGCGGCCTGATCGCTCGGATCATCACCAAAGCTGAGCAGCCACCCCTCGCTAACCAGTTTGCGTCTGTACTCCTCATTCTTGCGGTTGTCCCAGAAGTTGGCAATACCGGCGCCGACCTTTAGTTCCAGAGCCCCAAAGCCGGCCGCCATTCCGACGAAACCGTAATGGATGTTGCCCAAGATATCGAAGCGATAGGTCTTGTGATCGATTTCGACGCTCAAGCCAAACCTATCAATGACTTCCTGCTTGTAATCCCAGGGTGCTCCCGATTTGACCATGCTGATCCAGAGCTCGTAGGCTTGTCCCTTGAGAACAGGCGCTGCGGACCTCGTGACGCTAGACGACCAGTAAACACGGGCTTGTTCGTTGAGGAACCGGATGAGAGCAGTGATCGAGCTGGCAGCGTCACTCAGCATACGTTCCATAAGCCACTCTACTGCGATTTCGGCATCGGCGAAGCGCAGAGGTCCAGGGGTAGACCAGTCCCCCCTTGCGTTGTGCCAATAGTATCCACGGGCATTGTACCAGCGGTTCTTCCAGTACCATTCGTTCACCCAGCAGGCTTGATCTTCTGGTGCGCAACCCTGATGGCCACTGGGGTCCACGAGTCGTAGCGGGTTGTTCAGCACGTACGCGTACCGGTTCAGCGCCTGCGGGTTGCCCGGCTCGGGCACGAGGGTGTCCGCCGAGATGAACCGCCCCAGCAGCGGCGAATAAAACCGCGCGCCGTAATCGTACAACGACCCCAGCGCCGCCTCCTCGCTGCGCTGGCCGGTGAAACGATAGTCGGTTGGTAACGTGCTGGGGTTCGGATTGCGCGGCGTGCCAAAGGGGAAGTACTTCTGCCGTGCGACCTCCCCGCCGCCGGCGTTCGTCACCAGGCTGGTCGAGCCCAGGTGGTCGGCCGTGAGGTAGTATACCGTACTGCCTCGGCGCATGGCAACTCGCTGGCCGTTGGCGTAGTAGTACTTCACCATCGTGCTGGTGCTGCCCGTCCACTCGAAATAGTCCCCCACATAGGCGGTGGTGCTGGTACCGAAGGTGGCTTTGACCTGCTTCTCATCGCCATTGTGTCAGAATGTTGTTAAGGTTCAACACGCGGGACGCCGCGCAGTAGGTATTGCCAAGCTGCTTACCTCATCAACTCTGGACGTGACCAGATGTCTTCCAAGATCACGGCTATGAGGTCCGGCAAGGATGCATCCGGAGGAAAAATGCGCGTTTTCTCAGGATCGAATTCCCACCTACCTTTCTTGTCCAAACGTGATATGTCTACTCGTATCTCTTTGTCAGTCCAGCCAATAGTGTACGAGGCCCCGGTTTGAGCTAGCTCCTTCCAACTACGCGCCTTCGTTGCCATCAAGACTGGGTCTTTGCGCTGTCGCATCTCCTCCCGCGTCGGATCGGGCAGACGAGGATGGCCCGCCGCTAAGACCTTCTCCACGGCGGATATTAACTCCTCAGCGTTGAGTCCAGCAGTATACACCGGTTCGATATCCATGAACGGCCCGGATTCAAGCTGCGCTTGAACCGGCAAGTAAGCCTTGCCACGCCATACGTAGATGCCAACGACGCGAAGTCGCATGTTGCTCCTCCAAATCCTATCATGGCACGATAACGATATTCAAAGTGACACCGACCGTTTGGGCCCACTGTTGCACTTGTTGCAGCGCCTCCATCTGAGCCTGGGTGGCTCCAGGTGGAATCGCCAGCAAGAGTTCGCGCCCAGTAATCTGAGCAGCGTTAATTCTCACACCTCCCCACGTGGCACCTTGCCAGTTGGCAAGGGTGGTGATGTACCCTTGCACTGTGCTCGTCAACGTGCTGATGTTCTGGTAGCTCGCTGCGCGTAAGTCAATGCTCTTGATGCTCGTCGCCACACCATTCGCAAAACGGTCGATGACTGGAAAATTTCGAGCCAAGAAGGGGCTGCGCCCCAGCATGTTTTCGATGACCTGCCCGCGCTGGAGAGCTGGCAAAGCCCAAGGACTGGCTGTCGTTGCTGCCGTTGCCGCTGTAGCCGCAGCCTGCGTCCCCAGCGCCCCGGCCACCCACTGGGCGCCCGCGCCCAAGGTGGCACCGACGACCGCCCCGCCCGCCGTCCATAACGCCGCCTCCCGTCAACTGAAATCATCCCGGCTCAGGGCATGGTTACATAGACGAGCTTATCGAGGTTCGTTCCCCTTGGCTTGTAGCTCTGGTCTAGAGCCCACGTCCTCCAAGATGGCCTCCACAATCGTCCGAAGCGCCGTATCTTTAGTAAAGCTCAGTTTCTTCGCCGAAGCATACTCGGTCCGTCCCAGATGATCAAGCTGCGAGATGTATACATTCACAGCCTGCTCTGTCCACTCAATGGTATAAACTGCACTGTGTTGGGAGAATTCCCGCCAACTCTTGACTCTAGCTGCCCGCAATACCGGGTCCTTCCGTGATAGACGCCGCCATTCTTCCCAAGCGGGGTGAGGTATTCGTGGATGACCAGCGGCCAAGACTTTCTCCAACGTAGCGACTAGAGCCTCTAACGTGAGAACGGTGGTATAGACCGGCTCAATGCCCATAAACAATCCGGCCTCTGTCTGCGCCACGACTGGCAGGTATGCCTTGCCTTGCCTCACAAATACTGATGCACTCTGGATTGCCATGGAACCCTCCCTTACGGTACAACCACAACATTGAGGGTTACACCCAGGCTGGCTGCATATTGCTGAAGTTGCTGCAGAGCCGTCAGCTGGGCCTGGCTTGCGCCAGGTGGGCTGGCGTCAGGAATCTATCCCTCCTCAGCTGCTCCAGCCTGCCGAGCATGGACTTCCTGTAGAATAAATTCGGCAATCACTTTTAGTGGAGTGTCCAAGGGAAATTCCCTCTGATGTGCGAAATCAATCTCTTGAACGTCCTTTGCTTGCCGCGGTGAAAAAGCCACTAGGATCTTCTCTTTTGTCCACCAGAGTCCAGAGCGAATAACACCTACCTGCGCCATTTTCTTCCAACTGCGTATACCGATAGCCTTCTGAACGGGGGTTGGTTGGCGAAATTCCGCCTGGGTCGGATGCCGCATTGGAGGGTTGCCAAACTTGACAATTTCTTCCAGGGCGCTGGTCAGCGCATCTACAGTGAGCTCAGAGGTCAGCAGTGGGCCGGCTTCCCAGAAAAAGCCGACTTCTGTCTTACCGATGATTGGGAGATACGCCGTGTTGCCCCAGATGAAGATACCAGCCACCTCGATCATTACGCTTCTCCTCCATCGGGTCACGGGATCTGAACAATGGTCAGTGTCACGCCCAGGTTCGCTGCATATTGCTGCAATGCCTGGAGAGCAGCCCATTGTGCCTGCGTGCCTGCACCACTTGGGACAGCCAGGAGCAATTCACGCCCTGTAATCATATTCGCTTGTAACCACTGCGCTCCTTGGAAGTTTGCCAGTGTGTTGATGTATCCTTGTACTTGACGACTCAGCGTTGCAACGTTCTGGTAGGTAGCTGCATTGAGGTCCAGCGTCTTGATGCTCGTCGCAACCCCATTGACGAAGCGGTCAATCACCGGGAAATTCTGGGGTAGATTTGCCCCCAGCATCCGGTGAATAACCTGCCCCCGTTGCAAGGCTGGCAAGGCCCAGGGACTGGCCGTCGTTGCTGCCGTCGCCGCTGTCGCTGCGGCCTGCGTCCCCAGCGCCCCGGCCACCCACTGGGCGCCCGCGCCCAAGGTGCCACCCACGACCACTCCGCCCGCCGTCCACAGCGCCGCCTCCCGCCAACTGAAATCATCCCGGTGGGTGATGGCGTAGGCCCCAAAGCCCACCACCCCGCCAACAACGCCGCCCACCACCCACCAGGCAATGTGGCCGGAGTCGTCTGTGTAGGCCAGGGGGTTGTTGCGGGCGTAAGTATAGCGGTTCAGGAACTGGGGGTCAAGGGCAAATGGCGTGTCAGGAGCCTGAGCCTCAGGCTGCAGGCGTGCCCGCTGGAGCTGGTTCCACTGCTCCAGCGTCTTGGGGTTGGCGTAGGACACGGCCAGCGGCAGGTAGGGTGTGGGGTTCTTGGCATCGCTTTGTACCAGACTGTCCGCCGAGATGAACCGCCCCAGCAGCGGCGAATCCCACAAGGGGAGGCTGCGCGCTAGAACCGCGCGCCGTAGTCGTACAATGACCCCAGCGCCGCCTCCTCGCTGCGCTGGCCGGTGAACTTATAGTCGGTTGGTAACGTGCTCGCCGGCCCGCGCGGCGCGCCGTAGGGCTTACTGGGTTGGACGTCTACTATTCGGTAAGCATAATAGTAAAGGCGATAAGGAGCACAATCAGTCCGCCCGCGCTCAATACGATGGTGACGAATGCAAAGGCGCGAACGACCTTTTGATTGGCCCATATCTCCTCAAGGTTCGACCTCTGCTCTTTTGGTACAGCAAGTCCACCTAACCGGCTGTACCAATGAAGGCCCAGAGCCTTCCACCGGATAGGATTTCTCCATACTCGGTATCCTTGAACGAGTCCATAGATTCCCAGCATCGCCAGGAAAACTAGAAACATTGATTCGCACACATCAATCTGCGACGCCAACTGTGCCTCCTTGGGACCTATTACGTAAAGCTACTTACTCTGTAACATAGACTGTTGCAGATGCCGATAGGATGCTAAGGCGTGATGCTTACTCCGTAATGTAAATCCCAGATAATTCCAGCAACGCTAGAGGAAATGCCGATTGGTCCTGGTATTAGCCCGAATAACGCAGTTGATACAGAGACCGTCAAATCCATGCCGGTCGCTTTTCCCGCCTTGTATTGAGCAAAGGTATAGGTAACGCTAGTCGCTTCGGCCCCAGTGCCAAGTCCGACCAGTGCGATTCCGCCTGTTATCAATGCCGGGTTGCCTGTACCTAGACCCGCCACACCGAGTGCCACCCCTGCATCCTGCCCCAAGCCAGCAATCCCAAGGCCAACACTGTCCAATCCACCTTGTCTTTGTCGAACCTGAGATGCAGATACTGCGCGTGCGCCGGGATGATGCCGCCGTTGACATAGTAACCGCCTGCTGCACCCAACCAGGCCGCAGCTTCCGGCGGCAGGTGTGCAGAGGGATCCGCCTTGAAATAGTATGGCCGCCCATCAGTTGTGCGAACCCAGCCCTGAGACGGATACAGATACTCCCCTTCCAGAACTAGACAACCTGTGTCGCCCTGGGCAAACCGCCCATAGAATATCTGACCGTCAGCTGCCGTATAGATACCGAAGGTCGAGCCGATCTCGGCCCGGCGGAGCACTTCCAGCCAGCCCCACAGCCCTGCATAACGCCCACCTTCCCCGAAAAGCGCCAGGACAGCTTCCCACGAGTCCGCGCCGAGGTACTTCATAATCTCATCTTCGGAGAACATCCCCGTCGGATCCGTATACCGCAGCGGATTGTTCAGCACGTACGCGTACCGGTTCAGCGCCTGCGGGTTGCCCGGCTCGGCACAATCGTTTCGGGTTGGACCCAGCGGTTAAGATAAAGATGGTAGTAACGGGCGCGGTAGCCGTAGAGGGCCAGACCATTCTCCCAGCGCTGGCCGGTGAAAAGTCAGTCGGTGGGCACAACGCTACCTCTTATCTAGTCGTATGGGTAGTACCGCATGGCTTCAATGCCGCCATCACTCGCTCGGTAGCTTAAATTAGCAATAGTCAAGCGGTCATCAAATCTTGGCTAACCATCTCTCTTTTCTTTCAGCAAGTCTGCATACTCTTGCTCCGCTCTTAGAATGGCCTCTCCCGGTAGCGAGTCAAGGGGCCAAGAGTCAACGATAATCTGCCCCATTCCACTAACCCGGGGTAGCTGAGTCGGGGACTCTGCTCCTTCAACGGCTTGGAGCATTTTCTGCAGAATTTCCCGAAATCGCAGTAGTTGTCTCCGAGACATGGGACCTGACTCAGCAAGTGAGGCCGTGGTGAGTGTTGCATCGATCGCTCTTACTGCTTCCTGAATTGTTTGTTGGACTTGCTCAGTTTTGCTCATGGCGACAGATCTCGATCTGGATAAAGGATGAACTTCTGTATTTGACCACCTGGATAGCCAGGCCCCTGAGATGCCACTCGACCCTCAATGATAATTGTACCAGGACGTATTTGCCATTGTTGTAAACGTGTCATTTGATTCCATTCCGGCTTGATGGCCAGACTCTCCCGTGAGGCAGGGAATGTCTCAAAGAGATAACGTCCCCTCGCAGGAGCATTTACATCGTCGTAATAGCGGATACCAAACTCATTGGGCCCCGCTAATCTGACCTGTATGGTTTCAATCTCGAACGATTCGATAATCTGCTTGCGGTAGCGCCTTGAGACACCCTGCCGCTGCAGATATTCCGAGGCTTGGCGAACACCCTGATAAAGGTCATCCGCGTGCCTTGCGCTCCGCACGCCCGCCGCCGGGAGAATGGGCAGTAACCCCGCCAGGTCCCACCAACTGAAATCCCCCTGCGACCAGGCATAGAAGGTCATCCCCCAGTCGCACCACTCGCAAAGGAATCCCACGGCGGTTTGAACGATGGCCGTGGTCTGCGGGTCCAGCAGCGGACTGTTGCTGTATGCCGCTGCCAACTGGGGGTCATACGGGAGTTGGGTGCCATCGGGCAACTGCCAGGCGCTGTCCGGTAGCAGGCCGGGACGCAGGCTGCACCCTTCATATTCGCAACCCGAGGTGGGTCGGCGTCCGCTCGGATCCGTATACCGCAGCGGGTTGTTGTAAACATACGCGTACCGGTTCAGTGCCTGCGGATCCCCCGGCTCCGGCACAATCGTATCCGGCTGCACGAACCGGCCCAGCGCCGGGTCGTAGTACCGCGCCCCATAATACATCAGCCCCGTGCCGGCGTCCAGCTCCTTGCCGGTATAGGTGTACTTTACCGCCGCCGTGCCCGAACCCCACGCCGCCTGGGTGTAGCCCCACGGGTTGTAGCAGATGATCCTGACCCGGCTACCACCTTGGTTGGTGACCCGGCTGGTGCTGCCCAGATGGTCGGAGAGTAGGTAGCTCAGTGCCCCATTCTGGCGCACGACGAGGCGCCAACCGTTGGCGTGGCAGGTGAAATTCAGTTGTTAAGGTGCGTCCCCGTTTACCTGCGCTTGCTTACTCTCACCAACTTGCACCGCCTATGGCAAGCAACCAGCCTTCTGGAGAGCCTCTCGAAGCCGCTCTCGCTTCTCCGTCTCGCTGAGCTGCTGCCAGGCGCCATGGGTCACGTGGGGCAAGTCAATCACCTCAAACTGATAAGGGTCATCGGGGCGGTAGTCGACGTTGGGCGAACCACAGACCGGACACCAAATTCGGCCTGTAAAGTCATACAATTGCCCTGAGGGTGCCGGATCGCAGGCTACCCCTAGTACACGTCCAAAGCATTCACTGGTGCCTCGCTGGCGACCCAATAGTTCATCGACCAGCTCTCCCACTTCATCAAAGACAGGATCTTCCCACGAATCAAACTCGGCCAATTCATGGTTAAGCGTCCTGCCTAACAAGCGCCCATACGTATCACCAGCAAGAACATAGGTGATTGCCTGGTGTCCATGATCTTCGCATTTTACATGCCAACGAATAACACGTGTTGGTCTGGATTGCATGACAGTTCCTCTGACTCAGGGTACAGGGCTTACCATTTGCGGGATCAACCACTCCTCGAAGTTGAACGGATTGAGCGGGTTGTCCAGCAGAGCATAGTTGTAGCCCGGCCCTCGGTAACTCCGAAACTTGATCACGTTATAGCCCTGTTCCATGGCTCGCTGCGCAAGCTCTTGGTGAGCTTTGGTGGCATTCACGTCCTCAATGTATCCCCAAGCTTTGGCTACGGCTGGGTCGGTCAGATCCAGCACCTTGGCCTTACTCAGGTCAAGTTGGAAGCGAATCACATGGCTGGCCTTGCCGCCGTGGGCTGCCACTTCAGCTACGGCCGTCTCACCTTCTTGGGCCACATAGAGCGCTCGCCCGAATCGTGCTGAAGTGTCAAAGAGTTCTGACAGGATTTTGTGAGCACGCTCTGGGTAACTTCTGCACTCCTACGAGCATGCCGTACATCCTCAACCTTGGAGACCGCTTTGGCCGCATCTACCACCTCATCGGCATGGCTCGCCACCTCGAGGGCGGCCTTGGCTGCCTTGCCGCCCCGCACTACCATCCCCACGCCCGCCGGGACGACGGGCAAGACTGCCGCCCCCACGTCCACCACCAGCGCGCCGATGTTGAGCAGCGACGGGTCGCAGCGGACTTCGTAGATGTCCCAGGCGATGTTGGCGATGTCCCAGGCCGTCTCCAGCCAGTGGCCGCTGGGGTCTTTGTATCGTAGCGGGTTATTGTTAACGTACGCGTACCGGTTCAGCGCCTGCGGGTTGCCCGGCGAGGGCACAAGGGTGTCCGGCGAGATGAACCGTCCCGCGAACGGCCAGCAATGTCGCGCGCCGTAGCCCCGCAGGCGGATGCCGCCGATCGCGCTGGCCTGGCGTTGGCCGGTGTCCCCTGCTCGGCGCTGCGGGGAGGCTGCGCGCCAGGTGTATTTCTTTGATAAGTTGTTGGCAGCCTTGCCCGGAATCTCGCCCCAGGGCAGGTAATGCTGCTCGCTGGTGCTGGGACCGGTATCCACTACGCGCATGTTGCCGAGATGATCGGCGACCAGATAGGAGACCGACACTCCCCTCGCGCAAGGCAATGCACCAGACGCCGAACTGATAGTAGCTGGTTGCCACGCCGTTGTGCAGCTTGTAGTGCCCCCCGATGTAAAGATGGTCGCCGCTGGCGTCGTTGCGGCCGATCACCCGACTGTTGGCGTCGTAGCTGTACGTGGTCTGGCAGTCGACGGTGACTGACGCCAGCCGGTTATCAGCGTCCCAGGCCAAAACTAGCTCCTGGTTGGGCACGCCCCTGTTGCGCACTACCAGATTGCCGTCGGCGTCGTGATCATAGCGATCCACAAGGATTTCACCGCCAAGACACCAAGGTACAAAGGAATTCAGAAGGACTTCGTGTCTTGGTGTCTTCGTAGTTTTCGCCTGTTTGGTTACGGCGTGTCCGGGTTAGGAATTTATTCGCCCAGTTTGCCACTCCTCATACTGTTTCCTGAATTCTTCCTCTCGCTCTCGTTGAAATTTGTGATAGTCGTGCTGCCATCCTTCGAAGACATCTTGGCGACAAAGAGCTATCAGTTGCTCACAAGCCGGTCGAAGTCTTCTAGCTAATTCCTTAAGTTGCTGTTCAACGTTCAAGAAAGGTTGCTCCTGAAGCAACTTATCGATATGCAGGGCCTCTCTTTCCAAAAAATTAAGCACGCCGCCAATGTCATACCAGTATTTGGTTCCCTCCACGACATCTTGCCAGCCAATTGGAGATGCTTTGGTACCGACCTCAACATAGATATCCCATCGATTCTGGATGAACCTGATGCGACAGTCTTCCGACTCAAGCACAATCAAATGTCGCCCTCCTCCTGGAGCGTCTTCACAGTGCACAACTACAAAGCCGTACTGATCAAATAAATAAGCGAAATGTCGCTTCACCTCCTTCAAGAATTCAACGCACTCAGTGGATACCATCATTACCTCCGTATCATCGGACCTTAATCCAGCTATTGCCGACTAACTCGTAGCCATAATTCGCCGCTTCTCGCATTAGGAATCTTATTTCTCTAGCTGTGAATGACTGGGAACGCGTCGGTGAAGACAAAACCTCGCTGATCGTCTCTCCTACGAGTTCAATCCTATTGACTCCTGCCTCAAGTTGGTTTCTGAGAAACTGCTCGTTAACAGCCCAGGCAAGTTCCCGGTCTTTACCCAAGGCTTCAAAGACACCTTCAGCCGTCTCAAAGTAGATACCGCCGTGCTTCTTGGCCTCTGCTACATAGCCACCGCCTTCGACCCACTTTCCCAGAACAACTCTATTGCCAGAACCACGGGTAGACTGCTCGGCCAATGCCTTGATCAACCTGACCCTTTCATCCGAATGCGCCCCGACCTGCCGCAACCGGCTTGCTGTCAGCACAGCATGGACGCCATCACCCATATGCCCAGCGAGCCGCGCTGCATCCACCATCTCATCGGCGTGGCTCGCCACCTCGATGGCGGCCTTGGCTGCCTTGCCGCCCCGCACCATCAGCCCCACGCCCGCCGGCACAATCGGCAAGACCGCCGCCCCCACGTCCACCACCAGCGCGCCGATGTTGAGCAGCGACGGGTCGCGGCGGACTTCGTAGATGTCCCAGGCGATGTTGGCGATGTCCCAGGCCGTCTCCAGCCAGTGGCCGCTGGGGTCTTTGTACCGCAGCGGGTTGTTGTTAACGTACGCGTACCGGTTCAGCGCCTGCGGGTTGCCCGGCTCCGGCACGAGGGTGTCCGCCGAGATGAACCGCCCCAGCAGCGGCGAGTAAAAACGCGCGCCGTAGTCGTACAGCGACCCCAGCGCCGCCTCCTCGCTGCGCTGGCCGGTGAAACGATAGTCGGTTGGTAACGTGCTGGGGTTCGGATTGGGCGGCGTGCCAAACGGGAAGTACTTCTGCCGTGCGACCTCCCCGCCGCCGGCGTCCGTCATCAGGCTGGTCGAGCCCAGGTGGTCGGCCGTGAGGTAGTATACCGTACTGCCACGGCGCGCACCTGTGGCAGCGCTACGGCGCAGCCACAGGTGCAGTGCTACGGCTTTGCATTGTTAGAATCTTCAGGCATAATTTCTAATGCTGTCAAAACATTTTGGGAACGCCATTTGTGCCCGAAATGCCCAATCGTGGCTACCAGCCACGCAACAGATATCCCCAACCACCTTAAGGAACGTTCCCCACGCCAAAATATCAGGATTCCCCAGGCCACTAACCCTAACGACAACCAAAACACACGGTATTTGGACATAATCTTAGGCGGGAGGTATGGAATACCCCCCGCAATGCCCCCGACCATTACTACAGCCAAGACACTTGCCCAGGAAACGTTTGCAGTGCTGAAGAGTTGCCAAACGGTGACTATGAGTGCGCTCAAACTAATCGCGCCTATTAGCCCCCATACCACTTCACGCTTGTTAATCATCTGGCCTCCGGATGTGGCTGATAAGGTCTTGGTACGGGGCGGGGGAGGGGTGTTCCTTGTCCAGAGGCGATGCTATAGGAGGTATCGAATGTGACCCATTCGGCTAGGTTTACTCCAAGCACGATCAGCCCGACCACTCCGCCTGCACCTTGCAGTACCGTCTGGGCGATTGCTTTAGGTGCAGCCTGTCGCATAAGCCATACAGCGCCCCCAGTTGCAATAGCAGTCTCTGCAAGTTCGAGGACATCCCCCAGGCCCAGATCAAACCCGGCAAAGTACGTGCGCAGTTGAACATGCTGGGAATACCCGCGGTACCACTCAGCCGGCAGCGTCAACGTAGCAGCCGCTGTGTACATCCCACCTATCCTGCGATACACATTATAGCCATGCTGAAACGCCAACCAATTCCAGGTCTCACGCAGATCATGGGTCGGCCCGGCACCGGCATACACGGAACGATACAGCGCCGCCTTGGACGCATCCGTCTTGCTCACCCAATCGCCAATACTCACAGCGCTGCCCAGCCCCTGGTTGGGAATATACCAGCCTGCCAGTCCGCCGAGTTCATTCAGAACGAACATGGTAACGTCATCGGCCCCGGAGGTGAGTACATCGCCCAGCTCCGCCTCCAGCAGAATGGCTTGCCAGGCCTCGCTAAACAAACTGCGCCAGTTCTTGCCAAACCAGGCGATCAACTGGTCTTCCGTGAAGTGCCCCGTCGGATCCGTATACCGCAGCGGATTGTTGAGCACGTACGCGTAGCGGTTCAGCGCCTGCGGATCGCCCGGCTCCGGCACGAGGGTGTCCGCCGAGATGAACCGCCCCAGCAGCGGCGAATCCCCTGACTGAAAGCTGCGCGCTGTACCATACTACCCTGGCGCATGAGCAACCCTTTGAGTGGGCTTTAAGCTTGTCCTGAGACACGAAAAGATACGCTTGGAAGTACGAACAAACAGCTCCACTATCCGCCGTTGCTGCAAGCTCCTGCCAAGCGGCCAAGATCGCACGCCCTTAGCTCTTGAAGCTGCGCTATGCTGTTACAGGTCACCCTGTTGCACAATAGGCTCTTCATTCCTCCCCACGCCACAAGGGCCGATCAGTACGCTCGACATTACAATGCGGTGCCAATGCCGTGGTCAAAACGCGTACCAACGCTTTGTGATTGCTGTACAGCGCATAAAACGCAAAATTCGGCCTACCTTTTTCGTCTGTAGGATTCAACCATTCCAACCACGTGCCGTCGGCGTAGCGGACGAGATAATGACTATACACCCCCTCCGGTGGGTTGGGGCGTGCCAGCCGTTCTATGGCTGTCAAGCCAAGCTGTGACTCGGCAGCCGCAATCGCTGCCTCTACCAAAGATCGTACATCTTTGAGGGATTCGGCAGGACCGCCAGTTCGAGGCCAATTGTGAAATACTTCGAACAAGGTATATGCCAGATATAGCGCAAGCAATCCCTTCACCAGGGGTTCTGGTATGCTGCTTCCCAACGGCAACGGCCTAGTGAGCCCGTACACCATCATTGCTATGAACGGCGCGATCAAGGCTAGAGTAGCTATTCTCTTCGCCCAGAGAGACCAGGCTTGGCGCCCAACCACAGATATATACATCGGCGCAAGAAAGACTATCAAAAAACCCACATAAAACAAGAGCCATCTGTTCATCATCGCTACTCCGCAAGCAGCTTCTGATAACCCACGCCGGAAGCGCCTCCGACACCCACTGAGACAGCGGTTTGTCGCCAGTACAGATTCTGTGCATTGCCGGAGATAAGCCTCGACCATATGATTGTCTCAGCCTTGCGTCCTGGCATGAAATGTGCGGCCTGCCTCATGGTGCGCATGGTGCCGTTGTCTACAGGGAAGGCCTTACTCAACCCGACACTCAATGTTCCTGCGGTCACAGCATTGAGCGCCGCGCCACCCACCGATGGCTTGAACGTGGCACCCCCTCCAGTTGCCTGATTGACGATATTCTCGACGGCTCCGCCGGCCAGGTAAGCTGTTGCACCTCCTGCCGCGTTGACAGCGGCGGCGCCTGCAGTCAGCGCGGTGTTGGTGGCAGCTATACCTGCAAGTTTCAACGCTGAACCGGCTAGAGGTGTCGCAAAGACACTGACCGCCCCTGCGACAGCGCCACTTGCAAAGGCGCCTACAACACCTCCCACCGTGACCTCCTGGCCTGTCACGTGGGCTGCTACCAGGTATCCCAGCGTTGATATCGTTCCGCCGATCAGTGCTCCGCCCACCAACGGCGCCACAAACCAGGCTAAATCCCCGCCCGGGTCCACATACGCCAGGGGATTGTTGCGAACGTAAGTATAGCGATTCAGGAACTGCGGGTCAAAGGCCGACGGCGTGTGGGGAGGCTGTGCATCAGGCTGCAGGCGTGCCCGCTGGAGCTGGTTCCACCGCTCCAGCGTCTTGGGGTTGGCGTAGGACACGGCCAGCGGCAGGTAGGGTGTGGGGTTCTTGGCATCGCTTTGTACCAGACTGTCCGCCGAGATGAACCGCCCCAACAGCGGCGAGTAGAACCGCGCGCTGTAATCGTACAACGACCCCAGCGCCGCCTCCTCGCTGCGCTGGCCGGTGAAGTACATCCTGAGCGCAGTCGAAGGGCGGTAGTCGGTAGGTAACGTGCTGGCCGGCCCGCGGGGCGCGCCGTAGGGCGTGTACCGCTGCGCGCTCACCGCGCGTCCGTGCTCGTGTTGTAGCTCACGCTGGTCGAGCCGAGGTGGTCACTGAACAGGTAGTCCCCTAGGGGGAGGCTGCGCGCTATAGCACGCCATTTCGGCGCAGGGCAACTTGCTGACCGCCGTGGATGTAACACCTGGTGACGGTTGCCGCCGGTATGTGCGCACGAGTTAGCGTTTGCCTATAACTTCTCGTCGGTCTCGGTTTGGAGTCTCGCTGCAATGCTTTGAATCAACAACGCATAATGATCGATTTCCGGACGAATCGCAAAGCTAGGCAGGATGGTTCTTCCGTAGATCCAACCTATGATGCGATGAAAAGGAGTAATTCGCCTGACCCGGACGACTGTGCGCCGCAGCGGCCAACTTATGTTCTGTATATCCACAACGTCTGACCAACGGATTCTCGCTTTCAGAAACAAGAACATCGAGATCGTGAGATGGTCATCCTCAAGCCAGATATCGGGATAGCCGTTCAACAAGAGGAACCCAACTGTCCATCCAACAAACAAGAACCACAGACCAAAGCAGATCAGGTTTAGCGCTGATCGCACATCTCCGTTTAGTGCCGCTCCGACCGGAATTCCTACAGCCGCCATCGTTGAGAGCAGAAACGCCAGCGTGCCGACAAACACCTCGATTCCTCTCCCAAGCCTGGCGACACCCGAATACGTATACTTCATAGGTCGTCTCTCCTGTTCAGCGACGAGGCAGCCATGGTAGGGCTGGCGTCTGTTGTAAATCAACGCGAAATGCTGTGAACAGCTCACGAAGCGCCGTTCCCGCATCAAATGGGGGCCAGGCCTGGCTGCCCAGAGTATTCAGCTGATAGATTTCATACGTGTAACCAAGCGACCGATAAATCCCAAGTCCAGCGCCACCGCCAACAGTGATCGCGCCACCATGCGGCATATCCAAGAAAGCAACGTCAACGGACTGCGGTGCACCCCAAAACTGCTCATACGAGGTAAACATGTACGAACCAGCAACTGCTCCGTGGGCAAACGCCGGCCCGCTGTACGCGCTATTTGAAGGCAACTTACTCACTGCAAACCAACCCATACTGGCACCAGCAGCTTCGCCACCCAGCAGTCCAAACTCGGCGGTGCCAAACAAGCTGAACTCACCGGTATTAATGTTAAGGAGCGCGTCAGCAGTAACACCACCAAAAACCCCTGCTCCAGCGGTTCCTGTGAGGCGCAGGCCCAGCGCATCATAGCCGCTCAGATCCACACTGGAGTTGTGAAGCAGGGCTGCTGGATACATGATCCAAGGAAGAATTCCAAGTACTACTGGACTGGTCGTCTTTTCGGAGAGTAGAAATTGAAGGAGGTTCTCCTTGCCTTCGAACACTGCGCCCTTGCCGAAGTATAATGCGCGCCAATTCTCGCCCAGGATTGCTGCAAGTTCCGCCTCAGTCCAGTGCCCC